>Ga0208898_1000015_pt1 | contig 435372 bp, 385 predicted proteins | sample VirMetDEL_Mar_4_FD_184513 | JGI IMG/M metagenome (GOLD analysis project Ga0208898, IMG submission 184513) | Aqueous microbial communities from the Delaware River and Bay under freshwater to marine salinity gradient to study organic matter... | ecosystem: Environmental > Aquatic > Marine >...
GGGGCTTTATTGAAGCCTCCAAGACCCTAGTGACGACCCGCAGGGCTTACCCCGAGCGACTACATAGCAAAAACCGTCGGGGCTACGTGCCGACATTGCACTGGCCCGTTTTTACACACTCTGGGCCGAAAGCAGCCCCTCTATAAACACCAACTTAGGACCACCCGCGTCCATCCGTCGCATCCCCCACCCTCCCCCTCCAGCCCCCACCCAACCTGCCGATAACCCTACTAACCACATGCCTACCCCCGCATCCCCACCCGACCGAGCCCACCCTATGAACCCACTCTCCCTCCTGAAAAAATCCCGGCCCGCTCGCCAAGGCACCACCACCCTCACCAGCACCGCCAACAACCTGGACGCCGCACTCACGGCCCTGCGTATCACCCCCACCCTGATCACCGGTTTCATCTCCCCCCACCTGGACATCGACGCCATCGCCGCCAAGCTCAAGCGCCGTTTCCCCCAGTCCACCCTCAGCCTGTGCACCACCTCCGGCGAGCTGTGCAATGCGCCCGGTTCGTTGTATTGCGCCACGGGCGAGCGCTGGGACCGGGTGGTGTTGCAGTTGTTCGACGACAGTCTGATCGCTTCGGCCGAGGTGGTGATGGTGCCGCTGGAGTGTGAGGACATTCGCGGTGGCGGCACTCGCCTGGGGATGCAGGAGCGGATTGCCAAGTTGGTGGCGAATATCAAGCGGGTGCAGGTACGTACGTCGATCGATCATCGCGATACCTTGGCGTATGTGGTGTTCGATGGGTTGTCGGCGTCGGAGTCGTTTTTCATGGAGGCGCTGTATGAGTCGGGGCGGTTTCCGTGTTTGTTTGTAGGGGGATCGGCCGGGGGTAAGTCGGATTTCCAGAAGACGCTGATTCATGACGGCCAACGCAGTTATCAGAACCATGCGCAGATTGTGTTCCTGAAGACGGCGGCCCATGTGCGGTTTGGGGTGTTCAAGAGCCAGAACTTCAAGGCGGCGGATTTGACCTTCAGTGTGCTGACGGCGTCGGTGGAGGACCGCACGATTGACCAGGTGATCGACAGCAGCGGCAATATCAAGAGCATGGTGCAGGCGCTGTGTGATGCGTTCAGTTGCGCGCCACAGGCGTTGGAGTCGAAGCTGGCGGATTATTCGTTTGCGATTCGGGTGGGCAGTGAGTTGTTTGTGCGGTCTATCGCGCGTATCGATTATGAGCAGCAGATCGTGCAGTTGTTTTGCGACGTGGCGCCGGGCGAGGAGTTGGTGATGGTGCGGCGTACGCCATTGCGGGAGGCGACGCGCCTGGACTATGAGCAGTTCCTGCGCGGCAAGGGTGGCCAGCCGGTGGCGGGGATTTTGAATGACTGCATTCTGCGCCGGCTGAACAACGGCGCCGAGCTGGGCAGCATGGCCGGCATTTTTGGGGATGTGCCGTTGGCGGGGTTTTCGACCTTCGGGGAGATTCTGGGCCTGAACCTGAACCAGACGCTGACGGCGATTTTCTTCTTTCGGGTGGCCAAGGGGGCGAGTTTCAGTGATGAGTACGTGGACAATTTCATCGCCCATTACGGCGAGTTCAAGGCGTTTTTCCTACGGCGTCAGGTGAAGAAGCTGGCGGGGTTGAACCATGTGGTGGTCAAGCAGATTACCGCATTCAAGAACAATGACTTCACCGACACCCTGAATACCCGAGGCCTGGACCGCAATATCCTGCCAGTCTTCGAGGGCCTGGCCGACTTGGGCCTGGTGTTGGCCCAGGCCGAGCGTCAGCAGGAGGACATCGCTTCGCAGCTCAAGCATTACTCCGGCGAGTTGCACGCCTCGATGGATGAACTGGTGGGCACGATTGGCCAGCAGAACAGCGTGTCTGCCCAGGCAGGGGCCACGGTGGAGGGGCTGTCGAGCCAGGCGGATGTCGCGGTGCAGGGGGCGCGCACGCTGGCGGGGTCGAGTTTGCGTATCCAGTCGATTGTACAGGTGATCCAGCAGATCGCCGGGCAGACCAATTTGCTGGCGCTCAATGCCGCGATTGAAGCGGCGCGCGCCGGCGACCTGGGCCGGGGCTTTGCGGTGGTGGCGGACGAGGTGCGCAAGCTGGCGGAAATCACGCGCAAGAATGCGGCGGAAATTGGTGTGGATATCGACTTGTTGTCGAGTGAGATCCAGCGGGTGGCCCAGCAGATTGAAGACCAGTCCACCGGGGTGGGTGCGCTGCGGGAGATGCTGGATGTGCTGGAGGCGTCGAGCCGGGCGACGGAGGGTACGGCGCAACGGACCAAGACCATTGCCGATACGTTGACGGGGTTGACCCATGGGTAGGCGTTAACGGCAGGTAAAAATGGCGCGGGGCTCATGGCACTGAACGGGGGATTCAGTGCATGATGCGTCGCTCATATCAAGGACGATAACAACCGTGAAAAACGCCCTCGCCGCCCTGCTATTGCTGTGCCTGACCGCTCCTGCCTTCGCCGCCGAAAACCCCGTCGGGTTCAAGACCGTCACCCTGCCCGATGCGCAAGACAACCGACCACTCGAACTGGTCGTCTGGTACCCCGCCGCCACCACCGCCAAACCCACCCTGATCGCCGACAACGCGGTGTTCATCGGTGCCCTCGCCGTACCCGACGCCCAGCCGGCTGCCGGTGAGCATCCGCTGGTGGTGCTCTCCCACGGTTATGGCGGTAACTGGGGCAAGCAGGTGTGGCTGGCCAGTGCGCTGGCGCATCAGGGCTACATCGTCGCGGCGGTCAACCACCCCGGCACCACCACCCAGGATCGCAACCCGCAAACCGCCGCGCAGTTATGGCTACGCCCGGCCGACCTGAGCCGCGTGATCGATGCGGTATTGGCCCAGCCAAAGCCATTTGGCGCGGTCGCGAAAGGCCAGATCGCCGCCGTGGGCCATTCCCTGGGCGGCTGGACCGTGCTGGAACTCGCCGGGGCGCGCTTCGATCCCGAGCTGTTCAGCCGCGACTGCAGCGTCCACCCCAAGCTCGGCGGTTGCATCGGCTACCAGGAGATGAACCCCGCCGGCACGCCAGAAGGTAAAGCGCGCTTGGCGGCGGATTTGAGCGACAAGCGCGTCACCGCCATCGTGTCCCTGGACCTGGGCCTGTCCCGCGGCTTCACCGACGCCAGCCTGGCTGCATTGCCGGTACCGGCGCTGGTGATTGCGGGGGGCGTGCCGTCGGAGGATATGGACCCGCAGCTGGAGTCCGCCGACATGGTCAAGCGGCTGCCTGAAGCAACGACGAAGTACGTGGAGATCGCCGACGCTACGCACTTCAGCTTTATGTCGATCTGCAAGCCGGGGGGCATGGCGCTGATCGAGGAGAGTTCACCGGGCGACGGCATGATTTGCCGCGATGGTGAGGGGGCTCGGCCACGGGCGGTGATTCAGCAGCAGGTGGTGGGGCTGATCAGTGAGTTTTTACGCCGATCGTTTCGACAGTAAAGCAGGCATCGACCTTAGAGCACGTGTCGAGTCACGGCTGACTATTTATCGTTTTAACGCTATTGAACTGCGGAGCGAACATGCAAGAAAGTAAACACCCGAAGGGACTTGGCGGTTGGTTGATCGTGGTTGGCTTGGGCCTGTTTATAGCCTTGGCGCGCCTGGGTTATGCCCTTATCGCGGTGTATTACCCAATATTCGCAGATGGCTCGTTCAGCATCCTCACCTCATCCGGCACGACGATGACTAACGCCCTGTGGGGCGCGATCCTGATTTCAGAAACCCTCGTCAATGCAGTCTTTATCGCGGCCTTTGGTTATTTGGTTTACCTGTTCTTCTGCGAACATTATTTATTCCCCAAGGTTTATATCGTCACGCTCATCGCCTCGGCTGTTTACGTTCCACTTGATGCATGGTTCAGCTCGCTTGTTCTGGTGGATGAACCCATATTCGACTACAACACGACCAAGGAAACCGTCCGCGGATTGGTGTCCACCTCGATCTGGGTCCCCTACATACTGTTCTCCAAAAGGGTCAAGGCAACGTTTGTCCAACACCGGCCGGTTGCGGCGCAAGCGCCGGGCATCGTCAGCCCTTGACGCGGTGAGCATCGAGCGCCTGCCGGATGACTGGCAGGCTGCCAAGGCGATGCCGCTGAACTACGCAGCCCCCTCACATCGATAGCACTGATGATTACTATCGAACCGCTCGCCTATAGGGTGGCCAGGCCCGATTCCTATAATCGCCTCCCAATTCTTCCCCTTCGCCTGGCCTCAGGCGACATCCCCCTTGGAACCCAGCATCATGCCAAGTGCCCTCCAGGCCCCCAGCGGCCGTCCCGAACATAATCAGCAAAGCGTCAAACAGCAGTGGCTGGCAATCCTCTCGGTCGCGGTGGGCGCTTTCGCCCTGGTGACCAGTGAATTCCTGCCGGTAGGTGTGCTCAACGACGTCGCCAGCGACCTCGGTATCAGTGCCGGCCACGCCGGGCTGATGGTGACGTTGCCCGGCATCATGGCCGCCCTCGCTGCGCCGTTCCTGTCGGTGAGCATTGGCGCGATGGACCGGCGTTACCTGCTGATCGGCCTGACGTTGATCATGATCATCGCCAACTCGGTCGTGGCCTTTGCCAGTGACTTCAGCCTGCTGCTGTTCGGCCGTGTCTTGCTGGGCATCAGTATCGGCGGGTTCTGGGCCACGGCCATTGCCCTCAGTGGGCGCCTGGCGCCCAGGGGTGTGGACGTGGCGAAGGCCACCTCGATCATCATGATGGGCGTGACCCTGGCCACCGTGCTCGGCGTGCCGGTCGGCACCTGGCTCAGCGGCCTGATGGGCTGGCGCATGACGTTCCTGGTCACCGCACTGCTGGGCGTGCCGGTGCTGCTGGCGCAGGTGTTCCTGCTGCCGCGGCTCACCCCGGAGAAGGCCATTCGCGTCAGCGACCTGCCGGCGTTGTTTATCAACCCACAGGCGCGGATCGGGTTGATCGCGGTGCTGTTGATCGGCCTGGCGCACTTTGCGGCCTACACCTATGTCGCGCCGTTCTTCAAATACAGTTCCGGCTTCGACGGGCCGACGATTGGTTCGCTGTTGCTGCTCTTCGGCGTGGCCGGGGTGTTCGGCAATATCTTTGCCGGTTTCGCCGCCAACCGCAGCGTGCGTCACACCCTGTTGCTGGTGGCGCTGATGATCGGCACCAGCACCGCGCTGTTCCCCCACTTCGCCACCGGCATGACCGGCGCAGCGATGCTGATCGGGCTGTGGGGCTTCGCCTTCGGCGCCTTCCCGGCCTGTGCCAGTATCTGGATGTTTGTGGTGGCGCCCAAGGATGTCGAACGCGGCATGCCGCTGTTCGTGGCCTTGTTCCAGGTGATCATTGCCTTGGGTTCGTTCTTCGGCGGGCGCATCGTCGACCAACTGGGCAGCTCGGTGCTGTTGAGCCTGGCCACGGCACTGGTGGGCTGCGGTTTTGTTACAGTGCTGGTGCTGGGGCGCAACATCAGTAATAGCCTGGCGGCCCAGCCTGGCTAAACCGAGGGTCCATGGATACCGCCAACGACGCTTCTTTCGCCTATCAGGCGGTGTACCGCTACCTTGTCGAGTTGATCGAGGCGAGCCCTTCGGCAGGCGAACGCCAACTGCCGTCCCTGCGCCAGTTGGCCCGGCGCCTGGGCGTGTCGGTATCAACCACCAAGTACGCCTATGCGCTGCTGGAGGATGAGGGGCGTGTCCAGGCCAGGCCCAAGCGCGGCTATTTCACCCGGGCCGTGCCGGCGCCGCTGTTGAGCGAAGGTTCGCCTGATTTGCTCGACCAGGTATTCGCCAACGCCCGCCAGCCGGGCATGCTGGCCCTGAGCAGCGACGCCCCGGCGATGCTGCTGTCGTTGGAAAACCCCTTGTTGATGATGGAGCGCGAACTGGCCCGCCAGTACCCGCGCGCCCTCACGCCGCTGTACCTGCCATTCGGCGAGCCCGAGTTGCGTGCGGCACTGGCCGCGCGCTACACCCAATCCACCCAGCGCTATTGGCAGGCCGAACAGGTGTATATCGGTTCGGACCTGCACAGCGTGCTGGACCTGTCGCTCAGCGCCCTGGCGTTGCGTGGCACGCTGGCGCTGGTGGAGTCGCCGTGTTCGTGGGCGGTGCTGCGTCAGTTGCAGGCGGCGAATATCCGCGTGATTGAAATGCCCCTCGGTGCGGACGGGCGTTTCGACCTGCCCGCCTTCCAGGCACTGCTCGAGCGGGAGCCGATCCGCCTGGCGGTGCTGTCATCCAGCGTGAACGTGCCCCAGGGCGGCGTGATGCCGGCGCAGGATAAACAGCAGATCTGCCGCTGGCTGGCAGAGCGGGACATCTGGCTGTTCGAAAACGACACCTACGGCGAGCTGTATTTCGAGCCGCCCACCGCCCGCTATCGCGACTTTGCCGACCCACAGAAACTGTTGGTGTTCTCGACCTTCGACAAGGTGATCGGCGCGGAGGCACCCTACGCTTATGTGCTGTGTCGCGGGCAAGGGCCGCAGTTGCAGCGGGTGTTCCTGGAGCGGGGATTTCGCCTGTCGCCGACCCGTCAGAAAGCGATCGCGAAGCTGTTCACCTCCGGGCGCATCGATCAGCACCTGCTGATGCTGCGCGCGGCCTTGCGGGAACGGATGACGCGCATGAAAGCCCTGCTGGAAACGCACGGCGAGTGGCACGTGGTCGAACCCCATGGCGGCGCGAGTTTCTGGCTGGAGGCCAGGCGCCCGGTCGACATGGGGCACGTGTTCGAACGCCTGCTGGCCCAGCGCGTCGTGATCGCTCCGGGGCAGTTGTTCAGCCTGCACGGCAGCTGGGCGCAGCATGTGCGCCTGAGCTACACCCTCGACTGGAGCAAGGACATCACCCAGGCCGTGCAGCTGTTGGCCCAGGCGATCCGTCAAAGCCCGTAGCAGTGTTGCGCTTGGGGGAAGCGGCCCTGGCGCACGTCGTCGGCAAACCGCTCGCACGCATCGCGAATCACCGCGCCGACATCGGCGTACTGCTTGACGAAGCGCGGCAGATGCTCGCCGCCCAGGCCCAACAGGTCTTCGGTGACCAGCACCTGGCCGTCGCAGGCCGGTGAGGCGCCGATGCCGATGGTGGGCCTGTTCGAGTCCAGGGTGATCTGCCGCGCCACGCCTTCGGCCACACCCTCGAGCAGCAGGCTGAAAGCGCCCGCCTCCAGATTGGCGCGGGCGTCTTCGGCAATCACTGCGCCGGTTTCAGCCGTGAGGCCCTGGGCCTTGAACCCACCCATCACGTTGACGAACTGCGGCATCAGCCCCACGTGCGCCATCACCGGAATACCACGCGCCACCAGGAACGCCACGGTGCCCGCCAGCGCCTGGTTGGCTTCCAGCTTGACCGCGTCGCAGCCGGTGCGCGCCAACACCTGGGCGCAATTGCGGAACGCCTGTTCATGGGATTCCTGATAGCTGCCAAATGGCATGTCGGCAATCACACAGGCCAGGCGCGTACTGTCGACCACGGCGCGGGTGTGGCCGATGATTTCTTCGAGCTGCATGCTCAAGGTCGACGCCCGGCCATAGCCGACCATGGCCGTGGAGTCACCGACCAGAATGAAGTCCACCAGCGGATCGATCAGCCTGGCGATGGAACTGGTGTACGCCGTGAGGGAGACGATTTTCTGCTGGCCTTTCATGGCGACCAGTTGGGGCACGGTCATGCGTTTGGTGCGGGTGTGCAGGCTCATGGTGTGTTCCTTATCGCGTTCAATACTCGGGGAATGCGGGGCCCGAGTATTGGCGAAAGGCGCGGCGATTCAATGCACAGATCGGCGCTAAAAAGCGACCCAGGCAGACGTCGCGGTTTTTTAAGCTGGTATCATCCGCGCACGTACACGCCAGGTAACAACCCATGAATCGCCAGAAAAAACTGCAACAGCTGTTCAAGGCCAAAGCCAAAAAGGCCAGCGCCAAATTGGCACCGAAATCCAAGGACAAGTACATCAGCAAGGCCGAGCGGGAAAAGCTGGCGGCTGAGGCCGCCCAGGCGCCAGACATTTCCCCCGAGGATTAACTCAGCAACCGCTCAGCGCTTCGGGCCGGCGCTCACCGGCAAAGAAAAACGGCCGCAGGCGCACGCCCACGCCGTTGCCGATAAACGCCGCCACCAGCCACACCCAGCCATGCAGGCTGCCCGAGGCGATGCCGCTGAAGTACGCGCCGATGTTGCAGCCATAGGCCAGGCGCGAGCCGTAGCCGAGCAGCAGGCCGCCGATCACCGCGGCCAGCAGCGAGCGGGCCGGGATCTTCAGGCTGGGGGCAAAGCGCCCGGCCAGGCCGGCGGCCAACAGCGCACCGAGGACGATGCCGATGTCCATGACGCTGGTGATGTCTTCCCACACCGGCGCAGCCAGGGCCTTGGCGTTGCCCGGCAGTTGCCAGAACGCCCAGCTGGCCACGTCCACACCCAACCCGTTTGCCACCTTGGCGCCCCACAGCGCGAAGGCCGAGGTAATCCCCCACGGCCGCCCGGCCAGCGCCAGGGTGGCGTAGTTGAGCAACGCCAAACCCATCGCGCCCCATACCAACGGCCATGGCCCACGCAGGAAGCGGCGCAGGCCTTGGTGTTCGCTGGTCACGCCGGCTTCAAGCTGGCCGTGGCGGCGCTTTTCCAGGCGCACGGTGACGGCCGCGATGAGCGCAAACATGGTCAGGCTGGCGAGCAACGCCGGCACCACGCCGAAGCTCTTGACGATGGACACCGCCGGGAACGCCGGCAACGCAAACCACCAGTCCACATGGTGGGTGGCGATCAGCGAGCCGCAGATAAAGAACAACAGCGTCACCAGCATGCGCGCATTACCGCCGCCCACCGTGAACAGCGTGCCCGAGGCACACCCGCCGCCCAACTGCATGCCGATGCCGAAAATAAACGCACCGAACACCACCGACACCCCGGCCGGCGCCACCAGCCCGACCACCGGTTGCCCGAACAACGTGCCCGCCCCCAGCGCCGGAAAAAACAGCAGCACCGCCAGCGCGAGCATCACCATCTGCGCCCGCAGGCCAGCGCCACGGCGATCATTGATAAACACGCGCCAGGCGGAGGTGAAGCCGAAGGCAGCGTGGTAAAGGGTCAAGCCCAGCGCGGCGCCGACCACCAGCAACAGCACCTGGCGCGAACCGACGCTGTTTTGCAGGAACAAGGCGCCCAGCACCAGGATGACAAAGGCCACCAGCGGCGCGACAGGCTTGCGCGCAGGGGTGAGGGAAAGAGAGGTGCTCATGGGGTATCTCGGTTTGATTTGAAGGAGTGATTGCGAAGGGGCGAGTATAACCTGTGGGCGCTGCGGTCACCTTGTATAGGGGGGTGGGGTATGACACACTCCGCCGAACTATAGGTAGGGGGGGTATACCGTGGGCCATATCGCAGCCAACAAAGACAGCCTGATAAAACGGGTCAAGCGCATCGCCGGGCAGATTCAAGCGGTGGAAAAAGCCCTGGCGTCGGACGCCGACTGCGCCAAGACCCTGCACCTGGTGGCCGCTACGCGCGGCGCCATCAACGGCTTGATGGAAGAAATCATCGAAGAACACGCCAGGGCGCACGTGGCCGATCCTTCCCTCAGCGAGGAGGAACGCAGCAAGGGCGTCGAAGAACTGCTCGAAGCCATCCGGCGCTACGCCAAATGACGCTCATGCCCCACCACGCCCACGACCATGTGTTCCTCGGCGCTGCCCACGATGAGAACGCCAGGCGCACCCTGTGGGTGGTGATGCTGACGGTGGTGATGATGGTGGCGGAAATTGCCGCCGGCTACCTCACCGGCTCCATGGCCCTGCTGGCCGACGGTTTTCATATGGCGACCCATGCCGGTGCCTTGGGCATTGCCGCCGCAGCCTATGCCTATGCCAAACGCCATGCGCGCAGCCCGCGCTACAGCTTCGGCACCGGCAAGGTGGGCGACCTCGGTGGCTTCGCCTCGGCGCTGATCCTGGCGCTGGTGGCCCTGGGCATTGGCGTCGAGTCGGTGATCCGCCTGCTGGAACCCACCGAGGTGCAGTTCGGTACCGCCACCCTGATTGCCATCGTGGGCCTGGTGGTGAATATCGTCAGTGCGCTGTTGCTGGGCCACGGTCACAGCCATGAGCACGATCACGAGCACCACCACGGCAGCGACAACAACCTCAAATCCGCCTATGTGCATGTGCTCGCCGATGCGCTGACCTCGGTCCTCGCCATCGCCGCCTTGCTGGCCGGGCGTTACCTGGGCTGGGTGTGGCTGGACCCGGTGATGGGTATCGTCGGTGCCATCGTGATCGCGCGCTGGGCCTGGAGCCTGATGGGGGTGACCGCCGGTGTGCTCTTGGATCAAACCGATGAGCACGTCGCCGCCGAGATCCGCGCGTTGGTCGAGCAACCCGGCGACGCCAGGATTACCGACCTGCACGTGTGGCGCGTGGGCCCCGACGCCCACGCAGCGATCGTGAGTGTGCTCGGCCAGGCGACCACGGATGCCGACACCCTTCGCGAGCGTCTCAAGGCGGTGCATGAAGTGAGCCACCTCACCATTGAGTTTCGTTCGGCGTAAGCCTTTACCCCCACCCAGGTGAACCCTTGGCTAAAGACATCGAAAATCCCTGCGTCTCCACCTGCCAGCTCAGCGGCGACCTGTGCGTCAGCTGTGGCCGCAGCAAGGACGAGATCCGCAAGTGGAAACGCATGAAGCGCCCCGAGAAAATGGCCGCCGTGCAACGTGCAACCCAACGCTTGAAAGCGTTGAAAAAAGCCAGGTAAGCCGCTTGATCAGGAGCGCCCCACCGACCCGGATACCGGAAGGTTACCCAGCAATTTGAGCCCGGTGCTTTTCACGAAGGTGTCGTAGTCCATCGGCTTCTGAATGCGCGTTTCGGCGTTGGGCAGCACGTAGGCCCAGGCGCGCTGGCTGGAGGCGTCGTACACCAGCTTGAACAGGCGCGTCGGCACCCACACCTTGTTGTCGCCGATGGTGCTGTAGCCCGGATCGAACAGCGGCCCGGTAAACACATACACGTCACCGCCCGCGCGCACCGCGAACTTGCGTACGTCGGCCTCGACCTTGCTCCAGATCTTGCGGTTGTTGGTGGGGTCCTGGGGGACCATGTTCGACAGCGCAAACGACTGGGCCATGGCCTTGGCATCGGGGGCATCGGCGGCCGGGGATTGATGGCCGCGATCCATGGCCGGTTGCTGGCCATGGTAATCGCTCAACTCGGCCCGCGCGCCCTTGGGAATGCGCGGGTCCGCGTAGAAATGGTTGGTCCGTTCCTCGCCTTTGGCGTCCTTGAGCTGGCGGGCGTTGAGGCGCTCGACCACCACCAGCGGCGTCTTGCTGGTTTGCGAATACAGCACGGCGAAATGGTCGGAGCACAGCGCCAGGGGTTTCATGCTGGCGGGGATGGTTGCGGTTTTGATCGGCGTCGCGCCAGGGAATACATCGGCACAGCTGTCGAACGACAACTGCCGTTCCTGAGTGGAATAAAGGTCTATCGCACCACGGGCATGCGCCCCGGCCGAAAACAGGATAAAGGCCGATAGCCCAACTGCAATGTTGCGTAGGTGCATGGATTGAATCTTCGATGGAAAGTGAAGCGGCAGGCTCCGCGTACGGAGCCAAGTGAATGATATTTCGAGGATTATGGACTAGCAGATGTCAAATTAGTGCCCGAGCGACGCCGGTTTTCCCGCACCCCGCACGCCCGGCTTGAAGCCATGGGCGCTGGCCACCCAGGCAATGGCAAACGCCACGGCCACCAACAGCAGCATCGCCCACGCAAATGCGCCCACGCCCCAGGTGTCCAGCAGCACGCCACCGACCACGCCGCTGCCGGCAATCGCGCTGTTCCACGCCACCACGTTCAGCGACAGCGCCACATCCGCGCCCTCTCCCGCCGCATCCGCCAGGGCGGTTTGCAGCAAGGTCGCGGCGCCGCCGAAGCTCAGGCCCCAGACCGCCACTCCGAGGTAAATCACCTGCGGCATCGTTCCCAGTAAGCCGAACACCAGGCTGATGAGCGCAAAGCTCGCCAGGCTTGCCAGCACGGTGTTGCGCAATAACGGCTCGACCAGCCTGGCCGTGAGCCAAATCCCCGCCAACGCAGCGATCCCGAAGACCAGCAACACCAGGTCCACGCGCTCGGCCAAACCGGCCGGCGCCACGAACGGTGCGATGTAGGTGTACAGAATGTTGTGCGCCAGCATCCAACTGATCACCACCGCCAGCACAGGGCGCACCCCCGGCGTGGTCAGCACCTTGCCCAGCGACAGGCGTTGATGGGCGGGCTGCGGCGCGTAGTCCGGGACTTTCACCAGCACCCAGGCGATCAGTATCAGGCTCACGGCCGACATCAGGCCGAAGGTGGTGCGCCAGCCCACCAGGCCACCGAGCCAGGTGCCCAGCGGCACCCCCAACGACAGCGCAATCGGCGTGCCGACCATCGCCAGCGCCAGTGCCTTACCCTGTTGGTGGGGCGCAACCATGCGCCGGGCGTAACCGGCCAGCAGGCTCCAGGCCAACCCCGCCGCCACCCCGGCAAAGAAGCGCGCCACCAGCGTCACGCCATAGTGGGACGACAACGCAGTGATCGAGTTGAACAGCAGGAAACCGACGATGGTCAGCAGCAGCACATTGCGCCGACGCCAGCCGCGGGTGGCGATGGTCATGGGGATCACCGCCAGCACCGAGCCCAGCGCATACGCGGTGACCATCTGCCCGGCCATCGACGGCGAAATCGCCAGGCCATCGCTGATCAACGGCAACAGGCCGGCGGGCAGGGTTTCGGTGACGATACAGATGAAGCCGGTCATCGCCAGGGCGAGCAAGGCACCGATGGGCAGGCGCTCGGATGAGGCCGATAAGCTGAGTGAGGGGGTCACGGGAAACTCCTTGGGCAAGACTTAGATACTGATCGATATAAATGTTGCGGGCGACCACCCCGCGTTGTCAACGACTTATGTATCGACTAGTATTTATCTCGCTTTCCCACCGGAGACCTGACATGGCACAAATGGGCCGCCCCCGCACCTTCGACCGCGAACGCGCCGTGGAACAGGCCATGCACCTGTTCTGGCAGCATGGCTACGACGCCACCTCCCTGGCCCAGCTCAAGGCGGGTTTGGGCGGCGGGATCTCCGCGCCGAGTTTCTACGCGGCGTTCGGTTCCAAGGAGGCGTTGTTCGACGAGTGCGTAAAGCGCTACCTGGCGACCTACGCCCAGGTCACCGAATGCCTGTGGGACGACACCCTGCCCCCGCGCCAGGCCGTCGAAACCGCGCTGCGCCAGTCGGCGCGCATGCAATGCGAAGACGGGCACCCCAAGGGCTGCATGGTGGCGCTGGGCGTGATGAGTGCGCCCAGCCCTGAGAATGCGCGGGTGGCCGACGGGTTGACCCAGTCGCGCCTGCGTACGCGGGCGGGGATTGTGGCGTGCGTGGAGCGCGCGGTTCGGTTGGGCCAGTTGCCGCAACAGACCCAGCCCGCCGTGATGGCGAGTGTGTTTGACAGTTTTTTGCAGGGGGTGTCGATCCTGGCGCGGGACAACGTGCCCCATGCCACCCTCGACGCGGCGATCAGCCAGTTGCTGGTGAGCTGGGATGTTGCCGCGTCTATCGCACCGCCCAGTCCTCACAGCCCTGCAGCAAAAAAACCATAACCTACGAGCCGACTAGAACAGCAACCGCGAAAAATCGCAGCACGCCTGCGCCATCCGCCCCACGTCCTGGTTCAGGCCGAATTGCCGGTCCAGCCGGTGCAATGCCACATACTGGATACTCGGCAACTGCGGCTGTGTAATCAGCGCACGCAACGCCCCCTGCTCGATCAAGTGCGACAGACACGCCTTGGGCAAATAACTCACGCCGATCCCCGACAGCGCCAACCCCACCTGCACCAGCAGGTTATGGCTGGTGAGGGTGCGCGGCATCTGCACATTGTGCGCGGCCAGCCAACGCTCGTAGATCAGGCCGGTGCCCGACTGCGAACCCTGGGTCAGCACGGTGTAATCGGCCAGCACTTCCAGGCTGACGGGGTCGGGGTGCGGGATCAGGCCAGGCGCGCAGATCCAGGCGTTTTCCACGCTTTGCAGGACGGTGCTATGGAAGCGCGGGTCGCTGTAGACGTCCGGCACAATCACCAGGTCGAGTTGGTCGCTTTCCAGCTTGCGAAACAGTTCGCTGCTCAGTTCCACTGACGGTTCGATCTGCACCTTGGGGTAGGCCTGGCGCAACGCTTCCACCAGCGCCGGCAGCCAGGTCAAGGCGGTGAGTTCGGTGACGCCGAGGCGAAAACGGCGCACCAGCACCTCGCGGGCGCTGACCCGTTCGAGCAGTTGGTCGCGGCTGTTGAGCAGGTCGCGGGCATAGTCGAGCAGCTCACCGCCCTTCTCCGTCAGCCGGGCGTTGCGCTTGCTGCGGTCGAAAATCTCGACGTCGAAGGTGTCTTCCAGCTCCTGGATGCGCTTGGAGATGGCCGACTGAGACATGTTCAGCTTGTTTGCCGCCGCTTCGAAGCTGCCGAGTTCGGCGATCCAGTACAGCGCATCGATTTGCTTGAAGGTGATCATGGCGACCAACTCATGAGAAAAAGCGATGCTATCACATCATAAAATATCGCTAAAACTCTCGCGTCATCACTCCTAAGATCCGGCCATAGCCCATCGCTATCCAACAATTCTGGAGATTTGCCATGTCCTTGCCCGGTTCACGCATCCTTCCCAACGCGCCCATGGCGCCGGCCGAACTGGTCGAGGCGTTTGCCCATGTCGTCACCCCGCATATCAGCGACAACCTCGGCCGCCATATCGGCGCCCGTGGCCTGACCCGCTACAACCGCAGCGGCAAGCTGGTGGGCACGGCGATCACGGTCAAGACCCGCCCCGGTGACAACCTGCTGATCTACAAGGCCATGAGCCTGCTGCAACCCGGCCATGTGCTGGTGGTGGACGGCCAGGGCGACACCAACAACGCGGTGATCGGCGAGTTGATCAAGCTGTATGCCCAACAGCGCGGTTGCGTAGGGTTTGTGATCGACGGCGCGATTCGCGATGTCGCCAGCTTCGAGGACACCCCCTGCTACGCCCGCGCCGTGGTGCATACCGGCCCGTACAAGACCGGCCCCGGCGAAGTGAACGTGCCGGTGTCCATCGGCGGCATGGTGGTCAACCCCGGCGACCTGCTGGTGGGTGATGAAGACGGCCTGGTCGCGTTCTCCCAGGCCGACGCCGCCGAAGTGCTGCGCCGTGCCGCGCAACATGCCGAGCATGAAGAAGCGGTCAAGGCAGAGATCGCCAGCGGTGCGGTGCGCCAGAGCTGGATCGACAAGGCCCTTAGCAACGCCGGCCTGGCGTGAAGGAGTCCCAGATGAGCACTGCATTTTTGTCGGACCGCGTCCTGGGCATCGCCCCCTCCCCCAGCATCGCCGCCAACGCCCTGGTCACCGAGTTGCGCGCCCAGGGCCGCGACATCGTCAACTTCACCGTGGGCGAGCCGGACTTCGACACCCCGGCGCACATTCTCGAGGCCGCCAGCCTGGCGATGCACAGCGGTGACACCCATTACACCGCCACCACCGGCACCCTCGCGCTGCGCCAGGCCGTCTGCCTGAAACTGCAGCGCGACAATGATCTGGTGTATGGCCTGGACGAAGTCGTCGCCGGCTGCGGCGGCAAGCACATCATTTATCACGCCCTGGCCGCCACCTTGAATCGCGGCGATGAAGTCATCGTGCACACACCGTATTGGGTGTCGTACCCGGACATCGCACGGCTCAACGACGCCACGCCGGTGATCATTGCCGGCGATGAAAGCCTGGGTTTCAAGCTGTCGCCCGCCGCCCTCGAAGAGGCGATCACCCCACGCACCAAATGGGTGATCCTCAACAGCCCGAACAACCCCAGCGGCGCGGTGTACAGTGAAGCCGAACTCTTGGCCCTGGCGCAGGTGCTGCGCCGCCATCCCCATGTGCTGATCATGGCCGATGAGATCTACGAGCACTTCGTCTACGGCGACGCCCGGCATGTGCCGTTGACACGCCTGGCGCCCGACCTCAAGCCACGCACGCTGATCGTCAATGGCGCGTCCAAGGGCTATGCGATGACCGGTTGGCGCCTGGGTTTTGGTGCGGGGCCGGCGTGGCTGATCGCGGCCATCGCCAAGCTGCTGTCGCAGACCACCACCTGCCCCAGCTCAGTGAGCCAGGCCGCCGCCGTGGCTGCATTTGCCGGTGACCAGGCGCCTATTGCCGCGATGCGCGAAGAATACCGGCAGCGTCGTGCCCTGATGCTGGAGCGACTGGCGGGTATTCCCGGCCTGGGCCTCATCCCGCCCGATGGCGCGTTCTATGTGTTCGCCAACGTCAGCGGCCTGATGGGCAAGCTCACCCCCCAAGGTGATCGCCTCGACAGCGACACCCAACTGGTGGACTACCTGCTGCGCGACTACGGCCTGGCCACGGTCAGCGGCGCGGCCTACGGCATGTCGCCGTATGTGCGCCTGTCGTTCGCAAGCGCCCTGGACGTGATCGAAGAAGGGTGCCGTCGCCTCAAAGACGCATGCCACGACCTGCGCTGACGGCCACCCGCAACACCCGGCGACCAGCGGACGGTCGCCTTTTGACTGCCTAGAACAACAACTTAAAAATCATTGATCAAATGAGGCATTCCCATGCACACGCCCCGTATCGCGCTGGTCTGGCAAATCATGATCGGCTTGCTCGCCGGTATCGCCATTGGTGCCCTGCTGCACCGCTTTCCCGAGTCCCGGCCGTGGCTGGTGGACAATCTCCTGCAACCGGCGGGCGATATCTTTATCAAGCTGATGAAGATGATCGTGGTGCCTATCGTGTTTGCCTGCATGGTGGTGGGCATTGCCGGCCACGGTGACGGCAAATCCCTGGGCCGTATCGGGGTCAAATCCCTTAGCTATTTTTTCTGCATCACCACCCTGGCGATCATCATCGGCCTGGTCATGGGCAACCTGCTCAAGCCCGGCGCCGGCACTGAACTGTCCAGCCTGCATGCGGCGAATATCACCCTGCCCACCAGCAACGGCGCCGGTCATAGCCTGGGGCAGATCATCGTCGGCATCATCCCCGACAACGTGGTCAACGCCATGGCCCAGGGCAGCCTGTTGTCGGTGCTGTTTTTTGCGGTGATGTTCGGCCTGGGCGTGGCGCGCCTGCCCGCCGAACGCAAGGACCCGGTCATCGCACTGTTGCGCGGCGTCAGCGATGCCATGTTCAAGGTCACCTCGATGATCATGGCCTACTCGCCCATCGGCGTGTTCGGCATGATCGCCGTGACCGTGGCCAACTTCGGCTTCAGCTCATTGCTGCCTCTGGCCAAGCTGATCATGGTCAGCTATGTGGCCATCGCGTTCTTTGTGCTGGTGGTGCTCAACCTGGTGGCGCGCGTGTGCGGGATCAACCTGTTCGCGCTGATGCGCCATATCAAGGATGAGTTGGTGCTGGCCTTCTCCACCGCCAGCTCGGCGGCGGTGATGCCGCAACTGATGAAAAAACTCGAAACCTACGGCGTGCCTCCTTCGCTGGTGAGCTTTGTGGTGCCGGTGGGTTACTCGTTCAACCTCGACGGCGCTTCCCTGTTCCTCGGCATCGGCACCCTGTTCGTCGCGCAGTTGTACGGCATCGACCTGAGCCTGGGCGATCAGGCGTTGCTGGTGGTGACCATGGTGCTCACCTCCAAGGGGGCTGCCGGAGTACCGGGATTCATGTTCGTGATCCTATCGGCCACCCTGGGCAGCGCGGGTTTGCCGCTGGAAGGCATCGCGTTTATCGCCGGGGTGTATCGCTTGATGGAGATGCCGACCACAGCGCTGAATGTGCTGGGCAATGCCTTGGCGCCGTTGGTGATTGCCAAGTGGGAGAGGCGTGAGGGGCGGGCGGGGCATGAGTCGGGCGGCGACACTATTCCTTTGCACTGAAGAGAGGCCCAGTCGTTTCCTGATGATGTGTAGGATCTGCCTGATTCCCCCAATCCGGTTGGAACCAGCAGTATTTTTCCGCTAAATTCCCCCCAACGCATATGGGAAACCATGTGCCCACCTTCCGAGGCCCGTTGCGAGAAATCGCGCGGGCTTTCGTGTTTTTCACGGCTGGGGAAATCACATTTGGTGCAATACATTGCTTATCTGGATGAGTTTGGCCATGTAGGCCAGTACGTCTCACGAAAACACTCAATGTACAAAACCAGCCCTGTATTCGGGCTCGGCGGTATGCTGCTTCCCGCCAATGAAGTGCGTGAGTTCGCAATCTATTTCTACAAACTCAAATGTCAGTTACTTGCTTGGGATCTGGAGCACAAAAACCCTGAACACTTACCCGCCTATCATTGGGAAAAGAAAGGTTCTGCGCTTTTTACAGTCGCCAATGTAAGCAAATATAGGGAGCTGAGAAGGTCTTCGTTCCGTTTACTGAACCATATTCAGAAAATCGGTCGGTACGTTTTTTACACGGGAGAACACAAACCTACTGAGCACACGAAACACAACTCGACCGAAACATTCCAGCGGGTGTTGGTACAGTCCATCCGCAAGATTGATCGCTTCTGCACTTTAAACAACGCCTCTTTCATCGTTCTGCTGGATGAACAAAAAGCAGGAAATGAATGGCGTGAAAGAAACGTTGAAGCGTGCACGCTGGCAATGTTTGAAGACGCTTCGGAGAAATGCCGCACATTAATTGAGCCGCCGCTTCAAGGTGAAAGCTATCTTTTTCAAACGTTACAGTGCGCTGACTGGCTGTGTGGACTGATTGGTCGGTTGACGACCTATGCCGTCGCGCCAGAAGAGTTCGACGACTGGGAGCTATTTGACACCTATTTCGCAACGCGCATCGCCAACGTTGCCCTACCTTGCAGCGGTTTGGATCATAAGAAAGCAGCAAAGGTTACAAAAGTAGTCGCTCAGTTATCAGCAAATGACTGTTAATCATTGGGTCCAATAAAGGCGCTCCGAAGAGCGCCTTTATTCATTCCAGCCTTACTGCTCGCTGATGGATTTCACCTCGGCCTTGGCAGCACCGCCAATCGCAATGCGCTTAGGCTTGGCTTCCTCCGGTACCACCCTGAGCAGGTCGATGCTCAGCAACCCGTTGGCGAGTTGTGCGCCCTGCACTTCAATGTGGTCGACCAGGCGGAACGACAAACGGAACGCGCGCTGGGCGATGCCCTGGTGCAGGTAGGTGATGCCCTCATCGTGTTCGCGCTTGCCGCCGGCGACGGTCAACACGCCTTTTTCCACCTGGATCTCCAGATCATCCTCCACCAGGCCTGCCGCCGCGATGACGATCCGGTAGTGATCTTCACCGTGCTTTTCGACGTTGTGAGGTGGGTAGGTGGTACCGGCCTCGCTGCGAAGCGCCGATTCAAAAAGGTCGTTGAAGCGGTCAAAGCCGACGGAATGACGGAACAGTGGGGCCAACGAAAGAGTAGTAGCCATTGCAAAATCTCCTGAGTTTTCTCCAAGTGATTTGACACGCGACCCGTATTCGGCATCGCGTAAAACCTAAGTAGGTTCAGGGGAAAAAATTTCAAGCAGCGCCAGCAAAAAAATTTATCCGCTGCTGTGATTGCGTGCAGACAGGCTGACGCAATGAGCCTTCCCCTAGGTCGAACAACCACTCAACGCCACATAGCAAAACGACAATTGTTGACTAGACTCATGGGCGCACTGCACTGGCAATGGGAATCGCTGCATGAGTGAAACAAACGCGCGGGCAGGGATGTTTTCCAGCCCGTGGCGACACAGGGAGTTGTTGTTTTCCATGGTCCAGCGGGAAGTGATTGGGCGTTATCGAGGCTCCATCATGGGGCTGTTGTGGTCGTTCCTTAACCCGCTATTCATGTTGCTGGTCTACACCTTCGTGTTCAGCGTGATGTTCAAGCTGCGCTGGCCCGCGGGCGACGGTTCGCGCACCGAGTTCGCGCTGCTGGTGTTTGCCGGCCTGCTGGTGTTCAACGTGTTCGCCGAATGCGTGGGACGTGCGCCAGGCCTGATCATCGCCAATGCCAACTACGTCAAGAAAGTCGTGTTCCCCCTCGAGATCCTGCCGTGGGTGGTGCTGGGCGCCGTGTTGTTCCACACCCTGGCCAGCCTGGTGATCTGGCTGGTCTTCCACCTGGTGTTTTTCGGCTGGCCGCCCCTGACCAGTGTGTTGCTGCCCCTGGTGTTATTGCCGCTGGCGCTCTTCACACTGGGAGTCACCTGGCTATTGGCAGCGCTGGGGGTTTACCTGCGTGATGTCGGCCAGGTGGTGGGCGTGCTGACCACGGCATTGATGTTTGTCTCGGCGATTTTTTACCCGACCAGCGCATTTCCGCCAGCCTACCAGGGCATCCTTCACCTCAACCCGCTCACCCTGGTGGTCGAACAGGCCCGTGACCTGCTGTTCTGGGGGGTGGTACCAGACCCTTTCACCTGGGCCTGCGGCCTGCTGGTGGCTGGTGGTATCGCCTGGCTGGGGTTCACCTGGTTCCAGAAAACCCGCAAAGGATTTGCCGATGTGCTCTGACATCGCCGTACAAACGGCCCACCTGAGTAAGAGCTATCACATCTACGACACGCCCAGGGATCGCCTGTGGCAGCTGTTGTCGCGCGGGCAAAAGCAGTTCTATCGAGAATTCTGGGCACTGCGGGACGTGTCGCTGCAACTGTGCAAAGGTGAAACGGTAGGGATCATTGGCCGCAACGGCAGCGGCAAATCGACGCTGCTGCAACTGATCTGCGGCACCCTCAGTGCCACCTCCGGCAGCATTGAGAGCCATGGCCGCGTGGCGGCGTTGCTGGAGCTGGGCTCGGGGTTCAATCACGATTTCACCGGGCGTGAAAACGTCTATATGAACGGTGCCGTATTGGGGCTCAGCCGCGCGGAAATCGATGCCCGTTTTGCCCAGATCACTGACTTCGCCACTATCGGCGAGTTTATCGACCAGCCCACCAAGACCTACTCGAGCGGGATGCTGGTACGCCTGGCCTTTGCCGTCGCGGTGTGCGTGGACCCCGACATCCTGATCGTCGATGAAGCCCTGGCAGTGGGCGACGCGTCCTTCCAGTTCAAGTGCCTCAATCGGCTGGAAGCGCTCACCCAGCAAGGCACGACGCTGCTGTTCGTGTCCCATGACATGGCCATGGTCAAGCGCTTTTGCAATCGGGTGATTTACCTGCGCGAAGGCCAGGTGCGTGCCAGTGGCTCTCCCGAAGAAATGGCCGAACTCTACCTGCTGGAGATGCGTGACGAACAGCGTCGCTGGGCCAGCGGCGGCGCGGTGGCGGTCGCCCCCAAGGCGTTTCTTGCCCAACAGGCTGGCATCGCCTTTGGCACCGATGAGGGGCATATCGTTGCGGCCTGCTTTACCAACACGGACAGCCTGTATTCAAGCTTTGTGTATGGCGAGACCATCGAACTGCGCATCGAAACCCGGGTACGCGAAAGTATCGAGCTGCCGACCCTCAGCGTGACGATCCAGGAGGCCCGCCTGCTGGTGATCGGCGGTGCCAACCTGCCGCTGCACCTGGAGGCAGCGCACAACGGCTGGCGCAAGGCGACGCTCAACGTCCGCTTCCCCGCCAACCTTGCGGCGGGCAAGTACCACATCACGCTGAAACTGATGAACGGCCACCTCGAAGAAACCGCGCAGCTCATCGAGAAGCAGGTCGCGCTGCTGGCGTTCGACACCTTGCCGGGTACCCGGGAATTCCTTGGTTTCGTCGATCTGGGAATAGAGGCCGGTCCTGCCCCTCACACGAATGAACCGGGGGTGCTGCAATGAGCCGAGAGTGGCAGGTCGGGATCTTCGGCACATTCGATGTCGCCAATTATGGCGACTTGCTGTTTCCCATTCTCGCCGAGGCGGAATTGACCCGGCGCCTGGGCGCGATAACGCTGCACCGGTTTTCCTATCACGGGAAAACACCGCCCGAGTGGCCGTACGAGGTCACCTCGCTGACTCGTTTGCCGGACATCGCCGGTCAGTTGGATGGAGTATTGATCGGCGGTGGTTTCATTGTGCGTTTCGACAAGCTGGTGGCCAGCGGTTATTACCCCCCGGATGCCACCATTCACCACCCCACCGGCTACTGGCTGACGCCCGCGCTGATCGCGCTGCAACATGGCATCCCGTTGATCTGGAATGCGCCGGGCATGCATTGCAACGACATCCCGCCGTGGGCCGCGCCACTGGTGCAATTGACCCTCGAACACAGCCCGCACATCAGGGTACGCGATGCGCTGTCCCAAGCGGCCCTGGCCCAGCTGTCGCCGACGGCCCAGGTCGAGGTGCTTCCCGACACGGCCTTTGGCCTGCCACGGGTGCTCGACCCTCATGCGCCGTCTACCCGGTTCCTGGCGCTGCGCAGCAGCGCCGACCTGACCCTCCCTTATCTGGTGGTGCATGCGATAGGAGGCTTGGACAGCTTCCTGCAGCTGTGGCAAACCCATGCCGGGCAGTTCGAGGACGTGCAACTGCTGCTGCTGCCCATAGGGCCGGTACTGGGTGATCATGAATCCGTACTGGGCGACGGCCTTGCGCGCGCGCGGTGCCTGCCCTTCTGGCCGGAGCCCCTGCTGTTGGCAGAGCTGATCGCCCATGCCGAAGGGGTGATCGGGCACAGCTACCACCTGGCGATCAGTGCACTGGCCTTTGGTGTGCCGGTCTTCTGCTCGGCGGACCTGGGCACCGGCAAATACACTGCGCTGCCGAGCCATGGACGAATATTCCAATTACGCCGGGACCAGCCGATTGATCCGCAGTGGTTTCGCGCACAGCTGGGCAAGCAACCGGTGTCCCAGGTGACCGCCGACGCGATGGTACGGATCGACGCACATTGGGACCGCGTGGCCGAGTTGATCCGCGAAGGTCCCAGGCCCACGCAGCCCGCGCTCAACCGCTACTGGCAAGCCTTGCCCGGCGTTCTCGAAGACCTGCACTCACACCTCGAAAGCCAGGCCGCCGAGCGACAACACGAACGCGAGCAACATCAACAGGCACTGGAAACGCTGTACCGCTCCAACTCGTTCAAGCTGACGGCGCCGTTGCGCCATCTGCGCCGAACCCTGAACAAATGGCTGGGAGCCCTTCGACATGATTGACCTGAGCAAACTGACGGCCCACCGCCTGCAGACCGTGCCTTTTTCCTGGGCGCAAATCGGTGCGCTCTACACCCCCGACGATGCCAAGGCGCTGGCCGAAACCTACCCGCACGACCACTTCAAGACGGTCTCCGGCTACGGCGGGGCCAAGGACTACGAATACGAGGCGCGGCAATTGATCGCCTTGGGCAGCCACCAGGTGGTCAACCCACAGGCCTTGAGCCCGCAATGGCTGGCACTGGCCCACAGCCTCTGTTCGCCGCAGTACCGCCAGGCCCTCTCCGCGCTGACCGGGGTGGACGTGACCGACGTCCCCATGGAAGCCAATCTGTTCCACTACGGCCCCGGGGCCAACCTCGGGCCGCACCCGGACCTGGAAGACAAACTGGTCACGCACGTTTTGTACTTCAATCAGACCTGGGACCCCGCCGACGGCGGCTGCCTGCAGATCCTCGGCTCTGCCAGGCCCACCGATATCGTCGCGCAAGTGACGCCCGAGGTCGGCAACTCGGCGATTCTCGTGCGCGCCGACAACTCCTGGCACGCGGTTTCACGGGTGGTCGAGGGTTGTCGTTCTTCCAGGCGCAGCGTGACGGTGACGTTTTACCGCCCCGGCTCTACCAGCTCGATGTGGCCGGACAACGACCCGACACCTCTGCACGCTTACGGCGAACAGCACAACACAAGGTTTTCGTGAAGGACGGCACCATGGACAGGCACACGGACGACACGCGCAACTACCTGCGCTACCCGGGCTTCGCCGCCGCAAATAACCAGGGGCTGCGCCTGCAGTCCTTCAGGGTACTGCAGACGTTGTTCCACATCGAAGACGGGCCGGTCGAGTCGGGCACGTTGAAAAGCGACTTGCTTTGTGGTGGTCGCCGCATCGCCGAAAACGTCCGGATGAGGTCGCCCCGCCCATGCTGATCGAGCGACGCACATCTGGCCGGCAGCGCTGGCGCGCGGTGTATCACCGGCTGCCGTTGCCGGCCAGCGCGAAAAAACTCCTGGCAGTCATCTACCGACGGGCACTGCTGCCCGCTGTGCGCGCACTGCGCGGCGTCCTGCAACCGATGAAAACCTTCGCCAGCCCATCGTCAGCGCCTCAGCCACAACAGGCCGGACTGGCGGATTACATTATCTGGGGCGCTATCGACTGGGACTTGCGCCACCAGCGCCCGCAGCAACTGGCCCAGGTGCTGGCCGCCACCGGCCGGCGGGTCATCTACGTGTCGGCCTCATTGATACATGCGCCCCAAGCCGGCTTTGAACTCGACTCGCTGGACCAGACGCAGCGGTTGTTCCAGGTCAAGCTGTTCGCCCGTGGTGCACCGCTGATCTACACCGCAGCGCCTGACGCCGCGCAGGTTCGGCAGTTGTGCCGCAGTATTGGCGAGGTACTCCTCTGGGCCGGCTCAGCCCGGGTCATTTCACTGGTGCAGCACCCTTTCTGGTGCGACATCGCCGGTGAATTACCCAACAGCCGATTGATCTACGATTGCATGGACCATCATCAAGGCTTCGGCGACAACGGCCCGAGCATCCTGCAGCTGGAGCAACGGCTGGTGCGCAACGCGGACGTTCGGCTGTTCACCTCCGACTGGTTGGCCGAGCAATGGCCGGCCCAGGCCAATGAAACTCGCGCCATCCTGCGCAATGCCGCCGACTTCACCCGGTTCTGCACCCCACCTGCCTCGATCTACCGGGATCGCTTGCAACGTAAGGTGATTGGCTACTACGGTGCCATTGCACACTGGTTCGACCAGGCGCTCGTCGCCCGCATCGCCGAGGCGTTTCCACAGCATGTGGTGCTGTTGATCGGCGCCGATACGGTGGGCGCACGGGCGCAATTGAGTGGCTATGCGAACGTAGAATTCACCGGCGAAGTGCCCTATGCCACCCTGCCCTACTACCTGCATGGCTTCGATGTGGGCATCGTGCCGTTTCACATCACGGCCCTGACGCTCGCTACCAACCCGGTCAAGGTCTACGAGTACCTGAGTGCCGGGAAACCGGTGGTCTCGGTCGACCTGCCAGAAATGCAACAATTCGGCTCCCTGGTGCAGGTCGGCCGGGACGGCCCGGCGTTCATTACCGCGATCACGCGGGCATTGCTGCCAGCGACGACCGAACAGATTGCCCAGCGCCAGGCGTTCGCTGCCCGACAAACCTGGACACACCGCGCCGATGCGCTCATCACCCTGGCCGAGCGCCGCGACCACGCGGCACGCATCAGCGTGATCATCGTGACCTACAACAACCTGGCGCTGACGCGGGCGTGCCTGGACAGCCTCGAGCACGACAGCGAGGGGCCTGAACTGGAAATCATCGTGGTGGACAACGCGTCCAGTGACGGCACCGCTGAATTTCTCTCGCAATGGGCGGCCGACAGAGGCCAGACGATCGTACTCAACACCGACAACCGCGGTTTCGCCGCCGCGAACAACCAGGGCCTGGCGATCGCCAACGGTGAGTACCTGGTGCTGCTCAATAACGACACGCAGGTTACCAGCGGCTGGGCGAGTACCTTGCGCCGCCATTTACAACGCAATCCCGAGCTTGGCCTGATTGGCCCGGTGACCAACAACATCGGTAACCAGGCCAGGATCGACATCGGCTACACCGACCTCGCAGACATGCCACAAGCGGCTCGGCGCTTTACCTGCCGCCACCTTGGCGAGGTGGTCCGGCTGCCGACCCTGGCGTTCTTCTGCGTGATGATGCCGCGCAGTACCTACACGCGAATCGGCCCGCTCGACGAAGTCTATGGCCGTGGATTCTTCGAGGATGACGACTACTGCCGACGTGTCGAACATGCCGGCCTGGTGAATGCCTGCGCCCGCGATGTGTTTATCCATCACCAGCTTTCGGCATCGTTCGCGCTCATGAACCAGGATGAACGCCAAGCCCTGTTCGAGCGCAACAAGGCGATCTATGAAGCCAAGTGGGGCCCGTGGGTGCCCCATGAATATGAGTAACTAACGCAGGTCGTCCTGTGACAATAAAAATCCCCTGGGCGCGAAGCCAAGATCCCGGGCAGCCTCGGTATGCTCGAACACCAGGTCCTGGTTCATGCGCTGCGCCATCGCCGCCGACCAATGGCGGTAGCGTGGCAGTACTCGCAACAGCCACAACGTCATCCGGAACAGCCAGAGCGGCACCGTGAGAAAACGCGGGCGGCGCTTCTGCGCGGTGAACACGCGGGAGACCATCTCCCGATAGGGCAACGCTTCTGCGCCGCTGAGGTTGTAGGCATGGCGGCACACCTGGGGTGCCTGCAACGCCCGCACACAGGCGCTCGCCACATCCTCGGCATGCACGGGTTGACGCAGTCCCATTGCACCGCCCAACAGAGGGAAAAAGCCGAAGCGCCGAATAAAGCGCGCGATCTCGGTGATGTTTTTGTCGCGGCCCTGGCCGTAGATCAAGGTCGGACGCAGGATGCCCCAGTGCACCCCGTGGTCCTGCGCCCACTGCTCAACACGCGCCTCGGCATCGCCCAACAGGTTGGCGAGGCGCCGCTCTGCGGAGTCGACGGAGTGGCTTTTGCTAAAGCGACTGGTGGAAGACAGGGCCACGACCTTGCGCGCTCCGCAGGCCTGCAGCAGCGCAAAATGCTGCGGCAGCGTCCAAATCGGTGCCACGCAGATCCAGTAGGGAATCGGCGCGGCATACGCGCTTACACCCGCCTCAGAAAGCCGTTGCCAACTGACCGTATCGCTGCCGTGCCGGGGCTGGCGGGAAAAAACGACGACCTTGAACTGTTCGCGCACAAGCAACGCAAGCAGGCATCGGCCTACCAGGCTACTGGCCCCCAGCACACCGACCGTGACCTCAGGCATGCCCACTCCGGGATCGTCCCAGCAACCAATTGAATCCATGGTAGATGCAGACCAAACCGAAGCGCAGCCACACCCCCAGGACCACCCACCACCACAATCCCTTGGGGTAGTTGGCCCTGAAGAACTTTGCGTAGAACCGCACCATCCCTCGGTGTTTGTGCCACTCGACAAAAAACCGTCGATTCCGGCTACAGGCGCCCCGCCAGTGCATGACGCGCGCCTGTGGCACAAACACGACGCGCCACTGTTTGAGCTTGAAGCGCATGCACCAGTCCAGATCCTCGCAATGCAGAAAATAGCCTTCATCCCAGAGGCCCACAGACTTCAACGCTTCACGCTTGACCAGCATGCAGGCACCGGAAATGGCTTCCACCGCGGCGGGCTCGGTGGGCAGCGGCTCACGATGCAACAGGAAGTCGGCGCACAGCGTGGGAAACACTCCATCCAGGCGCGATAAGCCAAAAGCCCGGACGAATGCTCTCCTGGGGGTCGGAAACACCCGGCGCCCGCCCGGCTGTTCGGACCCATCGGGGTTGCATAGAAAGCCCCCCACCATGCCCGTGGCGGCATCCGCGTGCAGCGCTTCCATCATGCCCAGCAATGAGCCCGGCAGCAGGACACAATCCGGGTTCAGGAACAACAATGCGCCGGCACTCGACACCCCCACACCGGTATTACAGGCCGAGGCAAAGCCCATATTCCGCTGATTCCGGATGATGCTCAGGCCCGTATAGGCCGGGCACTCATCCAGGTACGCCAGGCTGCCGTCAGTCGAAGCGTTGTCCACCACAATCACCCGCCGCGCGCCTTCCCTGAAGGCCGACGCTACGCATTCGCCGAGCAGCGTGCCGACGTTGTAGTTGACGACGATCACGTCGCAGTCATGGATGAAGCGTGGCGGCATCAAAACGCGCTTCCCATGAGTGTTGTCGTGCAAATGCACGGGCTTCGTCCGCATTGCGCTCACACTCCAAGGCGGCCTCGGCCAGCCCGGCAATATCGCTGTGCGAGTGACTGATAAAAACACCCGGCAGCCCTGAACGGCCATGCATCTCGCCGAAGTCAGTCGAGATCACCGGCAATGCCAGGCCGCGGTATTCGTAGTACTTGATCGGATCGACCGACGCGGTGAGCAGGGTCTTTTTGAAAGGAATCAAGCCCACGTCGAACTCGGCCATGGCGGCCAACGCCGCGCCATGATTATCGGCAGGCAACACCACTACGTTGCTCGGCAAATGCGCGGGCGCGGCGCCGAAGATCGGCCCCATCAAACGAATTTCATCGTTGGGCCTGGCTTCGGCCAAAGCCGCCACCCAGGCCCAGTCAAACCAGGTCGCCAGGGTGCCCACGTAGCCAAAAACCTTTCGACTCGATGACATCGGTGCCCGCTTTACGGCAGAGATCGCCGCCAAGTCCAGGCCGTTCAGCACCAGGCACACCTCGTTGCGATAACGCCGCCACTGTGCGTCGAGCACGGAACTCGACGTCCAGATGACGTCCACGTGCTGGGCGATCAGCCGCTCACGGCGCGCCAGGGCCGATCGCGAGAGGCCGGTATAAAACGCCGGGAAATCGTCCATTGCGTCATACAAGGACGCGCAGTGACGAAGCCGCTGCAACAACAGATGTGCCAGGACCGAGGGCTTGCCGACCACGAGCATGGCTGGAGAGGCGTGGGTGAATTGATCGATCCTGCTCAATGCATGCCGCCAGCAAAAGCGGTTCACCCAGCCCGAGCACGGTAGAGGTTCTATCGGTAGACCGCCAGGCTTGATCAGCGTGAGCCATGGCGGCGTGCCACTGGATGGACTGGTTTGCGCGCAGGGCGCAGCCGCCTTGAGATCGCTCCACCTGGGCAGCCGCGTGGGATAAGGATCGACCCACAGCACCGACGCCCCTGTGCGGCCGTGCACCCAATCGACAAACTTGTGCGGCCGCTGGGCGAAGCTGTGCCAGGGCAACGGCGAGAGAAATACCAGGCGCTTCAAGAAAAGTGCTCGCGCAGGACCTTCACGATACGCCCGGCAGCCTGCCCATCGCCGTAGGGCGAAACACCTCGCACCATGCCACGGTAGGCCGATTCATCGTCAAGCAGGCGCTGCGCCTGCTCGATGATACGTTCATAGTTGGCCCCCACCAGCTTGACGCTGCCCTGCTCCACCGCTTCCGGGCGCTCGGTTTCATCCCGCATGACCAGCACCGGCTTACCCAGCGCCGGCGCCTCTTCCTGGACGCCTCCCGAGTCGGTCAGGATGAAATACGCCGCTTTCATGGCGGCGATGAACGCCGCGTAACCCAGCGGCGCGCACAGCCTGAAGTTCGGTATACCTGCCAGGCACGCCTGGGCGACGCCCTGGATATTCGGGTTCGGGTGCACAGGGTAGAGAAACTGAACCCCAGGGTTGTTCTCGGCAAGGGTGCGCAGCGCTCGGCAGATGTCGAGAAACGGCGCGCCAAAATGCTCCCTGCGATGGGCCGTCACCAGCACCAGGCGCTTGCTCGGATCAAGATCAAGGCCGATCTCCACCTCACTGGCCGCGGTCATGATCAGGGCATCGATCACCGTGTTGCCCGTGACGAAAATGTCCCCACTGGCTACGCCTTCTTTCAGCAGGTTTTGCCGGGTGCCTTGCGTTGCCGCGAAGTGCCAGTGCGCTAATTTACCGGCAATGACCCGGTTGGCTTCCTCGGGGAACGGATGCTGCAGATCCCCCGTGCGCAGGCCGGCCTCAATATGCCCCACCGGTATGCGCCGATAAAAACAGGCCAGGGCACAGGCCATCACCGTGGTGGTATCGCCTTGCACCAGAACCGCATCGGGCCGTTCTTCGAGCAGGACAACATCCAGCTTGAGCAATAACTGCCCGGTCAGGGTGGCCAAGGTTTGATTGGGTCGCATGACGTCCAAGTCGATATCGGGCTCGATGCCGAAAAACGCCAGGACCTGATCCAGCATGTCGCGATGCTGTGCCGTGGCGACCACACGCACATCGACCCAGCCCTGCTGCTTCAAGGCCAGAATGACCGGGGTCATTTTGATCGCTTCGGGACGCGTTCCGACCACGCAAAGAATTTTTTTTACCGACACATCAAGCCTATTTCCCTATTCGATAAGTGGCTGAATCGCTCAGGCGTTCAAGCTCATGCTCACGCACATTCCGCTGTGCTGTTTTGATGCTGTGATGGTGAAAATCCGGACTGCGGACAGCGAGAGTGCGGCGTCGAGACAGGTTGGTAGCGGGTCTCGACACCCATACTGCAGCATAGACACAGACTGCAATACCTGCACGGTGGATGGACTAAAGGACGGTCTGGTCCCGACGAATTCCCGCAAATCTACGCCAGGGAATGAGCGCACCGGTTCATGCCTGATGCGGTTGCCCTGGAAATGACGTGACCGACCTGTCGTTCGAGCCTGAAGACCGGCCAGATACAGTGCATAGCAGGCCAGCGCGGCTATCGTTTTTTTTGGGCCGCGTCTGTGAAAACGTCTGCTCAGGCCTGGCTGATATCCAGCAATCGAGGCATGGCGATCGCCAGATAGTCCTGCGTATCGAGCACCATCGACGCATCCAGCCGCCCCGCGTTAAAGGCTATTTCGGCGTAGCCTGTGGTCAAGGCCGGATCGACGATCAATTGAATCCGCTCATCGAAAACAAACGGAGGGATGGCGCCGATCCGGCACCCGGTCAGCTCCATGGCGGTTTCGGCCTTCACCAGCTCGGCTTTTTTCCCGCCCAGGGCCGCTCCGACTTTCTTCATGTCCAGCTTCTGGTCGCCCGGCAGTATCACCAGCGCATAGGGGCCGGCCTGGCCCTTGAGGGCGCAAAGCATGGCCTTCGCGCCTTGGCCGGGCTCGGTGCCACGGATTTCGGCGACGCGCGCCGACTGGCCCTCGGCATCGTGCATCAACACCCGGTAAGAGGCTGAGCGGGCATCGAGTAATGCCACGAGGCGATCGAACATGGGATGCATGGAGTTTTCCTCTGGTTTACAGGAACAGGTCGTAGGACAGCTTGCTGATCAGAATCACCAGTAACACCAGGAATAGAGCCCGGACAAAGGGCACGCCTTTATGAACCGCCAGCCAGGTGCCGGTGAGCGCGCCCAGGATGTTGAATGCCGCCATGGGGATTGCGATCAGGTAGAGCACGTTACCCGTCGGAATGAAGAATATCAGTGCCGCTACGTTGGTCGCGATGTTCACTAGCTTGGCCGATGCAGAGGCATGGAGAAAGTCGAAGGCGAAGCAGCGGATAAACAGGAAGATCAGGAAGCTGCCAGTGCCGGGACCGAACAGACCGTCGTAGAAACCGATGGCGCCGCCGATGACGATCGCCAGCAGTTTTTCCTTGGTACCGATGCGCATGGGTTTGTGCAGGGCGCCGAAATCTTTTTTCCAGAAGGTGTAGATCGCCATCAGCACAATCAACACCAGCACCGCCGGCCGGATCATCGACTGGGGTACGAACGACACCGTGGCGGCTCCGAAGAAGGCCATGACAAAGGCCGCGCAGGCGGCGGGGATCACAAGCCCCCAGTCGATCACCACCTTGCGCACGAAGGACCGGGCCGCGAATGCGGTGCCGCAGGCGGCCGCGACCTTATTGGTACCCAGCAGCGCCGCCGGTTGAGCGGTGGGTAGCACGTTGAATAGCGCGGGAATCTGGATCAGTCCGCCGCCGCCCACCGCCGCATCGATCAGGCCGGCGGCGAAGGCGAACACGCAAAGGATGACAATATCGACCATGAAATCAGGCTCTGACTATGTAGGGTTGATGAGGATCCAGCGGTACCACGCGTGCCGGATCATTGACCCCGAAGACACGCAACATCCAGCGATCACGGCCGTCGTAGCGGGGGGTAAAACCATCCCGGGCATGCAGGGTTTGCTGGTTCTTGAAGATCAGCATGTCCCCCGGTTGCAGCATGATGTGGTGCACGACATCGGGATGATTGGCGGCGGCGGCAAACAGCTGGAGAGCAAACTGCGCAGGGGCGCAGGTCGCTTCGACACTCGCTTTGTTGTAGCGGCAATACAGGCCATCGGTTGCGCTTCTGTAGAGCAAGGGGACGTTTTCCAGCACATTCCCCTGTTTGCCGAAGGAGGCTGGTCGGCGAACGGTGAAGTTCGGTCGTGACAGTTCTTCTTCGACGTAGGCCGGCAGAATGGCCAGCACCTCGTCAATGGCGACGATGCGCGTCGGCACGTCGAGCTCGCAGCGCAGGCCGGTCAGGGACAGGTACTCCGGACAGGCCGACAACTGCGAGATAGGTTCGCAGGTCAAAGGCAGGTGAGGGTTGTCGACATGCATGTCCAGATCCGCCCGCGAGCCATAGGAGCTCTTTTCGGTCTCCCGCTTGCGCTTGGGCGATACGTGACGGAACACGGAGTCGGTGCTTTCACCCTCGTACGCCAGCGGACGGGTTTGCAGAGTGTGCAGCACGGACAAAATAGCCCCGGCCAGAATCGACAGGTTCTCGATACCTGGCTCCAGGTCATAGGGCGTGGCGGGCAGTTGCGGGTCCAGCGGCAGCCCCCTGACGATCATCGCCACGTCACGGGCCTGTGGAAAATTGCGCAGCTGTTGGATTTTCTCGGTGCCCAGGACACTTTCCAGCAACCGCCCCAGGACCGGCATCTGGCGGATCCCCGAGGCGCTATCGGTCACGTCCAGCGATGCCAGCCCGGCCTGAAGTGTGCGTTGTTCTTCCAGCGACAGATGAATTTGCGGTATCTCCCGTCGGGTCAAAGTCACTGATTTTTTTTCCAGCCTTTCATGAATGACTTCATCAATACACGCTGCGGCTTTCCCGATTACTTCATCCAGCTTCGACACGTCCTTGCGCTCCTGTTTGCACCATCCTTGTGGGTTGAACGGGAAGGTTAACGGAAGGGCCTTTTTTGTGTTGCAATGCCGCGTTGTGAAAAATGCAATGAGGTGGAAAGTGGCACTGAATATGTTGGGGGAACTTGAAGCCTTCGCGACCGTGGCTCGCAAGCGCAGCTTCGTCGCCGCGGCACGGACGCTGGGGCGCTCCCCCAGCGCACTGACCCGTGCCGTTCAAGCCCTGGAGGAAAGTGTGGGGCTCAAGTTGTTCAATCGCTCGTCCAATGCCGTGAGCTTGACCGAAGCGGGCGAATGCTTATTGCCCCACGCGTACAAAATGCTCGATCTGCAACGTGAGGTGGATGAAGACCTGGCCGGCCTCAGCGGCCTGGCCTCCGGCTGGATTCGTTTTTCCGCCCCCGAGGTTCTCGGACACGGGGTATTGCCCCGGTTGATCGCGCAATACTGCGAGCGTTATCCAGACGTTAACATCGATGTGATTTTCACCGATGAGATCATCGACCCGGCCAAGAGCAAGCTGGACTTCTCGATTCGCGGTGCGTTTCCACAATCCAGCGACTTGATCGGCTTTGCGCTCTGGAGTTACTCACGTTACCTGTATGCCAGCCCCGGCTACCTGGAGCGCAACGGCATGCCCGACTCCATCGAGGCACTGGAGGCGCATTCGCTGATCCTGCATACGGCGCCGCGGATTCTCAAGGAGTGGAATTTTCGCAGTGAGGAGCAGGCCATCAGCTTTCGGGTTCATCCAAAATTTCGGTTCAGCTCCGGCCTGGCGGTATTCCAGGCAGCCCTGGCGGGCGTCGGGATCGCCCGCCTGGCGGATTGGATGGCGGAAACCGAAGTGGAAACGGGGCGCCTGCTCCGGGTGTGTCCTGAATACAAGCTCACCTCCAGCAGCGGTGAGAGCCCACAGATGCACGCGGTATACCCGGCCGGAAACTTGCCACTGCGGGTGAAGGCATTGATGGAGATGATCCGTGGCTTAGGTGAAAGCCTCGAATGTAAACGCGGCTCAGCACCTCTATGAAGACGGCCCTCACGTCGCTGTGAGGGGGATTCATTCAAGCATTCTGAATCGCCCCGGCACCGTAGACATCTCCAGCCTGCCAGGCTACGTTCATTAATGAGGCGTCATGGGAGGAAGGTAAAGGGTGTAGGCGCTGACCTTAGACTCCTTGTTCGAACGCTATATTGGGCTCCACTCTAAGTGCTCCCGCGGTCAAGCAAAGCGTGTGTTACTCGGCGATTCAGCCATCCAATTTGGTCATGCAAAATCACAATGGAAGTCACGGAGCAACTGAGTGACTGGCTCTCCCATCAAGCTCACACCAATGCAGTTGCAATCTTTCTGGAACGCCAGGCAAATCCCAGCACCATCAGCAGCCCTAGCCCCGCCACTGCCGCTCCAGCCAGGGAAATCGCCGGATAACCTAGCCCTGCATTGATCACCGCACCGCCCAGTGCCGCACCAATCGCATTGCCGAAGTTAAACGCACCGATGTTCACCGCCGAGGCCAGATTGGGCGCGTCCTTGGCAGCTTCCATGACGCGCATCTGTAGCGGCGGCACCAAGGCGAAACTGGCGATACCCCATATCAGGATGGCAACGGCCGCCGGCAGCGGCCAACGCATCAGTACCGTAAACGCCAGCAACACGAGAATCAGCACGCTCAGCGAAACGATCAGTGTGCGATCTATCGAGCGGTCGGCGGCCTTGCCGCCCCACATGTTGCCCAGTGTCAGGCCCACACCGAACAGAACCAGCATGGCGGTTATGTAGGCGGTGGACGCGTGAGTCTCGCTGCTAAGGATCGGCGCGATGTAGGTGAAGACGGTAAACATTGCGCCCGAACCGACTACCGTGAGGGCCAACGCGCCCAGCACCGGGCCACGGCCCAGTACCCGAATTTCGGCCATTACACCGACGCCTGGCGGCGCCTTCAGGTTGGGCAGGGCGAACCATAACGCGGCCATGGCGACCACGCCGAGGCCGGTAATGCCCCAGAATGCAGTGCGCCAACCGAACATTTCGCCAAACCAGGCGGCCAGCGGCACACCGCCAATGGTCGCCAGGGTGAGGCCCATAAACATTGCCGCGACCGCTCCGGCACGTTTCTCAGGGGCGACCACGCTGGCAGCAACGATAGAGCCAACGCCAAAGAACGCACCGTGGTTCAGTGAGGTCACCACCCTGGCGATCATGAGGCTGTAGTAATCGGTCGCCAGGGCTGACATCAGATTACCCAGGGTGAAAATCGCCATGAGTCCGATCAGTAGATAGCGCCGGGGGATCCTGCCGGTAGTCAGGGTCATCAGCGGCGCGCCGAGCAGTACACCCAGGGCGTAAGCACTGACCAACAGGCCCGCGGCGGGAATAGAAACGCCGAGATCCGCAGCGATGCCCGGCAACATGCCCATGGGGGCGAACTCGGTAACACCGATGCCAAAGGCACCTATGGCAAGTGCGACAAGTGGTGGATTGATACGCATGGAAGGCTCCTTATCTATGCCGCCAATGCTACGATCCAGCGTTTTAAGGCGGTAGATAGCATTTCTGGCAATCACCTATGCGTAAGGGGCACAAATGGACTTCAACGGCAGATCCGGTGACATGCTCGTGTTCGCCACCGTGGCGCAGGAAGGCAGCCTATCGGCTGCCGCGCGTGCATTAGGGCTCACACCCTCGGCGGTCAGTCGGATCATCGCGCGTACCGAACAGCGCCTTGGCACCCGGTTGCTGTTGCGCACCACCCGAGCGATCAGCTTCACTGCCGAGGGCGAGGCTTTCCTGCGCGGCGCCCGGCGTATCCTGGCCGACATGGCCGAGGTGGAAGAAGCCATCGCCGACCAGGGCGTACCCAGGGGCCGATTGCGGGTCAGTGCCGCCCTTGGCCACGGGCGGCTGGCCATCGTCCCCCTGGTGGCGGCATTCAGCGCCCGCCATCCGAACATCTTGGTCGACCTCACCCTCGGCGACGAAGTGGTCGATATTCTCGGCGGCCAGGCCGATGTGGCGGTACGTTTTGGCCATCTGCCCGACAGCCCGCTGACCGCGCGCAGAATCGGCGACACCGGCCAGGTAGTGGTGGCATCGCCCGAGTATCTGCAACGCCACGGCATCCCTCGCGAACCGGAAGACCTGCTACGGCATAACTGCCTGCGCTTCAACTTCCGGCGTGCCGAACCCAACTGGCCGTTCATCCGCGACGCAAGAGAGTTCTCCCTGAAGGTCTGCGGCAACATCGAATGCAGCAGTGGTGAAGCGCTGGCACAACTTGCGCGAGTAGGTGCGGGCATTGCGCGTATCGGCGAGTTCAGCGTGAGCGAGGATCTGCAGCGCGGTGACCTGATACCGCTGCTGGAAGCCTGGAACCCCGGCGACCGGGAACCGATTCATGCGGTGTTCGTAGGCGGCTCGGCAATGCCGGCGCGGGTGCGATTGTTCGTAGACTTCTTGCTGGAGCATCACCGGATGTAAGCGGTGGCGTCAGCTGATTGAACGGATCATTGGAATGGATCAATGAGAGATTAGGAATGCAGGTGTGCGAAATGACCTGGTCGGCCCGGGTCTCGTTGTTCGCGATCAGTTGATAGGTTCCACCGGGCGCCTCGTGCGATAGCGCATAGAACGACGACAGCGACGGCTGATTATCCAGATCGATGAGCAGGGTACGGATCCCTGCATCGGCGCAGAACGCGCCCAGATTGACGCCAACCGTGGTTTTACCCGGCCCGCCTTTGGTTGAAACGACCGCAGTGACTTTCATGATATTGACCTCTGAATCGTAGGATTTGAGATGCATTCATGCTGGCCACGCTGTGCGCTTTGATCACCCCGGAAAAATCCAAGGCAAAAAAAAGCCTGCATCGCTGCAGGCTTTTCCCTATCTGGCTCCACGACCTGGACTCGAATAAAAAAATAAGTATTTGTTTTACAATGAAATTATTCTGATTTTTAGTATTCATATCCCTACGATTATCCTAATCAAGCCCGTATTTTTATTGGAGTTCTTTCGATACCCCATGAGCACGACGGCAGCAAGCTTCTGAAGGTGGCGTACGCAGGCCATCTTGTGATGTATGAGGAAAACACATCCGAGTGACTGCTTTGGCTGTGGATTCAACCGGTCGATGTGACTTCTGTATAAGTACGCTGTGTTGTCAGTCTGGTCTGAATGCGTGTATGTGCCTCGACAAACAAAGCCACCTGGCCAAAGCTCAGCGGCTACTCAGTCAGAGATCGGATCAAACGAAACTAGCGTGAACGAGGATACGCCACCTCGTTTCATATTGGCCCTCCACCGAGCTACCAGCGCTGCGGTTGTAGGTACATTTCCTCCGCCATTGACACTGTTTTTACATGTGACCAAACCCTTAGCGGTGAGTCGCAGAAGCTGAATCCTCCCGACATCACGGGCTTTCTCCAGCCATTTCTGAGCGATCCAATAGCTCACGGCAGAAGGGCTCATGAGACGATTAAGTACGTCGCGACGCATTTCAGTAACTTTGGTCAAAAACTCAACGTCACCCTGCGCAAGATGAAACGCTGCGATAGTGCGACCTCGACCGCTGGCTGTTAAAGGGCTGTCATAATCACCAGGCACATAAAACTCAATTGAGGACATAGCTACCTCCAAGTTAGCAATTCTGCGATCGGCACGGCGGGAACAGGCCTACGAACCACGTCTCACTTAATAGGATGATCAACTGTCAACCACGTTAGAGTTAGAGTAGGTCCATGGTGGCCATGGAATCAGCCATACGGTAGCCCATCGCTCTGTAACCCGCCTGGCGCTTATCCCACATCCTCAGCAGCGCGACATTACCCTCGTCAACGAAGTCGATCACTCGCACGTCGGCCTTATCGGCATGCGATCGATGCAACCGCCCCGCATATTGCTGAAGGATTCCCTTCCATGAGATGGGCATTGCCAGCACCAGCGTGTCCAACGGCGGGTGATCGAAGCCTTCACCTACTAGTTTTCCTGTTGCCAACAGCACCCGTGGAGCATCAGGGGGAAGGGACTCAAGCTCATGCATACGGGAAAGGCGCTGTTTCTTAGGCACTCGCCCATGAAGCGTGAAAAGGTTATGCACGCGCTGCTTCAATTCTAATTCAAGGGCATCCACATGTTCCGTCCGCTCCGTAAGCACTAGAATTTTTCTACCCTCGCTGTACGCCAGCTCAATCTCCGAGACGATTTTGGCTGTCCGCTCAGAGTCGTCGGCTAGATGCCGAAAAACGTCCTGAATCCCAAAGCCGTCGGGGACCACTATTGGTTTGGACAGCAATCGAGGCACGACAGATAGGTCATGAGGCGCATTCGCTGGCCGAGCAGCAGAATGTCGGATCGGTCCGCACTGCATGAAAATAATAGGCTGCTGCCCATCTCGGCGCACTGGGGTTGCCGTGAGTCCCAGCACGTACCGCGCGGTCGCGCTCCTCAGTAGTGCCTCGAATGACACTGCTGATAGGTGATGACACTCATCAACGATGATCTGGCCGTAGTTTTTTACATGATCCCTGATCTCGCCTTTTCGCGATAACGACTGCATTACGGCAATGTCGATGATGCCGGTAAGCTTCGCTTTTCCGCCCCCAAGAGTACCAACGACACCATTCCCGACTCCCAAGAACGCCTGCAAGCGCTCTTGCCACTGCCTTAACAGTTCCGTCCGATGCACAAGCACCAACGTGTTAATGCCACGTGCGGCAATCAACGCAGCAGCACTCACCGTTTTACCGAAAGCTGTCGGTGCGCAGAGGATACCGGTGTCATGACTTAGCATTGCGCTCACAGCAGCCTCTTGGTCAGAACGCAGGGTCCCGAGAAAACTCACGTCGATGGGGTCGCCCGCGAAGCGTTCGTCTTTAAGAATAGGGGTAACCCCGTTTTCCCCTAAAAGCTCCAGCGCAGCATCCAAACAGCCACGTGGTAACGCAATATGTTTGGGGAAGTTCTGGGCACAGCCGATAATTCTTGGCTTGTTCCACACTGACATGCGCATGGCCTGAGCTTTGTAGAACTCGGGATTTTGAAAGGCAGCGAGCCGGACAAGCTGGTTTGCCAATGGCTGTGGCAATTCCGACTTTTCAAAGTAAATTAAGTTAACCAGCGTGATGTTGACAGCAGCAGGCAACGGGCATGTCAATTTACGTGATCTCGATTCACGATCTTTCCAAGGTTCTGCATCACCTTCGTCATCGATATAGGCGACCCCTAGAGGGTCCCGATTACCCATCGCCTGGATAATAACGGGCTGGATATCTTCTGGACTCATGCGCTGAATCGATGCCAGGAAGGCCCATTGATCAGGATGAGGCTCAAGCGAGTCGTCTACAAAAACGCTATTGTTTTGGGCCCTGGCCCGCTTTTGTAAAGGGAGCGCGATGAGATTTCCAAAGCCGCCTTTGGGCATATAGTCCTGGTTTGGAAACAGTCGATCATAGGAGCTGAGCGCCAACTGGCGGGTGCGCTCACAGGCATGACTGATGATTGCGGCACCGAGGCGGCGCGCATCGCAGGCAGGAACATTACACTCAAAGAAAATCCAGCCGTGAGCCCCTTGGCCTGAGCGCGATATTTCCAGCGCCACCGGGACGTTCAACTCATGGCATGACTGTACAAAAGCTTTGGAATCATCACGCCATTCGGCCTCATCGAAGTCGACTGCCAAAAAATAACAAGTGTCATCAGAGAGTAGGGGGTAGATACCAACGACCACTTCGCCCGCCAGATGGCGATAGACCACCTCATCGGTCAGCGGAAGCAGCTGGCGGTTACCGCAGTCGCCACATTTAATTCGGGGCTTCTCACAAACGCCAGGCCTCCATTCGTTTGCGCAAGCGGGTGCGTATCCTGATTTGCCTGCCTTGCTTTCCCAGCGGATGGGATAAACGTCCGTCCTACCACGAAACAAGCTTCGGAATAGGGCAAGCTTCCCTTCAGTATCGAGTTGCTGTGGTTGTTCTGCTTGGACAATCGCTATCTTGACTGGCTCAGCAGGCGGGCGCCAATCGATGCCATGAGCATCCAGCAAGGCAACCAATCTTGCATTCTCAGCCCTTAGCTTCGCCACCAGACTAGTGTCTATCACCGCCTTTAGCCTCTACGTCTCAGGTGAAGCCTGTAGCCTCGAGCTACAACCCTCAGTCCATCAGTAAAACATAGAGGTTATCAAACAACAGAGGTTTGGTTCAGGAGCTCAAGAGGTCCGCCCTAATCCCAATCAAATCGTTGGCTGGCTCAATCTGCCGGTGAGGGATACAGAGCGCGCAGTTGCTGGCATTCGGCTAGCGTGGAAAATTCCAGGATTTTCCTAGGCGCAGAGTGATCAGGTTTGTGGTCAGCAGGTAGTAGTAGCGCGTCGATTTCGAGTTTGAGTTCATGTGGTGGTTCAAAAACCAAACGAGATGTTTTCGTTGCCATGTCCATGGATTATCTCGGTTCCAGCGTTCAGAAATGGCTGCTTGAATAGTCTTGGCCTGGCGGATGTGACGTTCGCGTGTAGCATATGCGCCAGTCAGTGCCCCAGCCAAGAAGATCTCCATATCGAATGGTTTATTCATACCCGACCACCGATGTACGCCGATACCACGTCGATTCGACCGTGTCCCAGCTCATAGCTGATTTGTAAGCGTGCCTCTCGATCAAGGCGTGGATCGAGGCGCCTGCACCTGCCACCGTTGATGGGCGCTAGGTGATGGGTGATCTGCTCATAGCGTTTGCACGCATAAGCCGCGCGCAGTTCGTGGAAACCTTTGAGGTTGTGCTGATGGAGGATGTGTCGGGCGGGGCGGACGATTTCCCGTTGGAAATCGAGGTAGCTCTCGTTCGGTGCCAGCAGGTTGCGGCTACCGTCGGGTGAGATCTGTTCGGCGTACCTGAGCGCTTCGCGAATATGGTCATCCAGCGTGATCCAACGAGGCGCGGTTACGCCGCCGCGGCCACCTTTGGTGCCGTCCTGGATGTTGATCTTGTCGTAGTGTTCGGCTTCACGCTTGAGTCGCGGTAGGTCGGCCAGAATCGCTTCGCGCAGACGCATGCCAGTGGCACGTGCCAATTGTGCGATGGCGGCGGCACGCGGATGCTCTTCGCGGAGCGCTTCGACGATGCGCATCACGTGTTCGTGATCTTGGCCTTGAGGATTTGTCGTGCGCACAGTGATGCGCTGCGCTCCCAAAGCCTTGCTCGGACTTGGCACTTTCACATATTGATCACCGCGAAGCGCAGCCATGGTTCGGTTGACGCTGGACAGTCGATTTTGTGCGGTAGCGATGGCGAGATCGCTGCGCTCAACCAGGTGACGCAGATGCGCCGCGTAATCCAGCAAGGTCTGCCGATCAATCTGCCGTGCGTCATTAAATCCCGGGCCATCCTCCGACCGACACCAGCGCACGAACGCCTGCCAGCGATCACCGTGCGCCTTCACCGTGCCGTAATGCCCGCCGCCAAACAGATCTTTTAGCGCTTGCGGCCCGGCATAGCTCAGCTGCCGACCATAGCCAAAATTGCGCCCATCCCGTCTACCGACCAACGCCATGATCACATTCCTCTCGAAGCCAAACTCTTAAAACCTTCCCCCACGTCATCCCGCCAAGAATGTTGAGTGTTATCAGGGATCAAGGCCCCTGCGACCTGTGAGGGTTGTCCACTAACGCGGGACTGGCGGCTCCTTACGACCGGGAGCTTGGGCATCTCATGATCTGGCCTCCTGAACACTTCCGAGGAAGTGGGCGGGTGGAGGCTGCATTGGCTGACGAGACCAGCGCCGCGAGATCCTGAGTCAGGTGAAGGCAGTGAAGCGACGACCGGGGCATACCTGACTGCCAGTCAGGTGCAGTCCATTCCGTGGGCTGCGGCACCATCATCGGCATCGCTGTTGCTGGTGACATCGGTGTTTGTCGCGCCGATTGTCACGAGGGGGAATGCCGCAAAGCCTGGTACGAGGTGGGCTGCAGCAGTGGTAGGAGCGCCCGTCTCTTTCCGGGAGAAAGAGACGGGCGCAGGTTGGCGCAATGAAATGGCCACGCGGATAGGTTGCTGCAGGGCAGTTGGGTAGGGGGATGTACTTGCTGCAATGGCAATGATCTGAAGTGGGCATCCATCACTCGGTGAGTGACCGTGCGAGCCGCCGGACGCTAATCGCACTTTGGGAGAACCACCACGGTGTGGCGTAGCCTTAAAGGTTCTGGCTACCTGGGTTGCTGTCAGCGACAGCGCTTTGCCCGACCTTTTCTACGCCTGTGGAGAATTAGGGTCAAGGCTCGAATTTTCGGGAGTTCTGCGGCTGTGGATGAAATTATCCACTAATGGAAATCAGTGGTTTTCCACAGACAATTGCGTGGGCTTTAGATTTTTTAAGTGAGGTCCATCCAAACAGGGCGGCTTTGCAGCCCTGTTTGGATGGACCCGCGTGGACAAACGGATCACTGAGATATGAGGACCGAGCGCTTACTCAGTTGCGCCACGTTTTGCTTTTAGGCGAGTGACATTGGCACCCGTCTGATTGGCGAATTCGCGTGGGCTGACATGCTTCTGCTGATTAGCCTCAAGGTAGCGACTCCACCAGTTCATGATCAGCCTGCGCTCCTCGATGAACTCGGCCTTGTGGATGTAAGCGGCGCGGACGTTGTTGCGTTCCTTGTGGCTCATCTGCCGCTCGATGGCTGTGTCCGTCCACAAGCCTGACTCGATCAGTGCGCTGCAGGCCATCGAACGAAACCCATGCCCACAGATCTCGGATTTGGTGTCGTACCCCATCTTCCGAAGCGCGCTGTTCACCGTGTTTTCGGACATTGGTTTCCAAGACTTGGTATCGCCTGCGAACACCAAGTCAAATTTGCCTGTGATTGCGTGGATCTGCTCGAGCAGGGCGATCGCTTGCGGCGATAAGGGTACAAGATGGATATCGCCTGCCATCTTCGTACCCCTTGTGGAAAAGGGTACGCCTTCCAACGCTGGTCGCGTGTCGGGTATTTCCCAGACGCCACGTTTGAGGTCGAACTCGCTCCAGCGGGCGAAGCGCAGCTCGCTGGAGCGTACAAACACGTGCAGCGACAGCAAGACCGTCAGCCGGGTAAGTGCGCGGCCTTTATAGGTGTCGATCCGTTCCTGCAATTCAGGCAAGCGCGATAAGGATAAGGCGGGGCGGTGGACGACCCGCGAGGCTTTGATCGAGCCTACGAGGTCGTAAGCAGGGTTTACGGTGATAAGCCGGAGGCGCTTTGCCTCGCGCATGATGCTCTGCAGGTAGTTTTGTACCCTTAAAGCAATATCTATCGTTCCGCGCTTCTTAATCGCGTCCAGGGGCCGCATAAGGTCGTGGGTATCAAGGTCGACAATGGCGCGGGCGCCGATCAGCGGGAAGAGATGAGTTTTGAGGCGACTCATCACTGTCTTGGAATAGTCCGGTGCCCACTTGGCTGACATTTCCGTGTGCCAGCCGAGGGCAACGCTTTCAAAGGTGCGGCCTTTGATCAGAGCGTCCGTCTTGGCTTGGTTCTTGGCTCCTATAGGGTCAATGCCATCCGCCAGCATTCGCTTGACCTCCAAGCGCTTGCGGCGCGCATCCGAGAGGCCAACGATGGGGTAGTTGCCGAATGAGGTCAGTCCTTCCCGGCCATCAGGTTTGACGTATCTGAGACGCCAGCCTTTGCGGCCATTGGGTTGGACTAGAAGGTAAAGGCCGTCGCCGTCGAAAAGCTTGTAGGCGCGGTCTGTGGGCTTGGCCGAACGGCAAGCGGCGTCGGAGAGTGGAGCAGTAGTGCGCGACATAAGGGTACTCCCTTTTATCGAACTGACCTTTATCCCAAACTCTACCCTTAAAATGGCTGGTATCCACCGGAATCCGACAGAACGCCAAAACGAAAAAACCCGCCAGAAGGCGGGTTTTCGGGGGTTTCAGAGATTTTGAAAGCCTTCTCTGGAACCTTGTCTGGCTCCACGACCTGGACTCGAACCAGGGACCCAATGATTAACAGTCATTTGCTCTACCAACTGAGCTATCGCGGAATGCGCCGTATGTTACTGATTGAAAAGGAGAAGTCAAGCTTTCCCTGACGGCCTGGACGATTAATCCGGATGACCGGCTGAAAGCTGCTGCTCCTTGGCCAGGTCCAGCCAGGCGCGCACGGCGGGTGGCAGGTGGGCGCTGGCGCGCCAGGCCAGGGCGATGTGCCAGTCGGTGTGGGGTTCGTTGAGGGGGATCAGGGCGATGCCTGCGTGTTGATGCTTGTGCGCCAGCATGCGGGGCAGGAAGGCGACGCCGAGGCCGGCGGCGACCAGGTCGACGATGAAGTCGATCTGCCCGCTGCGCGCCGCCACGCGGGGTATCACGCCTTTGCGCTCGCAGGCGGCGAGGATCTTGGCGTTCAGGGCGAAGCCGGCTTCGAACAGGATGAATGGCGAATCCGCCAGGTCGGCGAAGTCGATGCGTTGACGCTGGGCCAGGGCGTGGCTCCTGGGCAGTACGGCCATCAGCGGTTCGTTGCGCACGGGCTGATAATCGAAGCCCGCATCCACCGGCAGCAGCAACGCAGCGAGGTCGACCTCCCCCGCTTCCAGGCACTCGCGCAATCTCTTGCTGCCGTATTCGGTGAGTTCGATGTCGATGTCCGGGTAACGGCTGCGATAGGTGGCAAACATCGTCGCAAACAGCACCCCACACCCCACCGGTGGCAGGCCGATGCGCAACACGCCGCGCTTGAGGCCGCGCAGGTCGTTGATCTCGGCGACCAGGTCATGGTGTTCGGCGAGCAGTACCAGGGCGCGGCGGTAGGCGATCTCACCCGCGGCGGTGAGTTCGTTGCGGTGGCCGAGGCGGTCGAGCAGCGGCATGCCGAGTTCTTCCTCCAGGGTCTTGACCGCCTTGCTCACCGTGGATTGGGTCAAGGCCACCACGTCGGCGGCCTGGGAAAATCCGCCCTGGCGCACCACTTCGACGAACGTGCGCAACGTTCTCAAGTTCATGGGTATTCCTTTAGCGACTGGTATCTAGCGATAAAAGTTGTTTTTATCATGACAGATATTTGCCTATCCTGACCCGCCCAGCCTTGTGGAGACACGCTTAATGATCATCTCGTCCGCCTCCGACTACCGCGCAGCGGCCAAACGCAAGCTGCCGCGCTTCCTGTTCGACTACATCGACGGCGGTGCCTACGCCGAGCACACGATGCGCGCGAACAGTTCGGACCTGGCCGAGATCAGCCTGCGCCAACGGGTGCTGCGCAATGTCGATAACCTGAGCCTCAAGACCACGCTGTTCGGCCAGCCCCTGGACATGCCGGTCATCCTCAGCCCTGTCGGCTTGACCGGCATGTATGCGCGGCGCGGCGAAGTGCAGGCGGCAAAGGCGGCGGCGAACAAGGGCATCCCCTTCTGCCTGTCGACGGTGTCGGTGTGTTCGATTGAAGAAGTGGCCTCGCAGAGCCCGCAGTCAATCTGGTTCCAGCTGTATGTGCTCAAGGACCGGGGCTTTATGCGCAATGCCCTGGAGCGGGCCCAGGCGGCGGGGGTCACCACCCTGGTGTTCACCGTGGACATGCCCACACCGGGCGCGCGCTACCGAGATGCCCACTCGGGCATGTCCGGGCCGTTCGCGGCGCAGCGGCGCATGTTGCAGGCCGTCACCAAGCCGCAATGGGCGTTCGACGTAGGGCTCATGGGCCGCCCCCACGACCTGGGCAATATCTCCAGGTACCTCGGCAAACCCACTCACCTGGAAGATTACATCGGCTGGCTGGCCAATAACTTCGACCCTTCCATCAGTTGGAAAGACCTGGAGTGGATCCGCGACTTCTGGAAAGGCCCGATGATCATCAAGGGCATCCTCGACCCTCAGGACGCCAGGGACGCAGTCAGTTTCGGCGCCGATGGCATCGTGGTTTCCAACCATGGCGGCCGTCAACTGGACGGTGTGCTGTCCACCGCCAAGGCTCTGCCACCGATTGCGGACGTCGTGGGCGATGACCTGACGGTGCTGGTGGACTCCGGCATCCGTTCCGGGCTGGACGTGGTGCGCATGCTCGCCCTCGGCGCCAAGGCGTGCCTGCTCGGACGCGCCACCGCCTATGCACTGGCCGCCGACGGGCAGCACGGGGTAGAGAACCTGCTGGACATCTTCGCCAAGGAAATGCGCGTGGCCATGACGTTGACCGGTGTCACGTCCATCGACCAGATTGACCACAACACGCTGGTGCAATCAGCCAAATAACTGACGTCAGTGCTGAACGACCGTTTTTTTACTGTAAAAACGGTCTTTGATTTGTAAGGTTTTTTATTTATTTAAACGAAATGGCACGAATCTCGCTCTAACACCTTCCAAGCAGGTCAAGCGATGACAAGACGTGCGGCAGTGCCCAGGGGTTATAAACCCCCAGTAAAGCGGTCTAAACTGTTTCCAATGTTTTACGGAACTGAAGGAACAGTAAGACGCCTGGCATTTGCCACTCTCATCCAGCCTGTAAGACAGCTAAGTGCTTAGAGGCCGTTTGCTTATGAAAACCCCCACCCAGACCAACGCAATTGACTTTGACAGTGCAAAATTGCAACGCCTGGGCTTTGGCCAACCCGCCCTCCTGCCACGTCGCCCCACCACCCTTGTCCAAACTCGCCAGCAACTGGGCATGCAACTGCAGACCAGCCTGGAACCGCAGCGCATCCTTGCCGTGTTCTTCCGTGAGGTCCAGCATCTGGTGCCCCTGGACGCCCTGCAGTACCGCCACGACGCCAGTGACCTGCGCCTGGAGTTCGGCCAACGTGGCCACCACTCGGTGAGCTACAGCCTGAGCCACGAAGGCGAGCACCTCGGCGAGCTGGTCTTTCGCCGCAACCAGCGTCTGCTGGAAGAGGAACTCGGCCAGCTCGAATCACTGCTGTCGACCCTGCTCTACCCGATGCGCAACGCCCTGCTCTACCGCGCCGCCACCCGCAGCGCCCTGCGCGACCCATTGACAGAAACGGGCAACCGCATTGCCATGGACCAGACCCTGCAACGGGAAATCGACATGGCGCGCCGGCACCTGAACCCGCTGTCCCTGCTGATGCTGGACATCGACCATTTCAAGACCATCAACGACACCCACGGCCATGCGGCCGGCGATAACGTATTGCGCGCCGTCGCCGGGGCAATCAAGAGCCAGTTGCGGAACGTGGACATGGTGTTTCGGTTTGGCGGGGAAGAGTTTCTGATCCTGCTGTCCAACACCGGCCGGGATGCGGCGGCCATGGTCGGTGAACGCCTGCGCCAGGCGGCACAGGCCCAGGACTATTGGGCGGATGGCACACGGATCGAATTGACGGTGAGCCTCGGTTGTTCGACCTTGCTGGCCGCCGAGTCGGCCGAAAGCCTGTTGCGTCGCGCCGACAGCGCCTTGTACGTGGCCAAGCGCGAAGGCCGCAATCGCCTGGCAATGGCGGGGTAAAACCCCGCCATCCCCGTTACATCACGCTTCGCTGACGACCCGCAGCGGGCGCTCACGCACGGCAGCGCTCGCCGGTTTTTCTTTCTCCAGGCGCATGCAACTTTCCAGGAACAGGTACATGTAGTCGTAGCTCTTGCATACGGCCTGGCGCAGCTCTGCCTGCAGTGCCCTGGTCGGGTTCATCCCGGCCAGGGTGCAGATGATTTCCAGGGCTTCCCAAGGATGGGCATCGTCGTACTGGGCGTGCATCTTCAACCACTTCATCGCACGCTTGCGGTCTTCCTCGGGAAAGGCTGCCGCATACACGCCGGTGGAGCACACCACCGCCGACCATTCCCCCGTCGCCCCCTCGATCGCATAGTTGGTCGCGGCAATGGCCACGATCAACGAATCGGCCGAGCTGGTGTGCCAGCACCAGTGGCTCAGCGCATGCAACTCCGGCGGCACGTCCTGGGCCTGCAGTTCTTCGAGGCTGACGCCATGGGCACGCGCCCAATGCACCCAATAGTCCGCGTGGTTCAGCTCCACACGGATATTGCGCATCAACCAACGGCGCGCCATGTCTTCCCCCGGATGGCGGGCAAACTTGGTTTTGGTGAGGTTCTGTGCCATGTACAAGGCAAACTGTTCCACCACGGGCCAGCCACCGATCAGGTAGTGACGCATGGTCTTGGCGCTGAGCGTGTTGTCACGCATGCGTTGGTACAGTTCGTGTTCGACAACCCGGCGCTTGCTCTCGCTGCAGTCCTGGATCAATTGCTGAGCCCAGGCGGGGTAGCTTGAGGCTTCCATAAGCGGGCCGGTTCTGCTGAATGTGTCGATCACTATTAAGGCTCCTTTTTAAGTGTGATTTACAGACCGGCGAATGTTTCAGCGGAATGTGCCGGGCGCCCTGAATAACAGAGGCTGCGGCCGCACGGGTCGACACTGCAAGCTATCGAAGGTAAACAATTGCGGTCGTTCAATCAGGTAGCCCTGAGCGTAATCCACACCAATATCGAGCAGGGCCTGTTCGATTTGCGGTGTTTCAACAAACTCGGCAATTGTGCGCTTACCCATGACATGGCCGATGTGATTGATCACTTCAACCATCGCGCGGTTAATCGGGTCGTCCAGCATATCCTTTACGAAACTTCCATCGATCTTCAGGAAGTCTACAGGTAAATGTTTGAGATAAGCGAATGAGGACATTCCGGCGCAAAAGTCATCCAGCGAAAAATGGCAACCTAAGGCCTTGAGTTCATTAATAAAGCGGATGGCACTGCCCAAGTTTGCAATGGCACTGGTTTCGGTAATTTCAAAACAGATCATGCTGGGCGGAATAGCGTAGGTATGAAATTTCTCTCGCAGGAATCCGAGAAAGTCATCATCGCCAATCGTTATACCTGACAGATTGATCGCACACAGGGCCATGGGACGGCCCGGACGCTCTTTAATGCAACGGGCAATAATCTCAAATACATTCTCCACCACCCAACGGTCCAGGGACGTCATCAAACCATAGCGTTCGGCGGCCGGGATAAAGCTGTCCGGCAGGATTACACGCCCTGCCTCATCGTGCAGACGCAGCAGTATTTCGATATGCCCATTGCCGCCGTCGGTATGCCCGAGGGGGGAAATTTCCTGGGAGTACAGGCAAAAGCGGTTCTCCTCAAGCGCCATGTGCAGGCGCTGCACCCAGGCCATTTCGCCAAAGCGCAGGGACAGTTCGGAGTCGTCGGCGTGGTACACCTGCACGCGGTTGCGGCCTTTTTCCTTGGCCATGTAGCACGCCATGTCGGCGGCACGCAGCGAGGCTTCCAGGGTGGTCGGGGTGCTGGCAATGTGTACCAGGCCGATACTCACGGTGGTCATGAACGGCCGCCCCTTCCATACGAAATGCAGACTCTGCACGGTATGGCGCAGGCTTTCGGCGATTTTTTCCGCCACCGCCACCGGGCAGTTCTCCAGCAGGATGCCGAATTCATCGCCGCCCAGGCGCGCCAGGGTGTCACCTTCGCGCAGGTCCGATTGCAACAGCGCGCAGATGTGCCGCAACAGTTCGTCGCCTGCCGCATGGCCGCAGGTGTCGTTGACCAGCTTGAACTGGTCCAGGTCCAGGAACATCAACGCATGCCGCCCGGCCTGCGCCTGCCCTGCCGGGTGCAGCACCTGCTCCAGGCGATACTCGAATTCGCGGCGGTTGGCCAGGCCGGTCAGCGCATCGTGGGTCGCCTGCCATGACAGATTGGCGATGTACTGGCGCTCCTGGGTCATGTCATGCAGCACCAGCACCGCGCCCGAGACCTTGCCGGCGCTGCGGATCGGCGCGCCCACCAGGGTGACCGAGACCGTGCTGCCATCCAGGCGCTGGATCGTCTTCGAATGCTCGCTGCCGCCGCTGAGCTGGCCCTTGACGATGTGTTCGATCAGGGTGAAGCCATCCGGCTGTGCGTGGTCTTCCAGCAACTTGAACAACGCTGCCAGTGGCTGGCCCTGGGCCTGCGCCGAGTGCCAGTGAGTCAGCGCCTCGGCCGCCGGGTTCATATAGGTAATGGCACCGTCGACGTCGGTGGTGATCACCCCGTCGCCAATCGACTCCAGGGTGATCTGCGCCCGCTCCTTTTCTTCCTGCAAGGCATCGGCGAAGGCATGGCGCTGGGCCAGCAGCTTATGGGTGCGCAACAGTGCCAATACGATCAGGCCCAGGGCCGTCGCCAGGTTCGTGATGACCAGCAGCCGCAGAATCATGCGCGAACCTTCGCCGAGAGCATCGCTGAAGGCCTTGGCGGCGGGTGTCACGCCTTCGTTGATGGCGATGATATGCGCCTTCCACTGGCGCACATCCTTGGCGCCGATCTGGTCGTGAATGATCGCCTGGTGCATCTCGCGGGCCAGGTCATCCAGTTGAAGCAGGTAACCATCGCCTACGGTCCACAGTTGGATGGCTTTTTCCAGGTAGCTGAAATGGCGAAAGTTGAGGTACAGCCAGATCAGGCTGGAGACATCATCCGGGTGGTTGCCCCCCTTGAGGATACCCAAGCGGGCTGCGGCAAGGTCGGGCACGGGACGGTCAAGGGCAATGCGCAGTTCGTGCCCGCCCTGGGGCACGGCAATGGCCTGCTGGTACTTGAGGTACGTGCCGGCGTCGCGATTATCGGCGTAGAGCGTCAGGTAATAGATGGCGTCCTTCTGGCCCTTGGACCACAGGCTCTCGCCGGCCACGTAACCACGCACGGCCGAAAGCACGTAGAGACTGACACAGCCCAATAATGCCTGGAACAGCACCACGGCGATAAATGGCCAGACAATGCCCAACAACCGGGGCGTTCCTAAAGTCCGCTTTTGCTTCATGAAGTCCCTTGCACATGCACTGCTGGATACGCACGCGAAAACCCGCTTCCGATAGCTCAGCCTAGGCTAAATCAACGTACCTGTTGCAAGTGTCCATACAGTTTGGCGTACAGCCCGCCATCGGCAATCAGCTGCTGATGGTCACCATCCTCGGCAATGTGACCGCCGTCGAACACCAAGACTCGATCCGCCTGCTTAACAGCCGACAGACGGTGGGCGATGATCAGTGTAGTACGCCCGCTGAGGAACCGTGCCAGCGCCTGGTGCAGGTTGTACTCGGTGGCGGCGTCCAGGGCGGAGGTTGCTTCGTCGAGTATCACCACCTTGGGTTCGGCCAGGACCATGCGCGCAATCGCCAGGCGCTGGCGCTGCCCACCGGAAAAACGCACCCCGGAACGCCCCACCACGCTGTCCAGGCCCAAGGGCAGTGCCTTGACGGTAGCATCCAACTGGGCGATTTCCAGTGCCTGCCAACAGGCCTGGTCGCTGCGCTCCCGGCCCATGGTCAAGTTGGCGCGCACGGTATCGTTGAACAGCGCCGGGTGTTGCAGCACCACCGCAACGTGCTCGCGAAGGGTCTCCAGGCCAATCTCCTGCTGGGTGGCACCGCCAAACCGGATACTGCCCGCCTGGGGTGTGTAGAGCCCGAGTAACAATTGCACCAGGGTGCTTTTGCCACCGCCACTGGCACCGACGATCGCCACCTTCTCACCGGGCGCGATGGCCAGGTTCAACTGGTCGAGTACCAGCTCTTCGCCGTAGCCGAAGTCCAGGCCGCGCACTTCGATGCCCACGGTGTCGTGCCCGGTGAACGGATCAGCACCACCGGCATATTGCGGCTCATCGGCACGCGCCAGCAGTTCGTTGATCCGCGTCAGCGCCCCGCCTGCCGCGTAGTAGGCGTATTGCAGGTTGAGCAGTTGCTCCACCGGGCCGATCATGAACCACAGGTAGCTGAACACCGCGAGCATCTGGCCGATGGACAGGTCGGAAAACAGCACGGTGAGCATCGCCGCCGCACGGAAGATGTCGATACCGAACTGGAACAGCAACCCACTGGCGCGGCTCGAAGCGTCGGTTTTCCATTGCGAATGAATGGCGTAGTCACGCACTTCCTGGGCCCGCTGGCCGAGGCGCCCGAGGAAAAAGCCCTGGCGGTTGCCGGCGCGCACTTCCTGGATGGCATCCAGGGTTTCGGTCAGGGCCTGGGTAAAGCGCGAGGTGCTGTCGTTTTCCAGCTTCTTCAGGTGCTTGACGCGCTTGCCCAACTGCACCGTGGCGTAGATCACCAACGGGTTGAACAGCAGGATCAGCAGCGCCAGTTGCCAATGCATCCACACCAGGATCGCCGAGGTACCTACCAGGGTCAGCATGGCCACCAGGAAACGGCTGAGGGTTTCACCGACAAACTTGTCCAGCGTATCCAGGTCGGTGACCAGGTGGGTGGTGACGGTCCCGCTGCCCAGGCTTTCGTACTCGCCCAGGGAGATGCGCTTGAGCCGCTCGATCAGGCGCACGCGGATGCGGTACACGATGTCCTTGGCCAAGCGCGCAAACAACCGCGCCTGCACCACGTTGAACAGCAGCGCGCCACAACGCAGAAACAGCGTCACCAGCAGCATCAGGCCGATATAGCCGGCCGCCTTCTGCCAACCCAGGGGCAATAGGTGGTTCATCACCTTGAGCGCGGCATCGCCGTGTCCCAACAGCACTTCATCCACCAGCAACGGCAACAGCAAGGGAATCGGCACGCTGCACAGGGTCGCCAGCACGGCGACGCCATTGGCGATCCACAGGGACTTCTTGTGCCGCAGGGCCAGGCGGCGAATTTCCGCCCAGGTCAGTCGGTCGGTACGGGGTGGCTGGTCATGCACAGGTCGCTCGCTCCAGCCATCGCCCCAACAACGGTGACAGCTCGGACAGCGGCTGGTAGCCGTTGGTCAGCAACGCCAACTGGCCGTTACGCTCGGCGAGCAAGGTCGGAAACCCGGCGATCCCCAGGTCCTGGACCCAGGTGAAGTCAGCGGCGGTCGCGGCATGCTGCTCGGCACGGTCGAATGCGCCGGCAAACTCGATGCGCGGGATGCCTGCCTTTTCAGCCAGTTCCACCAGCACGCTGGCGAGGGTCACGTCGCGGCCCTCGACATAAAACGCGCGCTGAATCAACCCCAACAGTGTCCAGGCGCAATCCGGCGCCAGGCTGCGCGCGGTGACGATGGCACGGCAGGCAGGCTCGGTGTCGTAGACAAAGCCATCAGGCAACGCGCCGTCGCGCTTGAACGGCTGGCCGGTGGCGTCGGTGACCGCCTGCCAGTGCTCGAGAATGTAGCGCCGCGTGGTCGGCTCCAGTGCCGCGCCGCTGCCGGTGCGCAAGCCGCCCACCACCAGGTGCACGTCCACGCCGGCCGCCTGGGCCTGCTCGACCAGCGCCTGCGCCACCGGGGCAAAGCCCCAGCACCAGGAACACATCGGGTCCATCACATAGAGCAGGCGCGCGGGCATGGGTCAGGCCTCGGAAGGGGTTTGCTTGTAGTTGAAGCCAATCGGGTGCGGCATGTTGCGGGCCTTGGCCAGCTCAATCTGCTTTTGCCGGTCGATCGCGCTGCGACGGGTTTTCTCCGGCAGCTTATCCCAGCAATGGGGGCAACTGATGCCAGCCACATAGTGTTCGGATGCGCGGTCGGAGGCGCTCACCGGTGTGCGGCAGGCATGACATTGATCGTAGTCGCCTTCGCTCAGGTCGTGGCGCACAGTGACGCGATTGTCGAACACAAAGCAGTCGCCCTGCCATTTGGTTTCTGCCTGCGGCACCTCTTCGAGGTACTTCAGGATGCCGCCCTTGAGGTGGTAGACCTCATCGAAACCTTCGCTGAGCATGTAGCTCGACGCCTTCTCGCAACGAATGCCGCCGGTGCAGAACATGGCGACCTTCTTGTGCCTGGCCGGGTCGAAGTTGGCTTTGATATAGGCGGGAAATTCGCGAAAACTGGTGGTTTTCGGGTCGATTGCGCCTTCGAAGGTGCCGATCGAAACTTCGTAGTCGTTGCGGGTGTCGATCAACAGCACTTCGGGGTCGCTGATCAGCGCGTTCCAGTCCTGCGGGTCGACATAGGTGCCGACTTTCTTGTTCGGGTCGACGCCTTCGACGCCCAGGGTCACGATCTCTTTCTTGAGCTTGACCTTGGTGCGGTAGAACGGCTGCTCATCGCAGTACGACTCTTTATGGTCGATGTCGTCCATGCGCGGGTCGTTCTTCAGCCAGGACATCAGGCCATCAATGCCTTCGCGGCTGCCGGAAACGGTGCCGTTGATACCTTCTTCGGCGATCAGCAAGGTGCCTTTGATGCCGTTGTCGACCATCGCCTGCAGCAGTGGCTCGCGCAGGGCGACGTAATCTTCGAGGGTGACGAACTTATACAGTGCCGCCACGACAATCGGTTGAGTCATGGGTGTTCTCTCCAGGTGGCTACCCTCGTAAGGGGTGAACCGGATGCAAAAAAAACGCGCCGGCTGAGCGGCGCGCTGCGGATTCTAGCAAATGCGGTGTGTCAGAGACACCCGCGTATCAGCCATGCCCGCCGGCGCAGGTCGGCGAGGCCGGGGCTGCGTCGATTTTCGCCCATTCTTCGGGCGTGTAGGTATGCAGCGCCAGCGCATGAAATTCGCTCATCAGGTCACCCAGGGTGGCGTAGACCTTCTGGTGGCGCTTGACACGGTTAAGCCCCTCGAACTGCTGGCTGACCAGCACGGCCTTGAAGTGGGTCTGCAACCCACGGCTGTGCATATGGCTTTCATCCAGCACGCTCAAATGCTCCGGGGCCAGGGCGGCGAGCGCCGTTTCGATACGCTGTTGCATGGTCATTCCTGCTTACTTCTTCTTCGCCGGTGCGGCAGCTTTTGGCGTCAGCTCGTTGGTCATGTCTTCCAACAGCTTGTTGACTACCGGCACGGCGCTTTCCAGCTTGGCCTGGGTCATCTGGGCCGATTGCTGGGTCAGTTGCGGCATTTTTTCCAGGACTTTCTTGCCCAGTGGCGACTGGTAGAAGGCAACCAGGTCCTTGAGCTCGGATTCGCTGAAGTTGGTGGTGTAGAGCTTGACCATGTCCGGCTTCAGCTTCGGCCAGCCGATGGCCTGGTCCAGGGCGGCGTTGGCCTTGGCCTGGTAGCTGTCCAGTACGGACTGCTTGGCGGCAGGCGCCTTGGTCTGTTCGAAACGCTGGGCGAACATTTGCTGCACTTGCATGTACACCGGGGTACCCAGCTTGTCGGCATGGGCCAGGGTAAGGAAGGCTTCGGCACTGGCGTTGTGGCTGGCGGTATCGGCAAAAACCTGGCCGCTGGCGCAAACCAGAGCAACCGCGGTACAGATGGCACGAAGACGAGTCATCGAGTTTCCTTTTCTAGCAGGCGAGGTAAGACCCCAAGGGCGCCCATTCTGCGCCTAAAAAACGCTGCGGCTCAACCCCGGGCCTTACCGGGCGCGGATTGCAGTGAATGAATCCGATGAAAAGTCTTTTAGGGAACCCCCCAGGCCGATCAGGGCCTAAACTGCGCAAACGAACCTGAAGGAGAGTGCCCGATGAGCCGTATCGAAACCGACAGCCTGGGAGACGTGGAAGTCCCGGATGACGCTTACTGGGGCGCCCAGACCCAACGTTCGCTGGTGAATTTCGCCATCGGCGAGCAGCGCATGCCCCTCGCGGTACTGCACGCACTGGCCCTGATCAAGAAGGCCGCCGCCCGGGTCAACGACCGCAACGGCGACCTGCCCGCCGACATCGCCCGCCTAATCGAACAGGCCGCCGACGAAGTGCTCGATGGCCAACATGATGACCAGTTCCCACTGGTCGTCTGGCAAACCGGCAGCGGCACCCAGAGCAACATGAACGCCAACGAGGTCATCGCCGGCCGCGCCAACGAGCTGTCGGGCAAGCCCCGTGGCGGCAAGAGCCCGGTACACCCCAACGATCATGTGAACCGCTCCCAAAGCTCCAACGACTGCTTCCCTACCGCCATGAGCATTGCGGCGGTGCAAGCGGTGCACCAGCAATTGTTGCCGGCGATCAATACGCTGTCCGGCGGCCTCGCGGAGTTGTCGGCGCGGCATGCAAAGCTGGTGAAGACGGGCCGCACCCACATGATGGACGCCACGCCGATCACCTTCGGCCAGGAACTCTCGGCGTTTATCGCCCAGCTCGACTACGCCGAACGGGCGATCCGCAGCGCCCTGCCTCAGGTATGCGAGCTGGCCCAGGGCGGTACGGCGGTGGGCACCGGGCTCAATGCACCCCATGGCTTCAGCGAGGCGATTGCTTCGGAATTGGCCGCCTTGTCGGGCCTGCCCTTCGTCACCGCGCCGAACAAATTCGCCGCACTGGCCGGCCATGAACCGATCGTGACCCTGCACGGCGCCCTGAAAACCCTGGCCGTGGCCCTGATGAAAATCGCCAACGACCTGCGCCTGCTGGGCTCCGGCCCGCGTGCCGGCCTTGCCGAGGTGAAACTGCCGGCCAACGAGCCCGGCAGCTCGATCATGCCCGGCAAGGTCAACCCGACCCAGTGCGAGGCGCTGTCGATGCTGGCCTGCCAGGTGCTGGGCAATGACGTGACCATCGGCATCGCGGCGAGCCAGGGGCATTTGCAGTTGAACGTGTACAAGCCGGTGATCATCCACAACCTGCTGGAATCGATCCGCCTGCTGGCCGATGGCTGCAATAACTTCCAGGAGCACTGCATCGCCGGCCTCGAGCCCGACGCCGGGAAAATGGCCGAGCACCTGGAGCGCGGGCTGATGCTGGTCACGGCGCTCAACCCGCACATCGGCTATGACAAGTCGGCAGAGATCGCCAAGAAGGCCTACGCCGAAGGCTTGACCCTTCGGGAGGCGGCGTTGGACCTGGGCTACCTCACCGACGCAGAGTTCGACCAGTGGGTACGCCCGGAAAACATGCTGGGCACCTAAGACGCCATGCGTAGCCGCCGGGCCTTGAGCCCGGCGAGCAACGACGGCGCCAGCGCCACCGCCGCCGACCCCAGCACCACCACCAACGCGCCGAAATAGCCCAGGGCATTGATCTCTTCGGCCTGCACATAGTCCGGCCACAGCCACGCCGCCAACGCCACCGCGACAAAGGTCACCAACGGCGTCAGGGCCAGGGTCGCGCTCACCCGCGAGGCTTCCCAGTGGGCCAGGGCTTCGGCAAATGCGCCATAGGCCACCAGGGTGTTCATGCAGCACGCCAGCAACAGCCAGCCTTGCAGCGGGCTCAGTTGCAGGGCCTCCAGCGGATGCGCCCACGGCGTCAGCAGCACGGCGCACGAAAGGTAGATCACCATCATCACTTGCAGCGAATTCCACACGGTCAGCAACTGCTTCTGGCCCAGGGCATAGAACACCCAGACCGAAGTCGCCAGCAGGATGGTCAGCACGCCGGCGGTGTAGGCGCCAAGGGACGTCAGCAACTCTTCCAGGCGTTGGTTGAAGAACAGCCCGAAGCCGATGATCAGCACCACCAGGCCCACACACTGCCCGACGCTGAAACGTTCCTTGAACACAAACACGCTGGCGATCATCAGGAAGATCGGGCCCATCTGCACCACCAGTTGCGCGGTGCCGGGGCTGAGCAGTTTCAGGCCCACCAGGTACAACACGTAGTTGCCCACCAGGCCGCACACCGCCATCGCCACCAGCCAGCCGCCCCTGGGGCCGAGCACTTTACGGCTGGGCAGGCGCCTGGTCGCGGCGAGGTACACGAACAGGCAACTGCCGGCCACCACCAGGCGAAACCAGGTGACCGTGATCGGGTCCATGACCTGCAACACTTGCTTGAGCTTGATCGGCAGAATGCCCCAGAGCAGCGCGGTCAGCAGGGTCAGGAGAAAACCGTAGACCCAGCGGCCGGAAGAGATGTGCATGAGTGCCCCAGAAGCCAGAGGAAGTGGAGCGGGCATTCTAGGGGGAAGTGAGCGAATTGGGATACGCCGCCGTTCAAATGTGGGAGGGGCAAGTCGAATCGTCGCACCGCCCCTGCCACACTTATCAGCGCACGGCTTCGAACAGCCCCGTGGCGCCCATGCCGCCACCCACGCACATGGTGACGATGCCATAACGCACATTGCGCCGTTGCAGCTCACGCACCAGGTGCCCCACCTGCCGCGAGCCGGTCATGCCGAACGGGTGGCCGATGGAAATCGAGCCGCCGTTGACGTTGTACCTGGCGTTATCGATGCCCAGGCGATTGCGCGCATACAGGCACTGCGACGCAAAGGCCTCGTTGAGTTCCCACAGGTCGATGTCCGCCACCTGCAAGCCCCGCGACTTGAGCAGCTTGGGCACCGAGAACACCGGGCCGATGCCCATCTCATCCGGTTCGCAACCGGCCACGGTGAAACCGCGGAAAAACGCCTTGGGCTTGAGCCCCAGTGCCAGGGCTTTTTCCAGGCTCATCACCAGAGTCATCGAGGCACCGTCGGAGAGCTGCGAGGAGTTACCCGCCGTCACCGAGCCGTCTTCGGCAAATACGGGCTTCAACCCAGACAGGCTGGCCAACGTAGTGTCCGGACGGTTGCAGTCATCGCGATCAACCACGCCGTCGAGGATCTGCACGGCACCGGTGTTCTTGTCCTCGACCTTGTACTTGACCGCCATCGGCACGATTTCATCATCAAACAAGCCCTCCGCCTGGGCCTGGGCGGTGCGTTGCTGGCTTTGCAGGGCGTAGAGGTCCTGTTCTTCGCGGCTGACGTCATAACGGCGGGCGACGATTTCCGCGGTCTGGCCCATGGGGAAGTAAATGCCCGGCACCTGCTCCTTGAGCAGCGGGTTGATCAGGTTATCGGTGTTGACGCTTTTCATGGTCAGGCTGATGGACTCGACGCCCCCGGCAACGATGATGTCGCTGCAACCCGACGCGATCTGGTTGGCCGCAATCGCAATCGCCTGCAAGCCCGACGAGCAGAACCGGTTGAGGGTCATGCCCGCCGTACCGGTGCCCAATTGCGACAGCACGGCCACGTTGCGCCCGATGTTGTAGCCCTGGGCGCCTTCGTTGGAACCCGCGCCGACGATGCAATCCTCGACGCTGGCCGGGTCGATGCCGTTGCGGGTCAGCAGTGCGTTGACGCAATGGGCCGCCATGTCATCCGGGCGGGTCTGGTTGAACTTGCCGCGAAAGGATTTGGCCAAGCCGGTTCGCACGCTGTCGACGATCACTACTTCACGCATGGGCTACCTCGATCTTGTCGTTGTGGGGAGATGGATCGAGGATAGATCCAGGCCTGCCCCACCGCGACGATCATTCACCCGGCGTATACAAAAGCATGGTGACGGACATAAACCTGTTGCGGGGCGGGCCTGTTGTGGCAAGCGGGCCGATTGTGGTGAGCAGGCTTGTTGTAGTCAGCAGGCCTGTTGTGGTGAGGGGGCCTGTTGTGGTGAGCGGGCTTGTTGTGGTGAGCGGGCTTGCCCCGCGCTGGGCTGCGAAGCGGCCCTGACCAAGGCGCCGCGTTATTTCAGGCAGACCTTATTGGCTGGTTTTGGGGCCGCTTCGCGCCCCAGCGCGGGGCAAGCCCGCTCACCACAACAAGCCCGTTTGCCACAACAGGCCTGCTCACCACCACAGCCCCGCTCGCCACAGAGGACTGCATCCTGAACAGCACCAGGCCAGTGGTTATTTCTTTTTCTTCTTGTCGTGCTTGTCGGACTTGGCGAACGCTTCCTCCAGGGCAAGGTTGATGGTGCGCAACACCTTGACCCGCGCCCAGCGCTTGTCGTTAGCCTCCACCAGCGTCCACGGCGAGACCTCGGTGCTGGTGCGGTCGACCATATCGCCCACGGCGGCGCGGTAGTCGTCCCATTTTTCGCGGTTGCGCCAGTCGTCTTCGGTGATCTTGAAGCGCTTGAAAGGGATTTCCTCACGGGCCTGGAAGCGTTCCAGTTGGGTCTGCTTGTCGATGGCCAGCCAGAACTTGACCACGATCACACCGGCGTCGCGCAGTTGCTCTTCAAAGTCATTGATCTCGCCATAGGCGCGCATCCAGTCGGCCGTGGTGCAGAAGCCCTCGATACGCTCCACCAGCACGCGGCCGTACCACGAGCGGTCGAACACGGTGAACTTGCCCCGCGCCGGGATCTTCTGCCAGAACCGCCACAGGTACGGCTGGGCGCGTTCATCCTCGGTGGGCGCGGCAATCGGCACGATGTGGTACTGGCGCGGGTCGAGCGCGGCCGCCACCCGCCGGATCGCCCCGCCCTTGCCCGCCGCGTCGTTACCTTCGAAGACCGTCACCAGCGCGTGCTTGCGCATGCGTTTGTCGCGCATCAGGCCAGAGAAGCGCGCCTGCTCGGTAATCAGCTGTTCTTCGTAATCGTCCTTGTCCAGGCTCAAGGTCATGTCGAGGCTGTTGAGCAGGCTCATCTGGTCGATGGCCGAGGGCAACGGCGCCGGGTTCATGCCGCTGGCCTTGCCCTTGGGCAGCTTCAGGGCGTTCTGCAGGCCTTCGAGCAGGATCTTGCCCACGGTGAGGCTGCGGTAGTTGGCGTCGACGCCTTCAATCACATGCCAGGGCGCGTAATCGCGGCTGGTACGGCGCAGGATGCGCTCGCCGAAATGCACGAACTTGTCGTAGGTCTCGGATTGCTGCCAGTCCAGCGGGCTGATGCGCCAACTGTGCAACGGGTCGTCGGCCAGGGCCTTGAGCCGTGCCTTCATTTGCTTCTTGGACAGGTGGAACCAGAACTTGAAGATCAGCGCGCCTTCATCGCAGAGCATCTTCTCCAGGCGCTCGGCGCCGGCGATGGCCTGGTCGAGCCGCGCATCCTTGATCTCGCCGTGCACCCGGCCTTGCAGCATCTGGCTGTACCAGTTGCCGAAAAAAATGCCCATGCGGCCTTTGGCGGGCAGTTGGCGCCAGTAGCGCCAGGCCGGGGGACGGGCCAGTTCTTCGTCGGTCTGCTGGTCGAAGGTGCGCACCTCGATCAGGCGCGGGTCCATCCATTCATTCAGCAGTTTGACCGTCTCACCTTTACCGGCGCCTTCGATGCCGTTGATCAGGATGATCACCGGGAAGCGCTTTTGCTGTTGCAACTCGTACTGCACCTCCAGCAAAGCCTCGCGCAGGGCGGGCACTTCGGCCTCAAAGGTGTCTTTGTCGATGGCGTGACCGATTTCGGCAGATTCGAACATGGGCGGCTCCGTTCCAGAAGTGAGCAAGACTAGCGGATTGGGCAACAACGCGCGGGAGGAAATTCCACCTGGGCTTGCCGTGGGTCAATTCAAAGCCTGTTGATCGGCTAGAATGGCCGCCTTGCCTTTACCGAGCCGCCCATGAACCCCGTAACCCACGCCCAGCTCGACTGGGATGATCAAGGTCGCCCGCACTCGCGGGTGTTCGACGACGTGTATTTCTCCGACCAATCGGGCCTGGACGAAACCCGCTATGTGTTCCTGCAACAGAACCGCTTGCAGGAGCGCTTCGCCGCACTGCCGGCGGGCGGGCGGTTGGTGATTGGCGAAACCGGCTTCGGCACCGGCCTGAATTTCCTCTGCGCCTGGCAGTTGTTCGAGCAACACGCCGTAGCCGGTGCACGCCTGCATTTTGTCAGCGTGGAAAAATACCCCCTGAGCCACGCCGACCTGCAACGCGCCCTCGCCCTCTGGCCCGAGCTCGCGCCGTTCGCCGAGCAATTGCTGGCGCACTACATCGCCATTCACCAAGGCTTCCAGCGCCTGGTGCTGGATAACGGCCGCGTCACCCTCACGCTGCTGATCGGCGATGCCCTGGAACAGTTGCCGCAACTGGATGCGCAGATCGACGCGTGGTTTCTCGACGGCTTCGCCCCGGCAAAAAACCCCGAGATGTGGAGCGCCGAACTGTTTGCCGAGCTGGCACGCCTGGCGGCCCCGGGTTCGACCATCAGCACCTTCACCAGCACCGGCTGGGTGCGCCGGCTGATCAACGCCGCCGGTTTCAAGATGAAGCGTACGCCGGGCATCGGCCACAAGTGGGAAATCCTGCGCGGGGAGTTTCTCGGCTGGCCGGCCGAGACCCCGGCACCGGCCGCCGCCAAGCCCTGGTTCGCCCGCCCCTCCATGCCCAATGGCGAGCGCCGTGCCCTGGTGATCGGCGGCGGCCTGGCCGGCTGCGCCAGCGCGGCCAGCCTGGCGGCGCGGGGTTGGCAGGTCAGCCTGTTGGAGCGCCATGGCGGTCTCGCCCAGGAGGCCTCCGGCAATCCGCAAGGGGTGCTTTATCTCAAGCTGTCGGCACACGGCACGGCGTTGTCGCAGATGATCGTCAGCGGGTTCGGGTACACCCGGCGCCTGCTGGAGCACCTGCAACGCGGCGTGGAGTGGGACGGCTGCGGCGTGCTGCAACTGGCCTTCAATGCCAAGGAGGCCGAACGCCAGGCGCAACTGGCCCAGGCATTCGCCCCGCAGCTGCTGCATCTGCTGGATAAGGCTCAAGCCCAGGCTCGCGCCGGGGTGGGCCTGGAACAGGGCGGGCTGTTTTTCCCCGAAGGCGGCTGGGTGCATCCCCCCGCGCTGTGCCAATGGCAGGCGCGCCAGCCAGGTATCGGGGTGCTGGCCCATCATGAGGTGCTGGACCTGCGCAAAGTCGACGGCCACTGGCAGGCCTGGGACGGCGATCGGCTGCTGGCCAGCGCCCCCGTGGTGGTGCTGGCCGGGGCGGCTGAGGTCAAACGGTTTGCCGCCAGCGCCGAGTTGCCCCTCAAGCGGATTCGCGGGCAGATCACCCGCCTGCCCCAGACCACCGCCAGCCAGGCCCTGGCCACGGTGGTGTGTGCCGAGGGCTACGTGGCGCCGGCTCGCCTGGGCGAACACACCCTGGGGGCCAGCTTTGATTTCAACAACGATGACCTCACCCCTACCGCCGCCGAGCACGCCGGTAACCTTGAGCTGCTGCAAGAGATTTCCCCGGACCTGGCCCAGCGCCTGCACGCCGCCGACCTTGCCGCAGAGACCCTGGAAGGCCGCGCCGCCTTCCGCTGCACCAGCCCGGACTACTTGCCGATTGTCGGGCCCCTGGCCGACAGCCTGGCGTTCGCCCAGGCCTACGACGCGCTGCGCAAAGACGCCCGCTACACGCCGCAGGCTGCCTGCCCGTGGCTGGACGGCCTGTACATCAACAGCGGCCACGGCTCCCGGGGCCTGATCACCGCGCCGCTGTCCGGCGAGTTGCTGGCGGCATGGCTGGACAACGAACCGCTGCCCCTGCCCCGCAGCGTGGCCGAGGCCTGTCACCCGAATCGCTTTGCAGTGCGCGGGTTGATTCGCAGCAACGCTGCAAAAACGACCCCGTAGGCCGCGCTTCAACCTGCCGGTGGCAATTGGCAGGTGCCCAGCTCATCGAGCCTCAACGCCTCCTGGGTCAGGCGTTTGAGCTCGACGAGTTCGGCGCTTTCCCGCGCGCTCTGGATCGCGCCCATCTGGGTGTGATAGTCAGCGTCACCCAAGGTTTCCCTTTGCGCCCACACCGCTTCCATGCGATCGCCAAAAGGCTGGGTCAGGGTGTCGAACGAACCGCCATGGGTGCGCCTCAGGTAACTGCTCCAGAATGGCAGCTTCACCATATAGTTCAGCAGTTGCGGGGAAAGCTCGGCCTCCTTCAACTGCGCTTCGGCAACCTCCAGCATGTGCTCGGTCACCCCGGCCAGGCTGGCAAAGCGCATATGCCGGGGCTGCCCGGGCAAATGAAAGCGCTCCACCAGCCCGGTGCGATAAGCCAGGCTGACCTCCAGCGGGTCGAGCATCGGATGCTCGGCGCTGTGTCGGCTGGCCATGGACTCCAGGCGGTCGAGACGAAACAAGCCCCTGGCCAACCTGAGCAGCGGCTTGGCCGTGACCCTGCCGCCCTCCACCCGCTGCGAGGCCTCGTGGATTTCAACCAGCACCTCCAGGTCGCTGAAGCTCACGGCAGCGGCGTCATCACAGTTCAACGGCGTGGCCGCGCGCTCGAAAATCTCGGCCCGCAGCCGGGTATCGGCAGCGGCCGCCTCCAGCACGCGCCAGATGCGGCGGTTCATGTCCTCGCGCACGTGGCTGGTGTCGGCGGCGCCACCCAGGCCGGCCAGCAATTTGAACAGGCCGTCGGAGCCGGGCTCATCCTTGAGCCCCAGCCAGGTCTCGGCCTTTTCGGCGAAGTGTGTCGCGTATTCATCGCCCAGCCACAGCTCCCGGGCGGTCTGCTCGTTGAGTCGCGCAATGTCATCCTCAACGAAGCCCATGCCCACGCCGATGGTGTCCCGGTAACGGTTCAAGGCCTGACGAGTGCTGGCGTCCAGAGGGTTATGCCGCACGTTGATGACTTCGGTGTGCTCACGCGGCGCATTGAACAACCATGCCGGCAAACTGGCGATGTCATTGTCCCGCAGGTCGAGTTGCTCCAGGTACGGAACGCGGGTAAAGCCGGTGGGCAGACTGGTCAGCCGGCAGTTGCGCAGCATCAGGTTGCGCAATTCGAACATCTTGTTGACGACGGGCGGGTCCACCAGGGGATTGTTGCTCAGGTCGAGCACGACCAGGCTCTTCAGGTCCGCGAGTTTGGTGCGGGTGTACTCGGTCAGTTGCAGGTGGTTATCGGCCATGTACAGCTGCCTGAGCCACGGCATGTGCTGGAGCACTTCCGGCAGCCGCGTCAGCCGATTGCCGTTCAACGCCAGGCTGCGCAGCCCCTTGAAGTGCTTGAGGAAATACGCAACGTCATCGTTGAGCCCCATGCGTTTCAATGACAATTGCCGGACATGCTCGAACTGCACGTGCGCCGGCAAGGTCGGCAACGCCCCGATGGCCATGCCGTCCAGGGACAGGCTCGGCACGTTCTGATGGTGTTCATCCGGCGCCAGCGACGCATATTGCCAACAACGCTCGATGGCCCGAGCGGCCTGGTGTCGCGCCAGGCGGTAGTCTTGCAGCGCAATGTCCGAGTAGGGCTGCGCCGGTTTGTCCTTGGCCCACAGCCTCAACGCCCGCTGCAGTGCCTCATAGTGCTGCTCAAGGGTGCGCACGGCTTTGGCCCGGGACAGGTGATCGGTGCCCAAGTCCTGCAGGAAGGTCGACAGGCGCCGGTCATCGAATAACGGGAAGAGTTTGCGAGCCTTGCGCATCAAGCCCGCAGGCTGTGGAGGCGGCGCAGGCGGCGAGCCTTGCACGCACGACAGGGCCGGCTCCTCGGGTACCGCGCGCTCGGGCCATAAGTAACGGCCGATGCGATTGCGTTCATCCTGCGCCTTGCCAATCAATGCATGCCGCAGCTGGCTGGCCCTGCCGCTCGCGGTCAGGCGCAGCGCGTCGCGTTGGGCGGCAGGCAAACTGTTGAGCAACGCCTCGTAGAAACCTTCCGACCCGCCGGCCAACGCGCCCAAGGCCTTACCTTGCCCATCGTGGGCGCGAAAGCCCTTGGCCGACTGCACCACGATGCGCCTCATATCAGCGTCTGCGTGGCCCACCTGGCCCAGGACAGTGCCCTGTAGGCTTTCGCGGCGTACCTGCAAGAACAGATCCCCGGGCCAGCCTGGAACCCGTTGCAGCAACCCGGTGGCCACGCGCCGTGTCGCATCGGTGGCCAGCTCCGGCAAGTACAGGCCGGCCAGGGCGGCGTCTTCCTCCAGCGCTTCCAGGGCTTCCCGGGCCCATTGGCTGACCCGCAGCGGCACACGCCCGGTATGACGCAAGTGCCAGCGCTCCGCCGTGGAGGCCTGGGTCATGACCTCCCAGGCCACCCGGATCGGCAATTGCGGCAAGCGCTGCTTGAGCTGGCCGTGATCGGTCTGATCGATGAAATCGGCATCCATGCGCAGCCGCTCATAGACCGCCTGATGCGTGGTCTTGAGCGAGGCGGTGAGACGCCGCGCCAGGGCCGCTTGCGCTTCGTCGGCGTGGAAGGTGCCCCCGAGCAATTGCGCGGTTTCCTCGGGGTCGAGGGCGACCAGCAAGGTGGGCAGGATCTGTCCGTTCCGCAGTTGTTGCGTGGTGAGGTGGATGCTCAAGTCCTCGTAATCGAACGGCGCGGTATCTGGATGGCGCTCAAGCAGGTAGCCCTCGTCGTCGAGCAGTTCGAAAAAACGCCCACGGGGCCACCCGTCCATCAGCGGCAGGGCCAGCATCTGTACACGGGTGGTGGCCGCATTAAGCGGGGCTTGATGCTCCATTTGCCAGATCAGGTCGCGAACCCCCTGGTTCAGCTTGAACCGCAACGCACAATCGCGCAGCCGCTCCGGCAGCGGCAGGTTCTGCCTGGCCAGTTGCTGCAAGCGCGGCAAGGTCGAGCCGGTGATAGCGGCGATATCCTTCAGGTGTCCGGCCGGGAAAACGCTGAGACTGGGGTCCAGCCGCCCCAGGATATAGTCAGGGCTGCGCCATTCATCCGCCTGCTCGAACGAGAACTGCCAGCCGCCCTGGTAGTTGTGGGTCAAGGGCGGCCGATAGGCCGAATCCCGCTGCGGATGCCGGGCTCGCCAGCGCCCGGTGCGGGCGTCAAAGACAATCGAATACAGCGCCCCGTCGACATTCACATAGGACTGGCCATTGAGCTGGTAGACCCCACGGGGGCTGGCCACTGTGCCTTCGAGCGAGACGGTGTGGCGATACGGCTCGGTACGACTGCGCCATAAGCGCGTGGACTTGTCGGGCAGCCGCACGGCTTCGAGGCTGTCGTAGAACCCCGCCGCCGACGGTGTGGTTCGCCACAGCCGGCCCACGACTTTTGTACCCGCGGCGAACAACGCCATGGCAGCGAGGTTTTCCGCGATGTTCGTCAGGTGCCTGAGGGCGCCGAGCTTGTCATGGTGCAGCCAGTCATCCACCCCCTCGAACACCTCGCCAAGCAACTGCCCAACGGCCACGCCGGTCATCAGTTGGCCCACCACCGGTACCACGAACCCGGCGACGTTGAGCACCGTCAAGCCGACATCCAGGTAATCCTGGATACGCTTGCGACGCGCGTCGTCATCGGCCTGGGCATTGGGAACCGCCAATACCTGCGCATCCAGCTGGATCTTGCCAACGCAGGCATTGAAAAAGAATGTCGACAACTTGCCTGTGACCGGGAGCGGCGTCACCCGCACGACGATTGCCTCCTGGTCAAAACGTTCGAAAAAACCGAAACGCTCGGACTCGTCCAGGTAACCCTTGAAGAAATCACGATAGGTACTGACGTGAAGCTTGAGGGTGAGGTAGAGCTTGAAATGCTCCAGTGATTCATAGCGGTACCACGGCCGCACGGGCTCGTTGGGCATATACACCACGATCGGGCCGCTGGAGAACCCTTCGGCCGATGCACTGGAAAACACCAATACCCCCCACAGGCAGGCGCCGTCGATGTTCAGGCCTTGCCAGGTCAGCGGCTGCTGGTTGAACCACAGTTGCCGGATGTCCCTGGCGGGCATATCCGCCTTGACCAGGCCCAGCAGCAACGCGCGGGTCGATGCATCGATATCGCCCTTGGCATGGGCCAGATGCAGGTCGATCTGCATGTCCACGCAACGGGATTGGCCGACCTGCGTCACCGAAGGGTTGAAGTCCTGGTCGGGCGCTACCAGGTTGAACACTTCGCGCACATGGGTCTGATAGGCATCTCCCAGGTTCAGCTCGCGGCAGTAGCCGATAAAGGCCTGGGCGCTGAGGGTTTGCGCAACTTGGCGCATGGGGCCGATGCGCACCACGGCAGTGGTCGGCGAGCCGCCTGGCTCGGCAGCCGCCTGGGAGAAATTCTGCATGGCCGCTTGCAGCAGGCTGTGCTTCTCCAGATTGACGGTCTCAATCATCTGGCCGCCCAGGTCCTGGCTGACACCGCTGAACGAGCGCCGGGGGATTTCCAGGGTGTCGTTTTCGATGTCCAGGCCCCCATGCCCCTTGTCGTCCAGGAATGCCCTGAGCCGTCCGGCACAGAATTTATCCAGCGGTTGCAGACGGTTCAGCAATCGGTGCAGGGTTTCACGCGGGCGCTCGCTGTCGGCATACGCCTGCTCGATGGCCTGCAGTACATGGGAGTCGGCCTTGACCAACCAGGCCGGCAGCGTGTCGTGCAAGACCTGCGCTTTATCCAGGTCGCCGGTGATATTCAGCAGGGCCGCCATCAATTGGTCGTGGGGCACCGGCTCGAGCGCCTGGGTCAAATCAGTGGTTTGCGTCATTCGCAATGTTCCTTTATCGCGTTGAACAATGACGCCAGACGATAAGCGCTGCGATCGCGCAAAAGGGTTCAAATAGCTGCAGGATCAGCCCTCGTAACCGTCGATTTTTTGCATCTCACCTCGACTTAAGTACCGCCCCTTTCACCCACGCCGCACAGGCTGCTGGGGTGTTCCGAATGGGGGGCGGCGGTTTGCCATATAACTTATTGATCTAAAACTCCGCGTATAGCCTCGGGTCAGTCCCTAGGTACCCGCCCTTTTGGTGCGGGTCTTTCTATCCCTCCCCAACGGAAAAACCGGTAAGGAACCTATGTGCGGATTAGCTGGCGAGTTACGTTTCGATCACCAACCTGCGGACCTCGCAGCGGTGGAGCGAATTACCCATCATTTGGCCCCACGTGGCCCTGACGCGTGGGGCTTCCATGCCCAAGGGCCGATTGCCCTGGGTCATCGGCGCCTGAAAATCATGGACCTGTCGGACGGCTCCGCCCAACCGATGGTCGACGCCCAACTGGGCCTGTCCCTGGCGTTCAACGGCGCGATCTATAACTTTCCGGAATTGCGCCAGGAGCTTGAAGCCCTCGGCTACGCGTTCTATTCCGGCGGCGACACCGAAGTGCTGCTCAAGGGCTACCACGCCTGGGGCGAAGCGCTGCTGCCCAAGCTCAACGGCATGTTTGCCTTTGCCGTCTGGGAGCGCGATGCCCAGCGCCTGTTCATCGCCCGTGACCGTCTCGGCGTGAAGCCGTTGTACCTGTCGCGCACCGGCCAGCGCCTGCGCTTTGCCTCGGCCTTGCCGGCGCTGCTCAAGGGCGGTGATATCAACCCGATCCTCGACCCGGTAGCGCTCAATCACTACCTGAATTTCCATGCCGTCGTGCCCGCTCCGCGCACGCTGCTGGCGGGCATTGAAAAACTGCCGCCGGCCAGTTGGATGCGCATCGATGCCGAAGGCAACACCGAGCAGAAAACCTGGTGGACCCTGCCCTATGGCCCCCATGAAGATGAAAAAAACCTGAGCCTGGAAGACTGGACCGACCGCGTGTTGGACAGCACCCGCGAAGCCGTGGCCATCCGTCAACGGGCCGCAGTGGATGTCGGCGTACTGCTTTCCGGCGGCGTCGACTCGAGCATGCTCGTCGGCCTGCTGCGTGAAGTCGGCGTGCAGGACCTGTCGACCTTCTCCATCGGTTTTGAAGACGCCGGTGGCGAGCGTGGCGACGAGTTCCAGTATTCGGACCTGATCGCCAAGCACTACGGTACCCGTCATCACCAACTGCGCATTGCCGAACACGAGATCATCGAACAACTGCCGGCGGCGTTCCGCGCCATGAGCGAGCCGATGGTCAGCCATGACTGCATCGCCTTCTACCTGCTGTCGCGGGAAGTGGCCAAGCATTGCAAGGTGGTGCAGAGCGGCCAGGGCGCCGATGAGTTGTTCGCCGGTTACCACTGGTACCCGCAGGTCGACGGCGCGAGCGACCCGTATGCGGCTTATCGCGAGGCGTTCTTCGACCGCAGCTACGATGATTACGCCGCCACCGTCGCACCGAAATGGCTGACCGCCAACGACGCCGCCGGCGACTTCGTGCGCGAGCATTTCGCCATGCCCGGCGCGGACGCCGCCGTGGACAAGGCCCTGCGCCTGGACAGCACGGTGATGCTGGTGGATGACCCGGTCAAACGCGTCGACAACATGACCATGGCCTGGGGCCTGGAAGCGCGCACGCCCTTCCTCGACTACCGCCTGGTGGAACTGTCGGCCCGTGTACCGGGTAAATTCAAATTGCCCGACGGTGGCAAGCAGGTGTTGAAAGAGGCCGCGCGCCGGGTGATTCCGAGCGAAGTCATCGACCGCAAGAAAGGCTACTTCCCGGTACCGGGCCTCAAGCACTTGCAGGGCGACACCCTGAATTGGGTGCGCGAACTGCTGCTGGACCCAAGCCAGGATCGCGGCCTGTTCAACCCGGCCATGCTCGACCGCCTGCTCACCGACCCGCAGGGTCAATTGACCCCGTTGCGCGGCTCGAAGCTGTGGCAACTGGCCGCGCTGAACCTGTGGCTCAGCGAACAAGGAATCTGATTGATGAAACCCCATGCAGCGGCTTACAGCCAACGCTTGTTGAAGGGCCAGGCGCCGACCTACGAGCGCCTGCAAGCGCGTCTGGCCGAAGATGGCAGCCCATTGGCCGCCGAGCCGATCGCCGTGCATTGCGGCTGGGGCCGGTTGTTGATCGGCCATACCTTCCCGGACCCGGCGAGCCTGGCCCAGGAACTGCTCAACGAACAGCCCGGCGAGCGCGATATCGCGCTGTATGTGGCCGCGCCCCAGCAGATCCTCGGCATAGATCCGCAGCAGTTGTTCCTCGACCCATCCGACACCCTGCGCCTGTGGTTCAGCGACTACCGCCCGGCCACCCGTGTGTTTCGCGGCTTTCGGATTCGCCGGGTGCAGAGCGAGGCCGATTGGCTGGCGGTCAACCAGTTGTATCAAGGCCGCGGCATGCTGCCGGTCGACGCCGAACGCCTGACACCGCGCCATGAAGGCGGCCCGGTGTACTGGCTGGCCGAGGACGAAGACAGTGGCGCGGTGATCGGCAGCGTGATGGGCCTCAATCACCAGAAAGCCTTCCACGACCCGGAAAACGGTTGCAGCCTGTGGTGCCTGGCGGTCGACCCGCTGTGCACACGCCCCGGTGTGGGCGAAGTGCTGGTGCGCCACCTGGTGGAGCACTTCATGAGCCGTGGCCTGAGCTATCTCGACCTGTCGGTGCTGCACGATAATCGCCAGGCCAAGAACCTCTACGCCAAGCTCGGCTTCCGTGCCCTGACCACCTTTGCGATCAAGCGCAAGAACGGTATCAACCAGCCGCTGTTCCTCGGCCCCGGACCCCAGGCGGGGTTCAACCCGTATGCGCGGATCATTGTCGAAGAGGCCCATCGACGCGGCATCGATGTGCAGGTGGATGACGCCGATGCCGGTTTGTTCACCCTCAGCCATGGTGGCCGCCGCGTGCGCTGCCGCGAGTCGCTGAGCGACCTGACCAGCGCGATCAGCATGACCCTGTGCCAGGACAAGAGCCTCACCCACAAGGTGTTGAAAGCCGCGGGCTTGAAACTGCCTGCGCAACAACTGGCGGGCAGCGCCGATGACAACCTGGAGTTCCTCGACGAACACCAGCGCGTCGTGGTCAAGCCGCTCGATGGCGAGCAAGGCCAGGGCGTGGCGGTGGATCTGCAGAGCATTGAAGAGGTGCAGCAGGCAATCGAAGCCGCGCGCCAGTTCGACAGCCGCGTGTTGCTGGAGAGCTTCCACCAAGGCCTGGACCTGCGCATCCTGGTGATCGGCTTCGAGGTGGTCGCCGCTGCGATTCGCCGCCCTGCCGAAGTGACCGGTGACGGCCAGCATTCCATTGGTGCGCTGATCGAGGCCCAGAGCCGACGCCGGCAGGCGGCCACCGACGGCGAAAGCAAAATCCCCGTGGATGCAGAAACCGAACGCACCCTGCACGCCGCCGGCTACGACTACAGCAGCATCCTGCCCCGTGGCCAGACCCTGGCCGTGCGCCGCACCGCCAACCTGCACACCGGCGGCTGCCTGGAGGACGTCACCGCGATCCTCCATCCGACCCTGGTGGACGCCGCCGTGCGCGCCGCCCGCGCCCTGGATATCCCCATGGTGGGCCTGGACCTGATGGTGGCTGCGGCCGATCAACCCGAGTACGTCTTTATCGAAGCCAACGAACGGGCCGGCCTGGCCAACCATGAACCGCAGCCGACGGCGGAGAAGTTTGTGGACCTGCTATTCCCCCATAGCCAGCCGACAGCTCAATAACCCTGTGGTGAGCGGGCTTGCCACAACAAGCCCCTTGGCCACAACAGCCCCACTGGCCAAAGAATTTCACTTATTTCATCAGGAGTCTTCATGAGCCGAACCATCCCCGAACCGGACCTCAACTACCTGCAAAAAGTCCTGCTGGAAATGCTCGCCATTCCCAGCCCCACCGGGTTTACCGACACCATCGTGCGCTACGTCGCCGAACGCCTGGAAGAGCTGGGCATCCCGTTTGAAATGACCCGGCGCGGCACGATTCGCGCCACCCTCAAGGGCCAGAAAAACAGCCCCGACCGTGCGGTGTCCGCGCACCTGGACACCATCGGCGCCGCCGTGCGCGCGATCAAGGACAACGGCCGCCTGACCCTCGCGCCCGTCGGCTGCTGGTCGAGCCGCTTTGCCGAGGGCAGCCGCGTCAGCCTGTTTACCGACAACGGTGTGATCCGTGGCAGCGTGTTGCCGTTGATGGCCTCCGGGCACGCGTTCAACACCGCCGTGGATGAAATGCCGGTGAGCTGGGACCATGTGGAATTGCGCCTGGATGCCTACTGCGCCACCCGCGCCGATTGCGATTCCCTGGGGATCGGCATCGGTGACTACGTGGCGTTCGACCCCTTGCCCGAGTTCACCGAGAGCGGGCATATCAGTGCCCGCCACCTGGACGATAAAGCCGGCGTCGCCGCGCTGTTGGCTGCGCTCAAGGCCATCGTCGACAGCGGCGAACCGTTGTTGATCGACTGCCACCCGCTGTTCACCATCACCGAGGAAACCGGCAGCGGCGCCGCGGCGGCTTTGCCCTGGGATGTGAGTGAGTTTGTCGGTATCGATATCGCCCCGGTCGCCCCCGGCCAGCACTCCAGCGAGCACGCGGTCAGTGTGGCCATGCAGGATTCCGGCGGGCCGTATGACTATCACCTCTCCCGCCACCTGCTGCGCCTGGCCTCGGATAACGACTTGCCGGTGCGCCGCGACCTGTTCCGCTATTACTTCAGCGATGCCCATTCGGCGGTGACGGCCGGCCACGACATCCGCACCGCGCTGCTGGCGTTCGGTTGCGATGCGACCCATGGTTATGAGCGCACCCATATCGACAGCCTGGCGGCGCTGAGCCGGCTGTTGGGCGCGTATATCCTCAGCCCGCCGGTGTTCGCCAGTGACGCACAACCGGCCCAGGGCTCACTGGACCGGTTCAGCCATCAGATCGAGCACGAAACGCAGATGGAGAGCGACACGCGCGTGCCATCGGTGGACAGCCTGGTCGGCCAGAAGTCCTGACGCTGGCAACTGCGGTCCCGGCGCAGTAGGATCGCCGGGATCCATCATCTGAGGCTTGTATGCTGATTCCCTACGATGCACTTGAAGTCGACACCCTGACCCGCCTTATCGAAGACTTCGTGACCCGCGACGGCACCGACAATGGTGACGACACGCCCCTGGAAACCCGCGTGCTGCGGGTGCGCCAGGCGCTGACCAAGGGCCAGGCGCTGATTGTGTTCGACCCGGACAGCGAGCAGTGCCAGTTGATGCTCAAGCACGATGTGCCCAAGCATCTGTTCGACTGACTCAGGGGTTGGTGGCGGTTTGGGATTGCGGGGTTTGACGCTTGAGGATCTTTTGGTGGACCTCGGCACGATGGACATGCACCCCGACGGGCGCAACAACACCAAATTTCACCTGATTACCATTCAGCTCGAGAATGCGCACGGTGATGTCATCACCGATAGCGATGATTTCGCCTACGGCGCGGCTTAAGACCAGCATGGCGGTTGTCCTTATTGAATGACAGGACCCCGACCATGCGCGCTGGGTGTGGGCGCAGCAATGCCTCGCGGCAAAATCAGGCAACGCCTACACATGCAGGTAAATTGCCTGACAGACTACCGCCTGATCAGCCCTTAACAGCCTGTGCCTTGGCGCGCATCCTGTCGGCCATGGTGGTCATTTCGTCATAGAGCAACTGCGGGTTCTTCTGCTTCAAGGCCCACGCCATCCGCCCCTGCTCATGGGGCAGGATCATGAATTCGCCCTGCGCCACACGCTGGTAGATGTAGTCGGCAATGTCCGCCGCCGAGATCGGCGAACTCTCCAACAACTTGCCTACCTGCGCCTTCATCGCCGGTGTGGGCCCACGGAAAGAATCCAACAGGTTGGTCTGGAAGAACGACGGGCACACCACGTGCACGCCGACTTCCTGCTGCTTGAGCTCCACCAGCAAACTCTCCGACAGCGCCACCACACCGGCCTTGGCCACGTTGTAGTTGCTCATGGCCGGCCCCTGCATCAGGGCCGCCATCGAGGCGATGTTGATGATGCGGCCCTTGCTCTTTTCCAGCAGCGGCAGGAACGCCTTGCAGCCCTTGACCACGCCCATCAGGTTGATTGCGATCTGCCAGTCCCAGTCCTCCAGCGACAACTCGGCAAAGAAGCCGCCCGAGGCTACGCCGGCGTTGTTGACGATCACATCGATGCCGCCCAGCTTCACTTCGCAGGCCTGGGCAAACGCCGTGAGCTGGCTGTAGTCGCGCACGTCGCAGCGCTGGATAAAGCCATCGCCACCGGCTTCACGCACGCGCTTCAGGGTGTCCTGCAAGCCGGGCTCGCTGACGTCCGACAAGGCCAACTGCCAACCCTCGCGGGCCCAGCGCAGAGCGATTTCACGACCCAGGCCGGACCCGGCGCCAGTGATCATCATGCGATTTTGCATAGGAAGTAGCCTTGTGGTTCACAGAAGAAGTGATCGGCAGTGTAGCGAAGGTTTTTCCTGCACCCACGCACCATCAGAGTGATGAATGCCCCAGGCAAACCGTGGGCCGGGTCGGATACCTGCCGTCCGCCTAAGTTCAATGTTTTTCAACTAATAAGTGCTGGATGAGCGCGAATTAAAAGAAATAAGCGACTGACCGAAATGCTTTAAAAAAACATGGAATTTTCTGCGAAGCACCAGAGTCGGAGTAGTTAAGGCGTCTGTAATTAACTCTGCAGGCCTATCGTTAAACAACCGGTCTTTGCAGAAAGACAATAAGGAAAAAACCATGAGCCTCATTCTGATCATTATCTTGATCCTCCTGCTGGTCGGCGGCCTGCCGGTATTCCCGCACTCGCGTAATTGGGGTTATGGCCCGTCGGGTATCCTCGGTGTGGTGCTGGTGGTGCTGCTGGTCCTGTTGTTACTGGGCCGGATATAACCGCCCCGCGGTAATAACGAAGCAAAAAAAAGAGGCCTTGAAAAAGGCCTCTTTTTTATTGCCGGTTAATTAGTCCGGCTTACCGTTTACAACGCCTGCGGTGTTATCCAGCAAACTCTTGGTCGCGGTTTGCAGGAACGCTTCGAGTTTCTGCTTGAGTGCAGCCTCGTCCGGCGATTCGGCAATCACTTTACCGCTCGGGTTGGCGCCCAGTTCGTATTGCCACAGCTTCGGTGGCATTTCCTTGGGCAGTACCAGAATACGGTCTGCGGTGACCAGGGCCACGGTCTGGTCGCTGCCCGATGGCTTGATCACGCCAAAGCCCTTGTCGCCTTCCGGCAGGTTCAGCAGGTCGCGGCCCCAGCATTGGTGCAGGGTGTCACCACCCAGGCGGCCCATGATGGTCGGCACGATGTCGATCTGGGTGCCCACGGTGTGGTCACGCTCGCCGAACTTCTCCTGCACGCCCGGTGCAATCATCAGCATCGGTACGTTGAAGCGACCCAGGTCCATCTCGGTGATCTGCTGTTCGTTGCCGAAGCCATGGTCGCCCACGATCACGAACAGGGTTTCCTTGAAGTACGGCTCCTTGCGGGCCTTCTCAAAGAACTGGCCCAGGGCCCAGTCGGAGTAACGCATGGCCGTCAAATGCTCGTTGAGGCTGCCACGGTCGGTGACTTTCTCCACCGGCAATGGCGTCGGCAACGCGTACGGCGTGTGGTTGGACAGGGTTTGCAGGAGTGCGTAGAACGGCTTGCCGCCTTCACGGGCCTTCAACTCTTCCAGGCCACGGTTGAACATGTCCTGGTCGGACACGCCCCAGGTCGGGTCGGAGAACACCGGGTCGACGAAGTCGTTGCGGCCGATGAAGTTGGTCATGCCCTGGTTGCTGAAGAAGCCCGACTGGTTGTCCCAGGCGAAGTCGCCGTTGTAGACATACACGTCGTTGAAATCACGGGCGCTGAGCAACTGTGGCAGGCCCGACAGCTTATGGCTGCCTTCCGGGGTCTGCATCAGGTATTCAAAGCCTGGCAGGTTCGGGAAGCAGGCCATGGTGGCGAACATACCCTGGTGGGTATGGGTGCCGTTGGAGAAGAAACGGTCGAACAGCAGGCCTTCCTTGGACAGTTTGTCGAAGGATGGCGTGATGTTGCCGGGACGCCCCAAGGCGCCGACCGAGTGACCGGCGAAGCTTTCCATCAGGATCACGACCACGTTCTTGATCGGCAGGGTCTTCTCGGCCGGCGGCGTGTAGTCGCGGCGTACGGCGGCGATGTCGGTATCGACCAGTTTTTCCTGTGGCAGCACCAGCATGTCACGCACGGTCTGGGTGGCCAGCGGCTGGTCCAGGGTCGCCTTCCAGATGTTGGAGCGGTCCTCACCGAACCGGGCCTTGGCCGCCGCGATCAGCGACAAGGTGCCATTGAGGCCCAACTGGTTGGCGAAGTTCGAATCGGTGGTGTACACATCGCCCCAACGCAGCGGCGGGCCCTGGCGCAGGGTGCCACGGGCGGCAACCACGGCGATCAGCAGGCACACGACGAACACCGCGATGCGGCTGTACCACGGCGCCACCTGGCGCGTGCCGATGCTGCCACCACTGAACGGGCCACGTGGGCGCGTGGCGCGGTCGGCGCCTTTGAACGCGATGCTCAGGATCAGCGTGCCCACGGCCCAGGCCAGCAGGTAGCGCACCACCGGGAAACCGTACCAGAGCATGCTCATCACGGTTTTCGGGTCTTCCTTCACATACTGGAAGACCAGGCCGTTGAGGCGCTGGTGGAACTCGCGGTAGAAGTCCATCTCCATCAAGCCCAGGAACAGGGCGATGCTGGACGCAAGGGTCAGCCAGAAGCGGAATAACCCACGCGCGGCCATGGCCCGTACGCTGAACAGTGCCAGCAGCAGCGGGATCAGCAGGTAGACCACCAGGCGGATGTCAAAACGCAGGCCGTTGGCGAACGCTTCAAGGAAGGTCGAGGCCGGCGTGTCGAGGATCATCTCGCGGTTGTAGACCAGCAGCGCCAGGCGCAGCAGGGAGAACATCACCATCATGACCAGTGCGCAGAGCAGCGTGTACGCCAGATGGGATTTGACGGTCGGTTGCAGCAGGCGATTAGAAGCTCGCTGCTGACTCAGGGCGTCCGGGTTTGCCATGTCGTTTCAGGACCCATTGGAAGTTTAAGTGACGAAGTAATGCAGTGGCGCGAATGGTGCCCGATCAATGCCATCAAGGCTATTAATTACTGAACGAGCACCGCTGCGCCGCCTTTAAAAGCACCTGAGGCAGGGCCTTGGCAGGGAGAGATAGAGCCGGCGGATTGTCTTGGATAAGATGTGAAAATTGTGTGCAGCGAATATTTCGATACACAAAATACAGCGAAGATACGAGCAAGTACCGTAGCAGCTGCCGAGCCTCGGCGAGGCAGCTGCTACAAGGAGGGAGCAGGGATCAGATCCGCACGTTGCCGCGCGGCCCGGCGATAGCCCAGATGATCAGGCCCAGTACCGGCAGCAGCAGGATCAACAGGATCCACAACACCTTGGCCCCGGTGCTTGCGCCGCTTTTGAACACATTGATGATCGCCCAGATATCCAGCGCCAGGATGATCAAGCCGATCAGGCTGTTAAAAGTGGAACCCATGGTGTCGCTCCTAAGTGAGGGCATGCCCTTGTAGGATAGCCAGCCCTGGCCGGGGTTCCGTTTTATTTCAGACGTGCACGGCGACCTTCAGCGCTTCCAGGGATGGCTCGGCCTGGATGCCGACTTCGGCACACAACGCCAGCACGCGCGGCAGGTCATTGCCGAACACCAGCACCGCCTGGATCTCGTCGTCCAGCAACTGGCTGAAGTTGAGCAGCACATAACCGCCGTCTTCCGGGCTCAGGGCGCTCATCTGGATCTGGATACGGTTCAGGGCGGTGAGGCCGTCAGTCTTGGCCAGTTGCTTGGGTTTGAGGTTGAACGCCACACCCGGTCCGAACGACGCGACGATCTGCGCAAACAGGTCGCCATAGGTATCGGCCTGGAACAGCACGGTATCCGGCAGGCTGCCGACTACCACCCACTCCCCCAGCGGGATCGGAAAGCTGTCGTCGTAGTTGATATCCGGGTTGGCGGCCAGGAAGGCCGCCGGGTCGGCGTAGGCCTGGGCGGCCTCTTCGGCGATGCGCGCCACCTCGTCCGCGCCCATGACCCCGGCGCTGATTTTGCTGATAAGTTCGACGAGGGCGGTTTTCATGGGGTGATCCTGTAGCGGGCTGGTTTTTGAGGGCGCACAGCCTACACCAGTTTCTCCAACTGCGCCGCCGTGTCCTTCGCCCCCATGGTCTGCGCCGCCGCCAGCGCAGTCGCGCCCTGGGCATCGGTGGCCTTGGGGTTGGCGCCTTGGCTGAGCAGGTAGTCGACCATGTCGACGCGGTTGAACATGGCGGCCATCATCAACGCAGTACGCCCGTCGGACGAGGCGGCCTCGATCGGCGTGCCCCCTTCAATCAGCGCCTTGACCACCGGCAAGTGGCCCTTGAACGCCGCGCCGGCGATGGGCAACTGGTTCTTGTCGTTGGCGATCAGCGGGTCGGCCTTGAACTCCAGCAGCACTTTTACCGCTTCGGCATGGCCGTGGTAGGCAGACAGCATCAGCAAGGTATCGCCGTTGTGGTTGCGAAAGTTGGCCGGCAAGCCTTTGGCCAGGAGCGCGGCGAGCATGGCGGCGTCGCCTTTGCGGGCGACGTCGAAGACCTGCTCGGCAAATTCGGCGGCTTCGTCTTCAGTCATTTGTTTGGCGTGGTCTGACATGTGGGGGCTCCTTGTCTGGTGCTTTATAGGCCGCCAGTGTCGCGAGGGAGTTCCCCACTGTCATGCCCTTTTTAGCAAAAGCGGCCATAGACAGAATCAATAGCGGAACTGGCCGCCCTGGATCTGCGCCAACAGTTGCCCGGTGACCGGCACATAGCAGTCCGACCCCGGCAACCAGGCATACACCGGGTCATTGCCGGCCTTGTCCGGATCAAAGGCTTCTTCCTTGAGCTTGACCTTCTGGTACTTGAAGGTACCGGTGGTTTCCATCTTGACCTTGATCCGCAGGAAGAGCGGCACCGCATAGTGGGGCAACTGGCCGTGGGCGAATTTCAGCAGCTCGCGCATGTCCAGCGAGGCCAGGGATTCACTCGGGGTGATGGCGACCATGCCCGCGCGGCCATTGGTGTTTTCGATCTCGACGCCATAAGCCACCACTTCGGCGATCTGCGGGTGTTGCAGCAGGACGTTCTCGACCTCGGTGGTGGACACGTTTTCACCTTTCCAGCGATAGGTGTCCCCCAGGCGATCCACAAATTGCGCATGGCCAAAGCCGATGCTGCGCAACAAATCGCCGGTATTGAAGTAGCGGTCACCTTTTTCAAACACGTCGGTGAGTACCACCCTGCGATTCTTTTCCGGGTCGGTGTAGCCGTCGAAGGGCGATTTTTCATCGATCCTCGCCAACAACAGGCCCTGCCCGCCCGTGGGGACTTTACGCATAAAGCCATCGCTGCCACGCAGCGGCTCGCCGCTGTCATGGGCGTAGTCCACCAGCGCCCAGTGCTGCAGGCAGAAACCGATGGTGTTGTCGAAATTCAGCACGTTGGTAAAACCGATATTGCCGTCACTGGCCGCGTACAGCTCGCAGATATGCTCCACGCCATAGCGTGCCTTGAACTGCGCCCACACACCGGGGCGCAAGCCATTGCCAACCATCTTGGTCACGCAGTTGTCACGGTCGTTTTCGCTGGGTGGCTGGTCGAGCAGGTAACGACACAACTCACCGACGTAGCCGAGGGTGGTCGCCTTGAATCGGCGCGCATCGTCCCAGAACTGGCTGGCGCTGAACTTGCGGCGAATGGCGAAGCCCGAGGCCCCGACAATCGCCGAGCCCCAACACACGCAAAGGCCGGTGGCGTGGTACAGCGGCAAGGTGCAATACAGGACATCGTCCGGGCCCATGTCCAGCGCGATGCTGCCGAAGCTGACGGCAGTCTTGGTCCAGCGGCCATGTTTCATGATGCCGGCCTTGGGCAGGCCGGTGGTGCCGGAGGTGTAGATATAGAAGCAAGGGTCGTTGAAGAAGATCTGCGCAGTGCTGGCCGGGTTGTCCACCGGGCACTCGGCGCTCGCCGCCAACAGGTCGATATACCCCTGCGGCACCAGGCTCGATGGCTGATCGGCGACGAACCAGGTTCGATCAGCCGCAATGGCCACCTGATCGCGCACCGCGTCATAGGGGGCCACCAGTTCCGCACCGACAATAATGGCCGCCGGGCTCACCAGGGTCAGGCTGTGCACCAGCGTCGCCTGGGTTTGCGCGGTATTGAGCATCGCGCAGATGCCACCCAGCTTGGCCACGGCCAGCACGTTCAAGAGCAATTCGGGGCGGTTTTCGATAAACAGCGCCACCACGTCACCCTTGCCGATGCCCTGGGCTTGCAGGTGATAGGCAATACGGTTGGCGCGCTGGTTGGCGTCGGTGTAGCTGAGCACACGGTCGCCGTACAGCAATGCGTTGCCGTCTGGGTTGCGCAGGGTGGCTTGCTCAAAGTGCCAGCCCAGCCCGCAAGGCTGCGCGGGGTCGGTGACATTGGCCGCACGCATGCCGCGCACTACGCGCGGCAGGGCGCGAACGATGGCCGGCACCTTACTCAGCAGCTTGCCCCAGGTGATCATGTCATTGTGCGGGTGGCTCATGGAGAAACGTCCTTTTTCTTATTCTTCGTCTGATCCCGAAGCACCGACACCTCCGTAAGAGGAAGGCCGAATGCATGGCAGGAAAATACGTCAGCCGTTCTTCGGCTGTACACGCGGGATTTGAAAAGTTTTGTATCCCGTCGGGTGGGTGTTCAAAAAAGGAATTTAGCTGCCCGCGAGTAGTCTTTATCCGTACAGGGGCGCCAACCCCATCCTACCGAGTAACGCAAAATGCAGGATGCATGATGGCCATTCATGCAAATTGCACGAAAGCGAAAATCCACTGTATTTTCAAGTCATTGATTTATAAGAATATTTTTTAAATCATAAGCTGGCACAATCACTGCACCTATCACTCCATGCTTGCCAACTTGAGCCAACGGAGCTGATAGACATGAGCCTGATCCAAGATAAATTCGCTTCAGTATTCTCCAACTACGACGTCACCACCCAGCCTCGTCCCGACGGCGGCATTCTGTTGACCCTGCGCAACAGTGACGGCAAGCAGGTCAAGCGTTCGATCTCTTACCAGCAGTTGCACACCGCCGATCAATTGACCTGGGTGATCAGCGCGATTCGTCGCGACCTGGCCGAACAAGCCAGTGAACTGCCGCAAATTTCGATGTTGCAAAGCCAGAACCGCTTTGCCCTGCCGACCTACCATTCGGCATAAATACCGCAGTCATAACAAGGCCGCGACGCTTTCGAGCGTCGCGGCCTTTTTTGTCTGACGATGATTCCAGCCCGGCACTTCGCTGAACTGCGCCTGAGCCCGATACAGCTGTTTATACGCGAGTTCAACATCTGCCGGTGCCGTCTTGTCCTATAGAGTCGGCACCGGGGTGCCGCCGTTCAAGGCTGGAATCTTTGAAAACACCTCAGCCATGAAATCCATGAACACGATAGCCCGTGTGGGGAGCAGTCTATTGGCGACATAAACCATCTGCACGGGGACAGGGGGAGCCCCATGGTTGGTGAGAATGAACTGTAATCTCCCGCTGTTCAGCCCGCCCTCAAACAGCCACGCAGGTCCATGCGCCACACCCAGGCCCGCCACGACCGCCGCACTCACAGCGTCGGGCGAGTTGACCCTGAGCCTGCCGGTAATCGGAATCTCCGCGTCCCGGAATCGCCAGGTCGCCCCGGACGACAGTAAGGTGTAGATGATGCAATCGTGGTCGCGTAGATCCTCCGGGGTCTGCGGAACGCCGCGTTTAGCCAAGTAGTCCGTGCTGGCGACGAAGACCCGGTCGTACCATCCAAGAGGCCGGGCGCGCAAGGTGCTGTCCTCCAGCTGTCCTATGCGAATGGCGAGTTCGGTGCCTTCATTGACCAGGTCTACGTATCGATCGTTGAGTTGGAGATCCAAGATCAATTGAGGGTAGCGCTCCAGAAAGGCCGGCACATGCGGCAGCACAAACGCGTGTGCGAGAGCTGTCGGACAGGCTACGCGCAAGAGTCCCGATGGATCGACGATGTTTCTGAAGGACGATTCGGATTCATCCACCGCATCCAGGATGCGCCGGATGTCCGCATAGTAGCGTTCGCCCTCCGGCGTCAACGACAGCTTGCGCGTAGACCGGTGGAGCAAGCGCGCCTGCAAATGCTCCTCCAGAGCCGCTACATAGCGGCTTACATTCGGTTGCCCCAGCCCTAGATCACGCCCTGCCGCCGAAAAGCTCCCGGTTTCTACAGCACGCGCGAAGCACGTCATCAACAGAAATCGGTCCACTTCTCCACCTCAATTCATGCTCAATTTGCATGAATTATATGCGAATAAGCAGTCTTATATACCATGGGGCATGAGCGCATATTCTCCCTGTCGACCGCGGTGGTCGTCATTCACCGGAGAATTCAAATGTCGCGCTTGCAAGGTAAACGTACGCTCATTACTGGCGGCACCAGTGGCATCGGGCTGGAAACGGCAAAGCAGTTCCTGGCGGAGGGTGCTCGCGTGATCGTAACGGGGGTCAACCCCGATTCGATTGCAAAGGCCCAGGCCGAATTAGGCCCGGAAGTGCCGGTGCTGCGCGCCGACTCGGCCAGCGTTGCGGCACAAAAGGAGCTGGCACACGTCATCAAGGAACACTACGGCCAACTCGACGTTGCCTTCCTCAATGCCGGCGTATCCGTCTGGCAGCCCATTGAGGAATGGACGGAAGATATGTTTGACCGCTCTTTCGACATCAACGTCAAAGGGCCGTACTTCCTGATGCAGGCGCTGTTGCCGGTCTTCGCCAATCCTGCTTCGGTCGTGTTGACGACTTCCGTAAGCGCCCATGCAGGCGCAGATCGCTCGTCCGTGTATGCCGCAACGAAAGCCGCATTGCTGAACATGTCGAAGACGCTCTCGACCGAATTGCTGGGCCGTGGCATCCGTGTCAACGCAGTGAGCCCTGGCCCCGTCGAGACGCCGCTTTACGACAAGCTGGGTATTCCGCAAGCTTATCGCGCGCAGCTTAACAAAGAGATCGCGGCAACCATTCCGCTTGGGCGCTTCGGTACCTCCGATGAGGTGGCCAAGGCAGTGCTGTATCTGGCATCCGACGAGTCGCGCTGGACGGTCGGCTCTGAAATCGTCCTTGACGGCGGCCGCCTGCTGAATGGCTAAGCGCGCAGCTCAAGAATTACGCGAATGCCACATCGCCCGGGCTGAGTTAATCAGGTACTGAACGCCGGCCCCAGCACTCAGGGACGAAACAGTCCAATCCAGACTGCGCACACCGCGGTACGTAGGCACGGTTTCGTTATGGCTGGACGATGACGCTTCAAACCGATGGCTTCGATGGCCGAAAGCCCCTCACCAAGGCTCGCTGGGGTCAGCATAAACCTTGGCGTGCCGCCTCATTCATCGCCTGCACTCGATTGGTCACGCCAAATTTGCCGTAGATATTGCGCAGGTGGAATTTCACCGTGGCTTCGGAGGTGGCGCGAATCTGGCTGATTTCCCAGACGGTCTTGCCTTCGGAGGCCCAACGCAGGATTTCCAGTTCCGTAGGCGTCAGTGGTTTTCCGGACAAGCTCAAACGCCTCCTGACGGCGCTGGGCACCGAATGTGGCGCTGGAGACAATTCCCTGGGGCCTCTCATTGGTTTCACTCCTTTTTGCTGGCTATCGCCCTATCACCTTCGGATTCCTCCTATTGACAGGTGATATAAACGTTGATGCCGCAAAGAGTTACATAACCAATGGCACTAAGGCGCAGGCCCTGCGATAAACAGCCGGGCCTTACAAGAATAAGAGTTTATTCCCACAACAACTTCCAACATGCGGGGGTTGAAGTTTTCGATATGTCGTAATCAGTCATCCAGCCCGGGAAAGCGTCGGGCGATATCGTCGCCCGTCAACTCCGGCACCGGGTTTTGCGCCTGATTGAAGAGTCGCAGCGTTATACAGTGGGGGTTTTCACCCATATCAAACCAGTGCGGCATACCGGCCGGCACCACCAGCAGGTCGTTTTTCTCACAACGCACGGCATACACGTAGTCGCCCACATGCAGGTTGAACAAGCCCTGGCCGGCGATGAAAAAACGCACTTCGTCTTCGCTGTAGCGGCGTTCATCCAGGAACCGGGCACGCCATTCGGCTTTTTGCGGGTGGTCGCTGGTGACACTGAGCACCGCCACCGCACCGTAGCCGAGGGCATCGATCTGCGGCTGATAGGCGGCAATCATCTCAGCGTCGCTGGCGCCCCTCTCGATCAGGGCAGGCTGCCAGCGCTCGAACCGCACACCGTGCTCGGCCAGGGTAGCGGCGATGTCGTCGACATGGGTCAGGACCTTGTTCGGGGTATCCGGTGAAGCGACGGGGTAGACGGCGACATAACTCATTGAAGGGTTCCTTGGTTCTGCTCTTGCAATCGAAAACCGATGATAGCGGCGGCGGCCAGGGCGGCGACGCTGGCAATACTAAAGGTGAAGGTCGGCCCCAGCAGGTTCCAGCTGTAGCCGGAATACAGCGCACCCAGCGCACCGCCGGTGCCGGCCAGGGCGGCGTACAGCGCCTGGCCCTGGCCTTGTTGCTTATCGCCAAAGCTGCGCTGCACAAAGGCAATCGCTGCGGCGTGAAAACTGCCGAACGTGGCAGCGTGCATGACCTGCGCCAGCAACAGCACCCACAGCAGTTCGGCAAACGAGCCCAGCAGCAGCCAGCGCAGGGCCGCCAGCAGGAAACTGGCCAGCAGCACCCGGCGTACCGAAAAACGTGTGAGGATGCGGCTCATGCCCAGGAACATCAGTACTTCCGCCACCACCCCCAGGGCCCACAGCATGCCGATCATGCCACGGCTGTAGCCAAGGTGTTCCAGGTGCAGGGTCAGGAAGGTGTAATACGGGCCATGGCTCATTTGCATCAGCGCCACGCAGGCGTAAAACGCCAGTACGCCGGGGCTGCGCAGCTGTTTGAGGAAACCATCACCGGCCAAGCGATTGCCGTGGCTGGCGGGCTGCGCATTCGGTACCCACAGGCTGGCACCGATGATGCCGGCCATGATCACCACGACCACCACCGGGTAGATATCCAGGCTCAGCCAGTCGAACAGGCGGCCCATGATCACCACGGTGAGGATAAAACCGATGGAGCCCCACAGGCGCACCTGGCTATAGCGCGCGGTCTGTTTTTGCAGGTGGGCCAGGGTGATCACTTCAAACTGCGGCAGCACCGCGTGCCAGAAGAACGCATGCAGGGCCATCACCAGGGCCAGCCAGGCGTAGGAGTGGCTGACGAAGATCAGGGAAAAACTCAGCAGGGTGCACACCGCGCCGAAGCGCACGATGGCCAGGCGTCGGCCGCTGTAGTCGCCCAGCCAGCCCCACAGGTTGGGGGCCACGCAGCGCATCAGCATGGGGATGGCCACCAGCTCGCCGATGCGCGCGCTGGAGAACCCCAGGTGGTCGAAGTACAGCGCCAGGAACGGCGCCGTCGCCCCGAGCAGGGCGAAGTAGAACAGGTAGAAGCTGGAGAGGCGCCAGTACGGGAGGGCTGTCACCGCCGCGCCGTCACAGCTGGCCCAGCACCGGGGTACTCACGCGCACATCGGCATTTTGCCCGCGATTGCGCAACAGGTGGTCCATCAACACGATGGCCATCATCGCTTCGGCAATCGGCGTGGCACGGATGCCCACGCACGGGTCGTGACGGCCCTTGGTGATCACGTCCACCAGGTTGCCGTGCACATCGATCGAACGGCCCGGGGTGGTGATGCTCGAGGTGGCCTTGAGTGCCAGGTGCGCAACAATCGGCTGGCCGGAGGAAATACCGCCGAGGATGCCGCCCGCGTTGTTGCTGAGGAAGCCTTCCGGCGTCAGTTCATCGCGGTGCTCGGTGCCACGCTGGGACACGCAGGCGAAACCGGCGCCAATCTCCACGCCTTTCACCGCATTGATGCTCATCAGCGCGTGGGCCAGTTCGGCGTCGAGGCGATCGAAAATCGGCTCGCCCAGGCCCGGCTTGACGCCTTCGGCGACCACAGTGATCTTGGCGCCGACCGAATCCTGGTCGCGGCGCAGCTGGTCCATGTAGGCTTCCAGCTCCGGTACTTTGTCCGGGTCAGGGCAGAAAAAGGCGTTGTCTTCGACGCTGTCCCAGGTCTTGAACGGGATTTCAATCGGGCCCAACTGGCTCATGTAGCCACGGATGACGATGCCCTGGGTCGCCAGGTATTTCTTGGCGATGGCGCCGGCTGCCACCCTCATCGCGGTTTCACGGGCCGAGCTGCGACCGCCGCCACGGTAGTCGCGTTCGCCGTATTTATGGTGGTAGGTGTAGTCGGCATGGGCCGGGCGGAACAGATCCTTGATCGCCGAGTAGTCCTTGGACTTCTGGTCGGTATTGCGAATCAGCAGGCCGATGGCGCACCCGGTGGTACGACCTTCGAACACCCCGGAGAGGATCTCGACTTCGTCGGGCTCCTGGCGCTGGGTGGTGTGGCGGCTGGTGCCGGGCTTGCGACGGTCGAGGTCACGCTGCAGGTCTTCCAGGGACAGCTCGAGGCCGGGCGGGCAGCCGTCGACAATGGCGACCAACGCCGGGCCATGGCTTTCGCCCGCGGTGGTGACAGTGAACAGCTTGCCGAAGGTATTGCCGGACATGCAGGGCGCTCCGTGAAATCAGTTGAATCAAGTCAACCGTAATAACTTAAGGCGGCCAGTATACGCAGGCTAACCGACTAGTTCATCCTCGAAACCTTACCGGTAGACCTTGGTCCAACCGGCACCTTCCTCATGATGGCGCGATGATGCTGCGAGTTCTTCTGTTTACCCTGACCCTGTTTACCGCCGTGGCCCACGCCGCCTCCCCTGTCGTACTGCAACGCCCGATCAGCCTGGACACCGGCAGTGGCGAACTGTTTGGCTCGCTGCTGCTGCCCCAGTCCGACAAACCGGTACCGGTGGTGTTGATCATCGCCGGCTCCGGCCCCACCGACCGCAACGGCAACAGCGCCGACGGCGCACGCAATGACAGCCTCAAGCGCCTGGCCTGGGTGCTGGCCCGGCATAACATCGCCAGCGTGCGCTACGACAAGCGCGGTGTGGCCGCCAGCCTCGCCGCCACGCCCGACGAACGCAACCTGACCCTCGATGCCTACGTGGCCGACGCGGTGGCCTGGGGTAAATTGCTCAAGGCCGACACACGCATGGGCCCGCTGATTGTGCTGGGCCACAGCGAAGGCGCGCTGGTTGCCGCCCTCGCCGCCCCCCAACTCGACCCGGCTGGAGTCATTTCCCTGTCCGGCAGCGCCCGCCCGGTCGACCAGGTGATCCGCCAGCAACTGGCCGATCACCTGCCCCCTGCCCTGCTGCTGCGCAGCAATGAAATCCTTGATCACCTCAAGGCCGGTCAGGTGGACGCCGATGTGCCTGGCCCGTTGCAGGGCATTTTCCGACCCAGCGTGCAGCCTTATCTGATCAGCCTGTTTCGCGCCGACCCTTCAGCGGCCTTTGCGAAACTGCGCATGCCGGCGTTGATCATCCAGGGCAGCAACGATATTCAGGTCGGTGTGGGCGACGCCGAGCAACTCAAAAGGGCCAAGCCCGATGCCGAACTGGCGGTGATCGAAGGCATGAACCACGTGATGCGCATCGTGCCCAACGACGTAAAGCAACAATTGGCCTCCTACAATGACCCGCAATTGCCGCTCGCCGCTGAACTGGGCACCCGCTTGGCAGGCTTTATCGACGGACTTCAACCCCGTTAACCGACAATTTGCCTCCAGTCCTGCAAAAAGCGGCCGATAAGCCCAGAGTCGACAGCAAAAAGACTGTCGACTGGCAGGGCTTGGACAGGATCGCACCGCATGACAACCACTGAAGCAACACCGGAACCGACCGCCGACACCCCGGCTGAAAAAACCGAGGCCATCGACACGGCGGCTCCCCTGCCGTGGGCGGATGTTCAGGCCGAGCATTTCAAGATGCTGCGCCTGGCCCCGCTGGCCACCGACCGCGCCACCGGCCTGCGGCCGCTGCGGTTCGTACAGTTCGGCTATGCCGAGCGCCATGACAAACACCACAGCCTGTTGCGCATGGTGATCCAATTGCCGGGGCAGCGGGTGCGCCGTGAGCAGAACCATCTGGATATCTGGGTGGATCACGATAAACACCGCGTGCACTTCGGCCCGGGCAACAGCCTGGAAATCGAACCGGCCAACCGCGGCATCGGCCGCTTCCTGGTGGCCCAGGGCGCCGCGTGGGCGAAGAAAAAATGGTCAAGCTACCGCGTCGACGGCGTGGACCTGGCCAACAAGGACGCACTCAACGAAGCCACACGCCTGCGCCGCGATCACTTCCTGCGCGTCCAGGGTTTCGATGTGGCCTACGCCGATGTGCAGCACCTCAAAGGCAACGTGCAGCCGGGCAAGGTCAGCGACGTACTGGACAGTTGGAACACCGAGAAGGTGCAGTTCGTGGAGATCCTTGAAGCCGCGCAGATGCTGCAACAGGCCGAGCACAACCTGCTGGAGCAGGAAGTGAAGCTGCGCAAGGAAGAAGAAAAGGTCACCAAGTTCAAGCGTGAGGACAGCGGGTTGCGCTTTACCATCACCTGCCTGGTGGCATTTACCGTGTTTCAGGCGGGGCTGTTGATCTGGATTGCCACGCACCGATAGCCGGCTGGAAAGCCATCGAAAGGTGGGAGGGGGCGTGGCCCCTCCTACATTTCCTACCCTAAGCTTGGTTAAACCCGAGCGGCGAAGATTGCCTGGTGCTCTCGGCACTGTTCGGCCGTGAGCATGAACACCCCATGCCCACCCCGCTGGAAATCCAGCCAGGCGAAGTCCACTTCCGGGTACAGCGCGTCAACATGCACCTGGCTGTTGCCCACCTCGACAATCAGCAAACCCTTCTCGGTCAGGTGGTCCGCCGCCTCGGCCAGCATGCGCCGCACCAGGTTCAGGCCATCGTCGCCGCAGGCCAGGCCCAGCTCCGGCTCGTGCTGGTATTCGTCCGGCATGTCGGCAAAGTCTTCGGCATCCACATACGGCGGGTTCGACACGATCAGGTCAAAGCGCTGGCCCGGCAGGCCGTCGAAGCCGTCGCCCTGCACGGTGTACACACGCTCGTCGACACCATGGCGCTCGATATTCTGATTGGCCACTTCCAGGGCTTCGAAGGACAGGTCACCGAGTACCACTTCGGCGTCCTGGAACTCGTAGGCGCAGGCAATGCCGATGCAGCCGGAGCCGGTGCACAGGTCGAGGATGCGCGTCGGTGGTTGGGCCAGCCAAGGTTCGAAGCGGTTTTCGATCAACTCGCCGATAGGTGAGCGCGGGATCAGCACGCGCTCGTCAACGATAAACGACATGCCGCAGAACCACGCCTCTTTCAACAGGTAGGCCGTGGGCACCCGCTCATGGATACGGCGATGCAACAAACGCTGTACGTGAGAGATTTCCTCTTCTTCCAGGTTGCAATCGAGGTAGCTGTCGGCAATTTCCCATGGCAGGTGCAAGGCACCGAGCACCAACTGCCGGGCTTCGTCCCAGGCATTGTCGGTGCCATGGCCAAAAAACAGGTCTTCCCCATGGAAACGGCTGACGGCCCAACGGATGTGGTCGCGCAAGGTGCGCAGGCGGGATGTGATCACGGGGGGCAGACTCCTGGAAAAAACGACTGGCGATTCTAACAGTCTTCGCCTGTATCGACGATGGACGAAAACCTGTTGCCGTACGTCGGATTTCATCCAAATCGCCATCATTCGGTTAAACATCGCCACCACTTGACATGGCTGCACGCCAGCAACGGCGTACCTTACGATAGTAGCGATTCACAGAACCGCTCAGCCAGTGGACAATGACGCAAAAGCCCCCCTCACAGGAGCCCCAGAATGTCCGTTCCAAAGACGATGTTTCAACTCAGCGGTCGTGGTTACGCAGCTGCCAACCTTGCCCATGCGACCCTCGTGATCATCGACGCTCAAAAGGAATACCTCAGTGGCCCGCTCGCCCTCTCCGGCATGGACGCGGCGGTCGGCAATATCAAGCAACTGGTCGCCGCCGCGCGCAACGCCGGGCGCCCGATCGTGCACGTGCGCCACCTGGGTACCGTGGGCGGCCTGTTTGACCCCCAGGGCGAGCGCGGTGAGTTCATCCCCGGCCTCGAACCTCAAGGTGACGAAACCATCATCGGCAAGCTGCTGCCCAGCGCCTTCCACGGCACCGGCCTGGAAAAACACCTGCAGGACCTCGGTTCCCTGGACCTGATCGTCTGCGGCTTCATGAGCCACTCCAGCGTCAGCACCACCGTGCGTGCCGCGAAGAACCTGGGGTTTCGCTGCACCCTGGTGGAAGACGCCTGTGCAACCCGCGACCTGCCTTACAAAGGTGGCATCCTGAGCGCCGAGCATGTGCAGCAGACCGAGATGGCCATCATGGCTGACAATTTTGCCACTCTCGCACTGACTAAAGACCTGATCTGATCGCCCTTCGGGTGAGCGGCGCGGCCTGTTGCAGGTCCCGCTCATCCGCAAAGCCCTCTCATTTGGCGCATTTACCTCGGGTACAGGAACAACCTGTGTATCTTCCGGTCGAAGGGCCGATACCCTGGAGGAAAGGTCGGAATGAAGATATCCGATGGTTTTGACGCTCGTCGCTTGCGCCCCAAGGGCCCGAGCAACTGGCGTCTGCGCCTGGTGGCCGGCATTGCCGCGCTGCTGGCGGTCGTAGGTTTGCTGTTGACCGGCGCTGGTGGCGCCGGTTTGTTTGGCCACTCGCCGGCCCTTGGCGAACTGAATGCCAGCCCTGGCGGCTCGGCGATTCTGCTGGGGATCGGGCTGCTCGTGCTGTGGCTGGGCATATGGCTGTGGCGTCGCAGCCGTCGGAAGATGCGCCAGCCGTTGTCACTGAACATCGCCTCGCACCTGATGAAAAAGCACGACTGATGGCGCTTGGATAGCGTTTCCTGCGCCCCGGCCGCCGCGATTTAGGTAAACTGCCCGCCCTTCGCGGAGGCTGACATGCAAGACGACGATTTTTCCCTGTTCAAAAACGAGCTGCGCGGCGTCAAGCCGATCAAGCACGACCGCGCCGACACCGGCAAACCCAAGGCCGACCGCGCACAGATCGCCAAGCTGCGCCAGGCTGCTACCGTACGCACCGATGCCACCACCGTGGATGGCCTGTCAGACCAGTTCGTGATCGATGTCGGCCCCGAAGACGAGCTGATGTGGGCCCGCGACGGCGTACAGGAAAGCCAGATGCGCAAGCTCAAGGCCGGTCAGATCCCGTTCGAAGGCAGCCTCGACCTGCACGGCATGAATGTGGAGAAAGCCCGGGAAACCCTGTGGGCCTTCCTCGCCGAAGCCACCAAGTTCGAAATCCGCTGCGTGCGCGTCACCCATGGCAAGGCGGTGCGCTTGGACGGCAAGCGGCCGATGATCAAGAGCCACGTCAACACCTGGCTGCGCCAGCATGCCCAGGTGCTCGGCTTTACCTCGTGCCAGGCCCGTCATGGGGGCGCGGGTGCGGTGTATGTGATGCTCAAGCGCACGATGATGGAAGGGCGCGACGAGTAACAAGTGCCATCGTCAGGCTTGCAGCGATGTGCCGGCCACCGTAACCTTGCGCTTTGCGAAAATCCCACAGGTAGTTTCATGTCCCTGGAACAGAATTACACCGCGATCCTCGGCCAACTCGGCGAGGACGTCTCCCGCGAGGGCCTGCTCGACACGCCCAAGCGTGCCGCCAAGGCGATGCAGTACCTTTGCCGCGGTTATGAACAGACACTCGAAGAAGTCACCAACGGTGCCTTGTTCAGCTCCGACAACAGCGAAATGGTGCTGGTCAAGGACATCGAGTTGTACTCGCTGTGCGAACACCACCTGCTGCCGTTTATCGGCAAGGCGCATGTGGCGTATATCCCGAGCGGCAAGGTGCTGGGCCTGTCGAAGGTCGCGCGGATTGTCGACATGTATGCGCGCCGCCTGCAGATCCAGGAAAACCTCAGCCGCCAGATCGCCGATGCGGTGATGCAAGTGACCGGTGCCCTGGGCGTGGCCGTGGTGATCGAAGCCAAGCACATGTGCATGATGATGCGCGGTGTGGAGAAACAGAATTCGTCGATGATCACCTCGGTGATGCTGGGTGAGTTCCGCGAAAACGCGGCCACCCGCAGTGAATTCCTCAGCCTGATCAAGTAACAGGCTGGGTAGGGAAAAACCGGCGTTCATCGCCGGTTTTTTTTCGCCTGCAAAATTGAGGTAAGCTGCGGCCCCTTCTTCATGGGCAAGAGGTTTCAGCCATGTTCGTCAAAGCACTTCGAGTGGGCCTCGGCCACGTCATCATCGCCGGCGACTTCCTTACCCGCCCGCGCAAAAAGCAGCGCCCTGCCGAACAACAGGCGCAGGTGAACGCAGCGGCCAAGGACCTGACCCTGTATCAATTCCACGCCTGCCCGTTCTGCGTGAAGACCCGCCGCACCCTGCACCGCCTGAATGTGCCGGTGGCGCTGAAGGATGCGAAGAACAACGAGCAGGACCGCCAGACCCTGCTGGAGCAAGGCGGCAAGATCAAGGTGCCGTGCCTGCGTATCGAAGAGAATGGCCAGACCACCTGGATGTATGACTCCAAGGTAATCATCGATTACCTGGACAAGCGTTTCGCCGCGATCTGACCGACCTGGGCAGATTCACTGTGGGAGGGGCAAGTCCCTCCCAGAGTTAGTCCAGTAGTGCCAAATCGAGATCGAGCAGCGCCGAGCCGAGGCACTTGCCATGGGCATCCAGTGCCAGCGAGCGGGTTACGCCGCCGCGCAATATACCCGGCAGTACGAAGTTCAGCGCCTGCACATTCGGCAGTTCATAGCGCCGCACCGGGGCCGCGTCCGGCTCCAGCAGGCCGGCAAAAAAGTCGGCCACGCGCTCGGCGGTAAGCTGTTCACACAACAGCAGAAAATCCTCGGCCCGGTAAGCAATGATCGAAATGTTCGAGGTATCGCCCTTGTCGCCGGTACGGGAATGGGCCAGCGTGTGCAGTTTCATGCTTCGATCCTCGGGTTGACCGCGTCACGGGGCAGCAGCAATGACGCCACCGCCACCACCTGCCGTACGCTCTTGCTGGCACCGCCGCCGCCGGACGGGCCGTTGGTGTAGAGGGTTTCCACTTCATTGCCGACCCGCACCGCTTCGCTGCGTTCTTCACAGCGGGCCGCCACGCGCAGGCGCACTTCCCAGGGCTCTACGCTGCTGCGCGGACCGTGCAGCGAGTCCATGCCGATCAGTTCGGCGCGTACGTCCTGCATCTTCACACCCATCAGTTGCAAACGCTTGAGTACGACATCCCGCGCCAGCTGCGCCCGTGCGACCGCGCCGGGACCGCCGTAGGACATTTGCCCTTCGCCAATCCAGCCATCCAGGTAACCGACGCTCACCTTCAACTGCTCGGGCCGTGCGCGGCCAGCAGCACCGTGGGCACGTACCCGATCAACGCCCTCCTCATCAAACCCCACCTGGGAAAAATCGGCAGTCACGTCCGGGGTGAGATACGCCGCAGGATCATGCACTTCGTAGATCAACTGCTCGGTGCAGGTGGCACGACTGACCCGCCCACCGGAGCCTGCCACCTTAGTGATCACGGCCTCACCCTCGGCATCGATTTCAGCCAACGGAAAGCCCAGGCGTGCGAGGTCATCCACATCCTTGAAACCGGGATCGGCAAAATAGCCGCCGCTGACCTGCCCGGCACACTCCAGCAGGTGCCCGACCAACGTGCCGCGCCCCAGGCGCTGCCAGTCGTCCATCGCCCAGCCGAATTCAAACACCTGCGGGGCGAGGAACAACGACGGGTCGGCCACCCGCCCGGTGATCACCACATCGGCGTCGGCGCGCAGGGCCTGCAAAATGCCGTCGACGCCCAGGTAGGCATTCGCGGAAATCAGTCGCTTGCCGAGTGAACCCACGGTCCGGCCGTTATCCAGTACTTGCTCGGGGCGCAAGACGTCCAGCACGTCATCGCCGACCACCGCCACCACCTTGAGGGCCAGGCCCAGCTCATGGGCAATCCGCCGCACTTCAAGCGCCGCCGACACCGGGTTGGCCGCGCCCATATTGGTAATCACCCGCAGGCGGCGGCGCCCTTCATGGCGGCCGACGTAAGGCAACACACGCTGCATGCGCTCACTGAGCAGCGGGTCATAACCCCCCTGTGGATCGCTGATTCGTGCCTGTTGTGCCAAGGCGATGGTGCGCTCGGCCAGGCACTCGAACACCAGGTAATCCAGGTCGCCCAGCTCGGCCAGTTCCACGGCAGGTTCGATGCGGTCGCCGGAGTAGCCGGCGCCGGAACCGATGCGCAAGGTTTTCATTTCAAATCACTCCCAGGAGCAACGCCGTCAGGGTCATCAACACCGACGCGGCAAACAGAAAAGGAATGGTGAAGCGCTGGTGATCGGCCAATTCGATCTTGCACAGGCCCACCAACAGGAAGGTCGCCGGGGTCAGCGGGCTGACCGGGAAACCGGTGGTGTGCACGCCCAGTAACGACGCCTGGGCCACTTGCAGCGGGTCGACGCCCAGGGCCTTGCCGACTTCGGCGATCACCGGCATCACGCCGAAATAGTAGGAGTCGGGATCGAACAGCATGCTCAGCGGCATGGACATAAAGCCCACCACGGCCGGAATCAGCTTGCCGTGTCCGGCCGGAATCTGCGCTACCGCCACTTCGGCGATGGCCTTGAGCATGCCGGTGCCTTGCATGATGCCGGTGAACACCCCGGCGGCGAGCAGGATACTGGCCATGGTCAGGGCGGTTTTCGCATGGGCATCGATGCGGGCGCGTTGGGCGTCCACGTTCGGGTAGTTGATGCACAGCGCTGCCACGGTGCCGAGCATGAACATCACCACCGGGTCGACCCAGCCGGCGATCATCACCACCATGACCAGCACGGTCAGGATCAGGTTGACCCAGAACAGGCGGGGGCGGCGCAGCTTGATGTCGTCGTCGCTGAGCACCCGTTGCGGCACGGCGTCCACGCTGGAGCCGGCGCCCAGGCCCAGGCGTCTTTCTTCTCGCCGGCCGAGCCACCAGGCGCAGGCGAAGACGAAGATCAGCCCGACGATCTGCACCGGGATCAGCGGCTGGAACAGGTCCGCCACCGGCACGTGCAAGGCCGCCGAAGAGCGCAGCACCGGGCCGGTCCACGGCAGGAAATTGACCCCGGCGGCCATCGCGCAGACACAGGCGAGGATGCGTTTATCGATGCCCAGCCGCGTATACAACGGCAGCATCGCCGGCACCGTCACCAGAAAGGTCACGGCACCGGAACCGTCCAGGTGCACCAACAGGGCCAGGGTCGCAGTCCCAACGACAATCCGTGTAGGACGTGTCCCTACCGTGCGCAGGATGCGATCAATGATGGGATCGAGCATGCCGGCATCGGTCATGATCCCGAAAAACAGGATCGCGAACACGAACATGCCCACCACGGGGGCGACGTTCTTGATGCCGGTAATGATGAAGGCACTGGTTTGCAGGCCGAACCCACCGAGCAGCGCGGCGATGATCGGCAAGGCGATCAGGGCCACCAGTGGCGAAAGGCGTTTGCTCATGACGGCAGCGAGCAGGCACAGGATGGTAATGACACCCAGGGTTGCGAGCATGGGTTACTCCAGAGCGGCCTTGGTGGCCGGTTATTGTTTTCCCTGGAGTATTGGAAGCGCGTTACTCTTTGTAAATTGGAATGTTCAGCCAGTCATATTCGTAAAAACAAAACGCTCGAGAACAACAACAATGAAAAATTCGATCCAGCACATTCAGGCGTTCCTTGCGGTGGCCCGCACCGGCAGCTTTATCAAGGCCGCCCATGAGCTGCATCTTTCGCCTTCGGCACTCACCGTGCAGGTGCAACAACTCGAAGACTGGCTCGGCGTCGCCCTGCTCGACCGCAGCCCCCGGCATGTGAGCATCACCGCTGCCGGCCAGGACGCGCGCGGGCCGATGGAAAAACTGCTGCTGGACCTGGACAACATCGTCACCGGCTCCCGCGACCTCGCGGCCTTGCGCCGTGGCGTGGTCACCCTCGCGGCCCTGCCGTCGGTCTGCGCCGGCGCCCTGCCCCCGGCCCTGCGTCTGTTTCGCGAGCGTTTTGCCGGGATCGAAGTACGCCTGCAGGACCTGGTGGCCCATCGCATTCATGCCCAGGTGCGCGCAGGCGAAGTGGATTTCGGTATTGGCGTACGGGCGCGGCTAAGCCATGGCCTGGAGTTCACCCCGGTGCTGAATGATCGATTGTGTGCGTTCGTACCGCTGGATCACCCCCTCGCCCACCATCGCCAATTGACCCTGGAGCAACTGGCGGACCAGCCGATCATCCTTACCGGCCGCGACAGCAGCGTACGCGAGCAAGTGGATGGGCTGTTCGATGAGACGCGGTTGACGATGAACGCCGGGATGGAGGCCAACTACATGTCGACGGTGCTGGCGCTGGTGCGTCAGGGGCTGGGGATCAGCGTACTGCCGGAGTCGGCGGCGGACAGCCTGGAGGGGTTGAAGCGCATCCATATCGATCATCCCGGGGTGAACCGCGAGATCGGCTTGATCAGTCGTAGCGGGATGGGATTGAGCCCGGCGGCGCAGCGCTGTTTCGACCTGCTGAACGATGAATTATCTGGCACGGCATCGAGCTGAATGTGGGAGGGGCAAGTCGAATCGTCGCACCGCCCTCCCACCGTTTTTGACCGTGGTGATCAGTCGAGCATGGCCACATGCCTGGGATGGCTGGCCATGCGCTTCAACCAGGCCTGCACCGCCGGGTAAGGCGTCAGGTCAAACCCACCTTCATGGGCTACATGGGTGTAGGCATACAGCGCAATATCGGCAATCGAATACTGCTCGCCCACCAGGTATGGCGTGGTTTGCAGCTGACGCTCCATGACCTTCAGAGCCTTGTAACCGCGCTTGTGGGTGGTCTTGTATTCCTCCAGGCGATCTTCCGGCATGTTCAGGTAGAACTGGATAAACCGCGCCACCGCAATGTACGGCTCATGGCTGTACTGCTCGAAAAACTGCCACTGCAGCACTTGCGTGCGCAGGCGCGGTTCGGTGGGCAGGAATTCGCTGCCATCGGCAAGGAAGTTGAGGATCGCGTTGGACTCCCACAGGCAGGTGCCATCCTCCAGCTCCAGCACCGGGATCTTGCCGTTGGGGTTCTTGGCCAGGAATTCAGGGGTCTCGGTATCGCCGTTGAGGATGTCGATATCCACCCATTGATACGGGATACCCAACAGGTTGAGCATCAATTTGACCTTGTAGCAGTTGCCCGACTTGTAATCGCCATAAACCTTGTACATGGGGCTCCCCTTATGCCGCTTGCGCGTGCTGTGCTTGACGGACCACCGCGGCCAGGCGTTTGAGCCCTTCGTCCAGGCGGGCCGGGTCGATATGGCTGAAATTGAGTCGCAGTGAGCCTAAATGCTGGTCCGGCTCGGAAAAGAACGGTTCACCGGGCATGAACGCGACGTCCTGATCGAGCGCAGGTGCCAACAAAGTGCGGGTATCGAGCGGCTGTTTCAAGGTCAGCCAGAAGAATAATCCGCCCTGGGGCACTTGCCAGTCGGCCAGTTCGCTGAAGTGGCGTTGTAATGCAGCCTGGAATGCGTCGCGGCGCTCGCGGTAGAAACTGCGCAGTTCCACCAGGTGTTGCTGGTATTTCTGCGTGCCGATCCACTGCATGGCCTGCCACTGGCCGACGCGATTGGTGTGCAGGTCCGCCGATTGCTTGAGCTTGAGCAGGTGCGGGAACAGGTCCGGGCTGGCGATCAGGTACCCCACGCGCAGGCCGGGCAGCAAGGTCTTGGAGACCGTGCCGGTGTAGATCCAGCTGGCTTTTTTCAAGCGGCCGACGATGGGCTGCGCACTGCCGCCGTCGAAGGTCAGCTCGCGATAGGGTTCGTCTTCGATCAGGGTCACGCCGAACTCATCGAGCAAAGCGGCGACGGCCTCGCGCTTGGCTTCGCTGTAGCGCACGGCCGAAGGGTTCTGGAACGTCGGGATCAGGTAGATGAACGCCGGGCGATGGCGTTCGAGATTGGCGCGCAGGCTGGCCAGGTCGGGACCATCGGCTTCCAGTTGCACGCTGAGGCAATCGGCGCCGAACAGCTGGAAGATCTGCAGGGCGGCCAGGTAGGTGGGGCCTTCCAGCAGGATCCTGGTGCCTTTGTCGATATACAGCTTGGCCGCCAGGTCCAGGGTTTGCTGGGAACCGCTGACCACCAGCACCTGGCTGGCCTGGCACGGCACACCCAACCCACGCGCTTCGGCGGCGAGCAGTTCACGTAACTGCGGCTCGCCTTCGCTCATGCCGTATTGGCCGATGTTCAGCGGCATATCATCCCAGTCCAGCGCCGGCAGCATGGCTTCGGCCGGCAGGCCACCGGCGAACGACATCACTTCCGGGCGCTGGGCGGCCGCGAGGATTTCACGGATCAAGGAGCTTTTGAGGCGCGTAACACGTTCAGAGAAGGCCATAAGGTCACCGCTAGCGAAGCCTGTGGGAAATACGTCAAACTGGTTGACCGAAATTACGACAGCTTGAGTGGATACGTCAACATGCTTGACCTTAAAAACCAAAGCAGCCAGCAACAAGCCATGGAAGCGTTCTTCTTCGGTTACCAGGCGTTCACTGCCAAGGCCGATGAAATGCTTGAACGCCGTGGCCTGAGCCGGGTGCACCAGCGCATCGTGTTTTTTATCGCGCGCTACCCGGCGCTGAGCGTCAAGCAACTGCTGGAACTGCTCGGTGTGAGCAAGCAGGCGCTGAACATACCCTTGCGCCAATTGCAGGAAATGCACCTGGTGGACAGCGTCGCGTCGCAGACCGACAAGCGCAAACGCCTGCTGGAGTTGACCGAGGAAGGCCTGCGTTTCGAGCAGTCGCTGCGCCGTGAACAGGTGAAGCTGTTGCAGCGTGCCTTCGCCGAAGCGGGCGAAGAAGCGGTAAACGGTTGGCTCGCAGTCAACCAGGCACTTGCAGGCCAGCCTTGATCCTCGGTGGCGCCCTGGCTTTGCCTTTCATCCTTTTCATGCAGAAAATAGAAAACATTATTTGCTTTATTTGTATACAAAAGCATAATTCGCTTCGTGCGAGTTCCTGACCTATTGGTCAACAAAACCCGCCGGTACCTCACAGCGCCCCGCGCTGGACATAACAATAAAATGCTTGAGGAGTACTCGCTGTGGATAGCCGCAAATCCGAAGCCTCGCCGCTGGACCTTGCCCCCTCACAGAACGGCTGGCTCGAACGCCTGTTCAAACTGCGCCTGCATGGCACCACAGTGAAGACCGAGCTGATCGCCGGGCTCACCACCTTCATCACCATGGCCTACATCATCTTCGTCAACCCCAACATCATGGCCGATGCCGGCATCGATCACGGCGCTGCGTTCGTCGCCACCTGCATCGCCGCCGCCCTGGGTTGCCTGTTGATGGGCCTGTACGCCAACTGGCCGGTGGGCCTGGCGCCGGGCATGGGCCTGAATGCGTTTTTCACCTACACCGTGGTCGGCACCATGGGTTACCACTGGGAAACCGCGCTGGGTGCGGTGTTTATTTCCGGGGTGCTGTTCATGGGCCTGACCCTTTCCCGGGTGCGTGAATGGCTGCTCAACAGCATTCCGGTGAGCCTGCGCCACGCCATGGGTGCTGGTGTCGGGCTGTTCCTCGGGGTGATCGGCCTGAAAACCGCGGGCATCATCGTCGACAGCCCGGCCACCCTGATCAAGCTCGGTTCGCTGCACGAGCCGGCGCCGCTGCTGGCGGCGGTGTGTTTCCTGCTGATCGCGATCCTCAGCTACCACCGGGTGTTCGGCGCGATCCTCATCAGCATCATCGCCGTGACCCTGGCCGGCTGGGGCCTGGACCTGGTGCACTACAACGGCATTCTCTCCACGCCTCCGAGCCTGGCGCCGACCTGGATGGCCATGGACATAAAAGGTGTATTCAATGTCAGCATGATCAGCGTGGTATTTGCCTTCCTTTTTGTGCACATGTTTGACACTGCAGGTACACTGATGGGCGTTGCGCAACGCGCCGGGCTGGTCAACGCCGACGGCAGGATCGATAACCTGTCCCGCGCCCTCAAGGCCGACAGCGCTTCGAGTGTGTTCGGTGCCATGGTGGGGGTGCCGCCGGTGACCAGCTACGTGGAAAGCGCCGCCGGGGTGGCCGCAGGTGGCCGTACCGGGTTGACGGCGGTGACGGTCGGCGTGTTGTTTGTGGCGGCCATGTTCTTCGCACCGCTGGCGGGCATGATCCCGGCCTATGCCACCGCCGGTGCGCTGATCTACGTGGCGATGCTGATGATGGCGAGCATGGCCCACATCAATTGGGATGAGGCCACCGACAGCATCCCGGCCATCGTGACTGCGATCATGATGCCCCTGACCTTCTCGGTCGCCGACGGTATCGCCCTGGGCTTTATCACCTATGTGGCGCTCAAGGCGGGCACCGGCAAGTACCGCGAGATTTCCGTAAGCCTGTGGGTGTTGTGCGCGATCTTTATCGCCAAGTTCGTCTTTCTATAGAAAAGGAGCATGCAATGAGTCTGGAAACCTGGCTGCTGTTCAGCGGCGCTGCGCTGGTGGTGATCCTGATCCCGGGGCCGCTGTCGTTGCTGATGATCAGCAACAGCCTGAACTACGGCCTGCGCCGCTCGTACCCGGCATTTCTCGGTGGGGTGATTGCCTCGATCTGCCTGTTGAGCGCGTCGGCCCTGGGCCTGGGCGCATTGCTGCTGGCTTCGGAACAACTCTTCAGCGCGTTGAAGATCGTCGGCGCGCTCTACCTGTTCTACCTCGCCTGGCAGAGCTGGCAGCAATCGCGCCAGCCGTCCCACGGCGCGACCGTCCCGGAGGCGGCGCCGGTGCCGCGTTTTCGCGCACTGTTCGGCCGCGCCTTCGTGCTGGGGGCCAGCAACCCCAAGGACATCCTGTTTTTCGCCGCCTTCCTACCGCAGTTCCTCAGCAGCCAGCAGCCGTTCCTGCCGCAATTGCTGATCATGATCGCCACCTGGACGCTCCTCGACCTGCTGTGCAAACTCGCCTACGGCCTCGGCGCCCATGGCGCTGCGCGCTACCTGCGCAGCGGCAGCGGCCAACACTGGTTCAACCGCGTCAGTGCCGGGCTGTTCGGCTGCGCCGGCGTTGCCTCGCTGCTCAAGGCACGGGTGGGCTCAGTTTGACGAAGTAAACGCTGGGCGCCAGGTTCCCCAGCACCGGCCACTGGATGCCTGCGACGATCCGAACCAGGCGCTGTTCCTCCATCGCCCCGCTGACCGTGGCGGCGAGGACGGAATCCCGGTGCGAACGGATGGCTGCCTGGAGCCAGCGGTCAGTGAGCCGCTTGTTCAACGCCACCGAACCGCGCTCGAACCACTGATAGGTCACGTAGTACAGGTTGTTCGAATGGGGATGGGTGGCAACCAGCTCAGGCACGAGGATCTTGCCGCGCCGCACACGCCATTCGTGAAGGCGGAAGCCCTGCTGCTCCAGTACAGCCCTGACGGCCTCCCGCTGCAGGGTTTTGCGTGCTTCGGAGACCTGCGCACCACCGGCCTTGAGTCGCGGCGCCACGGCGACCGGCGAACTGAAATCGACACGGGTGAAACCCGGCGCCTTGCCTTCGTAGCCAATGAACAGATTGGCGCCCCGCGTTGGCGTGGGCCGCAGCAGGTTGAGCAAATCATCGGTCTGGCCCAACCTCACAGGGTTGGGTGTCAACCAGTTGTCCAGGGTGGCCCGCAGGTTGAGCAAATGGCTGGCCGTGACCGAGCGCGAGGAATCGGCCAACTCAATCACCCTGGCAATCGCAGACGCCTGGCTTTGCCGCGTAATGCCCGGGAACGCCCTGCCCACCTGTGGCTCCAGCGGCCCGTCGAACAACGGCGCGTGCAATTGCCACTCCCCCGATGGCAGGCGCGACACCGGAATCGGCTGCTCCTGCAGCGCGCCGCCGGTCCAGCGCTCGATATCCACCTGGGCCTTTGAAACCAGCGGCTCGTTCCTGGCAATAAAGCCGAGCGTGCTTAACGGCGCGTGATCCCCCTGGTGAAGCAACCGGTAATAACCAACGCCCGATTGCGTCGCGGTGTCATACCTGGAGCCGATGTAAATAGCGTCGTAGGGAAAACCGGGCGGTTCCAGATGCACGTGAAACACCCCGGAAGCCGGTGTACTCGTCGCCTGGGCTTCAGGCACCTGGGTACGCCAACTGAACCAGTAGTCCGCCGGCGCGGAGGACTGAAGAATACGGTTGTGGGTGGCCATCGGTGCAGTGGGCGGTCGCCAGCCTGGTGCTCGGGCAGGTGCCGGCCACGGGGTGAGCGTGGCCGAACTCGGCCCGGCCACGGGTGCATCCGCCCCCAGCAGCCACTCCCGGGGCTCATGGACCGTCAGGATCAACTCATCGGTGCCCGGCGCCTGCCGGTTCTTCAGGCGGAAATACGCTTCGTCGCCACGTCGGTAAACCGGGTAGTGGTGCGTGTCGTCCACCATGAAGTACTCGCCGTGTTTGACGTAGATGCCTTTTTCGCCCGGCCCCTTCAACGCCACGGCCTCCTGCGGCGCACCCTGGGTTTTGAAACGCTCCAGGGGATTGAAGCGCGCGCCCCTCGATGGCGACGGCTCCAATGGGGCGACCCGGCCCAACGTCGAGACGCTCGCGCGGTGGATACGATTCAAGCCGGCGCCCATGGAACGGACCGCCGGGTTCGCCACAGTGCCCGGCTTCAGCTTGGGGCCGGGGAAAAACGTCAGTAACAGGTCTATCGTCAAAAACACCGTGCCAAACGCCACATCCACCGCATCCCGCGCATCACCATAGCGGTGATAGCGCCGCGAGGTGAGCAGCAACTCGTACAGCTGGTTACCCAAGCTGAAAAACGGCACCACCACCGACAGCAACGCCCGCCGACGCGTGTCACGTTGCGCCTCCAGGCGCTGTTCGCGGTAGCGCTGCAGCGCCTGGCCGGACTGACTGTGCGCCTGGGCCTGGCGGTGCAACTCAAGCACCCGCGCCCGGTACAACAGGGCCTGGGCATCGGCGTGGGACGTCGGGACCCAGGCCAGCCAGTTCAGCGGGTCGCTGGCGATTTGCTCAAGCAGTTGCTGTTCAATCTCCTCGACACGCGCCGCGGGCACCAGGTGCTTGATATTGAATGAGCGAACGAAATCAGCCGCGCGCCAGAGCCCCTGCAGCATGATCGCGCCCGGCAGCAGATTACTCGGCTGAAAAAAGCCGGCTTGCGCGTGCACCGGGCCCGGGTGATGGGCGATGGCTTCAAACGCCCAGCCCGGCGCAACATGCCGGGCCAGGGCGCTGACGTAATCGGGCAACGCCCCGACACGATTGAAGTGCTCATGGGCCTCTTGCAGGCTGGCGTACTCATGAATGTGCCGCGCATCCGGCGCACTGGGCCAATAGACCACGCAGCGTTGCGACAACAGGTCGTGAATCAGCAGGATGCCGGCGATATAGCGATCGTGCTGCAGGGTATGGCCCACCAGATGCGCCACGTGCAGTTGCAACTGATCGCCGTGTGCAAGCAAATCCGCGGGCACACGGGCCGCCATTGCCGTGTTGAAAAAACGTTGGGCACTCGGGGTCAGCGCCTGCTGAATCGCCGAATGGAGATCCGCCTCGATACCCGCCTGCAAGGCCCGCCTGAGCAGCTCCGGGACACGTGCGTCGCTCAGCCGGTGCGCAGCGGCATCGGGGGGATAAAACGCACGATTGATCAAGGCTTCGTAGCGCCCGCCAATATCCAGCGAGGACACCATGCCGATCAGGTAACGCGGGCTCAGTTGCTGCCGCCAGGCCGGTTGCAGGTACTGGGCATAACGGAAGCGCCACCAGGTGGACATCATCTGCGGGTCGAGGTTGTGCAGTGCCAGTTGCAGCAGGCTCAAGCGCGAACGCTCAGTACTGGGCGCGAGGACTTCCTTGCGATCGCCGACCGTACAGCCGCTTTCCCAACCGCAGAAGCGGCCATCGACCCGGTCGGGCATTTCGATAAACGGAGTGTCGATGTCCAGTTGCGGCGGCAGGCCGTCCTCACGCAAGCGCGCAGTCAAAAGGCGGCGGGCGAAGCTGTGCAGATCCGGCAAACGCTGCCCGAGGCGCTCTTCATAGGCCAGGACGCTGCCCAGGTAGCGGCTTTGCAGGTACTTGAAACGGTTGCGTTGCGCCACCGTCGCCTCGGCCAGCCAACTCGGCAATCTGTGTTTGGCACTCGCCGCCTTGCGCACCAGATCGACCTGGGCCCGTGCTTGAATCAGGGCATCGCTGACCGGCGCGTCGAGGTGCTTCTCCAACTCGACGGCCAACAGCGAGCGAGTCAATTGGACATCCCGGGTTTCACTGAAAATATTCGCGCTGCCATCAAACCCGCGCTGCTGGCGCAGGTACCCCTTCATCAGCCTTTTGAGCGCAAGCAACACAGGATTACCCTCGCTGACCTCATAGCGCACCGCCAGGGTTTGATTGGCCACCTGTTCACGTATGGCGTTGCGCTGCGGCCGCTCGATGTAGCGCCACAACACAGACCCATCACGGCTGTCGAGGCTGGCCTCGATGCCCAGGGACAAGGCTTCGAGGCTGGCAAACGTCGCCACGCCACCCTCGCGCCCCAACGCGCACAGCATCACCGGCACCCGTCGTTGCGGATCGTTGAGCGCCGTGGTGCGGGTCACCGCAAATACGCTGTGCAGAGGCTCAAAGGCGTCGGCGCTGCCCACCAGCACGGACAGCACGCGGGTATCGCTGCCGGCGCGCTTGCTGGCCAGCGGCGTATCCAGCACATCCACCAGCAGGTCGCGATGGACTGCGCGGATCAATTGCAGCCGATGCAGCAAGAGGATGTCGGCACGCAGCACAGCAGTCCACCCGTCGATGAGCGCGTTCAGGCGCCTGGCTTGACCGACGGGGCGCGCCTTCCAGAAGGCGGGGTCGAACAGTTGCAATTGCGCGCCGTGCAGCAGCGTGTGCAGGGTGTCCGCGTGCACCTTGCGCCGCTGCGCCAGCACGACGAAATCGTCAAAGGCCTGGGTATCCGCCCCGACGTCCTGGGGATCGAGCAATGCCATCAGGCCTTTTTCATACCGTTTGAGCTGTTGCAGCGCCGTGTTAACGGGCAGGTGCGCGGCGGTGCTGGCGAACAGGATTTCCTTGCGCCGCCGATGCTGATCCCAGCCCTGCAACGTCCGGCGAAGGCTGCCCAGGCGCGCCTTGCCCACCCAGTGTCGGCGCGCGCGTTCGATATAGGCGAGCAACCGCGCGGCATTCATCTCCAGTGGCTCGCGCCTGGCGGAAAACACCTGCGCAAGGTTGATCGACATCCCACAGGCCAACTCGTTTTCCCATTGCCCCTCCAGCACCGCCTGCGCGCTGTATGCCAGCGCATCGCCCCTCAATGCCACACCGCGTCCGGGCGCCGCCGCCGCGTCTTCGGGCCGGCATACCTCATGCCGGCGCCGCAGCGGCAGGCACTGCCAGAGGTCGTCGAACGAGGCGCCATTGATCAATGCCACCAGGCCACACTGCAAGTGGGCGAACGACGGATATTCGTAGTAGTTGCGGCGGGCGCCCGGCAGGTACATCACGTGCGGCCGGCCCGCCGGGTCGCCCTCGCGATAAATATGCAGGGCGCCGGGGATCGGCATCAGCCGCGGCCCCACGCCCGGCCACATCAACTCACTGGCCTGGACGCTGGCCCATGGCTCACCGGCGCGTCGGCGCGCCTCGGCCGTCGGAGCGTCCGCCAGCGCCTGGACCATGCCCATCGCTCCCTCCGACAGCTCGTCCAACTGCCGCGCCACAAAGGCCTGGTCGGCGAACTGCTGCTGGTGCAAAGCCGCCCAGCGCTCCTGGCGCGTCAGCCAGGAACCCGGCACCAGCGCCTGCCAATAGGCGCTGTGCACCTGGGCAAGTCGAGCCGAAAGGTTGAGCGCAATCACCCGGCGCAACGCCTCCAGCGGCGTAAACGGCAGCTGGCGTGCCGGTTCGGTCTTGAGGCTGACAGCGGTGAACTGATTGAGGTTGATCGGCACCGCAGGCAACACCATCAGCCGTAGCGCGCGGTCGGTCAGACTGTCGACCTGCTGCGCGGCTGCCGGCGGCTTGGGTTCGGTGAAGAGCAGGCCGTCCGGGTCCAGGCCAAAGGCCTTGCGCAGCTCGGCGCGAATCACCCGCAGCACCTTGGGCGCATGCAGGATCAGGCGGGTCTGGTGTTTGGCCGACTGGGCGCAGCGCAGGTCGGCAATGGCCAGCCAATTGATCAACAGGCTGGGATGGGGGCTGCGGTTGATGGACCGGGTCAGTTGGCGACGCATGGCCTGCAACGCATCGTCGTCAGCCATATCGGGATCGGTAGGTGAAGTCACGGCGGTATCTTCGTCGAGGAAAGCCCTAGCCTATGCAGCGCAAACGCCCAGGGGGCGCTAGATAATTGACGGGTGCCGCGCACAAAAAAAAGCCCGCAGTGTGGGCGGGCGAAAAACCAACGAAGAGCTTGGGGGTGTAACCAGGTGACGACTCAGCTACCGCGATAGGTGGAGTAGCTGTAGGGCGAAATCAGCAGGGGCACATGGTAGTGATCCTGTTCGGCGCTGATGCCGAAGCGCAATACCACCACATCCAGGAAGGCCGGCTCCGGTAATTGCACACTGCGGGCGCGGTAGTAATCGCCGGCGCTGAATTGCAATTGGTAGACACCGCTGCGGTAGTCATCACCTTGCAGTAACGGCGCGTCGCAGCGGCCATCGCTGTTGGTCAGCGCAGTGGCGACCAGTTCCAGCTGCGCGCCGTCGACGCGGTACAGCTCAACCTGGATGGCGCTGCCGGGGCAGCCGTGGGCTGCGTCGAGTACGTGTGTCGTCAGTCGTCCCATGGGGCGGGCTCCCTTGCATGAAGTGAAATAGGCTGCACCTTTACGGGGCATCAAAAAGCCGCTGATAGGCCGATTAAGACACTTTTAATAAAAATTGTACACAATAAAAACCACAAAGTTTCGCACAGGCTGCGACGCCTCGATCCTCAACGGGATTTACCAGCAAGCCTTGCTTTTAAAAGACCTTTTGTCCCTTTACTGACCAATCGGGCAAGTTTCTTGCAGTGCTGAACGGCGGCAACTCCACGGAAAAAATGCGGAAATACAGGCTTACAAAGTGACCATTAAGTTGTATACAATCAGCCCATCGCTGTGACGCCACCCAGTCTTTCCGCTGGCCGCCACACACTTGCTACCACGAACAAGAAGGAAGACTGCAGTGAGCGCTGACTACCCACGCGACCTGATCGGTTACGGCAGTAACCCTCCTCACCCCCACTGGCCGGGCAAGGCACGCATCGCCTTGTCGTTCGTACTCAACTACGAAGAAGGCGGCGAGCGCAACATTCTGCATGGTGACAAAGAGTCCGAAGCCTTCCTTTCGGAAATGGTCTCGGCCCAGCCGCTGCAGGGCGAGCGCAACATGAGCATGGAGTCGCTGTACGAATACGGCAGCCGGGCCGGCGTGTGGCGCATCCTCAAGTTGTTCAAGGAATTCGACATTCCTCTGACCATCTTCGCCGTGGCCATGGCTGCCCAGCGTCACCCGGATGTGATCCGCGCCATGGTCGACGCCGGCCACGAGATCTGCAGCCACGGCTACCGCTGGATCGACTACCAATACATGGACGAGGCCCAGGAGCGCGAGCATATGCTCGAAGCCATCCGCATCCTCACCGAACTGACCGGCGAACGCCCGTTGGGCTGGTACACCGGGCGCACCGGCCCCAACACGCGGCGGCTGGTGATGGAGGAAGGCGGCTTCCTGTACGACTGCGACACCTACGACGACGACCTGCCCTACTGGGAACCCAACACCCCCACCGGCAAGCCGCACCTGGTGATCCCCTACACCCTGGACACCAACGATATGCGCTTCACCCAGGTGCAGGGTTTCAACAAGGGCGATGACTTTTTCGAGTACCTGAAAGACGCGTTCGACGTGCTGTATGCCGAAGGCGCCGAGGCACCGAAGATGCTGTCGATCGGCCTGCATTGCCGCCTGATCGGCCGCCCGGCGCGCCTGGCCGCCCTCAAGCGCTTTATCGAATACGCCAAGGGCCATGACCAGGTGTGGTTCACCCGCCGCGTCGACATCGCCCGCCACTGGCATGACGTACACCCTTTTCAGGGAGCGGCAAAATGACTGCTTTCCAGACCTTGAAACCTTCGACCTTGAGCCGTGACGCCTTCGTCCAGGCCTTCGCCGACATCTACGAACACTCGCCATGGGTGGCCGAAAAGGCCTTCGACCTGGGCCAGGACGCCTCGATCGACCAGATCGAAACCCTGCACCAGCGCATGAGCGACATCCTGTTGAGCGCCGATCACGCCAGTCAGCTGGCGTTGATCAACGCTCACCCGGACCTGGCCGGCAAAGCGGCCGTCCAGGGCCAACTCACCCAAGCCAGCACCGATGAGCAAGCTGGCGCGGGGATTCACCACTGCACGGCCGAAGAGTTCTCACGCTTCACCGAGCTGAACGATGCCTACAAGGCCAAGTTCAAGTTTCCCTTCATCATGGCGGTAAAAGGCAGCAACCGGCATCAGATCCTGGCCGCGTTCGAAACCCGCATTCACAACTCGGTGGATGCCGAGTTCAAATGCGCACTGGCCGAGATCAACAAGATCGCGTTGTTCCGTTTACGGCCCCTCTAAACGACCATCCCCAGCCACTCTATTTAAGGCAGACAAGAAGAATGAAAGCTTACGCCGTACCTTTCGAAAAGTTCGTCAACCTGGCCGACGCCCGCCTGGGCACCAAGATCATCTCCGTGACAGATGACTGGTTCGCCGACGCCAACCGCCTGTTCCAGCCGACCCCGGCCGTGTGGAAGGAGGGCGTTTTCGATGACAACGGCAAGTGGATGGACGGCTGGGAGTCACGCCGCAAGCGCTTCGAAGGCTACGACAGCGCAGTGATCCGCCTGGGCGTACCGGGCTCGATCAAGGGCGTGGACATCGACACGTCATTCTTCACCGGCAACTACCCGCCGTCGGCCTCCCTGGAAGCCTGCTTCCTGGCCTCGGGCGAGCCTGACGACAACACCCAGTGGGTAGAAGTCCTGTCGGCCGTCGAGCTGCAAGGCAACAGCCACCACTACCACGAGATCAGCAACGACCAGGCGTTCAGCCACCTGCGTTTCAACATCTACCCGGATGGCGGCGTGGCCCGTCTGCGTGTGTACGGCGTGCCGTTCCGCGACTGGTCGGCAGTGGGCGACAACGAACAGATCGACCTGGCTGCCGCATTGAACGGTGGTCGCGCACTGGCGTGTTCCGATGAACACTTCGGGCGCATGAGCAACATTCTCAACCCAGGCCGTGGCGTCAACATGGGCGATGGCTGGGAAACTGCCCGCCGTCGCACGCCAGGCAATGACTGGGTGATCGTCGCCCTGGGCCACCCCGGCGAAATCGAGAAGATCATCGTCGACACCCTGCACTTCAAGGGCAACTACCCGGACACCTGCTCGATCCAGGGCGCCTTCGTGAAGGGCGGCACCGACAGCCAGATCGAAACCCAGTCGCTGTTCTGGCGCGAACTGCTGCCGGCACAGAAACTGGAAATGCACGCCGAACACACCTTCGCCGAGCAGATCAAGGCGCTGGGGCCGATCACCCATATCCGCCTGAACGTGTTCCCGGATGGCGGTGTGAGTCGCCTGCGTGTGCTGGGTAAAGTCTCCAGGTAAACGCTGAATCCTGTGGCAAAAGAGCTTGTTGTGGTGAGCGGGCTTGTCGAATCGTCGCACCGCCCGCGTTGGGGCGCGAAGCGACCCTGGAAGCAGACACCGCGTTTTCACAGAAGAAACGCAATGATCTTGTTGGGGCCGCTTCGCAGCCCAGCGCGGGCAAGCCCGCTCACCACATAAGCTCATTGCCACACACAAAATAGTTTTAACAACACAGAACTCGGATAAGAAGACAGCCATGCGCACACTGATGATCGAACCCCTGACCAAAGAAGCCTTCGCCCCTTTCGGAGACGTTATCGAAACCGACGGCAGCGATCACTTCATGATCAACAACGGGTCGACCATGCGCTTTCACAAGCTGGCAACGGTAGAAACCGCACAGCCTGAAGACAACGCGATCATCAGCATCTTCCGCGCCGACGCGCTGGATATGCCGTTGACCGTGTGCATGCTGGAGAGACACCCGCTGGGCAGCCAGGCCTTCATTCCGCTGCTCGGCAACCCCTTTCTGATCGTGGTCGCGCCACTTGGCGATGCACCTGTATCAGGCTTGGTCCGCGCCTTCGTCACCAACGGCAGGCAGGGCATCAATTACCATCGCGGCGTCTGGCACCACCCGGTGCTGACGATCGAAAAGCGGGATGACTTCCTGGTGGTTGATCGCAGTGGCACAGGCAATAACTGCGATGAGCATTTTTTCAAAGAGGATGAGCGGTTGATCCTCGCCCCCCACCAATAAGAGAAGGCCGGATCACCCGACAACAAGGGTGACAGGCGAGAGGTAAAGACTGTGGAAGCACATCTGTTGGAATGGCTGAACCTCAGCGTGCGCTGGGTTCATATGATCACTGGCGTGGCCTGGATCGGCGCGTCGTTTTATTTCGTCTGGCTGGAAAACAACCTCAACCGCGTCAACCCCAAGGACGGTCTGTCCGGTGACTTGTGGGCGATCCACGGTGGCGGTATCTACCACCTGGAAAAATACAAACTGGCCCCGCCGACCATGCCGGACAACCTGCACTGGTTCAAATGGGAAGCCTATTTCACCTGGATGTCGGGCGTCGCGCTGCTGTGCGTGGTGTTCTACCTCAACCCGACGCTCTACCTGCTCGCCCCCGGCAGCAGCCTCAGTGGCGGCGAAGGCGTCTTGCTGGGCATCGGCTCACTGTTCGCCGGCTGGTTCATCTACTCCTTCCTCTGCGACTCGGCCCTGGGCAAACGCCCTGCCCTGCTCGGCTTGATCCTGTTCGTGCTGTTGATTGCCGCCGCGTACGGCTTCAGCAAAGTGTTCAGCGGCCGTGGTGCGTACCTGCACGTGGGCGCGGTGATCGGCACCATCATGGTCGGTAACGTGTTCCGCATCATCATGCCGGCGCAGCGCGCGTTGGTGGCGGCGATCGCCGAGCACCGCACGCCCGATCCGGCCCTGCCGGCCAAGGGTCTGCTGCGCTCACGGCACAACAACTACTTCACCCTGCCGGTGCTGTTCATCATGATCAGCAACCACTTCCCGAGCACCTACGGCAGCCAATACAACTGGCTGATCCTGGCCGGGATCGCGGTGGCGGCGGTGCTGGTGCGGCACTACTTCAACACGCGGCATAACAGCCAGAAGTATGCGTGGACCTTGCCCGTGGGTGCGTTGGCCATGATTTGCCTGGCGTATGTGACCGGGCCCAAGCCGGTGGCGGAAGTCGCCAAGGCACCGGCGGCCATTGAGTACCAGCCGTTGCCGGAGACCGCATTGGGCGGTGGCTTGAAACCCGCCGCGCCGGCAGCTCCGGCCGCCGCACCTGCGCCTGCCCAGGCGACGATTGATTTCGACAAGGTCCACGGGGTGATCCAGGAGCGTTGCGCCGTGTGCCATTCGGCCAAACCCACCAGCCCGCTGTTCAGCACCGCCCCGGCCGGCGTGATGTTCGATACACCGGCGCAGATCCAGCAACAGGCGGCACGTATCCAGGCGCAGGCCGTGGCAAGCCAGATCATGCCGCTGGGCAACATCACCCAGATGACCCAGCAGGAGCGGGATTTGATTGGCACCTGGATCAATCAGGGGGCGCGTACCAACTAACAGATTCACATAGTTCCAATGTGGGAGGGGCTTGCCCCCTCCCACATTTGGATCTGCAGTGTTTTGAAGATTGCGTTCCACACAACACAAAAATAAAAAAGATCCGAGGTGTTGCATGACCGAGTTAGTCGAACCGCAGATTCCTGCCGCACCCGCCATGGTGCGGCTGCCCCTCTTGCAACTGATTCTGGTAGGCCTGCAACACGTCTTGCTGATGTACGGCGGCGCCGTCGCCGTCCCCCTGATCATTGGCCAGGCCGCCGGCCTGAGCCGTGAAGAAATCGCCTTTCTGATCAACGCCGACCTGCTGGTAGCCGGCATCGCCACCCTGGTGCAGTCATTCGGCATCGGCCCGGTGGGCATCCGTATGCCGGTGATGATGGGCGCCAGTTTCGCCGCTGTGGGCAGCATGGTCGCCATGGCCGGCATGCCCGGTATCGGCTTGCAGGGCATCTTCGGCGCCACCATCGCCGCCGGGTTCTTCGGCACGCTGATCGCACCGTTCATGTCCAAGGTCGTACGCTTTTTTCCGCCGCTGGTGACCGGCACCGTGATCACGGCCATCGGCCTGTCGCTGTTCCCCGTGGCCGTGAACTGGGCCGGTGGCGGCAGCGCAGCGGCCACCTTCGGCTCACCGATTTACCTGGCGATTGCCGCCCTGGTACTGGCGACCATCCTGCTGATCAACCGTTTCATGCGCGGCTTCTGGGTGAATATCTCGGTGCTGATCGGCATGGGCCTGGGTTACGCCCTGTGCGGGGCCATCGGCATGGTTGACCTCAGCGGCCTGGCCCAGGCGCCGTGGGTGCAAGTGGTGACGCCGCTGCACTTCGGCATGCCCAGGTTCGAGCTGGCGCCGATCCTGTCGATGTGCCTGGTGGTGGTGATTATCTTCGTCGAATCCACCGGAATGTTCCTGGCGCTGGGCAAGATCACCGGCCAGGACGTCACGCCGAAAATGCTGCGCCGTGGCTTGCTGTGTGATGCCGGTGCGTCGTTCTTCGCCGGTTTCTTCAACACCTTCACCCATTCCTCCTTCGCGCAGAACATCGGCCTGGTGCAGATGACCGGCGTGCGCTGCCGCTCGGTGACGATGATGGCCGGTGCCTTCCTGATTGTGCTCAGCCTGTTGCCCAAGGCCGCGTACCTGGTGGCGTCGATTCCCCCGGCGGTGCTCGGCGGGGCGGCGATCGCCATGTTCGGCATGGTGGCGGCCACCGGCATCAAGATCCTCCAGGAGGCCGATATCGCCGACCGTCGCAACCAGTTGCTGGTGGCGGTGAGCATCGGCATGGGCCTGATCCCCGTGGTGCGCCCGGAGTTCTTCGCACAGTTGCCCGTGTGGATGAGCCCGATCACCCACAGCGGCATCGCCATGGCGACCCTCAGCGCACTGTCGCTGAATATCCTGTTCAACATTCTCGGCGGGGCCGAACGCCCCGTAGTCGACCCCGCCCATACCTGACACGTGCCCCATTGTCGCCCTGTGCGCGCTGTAACGGCGCACTTGAGCCCTGACGTGGGAGCCAGTATTCTCCGCGCCCGCTTGAATCGACGGTTGTTTACCGCCTTGGCGCGGGTCTTGCTGTAGCAATAAAGCTGACCATTCAGACCACTTTTGTAACCACTAAAGGCGCCGCACCAGAGCGCTTGTGTAGAAGAAAAACCATAAAACTTTAACTCGGGAGCAACCGAATGAAACCTCTGTTCAAAGGCCTGATGCTGGCGGGATCCCTGCTGGCCGGCGGCCAGGCCGTGGCCGGTGACTTGTTGCAGTGGCAGAACAACAGCCTGACGTATCTGTGGGGCAAGAGCTTTACCGTCAACCCGCAGATCCAGCAAACCGTCACGTTCGAACATGCCGATGCCTGGAAGTACGGCGACAACTTCGTCTTCGTCGACCGCATCTTTTACAACGGCAAGGAAGACGGCAACGTCGGCCCAAGCACGTATTACGGTGAGATCAGCCCGCGACTGTCGTTCGGCAAGATTTTCGACCAGGACCTGTCCTTCGGCCCGATCAAGGATGTGTTGCTGGCCTTCACGTATGAGTTCGGCGAAGGCGACAACGAGTCGTACCTGCTCGGCCCTGGCTTCGACCTGAACATCCCGGGCTTCGACTACTTCCAGCTGAACTTCTACCAGCGCCAGACCGAAGGCAATCGCCCAGGCGACGGTGTATGGCAGATCACCCCGGTATGGTCGTACACCCTGCCGGTGGGCAACTCGAATATCCTGATCGACGGCTTCATGGATTGGGTGGTGGACAACGACAAGAACGCCCGTGGCACTTACCACGCCAACCTGCACTTCAACCCGCAGGTCAAATACGACTTGGGCAAGGCGCTGCATTGGGGCGACAAGCAGTTGTACGTGGGCTTTGAATACGACTACTGGAAGAACAAGTACGGGATCGAGGATTCCGGCGCGTTCAAGACGACCCAGGACACGGCGAGCTTCCTGGTCAAGTATCACTTCTAAAAGCTACTGCAAGACACATGTGGGAGGGACTTGCTCCCTCCCACATTCAGATAGGCGGCAGGCCCAGGAACCGCATGATCTCTTCACGCTTGGCCAGCGCATCCTTCCTGCCCAACTCAATCAACTCGCTGCAATACCCCGCCTCGAACAGCAAGTAACTCAGCACCCCTGCCCCGCTCGTCTTGGTCGCCCCCGGCCCACGCAGGAACAGACGCAATGCCGCCGGCAATTCCTGCCGATGCCTTGCGGCGATTTCGTCGATCGGCTGGCTTGGCGCAATGACCAGCACTTCCACCGGTGCCAGGCCACGGGCCGCGCTGTCGGCTGGCTGGTGATGGCTGAACTGGTTCAGACGCTCCAGCAGTTCGATATCGCTTTCCAGGCTGTCAATGAACGTGCTGTTGAGCATATGCCCGCCGATCTGGGCCAACGTCGGCTCCTGGCCGGTATAGGTGCGTTGCGCCATCGGTTCATTGCCCCGCGGGTTACCGCTGACACCCACCACCAGCACCCGGGTCGCCCCCAGGTGCAGCGCCGGGCTGATGGGGGCGGATTGGCGCACCGCGCCGTCACCGAAGTATTCCTGGTCGAGTTTCACCGGGGCAAACAGCAAGGGGATCGCCGAACTGGCCAGCAGGTGTTCAACGGTCAGTTGCGTCGGCACTCCGATACGCCGATGGCGCAACCAGGCGTCGATGGTACCGCCGCCCTGATAGAAGGTCACCGCCTGCCCGGATTCATAGCCGAAGGCCGTGACGGCGACCGCATGCAGGTGCTGTTGGCGGATGGCCTCGTCGATACCTGCCAAATGCAGTTTGTCCTGCAACAAGTCCCGCAGCGGCGAGCTGTTGAGCAGCGCCACCGGCAACTGCCGGCCCAGCCCCAGCAAGCTGTGGGTAAAGAAGCGACTCGCCTGGCGCACCACCCCCGGCCAATCGCTGCGCAATACCAGGTGGCTGCGAAACCCCTGCCAGAACGCGGTCAGGCGCTGGATCGCCGCCGTGAAGTCCATCGCACCGCTGGCCAGGCTCACCGCATTGATCGCACCGGCCGACGTGCCGACGATCACCGGAAAAGGGTTGGGCGCCCCCGGCGGCAACAGCTCGGCAATCGCCGCCAATACCCCCACCTGATACGCCGCTCGCGCCCCGCCGCCGGAAAGAATCAAGCCTGTAACCGGTTCAGCTGGGCGCATTGCATCACTCCATGTGGGGGGGGGGAAGTCGGTCTTAGCGACGGCGTTTTTCGTACAGCTTGGGTTCGCCCGGAGGCCGGCTCTTGAAGCGGCGGTGGGTCCACAGGTATTGCTCGGGACATTCACGCACCGAGGCTTCGACCCACTGGTTGATGCGCAGGCAGTCGACTTCATCGCTTTCGCCGGGGAAGTCGGTCAACGGCGGGTGGATCACCAGGCGGTAACCGCTGCCGTCCGCCAGGCGCTGCTGGGTGAACGGCACCACCAGCGCCTTGCCCAGCTTGGCGAACTTGCTGGTGGCAGGCACGGTGGCGGCCTGGATGCCGAACAGCGGCACGAAGATACTTTGCTTGGCGCCGTAGTCCTGGTCCGGTGCATACCAGATGGCGCGGCCGGCACGCAGCAGCTTGAGCATGCCGCGCACGTCTTCGCGCTCGACCGCCAGGGAGTCGAGGTTATGCCGCTCGCGGCCACGGCGCTGGATATAGTCGAACAGCGGGTTGCCGTGCTCGCGGTACATGCCGTCGATGGTGTGCTTCTGCCCCAGCAGGGCCGCGCCGATTTCCAGGGTGGTGAAGTGCAGGGCCATGAGGATCACACCCTTGCCATCCAGTTGGGCCTGCTTGAGGTGTTCCAGGCCTTCGACATGGGCCAGGCGCGCCAGGCGCTGGCGCGACCACCACCAGCTCATGGCCATTTCGAAGAAGGCGATGCCGGTGGAGGCGAAGTTTTCCTTGAGCAGCTTCTTGCGCTCTGCGGGGGATTTTTCCGGGAAGCACAGTTCCAGGTTGCGGGCGGCGATGCGGCGACGTTCGCCGGCCACATGGTACATGCCTGCACCCAGCAGGCGACCAATGGTCAGCAGCGCACGGTACGGCAGTTGGGTCACCAGCCACAGCAGGCCGAGTCCCAGCCATAACAGCCAAAAGCGCGGGTGAAAAAATACAGCTCGAAAACGCGGGCGATCCATTACAGATTCCGGGAAAGACAGGGCCGCGCATTCTACAACGGTTCGACTCGGCTTGCGGCCAGTGAGTGTTCTCGTTATAAGTCTCGACACTTTTCGTGACAAGCCGCTTTTTGCCGACCATGAGCCAAACCGAACCGCTAGACCAAGATCCCGTGTTCCAGCTGAAAGGCAGCATGCTCGCCATCACCGTGCTGGAACTGGCCCGCAACGACCTCGACGCCCTGGACCGCCAGCTCGCCGCCAAGGTCGCCCTGGCGCCGAACTTCTTCAACAACGCCCCGCTGGTACTGGCCCTGGACAAACTGCCGGCCGGCCAGGGCAGCATCGACCTGCCCGGCCTGATGCGCGTGTGCCGCTCCCACGGCCTGCGAACCCTGGCGATTCGTGCCAGCCGCATCGAAGACATTGCCGCCGCCATCGCCATTGAACTGCCAGTACTGCCACCCTCCGGCGCGCGTGAGCGTCCACTGGAACCTTTGGTCGGCGAAGTGCAGAAAAAACCGGAAAAACCAGCGGAACCGACGATCAAGCCTACAAAGATAATCACCACGCCCGTACGCGGCGGACAGCAGATTTACGCCCAGGGCGGCGACCTGGTGGTGATCTCGTCGGTCAGTCCCGGCGCGGAACTTCTCGCCGATGGCAATATCCATGTATACGGCCCGATGCGCGGACGTGCCCTCGCCGGCATCAAGGGGGATACCAAGGCGCGCATTTTTTGCCAGCAATTGACCGCTGAGCTGGTGTCCATCGCGGGCCAGTACAAGGTTTCGGAAGATTTGCGCCGCGATCCGCTGTGGGGAGCCGCGGTGCAGGTCAGCCTGTCGGGCGATGTGTTGAACATCATCCGTCTTTAACGGATACTGCCGCATTTTCCAAGCATCTCTAGACTCTGATAGCACAGCGAAACTGGCATTACTTGCGTAGGAACATTTGAAGGTTGGCGTTTTTCCTGCGAAAACCCGTCTTTTTTCCTACAAAGGCTGTCCGCCTGCGGCGAGTTCCAAGAGATGTTTTTCAGGGGCTGAAAAGTCCTTTTTCCTTAGGGGTGAAACACCTTGGCCAAGATTCTCGTGGTTACATCCGGCAAGGGTGGCGTGGGTAAGACCACCACCAGCGCCGCTATCGGTACCGGCCTCGCTCTGCGCGGCCACAAGACAGTCATCGTCGACTTCGACGTCGGTTTGCGTAACCTCGACCTGATCATGGGCTGCGAACGCCGCGTGGTGTACGACTTCGTCAACGTGGTGAACGGCGAAGCCAACCTGCAACAGGCCCTGATCAAGGACAAGCGCCTTGAGAACCTGTATGTACTGGCCGCCAGCCAGACGCGCGACAAAGATGCGCTGACCAAGGAAGGCGTAGGCAAGGTCCTCGCTGAACTGAAGGAAACCTTCGAGTACGTGGTCTGCGACTCCCCGGCCGGTATCGAAACCGGTGCTCACCTGGCGATGTACTTCGCCGATGAAGCCATCGTGGTGACCAACCCGGAAGTGTCTTCGGTACGTGACTCGGACCGCATGCTCGGCCTGTTGGCCAGCAAGTCCAAGCGCGCCGAGGAAGGCCAGGACCCGATCAAGGAACACCTGCTGCTAACCCGCTACAACCCTGAGCGCGTCAGCAACGGCGAAATGCTCGGTGTTGAAGACGTCAAGGAAATCCTCGCCGTAACCCTGCTGGGTGTGATCCCGGAATCCCAGGCCGTGCTGAAGGCTTCCAACCAGGGCGTCCCGGTGATTCTCGACGACCAGAGCGACGCCGGCCAGGCGTACAGCGATGCGGTTGATCGCTTGCTGGGCAAGACCGTGGAACATCGCTTCCTCGATGTTAAGAAGAAGGGATTCTTCGAGCGTATCTTTGGAGGCAACTAAACAATGAAATTTCTCGACTTCTTTCGCGCCAACAAAAAGCCAAGCACCGCGTCGGTCGCGAAAGAGCGTCTACAGATCATCGTGGCGCACGAACGCGGCCAACGCAGTACCCCGGATTACCTGCCAGCCTTGCAGAAGGAGCTGGTGGAGGTGATCCGCAAGTACGTCAATATCGGCAACGATGACGTGCATGTCGCCCTGGAAAATGACGGCAGCTGCTCGATTCTGGAACTCAATATCACCCTGCCTGATCGTTGATCGAACAGGCGGCCGCCACGGCGGCTCGGTCACCTTGATCCCTTCGCGGGAACCGGGTGGTCGAGCCGCCGTTGGCGTTTGTTGCGAGGCTGTTTAATGCCGCTGTCCACTATTCATATCCTGCATCAGGACGACGCTGTCCTGGTGGTGAACAAGCCGACCCTGTTGCTCTCGGTGCCCGGCCGCGCCGATGACAACAAGGACTGCCTGATCACCCGCCTGCAGGAAAACGGCTACCCCGAAGCCCGCATCGTCCATCGCCTGGACTGGGAAACCTCGGGGATCATCCTGCTGGCCCGGGATGCCGATACCCATCGCGAACTGTCCCGCCAGTTTCACGACCGCGAAACCGAAAAGGCCTACACCGCGCTGGCCTGGGGCCAGCCGGAACTGGACAGCGGCAGCATCGACCTGCCCCTGCGCTACGACCCGCCGACCAAACCGCGCCATGTGGTGGACCACGAGTTCGGCAAGCATGCGCTGACCTTCTGGAAAGTGCTGGAACGCTGTGGCGACTGGTGCCGCGTCGAGCTGACGCCGATTACCGGAAGGTCGCACCAGTTGCGCGTGCATATGCTGTCCATCGGGCATCCGTTGCTCGGTGACGGCCTGTATGCCCATGAACAGGCCCTGGCTGCCTGGCCGCGCCTGTGCCTGCACGCGAGCATGCTGAGCTTCACTCACCCGCAAAGCGGTGAGCGCTTGCGCTTTGAGTGCCCGGCTCCCTTCTAAAGCTGTAAATACAGTACATGTGGGAGGGGCGGTGCGACTTGCCCCCTCCCACATTTGTTCTGTGCACTTCTCGCCCTCGAACGGTAAACTCCGCGCATTGCTGTCTGGAGCTATTTATGCGCGAAGCGTTGAATCAAGGCCTGATCGACTTCCTCAAGGCCTCCCCTACTCCTTTTCATGCCACCGCCGCCCTGGCCCAGCGCCTGGAAGCGGCCGGTTTCCAGCGCCTCGACGAGCGCGAGACCTGGGCCACCGAAGCCAACGGTCGCTACTACGTGACCCGCAACGATTCCTCGATCATCGCCTTCAAGCTCGGCCGCCATTCGCCGTTGCAAGGTGGGATTCGCCTGGTCGGCGCCCATACCGACAGCCCGTGCCTGCGGGTCAAGCCCCAGCCTGAGCTGCAACGCCAGGGCTTCTGGCAACTCGGCGTGGAAGTCTACGGCGGCGCGCTGCTGGCGCCGTGGTTCGACCGCGACCTGTCCCTGGCCGGCCGCGTCACCTTCCGCCGTGACGGCAAGGTCGAAAGCCAGCTGATCGACTTCAAGCTGCCCATCGCCATCATCCCCAACCTGGCCATTCACCTGAACCGTGAAGCCAACCAGGGCTGGGCGATCAATGCCCAGACCGAATTGCCGCCGATCCTCGCGCAATTTGCCGGTGATGAACGCGTGGACTTCCGTGCCGTGCTCACCGAGCAGCTGGCACGGGAGCATGGGCTGAACGCCGATGTGGTACTCGACTACGAGTTGAGCTTCTACGACACCCAGAGCGCCGCCGTCATCGGCCTGAACGGCGACTTCATCGCCGGCGCACGCCTCGATAACCTGCTGTCGTGCTACGCCGGCCTGCAAGCCTTGCTCACCAGCGAGAGCGACGAAACCTGCGTGCTGGTGTGCAACGACCACGAGGAAGTCGGTTCCTGCTCGGCCTGCGGTGCCGACGGCCCGATGCTGGAACAGACCCTGCGTCGCCTGTTGCCTGAAGGTGATGAATTCGTACGCACCATTCAGAAATCCCTGCTGGTGTCGGCCGACAATGCCCACGGCGTACACCCCAACTACGCCGATAAGCACGACGCCAACCACGGCCCCAAGCTCAATGCCGGCCCGGTGATCAAGGTCAACAGCAACCAGCGCTACGCCACCAACAGCGAAACCGCCGGGTTCTTCCGTCACCTGTGCATGGCCCAGGAAGTGCCGGTGCAGAGCTTCGTGGTGCGCAGCGACATGGGCTGCGGCTCGACCATCGGCCCGATCACCGCCAGCCACCTGGGTGTGCGTACGGTGGATATCGGTTTGCCGACGTTTGCCATGCACTCCATTCGTGAACTGTGCGGCAGCCATGACCTGGCGCATCTGGTGAAGGTGTTGGGCGCGTTCTACGCCAGCCACGACCTGCCCTAAGACCAGGACTGGATGTCGTCAACATGTGGGAGGGGCGGTGCGACGATTCGCACTTGCCCCCCACATTTGGTTTACGTCCACCTGATCTGCATCACCTGCATTTCCTGCAATCCGACCTAGACTTGTCAGTATTCCCACTCCGACAAGGCCGTCGCCCCATGATCTCCATGTCCTCCTTCCACGCCATGCTTATCCCTATCCTGATCGGCATGATCATGCTCGCCGTCGGCTTCAACTTCCGCGACAAGCCCCTCGGCGTGTTCGGCATGTGGGTCGGCATGCTGCTGATCCTGGGCACCGTGGTGTACAAGATCCTCGCCAAACTGGCCGAATGACGCTTGCACTCGTACACTCGCTCAACCCGTCGTTTCCAAGGTTGACCGCCTCGTGCTTTCCCGTCTGTTTGCCCTGCCCTGCTGTTTCCTGATCGCCCTGCTCACGCTGCTGCCGCTCTCGCCTGCCCAAGCGGTGGGCCTGCCCGGGCTGCTCGGCACCACCAAGGCCCAACCCCAGGCCGACGTGCCGTTGGGGCAGTCGCTGGACGAGGTGATCAAGACCCTGGAAAACGACCAGCAACGCACCCAGTTGCTGAGCGACTTGAAGAAGCTGCGCGCCGCTACCCAGAAGGCCCAGCCCGCCGCCGAGCAAGGCGTGCTCGGGCTGATCGGCAGTACGCTGTCGGGCCTGGAGCAGCAGTTCTCCGGCGCCGACAGCCCGCTGGGGCGCTGGTCGAATGAAATCGACCTGGCCAAGGACGAACTCAGCGCCCTGATGCTGCCGGCCAGCGAATGGCTGCCGATCATTTTCGGCTTTGCAGTGATTCTCGCGGTATGGAGCCTGCTGGCAGCCGCGTTGATCTGGCTGAGCCACCGGGTACGCGAGCGCTTCGGCCTGCCCGAGGAGTTGCCGCAACACCCGCGTACCTGGGACATGCTGCGCTTCGCCCTGCGCAAGCTGGGGCCCTGGCTGATCGCACTGGTGATCACCGTGTACCTGAGCTACGCCCTGCCCTCGTCCCTGGGCAAATCCCTGGCGATGGTGCTGGCGTATGCGCTGGTGGTCGGCACCTGTTTCTCGGCGATCTGCGTGATTGCCTTCTCCCTGCTCGACGGCCCGCACCGCCACCGCGCGCTGTATATCCTGCGCCACCAGGCGTTCCGCCCGCTGTGGTGGATCGGCAGCTTTGCCGCCTTCGGTGAAGCCTTGAGCGACCCGCGGCTGGTGGCTGCGCTCGGCCAGCACCTGGCCCACACGGCGGCCACGGTCGCCAATGTGATGGCCGCGCTGTCCACCGGCGTGTTCATCCTGCGTTTCCGACGGCCGATCGCCCACCTGATCCGCAACCAGCCCCTGTCGCGCCGCCTGACCCGCCGCGCCCTCAGCGACACCATCGAGATCGTCGGCACCTTCTGGTACATCCCCGCCTTGCTGTTGGTGGGCATCTCGCTGTTCGCCACCTTCGTCTCCGCCGGCGACACCAGCACCGCCCTGCGCCAGTCGCTGTTGTGCACGGTGTTGCTGGTGTTGTGCATGGTGATCAACGGCCTGGTGCGGCGCCATGCGCTCAAGCCGCAACGGGGGCACAAGCGCCATGCGCTGTACTCCGAACGCCTGAAAAGCTTCGTCTACACCCTCGCCCACCTGGTGGTGTGGCTGGTGTTTATCGAACTCGGGCTGCGGGTCTGGGGCCTGTCGCTGATCCGCTTTACCGAAGGCGACGGCCATGAAATCAGCGTCAAGCTGTTCGGCCTGGGCGGCACGCTGCTATTTGCCTGGTTGATCTGGATCCTCAGCGACACCGCCATCCATCACGCCCTCACCCGCTCGCGCAAAGGCCTGGCCAATGCCCGCGCGCAGACCATGATGCCGCTGATCCGCAACGTGCTGTTCGTGACCATCTTCATCATCGCCGCCATCGTCGCCCTGGCGAACATGGGCATGAACGTCACGCCACTGCTGGCCGGTGCCGGTGTGATCGGCCTGGCCATCGGTTTTGGTGCGCAGTCACTGGTGGCCGACTTGATCACCGGCCTGTTCATCATCATCGAAGACTCCCTGGCCATCGATGACTACGTGGACGTCGGCGGCCACCTCGGCACCGTCGAAGGCCTGACCATCCGTACCGTGCGCCTGCGCGACATTGACGGCATCGTGCACACCATCCCGTTCAGCGAGATCAAGAGCATCAAGAACTACTCGCGGGAGTTCGGCTATGCGATCTTCCGGGTGGCGATCCCGTACAACATGGAAATCGACGATGCGATCAAGCTGATGCGCGATGTCGGCCAGAAAATGCGCAACGATCCGCTGCAACGCCGCAATATCTGGTCGCCGCTGGAGATCCAGGGGGTGGAAAGCTTCGAGTCAGGCAGTGCGATCCTGCGCGCGCGCTTCAAGACGGCGCCGATCAAGCAGTGGGAAGTGTCGCGGGCGTTCAACCTGTCGCTGAAGCGGCATCTGGATGAAGCCGGTCTGGACCTGGCCACGCCGCGCTTGAGTGTGCAGGTGGTGACGGGGGCTGCGGGGGGGTTGGAGAAGGACAAGAACGCGTAAGGTCAGGGCGAATGTGATGAGCTTATTGTGGTTTGTGGTGAGCTTTTTGTGGTGAGCGGGCTTGCCCCGCGCTGGGCTGCGAAGCAGCCCCACTCAAGAAGCACTCGGTGTATCAGACATAACTCAGCGGCTGGTTTTGGGGCTGCTTCGCAGCCCAGCGCGGGGCAAGCCCGCTCACCACAACAAGCCCGCTTGCCACAAAAAGCCTGCTTGCCACAACAGGCCCGCCCACCATAACAGGCCGGCCTACTGAAGGTTTTGCGTCAGGCCAGCGTTGCGCCGTCCATCTTCTGGCGCAGGCTCAACGGACGCATATCGGTCCAGGTTTCTTCGATGTAGGCCAGGCACTCTTTCTTCAGGCCGCTCTTGCCCACGGTGCGCCAGCCTTCCGGCACGGCCTTGTAGTCGGGCCAGATGGAATACTGTTCTTCATGGTTGACCACTACCTGAAACAGGATGTCGTCGCGGTCAAATACTGAGGTCATTGCTGTTCTCCATCGCTCAAAGGCTGGCTGCGCACCACGCGCAGCGCTGATATCTGTAGAAACGTACCAACACGCCAAAAAATTAGAGGCTGGCGACGGCTGCCGCCAGGGCGCGCCCGAAGATCTCGGCCACGCGGTCGATCTCGGCGGCGCTGATCACCAGTGGCGGCAGGAAGCGCACCACGCTGCCATGCCGGCCGCCCAGCTCGAGGATCAGGCCGCGCTTGAGGCATTCGCGCTGTACCAGCGGTGCCAGCTGGCGATGCACCGGCGGGTGGCCCTGGATATCCAGGGTGCCGTCCGGGTCCACCAGTTCCACGCCGAGCATCAGCCCGCGCCCGCGAATATCCCCCAGGTGCGGGTAGTCACGCTGCAGGATGCGCAGGTGTTCGCCCAGGCGCTCGCCCATGGCGGTCGCGTGGCGGGCCAGGTCGTGCTCCTTGAGGTAGCGCATCACCGCCGAACCGGCCGCCATGGCCATCTGATTGCCACGGAATGTCCCGGCATGGGCGCCCGGCAGCCAGGTGTCGAGCCAGTCGCGATACACCACCACCGCCAACGGCAGGCTGCCGCCGATGGCCTTGGACATCACCACCACATCCGGAATGATGCCGGCGTGCTCGAAGGCAAACATCTTGCCGGTACGGCCGAAACCGCTCTGAATCTCATCGACAATCAACGCCACGCCGGCCTGTTCGGTGATGCGCCGCAGGCCGCGCAGCCAGTCGAGATCGGCCGGGATCACCCCGCCCTCGCCCTGCACCACTTCGACAATCACCGCCGCCGGCAGCAACACCCCGGCTTCAGGATCGTTGAGCAGGTTTTCCAGGTAATGCAGGTTGACCCGCACGCCTTCTGCGCCGCCGAGACCGAACGGGCAACGGTAGTCGTAAGGGAATGGCAAAAACTGCACGCCATTGCCGAGCAAGGCACCCAAGGGTTTTTTCGGCCCCAGGCTGCCCATCAGGCTCAACGCGCCCTGGCTCATGCCGTGATAACCGCCCTGGAACGACAGCACCGTGCTGCGCCCCGTGGCAGTGCGCACCAATTTCAACGCCGCTTCCACGGCATCGGTACCGGTGGGGCCGCAGAACTGGATCTTGGCTTCCCGCGCCAACTCCGCCGGCAGCAGGCCGAACAGGTCCTGCACGAACTGGTCCTTGACCGGCGTGGTCAGGTCCAGGGTGTGCAACGGCAGTTCGTCGCTCAGCACTTGCTGGATGGCCTGGATCACCACCGGGTGGTTGTGACCCAACGCCAGGGTGCCGGCGCCGGCCAGGCAGTCGATGAAACTGCGACCCTCCACGTCTTCCACGTAGATCCCCTTGGCGCGCTTGAGCGCCAGGGGAATGCGCCGTGGGTAACTGCGGGCGTTGGATTCCTGCTGGCGCTGGCGGGCCAGCAGCGGGCTTTCGTCGAACTGATAAAGCGTTTCATGCACCTGGGTATCTTCGATACGGCTGGTAGCGACTGACATCTCTCGATCCCTCAATACGCGGATGATGGTGACCAAACTGCCGATCCGTTGGCGTCTGGCCCAAGGGCATGCGCACGGATTTCCTGTTCTGGAGACGCACCAGCGAGAAAAGGATTTAGGGGGCAGTGATGGTTGACTGATGGATGAGATCAAAGTCCGCGGTATTTTTCGTTCAAGGCATACAGGATCGCGCAGGTCTCGGCATCCAACACACCACCATAATCCCGCGCCCGAAAGTGCATCTGAAACGCCCGGGTGCGCTGCTCGAACGCCTGGCGATTCTGCGCCGGCTTATAGCCATAGCGCTGAAATGCCCGCTCCACCTCCACTTCAGGCGGCAGCCCGACACAAAACCGGCGCTGGTACATGGCCCGCGTCGACTCGTCGAACCACGCCCCGACTCCCGCCTCGAACAAACCGCGCCACGGCAGGCGCGGTCCCGGATCGCTCTTGCGCCAGTACGCCACGTCCGAATGCCCAAGAATGTCGGCCGGTCCGATCTGCGGGTAACGCCCAAGGATGTCGCGAAGTAATGCGATCAACACCGCCACCTGCTCCTGGCCGTACGCGGGAAAGGTGAATACGCCGCCGTCATCCCGGGCCAGGTTGACGATTTCGATGCCGATCGCCCGACTGTTGAGGTTATCGCGCCCACCCCAGTGGCTCGCCCCGGCATGCCAGGCGCGCTGGTTTTCGTGCACCAGGCGAAACACGCGCAACTCGTCATACCCGGCGGCGCGGTAGCCGGGCTCATGGGGATCCGGCAGCAGGTAATGCGCGCTGACCCCGTTACGGGTGAGGGTGCGCAAGGAGGAGGCGAACGGGGCCGCGGTGTAATGCAGGATCACCTGCCGCACGGGTTCGCCGTGACGTTCGTTGAAATCCCTGGCGGGGAAACTGGTATCGATGACCAACATAAGAACCGTCCTTTTCAATACAGGCCGAGTCTTTCGGCCCGTTCAAGCGCAAAAAAATTACCGCCATCCTGAAGGCTTGCACCTCAAGCGGGCGGTAACTATTTGGCACGTGAAAGAACGCGGTCAGCGCCGCAACGGCATGCCCAGGTCAACGCGCAGGCCATCCACCTGGCTGTCGAACTTCAATGAGCAGGAACAGCGCTGCACGATCGCCTGCACGATCGCCAGGCCCAGGCCACAGCCCTCGCTGTTGCCATTGCGCCAGAAGCGTTGGGTGAGGTATTGCAGGTCTTCGGGGGAGATCTGCTTGCCGTGGTCGCGCACGCGGAAGATCACGTGATCGGCGGCGGTAAACACGCTGAGCTCCACCCGTGTGTCTGCGGGTGTGTGGCGCAGGGCGTTGTCCAGCAGGTTGCGCAGGGCGGCAACTGCCAGGCCCACCGGCATGTCCACCGGGGTTTCGCTGAGGTTATCCGCCAGGTTCAGGTCGATACGCCCATTATCGCCGGCATTCGCATCCTGGATCGCCAGCCGTGCGACTTCCTCGGCGCTGGACTGCACGCCATCGTCGAATGACAGGCTGCCTTCCACCCGCGCCAACAGCAGCAATTGCTCCAGGGTGCGATGCAAGCGGTCGGCGCCCTCCTCGGCATGGGCCAGGGACTGGTCGCGGGCCGCGCCTTCGGTCATGCGCGCCACTTGCAGGTGGGTCTTGATCGCCGTCAGCGGGCTGCGCAGCTCGTGGGCGGCGTCGCCGGTGAGGCGGCGTTCGCGCTCGATGGTCTTGGCGATGCGTTGCAGCAGTTGGTTCTGGGTGTCGAGCAGCGGCTTGAGCTCGCTGGGCAGCGGGTGGATCTGCAACGGCTCGAGGGAATCGGCACTGCGGCGCATCAGCGCGTCACGCATGCGGTTGAGCGGCAGCAGGCTCTGGCCGATACCCAGCCACAACAGGCACAGGCAACCGAGCATCGCCACGCCCACCGGCACCGAGGCGGCTAGCAGGATCGACAGGTTCAGCGCCTCGCGCTCCACCTGGCGGTCGGCGGTGGTGATCAACAGGTCGCCACGGGACAGGGTAAAACTGCGCCAGCCCACGCCATCGATGACCTGGTCACGAAAGCCGCTCTTGCGCGACTCCAGGCCCTCATCCGGCGTGGTATGGCTGCGGGCGAGGATTTCCCCGCGCAAGGAGCTGACCTGGCACGCCATGCCCCCCGGCACATTCAGTTGCTCGGCGCTGAAATGCGCGCCGCCGCTGACACTGGCCAGGCCCGGCATCTGCTCGGTCAGGCCCGCCACCATGCGCGCCGACGCCACCAGGCGCTGGTCGAGGGAGAACATCATCTGGTTGCGCAGGTCGTTGAGCATCCAGGCCGCCGCCAGGGCCCAGATCAGCACAAACGCGGCGCCGAGCTTGAACGTCAGGCGCAGGCGCAGGCTTTTCACGAAACGTTCTCGCCATCGTCTGCCGGGCCGAGGCGATAACCCAGGCCGCGCACGGTCTCGACGATGCCATTGCCCAACTTGCGCCGCAGGTGATGGATATGCACGTTGAGGGCGTTGCTTTCCAGTTCATCGTTGAAGCCGTAGACGCTGTCCTTGAGTTGCTCGCTGGACAGCACCCGGCCCTTGTTGTGCAGCAGCGCCTGCAACAGCGCCTGTTCACGTCGGGACAGGTCCACCGGCTGGCCGCCCAGCAGGGTTTCGCGGCTGCTCGGGTCGTAGGTCAGCCGGCCGTGCTCGATCAGGTTGACGCTGCGCCCCGCCATCCGGCGCAGCAGGGTTTGCAGGCGTGCGGCCAATTCGCGCAGGTCGAAGGGTTTGAGCAGGTAGTCATCGGCACCGGCTTGCAGGCCGTCGACACGGTTGGTCACCGAATCCCGCGCGGTGAGGATCAGCACCGGAATCTCCAGGCCCTGGCTGCGCAGCTGTTGCAGCAGCTTGAGGCCGTCTTCGTCGGGCAGGCCGAGGTCAAGCACCATGATGTCGAAGGTCGCCGCCTTGAGCATCGCGCGCGCAGCGGCGGCCGTGGCCACGCGCTCGACTGTAAAGCCCTGGGCTCCGAGGCCGGCCACGATGCCGCTGGCGATCAGTTCGTCGTCTTCACAGACCAGTACGTGCATGCTGAACCCTTCATGAAAGATGGGGGGATTAAAAGTGCAGCGGATTAAGCGCAGATTATGCCGTGAAAAGATGCAAGCTCAGATAATCCCTACACTTTAGAATAGCGCCCGGTTAATCATCGGTTAATCAACGCCACACATTGTGTGCCTCACTTGCATCGAACTAAGGCTTGACCATGCGGCATCTGTTTACCTTTCTGCTGGTGTTATTCGCGGGGTTCGCCCAGGCCGCGCCGGGCAATCCGTTTGAGACCAAACCTGATTTCCTCCCGGTGGGCAAGGCTTTCACCTTTACCTCCGAACGTCTTGAAAGTGGCGAGACCCAGCTGTATTGGCAGATTGCCGACGGTTATTACCTGTACAAGCAGCGCATGAAGTTCGATGGCCTGGCCGAAAAGCCCGTGCTGCCGCAAGGCGAAGCCCATAGCGACGAGTTCTTTGGCGAGCAGGAAGTGTATCGCCAGGGCCTGGAGGTGAAGATTCCCGCCGGTGTCACCGGCCAGGTCAAGCTCGGCTGGCAGGGCTGCGCCGATGCGGGGCTGTGCTATCCGCCGCAGTCGATCAGCGTAGACCTTGGCGGCAACCCCGCCGTTGCAGCCACCGCCGAAGCCCAGGACCAGAGCCTGGCCAGTGGCCTGCAACAACGCAGCCTGGGCTGGAGCCTGCTGGTGTTCTTCGGCCTGGGCCTGCTGCTGGCGTTTGCCCCGTGTTCGTTGCCGATGCTGCCGATCCTCGCCGGCCTGGTGGTGGGCAGTGGCGCCAGCCCGCGTCGCGGCTTTGCCCTGGCCGGCAGCTACGTGGTGTGCATGGCGCTGGTGTATGCGGCGCTCGGCGTACTCGCCGCCCTGCTCGGCGCCAACCTCGCGGCGCTGTTGCAAACCCCGTGGATCCTCGGCAGCTTCGCCGCCTTGTTCGTGATCCTCGCCCTGCCGATGTTCGGCTTCTTCGAACTGCAACTGCCCGTGGCCTTGCGCGATCGCCTGGATAACGTCAGCCGCAACCAGAGCGGCGGCAGCCTGGTCGGCGCCGGGGTGCTCGGCGCGCTGTCCGGCCTGCTGGTGGGGCCGTGCATGACCGCGCCCCTGGCCGGTGCATTGCTGTACATCGCCCAGAGCGGCAATGCCCTGCATGGCGGCCTGATCCTGTTCGCCATGGGCATCGGCATTGGCGTGCCGTTGCTGTTGCTGGTGACCGTGGGCAACCGTTTCCTGCCCAAGCCGGGCACCTGGATGAATGTACTCAAGGGCATCTTCGGCTTCCTGTTCCTGGCCACCGCCGTGCTGATGATTCGCCCGGTGATCGACGAAAGCCTGTGGCTCGGCCTGTGGGGCGTGCTGGCCATGTCCATGGCCTACTGCGGCTGGCGCCTGGCCCAGGATTTCGGGCGGGTCGCCATGCTGTTCGGCGCCGGTTCCGTGGTCGTGGGGGTGTGGGGCGGCCTGCTGCTGGTGGGTGCTGCGGGTGGCAGCGATGACCTATGGCAACCGTTGAAGGTCTACAGCGGCTCGCGGTCCACTGCCGCACCCAGCGCCCACGAAGCCTTCATGACCATCAATGACCCCGCTGTGCTGCAAGGCCAGCTCGACAGCGCCAAGGCCCAGGGCCAATGGGTGCTGGTGGACTACTACGCCGACTGGTGCGTGTCGTGCAAGATCATGGAAAAACAGGTGTTCGGCAAACCCGAAGTGCTCGATGCGCTGAAGGACGTACGTCTGCTGCGCCTCGACGTCACCGCCGACAATGCCGCCAGCCGCGCACTGCTGGGCCGCTACAAGGTACCGGGGCCGCCCAGCTTCGTGTGGATCGGCCCTGACGGTGAGGAACGCCGCGCCCAGCGCATCACCGGCGAAGTGGATGCCGCCGCCTTCCTGCAACGCTGGACTCACGCCCGGGACGCCCTCTGATGCTGACCCTGACCATCGGCACCTTCGCCATCGCCCTGAATCACATCCTGCTGATCAGCGCGTTGATTCTCGCCACCCTGGTGGGTTGGCGCGTGGCCAAGCGTGGCGGTGAAAATCCGGAATCGGTGCTGTTCAGCCTGTTCCTGCTGGGCATGCTGGCGGCCCGCGTCAGCTTCGTGCTGATGTACTGGAGTTACTACAGCAACGACTGGCTGCAGATGGTCGACCTGCGCGACGGCGGTTTTCTCGCCTGGCCCGGTATCGTCGCCCTGATCCTCGGTGCACTGCTCTATGGCTGGCGTCGCCCGGCGCTGCGCAAGCCCCTGAGCGCCGGGGTCATCACCGGGCTGGTGTTCTGGGGCATGACCAGCCTGTCCTTGAGCGTGTATGAAAAAGGCACACGCCTGCCGGACATCACCTTGCGCAACGCCAATGGCGAAGTGGTGCAACTGGCCGATTACCAGGGCGGTCCGCTGGTGATCAACCTGTGGGCCACCTGGTGCCCGCCGTGCCGCCGCGAAATGCCGGTGCTGGAAAACGCCCAGCGCATGCGCCCCGACGTGACCTTCCTGTTCGTCAACCAGGCCGAAAGCATGCAAAGCGTCAGCACCTTCCTCGCCACCCAGGGCCTGACCCTCGACAACGTGCTGTTCGACGCCAGCGGCCGCCTCGGCCAGGCCGTGGGCTCCATGGCCCTGCCCACCACGCTGTTCTACCAAGCCGACGGGCGCCTGATCAACAGCCACCTGGGCGAGTTGTCCCAGGCCAGCCTGGCCCGTGCCATGGAACCCTTCGACACCGCCCCTGCCGCCACAAGGAAACCGACATGCCTCGCCTCCGCCACCTGCTGACCCTGCTGCCGCTGACGCTGGCGGCCTCCCTGGCCCAGGCCGAAAACTGGCCGGCACCGATCAAACAGATCGAAGCCAAAGGCGCCAAAATCCTCGGCAAGTTCGACGCCCCCAGCGGCCTCACCGGCTACGCCGCGCAATACCAGAACCGCGGCATGGCGCTGTACCTGACCGCCGACGGCAAGAGCGTGATCGCCGGCAACCTGTACGACGCCCAGGGCAATGACCTGAGCAGCGCGCCCCTGGAAAAACTGGTGTACGCGCCGATGGCCAAGGAAGTCTGGGCCAAAATGGAAAAAAGCAGCTGGATCCAGGACGGCGACAAAAACGCCCCGCGCATCGTCTACCTGTTCAGCGACCCCAACTGCCCGTACTGCAACATGTTCTGGGAACAGGCGCGGCCATGGGTAAAAGCCGGCAAGGTCCAACTGCGCCACATCATGGTCGGCATCATCCGCGAAGACAGCGCCGCCAAGTCGGCCGCCCTGTTCGCCGCCAAGGACCCGCAAAAGGCCCTGGAAGAACATGAAGCCGCCGGCAAGGGCAGCAAATTGCAGGCGCTGGCCAAGATCCCGGCGGACATCGAAGCCAGGCTCGATGCCAATATGAAGTTGATGGACGAGCTGGAACTCTCGGCGACGCCGGCGATTTTCTACCTGGATGACAAGGGCGGCTTGCAGCAACAGCAAGGGGCGCCGTCGCCGGAGAAGTTGGCGAAGATTATGGGGCCGAAGTAAGCGGCGCCTGGTCTGACGCCATCGGGGGCAAGCCCCCGATGGCGTCCTGACAGACAGCGAAGATCAGAGCCCCTCCAACTCCGCCATCAAATCACTCAACCGATCCACCTTCTCCGCACTGATCTCATTGGCCGCCAGCCCCTCGATGTACTCGGCCAACTCCGCCACCGTACTGCATTCGAACATCGCCCGCAGCGGCACATCCCGCTGCAGGGTCTTCTGCACGCGCGAGGCAATCTGCGTGGCCAGCAACGAGTGGCCGCCCAGTTCGAAGAAGTTGTCCTGCACGCCGACCCTGTCGACTTTCAGCACCTCGGCCCAGATCGCGGCCAAGGTGTTTTCCAGTTCGTTGCGTGGCGCCAGGTAGTCCTGGCTGTGCAACTGGCCGATCTCCAGTTCCGGCAGGGCCTTGCGGTCGAGTTTGCCGTTGGCGTTGAGCGGCAGGCGCTCGAGCCATAGCCAGTGCAGCGGCACCATATACTCCGGCAGTTCGGCGCGCAGGCGTTGCTTGATGCGGTCCAGGCGTTCGCCCGGATTCAGCCTCTCATCGGCGGCCACCAGGTAACCCACCAGATGCTTGCCGTTGACGCCTTCCTGCACGCCCACTGCCGCGTCGCGCACTAGCGGTTGTTCGTGCAGGCGAGCTTCGATTTCACCCAGCTCGATGCGGTAACCGCGAATCTTCACCTGATGGTCGATACGCCCGACGTACTCCAGCACGCCATCGCTGCGCCGCCGTGCCAGGTCGCCGGTGCGGTACAGGCGCTCGCCCGGTGCACCGAACGGGTTCGGCACAAACACCTGGGCGGTGCGCAGCGGATCGCTGACATACCCGCGGCCCACCCCGGTGCCGGCCACGCACAGCTCACCGACCGCCCCTTGGGGCACCAATTCCAGCGCACCATCCACCACGTACAAACGGTTATTGTCCGTCGGCGTACCAATCGGCAGGTAAGTGCCACGGGTGGACGCCAGGTTGACGCGGAAGAACGCCACATCGTCCGAACATTCCGCCGGGCCGTAGGCGTTGACCAGGCCGATCTCCGGGTAACGCAACAACCACTGGTGCGCCAGCTCCGGCGGCATCGCTTCACCGGTCGGCAGCATCCAGCGCAAACCGTCCAGGCTGATGCGATCCTGGGCCAGCATGCCCTGGATCAGCGACGGCACGCTTTCCAACACGGTGATGCCGTGTGCCTGCACATGGGCCAGCAAGCCCTGCGGATCGTGGGCGATGCTGTTCGGCACGATATCCACCCGTGCACCGAACAGCGGCGCGGCGAGGAATTGCCATACGGAAATATCGAAGCTTTGCGAGGCGGTCTGGGCGATCACATCCGCTGGCGTCAGGTCCATATACGGCACCTTGCTCAATTGGTTATTGAGCATGCCGCGCTGTTCGACCATCACGCCTTTGGGCAAGCCGGTGGAGCCCGAGGTGTAGATCACGTAGGCAAGGTTATCCGGGCCGCTGTAGATGCCCGGATTTTCCCCACGGGCAGGCACGTCCTCCCACACCAGCAACTGGCAGTCGACGCCGTCCAGCAGCTCGATGGCCTGCTCGCGGCACGCTTCGGTGCAGACCAGCAACGGTGTGCGACTCAGGTCGATGATGCGACTCAGGCGCTGGCTCGGCAGGCCCGGGTCCAACGGCAGGTAACCGGCACCGGCCTTGAAGCTGCCGATGATCATGCCCAGCAGGTCGAGGTTACGCTCGGCCAGCAACGCCACCGGTTGGTCCAGGCCGACGCCCGCCGCAATCAGTGCATGACCCAGGCCGTTACTGCGCCGGTTCAGCTCGTCATAGGTCCATTGCCGGTCCAGGCAACGGGCGGCGATGCGCTGCGGATGCGCGCTCACCTGGGCTTCGAACAGCTCGATATAGCTGCGTTCCAGCGGGTAGGCGTGTTCGCTCTGGTTGCAGCCGTCCAACAGGAACGCGCGCTCCTGTTCGCCCATCAGTGGCAGGTCGGCCATGTCGCCATGGAAGCCCTGCACCAGCGCCAGCAGCAGGCGCTTGAACTCGCCGAGCATGCCTTGCACGGTGGTTTCGTCGAAGTAACGCTGGTCGTAGGACAGGTGCAGGCCGAGGTCATCCCCCGGGTAGCACACGGCGGTCAGCGGGAAATTGGTGTGGGTGCGGCCGGAGTCCGAGGTGGCATTCAGGCTGTGGGCGCGGTCCAGCACCGAGACTTCCACCGGGGCGTTTTCGAACACGAACAGGCTGTCGAACAGCGGCTGGCCCTTGGGCAGTTCGCTGTGTTCCTGGATCGTCACCAGCGGCAGGTATTCGTACTCGCGCAGTTGCATATTGCTGTCGAGCAACGCGTTCAACCACTGGCGTACGCTGCAACGCTGGTCGTCCTCGGGCAGCTTCACCCGCAGCGCAATGCTGTTGATAAACAGGCCGACGGTGCGTTGCATCTCGGGCATTTCCACCGGGCGCCCGGCCACGGTGACGCCGAACAGTACGTCACGCTCGCCGCTCAAGCGTCGCAGCACCAAGGCCCAGGCCGCCTGGGCAAAGGTGTTGACGGTAAGTTGATGGGCCTGGGCCAGTTCGCGCAGTTGCGCACCGTCACGGGGGTCGAGGCGGGTGTAGCAGTCACCCACCACCATGCCGCCACTGTGGCCGGCATGTTCGCGCAGGAACGGCCGGTCGCTCGGGATCGGCGTGGTGCGCTCGAACCCTTGCAGGTTCTGCTGCCACCACTGGCGTGCTTCGGCCAGGTTCTGGCGTTGCAGCCAGGCGATGTATTCGCGGTAGCGCGGCGGCGTGGCCAGCTGCGCTTCACGACCTTCGCCGAGGGCCATGTAGATATCGAAGAAGTCATTCATCAACAGCGAGCGGCACCAGGCATCGATCAGGATGTGGTGGTTGCTCATCATGAACCAGTAGCGCGCTTCACCGACGCGGATCAGGCGCAGGTGGAACGGCGCCTGGTTGAGCAGATCGAAACCGGCTTCGCGCTCGGCCTTGAGCAGCGCTTGCAGGCGCGGTTCCTGTTCACTTTCCTGGTCGGCACTCCAATCCAGGTACTCGATCGGCGTGCTGCCCGGCTTGTGGATCACTTGCAGCATGTCTTCGCCGACGTTCCAGCAGAACGAGGCGCGCAAGGCTTCGTGGCGGGCGATCACCGCTTGCCAGGCCTGGGCGAAACGCTCGGGGTCCAGAGCGCTGTTGATGCGGTAGCGGTCCTGCATGTAGTAGAGGCCGGTGCCCGGCTCGAGCAGGGTGTGCAGCAGCAGGCCCTCTTGCATCGGGGTCAGCGGGTACACGTCTTCGATGGCGCCGGCCGATACCGGCAAGCTGTCGAGTTGCGACTGGCTCAAGTGCGCCAGGGGGAAGTCGGACGGCGTGAGGCCGCCGGCGTTGTCCTCCAGGCAATGGGCGACCAACGCTTGCAGTTCGGCCAGGTAGGCCTGCGCCAGGTCCTGGATGGCCTGTGGGTCGTGGCGTTCGCGGCTGAAGGTCCAGCGCAGCACCAGTTCGCCGCCGTACACCTGGCTGTCCACACTCAGTTCGTTGGGCAGCGGCGCATCCGGGTCATGGGCCAGGCCCGCCGATTCGTCCAATGGGTGGAACAGTGCATCGGCGCCGAAGCTTTGATCGAACTGGCCAAGGTAGTTAAAGGTGATCTGCGCACTCGGCAAGGCGGCCATGCTCTGTTTGCACAGGTCATCGGCGAGGTAACGCAGCACGCCATAGCCCAACCCTTTATGGGGCACCGCACGCAGCTGTTCCTTGATCGCCTTGATCGAGTCGCCCTGCCCGGTTTGCGGGGTCAGGCGCAGTGGATAAGCGCTGGTGAACCAGCCGACGCTGCGGGTCAGGTCGATGTCGTCGAACAGGCTTTCGCGGCCATGGCCTTCGAGCTGGATCAGCGCCGCCCCGTGCCCGCTCCAGCGGCACAGCACACGGGCCAGGGCGGTCAGCAGCAGGTCGTTGACCTGGGTGCGGTAGGCGCTCGGCGCCTGTTGCAGCAACTGGCGCGTGTGTTCGGCATCCAGGCGCACGCTGACGGTGTCGGCATCGCGGTTGCGCCGCGAACCGTGCGGGTGGGCCACAGGCAATACCGCGTCAGGGCCGGCCAATCGGTCCTGCCACAGGCTCAGCTCTTCACGCAGGGATTCGCTGCCGGCATACGCCTGCAAGCGCGCGGCCCAATCGCGCAGGGCGCTGGTCTTGGCCGGCAGGCTGACGGACTGGCCGTCGCTGAGCTGGCGGTAAACGTTTTGCAGGTCTTCGAGCAACACGCGCCACGACACACCGTCCACCACCAGGTGATGGATCGCGATCAGCAAGCGTTGCTGGCCTTGAGGGCCATCCACCAGCAAGGCGCGCACCAGCGGGCCGCGCTCCAGGTCGAGGCTGCGCTGGGTGTCGGTGAACAGCGCGGTGCACTGTTGCATGTCGCGCACTTGCGCCTGCATCAGCACGCCGCCTTTCGGCACGGCCAAGTGTTCGGCATGCCATTGCGCATCGCGCCGGGTGAAACTCAGGCGCAGGGCGTCGTGGTGCTCGAGTACCGCCAGCAACGCTTGCTCCAGTCGATGAGGCTCGAGCAGTTGCAGCGGCTTGAGCACCAACGCCTGATTCCAGTGCTGGCGCGCGGGAATATCGGTGTCGAAGAACCAGTGCTGGATCGGTGTAAGGCCCGAAGCGCCGGTGAGCACGCCTTGCTCGGCGCTGACCTGCTCGGAGCGCGTGGCCACCCCGGCCAGGGTTTGCACGGTCTGGTGCTGGAACAGGTCGCGGGGGCTGAAATGAATCCCCGCCTGCCGCGCGCGACTGACCACCTGGATCGACAGGATCGAATCGCCGCCCAGTTCAAAGAAGTTATCGTCGAGGCCGACCTGCTGCACGTTCAACACCGCGCACCAGATCGCTGCCAAGGTGCTTTCCAGCTCGTTGCGCGGCGCCACGTACTGTTGCCGATTGGCCTCGGGATCGGGTTGCGGCAGGGCGCGGCGGTCGAGCTTGCCGTTGGCGGTCAGCGGCATGCTGTCGAGTACGATCAGGTGCGCGGGTACCATGTAGTCCGGCAGTTGCGCCTTGAGATGAGCCTTGAGCGCCTCACGCAAGGTGCCGTGGTCGGCGTCGCTGACCAGGTACGCCACCAGTTGCCTGCCACTCGGCGAATCCAGCGCCAGCACCACCGCTTCGCGCACAGCTGCGTGTTCCAGCAGGCGGGTTTCGATCTCGCCCAGTTCGATCCGGAAACCGCGAATCTTCACCTGGTGGTCGATACGCCCCAGGTATTCCACCAGGCCATCGGCACGCTGGCGCACCAGGTCGCCGGTGCGATACAGGCGACCGCCCTGGCGGGCAAACGGGTCGGCGACAAACCGTTCGGCCGTCATCCCCGGACGTTCGTGGTAACCCTGGGCCAGACCGGCGCCGCCCACATACAACTCGCCGGTCGCGCCTTGCGGTACCAACGCCAGGTCGGCGTCGAGAATATAAGCCACGCGGTCGCCGATGATGCTACCGATCGGCACGCTGGCGGCGCCCTCTTCCAACTGCTGCGGCGCCAGGCTGGCCAGGGGCATCACCACGGTTTCGGTGGGCCCATAGGCATTGAAAAACACCTCGGGCTGGAACGCCGCACGGATACGCTGCAGGTGTTCGCCGGTCAGCGCTTCGCCGCCGGTGATGCACATGCGCACCGGCAAGGTCTGGTGCTGGGTTGCCAGCCACTGCGCCAACTGGCTGCCGTAGCTCGGGGTAAAACCGAGGATGTTGATGCGATGGGTACGGATCAGCCCGCAGATTTCCTCGGCATCCCACTGGCCCTGGGCGCGCAGGACCACCTGGGCACCGCTGAGCAGCGGCACCAGCAGACGCTCGGTGGCGGCGTCGAAGTTGATCGAATAGAAATGCAGCTCGCAATCGTCCGGGCGCATGCCGAAGCGCTCGATCACGGCCTGGCAATGCATGGCGATTTCACCGTGGGACACCACCACGCCCTTGGGTTTACCGGTGGAACCGGAGGTGTAGATCAGGTAGGCCTGATGTTGCGGCAAACTGATAAACGGCAGCTCGCCGGCCGGGTAATTGGCCAGCACCGGCAAGTCATCTTCCAGGCACCAGCAGGCCACGCTCGCCGGCAATTCGCCGAGGGCGTCGAACATCGCCGCATCGCTGAGCAGCAGGCCGATGCCGCTGTCTTCGATCATGTAGTGCAGGCGGTCCAGCGGGTATTCCGGGTCCAGCGGCACATAGGCGCCACCGGCCTTGAGGATCGCCAGCAGGCCGATGACCATTTCCAGCGAGCGCGGCAGCGCCAGGCCGACCCGCACCTGCGGACCCACGCCGCGCTCGCGCAGCATCCAGGCCAGGCGGTTGGCGCGGGCGTCGAGTTCAGCGTAGGTGAGGGTCACACCGGCAAAGGTCAGCGCCGGGGCATCGCCACGCTTGAGCGCCTGCTGGCTGAACAGTTGCTGGAGGCACTGGTCGAGGCGATGCTCGCCCGCCTCCACGCCCAGGCTGTCCTGCAACGCGCGTTGCTCGGTGGCGCTCAGCAACGGCAGTTCGCTGAGACGTTGTTGCGGGTTGGCGATCAACGCTTCGAGCAGGTTGCGCCAATGCTCGGCCATGCGCGCGATGCGCGGTTCATCGAACAAATCGGTGCTGTAGGTCAGGCAGCAACCCAGGCGATGGTCGAGGTCGGTGACTTCCAGGTTGAGGTCGAACTTGGTCGCGCGGGCATCGTTGGCCAGGTATTCGACGGTCATGCCGGCCAGTTGGCGGCTCTGCTGGAATTCCCAGCGCTGCACGTTGCACATCACCTGGAACAACGGGTTGTACGCCGCGCTGCGCGGCGGTTGCAGGGCTTCCACCAGGTGGTCGAACGGCAGGTCCTGATGGGATTGGCCTTCGATCACCGTGTGACGGACCTGCTCGAACAGCTCGGCGACACGCATCTGCCCCGTGAGCTGGCAACGCAGTACCTGGGTGTTGAGGAACGCGCCGATCAGCCCTTCGCTTTCCGGGCGAATGCGGTTGGCCACCGGCGCGCCGATACGCAGGTCGGTCTGGCCGCTGTAGCGATAGAGCAACACGGCCAGGGTGGCGGTCATGGTCATGAACAGGGTCAGGCCACGTTCGGCGTTGAAGGCACGCACACGGGCGGCCAGATCGTCGCTGAGGTCGAAGCGGTACAGCTCGCCCCGGTGACTTTGCACCGGTGGCCGTGGGCGGTCGCCGGGCAATTCGAGCAGTGGGTGTTCGTTGCCCAGTTGCGCGGTCCAGTAGTCCAATTGGCGTTGGCGTTCGCCGGACTCCAGCCACTGACGTTGCCACACGCTGTAGTCCAGGTACTGCACCGGCAACGGTGCCAGCGGCGACAGGCGCTCATCGATAAAGGCTTCGTACAGCGCGCTGAGTTCACGGGCAAAGATGTCCATGGCCCAGCCTTCGGTGACGATATGGTGCAGGGTCAGCACCAGGTAGTGCTCCCGCTCACCGGCCTTGACCAGGCACGCACGCAGCAGCGGCCCGGTTTCCAGGTTGAACGGGGTGTGCGCCTCGTGGTCGGCCAGTCGCTGCAAACGCTGCTCGCGCTCGCCTTCGTTCAACGCCGACATATCCTGCCAGTCCATGCGCAGGCCGGTCTGCGCCGACACCTTTTGATAGGCCACGCCGTCGACACTCGGGAATGTAGTGCGCAGGGTTTCGTGGCGCATGACCAAGGCCTGCAACGCCGCCTCGAAACGCCCCACATCCAGCACGCCACGCAGGCGTGCCATGCCGCCGACGTTGTAGGCCGGGCTGTCCGGTTCCATCTGCCAGAGGAACCACATGCGCTGCTGGGAATACGACAACGGCACCGGCAGGCTGCGGTCGACGGTGGCGATTGCGGTTTGCTGGTTGCGTTGGCCGCTGGCCTGGATCAGGCCGACTTGCTCGGCAAACGCCCCCAGCTCGCTGGCCTCGAACAAGGTGCGCAACGGCAACTCGACGTCGCACGCCTGGCGGGTGCGGGAGATGATTTGCGTGGCCAGCAGCGAGTGGCCGCCGAGGGCGAAAAAGTCATCGCGCAGGCCGATTGCTGCCAAGCCGAGCACTTCGCGCCAGATCGCTGCAATCTGCTGCTGCAAGGGTGTTTCGGGCTCGATGTGTTCGCGGGTTTGCCACACCGGCGCCGGTAATGCGCGACGGTCGAGCTTGCCGCTGGGGCTCAGGGGCATCGCGTCCAGGCGCATCAGTTGCGCGGGCACCATGTACTCCGGCAGCTCGGCGGCCAGGGCGGCTTTGACGTCCTGTTCGTCCAAGGCGACATGGGCGGTGTAGTAACCGATCAACTGCGCATCGCGCACCAGCACCACGGCCTGGGCGATACCGTCCAGGGCCAGCAGGCGCGCTTCGATTTCTTCCGGCTCCACCCGGAAGCCGCGCAGCTTGACCTGCTGATCGAGACGACCGAGGTATTCGAGCACGCCATCCGCACTCCAGCGTGCACGGTCACCGCTGCGATACAGGCGCGCGCCCGCCTCGCCCAGCGGGTCGGCGACAAAGCGCTCGGCGGTCAAGCCGGCACGCCCAAGGTAACCACGGGCCAGGCCGATACCGCCGATGCACAGTTCACCCGGCACACCGGCCGGCAACGGGTTGAGCTGCTCGTCCAGCACGCGGCAGATCACATTGCCCAGTGGTCGGCCAATCGGCGAACGCTCGCCATCGTCAGCAGTGCAATGCCAGTGGGTGACGTTGATCGCGGTCTCGGTCGGGCCATAACGGTTGTGCAATTGCACCGCCGGCAACTGCGCCAATACGCGATTGCGCAACTCGGCAGGCAAGGCTTCGCCACCGGAGAACAGGCGACGCAGGCTGGTGCACTCGGGCACCAGCGGTTCGTCGATAAACAGCTGCAACAGCGGCGGCACGAAGTGCAGCGTGGTCACGCCGTGCGCCTGCACCAACTGCGCGATGCGGTGCGGATCGCGGTGCTCGCCAGGACCGGCCAGCACCAGGCGGCAGCCGGTGATCAGCGGCCAGAAGCATTCCCACACCGACACGTCGAAACTGATCGGTGCCTTTTGCATCAGCACGTCGCTGTCATTGAGTTGATAGGTGGCCTGCATCCACTGCAAGCGCTCGGCCAGGGCCGCATGGGTATTGCCCACGCCCTTGGGCTGGCCGGTGGAGCCGGAGGTGTAGATCACATAGGCGAGGTTGTCGCCATCGAGGTGCAGGCCGGGCGGCTGGGTCGGCCAGCTGTCGAGGTGCAGGCTGTCCATGGCAATCACGCACACGCCTTCGGCACTCGGCACACGGTCCAGCAATGCGGTCTGGGTCAACAGCAGGTGCACGCCGCTGTCCTTGAGCATGTAGGCCAGGCGCTCGGCGGGGTAATCCGGGTCCAGCGGCACATAGGCGCCACCGGCCTTGATGATCGCCAGCAGGCCCACCAGCAACTGCGGCGAACGTTCGGCGGCGATGGCTACGCACACGTCCGGGCCGACGCCTTTGTCGCGCAGGTAATGGGCCAGGCGGTTGGCCTGGGTGTGCAGTTGGGCGAAGGTCAGGCTGCCGTCCTGCCAGACCAGCGCGGTGTTGTCCGAGGTGTGTTGATTGAGCAGTTCGGGCAACCATTGTTGAGCCGGTGCGCACGGCGCCTGGCTCCACGCTTGCTGTTCGTCCTGCGGCATCAGCTGGAGGTCACCGATGGCCTGTTGCGGCTGTTCGCACACGGCCTGCAGCAGGTGGATGAAGTGCGCGGCCAGGCGCTGGATGGTCGCGCTGTCGAACAGTTCGTCGGCGTAGTCGAAGGACAGGCTCAGGCGCCCGTTGCGGTCTTCTTCGCTGTGCAGCTGCAGGTCGAACTTGGCTTCGCGGCTGTGCCAGGGCAGCTCATCGGCGAGCATCCCCGGCAGGCGGCGCAAGGCGCTGAGGTCGCGCTGCTGGTGGTTGAACATGACCTGGAACAGGCCCTGTTCGCGGGCTTGCGGGAAGGCTTCCAACAGTTGCTCGAACGGCAGGTCCTGATGGGCCTGGGCGCCCAACGCAGTGTGGCGGGTGGCGGCCAGCAGCTCATTGAAAGGCCGGCGCCCGTCCAGCTCGGCACGCAGCACCAGGGTGTTGATAAAGAAGCCGATCAGGCCTTGGGTTTCCTGGCGCGGGCGGTTGGCGTTGGGCACGCCGATGCGGATATCGCGCTGGCCGCTGTAGCGGTAGAGCAAGGTCTGGAACGCCGCCAGCAACAGCATGAACGGCGTTGACTCGTGGGCCTGGGCGGTCTGGCGAATCGCCTCGCTGAGGCTGACACTCAGGCGCACACTATGGCGCGATGCGCTGTGGCGTTGCCGGGCCGCACGCGGGTGGTCGGTGGCCAGGCTCAGGGTCGGGTGCTCGTCGCCCAACTGCGCTTTCCAGTACGCCAGTTGGCGCTGGCCTTCACCGTCGGCCAGCCATTGGCGCTGCCAGCTGCCGTAGTCGGCGTACTGCAAGGCCAGTGGCGGCAACGCCAGGGCCTGGCCCTGGCTTGCGGCGGCGTACAGGCGCGAGAACTCGTCGATGAGGATATTCAACGACCAGCCATCGGCGATGATGTGATGCAGGGTCACCAGCAACTGGTGATCGTCCTCGTCCAGGCGCACCAGGGTCACCCACAGCAGCGGGCCTTTTTCCAGGTCGAACAGGGTGCGGGCTTCGTCCTCACGGATCTGTTGCGCGCGAGCCTCACGCTCGGCGACGGGCAAGTCGCTGAGATCGATAACCTGCAGGTCAAAATCGCTATTGGCGTCCACACGCTGGAAGCCCTGGCCATCGCGCTCATAGAAGCGGGTGCGCAGGGCTTCGTGGCGCTGGATCAGGTACTGGAAGCTCGAGCGCAGCGCGTCTTCATCCAGCTCGCCACGCAAACGCAAGGCGCCAGGGATGGTGTAGGCGCTGCTTTGCGGGTCCAGTTGCCAGGTGATCCACAGGCGGTTCTGGGCCAGGGATTGGGGCAGTTCGTCCTGGCGCGACAACGGGCGGATCGCACCTTGGGCAATGCCGCCGTCCTGTTGCAGTTGCGCCACGCCGGCGGCGAACCCGGACAACGTCGGCGCCTCGAACAGCAGGCGCAGGTTCAGCTCCAGGCCGAGGGTTTCCCGCAGGCGCGCCACCACCTGGGTGGCGGTGATGGAGTTGCCGCCGAGCAGGAAGAAGTGGTCGTCGGCCGCCACCGTGGCGACCTGCAACTGCTCGCGCCAGATAGCGGCGATCCGGCTTTGCAATTCGGATTCCAGTGCAACAGTGCTCGCCTGGGCATGCAGATCGGGGAACTGCGCGTAGCAGTCGAGGCTGCCGTCGGCCTGCCGAAGCGCGCACGCCGCACGCTGCACCTTGCCGCTGGAGGTCTTGGGCAAGCCGCCGGGATTGAGCAATACCACCACGCACGGCGCCTCTTGGTAGGCCTCGGCCACCGCCTGGCGGATGGCTTTGATCAACGCTTCAGGCGGCAGGATCTTCTGCACGCTGCGGCTGATCTCTGCGGCGATGCCGATGCCTTCCAGGCCGTTGTCATTCACCGCAAACGCCGCGACCCGGCCCTTGCGCACCACTTCCACTTCGCGCTCGATGGTCTGTTCGATGTCCTGGGGGTAGAGGTTATGGCCGCGCACGATCAGCAGGTCTTTCAGGCGGCCGGTGATGTACACCTCGCCCTCGCGGATAAAGCCCAGGTCACCGGTGCGCAGCCAGGTGCGGCCGGCATGTTGCACGAAGGTCTTGGCGCTGGCTTCGGGGTTGCGCCAATAGCCGCGAGCGATGCTCGGGCCGCTGGCCCAGAGTTCGCCGACGCAGTTGTCGGCCAGCTCGGTCAGTGTGTGCGGGTCGGCGATCAGCACCGCGTGTTCAGGCTGGCTGGTGCCGCAACTCATGATCGCACTGCCCTGCCCCGGCTCGGCGCGGTTGGCGGCCAGGGCCTGCTCGTCGACACGCAGTGCCGGGATGCCGTGGCCACGCCGGCCGCCGGCGACAAACAGGGTGGCTTCGGCCAGGCCGTAGGAGGCGAAGAAATTATTCGCGGTAAACCCGCAGGCAGCGAACTTCTCGGCGAAGCGCTCCAAAGTGTCGAGGCGGATGGGCTCGGAGCCGGAATAGGCCACGCGCCAGTTGCTCAAGTCCAGGCGCTCCAGGGCCGTCTCACTGACCCGCTCGCTGCACAGGCGGTAGGCGAAATCCGGTCCGCCGCTGATGGTGCCACGGTATTCGCTGATCGCTTCGAGCCAGCGCAACGGCCGGCCGAGGAAGTAGGCCGGCGACATCAACACGCACGGCACGCCGCTGAAGATCGGTTGCAGCAGGCCGCCGATCAGGCCCATGTCGTGGTACAGCGGCAGCCAGCTGACGATCACGTCGTCGGGGTTCAGGTCGATGCCAAAGCCGCGTCGGATCAGCACTTCGTTGGCCACCAGGTTGCCGTGGCTGACTTGCACGCCCTTGGGCAACGCGGTGGAGCCGGAGGTGTATTGCAGGAAGGCGATGTCGTCGGGATGCAGGTCGGGGGCATTCCAGGCGCTGGCGATCTGTGCGTCGAGGGTGTCGACACTCAGCACCGGCGGCGCGTTTTCGATCTGCGCGAGGCCCTCGGCCAGGCTGGCGATGGTCAGCAACAGGCGCGGTTCGGCGTCACCGATAATCGACAGCAAGCGCTCCTGGTGATGACGGCGGGTGGACTCCGGCGGGTAGGCCGGCACCGCGATCACCCCGGCGTACAGGCAGCCGAAGAACGCCGCGACGTAGTCCGGGCCACTGGGGAACAGCAGCACCGCACGGTCGCCCTGTGCCGCATTGGCCTGGAGGGCGGCGGCGATGGTGCGGGCGCGTTGGTCCAGGTCACGGTAACTGAGTACCACGTTGTGCTCGGCCGACTCGGCGAGGAAGCGCAGGGCGACCTGGTCCGGGGCCTGGGCGGCGCGACGTTGAAGGGACTCGACCAGGGTGCGGGGAAGTTCGAAGGCGTCCATCATGGGGTTCCTGCCTGAAATCGGCTTGCGGGAAATTCGGGAATGGGAGAGCGATCAGCCGGCGGCCAGTTGCCGCGCCGCGCCATTGCGCCAGCGGGCCAGGTGTTCGTCGGCATAGCGCCGCACGCAGCGCAATACGGCGCTTTCGTGCTGGATAAGGAAGAAGTGGTGGCCGTCGAACATGTCCAGGGAAAAACCGCTGGCGGCATCGAGCTGCCAGTCGAGCAACTGGTCGGCGCGCAGGCTGTCCTGCTTGCCGCCGAACACATGGATCGGCAGGTCCAGCGGCTTGCGCTCGCCGTAGGTGAAGCTGCCGCACAGCAGGAAGTCGGCGCGCAGGATCGGCAGCATCAACTGCATCAGCTCGGGATTGGCCAGGGCTTCTTCGGCAGTGCCTTGCAGTTCGCGCAGGCGGGCGATCAGTTGCGCGTCGGTCTTTTCGATGGCGTATTCGCTGACATCGCGGCGGGCCGGGCCGGCCGTGCCGGAGGCGAACAGCGCCAGCGGCGCAGGGACATTCCGTGCGTTTAACGCGTGGGCCAATTCAAAGGCCAGCAGGCCGCCGAGGCTATGCCCGAACAACGCATAAGGGCCGCTCAAGTCGCGACTGATTTCCTCCGCGAGCTGCGCCGCCAAGGCCTTGATATCGCGCTGCAGGGGCTCGTCCATGCGCATGCCCCGCCCAGGCAATTCCAGCGGGCACACCTGCAGCCACTCCGGCAACGTGCGGCGCCAACGCGCGTAAACCATGGCGCTGGCGCCCGAATAGGGCAGGCAGAACAGGCGCAGTCGAGTCGGCGTAGTCATCCCGCGGCGACTCCAAACTGAAACACGCTGTGTGCACGATAAAAACCCATGTCGTCCTCCTGCGGGTGCTGATCCTTGGCCGCTTGACTAACGGCCCTGTCACCCAGAAGAACGGACGGCACCGGCAAATAATTAGTCGCCGGGTACCTGCGAGACGTGGTTCACACCTAACAAGAAAGCATAAGATTAGTTCGTCTTCTCATTTGACAATCATTATCATTCAGCATAATTTGTTGCCCGATGTGTAGGAGGCCTCAGCAAGGACGCCCTCCCCTAACCTCTTTTGCGACAAGGTGATTTCCATGACGGAACAAGTATCCACAGGCAGGTGCGACTCACCGCTTCTCCAGGCATTTGTCGACAATCGACTGATTCTGGTGAAGATTGCGGCACGTATTACCGGGTGCCGCTCCCGTGCCGAAGATGTAGTGCAGGACGCCTACTTCCGCCTGCAATCGGCGCCGACGATCACGTCATCGTTCAAGGCCCAACTGAGTTATCTGTTCCAGATCGTGCGCAACCTGGCGATCGATCACTACCGCAAGCAGGCCCTGGAACTCAAATATTCCGGGACGGAAGAGGAAGGCTTGAATGTGGTCATTCACGGCGCTTCACCGGAAACCTCCCACATCAATTTCAACACCCTGGAAAACATCGCCGACGCCCTGACTGAGTTGCCCCAGCGCACCCGCTATGCGTTCGAGATGTACCGCCTGCACGGTGTGCCGCAAAAGGACATTGCCAAGGAGCTCGGGGTTTCACCGACGTTAGTGAACTTCATGATTCGCGATGCGCTGGTGCACTGCCGCAAGGTGTCCGGCAACCATAGCGATACGTTTGCACGGCGGGTGTGACCTCAGGGTACCGCCATCACATCGATGCGGTACGGCTCGAAAATCTTCAGCATCTCGCCGCTGTCGCGCAAGCGCTTGAGCAACGCCGAAAACGCCTCGCCCGTGATCGGCGCCTTGGGCCGCAGCAACGCGTAGTGGTGATAGACCTGGTCGATGCGCTCCGAGACCAGGAACTGCCCGGCCATATCCGCATTGCGCACCATGAAGTCACTCAAGTACGAACGGGTTACCAAGGCGATGTCCGCACGCCCGCGCGCAACCATCAGCAGGTTGCTGTCATGGGAATAGGTCAAGGTGGCGTTGAAGTGCTCGGCCAAGTACTTGGGGTCGGGGTTGAAGTTGGCAAAGGCGTAGTGATAGCCGCTGAACACGGCCAGGCGTTTTCCGGCAAGGTCGGCGAAATAGTCCTGGCCTCGACCGGGCTCACGCTGGGCGACGAAGATTTCCGCATCTTCCAGGCCCATGTCGATGCTGGTGTGGGCAACCTTCTGCCAGCCCCAATCGGGATTTTCGAAGATGGCCATGTCGATACGGCCTTGTTCGAAATCACGAAAACGCCGAGGGATGGAGGTGGGTACCAGCACAAACTGGTAGTCGGTTTGCGAGGCGTTCAGGGCCTCCACCAATTGAGGCAACAGACCGGTGTCGGCGCCTTGCTCCGGGCGCACGGTGTAGGGCGGAAAATGCGCCGCGCCGATGCGCACCAGTTGCGCAGCCGAAGCCGGCAACCACGCTGCGGTGCCGAGTGCCCATAAAGTAAGTCCTGCAGCCAACCGCCATGGCGAAAACATCAAGGCACGCACCGTTCAATACATCGATGTCGATAAGCTAGGCGTTTTTGTCCAGCTAGACAACTTTCCACCGGAAAATTAATAGCTTGCGCCTCAATCGGCCTTCAAAACCATCAACAAGGCTTCTTCGGCCAATTGCTCCAGGGTCAGGTTGCCCTCGGCGCGAAACCAGGTGGTGGTCCAGGACAAGGCTCCGGTGAGGAAGCGTCGCGCAATAAACACATCGCCCTTGATGTAACCCGCCGCCTTGGCCTCGCCCAACACCTGCAGCCAAATGTCTTCGTACACATCGCGCAGCGCCAGCACCTGGGCCTGGGCGTCGGTCGACAGCGAACGCCATTCATACACCAGCACCGCCATGGCCTCGCCGCTGCCACCCATGATCGACTGCAATTCGCAGCGAATCAGCGCCAGCACACGTTCGCGTACGGTGCTCGCCTCCTCGAGCGAGGCGCGCATCAAGGCGGTGTTGTAGTGGATGGTTTCCTCCATCACCGCGCGCAGGATCTCGTCCTTGCTCTTGAAGTGATGAAAGATACTGCCGGACTGGATGCCCACGGCACTGGCCAGGTCGCGCACGGTGGTGCGTTCAAAGCCCTTGTTGCGAAACAGGTGCGCCGCGGTTTGCAGCAACTTGCCCCGGGCACTGTCGGGGTCGGTCAATTGGCCGCCGTCGACCATGGTGCGCATCACCCGCAGGGCTTTGTGCTCATCCATGCTGCTCTCCTCTACTTCTACTGACGTCTTGGCCGGCAATTTAGGCCGTGCCAGTCACCCAAGCAAGCGCTTGGGCAAAACTTGTGACCGGAGTTTACAAACCAAGCGCTTGCTTGGTAGTCTCGTTGCCAGCCATTCGAGGAAGGATTTCTCATGAGCAAGACGGTTCGTATCGGCTGCGCCAGCGCCTTCTGGGGTGACACCTGCAGCGCGGCCGCGCAGTTGGTGCACGGCGGCAAGCTGGACTACCTGGTGTTCGACTACCTGGCGGAAGTCACGATGTCGATCCTCGCCGGTGCACGGATGAAAGATCCCCAGGCCGGCTACGCCACGGATTTCGTCGAGGTGCTCACACCGCTGCTGGCCGAGATCCAGCGCCAGGGCATCCGCGTGATCAGCAATGCCGGCGGCATCCACCCCCAGGCCTGCGCCGCCGCCCTGCAAGCTGCCTGCGATACAGCCCAGGTGCCGTTGAAAATCGCCGTGCTGCTGGGCGATGACCTGCAACCCCGGCTCAAGCACCTGCACGGCATCACCGACATGTTCAACGGCGCGCCGCTGCCCCCCCTGTGCGTCTCCGCCAATGCCTACCTCGGCGCACCGGGCATTGCCCAGGCGCTGCAACTGGGCGCGGACATCGTCATCACCGGCCGGGTGGTCGACAGCGCGGTGGTCAGCGCGGCACTGGTGCATGAATTCGGTTGGTCGTGGCAGGACTACGACCGCCTGGCCCAGGCCGCGTTGGCCGGGCATATCATCGAATGCGGCGCGCAGTGTACCGGCGGCAACTTCACCGACTGGCGCGACGTGCCCGACTACGAGCACATCGGCTTTCCCATCGTCGAAGTCAACGCCGAAGGCCAGTTCACGGTCAATAAAGTCGAGGGCAGCGGTGGCCTGATCAGCGAACTGAGCGTGGCCGAACAGCTGCTGTATGAAATCGGCGACCCACATGTGTATCTGCTGCCCGATGTGATCTGCGATTTCAGCCAGGTGAAGTTGCAGCAGCAAGGCAAAAACTGCGTACGCCTGCACGGCGCCAAGGGGTTGCCGCCAACGCACCAGTACAAGGTCAGCGCCACGTACCCGGAAGGCTTTCGCTGCACCGCCAGTTGCCTGATCGCCGGGATAGACGCGGTGGCCAAGGCCGAGCGGGTCAGCCAGGCGATCATCAACAAGACCTCGGAACTGTTCAGCCAGCGCGGCTGGGCGCCCTACACCGACGTGAATATCGAACTGCTGGGCAGCGAAGCGACGTATGGCCCCCGCGCCCTGCGCCACGACTGCCGCGAGGTGGTGGTCAAGCTGGCGGTGCGCCACCCGAGCAAACCGGCCCTGGTGCTGTTCGCCCGCGAGATCGCCCAGGCGGCCACGGGCATGGCGCCGGGGCTGACCGGGATTGTCGGCGGGCGGCCGACGGTGTACCCGCTGATCCGCTTGTTCTCGTTCCTGATCGATAAGGCCGCCTGTGAGGTGGTAGTCGACTTCCAGGGCCAACGCCACGTCTGCACGCTGCCCATCGCCGACGCGCCGATCCTGCCTGCCGCGCCGATGGATCCGCCCCAGCCCCAAGGCCGCGCCGACGCCAGCGTGGCGTTGGTGAAACTCGCCGTGGCACGCTCCGGCGACAAGGGCAACCACAGCAATATCGGGGTCATCGCCCGCGCCCCCGAGTACCTGCCGTGGATTGCCGAAGCGCTGACGCCAGAGGTGCTCGTCGACTGGATGGGTCATGTGCTCGACCCCGTGCACGGCCGCGTTGAACGCTGGTATTTGCCCGGCAGCCACAGCCTCAATTTCCTGCTGGAAAACGCCCTGGGCGGCGGCGGTATCGCCAGCCTGCGCATCGACCCCCAGGGCAAGGCCTTCGCCCAGCAGCTGTTGGAAATCCCCATCGCTGTGCCGCAACACATTGCCGATCAACTCACGTAAAGGAGCATTGCCGTGGCCTTCGACTCGATCTTCAAAGCCGGCCTGTTCCAGGGCTACACCGTGATCGTCAGCGGCCGCGACACAAGGCGGAGCAATAAACCATGCCGCTGATTGACAGCCTGATCGATCCCCACAGCCCGCAGTTCGCCCAGAACCGCGCCGCCATGCTGGAAGGCATCCAACACCTGCGCCAGTTGGAACAGACCCTGCTGGGCAAGGCCGAGGAGGCCAGGCCCAAGTTCGAAAAACGCGGCCAACTGCTGCCCCGCGAGCGCCTCAACCTGCTGCTGGACCCGGGCGCGCCGTTCCTGGAACTGGCGAGCCTGGCCGGCTACAAGCTGCATGATGACAAGGACGGCAGCGCCGCCGGCGGGGGGTTGATCGCCGGCATCGGCTACGTCAGCGGCGTGCGCATGCTGGTGGTGGCCAATAACAGCGCGATCAAGGGCGGCACCGTTTCGCCCTCCGGCCTGAAAAAATCCCTGCGCCTGCAACAGATCGCCATGGACAACAAACTACCGGTGGTGACCCTCGCCGAAAGCGGCGGCGCCAACCTCAACTATGCCGCGGAGATTTTCATCGAAGGCGCGCGCAGCTTTGCCAACCAGGCGCGCATGTCGGCCATGGGCTTGCCGCAGATCACCGTGGTGCACGGCTCGGCCACGGCGGGTGGCGCGTACCAGCCAGGACTGTCGGATTACGTGGTGGTGGTGCGCGGCAAGGCCAAGCTGTTCCTTGCCGGCCCGCCGCTGCTCAAGGCGGCGACCGGTGAAGTCGCCACCGATGAAGAATTGGGCGGTGCCGAAATGCATGCACAGATCGCCGGCACCGCCGAATACCTGGCGGAAAACGACGCCGATGGCGTGCGCATCGTGCGTGAAATCGTCAGCCTGTTGCCCTGGGATGAGCGCCTGCCGCTGGCGCCCAAACGCAATTACGCCGAGCCGCTGTACCCCATCGACGACCTGCTGGGGCTGATCCCCGCTGACCCGAAAAAGCCCTACGACGTGCGCGAGATCCTCGCGCGCCTGGCCGACGGTTCGCAGTTCCTCGAGTTCAAGGCAGCGTTCGACGCCCATACCGTCTGCGGCCATCTGCACATCCAGGGCCGCGCGGTCGGCGTGATCGGCAACAACGGCCCGATCACGCCCAAGGGCGCGAGCAAGGCGGCGCAGTTTATCCAGCTGTGTGACCAGAGCCGCACACCGCTGCTGTTCCTGCACAACACCACCGGCTTCATGGTGGGTACCGAAGCGGAGCAGCAAGGGGTGATCAAGCATGGCGCGAAGATGATCCAGGCGGTGGCCAACGCACGGGTGCCTAAACTCACGGTGGTGGTCGGTGGCTCCTACGGCGCCGGCAACTATGCAATGTGCGGTCGCGGCCTGGACCCACGTTTTATCTTCGCCTGGCCCAACAGCCGCACGGCGGTGATGGGCGGTGCCCAGGCGGGCAAGGTGCTGCGGATCGTCACCGAGGCCAAGCAGTTGAAAGACGGCCTGGTGCCGGATCCCAAGGTGCTGGACATGCTCGAACAGGTCACCGCGCAAAAACTCGACAGTCAGTCCACTGCCCTCTATGGCAGCGCGAACCTGTGGGATGACGGGCTGATAGACCCACGGGATACCCGTACCTTACTCGGCTTTCTGCTGGATATCTGTCACGAGGCCGACGTCCGCGAGTTGCAGCCCAACAGCTTCGGCATCGCGCGCTTCTAACCGGAGAACAAGAACAATGATCTTCACCCAGGAACATCAGGAACTGCGCCGCACCGTCCGTGCCTTCGTCGACCGCGATATCAACCCCCATGTGGACGCATGGGAAAAAGCCGGGCGCTTCCCCATCCACGACATCTTCCGCAAGGCCGGCGACCTCGGCTTGCTGGGGATCTCCAAACCGGAACAATTCGGCGGCATGGGCCTGGACTACAGCTACTCGATCGTCGCCGCCGAAGAGTTCGGCACCATCCGCTGCGGCGGCATCCCCATGTCCATCGGCGTGCAGACCGATATGTGCACCCCCGCCCTCGCCCGCTTCGGTTCCGATGAATTGCGCGACGAATTCCTGCGCCCGGCTATCAGCGGCGAGCAGGTCGGTTGCATCGGCGTCTCGGAAACCGGCGCCGGCTCCGATGTGGCCGGGTTGAAAACCCATGCGCGCAAGGACGGCAGCGACTATGTGATCAACGGCAGCAAAATGTGGATCACCAACTCGCCCAGCGCCGACTTTATCTGCCTGTTGGCCAACACCTCCGACGACAAGCCGCATATCAACAAGTCGCTGATCATGGTGCCGATGAACACCCCAGGGATCAGCGTCAGCCCGCCCCTGGAAAAACTCGGCATGCACAGCTCCGAGACCGCCCAGGTGTTCTTCGACGGCGTGCGCGTGCCCCAGCGCAATCGCATCGGCCATGAAGGCGCGGGTTTCATGATGCAGATGCTGCAGTTCCAGGAAGAACGCCTGTTTGGCGCGGCCAATATGATCAAGGGCCTGGAGTACTGCATCGACAGCACCGTCGAGTACTGCAAGGAGCGCCAGACCTTCGGCAAGGCGCTGATCGACAACCAGGTGATTCACTTTCGCCTGGCCGAACTGGCCACCGAAATCGAATGCCTGCGTGCACTGGTCTACCAGGCCACCGAGCAGTACATCAAGGGCCAGGACGTGACCCGCCTGGCCTCCATGGCCAAGCTCAAGGCCGGGCGCCTCGGCCGCGAAGTCAGCGACAGTTGCCTGCAATACTGGGGCGGCATGGGCTTCATGTGGGACAACCCGGTGGCCCGCGCCTATCGCGATGTGCGCCTGGTGTCGATTGGCGGCGGCGCCGATGAAATCATGCTGGGCATCATCTGCAAGTTGATGGGCACTTTGCCGGGGAAAAAGCCATGAATACCCTGCTGCTCGAACCCCACAACGGCGTGTTGCACATCACCCTCAACCGGCCCGAATGCCGCAATGCCATGAGCCTGGAAATGGTCAACGAACTGCGCGCGGTGCTGGCCGGGTTGGACAGCCAGGTGCGCGCCGTGGTGATCAGCGGCGCAGGCGGGCATTTTTGCGCCGGTGCCGATGTGAAGGACCTGGTCAGCGCCGGCGATAAATTGCAGGCCCTGAACCGGGCCTTCGGCACGTTGCTGCAAGCGGTGGAAGCCGTGTCGCCAGTGGTCATCGTGGTGCTGCAAGGCGCGGTGCTGGGCGGCGGGTTTGGCCTGGCCTGCGTGAGTGACATCGCGATTGCCGATCACCAGTCGCAGTTCGGTTTACCGGAGACCAGCCTGGGGTTGCTGCCGGCACAGATTGCGCCGTTTGTGGTCAAGCGTATCGGCCTGACCCAGGCGCGGCGACTGGCGCTGACGGCGGCGCGGTTCGATGGGTTGGAAGCTCAACGGCTGGGGCTGGTGCACTTCACCGAGACCGATCCGCAGGCGTTGGCGGAGCGTCTGGATGAGGTGCTGGGGCAGGTGCTGCGCTGCGCCCCCGGCGCCAATGCGCGTACCAAGGCGCTGTTGCTGGCCAGCGTGGAGCAGCCCGTGGGGCCGCTGCTGGACCAGGCGGCGCAGTGGTTTGCCGAGGCGGTGACCAGCGCGGAAGGGATCGAGGGGACGCAGGCGTTTGTGCAGAAGCGCAAGCCTGGGTGGTGCAAGTGACGCCCGCTGGGCATGGGTATCTACACAATTTTCTGTGGTCTGTGGCGAGGGCGCTTGCTGCCGTGGCGGCCTTCGGGCCGACCATGTCGTTGGCTTTGAGCGAGTACATATCCGTTGCTGCGGTAACGGCGGCTATTGGTTCCGCCCTTACGGCGGGTCACTTTGGAAAAGCCCCAAAGTAACCAAAGGGCTCTTGCCCCACCACTCGGTACCTCGCCTAGGCTCGGTATGCCCGAACGCAGGCTTGAATCCGTGGGTAACCCGGCAGGACGCCGGGTTAGCCGTCCTGGGCCAGGGATGGCCCATGACGGCGGCCCACGGATTCAAGCCTGCGTTCGGCCAGCGTGGTTAACGGGGCGCCTAAGATCAAAATCAAAAGCAGATCAAGAGCCAGAGCAGATCAAAAGATTGCTGACTTCGTCAGCGGTTAAGGAAGTAGAAGCCACACCGCGTACGCTTCAAAGATCAGGTCGGCTTTAAGGCCGCCTCGCTTTGTTTTTGATGTGGGATCGCCCCGTCAAACACGCTGGCCGAACGCAGGCTTTGGAGCGTGGGTAACCCGGCAGGACGCCGGGTTAGCCGCACTGGGCCAGGGATGGCCCATTGCGGCGGCCCACGCTCCAAAGCCGGAGTGAGGGCACACCGAGCCTAGGCGAGGTGCCGAGTGTTGGGGCGAGGACCTTTTGGTTACTTTTGGGTCCTTCCAAAAGTGACCCGCTGTAAGAGCGGAACCCTAAGTGGCCGTTACCTAAATAACGGATATACACACGGAGCAAAAAATGCCGCAGTTCACAAAAATCCTGATCGCCAACCGCGGCGAAATCGCCTGCCGCATCCAGCGCACGGCCCAGGCATTGGGCTACCGCACCGTCGCCGTCTACAGCGACGCCGACGCCCAAGCCCGGCACATACAAATGGCCGACGAAGCCGTCCACATCGGCCCCGCCCCGGTACAGCAGTCGTACCTGAACATAGAAGCCATCCTCAATGCAGCCAAACTGACCGGTGCCGACGCCATCCACCCCGGCTACGGCTTCCTCTCGGAAAACCCCGGTTTCGCCCGCGCGTGCCAGGACGCCGGCCTGACCTTCATCGGCCCCAGCGCCGAGGCCATCGAATTGATGGGCAGCAAGCGCCGGTCCAAACTCGCCATGCTCGAGGCCGGCGTGCCTTGCATCGCCGGCTACCAGGGCAGCGCCCAGGATGACACCTGCCTGCAACGTGAAGCCGAGCGCATCGGCTACCCGCTGATAATAAAGGCCAGCGCCGGCGGCGGTGGCCGTGGCATGCGTCTGGTCCACCAGCCGGAGGCGCTGCTGGAAAGCCTGCACAGCGCCCGCTCGGAGGCCAGGCATGCGTTCGGCAGTGACGAACTGATCCTCGAACAGGCGCTGATCGAGCCGCGCCACGTCGAGATCCAACTGTTCGGCGACCGCCACGGCAACCTGATTTACCTCGGCGAACGCGACTGCTCGATCCAGCGCCGCCATCAAAAAGTCATCGAGGAAGCGCCCTGCCCGGTGATGACGCCCGAACTGCGCCAGGCCATGGGCGAGGCCGCGCTCAAGGCCGGGCGCGCAGTGAATTACCTCGGCGCCGGTACCGTGGAATTCCTGCTCGACCGCAACGGCCGGTTCTACTTCCTGGAAATGAACACCCGCCTGCAAGTGGAGCACCCGATCACCGAGCTGATCACCGGCCTCGACCTGGTGGCCTGGCAACTGCAGATCGCCGCCGGCCAGCCGCTGCCGCTCGAGCAGGCGCAGGTGAGCCTGAGCGGCCACGCCATGGAAGTGCGCCTCTATGCTGAGGACCCGGCCCAGGGCTTCCTGCCGCAAACCGGTGAGGTGCTGCGCTGGGAACCGGCCGTGGGCGTACGGGTTGACCATGGGCTGTGCGAAGGCGAAACCATCAGCCCGTTCTATGACCCGATGCTCGGCAAGCTCATCGCCCATGGCGCCACCCGCGAAGAAGCCCGGCGCAAACTGCTGCGGGCGGTGGAAGACACGTTGTTGCTGGGGGTGACGACCAATCAGCGCTTGTTGGCTGAACTGCTCAAGCACCCAGGGTTTATCGAGGGTGATTTCAGCACCGGGTTTATCGCCGAGCACTTCAGCGAAATACCGCGCCCGGCCGCGACAAGTGATCAACTCGCCCTGGCCGCCGCGCTGTTTTACCAACACAGCGCCGACCAGCATCCCCACGGCCTCGCGGGATGGCGCAACAACGCCCGTGTTCCCTGCACCTTTCGCCTGGAGGTCGACGGCGAAACCCACACCGTCACCGCCGCCCCCCTGCCACTCAGCACCGATGGCCGTCACGCCACCGTGGTGCTCAACGGCGTTCGCCGTCGCATCGCCTATCACCTTGAGGGCTCCCGGCTGTGGCTGCCTGGCCTTACCGTCACCAACCGCACCCAGCAGGCTGCCGGGCGCCAGGCCGACGCCGGCAGCGGCACGGTCAAGGCACCGATGGACGGTGCCATCGTCGACGTCCGCGTCAGCACCGGTGAACAGGTGACTAAAGGCCAACTGCTGCTGGTGCTCGAAGCCATGAAAATGGAGCATCCACTCAAGGCCGACAGGGACGGCGTGGTCAAGGCCGTGCAGGTGATGGCGGGCGATCAGGTACGCAATCGCCAGGTTCTGCTGGAGATCGAATAACCCCCTAGTCGGAACTACAAGGCCGGTCTACGCTCTATCCCCAACAGGAAAGGACGAGTACGGGAACCTGCGCGATGCCTCATTGGCTGATTATTGACCTTGAAGCCACAACGGATGAAGGCGGCTGGCCCGTGACGGAGATGGAAGTCATCGAGATCGGCGCTAGCCTGGTAAACCGCCAGGGCCGCGAGCTGGACCACTTCCAGCGCTTTGTGCGGCCGCTGCGCCGCCCCTTGCTCACGCCCTTTTGTCGCCAGCTGACCCATATCACCCAGGCAAATATCGACGGCGCTGCACCGTTCATCGAGGTGTGGCCGCTGTTCGAGCGCTGGCTGGGCCAGCATCAGGCGCGCCTGGAAGGCTGGGCCAGTTGGGGTGACTACGACCGCGTGCAGCTGGAGCTCGAATGGCAGCGCCATGGCCTGGCCAGCGCCATGGCCCCCACGCCCCATGTCAACCTCAAGCAACGCTTCGCCAAGGCCCGGCGCCTGGACAAGCCCCTGGGGCTCAATGGCGCCCTGCAATTGGCGGGGATGCAGTTCCAGGGCCAGCAACATCGCGCGCTGGAAGATGCACGCAACACCGCGCGCCTGCTGCCGCTGATTTTGCCGGTCTAGGCAGCTTCCCTGGCCTTGGGCATACTGGCCGACCTTTCCAGACCCTTTTTCCGAGGATTCGCCCATGTTCAAAGTCAACGAGTACTTCGACGGCACCGTCAAGTCGATCGCTTTCGGCACCGCAGAAGGTCCGGCGACCATCGGCGTAATGGCCCCGGGTGAATACGAATTCGGCACCGCCCAGCGCGAAATCATGCACGTGGTGTCCGGCGCCCTGAGCGTCAAGCTGCCCGACGCCAATGACTGGGAAACCTTCGCCGCCGGCAGCCAGTTCAACGTACCGGCCAACAGCAAGTTCCAGCTGAAGGTCGCGGTAGACACCGCTTACCTGTGCGAATACCGCGGCTGATCGCTGCGCCGCAAAAAAAATGCCCGTCTCCCAGGAGACGGGCATTTTTTATGGGCCCATGGCTTATTCGAGGATGATCACCGGCATGCCCACTTCCAGGCGGCCCACGCCATCGTTGACCAGGTTCTGGCCAAAAATCGCGCCGTCCTCGGTCTTGCGGTAGGCCTCCAGCGTCACAAAAGGCTCACGGTCGGGACTGCGCTCGCCGGTGTGCGGATCGATGGTGGTGAGAATGCAGCGTGAGCAGGGCTTGACTGCACGAAACTCCACATCCCCGATGCGCAGGCGCTTCCAGCCATCCTCGGCGAAGGCGTCACTGCCTTCGATCACCAGGTTGGGGCGAAAGCGCAGCATGTCCATGGGACGGCCGACTTTTTGCGAGAGGTCGTCGAGGGACGCTTGCCCGATCACCAGTAACGGATAACCGTCGGCGAACGCGACCTGGTCATCATCGCGGCCGTAACCTGCCTGGGTGGTGCGCGCCCGCTCCAGAGGAATCTGCACCAGCCGTGTCGGTTTGCCGATAAAGGCGCTGACCCAGGCGGCGGCTTCGTCGCCGGCGTCCGGCACACGCAAGGTGTCGCGCCAGATGGTCACGCCACGTAACTCAGCCGCGCTGCCGGGCAACGCCACGTCCAGCGGCGCGTAGCCAGGCGAACTCAGGGTCAGGCCGCCGCTGCTGTTCCACAGCGCCGACAGTTGGCTCATCTTCGCCACGGCGCGCTGGGTGAGGAAACGCCCGCTGGCCTCATCCACCAGCATCCAGCGTCGATCGCCGTCCAACCCCAGTTTATCCAGGCCGATCTGTTGCAGGGTTTCGGCCTTGCCGGACTTCAAGGGGTAACGGTACAACGCGCTGAGACGAAGCATGGGCCAACATTCCTGAGGGGCAAAGCCGTCACCCTAAGGTCAAGCGGACGCTTCGTCCAGCATCAGGCGCTGACGCACCACATCCACCAGCTTGTCCGGCTGGAACTTGGACAGGAAGTTGTCGCAGCCGACCTTCTTCACCATCGAGTCGTTGAAACTGCCCGACAGCGAGGTGTGCAGCACCACGTAGAGCTTGCGCAGTCGTGGGTCGTTGCGGATTTCGGTGGTGAGGCGGTAGCCGTCCATCTCGGGCATTTCGGCGTCGGTGAAGATCATCAGCAGCTTGTCGGTCATCACATGGCCGGCGTCGGCCCAGGCCTTGAGCATGTTCAGCGCCTTGAGACCGTCGCTGGCGATGTGCATCTTCACGCCCAGTTGGCCGAGGGTGTCGCGCAATTGCGACAGGGCCACGTTGGAGTCGTCCACCAGCAGCACTTCGCGGCCACGGGCGCGTTCCAGCACCGGGTCGTCGAGTTTTTCGCGGGAGACCTTGGCGTTGTACGGCACGATCTCGGCGAGGACTTTTTCCACGTCGATGATCTCCACCAACTGGTCGTCGACCTTGCTGATGGCGGTGAGGTAATGCTGGCGCCCGGCGCTGGTCGGCGGCGGCAGGATGGCCTCCCAGTTCATGTTGACGATGCGGTCCACGCCACCCACCAGGAACGCCTGCACCGAGCGGTTGTACTCGGTGACGATGATGGTGCTGTTGGGGCCCGGCACCAGCGGACGCATGCCGATGGCCTGGGACAAGTCGATCACCGGCAGGGTCTGGCCCCGCAGGTTGACCACGCCGCACACGAAGGGGTGGCGCTGGGGCATCAGGGTCAGCTTGGGCAGTTGCAGGACTTCCTGCACCTTGAACACGTTGATGGCGAACAGCTGCCGCCCGGCCAGGCGGAACATGAGGATCTCCAGGCGATTCTCACCCACCAGTTGCGTGCGTTGGTCTACCGTGTCGAGAATGCCGGCCATTAAGAGCTCCTGGTGTGCGCTGGAAAGTAATGCGCGAAGTGTTTGTGCAGTTAGCTTGTTATCGGCGGCAAACGCCGGACCTTGACCCCGGTAAAATGCCACGTAAATTCATTGATGTCACACTGACATCATGCTTTACTGCTGAGGCCTGTTCATATGGCGGTGCAGCGACGTTGCGCGACATTCAAATCGACGCAAGGTTCCGCCATGTAAGGGATTCCCCTATACACAATCAGGCCCAACCTGATGTTCGCAATATCTAATAGCCATTAATGTGACGCCATTCTCATTGCATGAATGGAGTCAGGCTTTTGTTTGCCATCCCCAGCCCTCGTCTTATGGGTTTTCCAGACGCTCACGTCGCGGCAACTGAAGGTGTGCAATCGAGCCCGCTCACGGGGGCCACGCACAGCCGTCGCCGTCATTCAAATAAACGTCCTACTGAAAACTCAGAAGCAACCTACAGATTCCCGTTATCTTTCAGCGGTAGTTTTACGCCATTCACCCGGTGCGACCTCTCATCACCCGACCTTATGTTGTGGAGACTTGCATGATGAACGACGGTAACGAGTGGCAACTTGCACTTCCTGAGTTCCTGCGCGAGGCTGAAAAGCTGCTGACCAAGTCGGAAGAATGCCTGAGCCACCTGCATTTGATCCGCAACGACAGTGACGCCATCGACTGCATGAAAATCAGCCTGATCAAGCTCGCCGAAAAGGCCGATTGCCTGGCCCTGCAAGCGATCAGCGAGTTCTCGCGGCATATCCAGGACGTGATCGCCAACGCCGAAAACCCGTTGCAGTTACATGATCAAGCCCTGGACGCCCTGCATGACTGCCTGACATTGCTGGCCTGGCAGTTGGAATTGATCGATGCAAAAACAGGCCAACTGCCCCTGGATGAAGAAGAACAGACCAAGTTGATTGACACGGTCACCCTGCACATTCCGCAAAAGGGTTTCAGTTACAATCCGCAACAACGTATGCACCATTTGTCTTGAAGCGTTATCAGGTCGCATTCAAGCACGGGGTTATCTAAAAACGACGACTCCAACTAATCTGCTGGAGAAAAATGGCTATTCAATATCAATTAGCCATTAACGATACAAACCCTTTGAAATAATACAACCTCACTTCATTAACTCTGGGATTATCATTCCTCGAGTTGTTGCGCGTTTAAATAGGCCCGCCAGGCACGGCACCTGGCGACCAACGGTAAGAGTGGTGGTACTATGCACCCGCTTGAAGTGACTCAACTTCAGCCTGCTTGAGAACGATTCAAGAACGTATTCCAAACAGAGCCCGGTCAGCCGCGACCGGTCTTCCCGCAGCGAACCTTCATTGGCTCCATCCGCTATGCATGCCAGCCTCAAGACATTCATCGCAAGGTCCGCGTCCCGCAGTAACGCACGCCGTTTGATCCTCGCCCTGTGCCTCGGCTCGCTGCTGCTGAGCCTGTGGGCCTACAGCCGCTCCGCGCCGCTGCCACTGCTGGTGCTGCTGCTCAACCTGGCCATCTTGGTGGTGGTTGGCCTGCAACAGTGGCGCTCGCGTAAATCCATCAAGTTCCAGCCCCAGGAGTTGGCCGATCGCCTGTTGCAAGTGCAGGAAAACGAACGTCATCGCCTCAGCCGTGAACTGCATGACGATATCGGCCAGTTGCTGACCGCCGCCAAGCTGCAAAGCGAATGGCTCAAGCGCCGCCTGCCGGAGGAGCTGCAAAGCCAGTGCACCGTGCTGTGCAACACCTTGAACGAGACCCTGGCCAAGGTGCGCGACGTGTCCGCCATCCTCAACCCCCGGCAGCTCGCCAGCCTGGGCCTGGAAGCCAGCCTGCGCGCGCACCTGCTCAAGACCCTGGAAAACACCCCGGTGCACTGGAGCCTCGAATGCCAGCAACGACTGACCGGCATCCCTGAAGAAATGGCCGTGGCGGCCTTTCGCATTACCCAGGAAGCCGTGACCAACATGCTGCGCCACGCCCAGGCGCGCAACCTGCTGGTGCGCCTGCAGCGCCTGCCCGAGGGCCTGTCGCTGACCATCTGCGATGACGGCCAGGGCTTTTCGCCCGCCATCAACCCCGGCCTGGAAGGCCAACGGGGCATGGCCGGCATGTCCGAGCGCATTGACCAGCTTGGGGGTTCATTGTCCGTCAGCAGCCAACCAGGCCACGGCACACGGATCGACGCGCTTTTCCCCTGGGCGCCTCGCTCCCTCGAACGGGCCAGCGCCCCTAAGGTTATCGAGTGACCTGCACATTACTCCTGGTGGATGACCATGCACTGATCAGGGCCGGCGTACGTGCGCTGGTACAGGATATTCCCGGCTACACGGTGACCGGCGAAGCCAGCGATGGCGCGCAATTGCTGGAGCAGTTCAATACCCTGCTGCCGGATATCGTGCTGTTGGACTTGTCCATGAAACACACCACTGGCCTCGACGCGCTGCAGCAACTCAAGCGTGTGCACCCCAGGAGCAAGGTGCTGATCCTGTCGATGCACACCGATCCGGAGCTGATCATGTGCGCGCTGGAAGCGGGCGCCCACGGCTACCTGCTCAAGGACACCACTGCCAACGAGCTGGAACACGCGTTGCTGGCCTTGCGCAACAACGAGCGCTACCTGAGCCCGGCGATCGCCCATACCGTGATCAACCAGGCGCTGGTGCGCAGCCAGGGGCCGGCCACGCCCGCCAGCCACAGCCATAACCTCACGGCCCGCCAACTGGAAATCCTGCGCCTGATCGTGCGCGGCAAATCCACCCGCGAGATCGCCCACGGCCTGGGCCTGAGCATCAAGACCGTAGAAGCCCACCGCTCGCAAATCATGAAGCGCCTGCAGATATTCGACGTGGCGGGCCTGGTGTTATTTGCCGTGCGCGAGCAGATCATCAGCCTGGACGACTAGGGGCGAACCCACCGGCAGATGCACGCGCAGGGCCTTGGGCAAGGCCTCGAAGTGCAGGTCGTCACCTTCCAGCGGCTCGCCATCGAGGTTGATGTACAAGCCCTGCGCGACCTTGATGTTGACCCACGGCAGGCGTGCCCGCACGAACATCGCGTCCAGCTCCCAACCGTTGCCCATCAGCTCGCGCAAGGTGCCGACCACTTCCTGGGGCGCCGGCAGGATACTGACGTCCAGCAAGCCATCGTCGGCCAATGCCCCAGGGCACAGCACATGCCCACCGCCCGCCTGGCGACCGTTGCCGATACCCAGGGCAAGCAGCTCGCCTTTCCAGTGGAAATCCGGCCCGTCCAGCTCCGCATAGGCGGCCTTCAACTCGCTGAAGCGCGTCAGGCCGGTGAACAGGTAGGCGGCGCCACCGAGGACTTTCTTCAGGTCTTCGGAGGTATTGGCGGTAACCTGGCTGCCGAAGCCGCCGGTGGCCATATTCAGGAAGATTTGCCCGCCGACCTGGCCGAGGTCGATCGCCCTGGGCGGCACATCCAGCAACGCCAGGGCCTGGGCGGGCTCCAAGGGCACGCCGGCAGCCTTGGCGAAATCATTGGCGGTCCCCAGGGGCATCAGCACCAGGCTGGCGTCACCCTTGGCCTGCGCCATGGCCTCGGCCACGTCGCGCAAGGTGCCATCGCCGCCGCCGGCAATGATGTGGGTATAGCCGCCCTCCAGGGCCTCCTTGACCAGGCGCTTTGCGTCACCGCCCTCCCAGGTCACCCGTACCGCCAGCTCCCAGCCCTGCTCGCGCCGGGCCAGCACGGCGCTGCGCACGTCCTCGTTGAGGGCCTGCTTGCCGTGGAGGATCAACAGTGCCTTGGGGGTGGTCATGGGTGGCTTACTCCTGGATTCAAAGGTGCTTGAAGGATGTGGACCCTGGGCGACCGAAAAAAAGCCATGGGCGTTGAAAATTAATCCCGCGACTCACTAGAAGTTATCCATCGCGTTGCACATCGACAGCTTGCCCTTGGGCACAGGCTCCACAGCGACCCATTGCTTGGCGCCCGCCGGCAGTTCATGCAACTGGATCGAACAATTGGCATACATGGACGCCTGCACCATGTAATCCACCCCGGGCCGAGGCACGAAGGCCATGCTGGCGGAGCATTGCCGGGAATACTGCAATTGCCCCAAGTAATGAAAGGCGATCGGCGTGTTCGCCGGCACCACCAATTCCGACGACACCGCAGCCGCCCACGAATAAATCGGCCCAGGCATGCCCAGGCTTTCACCGTTGTGATCGGGGAAGCCCGCTTTCGTCGACGCCATCACCCCGGCGCCCGGCACGTTCCAGTCCAGGCAATCACGCCCCGGCACCGCGCGCACCAGACCATCGGTGATCAACCGCACGCGGGCGGTCTCGCCGGTCTGCGGTGCAACGTAGCCGGTGGACAGGGAGCGGATGTTCGCCACTTGGCCGCAGCCGGTCAGCAGCACCAGCAACGCCACGGGAACCACACGTAAAAGGCTCATCAGCAGTCAACTCGCAGAGGAATAAAGGGCCGCTTACGGCTGACGGCAATTCTGCTTGACCGACAGCTCTGGCGCCGGCTCGTACTTCACCTGCTGCAAGCCATCAGCGCCCTGGAAGATGAAGTACTTGATCCGGCAGTCCTTGAACATCGGCGAATAACCCTCAGCCCGGAAGCCTTGGCCATCGACCTGCTTGGTCACAGCGTTGTTTCGGCTGACCACCGCGAGCACCTGGGCGTAACTCTGGCCCATCTTCACCCCCGGCTCGCCGGTGACCGTCATCGACGAGGCGCAACCGCCCAGCCCTGCCACCGCCAATGCCAGCGCGACGCCGTACAGTCCATTGCGTAGATCGTTCATTCCTTGCTTCCTTTTAGTGATGGATCAGCGGCGGCCATCGCACACTGGAGATTCGCCAACGCGGCCAAGCTTGCACAGGTCCAGATTATCCTTGCGGGTAAAGCCAGCGTCCTTCATGCAATAGAAGTGCTTCAGTCTCTCATCGATTGAGCCGCCGCCCGTGCCCGCCACATTCTCGTACCCGCACGCGAGCATGCTGCTCTTGACGCCCTCTACAGAGACCCCGCTCTTTTGCCAATCGGTAAAATCCGGCGGCGGCGGTTGGAAGCCCCTGCCCGTGCACCCAATCAATAACACCGCGTAAACACTCAACAGCAGCCCGCTCCTCAACATCGCGTTCCTCCTCATGGTTTGCGTAGACCGCTCACCCGCCAACGCGTCCCTGGCATGGCCCGTGGCTCAACGTGAGGTCAATGCCGCTGGCACCGATGCAACGTCCCTGCAACGGATCATCGACAGGGTTGACTGGACATCTTCAGCCTGATCGCCACTGAGCACGACGCGGTCGATCTTGAAGCACGGCATTTGATTGCGCGGTAAGCGCGGAGGTGGCAACCCAAGACGGCAGCCAAACAGAGGGTTTTGCTCGAGAGGGGATCAACAGGCATTTCGCATCCTTGTGAGTGAAACGTCCTACATGCGTAGCTTGGTCATCACAAACAAGTAAAAGTGCCACGGAAAAACATGGCACGGTGACGCATCCGACACAATCAGCCGCAGGCGGCATTCAAGGCATAGCGAGAAGCGCACGGTATACACGGCACAATCAGCTTTTGTGTAATTTACTCATCAACTGCGCCTCAGCCTGGGTCAAGCCACACGACTGGGTCAGTTCATCCACGGTAGCGCCCATGCCCACCAGCTTCGCCGCCTGGGCAAATGACAGGCTGGAAGGGTCACGCTGCTCGATCTGCGCCAGCTTGTCCGGCAGCGGCGCGAGAATGGCGCGCAGTTCATGCACCTCGTCCCCGACCCTCACCGCACTCTGCTGGAAGTGATCAACCCGCTTGACCAGCTCCAGCACCCGTCGATCACGCACCGCATCGCGCTCGGCCTGCTGCATCGCCAACTCGCGCTGCTGGCGTATGTAGCGCAGCAGAAAACCCAAGGTCCCGGCCCACAACAGGGCCAGGACAATCACCGCGACCTCAAGGAACAATCAGATGCTCTCCAGTTCCGACCATTCTTCTTCGCTCATCATTTTGTCCAGCTCAACCAGAATCAACAGTTCGTTGTTCTTGTTGCATACGCCCTGGATGAACTTGGCCGATTCCTCGTTGCCCACGTTCGGCGCGGTTTCCACTTCCGATTGGCGCAGGTAGACCACTTCCGCGACGCTGTCGACCATGATCCCGACCACTTGCTTGTCGGCCTCGATGATGACGATACGCGTGTTATCGCTGACTTCGACCGTGTCCAGGCCAAAACGCTGGCGGGTGTCGATCACCGTCACCACGTTGCCGCGCAGGTTGATGATGCCCAGCACATAGCTTGGCGCACCGGGAACCGGAGCGATCTCGGTGTAGCGCAGCACTTCCTGCACGCGCATCACGTTGATACCGTAGGTTTCGTTGTCCAGTTTGAAGGTAACCCATTGCAGGATCGGATCATCCAAACCTTGTGCGGACGCTGACTTGTTCATATCTCTGACCCCTTCAAATGCCGATGTAGGCGGCGTGTGTACTTCTTTTGGCCGCACGTTCGCGCGGCCCTTGTTGTCCCATCAACTGCGTTTGTTCACCGGCATTGCTTTAACGGCACCGCTGGCGATCAACTCGGCCAGTTCGGCAACGTCCAGCAACGCACACATGTGTTCGATCACGGTGCCTGCCAGCCAGGGCCGCTGGCCCCGATGGCTGCGCCATTTGATTTCATTCGGGTCCAGGCGCAGCGAGCGGCTGACTTGATGCACCGCCAGCCCCCATTCGTAGCCCTGCACCGAGATCACGTATTGCAAGCCTTGGCGGAAGTCATCGCGGTAGCGGTCGGGCATCACCCAGCGTGCGGTGTCCAGCACCTTGAGGTTACCGGCCTGGCTCGGCAGGATGCCCAGGAACCACTCCGGCTGCCCGAACAACGGCGTCAGTTCCTGGCCCTCCAACGAGTAGATCGAGCCCAGGCACACCAACGGCACCGCCAGGGTCAACCCGGCGACGTCGAACAGCAGACATTCAAATGGCTCGGCCGCCCAGGCCGGCCGATCATCGCCACTCACCGGCGGTGGCGTGATGCTCGGTGGCAGGTGCACTTCCACGACCGGCTCGACCACCGCAGGTACGACGGGCGCGACCACCGGGACGCTGACCGGGACGACGAGTGCATCGCGGGCCTGCTCTTCCAATACAGCCAACTGGAACTCGTCCAGGCTGCTCGAGGACGGCACTTCGACCGCCGGCTCCAGCACCAGGATAGGCTGCTGTAATTCTTCTGCGGTCGCGTCCTGCAGCAAGGCATCCAGGTAGGATTCCAGTGCCAGTTGCGGCCGGGTCTTGACCTTGAGTTCGACGGGACGGTTCATCATCAGGCCACCTGCGCCACAAGCTGCTGGGACAGCAGGTGCTTGAGCAACGCCCGGTAGGCCAGCACACCGCGGCTTTTGCCGTCGAACTGCGACGGCGTGAGCCCGGCACGGCTGGCATCACGCAGGCGGGTGTCCACCGGAATGTAGCCGTTCCAGATAGTCTCCGGGTATGCATCGCGCAGGACGCGCAAGGTGCCCAGGGACGCCTGGGTGCGGCGGTCGAACAGGGTGGGCACGATGCTGTAGGGCAACGCCTGTTTGCGCGAACGGTTGATCATCGCCAGGGTGCTGACCATGCGCTCCAGGCCCTTGACCGCCAGGTGCTCGGTCTGCACCGGGATCACCAGTTGCTGGCTGGCCGCCAAAGCGTTGACCATCAGCACCCCGAGCAACGGCGGGCTGTCGATGATCGCGTAGTCGAAGTCCTGCCACAGTTGCGCCAGGGTCTTGGCGATCACCAGGCCCAGGCCGCTCTGCCCCGGCGACTGGCGCTCCAGGGTGGCCAGCGCGGTACTCGACGGCAGCAGGAAAATGCTTTCGTTACTGGTGGGCAGCAGCAATTGCCCGGGCAGGTCGGCCGGTACGTTGCCTTTGTGCAGGAACAGGTCGTAGTTGCTGTGCTCCAGCGCATCCGGGTCGTAGCCGAAATAGCTGGTCATCGAGCCGTGGGGGTCGAGGTCGACCACGACCACACGCTTGCCCGCCTCGGCCAGCAAGCCGGCTAAAGCGATGGAGGTGGTGGTCTTGCCGACTCCACCTTTTTGATTGGCAACTGCCCAGACTCTCATTCGGATGGTTCCTCCCGGTGGGCACACGCGCGACCGAGACATTGCATAAGGTTATTGAGCCGGCGACGGAGAATTGACGGCACTCTGCTGAACCGGCGGCTTTGCAGGGGCCGGTGCAGTTTGTGTGCCAGCGCGCTTCAAGGCCGCATCCGGTGTTGCATTGGCGGTACCAGTGCCGGTCAGGCTACGGCGCACCTCCAGGTTTCGGGACACCACCAGCACCACCCGACGGTTGCGTGCGCGGCCTTCGAGCGTGGCGTTATTGGCCACCGGCTGGAACTCGCCATACCCCACCGACGCCAGGCGTCCAGGGTTCACGCCCTGCATCGCGAGCATGCGCACGATGCTTGCGGCACGGGCCGATGACAGCTCCCAGTTGGTCGGGTACTGCGCGGTACTGATCGGCACATTGTCGGTAAAGCCTTCAACGTGGATCGGGTTTTCAAACGGTTTGAGGATCGCCGCCACCTTGTCGATGATGGTGAACGCCTGGTCGCTGGGCAATGCATCGGCACTGGCGAACAGCAGGCTGGAATTGAGCTCGATCTCCACCCACAACTCATTGCCGCGCACGGTCATCTGGTTGGAGCTGATCAGGTCGCCAAACGCGGCACTGATGTCGTCGGCGATGCTTTTCAGCGGATCACTGGTGCCGCCCACGCCGGCAGCGGTTTCGTCGCTGTCGTTGACCAGCGGCTTGGCCGGGGTCACGGTCCTGGGCCGCTCTTCGCCAATCGGGATCGGCTTGAGCGAACGGTCGGCGTCGTTGAACACACCGATCAACGCCTGGGAAATGACCTTGTACTTGCCTTCGTTGATCGACGAGATGGAGTACATCACCACGAAAAAGGCGAACAGCAAGGTGATGAAGTCCGCATAGGACACCAGCCACCGCTCGTGGTTGACGTGTTCTTCAGGCTCGCGACGGCGACGGCTCATTGGCAATACTCCCCATCAATCCATGAAGCCCTGGAGCTTCAATTCGATGGAGCGCGGGTTCTCGCCCTCGGCAATCGACAGGATGCCTTCGAGCAGCATCTCGCGATAGCGCGACTGGCGCATGGCAATCGACTTGAGCTTGCTGGCCACCGGCAACAGCACCAGGTTGGCACTGGCCACCCCGTAGATGGTGGCAACGAACGCCACGGCAATGCCGCTGCCCAACTGCGACGGATCGGCCAGGTTGCCCATCACGTGGATCAGACCCATCACCGCGCCGATGATGCCGATGGTCGGCGCGTAGCCGCCCATGCTTTCAAACACTTTGGCGGCGTTGATGTCGCGGCTTTCCTGGGTGTAGAAATCCACCTCGAGGATGCTGCGGATCGCTTCCGGCTCGGCGCCGTCCACCAGCAATTGCAGGCCTTTGCGCGAATAGCTGTCGGGTTCGGCATCGGCCACGCCTTCGAGGCCCAGCAGGCCTTCCTTGCGTGCGGTGAGGCTCCAGTTGACCACACGATCGATGCCACCGGCCAGGTCGACACGCGGCGGAAAAATGATCCAGATGAGGATCTGCATCGCGCGCTTGAACGAACTCATCGGTGACTGCAGCAACGCGGCGCCCACCGTGCCGCCAATCACGATCAGCGCCGCCGGGCCGTTGGCCAGGGCGCCCAGGTGACCGCCTTCGAGGTAGTTGCCGCCAATAATGGCGACAAACGCCAGGATGATGCCGATCAGGCTCAATACATCCATCAGAGGCAGGCCTCCACCAGATGCCTGCCGATGTCGTCCAGGCTGTAGACGGCGTCGGCCAGGTCAGCCTTGACGATGGCCATGGGCATGCCATAGATCACGCAGCTGGCTTCGTCCTGGGCCCAGATCGCACTGCCGCCCTGCTTGAGCAGGCGCGCCCCTTCACGGCCGTCGGCGCCCATGCCGGTGAGCACCACCGCCAGAACTTTGTCGCCGTAGGACTTGGCCGCCGAACCGAAGGTGATGTCCACGCACGGCTTGTAGTTGAGGCGCTCATCGCCCGGCAGGATTTTGATCGCGCCACGGCCGTCGACCATCATCTGCTTGCCGCCCGGGGCCAGCAACGCCAGGCCAGGACGCAGGATGTCGCCATCCTCGGCTTCCTTGACGCTGATGCGGCACAGCTTGTCCAGGCGCTCGGCGAAGGCCTTGGTGAACGCGGCGGGCATATGCTGGATCAACACGATCGGCGCCGGGAAGTTGGCCGGCAATTGGGTCAACACGCGCTGCAAGGCGACCGGGCCGCCGGTGGAGGTGCCGATGGCGACCAGCTTATAGGCCTTGCGCTTGGGCGCAGGCGAATGGGCAGCCGCCGGTGCCGACGTTCGTACCGGTGGCGTGGCAGGCCGTGCAAGCGGCGCTGGCGCCGGACGACTGAACGAGGAACTGGTGGGGGCAGCCGGCGCAGCCACCGGTGCCGGCGCAGGGGCTGGCGCGCTGAACAGGCTGCGGCGGTTGCTGCGGGAAATACTGTGGACTTTCTCGCACAGCAGTTGCTTGACCTTCTCGGGGTTGCGCGAGATGTCTTCGAAATTCTTCGGCAGGAAGTCCACCGCCCCCGCATCCAGCGCGTCGAGGGTCACTCGGGCGCCTTCGTGGGTCAGCGAGGAGAACATCAATACCGGGGTCGGGCAGCGTTGCATGATGTGCCGGACTGCCGTGATGCCATCCATCATCGGCATCTCGTAGTCCATGGTGATCACGTCCGGCTTCAACGCAATGGCTTGATCAATCGCCTCTTTGCCGTTGGTGGCCGTGCCGACCACCTGGATGCTTGGATCGGCGGAAAGAATTTCCGAGACGCGGCGGCGGAAGAAACCCGAATCGTCCACCACCAGGACCTTGACTGCCATAAACACTCCGTTAGGTGGGGCGGGCAATACCGCCCTGCCCCACCAGAATCAAATACGCCGAGCGGCGTAACGCTTGAGCATGCTCGGAACATCGAGAATCAGCGCGATCCGACCGTCACCGGTGATGGTCGCGCCCGACATGCCCGGGGTTCCCTGCAGCATTTTGCCCAAAGGCTTGATGACCACTTCTTCCTGGCCAACCAGTTGATCGACGACAAAGCCGATACGCTGGGTGCCCACGGAGAGGATCACCACATGGCCTTCGCGCTGCTCTTCATGGGCGGCCGATGCAACCAGCCAGCGCTTGAGGTAGAACAGGGGCAACGCCTTGTCCCGCACGATCACCACTTCCTGGCCGTCGACCACGTTGGTGCGCGACAGGTCGAGGTGGAAGATCTCGTTGACGTTGACCAGCGGGAAGGCGAACGCCTGGTTGCCCAGCATCACCATCAGGGTCGGCATGATCGCCAGGGTCAACGGCACCTTGATGACGATCTTGGAGCCCTGGCCCTTGGTCGAGTAGATGTTGATCGAGCCGTTGAGCTGGCTGATCTTGGTCTTCACCACGTCCATGCCCACGCCACGGCCCGACACGTCGGAAATCTCGGTCTTGGTCGAGAAGCCGGGGGCGAAGATCAGGTTGTAGCACTCGGTGTCGGTCAGGCGGTCGGCGGCGTCCTTGTCCATCACGCCACGCTTGACCGCGATATTGCGCAGGATGGTCGGGTCCATGCCCTTGCCGTCATCGGTGATCGACAGCAGGATGTGGTCGCCTTCCTGCTCCGCCGCCAGGATCACCTTGCCGCCACGGGACTTGCCCGAGGCTTCGCGTTCTTCCGGGGTTTCGACACCGTGGTCGACAGCGTTGCGCACCAAGTGGACCAGCGGGTCGGCCAGGGCCTCGACAAGGTTCTTGTCGAGGTCGGTTTCTTCACCCACCAGTTCCAGGTTGATCTCTTTCTTCAGCTGGCGCGCGAGGTCGCGGACCAGGCGCGGGAAGCGGCCGAAGACTTTCTTGATCGGCTGCATGCGCGTTTTCATCACGGCGGTCTGCAGGTCGGCGGTGACCACGTCGAGGTTCGACACGGCCTTCTGCATGGCTTCATCGCCACTGCTCAAGCCCAGGCGCACCAGGCGGTTACGCACCAGTACCAGCTCGCCGACCATGTTCATGATGTCGTCCAGCCGTGCGGTATCGACCCGCACGGTGGTTTCGGCTTCACTGGCCGGTTTTTCCGCGACCGGTGCCGCAGCGGCACGCGCTGGCGCCGGGGCAGCAGCCGGCGCAGGCGCAGGCTTGGCGGCGGGCGCGGCGGCTTTGGCGGCAACCGGTGCCGCCGTGGCTGCAGCAGCGGCCGGGGCGACTTCGGTGAACTTGCCCTTGCCGTGCAGATCGTCCAGCAGTGCTTCGAACTCGTGATCGGAGATCAACCCATCGTCCGCAGGCTTGGCGCCTGCAGCGGGTGCTGCCGGGGCCGCGGCCGTAGCGGCGACTGCCGGCAAGGCATCGGCCGCGAAGGTGCCCTTGCCATGCAACTGGTCGAGCAACGCTTCGAATTCATCGTCAGTGATGTCGGTGCTGGCAGAAGCGGCGGGCACCTCCGCAGCACCGGCGGCGGCACCGGCAGGCGCCACGGCGTCGGCAGCGAACTGGCCCTTGCCGTGCAATTGATCGAGCAGGGACTCGAACTCAGCGTCGGTAATGTCCTCGCTGGTCGGCGCGGCAGCCGGGGCAGCCGGGGCAACCGCAGCCGGCGCTTCGGCTTCGGCCTTGACGGCACTGAGGGAACTGAGCAGTTGCTCGAACTCGCTGTCCGTCACATCCGCTTCAGGCTCCGCCACTGGTTCCGGTACGGCTTCGACCACCGGCGCTGCCGTGGTGTCGGCCGGCTCGGCATAGCGCGCCAGGGCGGCCAGCAGTTCCGGAGTGGCTGCGGTGATCGGGGCACGCTCGCGCACTTCGCTGAACATGCCGTTGACCGCATCCAGTGCTTCGAGAATCACGTCCATCAACTCCGAATCAACGTGACGCTCACCCTTGCGCAGGATGTCGAACACGTTCTCGGCGATGTGGCAGCACTCCACCAGCTCATGGAGCTGGAGGAAGCCGGCGCCCCCTTTTACAGTATGAAAACCGCGAAAAATTGCATTGAGCAGGTTCGCATCATCCGGGCGGCTTTCCAGCTCGACCAGTTGTTCGGACAGTTGCTCTAAAATTTCGCCGGCCTCTACAAGGAAATCCTGAAGGATCTCTTCATCGGCGCCGAAGCTCATGTGGGTGCTCCTTAGAAGCCTAAACTGGATAACAGGTCATCTACGTCATCCTGACCTGACACAACGTCTTCACGTTTATCGGCATGAATCTGCGGACCTTCACCCTTGGCGAGATGTTTTTGTGGATCTTTTTCAGAGAGGATCGCTTCGCGGTCATGTTCGATGCCGGCAAAACGGTCGACCTGGCCGGCCATGAGTACCAATTTGAGCAGGTTGCTTTCCACTTCGGTGACCAACTGGGTCACACGCTTGATCACCTGACCGGTCAGGTCCTGGTAATCCTGGGCGAGCAGAATGTCATTGAGGTTGCTGGAAACCATGCGGTTTTCCTGCTCGCTGCGTGACAAAAACCCTTCGACCCGACGGGCCAGCTCACGAAACTCTTCCGCACCGACTTCACGGCGCATGAAGCGGCCCCAGTCAACGCTCAGGGCGTGGGCTTCCGTGGCCATGCCGTTGACCAGGGGCGTGGCGTTTTCCACCAGGTCCATGGTGCGGTTGGCCGCCGCCTCGGTCAGCCTGACCACATAGGACAGGCGTTCGGTGGCGTCGGTGATCTGCGAAATCTCTTCGGCCTGGGGCATGTGCGGGTCAATCTGGAAATTGACGATTGCGCTGTGCAGCTCGCGTGTGAGCTTGCCCACTTCCTGGTACAGGCCTCGGTCACGGGTCTGGTTGAGCTCATGGATCAACTGCACCGCATCGCCGAACTGGCCTTTTTCAAGGCTGTCAACCAACTGGTGAGCATGCTTTTTCAGGGTCGACTCAAAGTCTCCCTGTGACGTTTCTTTATGCTCCATAGCTCCCCCGCGATGGCATCAGCCGTGGATGCGTTCGAAGATCTTTTCGATCTTCTCTTTCAAGGCCTGTGCAGTGAATGGTTTGACCACGTAACCGTTGACCCCGGCCTGGGCGGCTTCGATGATCTGTTCACGCTTGGCTTCGGCGGTCACCATCAACACGGGAAGGCTGCGCAATTTTTCGTCGGCACGCACGTGGCGCAACAAGTCGATACCGGTCATGCCCGGCATGTTCCAGTCCGTTACCAGAAAGTCGATGCTCCCGCTGTTGAGGATCGGAATCGCCGTCAGGCCGTCATCCGCCTCGACCGTGTTTGTGAACCCAAGGTCACGCAACAGGTTTTTTATGATCCGCCGCATCGTTGAGAAGTCATCAACGATGAGGATTTTCATGTTCTTGTCCAATTCGACCTCCAAGCAGTCTTAAACGCGCCCAGCACCTGGACGCGCCATTTCAATCAACAGGCATTACACAAAAAGGACTGCCAAGGGCACCACGGCCCGAGCCCGCGAAGGCCTATCACCTTCGCGGTATCGCTTTGCAATGCTCCCCACACTGCCTGTCAGCGCGCTCGCCACTCTCCCAGACGCCCCCGCAAGCGGGCCGCGCACTGGCTATGCAACTGGCTGACACGGGATTCGCTGACCCCCAGGACCTCACCGATTTCCTTGAGGTTCAGCTCTTCGTCGTAGTACAGCGCCAATACCAACCGCTCACGCTCCGGCAAGTTGGCAATGGCGTCCGCCAACGCACCCTGGAAACGCTCATCTTCCAGGTCACGGGACGGCTCCATATGCGCGCTCGCGCCGTCCTCGTGCAGCCCTTCGTGTTCGCCGTCCTGCAACAGGTCGTCGAAACTGAACAGGCGGCTGCCCAAGGTATCGTTCAAAATCCCGTAATAATCGTCGAGACTCAATTGGAGTTCGGCCGCAACTTCGTGATCTTTAGCGTCGCGACCGGTTTTTGCTTCAATTGCACGAATTGCGTCACTGACCATGCGTGTATTGCGGTGCACCGAACGCGGCGCCCAGTCACCCTTGCGCACTTCGTCGAGCATCGCGCCACGGATGCGGATCCCCGCATACGTCTCGAAGCTCGCGCCCTTGCTCGCGTCGTACTTGGTCGACACTTCGAGCAGGCCGATCATGCCCGCCTGGATCAGGTCTTCGACCTGGACGCTGGCGGGCAGGCGTGCCAGCAGGTGATAGGCGATGCGCTTGACCAGTGGCGCATAGCGCTCGATCAACTCGCCCTGGCTGTCACGGGCAGATTTCTTGTAAGCGTTATAGCCGTTCGCTGTCATAGCACCGGTCCTGCACTCGTCTGATGCACCAATCGCTCGACGAAAAACTCCAGATGCCCCCGAGGGTTGGCAGGCAACGGCCAGGTATCGACCTTCTGGGCAATAGCCTTGAACGCCAATGCGCACTTGGAACGAGGGAATGCTTCGTAGACTGCACGCTGCTTTTGCACAGCCTTGCGCACACACTCGTCGTAGGGAACTGCACCGACGTATTGTAAGGCGACATCGAGAAAGCGATCCGTGACCTTGGTCAACTTGGCGAACAGGTTGCGGCCTTCCTGCGGGCTCTGGGCCATGTTGGCCAGGACGCGGAAGCGGTTCATGCCGTAGTCACGGTTAAGCAGTTTGATCAGGGCGTAGGCGTCGGTGATCGAGGTGGGTTCATCGCAGACCACCAGCAAGACTTCCTGCGCCGCGCGCACGAAGCTGACCACGGACTCGCCGATCCCGGCGGCGGTGTCGATCACCAGCACGTCGAGGTTGTCGCCGATGTCACTGAATGCCTGGATCAGGCCGGCATGCTGCGCCGGGCTCAGGTGCACCATGCTCTGGGTACCGGAGGCGGCCGGCACGATGCGGATCCCGCCAGGGCCCTGGAGCAGCACGTCGCGCAGCTCACAGCGCCCCTCGATCACATCGGCCAGGGTATGTTTGGGCGTCAGTCCCAGCAGAACGTCGACGTTCGCCAGCCCCAGGTCAGCATCCAGCAGCATGACGCGACGGCCAAGCTCTGCCAGGGCCAGGGACAAATTCACTGACACGTTAGTTTTCCCGACGCCACCTTTGCCGCCGGTCACCGCGATCACCTGTACGGGATGCATGCTGCCCATTTTATTTCTTTACCTTGTCTTGCTTAGACGCAGGCTACATGGCTTGGCCGCGTGAGTCGCTTGCAGACCATCGATGTAGGTACATTTCACGGTGTTCATCGCACCTCAACCCACCCGTTTTGCAGGCTTGTGGTAAAGGTCGGCGAACATATCGGCCATCGCTTCCTCGCTAGGCTCTTCTTGCATTTGCACGCTGACGGCGCGGCTGACCAGTTGATGACGGCGCGGCAGATGCAAATCATCCGGGATCCGCGGCCCGTCGGTCAGGTAGGCAACCGGTAGTTCATGGCTGATAGCCAGGCTCAACACTTCGCCCAGGCTGGCGGTTTCATCCAGTTTAGTCAGGATGCAGCCGGCCAGACCGCAACGCTTGTAGCTATGGTACGCAGCGGTAAGAACCTGTTTCTGGCTGGTGGTTGCAAGCACCAGGTAATTTTTCGACTTGATGCCACGCCCCGCCAGGCTTTCCAGTTGCAGGCGCAACGCCGGATCGCTGGCCTGCAGGCCGGCGGTGTCGATCAGCACCACGCGCTTGCGCAGCAATGGATCGAGCGCGTTGGCCAGGGACTGGCCCGGGTCGACGTGGGTGACCGGTACATTGAGGATACGGCCCAGGGTCTTGAGCTGTTCCTGGGCGCCGATGCGATAGCTGTCCATGCTCACCAGCGCGATGTTGTTCGCGCCATACTTGAGCACATAGCGCGCCGCCAGCTTGGCCAGCGTTGTGGTCTTGCCCATGCCGGCAGGGCCGACCATGGCGATCACACCGCCCTCTTCCAGGGGTTCGATTTCCGGGGTGGCGATCATCCGCGCCAGGTGGGCCAGCAACATGCGCCAGGCCTGGCGAGGCTCTTCGATTTCGGTGGTCAGGGCCAGCAGGTCGCGGGACAACGGGCCGGACAGGCCGATGCGTTGCAGGCGGCGCCACAGGTTGGCCTGGTGCGGTTTGCTGCCTTGCAGTTGGGTCCAGGCCAGCGAACCCAGTTGCACTTCCAGCAATTCGCGCAGGCCGTTGAGTTCAAAACGCATCGAGTCGAAGACGCGCTGGTCGACTGCGGCGGCCGGGGCTGGCGCGGCAGGACGCGGCGGTTCGATGAATGTTGGCTCAACCAGCGGCTCGGCGGCGGTCAGCGGCAGGCCGGCGAACAACTGGCGATTGGTGGAGGCATCGCTGTCGCCACGCATGCTCAGCTCAGCCTGGGCCGAGACGATGCGCGAAGCGGTCTTGCGCAGCTCGTCTTCGAGTTCCATGTTCGGCACACGCGGCGCCAATGCCGAGGGGGTGTAGTCCAGGGCAGCCGTCAGCTCGACACCGCCGGCAATACGACGATTACCGATAATCGCGGCATCGGCGCCCAGCTCATCGCGGACCAGTTTCATGGCCTGACGCATATCGGCGGCGAAAAAACGCTTAACTTGCATAACCCACTACCCTCAGCCGTTGGGCCCTACTGTCGCGACGATAGTCACTTGCTTGTTGTCAGGAATTTCCTGATAAGCCAAAACGTGCAAATTCGGTACTGCCAGACGTCCAAACCGCGACAACATCGCCCGGACCGGACCCGCCACCAGCAGAATCACCGGTTGGCCCTGCATTTCCTGGCGCTGTGCGGCGTCGATCAACGAACGCTGCAGTTTCTCAGCCATGCTTGGCTCCAGCAGAACGCCCTCTTCCTGGCCTTGTCCTGCCTTCTGAATACTATTGAGCAATATCTGTTCCAACCTTGGCTCCAAGGTGATCACAGGCAGCTCGGAGTCAAGCCCTACAATGCTTTGCACGATTGCGCGGGACAATCCGACACGCACCGCCGCCACCAGCGCGGCGGTATCTTGACTCTTGGCGGCATTGTTGGCGATAGCCTCGGCAATGCTGCGAATGTCGCGTACCGGCACCTGTTCGGCCAGCAGCGCCTGCAGCACCTTGAGCAGTTGCGACAACGACAGCACGCCCGGCACCAGCTCTTCTGCCAGTTTTGGCGAGGCCTTGCCCAGCAAGCCCATCAATTGCTGGACTTCTTCGTGGCCGATCAGCTCGTGGGAGTGCTTGTACAGGATCTGGTTGAGGTGGGTGGCGACCACGGTGCTGGCGTCCACCACGGTGTAGCCCAGGGACTGCGCCTGGCTGCGCTGGCTGATTTCGATCCACACCGCCTCCAGGCCAAAAGCCGGATCTTTGGCGGTAATGCCGTTGAGGCTGCCGAATACCTGGCCGGGGTTGATTGCCAGCTCGCGGTCCGGGTAGATCTCGGCTTCGGCCAGAATCACGCCCATCAGGGTCAGGCGGTAGGCACTGGGGGCCAGGTCGAGGTTGTCGCGGATATGCACGGTGGGCATCAGGAAGCCCAGGTCCTGGGACAGCTTCTTGCGCACGCCCTTGATCCGCGCGAGCAACTGGCCGCCCTGGTTGCGGTCCACCAGCGGAATCAGGCGGTAGCCGACTTCCAGGCCGATCATGTCGATCGGGGTCACGTCGTCCCAGCCCAACTCCTTGGTTTCCTGGGCGCGGGCCGGGGACGGCAGCAGTTCCTGCTGGCGGGCGATCTCTTGCTGGGCCTGGACCTTGACCGCATTCTGCTTTTTCCAGAACAGGTAGGCAGCGCCGCCGGCCAGGGCCGCCATGCTCAGGAACGACACATGGGGCATGCCCGGCACGATCCCCATGATCGCCATGATGCCGGCCGCCACAGCCAGGGCCTTGGGCGAGGCAAACATCTGGCGGCTGATCTGCTTGCCCATGTCTTCGGAGCCCGAAGCACGGGTCACCATGATGGCGGCAGCTGTAGATAACAACAGTGATGGCAATTGCGCCACTAAACCGTCACCGATGGTCAGCAGGGCGTACACCTTGCCCGCATCGCCGAAGGTCATGCCGTGCTGGAAGATCCCGACCGCCATGCCGCCGATCAGGTTGATGAACAGGATCAGCAGGCCGGCGATGGCGTCACCGCGCACGAATTTACTGGCACCGTCCATGGAACCGTAGAACTCGGCTTCCTGGGCGACTTCCAAGCGGCGGGTCTTGGCCTGGTTCTGGTCGATCAGGCCGGCGTTGAGGTCGGCGTCGATGGCCATCTGCTTGCCGGGCATGGCGTCGAGGGTAAAGCGTGCGCTCACCTCGGAAATCCGTCCGGCACCCTTGGTCACCACCACGAAGTTGATGATCATGAGGATCGCGAACACCACGATACCGACCACGTAGTTACCGCCGATCACCACCTCACCGAAGGCCTGGATCACCTTACCGGCAGCGGCGTGGCCGTCCTGGCCGTGGAGCATGACCACACGGGTGGACGCCACGTTCAGCGCCAGGCGCAACAGGGTTGCCACCAGCAGGATCGTCGGGAACACCGCGAAATCCAGCGGCCGCAAGGCGTAGACGCACACCAGCAGGACGACGACGGACAGGGCGATGTTGAAGGTGAAGAACACGTCCAGCAGGAACGGCGGCATCGGCAACATCATCATTGCCAGCATGACCAGCAACAACAACGGCACACCCAGATTGCCCCGCGAGAGGTCAGTCAGGGTGCCACGGGCCGTGCTGAACATTTGAGAGCGATCCACCACCGGTATTCCTCGTTTCCTTGAAGCAAACTTTTGACGCCGGGAGGCGTCCTGGAGGCGGTATTGCAAGAAGCCTTCCAACTTTGCTTTTGAGGAGGTGGATCGCTGCAGGCGCCCGAGTTCTATCGGATGTAAACACTCCAACTGTGGGAGGGGACAAGTCCCCTCCCACAGTCGACTCTTTTTGTACATCCATTGCCGACAGCGAAACTAGCGCCCGCGGGCTAGCTCACAGTTTTAACTTCAGTTGCCTGCAGCCCCTTGGGACCGTTGGCAAGCACGTATTCGACCTTTTGGTTTTCATCCAGGCTTTTGAAACCGCCGGAAACGATCCCCGAGTAATGCACAAATACATCTTCAGAACCGTCGTCCGGCTTGATGAAACCAAACCCCTTTTCTGCGTTGAACCACTTTACGATGCCGGTTGCCATTAACCTTCTCCACCCTGCTTGTTTTAAGACCTGAGCCTTATCAAACGCGCTGGAAATAAGATTGACTACTGTCAAAGTTGACAGGTAGACGGCAGTTAGTGACGAGTGGTAGGAGGTCAAGAATCGCGACGCAACTCCGGTGGAATCGGCAGATCCTTGAGCGGATCCGGGCGCTTGCCCTTGCCCGCGCGGTATTGGCGAATCTGATAGACATACGCCAACACCTGGGCCACGGCCAGGTACAACCCCGCCGGGATTTCCTGATCAAGGTCGGTGGAGTAGAAGATCGACCGCGCCAGCTCCGGCGACTCCAGCAGCAGGATGTCGTGGGCCACGGCGATTTCGCGGATTTTCAACGCGGTAAAGTCGCTGCCCTTGGCCAGCAGCATCGGCGCGCCGCCCTTCTCCGGGTCGTACTTGAGGGCCACGGCGTAGTGGGTCGGGTTGGTGATGACCACGTCGGCGTCGGGCACCGAGGCCATCATCTTGCGCTGGGACATTTCCCGCTGCAGCTGGCGGATGCGTTGCTTGACCTCGGGGCGGCCTTCCTGGTCCTTGTGCTCGTCGCGCACTTCCTGCTTGGTCATCAGCAGTTTCTTGTGGCTTTCCCACAACTGGATCGGCGCATCCACCGCCGCGATGATGATCAGCCCGGCAGCCATCCACAGCGCACTCCAGCCCACCACCTGCACGCTGTGGATGATCGCCGACTCCAGCGGCTCATGGGCGATGCGCAGCAGGTCATCGATGTCGGACGACAACACCATCAGCGCCACGAACAGAATCAGGATGAACTTGGCCAGGGCCTTGAGCAGCTCCACCAGGGCCTTGGCGGAAAACATGCGCTTGAGACCGGCCGCAGGGTTCATGCGACTGAACTTGGGCGCCATGCTGCCGGCGGCGAACAGCCAGCCACCGAGGGCGACCGGGCCGATCAGTGCGGCCAGCAGCAAGGTGATCAGGATCGGCTGCACCGCCAATATCGCGATCTTGCCCGAGTGCAGCAGGTATTGGCCCATGGAGCCGGGGTTGAGCAGCACATCGCGGGGCAAGGTGAAGTTGTGCTTCATCAGCTCCATCAGGTCCAGCGCCAGGCCGCCGCCATAGATCAGCAAGGCACCGGCTCCGGCCATCATGGTCGCAACGGTATTGAGTTCCTTGGAACGGGCAATCTCGCCCTTTTCCCTGGAGTCCTTTTTACGTTTCTCCGTGGGGTCTTCTGTCTTGTCCTGACCACTCTCGCTCTCGGCCATGGCTCAGCGCGCCCGTGCCAGATCACGTAGGAACTGCAAGGCGTCGGTCGCCAGCGGTTGATACTGATTGAGAATGTCAGCCAGGCCGACCCAGAAAATCCCCATGCCCAGCACCAGGGTCAAGGGGAAACCAATGGAGAAAATGTTCAGCTGTGGCGCCGCGCGGGTCATGACGCCAAACGCGATGTTGACCACCAGCAGCGCGGTGATCGCCGGCAATACCAGCAACAGCGAGGCGCCAAGCACCCAGCCGAGGCGCCCGACCACTTCCCAGAAGTGATTGACCACCAGCCCGGAGCCCACCGGTAAGGTGGTAAAGCTTTCGGTCAACACCTCGAACGCCACCAGGTGACCGTTCATGGCCAGGAACAGCAGGGTCACCAGCATGGTCAGGAATTGCCCGATCACCGCCGCCGACACGCCGTTGGTAGGGTCGACCATGGAGGCGAAGCCCATCCCCATCTGGATCGAGATGATTTGCCCGGCAATCACAAACGCCTGGAAGAACAGTTGCAGGGAAAAACCCAGCATGGCGCCGATCAAAATCTGTTCGGCGATCAGCATCAGGGCGCTGAGGTCCAGGGCATTCACCGGCGGCATGGGCGGCAAGCCCGGCACCAGCACCACGGTAATGGCCACGGCGAAATACAGGCGCACCCGGCGTGGAACCAGGGTCGTGCCGAACACCGGCATGGCCATCAGCATGGCCGTCACCCGGAACAACGGCAGGATGAACGAGGCCACCCACGTGCTGATCTGGGTGTCGGTCAATGCCAGCAAGGACTGCATCGGGTCAGCCGATCAACTGCGGAATACTGCCGTACAGCTGCAGGATGTATTCCATGAAGGTTTGCACCAGCCACGGGCCGGCGACAATCAGGGTGATCAGCATCACCAGCAGGCGCGGCAGGAAACTCAAGGTCTGTTCGTTGATCTGGGTCGCGGCCTGGAACATCGCCACCAGCAGGCCCACCAACAGGCTCGGCACCACCAGCACGGCAACCATCACGGTGGTCAGCCACAGTGCTTCACGGAACAGGTCGACGGCGACTTCTGGGGTCATGCTGCTTCACCTAACACATCACACCCCTCCGAAACTGCCGGCCAACGTGCCGATAATCAGCGCCCAGCCGTCCACCAGCACAAACAGCATGATCTTGAACGGCAATGAAATAATCAGCGGCGACAGCATCATCATCCCCATGGCCATCAGCACGCTCGCCACCACCAGGTCGATGATCAGGAACGGGATAAAGATCATGAAGCCGATCTGGAACGCGGTCTTCAGTTCCGAGGTGACGAACGCCGGCACCAGGATGGTCAGCGGCGCCTGGTCCGGAGTCGCGATGTCGGTACGCTTGGACAGGCGCATGAACAACTCAAGGTCGCTGGAACGGGTCTGCGACAGCATGAAATCCTTGATCGGGCCCTGGGCCTTGTCGATCGCATCCTGGGCAGTCATTTTTTCGGCCAGGTACGGCTGCAGGGCTTGCTGGTTCACCTTGTCGAACACCGGCGCCATGATGAACATCGTCAAGAACAACGCCATGCCGGTGAGGATCTGGTTCGACGGCGTCTGCTGCAGGCCCAGGGCCTGACGCAGGATCGAGAACACAATGATGATCCGCGTAAAGCTGGTCATCAGCATGACAAACGCCGGGATAAAGCTCAGCGCGGTCATGATCAGCAGGATCTGCAGGCTGACCGAATACTCCTGGGCCCCCGCCGCGTTGGTACCCAGCGTAATCGCCGGGATCGACAACGGGTCGGCGGCCAGCGCCAATGGCGTGGCCAGCAACAGCATGAGCGTCAATAAAACGCGCATTACTTCTTATCCTTCTGATCCTTGCCCAGCAATTCCATCAGGCGCTGGGCGAATTCTGGCGTGGCGGGCTGGGATTGGGTGGTTGGCACCGGGGTCTTGAGCACATGCAGCGGCGTGATTCGGCCGGGGGTAATGCCCAGCAGGATCTGTTCCTCGCCCACTTGCACCAGCACCAGCCGGTCACGCGGGCCGAGGGCGCGCGAGCCGATCATTTCGATGACCTGGGCATTGCCCGGGCCGATGCTCTGCACGCGCCGCATCAGCCAGGCCAACACGAAGATCAAGCCGACCACCAGCAACAGGCCCAGCACCAACTGCGTCAGTTGCCCGCCAACGCTGCCGCCGACGGGCGCAGCGGCAACCTGGGCTACCGGCTCCGCCGCCCACACCGCCAATGGCAGCGCGGCGAACAGTCCCACCATCAGCCGTTTCATATCAGCGCAACTTCTTGATGCGTTCGCTTGGGCTGATCACGTCGGTCAGGCGGATGCCGAACTTTTCGTTGACCACCACCACTTCGCCGTGGGCGATCAGGGTGCCGTTGACCAACACGTCCAGCGGCTCACCGGCCAGGCGATCCAGCTCGATCACCGAGCCCTGGTTGAGTTGCAGCAGGTTACGGATGTTGATGTCGGTGCTGCCCACTTCCATGGAGATCGACACCGGGATGTCGAGGATCACGTCCAGGTTCGGCCCATCGAGGGTCACCGGGTCGTTGTTCTTCGGCACGCTGCCGAACTCTTCCATGGGCAGGCGATTACCCGCTGGTGCTGTGGCGGCATCAGCGGCCAGCAGTGCGTCGATATCGTCCTGGCCGACATCGCCGGTTTCTTCCAGGGCCGCAGCCCACTCGTCAGCCAGGGCCTGGTCTTCGGCGGAAGTGTTTTCGTGTTCGGTAGCCATTACATGTCCTCGGCGGAGCAAACATTCATAAATAGGGATCAGCGACGGTTGATCGGCTCAACCACTTGCAAAGCGAGGTTGCCCTTGTGGGACCCCAGCTTGACCTTGAACGACGGCACGCCGTTGGCGCGCATGATCATTTCGTCCGGCAACTCGACCGGGATAATGTCCCCCGGCTGCATGTGCAAAATATCCCGCAGGCGCAACTGGCGCCGGGCCACGGTAGCGCTCAGCGGCACGTCGACATCCAGCAGGTCTTCGCGCAGGGCCTTGACCCAGCGTTCGTCCTGGTCGTCCAGGTCGGACTGGAAACCGGCGTCGAGCATTTCGCGCACCGGCTCGATCATCGAATACGGCATGGTCACGTGCAGGTCGCCGCCACCGCCATCGAGCTCGATGTGGAACGTGGACACCACAATGGCCTCGCTCGGCCCGACGATGTTGGCCATGGCCGGGTTCACTTCCGAGTTGATGTACTCGAAATTGACTTCCATGATCGCCTGCCAGGCTTCCTTCAAGTCAATGAAGGCCTGCTCCAGCACCATGCGCACCACGCGCAATTCGGTAGGGGTGAATTCACGGCCTTCGATCTTGGCGTGACGGCCGTCACCGCCGAAGAAGTTGTCCACCAGCTTGAACACCAGCTTGGCGTCGAGGATGAACAGCGCGGTACCGCGCAATGGCTTGATCTTGACCAGGTTGAGGCTGGTGGGCACGTACAGCGAGTGCACGTACTCGCCGAACTTCATCACTTGCACGCCGCCCACCGCCACGTCCGCCGAGCGGCGCAGCATGTTGAACATGCTGATCCGGGTGTAACGGGCGAAACGTTCGTTGATCATCTCAAGGGTCGGCATGCGTCCACGGACGATGCGATCCTGGCTGGTCAGGTCATAACTTTTGACGCTGCCGGGCTCGGCAGCCATTTCAGTCTGTACCAGACCGTCGTCGACGCCATGCAACAGCGCGTCGATTTCATCCTGGGACAGCAGGTCCTGCACGGCCATGGGGTGATCCTACTGCAATACGAAATTAGTGAAGAGCGCCTGCTCGATCACGACTTTGCCGAGCTCCTTCTGGGCCACTTCCTGCACGCTGGCAGTGACCTTCTGGCGCAGCATTTCCTGGCCCACCGGGGTGGCCAGGGTGTCGAAACTCTGCCCGGAGAACAGCATCACCAGGTTGTTGCGGATCACCGGCATATGCACCTTGAGGGCATCCAGGTCCGACTGGTTACGCGCCAGCAAAGTGATGCTCACCTGCAGGTAGCGTTGACGACCGTTCTGGTTGAAGTTGGCGACAAAGGCCGGAAGCATCGGCTCGAAGATTGCCGGTTGCTTGGCGTTAGTGGCGGTTTCGGCGGCAGGTGCCGGCTTGCTGGCACTGCTGTGCATGATGTACCAGGTGCCGCCCACCGAGGCGCCGATGGCCAGGAGCAGGCCCACGACAATCATCAGGATAAGCTTGAGCTTGCCTTTGCCTGCGGGTGCGGGTGCTTTTGCTGCGTCGTCGCTCTTCGCCATGCCAATAATCCGTCACTATTCGGGGATTCATAGATCTACGGAAAGGCAAGAGCAAGTGTTATGCCAGAGTTGTCTGGCTGAACGCAGACAAAGGAATGCCACAAAAAATGTGGAAGGGGGGGGGCTGTGGTGGGGGGCTTGTTCACCGACAATGGGACTGCTGCGCAGTCCAGCGCGGGGCAAGCCCGCTCACCACAGCAACCCCGCTCACCACTGCAAGCCAGCTCACCACAGCAAGCCTACCCACCACAGCAAGTCCGCTCCCACATTTTGTCCTATGCCAGACTCACATCAGGCGTAGTAGTCGACGGCGCTGGAGCCGATCACCGTCGAAGTCACGGGCGCCACGGCTTCGGCCACTTCAATGTGGCTGCCGCTGTCGCCGCTGTCGCCACCCCGCCCGCTGCGACTAACGCCCCCCGTCTGCGCCTGCTGTTGCTGTTGCTCCTGGCCACGGGACTGGTCGGACACGTTCACATCCACCTGGCCCATGCCCTGCTGGGCGAACATCTCGCGCAAGCGACCGGACTGGCTTTCCAGGGCTTCGCGCACCACCGGGTGAGCGCTCATGAAGTTGACCTGGGCCTGCTGGTCGGCGGTCATGTTGACCTTGATGTCCAGGCGCCCGAGCTCAGCCGGCTGCAACTGGATCTCCGCCGACTTGAGGTTGGCGCTGGAGAGGTACATCACACGGTTGACGATCTCGTCGGTCCAGCCGCTCTGATGCATGGCCAGCGGCGCATTCGTCACCGGCGGCAAGGCATTCGCGGTTTTCGGCGTGGCCGCCTGGGTCAATGCGGCCAGGCGGTTGGCGAAGTCATCGACGCGGGTGTCGCTGCTGGCCTCCTTCAAGTCCTTGAGGCCGCCTTCGATCAAGCCGCTGAAGGCCTTGTCGCCACCCTGGTCCGTACTGTCCTTGGTGGCTTGCTGGTCGACCATGGTGGCCAGGCCGGCGGCAAAGTTCTGCGCGGCGGTTGGCTGGTCCTGGGTGGTCGTCGGGGCGGTTTTGGCCGGTGCCTGGCTGCTGGCCGACACGTGCCCGCCCTGCTCCATTGCCAGGCGTACGGCCGGCATGGCGTCCAGGGGATCGGCCTCAGGGTCGAAGGCCGGCGTGGCGTCCTCGGTCGCTGCGATTGGCGCCGCAACCACGGGTGCGGCCTTGTCATCCTTGGCAGCGGCTGCGGGGACCGGGGTTTCCACCGGCACCGGCACCACCACCGGGGTGACCGTGGCAATCAATGCCGGGTCGACCACCGGGTCCACGGGAGGCTGCTGCGCCAGGGCCGGATCCACAGGTGCAGCGTCATCCTTGCTGGCAGTGTCGTCGGACGATGCCGCAGGCTTGGCAGGCAAGGTATTGCCGCTATCGGCAACCGCTGGCGTGGCGGCGGCAGGTTTGTCGTTGCCCGCCGCAGGCTTGGCGCTGGCATCGACAGGCTTGTCCCGCGTGGGCTTGGCCGAGTTGTCATCAGCCTTGACCGTGGGTTTTGAACCCTGGCTGGCGAACACCTGAGCGAAGCCTGGGCCCTTGTCCCGTGGGTCCGCAGCCACTGCCGGTGGATTGACGGCAGGCGCTTGAGGCTTGGCCGCAGGGGCAGCCTGGAGAAGCGAATTCGGGGCGACTGGCATAGGTAAAGGTCTCCACTGCATGGGGATCGGGGATGCAGTATCAGGAGGTAGAGCAAGAGTCGGGCCAGGTTTTCACACGGATGGAATCAAATCTGGAACCGCTGCCGCTCCGACTCATACATCGGCTTCACCAAGGCAAACTCATGATCGATCTGGTCCACCAGCGCCCCCAGGTCCGCCGCGGCCTCAGCGGACTCCGCCTCCAAGCGCTGGCACAGGTGCGCCAACCGCACTGCCCCGAGGTTGCCACTGCTGCCTTTGAAGCTATGGGCGATACGCCCCAGTGCCTTGGCGTCGTCCCGCGCCTTGCGCAACGCTTCGACGCGTTTCTGGGAGTCATCGAGGAAGGTATCGAGCAGCTTGGGATACTCGCCTTCCATGACCTCCTGCAAACCCGACAACACGTCCGGGTCCATATGAATCTCAGCCACTTGCTCGCTCCTTGATCAAGAATCGGCGGATTATGCCAGAGCCCCCCAGCAAAACTCTACGCAGACACTGCGTCCGCCGTCGGACCAGCGCACCTGGCTGCTCAGTTGACGCACCAGGCTCAGGCCTCGGCCGGACAGGCCGTCGATGTCCAGCGGCCGGGCCAGCACCTGCTCCACGTCAAACCCTGGCCCACTGTCTTCAAGGCGCAGGGTCATCTTGCCGCCCGCCTCGGTGGGCACCACCTGCACATGCACGCGCACATAGCCACTGCTCAACTGCGCCAGGCGGTCATTGCGCTGGCGGTAATACTCGGCAAAACCCTGGGCATCGCGCTTGAGCCGCGAGTCCAGGCCCAGCACGCCATGTTCCAGCGCATTGGAATACAACTCGGCCATGACGCTGTAGAGCGCCCCGCTCTGCTCGCGCAGCCCCTGGATCTCCAGCAGCAGTTGCAGCAGGTAGGGCAAGGGGTTGTAACGCTTGAGGGTTTCGGCCCGAAATTCGAAACTCACCGACCAATCGAGCGGGCATGTCTGGCCGCTGTCGGCATACAGCAGCCCGGTCGCACGCAGCGGCTGCCCGGGTTGCAGGATGATTTCCACCAGACTGACATCGTCCCGCGCCTCCCCGCGAAAAGCCGCCAGGGCGCGCTCGATGTCGTCGAAGAGCCGGTCGGGCTCACGGTTGGCGGCAAACACCTGCTGCAAGCGCTCGACGCCAAACAGCTGGTCATTGGCGTCGGCGGTGTCCAGCACACCATCGGAGAGCAGGAACACGCGGTCACCCAGCGCCATGGGCCAGACCTCGGTGCGATCATCAAACGCCTCCGCCGACAGCACCCCCAACGGCAAATGCCGCGGCTGCAGCGGCGTGCGCCTGCCGCTGGCGACTTCATGCACATAGCCTTCGGGCATGCCGCCGTTCCACACCTCCACCACCCGCCGCTGCGTGCTCAGGCACAGCAGGGTGGCGCAGCAGAACATGTCCACCGGCAGGATGCGCTTGAGCTTGGCATTCATCTCCCGCAGGATCTGCGCCAGGCCGTAGCCCTTGGCAGTCATGCCGTAGAACACTTCCGCCAGGGGCATGGCGCCCACCGCCGCCGGCAGGCCATGGCCGGTGAAATCGCCAAGCAGCACGTGCATGTCGCCCGACGGCGTATACGCTGCCAGCAGCAGGTCGCCGTTGAACAGCGCATAGGGCGATTGCAGGTAGCGGATATTCGGCGCCGCGTTAATGCAGCCGGAATGGGCGACTTTATCGAACACCGCCTTGGCCACCCGCTGCTCATGCAGCAAGTGGTCATGGTGCCTGGCGATCTGGTCGCGCTGCTGCAGCATCGTCGCCTGCAGCCGGCGCAGGCGGTCCATGGCGTTGATCTTGGCCGCCAGGATCAACTGGTTATAGGGCTTGGGCAGGAAATCATCGCCGCCGGCATCCAGGCACTCGGCCAGGGCGGCACTCTCGCGCAGGGACGTGAGGAAGATGATCGGCACCAGCTCCTCCCCCGCCAACTGCTTGATCCACCGCGCGGCGGTCAGGCCATCCATCACGGGCATGATCGCGTCCATCAACACCAGTTGCGGACGCTCGCGCGCGAATAGCTCAACGGCCTCCTCGCCATTGGTTGCAGTGAGCACCTGGTGCCCCTGGCGTCGCACAATGGTCGACAGCAACAGCAGGTCGGCGGCACTGTCTTCGGCGATCAGGATCGTCAGCGGCTCAACCGCGGGGGCCAGGGCGCTCAATTGATGTCGAACAATTTGTCGAAGTTGGAGATGGCGAGGATCTTGCGCACATCGGAGTTGGTGTTGATCACCTGGACCTCCGACTCCTCGCCGCCGGCATGGTCCCTCAACAGCAGGAGCATGCCCAGGGCCGAACTGTCCATGTAAGTGGTTTCCTTCAGGTCGACCACATACGACTCAGGCACCTTGTAGAAACGCTCGTAAGCCTCACGAAACGCCTGGTGGCTGCTGAAATCGAACCGACCCTTGATTGCGATCGTCAACTTCTTCCCGTCCAGGGATACTTCTGACTCAATTGACATGCGACTGCTTCCTTGTCATAGGCATAGACACAAGGTGTAGCAGGCGAATGGGATACCAGCAACACAGCAGATCAAATGTGGCAGGCGGGCAACCGTCAGTATTGTGATTGGCGCGGCAGGCGCTGGGACAATTCGTCGAGCAATTTCTGCTCGCGCTTGTCTTCCAATGCCCGCGCTTCGTCGATGTAGCGCTGCACCAGTTTGCGCAGGCCCTCGACGCGGGCGAAGGCTTGCTGCCAGCTCTCGCGGGCCTTGTCGAGGTTGTTCTGGTGCCAGGCCAGGCTTTGGCGCTGCTGGCCGACGGCCGTCTCGAGCTGATTGAGAAAGCCCTGGTAACCCATCAGCCATTGCCCCGACACACCTTGGGTGCCGCGTTCGATCCATTGCTGCTGGTACTCGCCACGAAAACGCTCCAGGTCGCCCAGCTTGCTTTCCGCCAAGCGCACCTGGCCCTGGAAATACCCCAGGCGCTGGACCGCGGTTTTCTCGGCCTTTTCGGCCATGTCGACCACCGGGGCCAGGCGCGCAGCGCGGCTGTTGGCCATGGCTTAGCCGCCCGGCGCAGGAGCGAAGATCGAACCCAGGTGCGCTTCGCTTTCACCCATGCTGATCTTGTCGTTGAGGCCCTGGCGCAAGTAGGTCACCAACTGCGGTTGCAGGGCGATCGCCAGGTCGGTGTCGCGGTCGCCGCCGGCCACGTAGGCACCGACGCTGATCAAGTCGCGGCTCTGTTGATAACGCGACCACAGCTGCTTGAACTGCTGCGCGCGGGCCATATGCTCCGGCGTGACCACCGCCGGCATGACCCGGCTGATGGACGCTTCGATGTCGATGGCCGGGTAGTGCCCCTCCTCCGCCAGACGCCGCGACAGCACGATGTGGCCGTCGAGCACACCCCGCGCCGAGTCGGCGATGGGATCCTGCTGGTCATCGCCTTCGGACAATACGGTGTAGAACGCGGTGATCGAGCCGCCACCGGCCTCGGCATTACCGGCGCGCTCCACCAGTTTGGGCAGCTTGGCGAACACCGACGGCGGATAGCCCTTGGTGGCCGGGGGCTCGCCGATGGCCAGGGCGATTTCCCGCTGGGCCTGGGCGAAACGGGTGAGCGAGTCCATCAGCAACAGGACGTTCTTGCCCTTGTCGCGAAAATATTCGGCGATGCGTGTGCAGTACATGGCCGCGCGCAGACGCATCAGCGGTGCATCGTCCGCCGGCGACGCAACGACGACCGAACGCTTGAGGCCTTCTTCGCCGAGGCTGTGTTCGATGAACTCCTTCACCTCGCGGCCCCGCTCGCCGATCAGGCCCACCACGATGATGTCGGCCTCGGTAAAGCGCGTCATCATGCCGAGCAACACCGACTTACCCACCCCCGTACCCGCGAACAGGCCCAGACGCTGGCCGCGGCCGACCGTCAATAAACCGTTGATGCTGCGAATCCCCACGTCCAGCGGCACACTGATGGGGTTGCGGTTGAGCGGGTTGATGGTGGGGCCGTCCATCGGCACCCAGTCTTCGGCTTTCATGCCGCCCTTGCCGTCCAGTGCGCGACCGGCGCCGTCCAGCACCCGGCCGAGCATGCTCATGCCCATGGGCAGGCGGCCGGTGTCGGCCAGGGGCACCACACGGGCGCCGGGGGCGATGCCGGCCAGGCTGCCGACGGGCATGAGGAAAATCTTGTTGCCGGAAAAACCCATCACTTCGGCTTCGACCTGCACCGGATGGTAGCTGTCGTCGTTGATCACCATGCAGCGGCTGCCCATGGCGGCCCGCAGGCCCTCGGCTTCGAGGGTCAGGCCGACCATGCGCAACAGGCGCCCTTCGAGGATTGGCTGGCCGGGCAATTCGGTGGCCTCGGCATAGCCGCCCAGGCGCTTGGCGAAGCTGGTGCGATCAAGGCGCATCGGGGGCGTCCAGGTCCACGCTCAGGTCCGGTTCGGCCGGGTTCAGCGCCTGCTCGTGTTGTTGATCAAGCAGCTTGGCCATGATCTGGCTGATGCGGGTTTCCACCGTGGCATCGATGCGGCTGTGCTCGGTCTCGACCCGGCAACCGCCGGGCTGCAGCGCCGCATCTTCGACGATGCGCCAGGTTTCTTCATGGCGCTCGCGCATCGCTTTGACCTGTTCGAAGTCCTGCGGGTTGATGTACAGCCGCACATTACCGACGCCCAGGGGCAGCAACTTGAGGGCTTCGCGCATCACGCTTTCGATCTGGCTGGAATCCAGCACCAGTTCGCGCTGGATCACCTGGCGGGTGATGTGCTGTACCAGGCCGACCATGGATTTTTCGATCTGCGAATCCTGCTCGGCGATGGGCGCGAACAGGTTGCCCATCAGGCGCTCCAGGCTGGCCAGCTTGACGCTCAGCGCCGCCTCGGCCTCCTGGCGCACCTTGAGGGTAGTGCTGCGAAAACCGTCTTTCTCGCCAGCGGCGAAGCCTTCGTTGTAGGCCTCCTGACGGATGCTTTCCAACTCTTCCAGGGTCAGTGGCTGGACTTCCTCCAGCGGCACTTCTTCCATTTCCACCGGCGGCTCTTCAACCGGTTCCGGCTCGGGCTCGGGCACATGCGGATCGAAGCTGGGCAACGACCAGATGTCGAACCCACCGACGTCCCGTGCGCGAATCAGATCGCTGGGCGCCTCATCTTTGTTCGACATGGGGAGCGCCTTAGATCATTTCTTCGCCGCCCTTCCCACCGAGAACGATTTCTCCGGCTTCGGCCATACGGCGGGCAATGGTGAGGATTTCTTTCTGCGCGGTTTCCACGTCGCTGACGCGCACCGGACCCTTGGCTTCCAGGTCGTCGCGCAACAGCTCGGAGGCACGCTTGGACATGTTCTTGAAGATCTTCTCCTTGACGCCTTCGTCCGAGCCCTTGAGGGCCAGTACCAGCACGTCGGAGGACACTTCGCGCAGCAACGCCTGGATGCCACGGTCGTCGACATCGGAGAGGTTGTTGAACACGAACATGAGGTCTTCGATCTGGCCGGACAGGGTGTCGTCGATCTCGCGGATCGAGTCCATCAACTGGCCTTCGACCGAGCTGTCGAGGAAGTTCATGATGTCGGCCGCGCGCTTGATACCACCCAGGGTGGTGCGCGAGGCGTTCGAGTTGCCCGAGAACTGTTTCTCGAGAATCGTGTTGAGTTCCTTCAGGGCCGCCGGCTGCACGGTGTTCAGCGACGACACGCGCAGGATGATGTCCAGGCGCACCTTATGGTCGAAGTGGCCGAGGACTTCACCGGCCTGGTCCGGGTCGAGGTAGGCCACCACGATTGCCTGGATCTGCGGGTGCTCGTAGCGGATCACGTCGGCGACCGCGCGCGGTTCCATCCACTTGAGGCTGTCCAGGCCACTGGTGTTGCCGCCCAGCAGGATGCGGTCGATCAGGCCGTTGGCCTTGTCTTCGCCCAGGGCCGAGGTGAGCATCTTGCGGATGTAGCTGTCGGAGCCGACGCCCAGGCTGGTCTGGTCGCCGACGATCTCGACGAACTCGCTCATCACCTGTTCGACTTGCTCGCGGTGCACATTGCGCATTTGCGCCATGGCCACGCCCACCCGCTGGACCTCTTTGGGGCCCATGTGGCGCAGCACTTGGGCGGCGTCGGTTTCCCCCAGGGACAGCAGCAGGACTGCGGCTTTGTCGACCCGGGAGAGCTTGGCAACAGCGGCTCGATCACTCATCTGCGTTAATCCACTCTTTCACGACCTGGGCCACACGGCCCGGGTCTTCTGCTACCAGACTTTTGATTGCGTTCAACTGCGCGTCATAGCCTTCGCTCGGGCTCGGCAACAGGATGCTTTGCGGGCCGCCGAGGCTGACGCGGTCGTTGGCCAGTTCGCCGTCCAGGCCGCCCATGCCACCCAACTCGACATCGCTGCCACCGAAGGCCGCCAGTTGTTTCTTGCCGTTGCCGGTGATGTTGTTGAGCACCGGGCGCAGCACGCCGAACACCAGCACCAGGATGAACAACACACCCAGCACTTGCTTGACGATGTCCCAGAACCACGGCTGGGTGTAGAACGCCGCTTCGGCGATCACTTCGCCACGCTCGGCGGAGAACGGCATGTTGATCACGCTGACGCTGTCACCCCGACTGGCGTCAAAACCAACGGCGTCCTGCACCAGGCGTGTGAAGCGCGCCAATTCGTCGGCGCTCCACGGTGCACGCGTTACAGCACCGTCAGCGGCGTTGACCTTGACCTGGTCATCCACCACCACCGACACCGACAGGCGATTGACGCGACCCTGCTGCTGCTTGGTGTGGCTGATGGAACGGTCGAGTTCGAAGTTCTTGGTGGACTGGTTACGCTTGTCCGCCGGGTACGGCGCGAGCATCGGCTGGCCGGTGGCCGGGTCCATGATCTGCTGGCCGTTGGCATCCAACAATGGCTGGCCAGGCTGGATCGCGCCCGCGGTGGCTGCGGCGCCACCGGTGGTTTGCGGCGCCGAAGCCGGGGCCGGCGGCTGGTTGCTCAGGGCACCGGGCACACCTTGCGGGCCATTGCTGGCGGTACGTTGTTCGCTGGTCGATTGCTCACTGCGCAGGGCCGGCTGGTCCGGGTTGAACTGCTCGGAGGTCGACTCGACGGCGCTGAAGTCCACGTCGGCAGACACTTCCGCCTTGTAGCGGTCATTGCCCAGCACCGGTTGCAGGATGTTGTGCACACGCTGGGTGAGCATGCTTTCCATGCGGCGGCTGTAGTCGAACTGCTTGCCGGCCTGGGTCAGCGCGGAGTTTTCGGCCATGTCGGAGAGCAGGTTGCCCTTCTGGTCGACCACGGTGATCTGCGACTTGCTCAGTTCGGGAACGCTGGTGGCCACCAGGTTGATGATCGCCATGACCTGGCCAGGCTCCAGGGAGCGGCCGGAAAACAGTTCGACCAATACCGACGCACTTGGCTTGCGCTCATCGCGCACAAACACCGAGCTTTTCGGAATCGCCAGGTGCACGCGGGCACCCTTGACGTTGTTCAGGCTGGAAATGGTGCGCGCCAGCTCGCCTTCAAGGCCACGACGGTAGCGGGTGGCTTCCATGAACTGGCTGGTCCCCAGGCCCTGGTCCTTGTCGAGGATCTCGAAACCGATATTGCTGTCGGACGGGGTCACGCCGGCGGCAGCCAGCTTCATGCGCGCACGGGCCACATCGTCGGCCTTGACCAGCAGGGCGCCGGAGTTGGGCTCCACGGTGTAGGCAATGTCGGCGGCGGCGAGGGTTTCCATGATCTGCTTGGAATCCATGCCCGCCAGGCTGCCGTACAACGGCCGGTAATCGGGTTGCTGCGACCACAACACCACGGCGAAACCAATCGCCACGCTGGCAGCCAGGCCGACCATCAGGCCCACCTGACGCAGCATGGTCATTTCCGAGAGGTTTTCCAGGAACGACAGGCCAAACAGCGGCGGCTTGCCGTCTGTCTTGGCGGGTACGTTGTCGGAGACTGCTTCTGCCATGACTTAAATCTCGCCCTTAAACCGGCATCTGCATGATGTCTTGATAGGCCTGAACCAGCTTGTTACGCACTTGGGTCAGGGCCTGGAAGGAAACGCTGGCCTTTTGCGAGGCGACCATCACATCGGTGAGGTCCACGCCGCTTTTGCCGATCTCGAACGCATTGGCCAACTGGCTGGAAGCTTGCTGGGTATCACTGACTTTGTTGATGGCCTGGCCGAGCATGTCGGCAAAGCTGCTTTGGCCCAATTCCGGCGCTGGCGCGACGGATTTCGGTTGAGCCATGGCATCCATCTGCATGGCGCGCATATCCAACATCAACCGATTGAACTCAATACCCTGGCTCATGACCTTCTCTCTCCAACCTGCAATTTTTTGACACTACGCAGCGATTACTAGGGGAGGTAGCAACAAGGGTGCCAGATCCGCATCAGCTCGTAAGAAAAGGCGACAAACATTGTCGACCTTCTTACCGGTTACGTGGCGAATAGATACGCTTCCACATCCATTCCGGCGTCACGCATCTGCGCCAGCTTGTAGCGCAGGGTGCGCGGGCTGATGCCCAGGCGCTCGGCGGCCTCTTTGCGCCGACCGCGCTCGGCGCGCAGGGTGTCGATGATCATCTGGAATTCGCGGCGACGCAGGTCGTCGCCCAGGGCACCGGCAGACTCAGCCTCTGCAACCACCGGCGCGGGCGCCAACGAGGGCAATGGCGCCGCACCAGTGCCCATGGCCAGGCAGAAATCCTGGGGCTGGATCAGGCCGCCCTGCTGCAGGATCAGCGCGCGCTGGATGGCGTTGTCCAATTCCCGCACGTTGCCGGGCCATGGATAACTGATCAGGCAGGCCTGGGCTTGCGCCGACAGCCGCGCCTGGGCGTGCTTCATTTTTTTGACGTGGTTGTTCAGCAGGCGCTCGGCCAGCGGAATGATATCTGCCGGGCGTTCACGCAGCGGGCGCCAGGCCAGGGGGAACACCGAAAGCCGATAGAACAGGTCTTCCCGGAAGCGCCCCGCCGCCACTTCGCCGGCGAGGTCACGATTGGTGGTGGCGACCACACGGATGTCCAACTGGATCGGCTTGCGCGCACCCACCCGCTCCACTTCGCGCTCTTGCAGCACCCGCAGCAACTTGGCTTGCAGGCCCAGGGGCATTTCCGAGATCTCATCCAGCAAAATCGTGCCGCCATCGGCCTGTTCGAACTTGCCCGCCTGGGCCGCGATGGCCCCGGTGAACGAACCTTTTTCATGACCGAACAGGGTGGCTTCAAGCATGTTGTCGGGGATCGCCGCGCAGTTGATGGCGATAAACGGTTGCTGGGCGCGGGTCGACTGCTGGTGGATATAACGCGCCAGCACCTCTTTACCGGTGCCGGACTCGCCGGAGATCAGCACGGTGGAGTCACTGCGCGCCACACGGGCTGCCAACTCGAGCAATTGTGCACTGGCCGGCTCGAAGGCGATCGGGCCCTCGCCTTCGTTGGCCGGGATTACCCCCAGGGCGTGACGGGCCACCAGTTCGATCAGGGCTTTAGGCTCGAAGGGCTTGACCAGGTAATCCGCGGCGCCCTGACGCATCGCGTCCACGGCACGTTCCACCGCACCGTGGGCGGTCATCAGCAACACCGGCAGCTGCGGCTGGCGCGCACGCAGCAGGCCGAGCAACTGGTGGCCGTCCATGCCGGGCATGTTCACGTCGCTGACCACCAGGCTGAAGGCTTCCTGCTCCACCGCGTCCAAGGCGTCCTCGGCAGAACCGACCGCCCGGTAGTCATGGCCCGCCAACAACAGCGTGTCAGCCAATGCTTCACGCAGGGCGCGATCGTCTTCCACCAACAGAACCTTGATAGCCATATCCTTACTCCGCGCTTGCCGCGCATGAAAACAGCGGCAAGGTCATCAATGCACAGGTGCCACGCCCAACGCGGGAATGCAGCTGCAATTCTCCCTGATGGGCACGCGCCACCGCCTTGACCACGGTCAGGCCCAGGCCCGTACCGTTGGCCTTGGTGGTGAAAAAGGGTTCACCCAGGCGCTTGAGCACCACCGGGTCGATGCCGCTGCCGCTGTCGCTGATGCACAGGCGCAGGGTTTGTCCGCGGTTGTACAGGTGCACCTTGAGCCGCGCGCCGGGGCCGCTGGCCTGGGTGGCGTTTTCGATCAGGTTGAGCAGCGAGCCCACCAGGGTATCGCGGTTGCAGAGCAGCTCGCCGAGGTGACTGTCGCACTGCCAGCGCACGTGCACGTCCTGGATATGGGCAGCGGCCGCCGCTTGCAGGGCCTGCATCAGCTGGGCCGGCGTCACGCGGTCGGTCAGCGGCAATTCGCCGCGGGCAAATACCAGCATGTCGCGGACCTGGTGCTCCAATTCATGCAGGCGCTCCTTCAGGCGCCCGGCAAAACGCTGGTGCGTGGCGGCGGGCAATTGCTCATCAGTCAAATGACTGGCGTAGATCAACGCGGCCGACAACGGCGTACGGATCTGATGCGCCAACGAAGCGACCATCCTGCCCAGGGACGACAAACGCTCATGGCGCGCCAACTGGTCTTGCAGATGACGGGTTTCAGTCAGGTCGTTAAGCAGCACCAACTGGCCCGGCTCCGCATCCAGGGAACGGGTGGCGATGGACAGGCGGCGCCCGTCCTTCAGGGAGATTTCGTGGCCATCGTCCTCACGCGGCGCAAAGCAGCGGGTGATGACATGGCGCCACAGCTCGCCCTCCAGCGGCAGACCGAGCATGTCGCAGGCCGCCGGGTTGGCTTCACGCACGCGGCCTTCTTCATCGATGACGATCACGCCACCGGGCAACAGCGACAACAGGTTTTGCAGACGATTGGCCAGGCGCTCTTTCTCGGCCAACTCTTCCATGCGCTGGGCGCTGACCACGGCCAGTTCGCCTTTCAGCTCGGAGACCCGGGCTTCCAGCAGGCTGTAGGAGTCGGTCAGCTGGCTCGACATCTGGCTGAACTGCGAGAACGCCTGTTCAAGACCCTCGCGGGTCGGCGGCTCGACAGGCGGAACCAGCCCCTGGATGGCAGGGGCCGAAGATAGTTGGGCGGCGTGGGGCATGATGCTCTCTCGCTTGGCTGACCGTCAGTTAAACGGAACGTTGCGAGGGCTGTAGCAATAGTTGTGCCGAAAAAAAACCGCTGAAATATCAGCGGTTTGGAAAACAGGCGTCAATCATCTGCCTGTTCATCACCTTCTTTGCGGCTCATTCCGTACTTGCGCATCTTCTCCACCAGGGTGGTTCGACGGATGCGCAGGCGCTCGGCGGCACGGGCGACGATGCCGTTGGCGTCGTCCAAGGCCTGCTGGATCAACCCCTGCTCGAGGTTGCCGAGGTAGTCTTTCAAGTCCAGGCCTTCGGGCGGCAGCATGGCGGTGGAGCCGAAGTCCGGGGTGTGGCCGTTGATGGCAACCCGTTCTTCCATGTCGCTGCGCAGGCTGTCGACCAGTTGCTCATCTTCGTCGTCGACGTAGCGGAATTTCTTCGGCAGCTCGACCACGCCGATCACACCGTAGGGATGCATGATCGCCATGCGTTCCACCAGGTTGGCCAGCTCACGGACGTTGCCCGGCCAGCCGTGGCGGCACAGGGACATGATCGCGGCCGAGTTGAAGCGGATCGAACCGCGCTTTTCGTGCTCCATGCGCGAGATCAGTTCGTTCATCAGCAGCGGGATATCTTCCACGCGCTCACGCAGCGGGGCCATCTCGATCGGGAATACGTTGAGGCGGTAGTACAGGTCTTCGCGGAAGCTGCCGACCTCGATCATGCTTTCGAGGTTCTTGTGGGTCGCGGCGATGATGCGCACGTCGACGCTCTGGGTCTTGTTACTGCCCACGCGCTCGAAGGTGCGCTCCTGCAAGACGCGCAGCAGCTTGACCTGCATCGGCAACGGCATGTCGCCGATTTCGTCGAGGAACAGGGTGCCGCCGTTGGCCAGCTCGAAACGCCCGGCACGGCTGGTGATCGCCCCGGTAAAGGCGCCCTTCTCGTGGCCGAACAATTCGCTTTCGAGCAGCTCTGCCGGGATCGCTCCGCAGTTGACCGGCACAAAAGGCCCGTCGCGGCGCTTGGAGTGGTAGTGCAGGTTGCGCGCGACCACTTCCTTGCCGGTGCCCGACTCGCCGAGGATCAGCACGCTGGCGTCGGTATCGGCCACCTGCTGCATCATCTGGCGCACGTGCTGGATGGCACGGCTGGTGCCGACCAGGCTGCGGAACAGGTTGGGTTCGCGGTGGCGACCGCGCTCGCGGGCCTGGTCGTACATCTCGCGATAGACCTGGGCACGGTGCAGGGAATCGAGCAGTTTGCTGTAGCTGGGGGGCATTTCCAGGGTGGAAAGCACACGACGGCGCTGGTCTTCGGGCAGGTCGACAGAAGAAATATCGCCTATTAGCAACACCGGAAGGAACTCATCCCAGGTTGACAGTGTCTTTAACAAGCCCAAAACAGCGCCAGGAGCGTTTACCGTCCCGATCAGCACACAGATGACTTCACGGCTCGATGACAATGAGCTGACTACCTGCTGCCAGTCATGGCTGCCGCAGGGCAGATTTTCTTCGCCAAGAAAATTCAAAATCACCGCTAAATCGCGGCGGCGGACGCTATCGTCATCGATCAGCAGAATTTTGGTTTCACGCCACATGCAATAGCAACTTCCCTAGTAAAACGCTCTGCCCAGTGTAGGGGCAATCGAGACGGCCGTAAGACTTCTTACTTTATAGACGTCTGAAATCTGAAAACAGCACTAGTTAAGTCAAAAAAGCTGGCACGGTCAAATTTATGACGCGCCGTTCGGATTAACTGCGCCTGTTCAGCCGAACAAATGGTAAACCTTTGACGCGTTCTTCGCTTGGTTGATCTGCGACATCTCTTCAAAAATCGCCTGGCGCTCGCCCGTCGTCACCTCAAGCAACTGCTGGTATACCGCCAACAGGCTCTCAAGCTTTTCACGCAACGCATCCTCATCCACCGGCGCTTCGCTGAGCACCTCGTCGATCACGTTGCGACAGCCCATGTCCAGCTCGCCAATGGCGTCCCAGTTACGGTCTGCCAGCGCGCCGATCAGCGCTTCACGGGTTTCATCAATGCGTTGCAATGCTTGGCTCATGACGTATTCCTCAAGGCCCTCAGGCCCTTCTCTGCTGCGCCTTACTCGGTTGCAGCCTGTGGCACAGCGATGGCATCCCAGCCTTCTTTCACGGTAATCAGCAAACGGGCGACTTCGTCGATCATGTCGGCATCGTTATGCAGGTTCGCTTCCATCAGACGGTTGGTCATGTACGCATACAGACTTTCCAACTGCTGGACGTAAACCGGGTTGTCACTCTTTTCAGCATTCAGGCCGTCGCGCAGGCCGATCACGATATCGATGGCCTTGCCCAGCATCAGGCCCTTCTGGGCGATGTCGCCACGCGCCAGCGCCCCCTTGGCCTGGGCCATACGGTCCAGCCCGCCTTCCATCAGCATCTGCACCAGGCGATGTGGGCTGGCTTCGGAGATCTGAGCATGGGAATTGACCTTCTGGTATTGGCGAAGGGCTCTCATGGGATTCATGTTTCTACCTCGTGACAGGCGACAGCGAAAAGGATTCTAGTAACCAATATGTCGACTGACCCGCAAAAAGCTTTAGGGCCAGTCGTACCCCGATAAAAAAAGCCAGGCAGTTTGCCTGGCCTTTTTGCATCAGCAGGGGATCAAGAATTGGTTTTGACGTTGTTCAACGCATTGAGTGTGGTCATGACACTGGTGCTTTGCTGACGCAATTGGGCGACCAGGGTGTCCATGGCGTTGTATTTGGCCGACAGGCTGCTGGTGAGCAGGGTCATGCGCTCGTCGAGCGTGGCTTGATCCTTGGTCAGATCCTTCAACGTGTTCGACAAGGAGGTAGAGCGCGTCGCCAGGATCCCGGTGCTTGCCTTGGCAAAGTCATCCGTGGCGCTTTTCATCCGCGCCAGCATGCCGTCTTTGCCACTGAACATACTGTTGATGTCGGCCCCGTTGGTTTTAACCGCCGCGTCCCACTTTTTGTCATCAATCGCCAGCAGACCAGTGGTCGAACTGGTGGTCACGCCGAACTGAGCCAGGGACTTGAAGGCCCCGTTGCCCGACAGCGCGTTGAACTCATTGCGGATCGTGCTCTGCAACGAACGCATGGTCGAGTCACCCGTCAACGCTGCCGCAGTGGTGCTGCCGTCCAGGTTCGTGGTGACCTTGGTTTCGGCGTTCATCGCTGTGATCAGGGCGTTGTAGGTGTCAATGAACCCCTTGACCCCGGACTTGAGCGCGGTGTTGTTGGTGCTGACGGTGATGAGCGTGGCGTTCTTTTCACCCTCACTGCCCGTTTTGTAAGTCGACGTAGCTACCAGCTTGATATCCACGCCACTAAGAGCACCAGTGATGGTGTTGGACTTGGACACAGACGCAACCCCATCAATGCTGTATTGCGCATCCTTGGGAGGATCAACGACCGTGGCGCCCACATCCAGCCCCGAGGTGCCAGACAGCGTGAGGTCCGAGCCCGTCCCCATATTGGTAGAGGTCAGGATCAATCGAGAACCGTTGGAATCGGTCTGGATGTTGGCACTCAGCCCCGACGTGCCAAACTGCGTATTGATCGAGTCACGTACCTGCTGCAGGGTCGCGCCGGCTGGAACGCTGAGGTCGTAAGCCTTGCCGGACTGACTGATGGTCAACGTGGTCGGCTTATCCGTCGCGTTGACAACCGTCGAAGTGCCACCGCTGAAGATCTTGCTCGACAGCTTGGACGCCTGGGCCAACTGGTCGACGATCAACCGGAAGCTGCCGTTCGAGGCCGTATTGCTGGCCGTCATGGTCGCGGTCTTTTCATCCGACGACGAACCGCTCAAACCGGTGAAGCTGCTGTCCTTGGACATGGTGTCCAGGGCGTTACGAAACGCATCCAGCGCTGCCTGAACCTTGCCGATCGAAGACAGCGTGGTGGTCGCTTTCGCGGACGCGGTATTGATCTGCGTCTGCTTGGGCACCTTTTCGGCGTTAACCAAGGATGTCACGATCGCTTGCGTATCGATATTCGAACCGATACCACTTACCGTTGAACCCGCCATCATCTATCTCCTGTTCGGTGGCTGCCGTTATCTTGACTTATTACGCCTCAAGCCACGACAGCAACAAGTTTCATGCCAGCTCAGACTTTGTCGTCAAACAACAGGTTGCTTGCGCTGGAAAGGTTCTGTGCCAGCTTCAATGCCGTTTCCGACGGGATCTGGCGAATCACTTCACCACTGTCGGTGGCGATGACCTTGACCACCACACGGTGGGTGGAGTCATCAATGGAAAAGTCCAGTTTGCGCTGGGCCGCTTGTACGAATTCGCGAATATCAGTGACTGCTTTTTCCAGGTCGGCACGCTCAGGCTCTTTGCCTGTGGCCGGTGTTTCCTGGACTTTGGTGACGCTTTTGTCAGTTGCTGCTATCGGTGCAGGCGCGCTTTTAGGTGCAACCGGCGGATAAGACTGGTTCAGCTTTACACTCATGTCCATGTCCAATCTCCTCTAAACCGAAAAAACGGAAGGGCACGTAGACGCGCCCTTCCGTTAGTTACCAAGCGCTGGAATTACTGAAGCAGCTTCAGTACAGCGGATGGCAGCTGGTTAGCCTGCGACAGGATCGCGGTGGAGGCCGATTGCAGGGTTTGTTGCTTGGTCAGTTCGGCGGTTTCGGAAGCGAAGTCGACGTCCTGAACGGTGGAACGTGCAGCGGTGGAGTTCTTCTGAATGTTCTGCAGGTTGTCTGCAGTGGTAGTCAGACGGTTCTGAGTAGCACCCAGGCCCGAACGAACGCCGTCAATGGTGCCGATGGCCTTGTCGATAACAGCCAGCGCGTTTTGAGCGTTGGTAGCATCGGTCACGTCGGTGTTAGAGATAGTGGTCTTGGTCGACGAAACGGTAGCAGCCGAGAACAAGTCCGATACACCAGTACCAGCGTCGCTCAGGGAGTAGCCTTTAGCCGAATCCAGGGAAACCTGACCGGTCACAACGATTGCAGCAGCACCCAGAGCAGCCGGGGTGGCGAATGCGCCAGCGCCGTCTTTAGCGCCAACCAGGATGTTGGTCTGGGCGTTGGCATCAGCACCCGAGAACGACAGGTTTTCGCCGGAGTCCGACTTAACCGACAGGGTTTTGTTGGATTCGTCGTAGTTAACGCTGATGCCCAGTTTGGCAGCGTTCGATTTCAGCTGGTCAGCCAGGCCGGCCAGGTCCTTCACGCCGACGAAATCAACAGCATTACCGCTACCTACAGCCAGTTTGAAGTTCGACGGAGTGGCAGCGCCTACTTCCAGTTTGACTTCAGTGCTGGCGGTAGCGGTCAGGCCACCGATCGAACCGTTCAGGCCCGCAGCGATGTCTTTAGCCGAAGCGCCTGCAGCGTAAGTTACGGTTTTGGTCTGACCGTTGCCGGTAACAGTGATGTCGCCGCCAGCCAGGCCAGTTGCGCTAGGCACGATGGCCTTGGTTTTGATCTGCTGCGAACCAATGTTGTTGGCTGCAACGTTTTCCAGGCTCAGGTTGATGGTTTCGTTAGCGTTAGCGCCAACCTGGATGGCTTTGGTACCGTACGAACCGTCCAGCAGCTTCTGGCCACCGAAAGTAGTGGTTTGCGAGATACGGGTCAGTTCCGAAGTCAGGGCCTGGTATTCGTCGTTGTTCGACTTACGGTCGTCAGCGCTGAGGGAGCCAGTCGCGGAAGACAGAGCCAGGGTACGCATTTTTTGCAGGATGTCGGTCGAAGCCTGCATCGCGCCTTCAGCGGTCTGAGCGATGGAGATACCGTCGTTCACGTTTTTTACTGCTTGGCCCAGGCCGTTGATTTGGCTGGTCAGGCGGTTAGCGATCTGCAGGCCGGCTGCGTCGTCTTTAGCGCTGTTGATACGCAGGCCGGAAGACAGGCGCTGCATGGAGGTGGCCAGGGCGCCGCCGGCTTTGTTCAGGTTGCCCTGAGTAGTGATCGAAGCAATGTTGGTGTTTACTGTTAAAGCCATGACGAAATCCTCGTTGGATGGATACTGCGGCTTCCGGCCCTGGCAACCGCCGGGTGTGGCCTGAGAACCTACGTAATAGTTATCGTCGTGGTAGCCGGTTGCTTGAGGATTTTTTTTGATTTTTTTAATGGCGCCGTGCCACCCCTTGTAATTCAAGGGCTTACGACGGCTAAAAACCCATATTTCATTGGGTTTTCTGGCGCCAAATAAAAAACGCCGATGCTCTTTCGAGCATCGGCGTTTGCTTTTACGCAGAAAGCAGTCTATCGAAGCGTCACGGACGATAGAGAATCGCCGATCCCCACGACAGGCCCACACCAAAACCGCTGATTGCCACGCGCTTCCAGGTGGCGTCCATCACATGCTTTTCCAGCAGCAACGGAATGCTCGACGACACGGTGTTGCCGGTCTCGACCATGTCCTTGATGAACTTCTCCACCGGCGCGTCTTCGAAACGCCGGGCCACGGCGTCGACAATCGCCGCACTGCCCTGGTGAATGCAGAACGCATCGATGTCATCGGCCGCAAGGTCCGACTCGTCGAGCAGCTCGTGCAAATGCGCCGGCACCTTGAGCAAGGCGAAGTTGAACACCTGGCGGCCATTCATGAAGAACACGCCATCGCTGACCTTGAGATGCGGTGCGCCGGAACCGTCGGTGCCGAACTTGGACTTGCCCAGCAACCACGGCGCGTCTTCGCCCATCCAGGTGGCGGTGGCGGCATCGCCGAACAGCATGGTGGTGTTGCGGTCTTCCGGGTCGACGATCTTCGAATACGGGTCGGCGGTGACCAACAGGCCGTTTTTCAGGCCGGTGGCTTCCATGAAGCCCTTCATCGCGTAGATGCCGTAGACGTAGCCGGAGCAGCCCAGGGAAATATCAAACGCCGCCACGTGGGTGGGCAGGCCGAGTTTGTCCTGGACGATCGCGGCCGTGTGGGGCAAACCCTCTTCATCGCCGTTCTGGGTGACGACGATCAGGGCATCGATGGACTCGCGCTTCAAATCCGGGTTGTTGGCAAACAAAGCGTTGACCGCCTCGACACACAGGTCGGAGGTTTCCTGCGCGACTTCCTTGCGCGGCAGGAACGCCGAACCGATCTTGCCGATGATGAATTCTTCATCCTTGGCGAACTTGGCACCCTGGGCGTAGTTATCGATCCCGTCTGCCGGCACGTAACTGGCGATGCTTTTTATGCCAATCATTGTGGCTTCCCAATACTAAATAGCTGGAGAACACCCCAGACGTGGCCTGGAGTGCTGACAATAAAGGGGATAACCCCATAAAAATCTCGCTGAAAGCCGCCCCGCAAGGACCCTGTGACGACTTATCCTTTTCACACGATACAGTGAAGATGCGCTTTATGACTCACAGGTCACTCAATTGTGTGTGCTTTGTGCAAAACCTTCAAACAATTAAGTCCCAGAAACGGCAGCGGCCCGCCCTGTTTCCAGAGCGGGCCGCTTGACTTGACGCCACTTACATCTTGTTGAACAGGCTCAACTGCGAGACTTTCACGAAAGCCAGCTGCGAGGCCTCCAGCATGGTTTGCTGCAGGGTCAGGTTGATCGCTGCCTCGCCCATGTCAATGTTGGCCAGGTCACTCATCGTGGTCTTGTTGGCCAGGCCGACACTGGTGTTTTCACTGGACTGCACCGTGAGTGCATTCTGTCGCGCACCGATGGAGCCACGCACGTTGTCCACCTGGTCGGCCGAGTTGGTCAGGTTACTGACCGCGGCGTTCAGGGCGTCCTGAAGCTTGACCCGCGCACCGGGAATACCATCCGCCGGCTGTTCCAGGGCCTGGCGCAGCTGGCTCAGGGTGTCGAGGGCATTCTGGGTTTTCTGGGTGGTGTTTCCGACCGAAAACTGATCGCCGGTGTTCGGCGTACCGCTCAACTCGAAGGTGACACCCGCGGCGGTGATCGTGTCCTTGGCTGGCGGCGTACCGCTGACGATCACGCCATTATCGACAATCGGCTTGCTGTCGGGGGTATACGGCTGGGCATACACCTTATAAGCAGTCGGGTCGACATCGTCGAACTTGATCAGTACGCCGCTGTTGGGAAACGTACTGGAGTAGTCGGCTGCACTGCTGACGCGGGCATTGGTCAGTTGCGCCGCCGAAGTGTTGCTTGCGGTGCGAGAGACATTGAACGCGTCCGGCTTGGCGGCCAGGGTGAACTCACGCCCTGCGACCAACGCATCGGCATCCGGCCCGGTGGCCACGCCGGTGAGGTCCGCGGTGATATCGAATTTGACCCCGCGTACATTGATACTGGCACTGCCTTCCTTGGTGGAGTCGAACGTACCATTACCTGGAAGCTGCGAAGTAATGTCGTTGTTGTCCTTGTCGGTCACAACGTACTGCGTGCTACTGGTAAAGGTCACCTTATAGGGCTGGCCGTCGGCAAACTGCTTGGTGTAATCGATGCCCGACGTTACCAGGCCTGCCGAGATCGCGACCTTGTGGTCATCCACCGTTGCAGGCGTCGTGTAGGTGGCTTGGGTGCGGCTGGTGTTGACCGCGCCTTCCAGGATGGTCTTGCCCGTATCGCTGGTGCGCACCTTCAGCGTCTCGGAAACCTGCAGGCTCAGCTCGTTTTCGTCGCCTTGATAGCTATAAGTACCATCATTGTTGCGCGAATACGGCGGCGTATCGGTCTTGGAACCGGAGAACAGATAGTTGCCCGCCGCATCCTTGCTGTTAAGCAAACCCAACAGCTGATTTTCAAGCGCGCCCACCTCGACCGAGATGGACTTGCGGTCAGCATCACTGGTCACGCCACCCGCACGCAGCGCCAACTGGCTGCCGGCCTGGATCGTTGTATTGATCGCCTCCAGCACGCTTTCTTCGTTCGTCAGGGTATTTTGAATGCTGGTGATATTGCCGCTGTACTGGGCCAGCATGTCTTTTTGCTGTTGCAGCATCAGCAAGCGCTGGGCGGCAACCGGATCATCCGAAGCGGTCTGTACACGCACGCCGGAGCTCGCCTGTTCCTGGGCCTTCACAACGCTGGAATAGTTGTTCTGATACTTGACGGCACTGGTGTCGTAATACTGCTGTGTAGAAATGCGCATCGTCCCAGACTCCCTTAAAGACTATTGATCAGCGTGCTGAAGGTTTCTTGCGCAGCCTTGATGATCTGCGACGACGCCGTGTAGTACTGCTGGAACTTGATCATGTCGCCCGCCTCTTCATCCAGGTTCACCTGGGATACGGAGTTGCGCGCGTTCTTGTTGGCGGCCAGCAGCGCACCGGTAGCGGTGTTGTCAGTGCCGGCCGAAGCGGCCTTGGCGCCGACGGTGGAGACCAGCTTGCTGTTGGCGCCCACCAGGCTGGTGCCGCCGCTGCCATCGGCCGCCAGGCCCACGGTTGCCTTGGTCTGCAGGTCGAGCAGTGCCTGGGCGTTGCGATTGTCGGACTTGCCGGTGGCATTGAACGAGAACGAGGTGCCGTCGCCGTTGGCCGGCGAACCGCCCACCGTGGTGTCGAAACTGAAGCTCTTGGCTGGCGACACCAAGGCACCGCTGGCATCACGCATCGGCACGCTGATGCTGATCTTATTGGCCTGTCCCGGAATGATGGTGCCGGAACCGATGGGATCGCCCTGGGCGTTACTCAGCGTATAAGGCTGGGTGCCATCGGCCGCCGGTTTACCGAAAACCATCTTCACCGGCATCGAGTATTCGATGCCGGTACGCAGTTGTGCCGTATCGGCACCACCCTGTATGTCCAGGGGCACGGTGAGCGTCGGCGGCGTGAAGGTGCCGGTGCCCTGGTTGGTCTTGCTGGCCTCGCCCTGCAACGGCGCGGCAAAGGCAATCTTGCTGGGGTCGCTGAGGACCGTGCCGATTTCCTTGGCGCCGTTGGCGGTGGGGCTGACCTTGAAGCTGTCACCGGCCTGCACCGTACCGCTCTTGACCGCCAGGGTGAACCCATCGATGACCGGAGGCGGCGTGGCACTGAGGTCATAGGTGCCCATGGCCTTGCCGTCGGAACGCAGTACCGTGATCTTGTTGAGGTCGGCGCCGTCGTTGAAGCTGACCTTGTAATCGAAGTTGGTCAGCTGAGTGGTGTCCTTGATCGTCACGCCCAGGGCGCCGTCGCCCAGGTTGCCTTGGGCAGCCAGGCTACGCAGGGCAACCGAGGCTGCGTTATTGATGTCGGTGAACATCGAGGCGCCGAACTCGCCATTGAGGTCCAGGCCCTGGCCCAACTGGCTGTTGACCGTATCGGCGGTGGCAATCGCGATGCGCCCCAGGTCATTGATCGCAGGAATCAACGCGTCGCTGCGATAGCGCAACAGGCCGCCGATGCTGCCGCCGCTGATCACGTTGCCCAGATCCATCGTCGTACCGCCGGCCGCATTGAGCTGGATCGTGTACTGGCTGGTGTCGCTCTTGCTCGGTACGGCGGAAATGGTATTGGACTTATCACCCAGCACCAGGGATTGGCCGCTACCGGTGCTGACGCTGAACACACCGTTCTTCTCAGTGGCGGTCACACCGATCAGCTCATTGAGCGAACGCACGGCTTCGGCGCGGGAGTCCAGCAGGTTGGCCGGGGTGGTGTTCGAAGAACCCTGCACCTGGGCGATCTGCTTGTTGAGAGAGGCAATCGACGAAGTCAGTTGGTTGACCTGATCGCTCATCGAGGACAACTGGCTGTTAATGGTCTCTTTCTGCTGGCTCAACTGGCTGGAAATGGAGTTGAACCGGTTGCTCAGCGTCTGGGCGTTCGTGAGCAGGATCTGGCGGGCCGAGGTATCGTTGGGGTTCGCCGAGGCGGTCTGCACAGCAGCGAAGAACGAACTGAGTACCGCCGACATGCCGGTGGTCTTGTCCGACAGGGTCTTGTCGACGGCACTGACCTGATCCAGGTAAGCCTTGGCATCGCTGTTGAGCGAGGTGCTGTTCTGGTAGGCGGTGTCCAGGTATTCGTTGTACACCCGGCGCACGTCGGCCAGGGTGGTACCGCTGCCGATGAACACGCCGCCATACTGGTTCGACGCATTTGCGCTCTGGGTGGTCTGCTGACGCGAATAACCCGCGGTATTGGCGTTGGCGATGTTGTTACTCAAGACCGACAACGATCCTTGAGCGGCGTTAAGCCCCGACATCCCGATATTGAGCAAACTCATGGTTCAGACCTTATAAATGAGTGGTCGCGCCCGCGGCAGCGTAATTCTGGTAACTGTTCATGGTTTTTGCGATCTGCGAAATCTTGCTGGCGTAGGCCGGGTCCGTGGCGTACCCGGCTTTTTGCAACTCGCGTACAAACTGTTCGGGGTTATCGGCCGATTTCACCACTTCTTTATAGCGATCATTGCTTTGCAGCAATGTCACGAGGTCATGGAAGCTGTCCTGGTAAGAATCGTAGGACCGGAACTGCGCCGTTTCCTTGACCATCGCCCCATCACGAAACTCGCTGGTGATTGCACGGGCCTGGCCGCCCTGCCAGCTCTGGCCGGCCTTGATGCCGAACAGGTTGTGGCTGCTGCTGCCATCCTCGGCGCGCATCACCGACTTGCCCCAACCGGTTTCCAGGGCGGCCTGGGCCACCAGGTACTTCGGATCGATACCGATACGCGCGGCGGCCGCCTTGGCCATCGGCAACATGGTCGCGACAAACTCATCCTGGGAGCTGAACGCCTTCTTCACCGGTGCCAATGGCGGCTGGGCCACAGCGCGGCCGTAGACCTGCATGCGCCCGCTCGGCACGGCAAACGTGCGCGCCGTGCTGTTGACCACATTGTCGGCGGCCGCGCTGTTACGCAGCGGCGCCGCCTGGGCAACGGTGGTGGTGTCGGTCCTCGGCACGATACCGGCGAGCAGGCGATCGGTCAGCTTGCTCGGCAAGGCGATACGGCGCTGGTTCATCAGTGCGATGTCGTTGCTGTGGGCCGCTGCGGCGCCCGCCTGGGGCTCCGCCACGCGATAGGCCCACAGTGGACGCTGGCCATTGGAACGCCCCAGCGGGCCCTCGGCCTGGGTTCCGGCGGCAATTTGCGTCGGCACATCGACCTTCTTGACCGCCTCAGCCGCCGCCGGGCCCTGCAAGGTGGCCGCCTGGGCGTCCACCGGCTTGTTCTTCTGCATCTGGCGCATCAGCACATCGGCCAGGCCGATACCGCCGCCTTCGCGGGACATGGAAACCGCCAGTTGCTGGTCGTACATTTCCTGGTACTGCTTGGCGGCCGGGGTGTTCATCGGGTTGTCCTTGCCCAGGGCCTCGGTGGCCGAGCGCATGGACTTGAGCATCTCGCTCAAGAACAGCGACTCGAATTCCTGCGCCACCTTGCGCATGTTGCCTTCGCTGTTCTTGTCGCCGACCTTCAGTTGGTTCAGGCGATTCAAGTCGGAATACGAACCCGAATCCGCCGTGCTGGTCAGGCCGCTGTTACGCATGTCCATGGCCATGGCCTTAAATCACGATCAGGTCGGCTTGCAACGCGCCGGCCTGTTTCAACGCTTCGAGGATCGCCATCAAGTCGCCTGGCGCTGCGCCCACCTGGTTCACCGCACGCACAATCTCATCCAGCGTCGTGCCGGGGCCGAACTTGAACATCGGCTTGGCTTCCTGCTGGGCATTCACTCGCGAGCGTGGCACCACCGCCGTCTGGCCATTGGACAACGGCCCAGGCTGGCTGACGATCGGGTCTTCGGTGATGGTCACGGTCAGGCTGCCGTGGGTCACCGCCGCCGGCGAGACCTTGACGTTCTGGCCGATCACGATGGTACCGGTACGCGAATTGATGATGACCTTGGCCACCGCCTGGCCCGGATCGACCTCAAGGTTTTCCAGGATCGACAGGTAATCCACGCGCTGGCTGGGGTCCAGCGGCGCGGTGACGCGGATCGAGCCGCCGTCGATGGCCTGGGCCACACCAGGGCCGAGCATGTCGTTGATCTTGTCGACTACACGCTTGGCGGTGGTGAAGTCCGAACGGTTGAGGTTCAGGGTCAGGCTGTTGCCCTGGTTGAAACCGCTCGGCACCGTACGTTCAACCGTAGCGCCACCCGGGATACGCCCGGCCGACGGCACGTTGACAGTGATCTTCGAACCGTCGCGACCTTCGGCGTCGAACCCGCCCACCACCAGGTTGCCCTGGGCGATGGCATAGACGTTACCGTCGATACCTTTCAGCGGGGTCATCAGCAAGGTGCCGCCACGCAGGCTTTTGGAGTTGCCGATGGACGACACGGTGATGTCGACCACCTGGCCCGGCTTGGAAAACGCCGGCAAGTCGGCACTGATCGACACCGCCGCGACGTTCTTCAACTGCACGTTGCCCGAACCCGCCGGCACCTTGATGCCGAACTGCGAGAGCATGTTGTTGAAGGTCTGCAGGGTGAACGGGGTCTGGGTGGTCTGGTCGCCCGTGCCATTGAGCCCCACCACCAGGCCGTAGCCGATCAACTGGTTGGAACGCACGCCAGAGATGCTGGCGATGTCTTTCAGGCGTTCGGCCTGGGCGACCGCGCTCAGACTCAGCAGGAGTGCCGCCGCCATCAGCTGTTTGAGTTTCAAAGTGGCCACCTAGAAAGGGAACAGCGGGCTAAGGAAGAACCGGTCGAACCAGCCCGGCTGACTCGCATCAGCGAACGAACCCGTACCCGAGTAGGTAATGCGTGCATCGGCAATGCGCGTCGACGACACAGTGTTGTCGGTGGAAATATCATCGGCACGGACCATGCCGGCAATACGCACCAGCTCGTCGCCGGTATTAAGCGTCATCCACTTCTCACCGCGCACGGCGATGATGCCGTTGGGCAATACATCGGCCACCGTCACAGTGACCGAACCGCTCAAGCTGTTGCCCTGCGCTGCCGCGCTCTTGCCGTTGGTGGCGCGATCACCGCTGTAGCCGGCATTCAGACTCAGGTCACCATTGCCCAGGGGGTTATTGGTGTTGGGCACGGCGCCAAACAGCGAGCTCAAACCAATGCTGGCCGTACTGGTCTTGTCGATCTGGGAGTTGGCGTTCTTGCTCGCCTGGGTTCTCTCGTTCAGGGTGATGGTGATGATGTCACCCACGCGGAACGCCTTGCGGTCGCTGTACAGGTTCTGTTCGAAACCGGCCTGGTAGATCGAGCCATTGTTGGCCGCCGCCGGCAACGGCGTGCGCGGCAACACCGGCGCGTAGTACGGGTCATTGGGTTTTGGCGTCGGGGCGACACAGCCCGCGAGCACGGCAATCCCACTCAATGCCAGAACGGAAACATAGCGATTCATGACCCTTACCTCACGGTGTTGCAGGCGCTCTCAGGAGCACCCCATAGACTTGATTACAGATTCTGCGTTACGAACGAAAGCATCTGGTCGGCGGTGGAAATCACCTTGGAGTTCATCTCGTAGGCGCGTTGAGTGGTGATCATGTTGACCATCTCTTCAACGGTGCTGACGTTGGAGGTTTCCAGGGTGCTTTGCAGCGTGGTGCCGAAACCGTTCAGGCCAGGGGTGCCGATTTGCGGCGCGCCGCTGGAAGCGGTTTCCAGGAACAGGTTGTTACCCATCGCCTGCAGGCCGGCCGGGTTGATGAAGTCGGCGGTTTGCAGGTTGCCGATCACTTGCGACGCCGGGTTACCGGCCACGGTGATCGACACGGTGCCGTCGTTGCCGACGGTGAAGGTCTGGGCGTTGTTCGGCACGACGATAGCCGGTTCCAGGGCGAAACCGTTGGCCGTCACGATCTGGCCATTGGAGTCCAGGTGGAAGGTACCGTCACGGGTGTAGGACGTGGTCCCATCCGGCTGCAGGATCTGGAAGAAACCTTTACCGTTGATGGCCATGTCCAGCGGCTGCCCGGTCTGCTGCAGGTTACCGGCGTTGAAGTTCTTCTGGGTGCCGACGATCTTCACACCGGTACCCAGTTGCAGACCCGACGGCAATTCGCTGTCCTGGGTCGACTGGGCGCCTGGCTGGCGCTTGATCTGATAGAGCAAGTCCTGGAACTCGGCGCGATCGCGTTTGAAACCCGTGGTCGACACGTTGGCCAAGTTGTTGGAAATGGTGGTCAGGTTGGTGTCCTGGGCGGACAGGCCTGTTTTGGCAACCCATAGAGCCGGAAGCATGCTGTTCTCCTTCGTGCGCCTGTTTGTTGGCGCTGCGCTGCAAAAATTGGTGGTCGGTCAATAACGGGGCTATCAGCTCATCGCCATTACGCGGGTCATGGCCTGGTCGTCTTCCTTGGCGCTGTTCATCATCTTGATGTGCAACTCGAACTGCTTGGAAAGCGCCAGGACCGCGGTCATTTCTTCCACGGCGTTGACGTTGCTCGCCTGCAGGAAACCCGAGGTCAGCGTGACGTTCGCATCGGCGACGGCCGGCTGGCCATCCTTGGTATGGATGGTGCCATCCAGGCCTTTATTCATATTCTTGAAATCGGGCTGGACCAGCTTGATGCGGTCCACTTCAGCCATCACCCGCGGGCCTTCGCCCATGGCGCGGATGCTGATAGTGCCGTCGGCGCCCACTTCGACTTTCTGCTGCGGCGGTACGGCGATCGGGCCACCGTTGCCCATGATCGGCATGCCGTTGCCGGCGCGCAGCACACCCAGCGCATCGACGTTCATGCTGGCACTGCGCACGTAGGCTTCACCGCCATCGGGGGTTTGCACCGCCATCCAGCCATTGCCGTTCACCGCCACATCCAGGTCGCGACCGGTCTCGATCATCGCGCCAGGGCTGAAGTCGGTCGCGGGACGTTCGGTCATGGCAAACGCACGCGCCGGAAAGCTGTCACCGAACACCGGCATCGAACGCGCCTGTTCCAGGTCGCGTTGGAAACCGTTGGTGGAAATGTTCGCCAAGTTGTTGGCATGGGCCTTCTGCGCCAGTGCATTCTGGCTGGCGCCGGTCATTGCCACATAAAGGTACTTGTCCACGCTCTTTCCTCTTTCTGACGCAGGCTTGCCGCCCACCGCTGTACTGATGAGGCTTAAGCAATTTGCGAACCAACTTTTAAAAACAGGGGAAAGTCCAGGCGGGCTGGGGTTTTCGGGCAGGCTGCAGGATTTGAAGGACTGGAGATAGTCGAAAAAACGGCGGACTTATGCCGCTTACGGCAAGTACCCGTCTTACGGGTGACAGAGAACCAATGCGGGGGGCGCAGTTGGTTATTTGTCCGCCTTGAGGATTTCGTAATCGCGCAACTTATTGGCGATGGTGGTGTGCGACACCCCCAGGCGTTTCCCCAACTGCCGGCTGCTGGGATGCTCGGCATACAGGCTCTCCAGCACCGCCTTCTCGAAGCGCCCGACGATCGCCTCCAAGCCGCCCTCCAGGGAAAAGTCGCCAAGGGGTTGGCGCACGCCGTAGTCCGGCAGGCGGATGTGTTCGACCTTGACCGTCCCGCCGTCACACAGCGATACCGCCTGGAACAGCACGTTTTCCAGCTGCCGCACATTCCCCGGCCAGTGGTAGTGGCTGAGCTTGTCCATGGCGGCAGGCGCCAGCCTGGGCAACGGGCAGCCGATCTGCCGGCTGGCCTGGTCGAGAAAGTGCTCGACCAGGGGCGCAAGGCCGTCGAGGCATTCGCGCAGGGGCGGGATATGCAAGGACAGCACGTTGAGGCGGTGATAGAGGTCCTGGCGGAATTCGCCACGGGCGCAGAGTTCGGAGAGGTCCACCTGGGTGGCGCAGATCACCCGAACATCCAGGTACACCTCTTCGTCACTGCCCACGCGCCGAAAGCAGCCGTCCTGCAGGAAGCGCAGCAATTTCACCTGCAAGCGCGCGCTCATTTCCCCAACGCCATCGAGAAACAACGTACCGCCGGCCGTCAGCTCCAGCAGCCCGAGCTTGCCCTCGGCCCGCGCGCCTTCAAACGCGCCGGGACCGTAGCCGAACAATTCGGTCTCGGCCATCGACTCGGGCAACCCGGCGCAGTTCAGCGCCATCAACGGCGATTGCCCGCGCGGGCTGGCCAGGTGGCACGCGCGCGCCAACAACTCTTTGCCGGTGCCGGTTTCGCCTTCTATTAATAGAGGCGCATCCAACGGCGCCATGCGCCGGGCTTCACGCACCACGGCGGCCATGACCTTGGAGCTTTGGAAAATACTGTCGAAACCGCGCAGCTCCTGTTTGCGCACATTGTAGATACGCTCGCCCACGCGGTCGGCACGGTGCAGGGTCAACACGGCACCGGCCATGGCTTCGCTGTCGTCATGCTCGGAGGATTGCAGCGGTGCGATATCCGCCAGGAACACGTCACCCTTGACCTTGACCCGCAGGCCATTGATCCGCGATTTACTCGCGCGCACCAGTTCCGGCAAGTCGAAATCCTCGGCATAGCGCGACAGCGGAATGCCCGGCACCTCGTCCACCCGCACCCCGAGCAACTGCGCGGCCGCACGGTTGGCGGCGACGATGGAGCCGCCCATGTCGATGGACAGCACCGGAAACTCCAGGGCACCGAGCAGCGCATTGAGCTCCATATGCCGACGCTCACTGGGCATCAGCCCTACCCTTTTGACGCCAAACACCCCGGCAATCGCCTCGAACTGCGGGCGCAGCGCCTGGAATTGCATGTTCACCAGGTTCGGGCAGAACAGGTAAATGGCGTTGCCATGCTCGCCGCCCACCTCACCCTTGGCGACGTTGACGCCGTACTCCACCAACAGGTTGAGGATGTCCCGCAGGATGCCGATGCGGTTCTGGCAGTGCACTTTGATACGCATGAAAAGGCTCGAAAAGTGGGTAGGCGCCGCGTCTTTTTGTCGCTGGGCGCAGATAGTCGTCAAGATTATGTGACAGCCTGGGGGCTTTTCCCAGCCCAATACGCCAACCAGTCGCACTTCCGTAACGAATACTTTACGAAAACCAGTAATTTTTCCTACACAGCCGATGCTGAAGCCGATGGAATCTTGCCCCGCACGGCGTATCAATAGGCTCATCCCAGGACATAACAAGAACGAATGCCTAGCAGGAGAGCCGTATGAAGCAGACGCACTACGTGGCCCGCGAGCCCGATGCGCAAGGTTTTATCCACTACCCGGCGGAAGAGCACGCGGTGTGGAACACCCTGATCACCCGCCAATTGAAAGTGATCGAGGGCCGCGCGTGCCAGGAATACCTGGACGGCATCGACAAGCTCGGCCTGCCCCTGGATCGCATCCCGCAACTGGGTGAAATCAACCAGGTGCTGGCCTCGACCACCGGCTGGCAAGTCGCCCGCGTGCCGGCGCTGATCCCCTTCCAGACCTTCTTCGAATTGCTCGCCAACAAGCAGTTTCCGGTGGCGACCTTTATTCGTACCCGCGAAGAACTGGACTACCTGCAAGAGCCGGATATTTTCCACGAGATCTTTGGCCATTGCCCGCTGCTGACCAACCCCTGGTTCGCCGAATTCACCCACACTTACGGCAAGCTCGGCCTCGCGGCCAGCAAGGAGCAACGGGTATACCTGGCGCGCCTGTACTGGATGACCATCGAGTTCGGCCTGGTGGACACCCCCGACGGTCGGCGTATCTACGGTGGCGGGATTTTGTCGTCGCCCAAGGAAAGTGTTTACTGCCTGTCCGACCAGCCTGAACATCAAGCCTTCGACCCGCTGGAAGCGATGCGCACGCCGTATCGCATCGACATCCTGCAACCGCTGTATTTCGTGCTGCCCAACCTCAAGCGCCTGTTCGAAGTGGCGCAGGAAGACATCATGGGCATGGTCGAGCGCGGCATGCAGCTTGGGTTGCATGCGCCGAAATTCCCGCCAAAACCCAAGGCCGCGTGAACCGTGGCTTTTAAGGCCAGGTGAGTCTGTTCCCCGGCCCCGCGTTGCTTTAGGGTGACGCCACTGACGACCGTTTTTAAACACTCGAATTCAGGACACCATCACATGACCACCTTGAACCAAGCCCACTGCGAAGCCTGCCGCGCCGATGCCCCGCAAGTCAGCGATGAAGAACTGCCGGTGCTGCTCAAGCAGATCCCCGACTGGAACATCGAAGTGCGCGATGGCGTGATGCAGCTGGAAAAGGTTTTCCTGTTCAAGAACTTCAAGTTCGCCCTGGCCTTTACCAACGCCATGGGTGAAATCTCCGAAGCCGAAGGCCATCACCCAGGCCTGCTCACCGAATGGGGCAAGGTCACCGTGACCTGGTGGAGCCACTCCATCAAGGGCCTGCACCGCAACGACTTCATCATGGCCGCGCGCACCGACGAAGTGGCCAAGGACGCCGAGGGCCGCAAGTAATGCATTTCGATGCCATAGGCCGGGTACCCGGCGACCCGATCCTCGGCTTGATGGACCTGTATGCCCAGGACGCCAACCCGAACAAGTTCGACCTTGGCGTGGGCGTCTATAAGGACGACCAGGGCCTGACGCCGATTCCCGCTTCGGTAAAGCGCGCCGAGCAGCGCCTGGTCGACACCCAGGCCACCAAGACCTATATCGGCGGCCACGGCGATGCAGCGTTCGGCAGCCTGATCAGCGAACTGGTGCTGGGCGCCGACTCCGCCCTGCTGCGCGAACACCGTGCCGGCGCCACTCAAACCCCAGGCGGCACCGGCGCCCTGCGCCTGAGCGCCGACTTTATCGCCCACAACCTGCCCGGCCGTGGCGTGTGGCTGAGCGACCCGACCTGGCCGATCCACGAAACCATCTTTTCCAAGGCCGGGCTCAAGGTCAGCCATTACCCCTACGTGGGCGCGGACAACCGCCTGGATGTGGCGGCGATGCTGGCAACCCTCTCCACCGTGCCCAAGGGCGACGTGGTCTTGCTGCACGCCTGCTGCCATAACCCGACCGGCTTCGACCTGTCCCAGGATGACTGGCGCCAGGTGCTGCACATCGTGCGTGAGCGTCAGTTGCTGCCGCTGATCGACTTCGCCTACCAGGGCTTTGGCGACGGCCTGGAGCAGGACGCCTGGGCGGTGCGCTTGTTGGCGGCTGAACTGCCGGAAGTATTGATCACCAGTTCGTGCTCGAAGAACTTCGGCCTGTACCGCGACCGTGTCGGCGCGCTGATCGTGTGTGCGGCGGATGCCGAGAAGCTGATGGATGTACGCAGCCAGCTGGCAAACACTGCGCGCAACCTGTGGTCGACGCCGCCGGACCATGGTGCGGCGGTGGTCGCGACCATCCTGGGGGATGCCGAGCTGAAAAAGCAGTGGAGCGAGGAAGTCGAAGCCATGCGTGCGCGAATCGCGCAGTTGCGTTCCGGACTGGTGGAGGCGTTGGCGCCCCATGGTCTATCGGAACGGTTTGCGCACATTGGGGCGCAACGCGGGATGTTTTCCTACACCGGTTTGAGTGCCGAACAGGTCAAGCAACTGCGCGAGAAGCACAGCGTGTATATGGTCAGTTCGGGACGGGCCAACGTGGCGGGGATCGATGCGACACGCCTGACGCTCCTGGCAGAAGCCATCGCCGACGTCTCCCACTGACGAAACCGGGACTGAAAATGTGGGAGGGGGCTTGCTCCCTCCCACATTTTGACCGAGCACACCCCTCAGCTGGCGACCATCTCGGCTTTCAGCAGCGCTTCTTTCGCCTGCGCATCCGCCAAGCGATACAACTCGATGCTCCCATCCCAGTGCTCGATCAACGCCGTGCACGACTCCACCCAATCCCCGCAGTTGAGGTAATCCACCTCGCCCACCTTGCGAATCTCCGCATGGTGGATATGCCCGCACACCACGCCATGCAACTCGCGCCGGGTCACTTCGTGGGCGATGGCTTCTTCAAAATCGCTGATAAAGCTCACGGCGGTTTTGACCTTGTGTTTCAGGTACGCCGACAAAGACCAGTAGCCATAGCCGTAGCGGGCGCGCCAGTGGTTCAACCAGCGGTTCAAGGTGAGGGTGAACTCGTAGGCCGAGTCGCCCAGGAACGCCAGCCAACGGTGGTAGCGGGTGATCACATCGAACTGGTCGCCGTGGATCACCAGCAGATGGCGACCGTCGGCCGTCACGTGCACCGCCTCATCCACCAACTGGATATTGCCCAGGATCAGCTTGGAGTAGCGGCGCAGGAACTCGTCGTGGTTGCCGGTCACGTAGATCACCTCGGTCCCGCGCTTGGCCATGGTCAGCAGGCGACGGATCACGTTGGTGTGGGCCTGGGGCCAATACATGCCGCCGCGCATTTTCCAGCCGTCGATGATATCGCCCACCAGGTAGACCTTATCGGCGTGGTAGCCCTTGAGGAACTGCGACAGGTGTTCGGCTTGGCAATCCCGGGTGCCCAGGTGCACGTCGGAAATCCACAGGGTACGAACCCGCTGCTTGCGGCTGGGCTTGGTGAACTCGGCACTGGTCATGGGCATCCCTCGACGCTGTTTTCGCGAGCTTGCGCCCTGGCGATTAATAGCCCATGACAGTCGTGCGTCAGTCCGATGACAGCGCCCGCCGGCCGCGAAGCGTTGTAGACTGGCGGCCTGCCGCCCAGGAGACCGCGATGAGACCGTCGCTCACGCTACGCCACTACCTCGAAGCGCCCATCGCCCACAGCCATGACCATGCACAGTTGGTGTTCGGCCTGTCCGGCCACCTGGACCTGGAAGTCGACGGCCGTGGCAGCCAGGTGCGCGAAAGCAGCGTGATGGTGCTGCCCTTCTCCGCCCACCACGCCTGTGGCAGTCGCGATGGCAGCCGCTGCCTGGTGCTGGATGTGCCCACGGAGCATTGGCTCCTGCAATCCCTGGGCGAACACGCCGACGCCAGCCGCCGCCTGCTCGATCAACCGGCACGCCTGGCCCTGGATCCCCGGCAACACCAACTGGTGCAATGGCTGGCGCACGGCCCTGTGGATGATCCACTGATCGTCCAACAGGGTGCGGTGCTGTTGCTGGCCAGCCTCAATCATCCGCAGGCCCCGCAGGTGCCGGGCCGCCGCCTGCCGTATGCGGCATTCAATGCGCATATCGAGCGACACGTCGCCCATCCGTTGCAGGTCGCCGACCTGGCGCGTATCGCCGGCCTGTCGGTGGCGCGCCTGCATGCGCGCTTCATCGCCGAATGCGGGCAGACGCCCATGGATTACATCCGCAGCCGGCGCCTGCAACTGGCCCTGAACCTGCTACGCGAGACGCCGCTGCCCATCGGTGAAATCGCCGAGCGGGTGGGCTACACCTCACAAAGTGCCTTTGCCGCCGCTATGCTGCGTGAATTCGGCGCCTCTCCCGGCGCGTTGCGGCGCGCCCCATAGGGCGAGCCTTGCGCTAAAAATCGCGAGTCCCACGACAGACGCACACACCTGCACCCTCTAGACTGCGAACCTGTCACTCCCGTTGGTTCAAGGATCGCAATGACTCCCCGCTCAGCCCTCGGCGCCTTGCATATCGGCGCATTGATGTTTGGCCTCACCGGCGTATTCGGCAAGCTGGCGGCCGCCTCCCCGGCCATCATCGTCTTCGGTCGTGCCGCATTTGCCGTGATTGCCCTGGCAGTGTTTGCGCGCTTCGCCAGCAACGCCCCCTGGAAAACCCTGGCGCCGCAGGACTGGCGTCGCCTGCTGGTCAGCGGCGTGTTGCTGGCGGCGCATTGGGTGACGTTCTTCATTGCCGTCAAGGTCGCCGGCGTGGCCGTCGCCACGCTGGGGTTCACCGCATTCCCGGCGTTTACCGTGATCCTCGAAGGGCTGATCTTCCGCGAGCGTATTCGCGCCAATGAGATCGTGCTGGTGGCCCTGGTCACCGTTGGCCTGGTGCTGGTGACGCCGGACTTCAATCTCGCCAGCGAAGCCACGGGCGGCCTGCTTTGGGGAATTGTCTCGGGCTTGCTGTTCTCATTGTTGTCGCTGAACAACCGCGCCAGCTCCGGACGGATTCCCGCCGTGCAGGCAGCGCTGTGCCAGAACGTGGTGGTCGCGGTGTGCCTGCTGCCCGTGGCCGCGCCGGGGCTGGCGGACGTTCGCGCGCTGGACTGGTTGTGGATCGGCCTGCTTGGGGTGTTCTGCACCGGCCTGGCCCACAGCCTGTTTGTCGCCAGCCTCGCGGTGATCAAGGCACGCACCGCCTCGGTGGTGTTCGCCATGGAGCCGGTCTATGGCATCACGGTAGCCTGGCTGCTGTTTGCCGAAACCCCGACCCTGCGCATGTTGCTGGGCGGCGCGTTGATCATCGTCGCCATCGTGCTTTCCGGGCTGATGGGCAGCGCCAGCCAGGCCAAGCAGCCCGCTGCAACGGCCTGATCTATACTTTAAACATCCGCAACAGTCAGCCGTCGTTCAACGGATACAGACTCCTCGACGACAGCCATGGTGTTTTCTGCAGTTGCTGCACGCGAGTGGTCACTCCATCAACGCGATGCAGGGGTTTCATCATGGAAATGTTCATCAGCTTGTTGGTTCAGATCATCAGCGGTGCCGTCGGTGGCAATTTGGCCGGCATGACCAAACAAAGCCTGGGCACCGGGCTCAATACCATGCTGGGGGGTGTCGGCGGGCTCGTGCTGGGCCAGGTCGTAGCCGCGCTGACCGGCACATCGGGCGGCGAGGCGCTGGATGTGGCAGCAGTCGGCAGCAATATCGTCGGCGGCGGCGTGGGCGGCCTGGTGCTGACCTGGGTCGTGGGCTTCATCAAAAGCAAGATGGCCGCCAAATAGCGGCGCACTGAGGGGTCACCGCCCTGATGTAGCGGTGACCTTCATTGCGTACGGTCGTTGTGGCCCAGGTCGCGGTGTGGGTCGATCTGGTCGCGCACCCGTTGCTTGAGCACCTTGGCTTCAGGGAAGCCACCATCCGCCTTGCGCTCCCAGATCTGCACACCGTCGCAGGTGATCCGAAACGCACCGCCGGTGGCCGGCTCCAGCGCCACCCGGCCGAGGTCATCGGCAAACGTACTCAACAACTCCTGCGCCAGCCACGCGGCGCGCAGCAGCCACTGGCACTGGGTGCAATAGGTGATGACAATCTCGGGTTTGCTCAACGACATAATTTGAGAGGCTCCTGGCGTAACGGGCTCGGTGGATCGGATGGCTATAATACCGGCCTTTATCGCCCAGCCTCGAGATTCATGATGCGCCGCCTGTTGTCCTGCCTGTTCCTGTGCCTGCTCCCGCTTCTTGCCGACGCCGTTGAGACGCCCCGCCCCAAAATCGGCCTGGTGCTGTCCGGCGGTGCCGCCCGAGGCCTGGCCCATATCGGCGTGCTCAAGGCCCTGGAGGAACAGGGTATTCATATCGACGCGATTGCCGGCACCAGCATGGGCGCGGTGATTGGCGGGCTGTATGCGTCGGGCTACAAGATCGATGAGCTGGAAAAACTGGCCCTGGGCATCGACTGGCAACAGGCGCTGTCCGACGCACCGCCACGGGAAGACGTGCCGTTTCGACGCAAGCAGGATGACCGGGATTTCCTGGTCAAGCAGAAACTCAGCTTCCGCGATGACGGCAGCCTCGGCCTGCCCCTTGGCGTGATCCAGGGCCAGAACCTGGCGCTGTTGCTGGAAAGCATGTTCGCCCATACCAGCAACACGCGTAATTTCGACAAGCTGCCGATCCCCTTTCGCGCCGTGGCCACCGACATCACCACCGGCGAGAAAGTGGTATTCAGCAAGGGCCACCTGCCCCAGGTGATCCGCGCCAGCATGTCGATCCCGGCCGTGTTCGCGCCGGTGGAGCTGGATGGCCGCCTGCTGGTGGATGGCGGCATGACCGATAACATCCCACTGGATGTGGCGCGTGAGATGGGCGTGGACATCGCCATCGTGGTCGACATCGGCACCCCGCTGCGTTCACGCAAGCAACTGGCGACGGTGGTGGACGTGCTCAACCAGTCCATCACCCTGATGACCCGGCGCAACTCCGAAGAACAACTCAAGGCCCTGCAGCCCAAGGACGTCCTGATCCAGCCGCCCCTGGCCGCCTATGGCGTGACGGATTTCGGCCGCGCCAAGGACATGATCGATGCAGGCTACCGCGCCACCCGCGCCCTTGACGTTCGCCTGGCCCATTTGCGCCCCGCCGAGCCGATCGACCCGCAACTGGTGGCCGCGCGCACCGCGGGCGAACGCACCCCGGTGATCACCGCGATCAAGGTGGAGAACGACTCGAAGGTCAGCGACGACGTGATCCGCTACTACATCCGCCAACCGTTGGGCCAACCGCTGGAACTTGGCCGCCTGCAGACCGACATGGGCACCCTGTATGGCCTGGATTACTTCGAGCAGGTGCAATACCGCGTGGTGAAAAAGGGCCAGGACAACACCCTGGTGATCAGCGCGCGCGGCAAACGCAGCGGCACCGACTACCTGCGCCTGGGCCTGAACCTGTCGGACGATATGCGCGGCGACAGCGCCTTCAACCTCGGCGCCAGCTACCGCATGAACGGCATCAATCGCCTGGGCGCCGAGTGGCTGACGCGGGTGCAGATCGGTGATCGGCAGGAGCTTTACAGCGAGTTCTACCAGCCGATGGATACCGGTTCGCGCTACTTTGTCGCGCCGTATATCAGCGCCCAGGCACAGAACGTCGAGCTGATCCTGGACAACGACCCCATCTCCGAATACCGCCTGGAACGCTACGGTTTCGGCCTCAACGTGGGGCGGCAGATCGGCAACAGCGGCGAGATCCGCTTCGGTGTCGGCGAGGCCTGGGGCAAGGCGGATGTGCGCATCGGCGACCGCGACCTGCCAAGTGTGAGCTTCAGCGAAGGCTTCTATGAACTGAAGTATTCCTTCGACTCCCTGGATAACGTGTACTTCCCCCACAGCGGCGAGGACATTGGCCTGGCGTTTCGCGAATTCGAACCGGGGCTGGGCTCGGACCAGCGCTATCGACAATGGGAGTTCAAGCTGGACAAGGCCATGAGCCACGGTCCGGACACGCTGGTGCTGGGCGGGCGCTACGGGCGCACCCTGGATGATTCGGACGTGGTGATTTCCAGCTTCCTGCTGGGCGGTGCGCGGCAGTTATCGGGCTTCCGCCAGGATGCGATTTCCGGACAGAACATCAGCTTGATGCGCGCGGTGTACTACCGCCGGCTGACACCGCGCTCCTATCTGCCGCTGGATTTCCCGCTGTACCTGGGCGCGTCCCTGGAACGGGGCCGGGCGTGGAACAACGACAATGAGTTCGACAGCGGCTATATCAACGCCGCGAGTATTTTCCTCGGGTTTGATACGCCGCTGGGGCCGCTGAATTTCAGCTATGGGTTCAACGATGATAATCAGAAGGCGGTGTACCTGAACCTCGGGCAAACCTTCTAACCCTTGCTACAGGGCTCGGATCAGGATTTTTCCAGGTTTGCCAGGATGTGCCCATGCACCCGCATGCAGACACGCATATCTTCTTCGTCAATGCCCACAAACAGCTCGTGACGCAATGCCGTGGCGATAGTCTCGATCTGCTCGATCAACGGCTTGGCGGTGTCACACAGCAGGATGCGCTTGGCGCGACGGTCCTCCACCACGGCCTGGCGTTGCACCAGGCCCTGGCCTTCGAGGCTGTCGAGCAACCGGGCCAGGGTCGGCCCTTCTACGCCGACGCTTTGCGCCAACTCACGCTGGGTGGGGGCCTCTTCAAAACGGGCCAGGTGCAGCAGCACCAGCCAGCGCGCCTGGGACAGGCCCAACCCGGCCAAACGGCGGTCGAGCTCGGCGCGCCAACCTCGGGACATTTGCGCCAGCTGCATGCCAAAACGGTGTTGATCGGTTAACGGCATAAAAAACTCATGGTTTAGACTGAAAATAAAGTATGGCTAATTATTAGTCAGCTAAGCATGAGCCATGTCACTAGGCAAGAGTTGCTATGTACTGATTCGTTACATTGTCGTAATTGGCACACTAAATTTCGAATTCAGACTGCAAAGCGGCCCGCACGCAGTACAAAACCCCTTCAGGAACACGCCCGGTAAACAGCGGTGCAATCTCCGCAACCGGTGGCAATTCGCCTTCTCCGTCCAGGAATGCATCCTGGATTTCGCCGAGCAAATCTTCCGGCAAATCAAGGGCCTGCTCCAATGACAACTGCTGCTTGCCGATGGCTTCGGCCAGCAAGGTATAGACGTTTTTCTCCGTGCATTGCAGCTGGCCGGCGATCTGGATCGGGGTCATGCCGGCGCGGGCCAGGCTGATCAGCTCATGGCGAATATCGGCGATTTCCTTCGGCGCTTCGGCCTGGCCACCGAGCACTTCGAGGAACGCCTGGCCGTAGCGCTCCAGCTTGCGCGCACCGACGCCGCTGACCCGCGCCATTTCGGCCATGGTGGTGGGCTGCTCGCGCAGCATTTCCAGCAAGGTGGAGTCGGGGAAAATAACGTACGGCGGCACGCTGTGTTCCTGGGCCAGTTTGCGTCGCAGGGTACGCAGGGCTTCCCACTGTTCGCGCTCCTCGCCTCGTACAAGCTGGCTGGCCTGGCTGGTGCTGGTCTTGGCGGTGGTTTGCGGCTTGAGGTCGCGGCGCAGCTCCAGGCTCACCTCGCCCTTGAGCAGCGGCCGGCAGCTGTCGTTCAGGCGCAGGCCGCCGTACCCTTCGATATCGATGTCCACCAGGCCACGCGCGACCATCTGCCGGAACAGCGAACGCCACTCGCCTTCGGCACGGGCCTTGCCGACGCCGTAGACCGAGAGTTTCTCGTGGCCGAAGCTGCGCACTTTTTCGTTGTCCTTGCCCAGCAATACATCCACCAGATGACCGACGCCATAACGCTGGCCGGTGCGGTAGATCGTCGACAGTGCCTGGCGCGCGGGCTCGGTGGCGTCCCAGGTCTGCACCCCATCGATGCAGTTATCGCAGTGACCGCACGGTTGCGGCATGTCCTCGTCGAAGTAGGCCAGCAAGGTCTGGCGGCGGCAGCGGGTCTCTTCACACAACGAGAGCATCGCGTCGAGCTTGTGCTGCTCCAGGCGCTTGTGGCGCTCATCGCCTTCGGAGTTCTGCAGCATCTGCTTGAGCATCACCACATCTTGCAGGCCGTAGACCATCCAGGCATCCGCCGGCAGGCCATCACGGCCGGCACGCCCGGTCTCCTGGTAATAGGCCTCGAGGGACTTGGGCAGGTCCATATGGGCGACGAAGCGCACGTTGGATTTGTCGATGCCCATGCCGAACGCGATGGTGGCCACCATGATCAGGCCTTCCTCGTTGAGGAAGCGCTTCTGGTGGGCAGCGCGCGTTTCGTTGGGCAGGCCGGCGTGGTACGGCAGCGCCGGGTAACCCTGTTCGCAGAGGAACGCGGCCACTTCATCGACCTTCTTGCGCGACAGGCAATAGACAATGCCCGCATCGCTGCGCCGCTCGGAGAGAAACGCCAGCAACTGCTTGCGCGGCTGCTCCTTGGGCACGATGCGGTAGAAAATATTCGGCCGGTCGAAGCTCGACAGGAAACGCTCAGCGTTCTGCAGGTGCAGACGCTCGACGATTTCTTCACGGGTGCGCTTGTCGGCCGTGGCGGTCAGGGCGATACGCGGAACGTCCGGGAACAGCTCCGCCAGTTGACCGAGCTGCAAATATTCGCGGCGGAAATCATGCCCCCATTGCGATACGCAGTGGGCTTCGTCGATGGCGAACAGGGCAATTTCCAGGCTCTGCAAAAACGCCAGCATGCGCGGCTGCACCAGGCGCTCAGGTGCCAGGTAAAGCATCTTCACTTCACCGCGCTTGATCCGCGCGGCCAGGTCGCGTTGCTGCTCGGCACTGAGGGTGGAGTTCAAGGCGGCGGCGGCAACGCCGAGTTCTTCCAGGGTCGCAACCTGGTCGTCCATCAACGCGATCAGGGGCGACACCACCACTGCCAGCCCGTTGCGCAACAACGCCGGCACCTGGAAGCACAACGACTTGCCACCACCGGTAGGCATCAGGACCAGGGCATCACCGCCCTTGGCCACGCGCTCAATGATCGCACCCTGGCGGCCACGAAAACTGTCGTAGCCGAAGATGTCCTTGAGGACGCGTTGAGCCTGATCGAGCATGTATAACTCCAACAAAATAGTGCCGAAATCCCTCTGTACAGGCTGGTCGAAAAAATGCGGGCTCACGGAAAATAATCCGTAAGCGAAGTTTTCTCGACCTGGCGCTTGGCCTGCAAGGGCATCACAAAACGCGGCAGTATACCCGAGCGTCATCCGGCAAAGGGTGCCGCTGACGAATTGCAGCCCGTCTCTAAAACCTGGCAAATATGCATGCCGACTGGCTTGGGCGCGCAAGAAAGCCTAGAATTCAGCATCGTTTATTCCCAAGGTAGTCCTTCAATGTCCTTCGCTGAGCAACTAACCCGCCTGCAAGCCTTCCTCGACGCCGATGAGCTGCATGACGAGGCGCTGGACTACGTGGCCGCCCACGGCTACCTGACCGCCCTGTCGATCTGCTCCGAGGTCGTTCCCGACCGTGAATGGATCGACGCACTGTTCGCCGAAGAGCCGCACTACGCCGACGCCGCCCAGCGCGAAGAAATCGAATCCACCCTGCTGGCCCTCAAGGCCCACATCTCGCGCCAACTGGCCTCCGATGAAGAGTTCGAGTTGCCGTGCGAGCTGGACCTGGGCGAAGATCCGGACGACTCCGACCTGCGCGGCTGGTGCATCGGCTTCATGGAAGGTGTGTTCCTGCGTGAAGCCGCCTGGTTCGAAACCGCCGAGGAAGAAGTCAGTGAAATGCTCTTGCCGATCATGGTCGGTTCGGGGCTGTTCGAGGAAGAAGCTGAATTTTCCGACATCGCCGCCGACGCCAACCTGATGGACGACATGATCGTACAGATCCCGGAAGCCCTGACCGCCCTGTACCTGCTGTGCAACGCCCCTGACGAAAAACCGGCGATCCTCAAGCCACGCCACCACTGAGTCGCTTGCCCGTGACACCCATGGGCAATCGCTCGCTGCTCCTGCGCTACGTGCTGCTGGCCATCGGCTGGCTGAGCGTAGCGTTGGGAGTGATCGGTATTTTCCTGCCGGTATTGCCGACCACCCCCTTCCTCCTGCTCGCCGCCGCCTGCTTCGCTCGCAGCTCCCCGCGCTTCTACCAGTGGCTGGTGGAACACCCGCGCCTGGGCCCCTGGATTCGTGACTACCTGGATGGCAATGGTATCCCGCTCAAGGGCAAGGTCTACGCCATCGGCCTGATGTGGCTGAGTATCGGTTTTTCCTGCTACCTGGTGCCGTTGCCATGGGCACGTGGCTTCATGCTGACCAGCGCCGTGCTGGTGACAATCTACATCCTGCGCCAGAAAACCTTGCCACCGCGCTGAGCGCCCCCTGCGACATTAGATCCCACACGACCTTGGTCGACACTGACTAACCCCAGGCATCATGCGAGACTGTCCAACCGGGCCTGGAATGCCTGGGTGTTCTCATGCTCGGAGTTACCATGACGCTGTCCAGCGGGCTGATCGCCGCCGTTGCCCTGGCCTATATGGCCATTATGTTTGCCATCGCCTTCTACGGTGACCGCCGCCGTGCGCCGCTGCCGCCGCGCATGCGTGCCTGGGTCTATAGCCTGTCGCTGGCCGTCTACTGCACCAGCTGGACCTTCTTCGGCGCCGTAGGCCAGGCCGCCGAACAGCTGTGGGCGTTCTTACCGATCTACCTGGGACCGGTGCTGTTGCTGGTGTTGGCACCCTGGGTCCTGCAGAAGATGATCCTGATCAGCAAGCAGGAAAACATCACCTCCATCGCCGACTTCATCGCCGCACGCTATGGCAAATCCCAGTCCCTGGCGGTGGTGGTCGCGCTGATCTGCCTGGTGGGCGTGCTGCCTTATATCGCCCTGCAACTCAAAGGCATTGTGCTGGGGGTCAACCTGCTGATTGGCGCAGGTGCCGACACCACCGGCACCCGCGCGCAAGACACCGCCTTGATCGTGTCCCTGGTGCTGGCGTTGTTCACCATTGTGTTCGGTACCCGCAACCTCGACGCCACCGAACACCACCGCGGCATGGTGCTGGCGATTGCGTTTGAATCGTTGGTGAAGCTGTTCGCCTTTCTCGCGGTCGGGGCGTTTGTGACCTACGGCCTGTACGACGGTTTCGGCGACCTGTTCAGCCAGGCGATGCTCGCGCCACGCCTGGAGGAATACTGGAAGGAAACCATCAACTGGCCGTCGATGGTGGTGCAGACCGGCGTCGCCATGATGGCGATCATCTGCTTGCCCCGGCAGTTCCATGTGACGGTCGTCGAGAATATCGACCCCCAGGATCTGCGCCTGGCCAAGTGGGTGTTCCCGGCCTACCTGATCCTCGCAGCACTGTTTGTCGTGCCGATCGCCTTGGGCGGCAAGATGATGCTGCCCGGCTCGGTGCTGCCGGACTCCTACGTGATCAGCCTGCCCATGGCCGAGGCTCACCCGGCCCTCGCCGTGCTGGCGTTTATCGGCGGTGCGTCGGCGGCCACCGGCATGGTGATCGTGGCGAGCATCGCCTTGTCGACCATGGTCTCCAACGACATGCTGCTGCCCTGGCTGCTGCGCCGCTCCAGCGCCGAGCGACCGTTCGAAGTGTTCCGCCACTGGATGCTGTCGGTGCGCCGGGTCAGCATCGTGATCATCCTGCTGCTGGCGTATGTCAGCTACCGCCTGCTGGGCTCCACCGCGAGCCTGGCGACCATCGGCCAGATCGCGTTTGCCGCGGTGACTCAACTGGCCCCGGCCATGCTTGGCGCACTGTATTGGAAGCAAGCCAACCGACGTGGTGTATTTGCGGGGCTGGCGGCGGGTACGTTCCTGTGGTTCTACACCTTGGTCCTGCCGGTTACCGCGAAAAGCCTGGGTTGGTCCCTCGCCATTTTCCCGGGGCTGACGTGGATGCATTCGCACCCGCTCGGTTTGTCCGTCACCTCACTGACCCTGGGCACCGTGTTTTCCCTGGCGGGTAACTTCACGCTGTTCGTGTGGGTGTCGATGCTGTCGCGCACACGTGTGTCGGAACACTGGCAAGCCGGGCGTTTTATCGGCCAGGAAATCAGCCCGCGCGCCAATGCCCGCTCGATGCTGTCGGTACAGATCAGCGACCTGCTCAGCCTGGCTGCGCGGTTTGTCGGCGAAGAACGGGCCCAGCAGAGTTTTATCCGCTTCGCCTATCGCCAGGGCAAAGGCTTTAACCCCAACCAGAATGCCGACAACGACTGGATCGCCCACACCGAGCGATTGCTGGCCGGTGTGCTCGGCGCATCCTCGACCCGGGCCGTGGTGAAAGCGGCGATCGAAGGGCGGGAAATGCAGCTGGAAGACGTGGTACGCATCGCCGACGAAGCGTCCGAAGTGCTGCAATTCAATCGTGCCTTGCTGCAAGGCGCCATCGAGAACATCACCCAGGGCATCAGTGTGGTGGACCAGTCCCTGAAACTGGTGGCCTGGAACCGGCGTTACCTGGAGTTGTTCAATTACCCGGACGGGCTGATCAGCGTAGGCCGACCGATTGCCGACATCATCCGCTACAACGCCGAGCGCGGCCTGTGCGGACCGGGCGAAGCCGAGGTCCACGTGGCACGCCGCCTGCACTGGATGCGCCAGGGCCGCGCGCATACCTCAGAGCGGCTGTTCCCGAATGGGCGGGTGATCGAGCTGATCGGCAACCCGATGCCCGGCGGCGGCTTCGTCATGAGCTTCACCGACATTACCGCGTTCCGCGAGGCCGAGCAGGCACTTACCGAGGCCAACGAAGGCCTCGAGCAACGGGTGACCGAGCGCACCCACGAACTGTCGCAGCTCAATGTGGCGCTCACCGATGCCAAGGGCGTTGCCGAGTCCGCCAGCCAGTCAAAGACCCGCTTCCTCGCGGCCGTCAGCCATGACCTGATGCAACCGCTGAACGCCGCCCGGCTGTTCTCCGCCGCCCTTTCCCACCAGAACGACGGCCTGTCCAGCGAAGCCCGGCAACTGGTACAGCACCTGGACAGCTCGCTGCGTTCGGCCGAAGACCTGATCAGCGACCTGCTGGATATCTCGCGCCTGGAAAACGGCAAGATCAACCCGCAGCGCCAGCCCTTTGTGCTCAACGAACTGTTCGACACCCTCGGCGCGGAATTCAAGGCCCTGGCCCAGGAACAAGGCCTGCGTTTTCGCCTGCGCGGCAGCCGCTTGCGCGTGGACAGTGACATCAAGTTGCTGCGGCGGATCCTGCAGAATTTCCTGACTAACGCTTTCCGGTATGCCGACGGCCCGGTGCTGCTGGGCGTACGTAGGCGCAAGGGCGAGCTTTGCCTGGAAGTCTGGGACCGAGGCCCTGGCATCCCGTTGGATAAACAGAAGGTGATCTTCGAAGAGTTCAAGCGCCTGGACAGCCACCAGACCCGCGCCGAGAAAGGCCTGGGCCTGGGCCTGGCGATTGCCGACGGCCTGTGCCGGGTGCTGGGCCATCGCTTGAGCGTACGCTCCTGGCCGGGCAAGGGCAGCGTGTTCAGCGTGCGTGTGCCGCGGGCACGCAACCAGGCCAGCCCGCAGCCCAAGCCTACCCAGGAGAACGGCCTGCCGTTAAGCGGCGCGCAAGTGCTCTGCGTGGATAACGAAGAGAGCATCCTGATCGGTATGCGCAGCCTGCTGACACGTTGGGGCTGTGAAGTGTGGACCGCCACCGACCAGGCGCAATGTGCGGCGCTGCTGGAGCAAGGCGTACGCCCGCAACTGGCGCTGGTGGATTACCACCTCGACCACGGCGAGACCGGCACCGAGCTCATGGGCTGGCTGCGGGCGCAAATGGCGGAGCCGATTCCCGGTGTGGTCATCAGTGCCGACGGCCGCCCGGAGATGGTGGCAGAGGTGCATGCGGCAGGGTTGGATTACCTCGCCAAACCGGTGAAACCCGCCGCGCTGCGGGCGTTGCTGAGTCGACACTTACCGCTGTAAACCGGATGTACTCAGTCAAAATTGGGGAGGGGGCTTGCCCCCTTCCACCTTTCGGATTGTGTTTATTCGGGCAGGTGCGCCACGCCGTCGGCGTCGGTCATCGCCCGCTCCAGCAAATCCGCCGGCAGGCTTTTGCTGGCACGCGCACCGAGCAACTTTAATTGCTCGGTGCGACTGACCAGGTTTCCGCGCCCATCTGTCAGCTTGTTCCGCGCCGCGCTGTAAGCCTTGTCCAATTGCTGTAGACGATTGCCCACTTCGTCCAGGTCCTGGATAAACAGCACGAACTTGTCGTACAGCCACCCGGCGCGTTCGGCGATTTCGCGGGCGTTCTGGCTTTGACGCTCTTGCTTCCAGAGACTGTCGATCACCCGCAGGGTGGCGAGCAGCGTCGTTGGGCTGACGATCACGATATGCCGGTCGAAGGCCTCTTGGAACAGATTCGGTTCGGCCTGCAAGGCCGCGGAAAAAGCGGCTTCGATCGGTACGAACAACAACACGAAATCCAGGCTGTGCAGGCCTTCCAGGCGTTTGTAATCCTTGCCGGCCAAGCCTTTGACGTGATTGCGCAGCGACAGTACGTGCTGCTTCAAGGCTGCCTGGCCGATCACCTCATCATCCGCCGCGACATACTGCTGGTACGCGGTCAGGCTGACCTTGGAATCCACCACCACCTGCTTGTCGCCGGGCAGCATGATCAGCACATCCGGTTGGAAGCGCTCACCGTCCGGGCCCTTCAAGCTGACCTGGGTCTGGTACTCGCGGCCCTTCTCCAGGCCGGCGTGTTCCAGCACCCGTTCGAGGATCAACTCACCCCAGTTGCCCTGGGTTTTCTGGCCCTTGAGGGCGCGGGTCAGGTTGGTGGCTTCGTCTGACAGACGCAGGTTCAGCTGCTGCAGGCGTTCAAGCTCCTTGGCCAGGGAAAAGCGCTCGCGAGCCTCGTTCTGATAGCTCTCTTCCACGCGTTTTTCGAAGGACTGGATGCGTTCCTTCAAGGGATCGAGCAACTGGCCAAGGCGCTCCTGGCTGGTCTCGGCAAAGCGCTGCTCACGCTCATCGAAGATCTTGCCGGCCAGCTCAGCGAATTGCGCACGCAACTCGTCCCGCGAGCCCTGCAGGTCGGCGAGGCGCTGCTGATGGCTTTCCTGCTGCTCGCGCAGTTCGGCGCGCAAGGCGGCCGACAATGCGTCGAGGCGGCGTAATTCGGTTTCCTTGGCGCTGCGGTCAAGGTTCCAGGCGTGGGCGGCGTCGCGGGCGTTGTCGCGGTCGATCTGCAACAGCTCGACCTCGCGGCGCACTGCAGCCAGGTCCGCTTGCTTGGCGGCGTTGGCCTGGCTCAGATCGCTGATTTCATCACGACTGGCATCCAGTTGAGCGGCGAGGCCCTCCTGGGCCAGTTGCGCAGTGGCCAGGCGCTCTTCGAGCAGTTCCCAACCGGTGGTCCGCGCGGTCAACCGCCGCTGAATCTGCCAGCACACCGCCAATAAAGGCACTGCGGCGCCAGCCAGGCCCAGGGCAACACTGGTCCAGTCAAAAACCATAGCCATTTCTGCCATCACCGAAAAGGAGCAAGGTTAACCAAGCGTAGAGCGTGAGGACAGCTCAGTCTTCGACCTGACCCAGTTCCCGTTGGGCACGGCGGTCACCGGCACGGGCGGCCAGGCGCAGCAGATCGTGGCCGATGCGGCGGTCGCGGGCGTTGCCGCACTCGCGGCACATCAATTGGCCCAGACGGCTTTGCGCAGCCACTACGCCCTCACGGGCCGGCTGCTTGAGCAAGCGCCCGGCGAAGTGTTTGACGTTGGTGCTATGCCCCAGGCGTGGGCTGTCAAGCAACCACAGGGCGACTTTCAAGGAAAAACGCTTGGGTGCGGTAACAGTCTGGGGGGTGTCGGTAACAGAAGGTGATACTGAGCGAAACTTCATAAAGCACTGTGGGACAGAACGGAAGGCGCGCCACTCTACTCTTTTTTTCGCACAGGTAAAGCTGAAAAAACCCGGCACGCCCGTTCTAGAGCAAGCGCTCGGGACAATCCACAGAAGCTGTGGATAACTCAGTGGACAACCAGCCTTTAACTCGCGCAAAGGCCCATGGAACGGGGCCCGCAGTCAAACTGACGATTTTTTCACCAATAAAAAAAAGCCAGATTTTTCATTGACTTAAATTTCCATTGCAGGCAAATGGCAGCCCTGTCCAGCGATTGACAGCCTGGTTACACACGCCGCAACTAATGTGCACAAGTACCGACCCGATGGTTATATCCCCGGCTTTTTTTGAAGCGATAGCCCTCAAAAATGTTACCGCCGAGGCAAAACAGGGACTTTTCAAATCTTTGCCAGCTCGCCACACTGCCCGACGGACAACACAACGCTGAGTGGGCCGATGAAAGGAATGCTGTTATTCGCCGTGTTGTTACTCGCCATCTGTGCCATTTCATTAGGGATCAATGTCGTGCTGCCATCCCCGGATGGGGCATTGTTTGCCATTGCCATCCTGCTATCGGCCACGTTCACCGCCGTGAGCTTGTGCATCGAGCTGGGTGAAGGGCGTATCGACGACATGGGCGATGTGATGAAGATGGTCGAGACCGGCCAATCCTTGCGCCTGACCCTGGCCGCCTATGGGTTGGGTTGTTCCCTGGCCGCCGCCGTCACGGTGCTGGTGTATCGCGGCCTGCTGGGCGGCTGATTGAAGTTTTTTGATTAACGCGCTTCCATTGCCTGTTTCAATCCGTTACTATCCGCAGCGTTAGTACCAAGCTGAAAGTCAATTCTGGTCGAACAACTCCCCTGAACAACACGGGATCGACCACCTCGATGGTTTCCAGGTATCACTTGCGACGACACTGCCTTTGAACAAGCAAAGGGTGCCGCGAAGTTTTCATACTCTGACCGAACCAACCTGCAAATTGATCAGGATCTTCACCCCGGGCCCAGAACCTTTGCCCTTGTTGTGTTGCCTGCCCTCCTAAGTACCTACCTGCCAGCCCAAGCGCGCCTAACTTAATCAGCGCTTCAAACTGGCTGCTTTGTTCCAGTCGGGTTCTTCGTTTGATCAATGGTGATCAACGTTACTGGAACGTTTTAACGTTGCACGGTTCTTATCCGTGTCATTTGTAGGAACACCAATAATATGTCCGCTATCCACACTCAGGATGCCATTCGCACCCTCACCAACGCTTTTGCCCCAATGAACTGCCTGATCATGGCCGCTCGCAAAGGCTGCTTCAGCTTCACCCTGGTCAACGAACATGGCATCGCCCGTCACAGCGAACGCCTGTACCCCGATCAATACTCCAGCGCTGAACCGCTGCAGGCCGTGATCGAGCGTACCCGTCAGGCACTGGTTGCCTGATCGACCCGAGTCGCTGAAACACAAAAAACCCTGTTTAAAACACAGGGTTTTTTATTGCCCGTCATTCTTGCCTCGAGTATTTGCACTAAGTTCAAATCGATATAAACGTTATAACTGGTTGAAGAAGATGTTTTAAAAACAGTCCTTTACCTCATGAATATGACACTACACTTCAACTCAAGCGGCATGATCCGCTTCCGACGAGCCTGAGAGCCGATCCACTGCTGCCAAGCCCCCTTTCTCAGGGCTCGTCGACCCTTTTCACGGATTGAGGCATGTATGGGTATCGCAGCCAGTGAATTGTGTCGTTATGTGATCCGGCCGACGCTGACGTACCTCGGCCAGCAGAGCCCCACGGCTGAGTCACTGCTGCTGGGTATCGCCGCCAGCCAGTCGGAATTGGGTTCTGCCCTGCATGATCGACGCGGCCACGGCCTGTACAGCATCACCGAACCTCGCCATCGCGCCTTGTGGGATAACTACCTGGCGCTCGACCCCGAGCGTGCCAGCCTGGTACGCGGGCTCGCCAGCCAACACGCCTTTCTCAGTGCGCCCCAACTGGAGCTCACCGTAAACCTGCGTTATGCCACGGCCATCGCCTGGCTCCTGGTCGAACAACACAGCCCCGCCCTGCCACCACCCGGTGATGTTTTAGCCATGGCGCGTATCTGGAAAGAAATATTTCATCCTCAAGGAAGGCTGCGGGATTTCGCCCAGGCCTGGCAAACCTGTGTTTCGCCCTTGAATCACGCGACCTGCTGACCGGGCAATTTGCAAGATTCGGCAAAAAAGCCGAATTTTGGTCGGATTGTCCTACAAAACCGCTCTATCTCCTGCATTACAGCCTATAGCGCGATGTTAATTTTATTGATACTTTCCGCTGCGGTGATCACCACGGAGTTCTAATAATGAAAAAAGTAATGCTCAAGACCACACTTAGCCTCGCCGTTGCCATGGCATCCTCCCAACTGTTCGCAAGCGGTTTCGCACTGAACGAACAGAGTGTCAGCGGGATGGGTACGGGTTTCGCAGGCCGCTCTTCTTCTGCCGATGATGCAAGCACTGTCTACGGTAACCCGGCCGGTATGTCCCGTCTGAATGGCCAACAAATCACCGGTGGTGTCGCTGCCATTGATGCGTCGACCGATATCAAGGACGCAAGTGGCCGCCCAAGCGGCTCAAACAAAGGTGATATGGTTCCGTTCACCGCGGTGCCATTCGGCTTCTACACCAATAAACTCAACGATCAGTGGGCCATCGGCTTCGGCGTCTATGCACCGTTCGGTCTGGTGACCGACTATGAAAACGGCTTCCAGGGTCGTGGCTTCGGCAGCAAGAGCGAAGTGAAGGTCATGACCTTCCAGCCGACTGTCAGCTATGCCTTCAACGACAAGGTTTCCATCGGTTTTGGTCCGACCATCAACCGCATCTCCGGGGTGTTGGAGTCGGACAAGACGCTCGTAATCGGCGCACCTTTCTCTGACACCAACGTCAAGATCAAGGGTGATGACACCGCACTGGGCTTCAATGTCGGTGTACTTGTACAAGCAACCGATACTACCCGAGTCGGCCTGACCTACCACTCCAAGGTCAACTACAAGCTTGAGGGGCACACCACCGTCAGTGGTCCGGCCCAGACTCAAGGCGCATTGCGCAACAATCGTTACGACGCCTCCTTGAAAATCGAGACTCCGGAATCCTACGACCTGTCTGTCACTCAAGACCTGACCGATGCCTGGAAACTGTACGGCGGCGCAACCTGGACACGCTGGAGCCGCCTGAAAGAGATCACCGTCAACAACGAAGGTGTGACCGCGACAAACGGTGGCGCCCTGGCCCCTAGCCGAATCGCCAACATCACCGAAGAACAAAACTGGCACGACACCTGGGCCTATGCCGTGGGTACCTCCTACCAGTTGACCAAGCAGGTGGTACTGCGTACCGGCCTGACCTTCGACCAGTCGCCAACCAACAACAAAGATCGTTCGCCACGTATTCCTACTGGCGACCGGACGATCTTCAGTGTGGGCCTGGGCTACAAGGTCATGGATAACATGACGGTCGACCTGGCGTACTCCTACCTCAAGGAAGAAGACGTCAAGGTCAATAACACCTCGCTGCCGTCCAACTACAGCGCCAAATACGAAAACAGTGCCAACGGTTTCGGCCTGGGCATGACCTACACCTTCTGATCCAGGCGGGTGTAAAAAAGCCCCGCGCTCCTGCAAAGGAGGCGGGGCTTTTCAATGGGCGTTGGTCAGGGTTTGGACGCTATGGCCTGCTCCACCGCCTTGATCAGGTCGGGGCTGTCCGGCTTGGTCAGGCTGGAGAAATCGGCAATCACCTTGCCCTGCCGGTCCACCACGTACTTGTAGAAGTTCCACTTCGGCGCATTGCTCTGCTGCGCCAATACCTTGAACAGGTGCACCGCGTCCGGACCCTTGACCTTCTGCGGCTCGGTCATGGTGAAGGTCACGCCGTAGTTCACGTAGCAGACCTTGGCGGTTTCTTCGCCGGTCTTGGCTTCCTGCTTGAAGTCATCGGATGGCACGCCGATCACCTCCAACCCTTCATCCTTGTAGCGCTGATACAGCGCTTCGAGGCCTTTGAATTGCGGCGCGAACCCGCAAAAGCTCGCCGTGTTGACGATCACCAGGGGCTTGCCGGCAAAACGTTGGCACAGGTCGATGGATTCCTTGGCGCGCAACTTGGGCAGTTGCCCCTCCAGCAACGGCGGGCAATCGGCAGCCAACGCCACACCGCCAAAAGCAGCCATCAGCACAGGTACAGCCAGCCAGCGCATCTGCATGTCGAAAAGTCCTTTAAAAAGTTCAGACACCGAACTTAACAGATCGACATACCCAGTTGCATCAACGCCAGGCCACCGCGCTGCCAGCCCCACCAGGCCAGGGCCAGCAACAGCGCGGTCGCGGCTGCCCCGCCGAACCAATACCAGGTCGAACTCATGCCGCCTCCATCTGCGCCTGCAATCGCGCCACCGGCCGCTCACGCACCGGCCAATTCAGGGCTGCGGCGAGCACGCTCAACAGGATCGCCACTTGCCAGATCAGATCGTAGTTACCGGTTCGATCATAGACCACTCCGCCCAACCAGCCGCCAAGGAACGAGCCAAGCTGGTGGAAAAGGAACACGATCCCACCGAGCATGGACAGGTTTCGCACTCCGAACAACGTGGCGACCGTGCCGTTGGTCAGCGGCACCGTGGACAGCCACAAAAAGCCCATGGTCATGCCGAACAGGTAGGCCGTGACTTCGGTCACCGGTGCCCACAGGAACAGGATGATCACCACCGCGCGCAGCAGGTACAACCCGGTCAACAGGCGCGGCTTGGACATGCGCCCGCCAAGCCAGCCGGCGGTATAGGTGCCGAAGATATTGAACAACCCGATCAACGCCAACACCGTGGTACCGACCGTGGCCGGCAAGTGCTGGTCCACCAGGTAGGCCGGCAGGTGCACACCAATAAACACCACCTGGAAACCGCAGACGAAAAAGCCGAAGGCCAGCAGCCAGAACCCGGAGTGGGAGCAGGCTTCCTTCAAGGCTTCACCCAGGGTCTGCTGGCCGGCCATGACCGGCAGCGGGCGGTCCTTGAGCATGCTCACCAGCGGCAGGATCAGCGCCACCATCAAGCCCAGCGCCAGCAAGGCGGCCGACCAGCCCAGCCAACTGATCAAGCCCAACGTGCCCGGCACCATGGCGAACTGGCCAAACGAACCGGCGGCGCTGGCAATGCCCATGGCCATGCTGCGCTTTTCCGGCGCCACGGCGCGGCCGACCACACCCAGAATCACCGAAAACGATGTACCCGACAGGCCAATCCCGATCAGCAGGCCGGCACTCAAGGACAATGACCACGCCGAATCCGACAGGCCCATCAACACCAGGCCTGCGGCGTACAACACCCCGCCGACAAACACTGCCCTGGTGGCGCCGAACCGGTCGGCCAGGGCACCGGTAAAGGGCTGCGCCAGGCCCCAGATCAGGTTCTGCAAGGCGATGGCAAAGGCAAAGGTCTCACGGCCCCAGCCGAATTCGCTGCTCATCGGCGCCAGGAACAGGCCGAACCCGTGCCGCACGCCCAAGGACAACGCCAGGATCAGCGCACTCCCCACAAGGATCCAACCACTGGTGCGCCACATCGACGTCATTTCTTATTCTCCGTTCGCGGGTATATACCCGCTTGTATTCGAACAAACCCGCGTTCAGGCGAGTTCATCCAGCAAGGCCAACAGGGTTTCGCGTTTTTCCGCGCCGAGTTGATCGATCAATTTCTGTTGCGCCGCCTCCCAGGCGGGTAACGCTGCCGCCAGGCGCTCTTCACCGGCGGCGGTCAACAGCACCAGGCGGTTGCGCAGGTCATCGCCCTCTACCATCCGCACCAGGCCCTCACCTTCCAACACCCGCAGGTTGCGCCCCAAGGTGCTGCGATCCAGGCCCATGGCGTCGGCCAGGCTGGAAATGCTCGGTTGATCGAGGCGCTGCAGGTTGCACAGCAAGGAATACTGGGCGACGTTGATCCCGAAGCCGTCGAGGGCGCCGTCGTAGTGCCTGCTGACGCCACGGGCGGCACGTCGCAGGTTGGTGCATAAACATTGGGAGGCAAGCATGGAACGTGTATATACCCGCGATTAAGGAAATGCAAGAAAGTGTTACAACGCCAAACCGACCAGAACAGCCACTTCCAGCAGCTCCAGCAGCGCGCCAGCGGTATCGCCTGTGGTGCCGCCGAGGCGATTGACCATCAGTTGGCGCAGGCCGATAAAACACACGGCCGCGAGCAGCACGGCGAGCCCCCCGCTGAAACCACCGATCAGGATGCAGGCCAGGCCACTGAGAATCAGCACCTGTTGCCCGACGACGCGCGGTAGATGATCCGACAACGCCTGGCCCAAGCCACCCGCTCGCACATAACGGGTGGTGAGAAACAACCCCAGCATCGACGCCCGGCCGATCAACGGCGCGAGGATCAACGCCGCACCGTTGTGCTGTTCGATCAAGGCCACCAGCGCGGTGAATTTGAGCAGCAACACCAGGCCCAGGGTGACCACGGCAATCGGCCCGCTGCGCGGGTCTTTCATGATGCTGAGGGTGCGCTCGCGGTCGCCGAAGCCACCCAGCCAGGCATCGGCGCTGTCCGCCAGGCCGTCGAGGTGCAAGCCGCCACTGAGCAATACCCAGGCCGTCAGCACCAGCGCGGCGTGCAACAACAGCGGTGATCCGGTCAACAGCGTATTGAGGCCCCACAGCAGCACGCCGAACAGCAACCCGACCACGGGATAAAACAGCAACGAGCGCCCCAGTTCCTGCGGCTGCGGCATACCCGGCAGGCGAATCGGCAAACTGCTCAGGAACTGCACGGCGATCCAGAACGGCAGCATGCTCAGATTCCTTCCTTCAACACGCCATCGGCGCCGACCTGCAGGTTGAACAACCCACCATGAGCGACTTCGACATTCAGCAACTGCTCACGGGGCAGCCCCCGAGCCTGGGCCAACAGCAAACGCATTACCCCGCCGTGACTGATCAACAGCACACGCTCACCGGCATACGCCTTATGCAGGCGCAGGACGGCGCCCAAAACCCGCTGGGAAAACGCGCTGACCGGTTCGCCCTGGGGCGGCGTGAAGCTATAGGGATCGGCCCAGAACCGGCCCAGGCCTTCGGCGTCGGTCTCCATCAGCGCCGCCGCACTCTGCCCTTCCCAGGCACCGAAGTGCAGTTCCTGCAGGTCCTTTTCCAGGCTCACCGGCACATTCAACCGCGCGCCCAGTTCCTCCGCGAACCGCGCGCAGCGTTGCAGCGGCGAGCTGATCAGCCGATCCCAGGACCCCTGCGCCAGCACGGCGGCGCGCATCTGTTCCCAGCCCTTGGCGGTCAATGCATCGTCAAGGCTGCCGCGCAGGCCGCCACCCAGTTCGGTTTCGCCATGGCGCAACAGGTCCAGGTGCAAAGTCATGCCGGACGATCTGCCACGGCCGCTTCGGCAAACGTCGCCATCTGCCCGTGCAGCGCACACGCCAGGCGCAGCAACGGTACCGCCAACGCCGCGCCACTGCCCTCGCCCAGGCGCAGGCCGAGTTCCAGCAACGGTTGTGCATCGAGGCTCTGCAAGACATGGCGATGGCCAGGCTCGGCACCGCGATGGCCGAACAGCAGCCAGTCGCGGCACGCCGGGTTCAAGCGCGTGGCGACCAGCGCCGCGACGGTGCAGATAAACCCATCCACCAACACCACGATGCCTTCCTGGGCACAGGCCAGGTAAGCCCCCACCAGGGCAGCGATTTCAAAGCCGCCGAGATTGCACAGGGTGTGCAGCGCATCCCCACGCTGCGCGGCATGCAGCGCCAGCGCGCGCTCGATCACCGCCACCTTGTGACTGACGCCTTGGGCATTCAATCCGGTGCCCGGGCCCGTCAGCTCGGCAACCTGGCAATCGAGCAAGGCGCAGGCCAGCGCACTGGCGGCGGTGGTGTTGCCGATGCCCATCTCACCGCCGACAAACAACTGCGCACCGCTTTCACGGGCGCGCAGCACACTGTCGCGACCCGCCTGCAATGCCAATCGGCCCTGGGCGCCGGTCATTGCCGGGCCCTTGACGAAATTGGCGGTGCCCGCGCCGATATTCAGGTGACGGACGCCGGGCAGGTTCAGCGAAGGGGTCACCGTACCGAGGTCGACCACTTCCAACTGCGCATCCAGTTGCCGCGCCAATACACTGATGGCCGCGCCACCGGTGACAAAGTTATGCAGCATCTGCCCGGTCACTTCCTGGGGAAACGCCGATACACCCTCGGCAACCACACCATGGTCACCGGCAAAGATGGCGATCCACAGCCGGTCCACCGACGGTTTGACCTGGCCCTGCAAGCCGGCCAATTGCACGGCCAGCGCTTCCAGCTGGCCCAGGGAACCGGCCGGCTTGGTCAATTGCTGCTGGCGCGCCAGGGCTTGTTCGTACGCCGAGGCGTCAATGGCCTTACAAGGGTTGAGCCACCAGGTGTCAGTCATAACGCAGTACCTTTCAACGTCAGGGGCAGGCCGGCAACCGTCAGGACAACACGCTGACAGCGCTCGGCCAAGGCTTGATGCAGCCAACCGGCTTCATCCACATAGCGGCGAGTCAATTCGCCCAGCGGCACGACACCCAGACCGGTCTCGTTGCTGACAAAAATAATTTCACCCGGCAGCACGGCCAGGCTTTCCAGCAATTGATCGCGCTCGAACGCCAGGCGCTGCGCGTCTTCGAGCATCAGCAGGTTGGTCAACCACAGGGTCAGGCAATCCACCAGCAGGCAACGACCGGGCGCGGCGTTTTCGCGCAGCACACGCGCCAGCTCGACAGGTTCTTCGATCAAACCCCAGTGATCAGGGCGACGCTCGCGATGCAAGGCAACGCGGGCATTCATCTCGCCGTCAAGCGGTTGGCTGGTGGCGATATAGATGACGGGCAAAGCGCTGTCGCTGGCGAGCTTTTCGGCCAGGCGGCTTTTACCGGAACGGGCGCCGCCTAAAATCAGTTGAAGCATGAGACACCCCCTACCCACCCACCCATCCACGATGCGCAGCGAGTCGTTTTTGATCTGGCTTTTGATCTGAGGTCGCCCCGTAAACCACGCTGGCCGAACGCAAGCTTGAATCCGTGGGTAACCCGGTAGGACGCCGGGTTAGCCGCACCGGGCCAGGGATGGCCCATTGCGGCGGCCCACGGATTCAAGACGGAGTGAGGGCACACCGAGCCCAAGCGAGGTGCCGAGTGGTGGGGCGAAGGCCTTTTGCTTACTTTTGGGCCTTTCCAAAAGTGAGCCGCTGTAAGAGCGGAACCATAAGTGGCCGTTACCGCAGGAATGGATATGTACTCGGTATACCCGAACAATTCAGCACCTGATACACCGCTATCGGGGGCAAGTCGAATCGTCGCACCGCTCCTCCCACATTTGAACCGTGTGTACACCCTTAAACCCCACACAGTTTGCGCAACAAATCGGTATCCAAGTGGTTCTCCACCAGATCCGCCAGGCGCTCGATATCGCGCTCGCGCAGGGCGTGATAATCCACCGCCTGCACATCCTGCAACCCGGCCCAACGCAGCAACGCACCGCAGGCCGCCGGGGTCTCGAACACGCCATGCAGATACGTGCCAAGAATCTGCCCATCAGCACTGTGCGCGCCGTCACGGCGACCGTCCTCCAGCAGCACGGCGGCGTTCGCCAGGGCAACGCCGCATGTCACGCCGGCATGGATCTCATAGCCACTGACCTCGGCGTCCTCCAGCAACAAGCGCCCGCGGACATTACGCAACTGTTTCTCGGCTTCCAGGGTGGTACTGAACGCCAGCAGCCCCAAGCCGTCGCTGGAACCGGCCGGCCCTTCCAGGCCCAACGGGTCGTGTACCTGCTCACCGAGCATCTGCAAGCCGCCGCAAATCCCCAGCACCTTGCCGCCGTAGCGCAAGTGCCGCGCCACGGCGGTGTCCCAGCCATGGGCACGCAGGTACGCGAGGTCGCTGCGCACGCTTTTCGAGCCCGGCAGGATGACCAGGTCGGCGGCCGGAATCGGCTGGCCCGGCCCGATGAACTGCAAATCCACTTGGGGATGCAGGCGCAGCGGATCGAAATCCGTGTGGTTGCTGATGCGCGGCAACACCGGCACCACCACCTTGAGCACCTGCGCCGCCTTGTCGATCTGACGTTGGTCGATGCCGTCCTCGGCTTCCAGGTGCAGGTCCATCACGTAGGGCAATACGCCCACCACCGGTTTGCCGGTGCGTGCCTCCAACCAGTCCAGGCCCGGTTGCAGCAGTGCGATGTCGCCGCGAAAACGGTTGATGATGAAGCCCTTGACCCGCGCCTGTTCGCTGGGAGAGAGCAGTTCCAGGGTGCCGACCAGATGGGCGAACACCCCGCCGCGATTGATGTCGGCAATCAGCAGCACCGGGCAGTCGACGGCCTCGGCGAAGCCCATGTTGGCGATGTCATTGGCGCGCAGGTTGATCTCCGCCGGGGAGCCTGCGCCTTCCACCATCACCACCGGGTAGGCTTCGCTCAACCGTGCGTGGGAGGCCAGCACCGCCTGCATCGCGATGGCTTTGTAGTCGTGATAGGCCACCGCGTTCATGCTGGTCACGGCGCGGCCATGGATGATCACCTGGGAGCCGGTGTCGCTGTTGGGCTTGAGCAGCACCGGGTTCATGTCGGTGTGGGGCGCCAGGTTGGCCGCCTGGGCCTGCACCGCCTGGGCGCGGCCGATCTCGCCGCCTTCGGCTGTCACGGCGCTGTTGAGCGCCATGTTCTGCGGCTTGAACGGCACCACGGCAATGCCCTGGCGTACCAGCCAGCGGCACAACGCAGTCACCAGGGTACTTTTACCGGCATCGGAGGTGGTGCCTTGCACCATCAGCGTCGTCATGAGGCGTCCTTGTAGGCCGCCAGCGCTTCGTCAAGGCGCAGCCAGTCGGCCTCGGTGTCGGGCAGGCCAAACCGTACGCTGCTGTTGTGCACAAACAGGCGCAGCAAGATGCCGCGCTGGGCCATGAATTCGTGCATGCGTTCGGCGTGCGGGGTGATCAGCCATTGGAACAACGCGCAGCCGCCCTGGGGTTGAAAGCCACGGCGTTCGAGCAGTTCAAACAAACGCTGGCCGGCCTCGATGCAGCGTGCCCGCTGCCGCGCATGGCCGGCGGTATCGCGCAGGCACACTTGGCCCAGCACCCGCGTCGGCCCGCTGACGGCCCAGGGCCCGACCTGTTCGGCCAGCAACTTGAGCAGCCTGCGCTCGGCCAGCACAAAGCCCAGGCGCACACCGGCCAGGCCGAAAAACTTGCCGAACGAACGCAGCACAATCAGGCCGACCTGATGGGCCTGGCTCGCCAGGCTCAACTGCGGGGTGACATCCATGAACGCTTCGTCCACCACCAGCCAGCCGCCGCGCTGGGCCAGCCTTGTGTGCCAATCCAGCAGGCGTTGCGGGGCCAGGCTCAGCCCGGTGGGGTTATTGGGATTGACCACCACCAGCACGTCGAGGACGTCGAGGAAGAAGTCGACTTCCTGCTCCTGCACTTCACGCACCACGTAGCCGGCACGCCGCCAGGCCTCGGCATGTTCGGCGTAGCACGGCGACAGCACGCCGACCTTGCCGGCACGGCGCAGGCGCGGCAGCAACTGAATCGCCGCCTGGGAGCCGGGCACCGGCAGGACATGCGCAGCGCCGTAATACTCGCTGGCCGCCTGTTCCAGGCCGTCGTCCGATTCCGGCAAGCGCGCCCAGGCCCGCAGCGGAATCTCCGGGATCGGCCACGGCCAGGGCGCGAGGCCGCTGGACAGGTCGAGCCAATCGGCCTCGGCAATCCCGTACTGAATCGCTGCCTTGCGCAGCCGGCCACCGTGCTCAAGCATAAAATTGCCCCCCCACGCAGAGAATCAGCAACCACAACCATACGCCGCGCTGCACCAGTTGCCAGCCGCGGTCGATAGAGTCGGCATCCGCCGCAGGGCCTTCGCCCAGTGGCGGACGCTGGTGCACCTCGCCGTGGTAAATCGCGGCGCCACCCAGCTCAACGCCCAACGCGCCAGCGCCGGATGCCATCACCGGCCCGGCATTGGGGCTGTCCCAGGTCGGCCCCTGGGTGCGCCAGCATTTGAGGGCCAGGCGGGTTTTGCCCAGCACGGCGTAGGTCAAGGCCACCAGGCGTGCAGGAATATAGTTGAGTACATCGTCGATCTTGGCCGCGGCCCAACCGAAACGCTCGAAGCGTTCGTTGCGATAGCCCCACATCGCGTCGAGCGTATTGCTCAGGCGGTAGAGCACCACGCCCGGCACGCCGGCGACGACAAACCAGAACAGCGCGGCAAACACCGCATCGCTGCCGTTTTCCAGCACCGATTCGGTGGCGGCACGGGCGACTTCGGTACGGTCCAGTTCACTGGTCTGGCGGCTGACCAGGTAGCTCACCCGTGTGCGGGCCGCGTCGAGGTCATCGCTGCGCAGGGCCTGGGCCACCGGGATCACATGCTCGCCGAGGCTGCGCATGCCGAGGGCGCAGTACAACGCGAGGATCTCCAGGACCCAGCCGATATACGGCGCCCACGACAACGCGGTGGCCAGCAGGGTCAACGGCACCACGGCGATAACCCATGCGGTCACGCCATGGCTGCGCCAGCCCCGGCCACCGCTGTTGAAACGCTGCTCGATGCGCCCGGCAAAATTGCCGAACGCCACCAGCGGATGCCAGCGCCTGGGCTCGCCCAGCAGCGCATCCAGCGCCACTGCTGCGACACACAGCAAGGCCACACTCATTGACTCACTCCCCACGCGTTTTCATACACCATGTCACTCAACGGCCGAGGCTCGGTCCAGCCTTCGAGCTGCAACATCGGTGCCGGGTAAAACTCCGTCACCGGCCCCAGGCACAAGACCGCCAGGGGTTTCGCGCCGGGCGGCAGGCCCAGCAGGTCGGCCAGGGCCTGGGGGTCGAACAGCGAGACCCAGCCCATGCCCAACCCCTCGACCCGCGCCGCCAGCCACAGGTTCTGGATCGCACAGGACAGCGACGCCAGGTCCATCTCCGGCAAGGTGCGCCGCCCGAAGATGTGGCGCTCGCGATCATCCATCAACGCCGCCACCAGCACTTCGGCGCAGTCGTGGATGCCTTCGACCTTGAGCTTCATGAACGCATCGGAGCGCTCGCCCAACGCCTCGGCGGTGCGCACGCGTTCTTCTTCCACCAACTGTTGAATCCGGCTGCGCAATGCGCGGTCGCTGATGCGGATAAACCGCCAAGGCTGCATCAGGCCGACACTGGGGGCCTGGTGCGCGGCCTGGAGCAGGCGATGCAGCAATTCGGGCGCGACACTGCCGCCGCTGAAGTGGCGCATGTCGCGGCGTTCGGCGATGGCGCGGTAGACGGCGTCGCGGTCGGCCTGGGGGAAAGCGTTGTCGGTCATGGCCCTATCGGGGGCAAGCCCCCTCCCACAGTGGATGGGGTTTCAGCTCGGTCCGGGGCAAACAACGCGGCTACCGCCGTCGGATTCGACGGGAAATAGAAGTGCACGTAAGAGGCCGTCATCCGCCCCTGCCGGAACACCGCTTCGGCACCGCGCCCACCGTTCGGGCTCAGGCCACGGGCAATCGGCTGGCACTCGGTGCTGGTCAGGGAATGGTGGTACGTGTGCCCGCGCAGCACGCCTTCCGGCAATTCGACGCTTTGCAGGGCCAGGGCCGCGAGTTTCTTTTGCATCACCGCATCGCCTTGCAGCAGGCCGACCAGTTCGGCGCGGGTGCCGTCGACATCGGTGAGCGAATCCAGCAGGTAGAGCATGCCGCCACACTCGGCGAGCAAGGGTTTGCCGGCGGCATGGTGGTTACGAATGGCGTCAAGCATCGGCGTGTTTTGCGACAGCGCCTGGTGGTGCAATTCCGGGTAACCGCCGGGCAAGTACAGGCTGTCAGCCTCGGGCAGTTGGCAATCATGGATCGGCGAGAAAAACGTCAGTTCGGCCCCCATCGCCCGCAGCAGGTCGAGGCTGGCGCCATAGGTGAAGGCGAAGGCTTCGTCACGGGCCACCGCAATGCGCACACCGGCCAGCAACGGCTCGGCCTCGATCACTTCCGGCGCGGCGAAGGTCACCGGTGGCGGCAATGCGACTTCGCAGCTGCTGCCCAGGGCCTGGGCGGCGGCGTCCAGGCGTACGTCGAGGTCATTCAGCTCGCTGGCCTGCACCAGGCCCAAATGGCGGCTGGGCAGTTCGATCCCGGTTTCGCGGGACAGGGCGCCATACCAGCGCAAGCCTTCGGTGAGGCTGCCTTCCAGCAACTGCGCATGGCGCAGGGTACCGACGCGGTTGGCCAGTACCCCGGCAAACGGCAGGTCCGGCTGATAACGCGCCAGGCCCAGGGCCAGGGCGCCAAAGGTCTGGGCCATGGCGGTGCCGTCGATCACACCGAGCACCGGCACGCCGAAATGCCGCGCCAGGTCGGCGCTGGACGGTGTGCCATCGAACAGGCCCATCACGCCTTCAATCAGGATCAGGTCGGCCTCACCCGCCGCTTCCCACAGCAGCCGACGACTTTCCTGCTCGCCCACCATCCACATGTCCAATTGATACACCGGCGCACCGCTGGCGCGCTCGTGGATCATCGGGTCCAGGAAATCCGGGCCGCATTTGAACACGCGTACCCTGCGCCCCAGGTTGCGGTGCAAACGGGCCAGCGCGGCGGTGACGGTGGTTTTGCCCTGGCCGGACGCCGGTGCGGCGATCAGGACGGCCGGGCAATGACGGGGCTGATTCAAAGTTCGACGCCCTTCTGTGCCTTGATCCCGGCCTGGAACGCGTGCTTGAGCATGCCCATTTCAGTGACGGTGTCGCCCATTTCGATCAGTTCAGGCTTAGCGCCACGGCCGGTGACGACCACGTGCTGCATCGGCGGACGCGCTTGCAGGTCGCTGAGGACCTGGTCCAAGTCGAGGTAACCATGCTTGAGGGCGATGTTCAGCTCATCCAGCACCACCAGGCCGATGGTGGGGTCTTGCAGCAGCTCACGGGACACGGCCCAGGCGGCTTCGGCGGCGGCGATATCGCGCTGGCGGTCCTGGGTCTCCCAGGTGAAGCCTTCGCCCATCACGTGGAAACGCACTTGCTCGGGGAAGCGGCGGAAGAACAACTCCTCACCGGTGCTGTTGCGCCCCTTGATGAACTGCACCACACCGCACTGCATGCCGTGGCCCATGGCGCGCGCAAGCATGCCGAATGCCGAGCTGCTCTTGCCTTTGCCGTTGCCGGTCAGCACCAGCAGCAAGCCGCACTCATTGGGGGAATTGGCGATGCGCTCGTCGATCACGGCTTTTTTTCGCAGCATGCGCGCCAGGTGGCGTTCGTCGCGGTCGGGGGTATCGGTCATGGCAGCTCTCCATTGGGGCTGGACAAAAACGGCAGGCAGGAAAAAACAGACAGCCAAGCATCGCCCACCGTGATGCTGTTGGATGATCCAGGCCGGTCTCCGGGCTCATGAGTGGTGCGCTGGCTCATCGACAGAGCGAACACGCCGACGGCGCGCCTTCCCATATCGCGGGCGATACAGTGGCAAAAGGCACCGTCTTGACTCATTTACCGTTGCGGGGGCAGCGCCGGAATCGCGGCAGCACTGTGTACAAGTGCGCTCGCTCACCGGCTTCCCTGTTTCACTCGGTCGACCCACGGGTCACAGAGCACCTGGAACAAGCCGCGAAGGTTAGTGGGTTGGGGGTGGAGCGTCAATTAAAGCTGGCCTTGCACTTGAACCATCGCACCAGCGCCCTCCTCTACCCTTACAGGTATCAAGGAGAACACCATGCATAAAACCAGACTCGCCCTGCTCATCATGCTCGCCGGCACCCTCGCGGCCTGCGGTGAAAGCTCCACCCTGCAGGTGTCCGACGGCACCGGGCCGTCGCCGCAGCTACCGGAGCCGAACAAAACCCTGATTCCCACCGTGAACATCGCCCCGGCTATCGGCTGGCCGGAGGGCGTGAAGCCAACGGCAGCGGCCGGCACCCACGTGGCGGCGTTCGCCGAAGGCCTGGATCACCCGCGCTGGCTGTATGTATTGCCCAATGGCGATGTGCTGGTGGCAGAAACCAATGCGCCGCCCAAGCCGGATGATTCCAAGGGCATTCGCGGCTGGGTCATGGAGAAGGTCATGGGCCGCGCCGGTGCCGGTGTACCGAGCCCCAATCGCATTACCCTGCTGCGCGACGCCGATCACGATGGTGTTGCCGAGACCCGTACGGTGTTTCTGGAAAACCTCAACTCGCCCTTCGGTATGACACTGGTCGGCAATGACCTGTACGTCGCCGATTCGGACAAGCTGCTGCGCTTCCCCTATCAAGCGGGCGAAACCGCGATCAAGGCAGCTGGCACCAAGGTGGTCGACCTGCCTGGCGGCCCCCTGAATCATCACTGGACCAAGAACGTGATCGCCAGCAAGGACGGCAGCAAGCTGTACGTGAGCGTCGGCTCCAACAGCAACGTCGGTGAAAACGGTCTTGAGGCGGAACAGGGCCGGGCGGCTATCTGGGAAGTGGATCGCGCCAGCGGCCAGCAGCGCATTTTCGCTTCCGGCCTGCGCAACCCTAACGGCATGGCCTGGGAACCCCAGAGCGGCAAGCTATGGACGGCGGTAAACGAGCGCGACGAGATCGGCAGCGACCTGGTGCCGGACTACATCACCTCGGTCAAGGATGGCGGGTTCTATGGCTGGCCCTTCAGCTATTACGGCCAGCATGTGGATGTGCGCGTCACACCGCAGAACCTGGACCTGGTGGCCAAGGCAATCGTGCCGGACTATGCGGTAGGGCCGCACACCGCGTCTTTGGGCCTGACGTTCGCCGAGGGCAGCAAACTCCCGGCGCCGTTCAGCAACGGCGCGTTCATCGGCCAGCATGGCTCGTGGAACCGCAAGCCCCACAGTGGCTACAAGGTGATCTTCGTGCCGTTCGAGGCAGGCCAGCCTAAAGGGCAGCCCGTGGATGTGCTGACCGGGTTTCTCGATAAAGATGAGAACGCCATGGGCCGGCCGGTGGGCGTGGTGATCGATCAGCAAGGGGATTTGCTGGTGGCGGATGATGTGGGGAATAAGGTGTGGCGGGTGTCGGCCGCTAAATAAACGCCCCAGAAGCATCACAAAACCAATGTGGGAGGGGGCTTGCTCCCGATAGCAGTGGGTCAGGCACAGATACTGTGACTGATACTTCGCTATCGGGGGCAAGCCCCCTCCCACATTTGGTTCAGGGATTACGTGCCAGGTTTGCTGGCAACACACGCTTGGCGCTCAGATAGGCATTCTGCCAATACGCCTTGGACAAGGTGTCCAGCTTGACCGTACCGCCGGTCTGCGGCGCGTGCACAAAGCGGCCTTCGCCCACATAGATGCCGGCGTGGCTGACCTGGGAACCGCCACCGGTGGCAAAGAACAGCAGGTCGCCGGTCTGCAGGTTCTGCTCGCTGACGTCCTGGGCGCGCATCACGATCAGCTCGCGGGTGGTGCGCGGCAGGGAGATGCCGGCGGCGTCGCGGAAGACGAAGCCGATCAGGCCACTGCAATCAAAACCCGAATCCGGCGTGTTGCCGCCCCAACGGTAAGGCGTGCCGACCAGGCCCAGTGCACGAAAGAGTACATCTTCGGCCGCAGGCGAGAAATTCTGGGTGGAATAGTTGAATACCGGCTTGGGCTTGACCGCAACGGGAGCGGGTGGCGGCCGGCTGGCGCAGGCGCTGATAAGCGCGGCGCAGAGAATAAGGAGCAGGCGGGCTGAGGTCGACATGTGCAGAACAATCCTGATCTGGATGCGGCTATCGCTGCCGAACGCTGAAAACCAGAACGCGCAAGCAAAGCTCGCGCGAACGGATTACAACAATGTCCAGGGATTCTAGCGCTTACACGTCAAACTTCAAGTATCACTTTAAGTTTACTTACTGGCGGTAACCGTAGTCGGGGCCATGGCGAGTGCGCGCTTGGCTTCGATGAAGGTTTTGCTCCAGTAGCTGTCACCCAGGCTGTCGACTCGAACACCGCCACTGCGACGGCTGCTGGAGTGGATAAACTGGTTATCGCCCAGGTAGATACCGGCATGGCTTACGCGACCACGGCCTGCAGTACTGAAGAAAAGCAGATCACCGGGCTTGAGGTTGTTGCGCGCGACCAACGGTGCTTTCACGTTGATCATTTCGCGAGTGGAGCGTGGCAGGTTCATGCCAGCTTCTTCACGAAACAGGTAGCCGATGAAACCGCTGCAGTCGAAACCGGCTTCAGAGGTACCGCCGAAACGGTAACGGGTACCGATCAGGGACATGCCGCGTTCGAGGATGCTGTCGGCCAGGACTGGAAGCTGGTAAGGCTTGTTGCCGGAGAAATCGGCCAGTTCCTTTTCGGTTGCCACCTCTTCTTCATAGACAGAAGCAGACTGTGCAGCAACGAATTTTGCCTGGGACTGTTGTTGAGGTTTTTGCTGCTCAACCACCTGTTGAGGGTGGGAGGCGCAACCAAACAACAGGGTAACGAGTGCGAGGGGCACGAGGGGTGCGAAGCGATTTAGCATGGGCACGACCGTGGCTGGTATGTAAAGAAGTCGAGACTATGCCTTCTATCACATCGATTTGCAAATTCAATCGTGATCTATGTGACTTCGCGATTGGACTATGACATCTAAGCCGTAATTCCATTTATCGGTTCACATGCGTAGCCAACGTGGCTTAAACGCAGGATTTCTGGCGCCTGGAAATTGCCGAACCCCGTAGATTCAACCGGTTACCAGCCCAACGTTTCCTTGAGAAAAGGGATCGTCAATTTTCGTTGAGCCTGCAAAGAGGCCTGATCGAGTTGCTCGAGCAAATCGAACAACGCGCTCATGCTGCGGGTGCCACGGGTGAGGATAAAGTGCCCGACTTCATCGGTGAGGTGCAGGCCGCGACGGGATGCGCGCAATTGCAGGGCCCGCAGTTTGTCTTCGTCGGAGAGTGGGCGCATCTGGAAGATCAGCGCCAGGGTCAGGCGCGACTTGAGGTCGGCCAGCTTCACCGGTAACTCCCGTGGCGAGGTGGAAGCGGCAATCAACAAGCGCCGGCCGCTGTCACGCAGGCGGTTGAACAGATGGAACAGCGCCTCTTCCCAATCCGCCTTGCCGGCCACTGCCTGCAGATCGTCCAGGCACACCAGTTCGTATTGCTCAAGGTTGTCGAAGATCCCGATGCCGCGATCCATCAACTCGGCCAGGGGCAGGTAAACCGCCGGCTCGCCCATCTGCTCGAAACGCAGGCAAGCGGCCTGCAACAGGTGGGTACGCCCTACGCCGTGTTTACCCCACAGATAGATCAGGCTTTCGGTCCACCCGGCGTCGGCTTCGCAGAGCCGCTCGACATAGCCGAGTGCAGCGGCATTGGCGCCTGGGTAGTAATTGATAAAGGTAGCGTCATCACGCAGACGCACACCTAAGGGCAGCTGAATCGGTTTCATGCTGACTGAACGGCTCCCATCGAACCGTTAGTGGCCTCTGTGTAAAGTTTGCAAAGTTTATACCCGTGACGCCGGGCGCACAATGCAGCAGACCACAAGCAAAATCAAAGGTTTGCGTTAACTTGCCGGTTTTGAGCGGATTGTTTGACGCCATACCCCCATAAACAACAAACCCGGCCGAAGCCGGGTTTATGACGCAGCGGTTACAGGTCGGGGTCTTCGACCCCCGTATAGGCGTCGGAATCCTTGTACAGATCGTGCATATGACGCACCAGCACCATGATCACCGCCGCCACCGGCAGTGCCAGCAGAATGCCGGTAAAGCCGAACAGCTCGCCGCCCGCCAGGATCGCAAAGATCACCGCCACCGGGTGCAGGCCAATCCGGTCCCCCACCAGCAACGGCGTGAGCACCATGCCTTCCAGGGCCTGGCCAACCATGAACACCGCGACAATCCCCAGCATCGGATACAGGTCGCCGCCAAACTGGAACAGGCCAGCCACCAACGCCGCGCCGATCCCGATCACAAAGCCCATATACGGCACGATAGCGGCAAGGCCGGCGATCAGGCCGATCAACAGGCCCAGCTCCAGGCCGATGGCCATCAAGCCCGCCGCGTAGATGATCCCCAGTGCCAGCATCACCAGCAGCTGCCCGCGCACAAAGGCGCCAAGCACCTCATGGCACTCGCCGGCCAGGGCCACGATGCGCTCTTCACGGTTGCGGGGCAGCAGGCTGCGGATCTTGGCCATCATGATGTCCCAATCGCGTAGCAGGTAGAACGCCACCACCGGGATCAGCACCAGGTTGGTCAGCCAGCCGATCAGCGCCAGGCTGGACGCGGTCGCCTGGCTGAGGATCACCCCCACAATATCGGTGGTCTGGCCCATGTGCTCGCTGATCGCCGCCTTGACCTTGTCGAACTTCCAGAAGCCATCCGACAGGCCCAACTTGGCCTGGGCCCACGGCATCGCCGTGTGCTGCAGCCAGTCGAGCATCTGCGGCGCCAGCTCATAGAGACGAAACAGTTGCTTGGCCAGCATCGGCACCAGCACCAGCACCAGCGCGGTGATGATCAACGTAAACAACGCAAACACCGCAACCACGCCCAAGGTCCGCGACAGACCGGCTTTTTCCAGGCGATCCACCACGGGATCGAACAGATAGGCGAGCAGCAACGCAACCAGGAACGGCGTCAGGATCGAATGCAGCAGGAACACAAAAACGCACAGCAGGACGATCCCGCCAAGCCACACCCAACGACGCGTATCCGCCATAAACCACTCCATTATTTGCTTCTATCTATATAGGAAGAACTTTTACCAACGAAAATGCAGTTGCGCCTGGGGCGCAGGTGCCGCCGGCGGTTGTGTGCCATCGACCGCAGGCTGCTGCACCGAGGCCTCACCGGCAGGCACTTCCTGCAACCTGGCCAGGCTCAACTGGGTACGCAACTGATCGGCACTGCCGTTGACCCGATACACAATACGATTGCCATCCACCCATTGCGGCTGACCGCCAAACGGCTCAAGCAGGTGCCCCAGGGCCGCGTACCGCTCCAGGTTCATGCCCTGCACTTCCAGCAGTTGCTCGGTGCTCACACCGGGCTTGACCGCAAAGCGCGGCGCCAGTTTTTGGCTGACCGCCAGCATGACTGCATCGGCCAGCGCGCCCGTGTCGGCGCCTTGCGCGGTGCCCTGCTCGCTCTTGTCACCCAGCCACAGGCGCCATTTGGCCTGCCATTGATTGCCTTCCTGGCGTGCATGCACGGCCAGCAAGGCGTCGGCACCGTAGCGCTCGGACGCGGCGCGCAATGGCGTGGCATCGGCGCTTTCAAGATTCGGCGCGGTGGCGACCACCTGTTCATCCAGGTCCCCCAGGGGCAGGCGCAATGGCAAGCCACGGTGCTGTGCCGCACGGCGCAGCGCCTGGGCAGCGGCCTGGCCATCGCCGACCAGGCTGCTGCCTTCGGTGGAGTCGTTCAGCCACCAGCCGAGGATCGAGGGCCGATTGCTGCCCCAGATCGACAGGCCGGCGTCACGCAAGGCGCGATCGGTGCTGACCGGGTCGAAGTCCACTTGCAGGCTCTCGGGCGGGCCGGCGTCGTAACCGTATTGAGTGATGATTTGCTGCGGATCCTTGCGAATCGCCGCCAGGCCCGGGCCTTGTGCGGCCTTGGCGTCGCCGGTGAGGCGGATCACCAGGGTCTCCACCGCACGCTGGGTCGCCTGGTCGCGCTCTTGCGGCGATTGGCTGCTGACGGGTTCGAGTACCTGGTACAGGCCATTGAGGGTTTCGGCATGACTCGCCAGGCTGATCAACGACAAGCAGCCTACAAAAAAGACATTACACAGACGCATGGAAGATTCCCGAACGACAAATTTAGCGGCTGGAACAGACCGCGTGAAATCGGTGTAGCCAGGCTGTGACCACAGCGACAACTAAAACATTCACGGGGTCCCGGTAAGTTTTCGCCATGTCATTAACGACAGCGGTTTAAAGGCTATACCTTAATACGTGCCTGAACAGACCCGATCAGCATTTTTTTAACCGGCTTTTTTAAATCTATCTGCCCTGCCCGTCGGCCCGAGGATGGCCGCTGCCCCTCAAGCCTGATAAAATCGCGCGCCTTCGCAGACCGTCAACGGCTGGGCCTTTTACCAAAAGCGCCTGCCCGCTCGGTCGTTACCCCTGAATCCCCCCTAAAGGCCTGGATCATGAGCAAGCAACCCTCCCTGAGCTACAAGGACGCCGGTGTAGACATCGACGCCGGTGAAGCATTGGTCGAACGCATCAAGAGCGTTGCCAAGCGCACTGCGCGCCCCGAAGTCATGGGCGGCCTGGGCGGTTTTGGCGCCCTCTGCGAGATCCCGGCCGGCTACAAGCAGCCCGTATTGGTTTCCGGTACCGACGGTGTGGGCACCAAGCTGCGCCTGGCACTGAACCTGAACAAGCACGACAGCATCGGCATCGACCTGGTCGCCATGTGCGTCAACGACCTGGTGGTATGCGGTGCCGAGCCGTTGTTCTTCCTCGACTACTATGCCACCGGCAAGCTGAACGTCGAGACCGCCACCCAGGTGGTGACCGGCATCGGCGCCGGCTGCGAACTGTCGGGTTGCTCCCTGGTCGGCGGCGAAACCGCTGAAATGCCAGGCATGTACGAAGGCGAAGACTACGACCTGGCCGGCTTCTGCGTCGGTGTGGTGGAAAAAGCCGAGATCATCGACGGCTCCAAAGTGGCTGCCGGCGACGCCCTGCTCGCCCTGCCATCCTCCGGCCCGCACTCCAACGGCTACTCGCTGATCCGCAAGATCATCGAAGTGTCCGGTGCCGACATCGAGAACATCCAGCTCGACGGCAAGCCGCTGACCGACCTGCTGATGGCCCCGACCCGCATCTACGTCAAGCCACTGCTCAAGCTGATCAAGGACACCGGCGCGGTCAAGGCCATGGCCCACATCACTGGCGGCGGCCTGCTGGACAACATCCCGCGCGTACTGCCAAAAGGCGCCCAGGCGATCGTCGACGTGGCCAGCTGGCAGCGTCCTGCGGTATTCGACTGGCTGCAGGAAAAAGGCAACGTCAATGAAACCGAAATGCACCGCGTGCTGAACTGCGGCGTGGGCATGGTGATCTGCGTCGCGCAGGAACACGTTGAAACCGCGCTGAACGTATTGCGTGGAGCCGGCGAGCAGCCTTGGGTCATCGGCCAGATCGCCACCGCTGCCGAAGGCGCGGCTCAGGTTGAACTGAAGAACCTCAAGGCTCACTGATGCCTCGGACCTGTGATGTCGTGGTGCTGCTTTCCGGCACCGGCAGTAACTTGCAGGCCCTGATCGACAGCACGCGCACCGGCGACAGCCCGGTGCGCATCGCTGCGGTGATCTCCAACCGCAGCGACGCCTACGGCCTGCAACGCGCCAGGGACGCGGGTATCGAAACCCGCTCGCTGGATCACAAGGCTTTCGAAGGCCGCGAGGCCTTCGACAGCGCCCTGGTCGAACTGATCGACGCCTTCAACCCCCAACTCGTGGTGCTGGCCGGTTTCATGCGCATTCTCAGCGCTGGCTTCGTGCGGCACTACGAAGGGCGCCTTCTGAATATCCACCCTTCCCTGCTGCCCAAATACAAAGGCATGCACACGCACCAGCGCGCCCTGGATGCCGGTGACAACGAGCATGGCTGCAGTGTGCACTTCGTCACCGAGGAACTCGATGGCGGGCCTCTGGTCGTACAGGCAGTGGTTCCGGTAGAGTCTGACGACTCGGCGCAGACCCTTGCGCAACGGGTGCATACCCAGGAACACAGGATTTACCCGCTGGCTGTGCGCTGGTTTGCCGAGGGGCGGTTGATTCTTGGTGACCAGGGTGCATTATTGGACGGTCAGTTACTTGCGGCCAGCGGCCACTTGATTCGAACCTAGGAGATTTTATGCGTCGCGCCTTGCTCTTCGCTTTTGCGCTGTTCGCCTTGCCTGCCGTGCAAGCGGCAGATCTACACCCGTTCTCCGCCAGCTACACCGCCGACTGGAAACAGTTGCCCATGAGTGGTTCGGCAGAACGCAGCCTGACCAAGAACGGTGACGGCACCTGGACCTTGAACTTCAAGGCTTCCATGATGATCGCCAGCCTGACCGAAACCAGCGTGATCCTGTTCGACAAGGACACCCTGCAACCGAAGAGCTATGCCTTCGAACGCGGCGGCCTGGGCAAGACCAAGAAGATCAATCTGGACTTCGACCCGTCGACCAAGAAAGTCACGGGCTTTGAAAACAAAGACCCGGTCAATGTGCCCCTGCAAAGCGGCATGCTCGACAAGTCGACCTACCAGTTGGCCTTGCAGCGCGACGTGGCAGCCGGCAAGAAAAGCATGAGCTACAACGTGGTTGAAGGCACCGACGTCGACACCTACGACTTCCGCGTGATCGGCCCGGAAAAGGTCCAGACCAAGGTCGGCAGCATTGACGCGATCAAGGTCGAGCGCGTACGCGACCCGACTCAAAGCAAGCGCATCACCCAGATGTGGTTCGCCAAGGACCTGGGTGGCATCCTGGTAGCCCTGCGTCAGGTGGAAACCGACGGCAAGGAATACAACATCATGTTGCAAGACGGTACCGTTGACGGCAAAGCCATCAAGGGCAGCTGATTGGATTGATGAGCAGAGAAGAGCCTCGCTGAATGCGGGGCTTTTTTTCGTCTGGGGGTTTTGGGTTCAAGTGTCTGCCGTCATCGGGAGCCCAACATGAAACTTCTGTCATAAACCTCTAAAGCGGTTTACTTAGCAAGCTAACAAACCGTATAAAAAGACCTGCGACGACTTGCCGCATACCCACCAGAAATTGGAGCAAGCAGATGACTGTAAAAGTAACTGAACGCGACGACGAACATATGTCCCACGAAGCGCTGGGCCATGGGATTCACATCTGGGATGTCCACCAACAGGACCTGCTGGTCGGCATGTTTCATAACGAGAGCGACGCTCATAATTATAAAAACGAGCTCGAAGCCCTTGAGATGAAACGCCAGACGCAAAGCGCCTGAAACTTCGAAATCCTGTAGGCCCCCCAGCCCCACGCAGCTGGGGGGGCCTATAAAACACAGACCCCGCCTTCTGAGCGGGGTTTGTGTGTTCTGGGGCTGCTTCGCAGCCCAACGCAGGGCACGCCTGCTCACCACAATTCGTTGCTACAGCCTTACCACATCAAATCATCCGGGATCTGGTAAGCGGCGTACGGATCATCCTCATCCGGCACCTGGCTTTCAGTGAGGATATTGAGCTGCACGATACGCTCCGGGGCGCGCTCCTGGATCTTCAGCGCGGCTTCACGGGGGATCACCTCGTAGCCGCCACCGTGATGCACGATGGCCAGGGAGCCGTTGCTCAGCTTGTTGCGCATCAACGTGTTGACCGACAGGCGCTTGACCTTCTTGTCATCCACGAAGTTGTAGTAGTCCTCGGTCGTGAGCTTAGGCAGGCGCGAGGTCTCGATCAGTTGCTTGACCTGGGCCGTACGGGCCTTGGCCTCGGCTTTTTCCTGCTGCTGGCGGTTCAGCTCCTGGTCACGCTTGACCTTCTCGGCCTGCGCTTCGGCGGCCAGGCGCGCCTGGGTGTCATCGGCCTCGATCTGGCCCTTGTGGACCAGGCGCTGCTGTTTCTGTTTCTCTTTGCCGACCTGCTTGGCCTGCTTTTGGTTGACCAGACCTGCTTTGAGCAACTGGTCGCGAAGGGAAAGGCTCATGGTGCTTACTCACTTAGGCAACTGCTCAACCGCAGCTGGACACGTTCTTTTCCTGACGTTTGGCTTCGCCCCACAGGGCGTCCAACTCTTCGAGGGTGCAATCTTCTATGGGTTGGTGGGTATCGCGCAATGCCTGTTCGATAAATCGGAAGCGTCGCTCGAACTTGGCATTGGCGCCACGCAGCGCGGTTTCCGGGTCGACCTTGAGGTGACGGGCCAGGTTGACCGCCGCGAACAGCAGGTCACCGACTTCATCGGCGATGGCTTCCGGGTCGTTGTCGGCCATGGCTTCGAGCACTTCGTCCAGCTCTTCGCGCACGTTATCCACCACCGGCAACGCCGATGGCCAGTCGAAGCCGACCTGGCTGGCGCGCTTCTGCAATTTGGCGGCCCGGGACAGGGACGGCAAGGCGCTGGGCACATCGTCCAGCAGGGACAGCTGCTCCGGCGCGTCGGATTTTTCCGCACGCTCCTCGGCCTTGATCTGCTCCCAACGCTCCTTGACCTGTTCTTCACTCAGTTGAGGAATATCCAGCGGCGCATACAGATCGCCGGTCGGGAACACATGGGGATGGCGGCGAATCAGCTTGCGGGTGATGCTGTCGATCACCCCGGCAAATTCGAAACGTCCCTCTTCCCGCGCCAGCTGGCTGTAATACACCACCTGGAACAACAGGTCGCCCAACTCCCCCTGCAGATGATCAAAGTCGCCGCGCTCGATGGCGTCGGCCACTTCGTAGGCCTCTTCCAGGGTGTGCGGGACAATGGTCGCGTAGGTTTGCTTGATGTCCCACGGGCACCCGTATTGCGGGTCCCGCAGGCGACTCATCAGGTGCAGCAGGTCTTCAAGTGAATACATCTTTCTGTGTCCGATCAGTGTGGGAGCAAGCCCCCTCCCACATTTAGCCTGCATTCATTGCGCGAATCATGGGGTACGGTTGCGCCGCGTCTCAATGATGTTCGGCAGCTGGGAAATCCGCCCCAGCAACCGCCCCAGTGCGTCCAGCCCCGGAATCTCGATGGTCAGGGACATCAACGCGGTGTTGTCCTCTTTATTCGAGCGGGTGTTGACCGCCAGCACGTTGATGCGCTCATTGAGCAGCACTTGCGAGACGTCGCGCAGCAGGCCGGAACGGTCGTAGGCACGGATGATGATGTCCACCGGGTAGGTGAGCACCGGCACCGGGCCCCAGCTGACCTGGATAATCCGCTCCGGCTCGCGCCCGCCCAGTTGCAGCACCGAGGCGCAGTCCTGGCGGTGAATGCTGACGCCACGGCCCTGGGTGATGTAGCCGACGATGGCATCCCCCGGCAACGGCTGGCAGCAACCGGCGATTTGCGTCAGCAGGTTGCCGACGCCCTGGATCTGGATATCGCCGCGCTTGCCGGGCTTGTAGCCGGTGGCCTTGCGTGGGATCAGCTCCAGTTGTTCGTTGCCGCGCTCCGGCTCGACCAGTTGCTGGGCCAGGTTGACCAGCTGCGCCAGGCGCAGGTCGCCGGCACCGAGGGCGGCGAACATGTCTTCGGCGATCTTCATGTTGGCCTTTTCGGCCAGCTTGTCGAAGTCCACCTGGGGCAGGCCCAGGCGGCCCAGCTCGCGTTCGAGCAGGGTCTTGCCGGCGGCGACGTTCTGGTCGCGGGCCTGCAGCTTGAACCAATGGACGATCTTCGCCCGCGCCCGCGATGTGGTGATGTAGCCCAGGTTCGGGTTCAGCCAGTCGCGGCTCGGCGTGCCGTGCTTGCTGGTGATGATCTCGACCTGTTCGCCGGTTTGCAGGCTGTAGTTGAGCGGCACGATGCGCCCGTTGATCTTGGCGCCTCGGCAGTTATGGCCGATCTCGGTGTGCACGCGGTAGGCGAAGTCCAGCGGCGTCGCGCCCTTGGGCAAGTCGATGGCATGGCCGTCGGGGGTAAAGATGTAGACCCGGTCCGGCTCGATATCCACGCGCAACTGTTCGGCCAGGCCGCCGATGTCGCCGAGTTCTTCGTGCCATTCCAGCACTTGGCGCAGCCAGGAGATTTTCTCCTCGTACTGGTTGGACCCGGCCTTGACGTCGGTGCCCTTGTAGCGCCAGTGCGCGCACACGCCCAGCTCTGCCTCTTCGTGCATGGCGTGGGTGCGGATCTGCACTTCCAGCACCTTGCCCTCGGGGCCGATCACCGCGGTATGCAGCGAGCGATAGCCATTTTCCTTGGGGTTGGCGATGTAGTCGTCGAACTCCTTGGGAATGTGCCGCCACAGCGTATGGACGATCCCCAGCGCGGTGTAGCAGTCGCGCATTTCCGGCACCAGCACGCGCACGGCGCGCACGTCGTAGATCTGGCTGAAGGCCAGGCCCTTGCGCTGCATTTTGCGCCAGATCGAGTAGATGTGTTTGGCGCGGCCGCTGATGTCGGCATCGACCCCGGTGGCCTGCAGCTCGGCGCGCAACTGGCCCATCACGTCGCTGATAAAGCGCTCGCGGTCGAGCCGCCGCTCGTGCAGCAGCGTGGCGATCTGTTTGTATTGATCAGGTTCGAGGTAGCGGAAGGACAAGTCCTCCAGCTCCCACTTGATATGGCCGATACCCAGGCGGTGGGCCAGGGGCGCATAGATGTCGAAGACTTCGCGGGCGACGCGGTTGCGCTTTTCATCGTCGGCGGTCTTCACCGCACGGATCGCGCAGGTGCGTTCGGCCAGCTTGATCAGGGCGACACGTACGTCGTCGACCATCGCCACCAGCATCTTGCGCAGGTTTTCCACCTGGCCCTGGGTGCCCAGCACCATGGACTGGCGCGGGCTGAGGCTGGCGCTGATGGCGGCCATGCGCAGCACGCCGTCGATCAGCTTGGCCACCACGGAGCCGAAGCGCTGGCCCACGGTGGCCAACGGGATATGCCCTTCACGCACGCCGCGATAGAGCACGGCAGCGATCAGCGAATCCTGGTCGAGCTTGAGATCGGCGAGGATCTCAGCGATTTCCAAGCCGGTGCGAAAGCTCGAAGTGCCTTCGGCCCACAGGTTCTTGGCCGCATTGTCTTGCTGTTCAGACTCACGAGCGAACTCGCAGGCTGCTTTCAAGGCTTCACGGTCCAGTGCCGGGTCGACACTGATGGCATGATCCAGCCATGCCTCGAGATTGATACTGCCGTCGGTGTTGATCGGCTGGTGTGCTCTCACCTGTACCATCTTGCTTACCTTCCCTATGACGCACCTTGGATGCGCCAAAATCATCGCCGACCTTTTTACTGCGAGCTCCGTGGCAGATCATAGGCCTTGGAGAACGCAGGCCAGTCGGATTAAACGGGCATCCTAGCCCGCTTCAAATAACGCCATGGCCTCGACATGCGCTGTCTGCGGAAACATGTCGAGGATCCCGGCACGTTTTAGCCGGTAGCCTTGCTTGACCAGCTCAACCGTGTCCCGCGCCAGCGTCGCCGGGTTACAGGACACATACACCAGGCGCTTGGCCCCCAGGGTGGCGAGCTTACGCACAACCTCTTGGGCACCATCGCGGGGTGGGTCCAAGAGTACCGCAGAAAAGCCCTGTTTGGCCCATTCCGCGTCAGTCAACGGCTGGGACAAATCGGCCTGAAAAAACTGCGCATTATGCAAATTGTGGCTGATGGCGTTCTGCGCAGCCCGGTCCACCATGGCCTGCACACCTTCCACCGCCACCACGTCGCGCACCTGTTTCGCCAGCGGCAAGGCAAAGTTGCCCAGGCCGCAGAACAGGTCCAGCACCCGCTCATCAGGCTGTGGCGCCAGCCAGTCCAGGGCCTGGGCCACCATCGCCTCGTTGACCCCGGCGTTGACCTGGACAAAATCCCCCGGTCGGTACGCCAACTCCAAGTCCCATGGGCCCAATCGGAAACCTAGTGACTGATCAGGCTCAATCGGTTCCGGCTGGCCTTCCCCATGCAGCCACAGCTGGGCGTCATGGAAGCTGCAGAATTCTTTCAGGATCAGCAGATCCGCCTCCGACAACGGCGCCATATGCCGCAGCAACACAGCGACGGACGAGCCACTGAACAACTCCACATGCCCCAGGGCCTGAGGTTTGCTCAGGCGGCGCAGCATGTTCGGCAGACGCTGCATGATCGGTTGCAAGGCCTGTACCAGCACCGGGCAATCATCGATGGCGACGATGTCCTGGCTGGCCACGGCGCGGAAACCCACCTCAAGCTTCTTCGCCTTGGCATCCCAACGCACCGCCACCCGGGCGCGGCGTCGGTAAGCGAATTCCGGCCCACTCAATGGTGCGGCCCACTCCTGCGGTTCGACACCGGCCACGCGGGACAGTTGCTCGGCGAGCATGCGCTGTTTCAGGGCAAGTTGTTCGGCATGGGGCAAGTGCTGCACGCTGCAACCGCCACAGCGACCGAAGTGCGCGCACGGTGCCGGGCGACGCAGCTCGCTGGCCGTGAACACGCGCTCGGTGCGGGCCTCGACCACCTTGCCGTGGGTGCCCAACACCCGCGCTTCAACCTCTTCGCCGGCCAGCGCACCGTTGACAAACCAGGTGCGACCTTCAAAGAACACGATGCCGCGGCCGTCGTTGGCCAGGCGCTCGATGGCCAGGCGTTGCTTCTTGCCCACGGGAATCTGTGGGGCCCGGCTGCCGCCCGTCGGTTGGAAGCGCAGGCCTCTCTCGTGCTTGGCCATCAGTTGGGTTCGTCGAAAATGCCGGTCGACAAGTAACGGTCGCCTCGGTCACAGATGATCGCGACGATCACCGCGTTTTCCACTTCCTTGGACAAGCGCAACATACCCGCCACGGCGCCGCCGGACGACACGCCGCAGAAGATGCCTTCTTCACGGGCCAGGCGGCGGGTGGTGTCTTCGGCTTCACGCTGGGCCATGTCGATGATGCGGTCCACGCGGGTCGCGTTGTAGATCTTCGGCAAGTACTCTTCGGGCCAGCGACGAATGCCTGGGATCGCCGCGCCTTCCATCGGTTGCAGGCCGACGATCTGGATCGCCGGGTTCTGCTCCTTGAGGTAGCGCGAGTTGCCCATGATGGTGCCGGTGGTGCCCATGGAACTGACGAAATGGGTGATGGTGCCCTGGGTCTGGCGCCAGATTTCCGGACCGGTGGTGGTGTAGTGCGCTTCGGGGTTGTCCCCATTGGCGAACTGGTCCAGCACCTGGCCACGGCCTTCGGCGGCCATGCGCTCGGCGAGGTCGCGGGCGCCTTCCATGCCTTCTTCCTGGGTGACCAGCACCAACTCGGCGCCATAGGCGGTCATCGCCGCCTTGCGCTCGGCGCTGCCGTTGTCGGGCATGATCAGCACCATCTTGTAGCCCTTGATCGCGGCGGCCATGGCCAGGGCGATCCCGGTATTACCCGAGGTGGCTTCGATCAGGGTGTCGCCGGGCTTGATCTGCCCGCGCAGTTCGGCGCGGGTGATCATCGACAGCGCCGGGCGGTCTTTTACCGAGCCGGCCGGGTTGTTCCCTTCGAGCTTGAGCAACAGGGTATTGCTGGTTTCACCCGCCATGCGTTGCAAGCGGACCAGGGGCGTGTTGCCGACGCAATCGGCGATTGTAGGGTACTGCAAGGTCATGGCGTATTCGCAATCCAGACTGCGGGGGCAAACATCATACCGGGAAAGGTCGGCGGGCCATATCACGCAAAGTGTGGTGCTTATGGCTTAAAGGAATAAGCGGAAAAGAGGGTGAGCTTGAGGGCCCCATCGGGGGCAAGCCCCCTCCCACCCTGGACCGCATTTTCATGCTGGAACTCGGTCGAATGTGGGAGGGGGCTTGCCCCCGATGGCCGCGCCTCGATATCCCGCCTAGCGCAAATGCCCATCGCCATGATTTCTCCGAAAGACCTCCTCCCCCATCGCCGCAATCTGCCCTTCGATCAATGCATCAAACGGCTTGAGCAACGGCTCGAACGACACTGGCGCCTCCAGCACCTGCAACGCCTGCACAATCGCCTCCACCGTCGACAACGCCCCCGGTCCGGGCGCCTTGCGCAGTCGATAGCGAGACACGGCGCCCTCGACCAGCGTGACCCGTGGCAACGCCGCCAACACAGGATTGAGGTGCAGCAGTTTGCGCGCCTTGCGCCAGGTGCCGTCGGGCACTACCAGCAACAGCGGCTGATCGCCGGGTGCATAGGCTTGCAGCGGCTGTGCATCGTCAGCCGGAAACAACAGCCGCGCCTGATAGCCGGGCGGGTTCAACAGGGTCGGCAAGTCATCAAAGACCTCGCCCACCACCAACTGCGCATTGTTCAATCCCAACGCCGCCAGCCGCGCGGTATTGAGCGCATGGTTGACCTCGCTCGGGTGCTGCAAAACAAGCACACGTGTGCGGCTGTCGAGGCTGGGAATCAGCGCGCACAGGCAATGGGCGGCGGGCCTGAGGCAGCGGGAACAGTGGGGTCGGGACATGGTTTTCAGGCCTGGTTGAGCTGCGCTTTGAGTAGATCGCGGAAGGTCTGGATCAGCGGTTCGCGGCTGCGGCCCCGGCGCATGATCATCGAGAACGGCGCCTGGTAGCCGAAGGTCGCTGGCAGCAATACGCGCAGGTCGCCCTTGTCGGCCCAGGCCTGGGCGTAGTGCTCGGGCAGGTAGCCGATGTAGGCACCCGAGAGCACCAGGATCAACTGCGCCTCCATACTTTCCACCGTCGCGGCGCTGTGCTTGAAGCCGTGGCGCGCCAGTTCGGCCTGGCTCCAGTAGCCGCGCCCGACCATGCGCTGCTGGGTGATCACCTGCTCGGGGATGCGTCGTTCGCTGAACAACGGATGGCGGGTGCTGCAATACAACCAGTGCTGCTCGCGGTACAGCGGCATGTAGATCAGCCCGCTCATGCGGTTGGAGAAGGCACCGATGGCCAGGTCCAGGCGGTTGTCCTGCACGCCGAGTTGCAGTTCGTAGGGGCTCATCACCGATAAGTTCAGGTGCACCGCCGGGTGCTCCAGGCTGTAGGCGCCGATAACCTCGGCGAACGGCAAAGCCTTGTCGCTCACCGTGGAGTCGAGCACGCCGAGCTTGAGCGTCCCGCGCAGCTCGCCCTTGAGCGCGGCGGCATATTGTTCGAAGCCCTCCAGTTCGCCGAGCAGGCGCAAGGTTTCCTGGTGGAACAGCTCGCCCTTGCTGGTCAGGCTGAACCCACCCCGCCCGCGATGGCACAGCACCAGGCCCAACGCACTTTCCAACTGGCTCATGTAGGTGCTGATGGCCGAGGTGGACAGGTTGAGTTCGTGCTGGGCATTGGCGAACCCCTGGTGGCGCACGACGCTGACGAAGATGCGCAGGAGTTTCAGGTCGGGCAAGGCGCTGGCCATGGTCGGCTCCGGGTGTAGATGTGGGCAGTCTACCTGCCCGCATTAGTTTAGAAAAACCTGAACTAAGTATTTGCCCCTGCCGATTCTTCCCTTCCTGCGCTTTTCGCAGAATCGGCCCCTGATAAACACAACAACGATGAGGCAATCCCGTGGACAAGATTTTCCACCAACCACTGGGCGGCAACGAAATGCCGCGCTTCGCCGGCATCGCCACCATGATGCGTCTTCCCCACCTGCAATCGGCCAAGGGCCTGGATGCGGCCTTTATCGGCGTGCCTCTGGACATCGGCACCTCGCTGCGTGCCGGGACCCGCTTCGGGCCGCGTGAAATCCGCGCCGAGTCGGTAATGATCCGCCCCTACAACATGGCCACCGGTGCCGCGCCGTTCGACTCGCTGTCGGTGGCGGATATTGGCGACGTGGCGATCAACACCTTCAACCTGCTGGACGCCGTGCGCATCATCGAAGAGGCCTACGATGAGATTCTCGAGCACAACGTGATCCCGATGACGTTGGGCGGCGACCACACCATCACCCTGCCGATCCTGCGGGCGATCCACAAGAAACACGGCAAGGTCGGGCTGGTGCACATCGATGCCCACGCCGACGTCAACGACCATATGTTCGGCGAGAAAATCGCCCACGGCACCACCTTCCGCCGCGCCGTGGAAGAAGGCCTGCTCGATTGCGACCGCGTGGTGCAGATCGGCCTGCGCGCCCAGGGCTATACCGCCGAAGACTTCAACTGGAGCCGCAAACAGGGCTTTCGCGTAGTACAGGCCGAAGAATGCTGGCACCACTCCCTCGCGCCACTGATGGCCGAGGTGCGGGAAAAAGTCGGCGGCGGCCCGGTGTACCTGAGCTTCGACATCGACGGCATCGACCCGGCCTGGGCGCCCGGCACCGGCACCCCGGAAATCGGCGGCCTGACCACCATCCAGGCAATCGAAATCATCCGTGGCTGCCAGGGCCTCGACCTGGTCGGTTGTGATCTGGTAGAAGTTTCGCCGCCCTACGACACCACCGGCAACACCTCGCTGCTGGGCGCCAACCTGCTGTACGAGATGCTCTGCGTACTGCCTGGCGTGGCGCACCGTTGATGAGCGTGCCGCAGGTATTGAAAGCCGCCGCCGACCTGGTGTCGGCCTTTGCACGCAACGACCGCGCCGCCTACTTCGGCGCGTTCACGGCCGATGCCAGCTTTGTGTTCTACACCCTCCCCCAGCCGCTGCTCAGTCGCGATGCCTACCAGGCGTTGTGGGACAGCTGGCGCCGGGATGAAGGATTTGAGGTGCTGTCCTGCACCTCAAGTAACGCCGTGGTCAGCCTGCAGGGTGACGTGGCGATATTTATCCATGACGTGGCCACCGAGCTGCGCATGAACGGGGAGGAATTCTTTAGCCAGGAACGCGAGACCATTGTCTTCAAACGCCAAGGATCTCGCACAGAACAACAAGAAGGCCCGTGGCTGGCCTGTCACGAACATTTGTCCGCTATGCCGGAAGGGCTGCCGCCCCCTTAGCCAATGTGATCGGAGCTGATCATGAATAATAAAAACAACGATAAAAGTATTCGCACAATAGAAACCAACGGGGTCGAACAGATCCCGGACAACGAACGTACCGCCACCCCCAAGGATCTGTTCCGCCTGATCTTCGGCGGCGCCAATACCTTTGCCACCGCCGTGCTCGGTTCCTTTCCCGTGTTGTTCGGCCTGTCGTTCCAGGCCGGCGTCTGGGCGATTGTGCTGGGCGTGCTGGTGGGTGCGTTGATCCTGGCGCCGATGGGTCTGTTCGGGCCGATCAATGGCACCAACAACGCGGTGTCTTCCGGTGCGCACTTCGGCGTGCACGGGCGGATTGTCGGCTCGTTTCTGTCATTACTGACGGCAATTGCCTTCTTCTCACTGTCGGTGTGGAGTTCAGGCGATGCGCTGGTCGGCGGTGCGAAACGGCTGATCGGCCTGCCGGAAACCGACCTGACCCTGGGCCTGGCCTACGGCGTATTCGCCATGCTTGTCCTGACGGTGTGCATCTACGGCTTTCGCTTCATGCTGTGGGTCAACCGCATTGCGGTCTGGGCGGCAAGCCTGCTGTTTTTGTTGGGCATCTTCGCGTTCGCGCCGACCTTCGACAGCCACTTCGCCGGCAGCGTAGCCCTGGGCCAGACCGGCTTCTGGGCGGCCTTTATCGGCGCGGCGCTGGTGGCCATGAGCAACCCGATTTCCTTCGGGGCGTTCCTGGGTGACTGGTCACGCTATATCCCACGTGAGACGCCGAAAATGCGCATCATGCTGGCGGTAGTCCTGGCACAGATCGCCACCTTGATCCCGTTCCTGTTCGGCCTGGCCACCGCCACCATCGTGGCGGTCAAGGCGCCGGACTACATCGCGGCCAACAACTACGTCGGCGGTCTGCTGGCGGTGGCACCGACCTGGTTCTTCCTGCCGGTGTGCCTGATCGCGGTAATTGGCGGCATGTCCACCGGCACCACTTCGCTGTATGGCACCGGGCTGGACATGTCCAGCGTGTTCCCGCGCCTGCTGTCGCGGGTCAAGGCCACGCTGCTGATCGGGGTGATGTCGATTGCCTTCATCTTTATCGGACGTTTCGCCGCCAACCTGGTGCAGAGCGTATCGACCTTCGCCGTGCTGATCATCACCTGCACCACGCCATGGATGGTGATGATGATCATCGGCCTGATCGTGCGTCGCGGCTTCTACTGTCCGGATGACCTGCAGGTGTTTACCCGGGGTGAAACCGGCGGCCGCTACTGGTTCAGCCATGGCTGGAACTGGCGCGGGCTGGGGGCCTGGATTCCGAGTGCGCTGGTGGGCCTGTGCTTCGTCAACTTGCCGGGGCAGTTTGTCGGGCCGCTGGGCAACCTGGCCGATGGCATCGATATCAGCCTGCCGGTGACGCTGGGGTTGGCGTCGGTGGTGTACCTGACGTTGTTGCGTGTGTTTCCGGAGCCGGCTTCGGTGTATGGCCCCAAGGGTCCGCTTCGCAGCCCTGCGGGAGCAGGCTCCGCTCCCACAACAAGTTCGCCTGTTACCTAAAACAATAATCGGAGACACGCCGTCATGGCTTTGGATTTATTCGTCGTACTCATCTACGCCGCCGGCATGCTCGTGCTCGGCTATTACGGCATGCGCCGCGCCAGGACCCACGAAGACTACCTGGTAGCCGGTCGCAACCTGGGCCCGTCGCTGTACATGGGCACCATGGCCGCCACTGTACTGGGCGGTGCATCCACCGTCGGTACCGTGCGCCTGGGTTATGTGCATGGCATCTCCGGCTTCTGGCTGTGTGCGGCGTTGGGCATGGGGATCATCGCGCTGAACCTGTTCCTGGCCAAGCCGCTGCTCAAGCTGAAAATCTTCACCGTCACCCAGGTACTGGAAAAACGCTACAACCCCATGGCCCGCCAGGCGAGTGCGGTGATCATGCTGGCCTACGCGCTGATGATCGGCGTGACCTCGATCCTGGCCATCGGCACGGTGCTGCAAGTGCTGTTCGGCCTGCCGTTCTGGATTTCGGTGTTGCTGGGCGGTGGTGTGGTGGTGGTCTACTCGACCATCGGCGGCATGTGGTCCCTGACCCTCACCGACATCGTGCAGTTCGTGATCAAGACCGTCGGCCTGATGTTTATCCTGCTGCCGATCTGCCTGTACCGCGTCGGCGGTTGGGACGAACTCGTGGCCAAGCTGCCGGCATCGAGCTTCAGCTTCACCGCGATCGGCTGGGACACGATCATCACCTACTTCATGATCTACTTCTTCGGCATCCTGATCGGCCAGGACATCTGGCAGCGGGTGTTCACCGCCCGTGACGAAAAGGTCGCCAAGTACGCAGGCACTTTCGCGGGTTTCTACTGCATCCTTTACGGCCTCGCCTGTGCGCTGATCGGCATGGCGGCCCATGTGCTGATTCCGGACCTGGACAACGTCAACAACGCGTTCGCGGCCATCGTCAAAGTCTCGCTGCCGGACGGCATCCGCGGCCTGGTGATCGCGGCGGCACTGGCGGCGATGATGTCGACGGCCAGCGCCGGCTTGCTCGCCGCCTCCACCGTATTGACCGAAGACCTGCTGCCACGCCTGCGCCGCGGCAGACAATCGAGCCTGGCAATCAACCGCCTGTTCACGATGCTGACCGGTATCGTCGTGCTGGGCATCGCACTGGTGGTCAATGACGTAATCAGCGCCCTGACCCTGGCCTACAACCTGCTGGTGGGTGGCATGCTGATCCCGCTGATCGGCGCGATCTTCTGGAAGCGCGCGACCACGTCGGGGGCAATCACCTCCATGAGCCTGGGTTTTGTAACGGCGCTGGTGTTCATGTTCAAGGATGGCCTGGATGCGAACACGCCGATCTACTACAGCCTGGCAGTGGCGCTGGTGAGTTTTGTGCTGGTGAGTGTGTTGTCACGCCGGCCAGAGGCGGGGGTGGTTCGGGCGGTGTAAGCAATAACGAGGGTTGGAGCGGTTTCTTCAGCGGGTGCGACGTCGGATGTCGCACCCGTTTTTTATCATGAGTACATTGTGGAAACTGCGGGCGCCTTTGCCTGGATGATTTCCTCGACCAAGGAGGCCCACACCAATCCCTGGGTGGTGCCCCCGGCATACGTCCCGCCGGCGGCAATGCGGTTGTAGGCGGAGCAATAAACTATCGACAGTCCATCCGGAGTGCCAGGCCTGGCACATTCGATAATTTGCAAGTCGCCACTTTCGATCGCCCGGCGGTAAGACTTTGGAAAGTGACGAGAAACGGCTGCTTGACATGCCGTCAGTATCTGCTCCTTGTACGCAGGCGTGGAATCGGGAGGAACCTGCCCACCGGAGACAAGAATATAGTCCCCGTCCAGGCGGCAATTCATGACACCAATGGGCAGATCGTACTGCAGTTTGAGTCCGCGCATTCCGACAGCTTCACTACCAACAGCACGCATCTTAAAAAACCAGCCAATGATCGCGATGACTTCTTCTTCCTCTACCCCCATGGCAGTGACGACGACGTGTTCTCTGCTCAACTCAGCAATTTGGACAGGACTTAGATGCTGGGGTAGGAACTGAACCCCCGAGCGCGCCAAAAGCGCCACTATCTCATCCCTTAGCTGGACAAATTCCACATCGTAACCCGATACTTCAATAGCCCGAGCGATCCCTGGGACCCCATAACTTTTCTGGAATTGAAGGCGACTGATCTCTACAAGTTCACGTCCTGGCTTGCCACTCGGCCAAGGCCTTTTTTCAATATCGCGTTGCTCGTGGATCGCGGCTTCTACGCCACTAGCGTCGTCCATAAACGCTCGTACAATCCGCGACCGTGCAAACCGTGCTAACGATGGATTGTCGGCCAGAAACTTTTCAAACAGCTCAATGCCTGCACGATTGCACTCCACGGCCAGGTACTGGTTTCCAGGCATCAGATAAGCGTTGTCCAGCGGCTTTGCAGTCGTCTCCGTGGCTGAAAGGTGGCGCATGTTCACCTGCTTATGACTGGCGCCATCGCTCTGCTGATGTCCTCCGTAGACCGAGACCTGATAATTGGCCAGGCGGAACATCACGGCTTGGAGCAGGCCGTTGATGCCTCGACCGATGATCGATACGCGCGGCGCGCGGGCATCTGCCTGTTGCGCGGGGATCATCAATGAGTGGGCAAGTTTGCGCCGGACCAGGCAGCGCAAGGCGGTCAGGCTCAGTTGAATCGAGACGGCGTAGTCAAGGTCGCCGTGGCAGGCTTCAGTCATTGCCGCCTGGGTTGTCAGGGTCGCCGGCTTGCGCCACTTGGAGACACTGCAGCCGAGTGCCTGCGCGCGCACCCGAAATGCATCCAGTGTCCCAGGCCCGTAGTCCAATACAAGCTGGATAGCTTCAGCCGTTGCCAGGGCCCGTAAAGCGTCATCGCTGAAGACATCGGGCTTGGCGACGCAGACCAGGCGAGCCTGCCTGTGCAGGCACTGAATAAGGGCCCGATCAATGCGATGGGTGGACTCATCATTCAGGGATAAACAGATAGCGACGGCACGGGCCCCCTCCAGCACCTCGTGCCAGTCCACGCCAAAGGACACTCGGCTGTCGGAACAGGCTTTGCCGAGAGTGTCCGGCCTCTGACCATGTCGATCCAATACCTTGATCCGAACCTCCGGATCTCGATCAAGCAACAACTTGACCAGCTCCCTGCCCACGTTGCCGTATCCCAGCACACAGATGTCGCGCGGCAGGGAGCCATCAGCCAGTGTCAGCCAGCGCGCCATATAGGCGGCGACATGGGGCGCGTTGACCCCCGGCGTATTGACTACGCGGATGTCGTTGGAACCGCAAAGGTCCAGTCGCACCTTATCCAGGCTCGTACCTCTGCGGATCAAATGGAGGTCGCCAAACGGGTGGGATATGCGCCATTGGGCGATAACGTCTGCATCGATCGCCTGGTCCCCGACAATGATCGCCGATGGACTCAGGAGACCGATCTGAATGAGCAGATCGTGTTTGGTCAATGTCGGGGGGAAGAACACTACGTTGCTGGGTGCGTGAGCCTTCCAGGCTCTCGACACCGGTGCGAGATGCAGGATATTTCCGGTTATGGCGATGAGTGACGCGGCGACTGGCGGAATGGAAGAGAGCCTCATAGCTGTTTCTCCAACACTTCTGACGGACTGATGCCTCGCAGAGAGCCCTTCAATAAAGGGGGGGCGTTATTGGAAGGCCATTGAGAAACTCAACCTACGCTCATGGTTTGAATTGAATAAGCCAGCCACTTCTGATGAACGAGTAGCCTGATTCCGACACGTGAAGGTCAGAGGCCTGACTGACCTGCATGGATTCGGACTACTCGCCCAAGCTACCGAGGGGCAAGTGAGTGTTATGGCGTGAGGGTTCTATCGCGCAGGCCCGGGGCAAGGGTGACTGGGACGGCGAGAGGTATGACTGACGCTGGAAACGCTGTATGGACGCTGAGACGTAGGATGTCACGCCCGCTGGTTTTGCCTGGCGCAAAATAAACGGTGGGAGCGGGCTTACTCGCCCCCACCTTCAATCCTGCTTCAGCCAGAGATTATCTGCGGCGCGGACGACGCTGCTCGTCATCGGTACGAATCGGCACCGGTTGCAGGGGGGGCTCGATCAAGCCCAATGCAACGCCAAGGTCGTGGAGCCAGTTCTGGATTTTCTCTTTCATGGTTTGCCCCCTTTGAGGGAAATGCTGGTCGGCGCAAGTTCTGTCGCCTTTTCCTACATTGATAGTAGCCCTAAGTCCTACGTATTGCTTGAATGAAACCACAACGAACTGTTACTGAATTGATGCAAATCCTGACGGATCGCTCAAGCAATCGCACGTGCGTCTTGCAGGACCTCGGCCCTGCCCTCTTGCTGCAGGTCGATCCATGCGTTGAGGTTAGCGCCGAGCATACCCTTTCGCCACATCAGCCAGGTCGTCGCAGTGGCAAATTGCCCTGTCAGCGGATGAACGGACACGCTGTCCTTGCCCGGCAGGCTGTCGAGCATGGATTCGGACATCAGCGCCACACCTGAACCGGCGATGACACAGGCGAGCATGCCTTGATAAGACTCGATCTCAATCGCCCGCCCCATGGCGACGTGCTCGTGGGAAAACCAGGTTTCCAGGCGCGTGCGGTAGGCGCAACTGCGGCGAAAAGTGAACACCGAACGGCCGGCAACATCCTGCGGCCCGCGCACCGGTGGGTGGTCGGCTTCGCATATCAGCACCAGGCGTTCTTCGCACAGGGCCACACCGTCCAGGGAGGCAATCGTGATGGGCCCGTCCACAAATGCGGCGTCCAGGCGACCGGTGATCAACCCTTCGAGCAGTTCACCGCTGGGCGCCGACAGCACCTGGAGGTTCACCATCGGATACGCCTTGTGATAGCACGCCAGCAGCTTCGGCAAATGCACTGCCGCCGTGCTGTACATGCTGCCCAGCACAAAATTGCCGGCCGGTTGCCCACCTTGCACAGCGCCATGGGCTTCATCATGCAGCGCCAGCAGACGAGTGCTGTAGTCCAGCAACACCTTGCCCGCCGGAGAAAGCTGCAAGCGCTGGCGTTCGCGCACGAACAATTCCACGCCAAGCTGTTCTTCCATCTGCTTGAGCCGGGTCGACAAGTTCGACGGCACTCGATGCAGGCGCTCGGCAGCGCGGGTAATGGAGCCCTCTTCCGCCACGGCCTGGAAGATGCGCAATTGACTGAACTCCATGACTTTCTCCAAAACTGAACAAGTTGCTCACTATTATTCATTTTTACAGAAAGTCAATCCGCTCTAGCCTGACGGTATTCGCTTACCCGCAGGACACCCGACCATGTCACCCCTCACCCGCTTACTCGCCAGCTTTATCGCCCTGATGATGGCCATGGGCATTGGCCGCTTCGCCCTTACCCCGCAAATGCCCCACTTGCTCAGTGAAGGCCAGATCGACCTGACCGGCGCCGGACTGATCGCAGCGGCCAATTACCTGGGCTACTTCGTGGGCGCGGTGGATTCGATTTTTGCGCGCAGCCATCACCATGTGCGGGGTCGCCTGTATGGCGGGCTCTGGTTGTGCGTGTTGCTGACCCTGGCGTCGTACTGGGCCCAGGGTTTCTGGCCTCACATGCTGTTGCGCTTCGGTACCGGCGTTGCAAGTGCCTGGGCATTGGTGATGATCACCAGCCTGAGCCAGCCGCTGGCGATTGCCGCCGGGCGTGCACGCCTGGGCGCCCTGGTGTTCGCCGGGCCGGGGCTGGGGATTGTGTTGACCGGGTTGCTGGCGCTGGGCTCCAACCTGTTGGGCCAGAGCTCAGCAACCTTGTGGCTGATCTATGCGGTAGTGGCGCTGGTGATGCTGCTGGCAATCTTGCCCTTCCTGCCACAGCCGTCCGCCGTCACTGCGCCTGTTGCAAGCCACGCCGACACGGCCAGCAACGGCAGCATTACTCACCTGTGCTGGATCTACGTGTTGTTCGGCCTGGGCTACATCATTCCGGCGACCTTCCTGTCACAGATGGCCAGCGCGCAATTCAACGGCGCCTGGCAGGCTGATCTGTTCTGGCCCTGCTTTGGTTTGGCCGCGGCGATTGGGGTAGTGGTCGCAAGCCTGCGTCCCAAGGACCCGGACACCACCCGCCGCTGGCTGATGACCACGTTGTGGCTGCAGGCGGCCGGGGTATTCGCCTGCCTGCTGGGTAACGGTTGGGGCCTGGCGCTGGGGGTGTTGCTGTGCGGCGGGCCGTTCCTGGCCTGCATGCAGTTGGTGATGGCGCGCCTGCGGGACGTTGCGCCCCACGGCTATCAGCGCAACACCGGGCTGCTGACCGCCAGCTTTGCCATCGGCCAATTGAGCGGGCCGTTGCTGGCGTCGGTGAGCAGTCACCTGAGCGGAGGCCTGCAACCGGCGTTGGTGATTGCCGGTGCAGGCCTGTCAGTGGCGGGAGGGGTGTTGGTCAGCCGGCGACCAACGGTGCCGGCGCACGAACCTGCTCACGCCGCGCCAACACCAGGAAAAACAGCCCACCCAGGAAGCAGCCGGTGAACCAGGCAAAGTTAGCCATGCCCTGCAACGCCGGCGTGAAGGTGATCGCAACACCTGCCAGGGTCGCGGGCACCAGCGCCTTGACCGCCGTCCAGTTCACTCCGCCGTCGAAGTAATAGCGCCCGCTCGGGCTGTCATCGAACAGCGCGTCCACGTCGATCTTCTGCTTTTTGATCAGGTAGAAGTCCACCAGCAGAATCCCGAACAGCGGGCCGATAAAGGCCGCGAGGATATCCAGGGTGTAGTGGATCATCAGCGGGTTATTGAACAGGTTCCACGGGGTGATGAAGATCGACGCCACGGCGGCGATCATGCCCCCGGCGCGCCAGCTGATTTTGCTCGGTGCGACGTTGGCGAAGTCGAACGCCGGGGACACGAAGTTGGCAACGATGTTGATGCCGATGGTGGCAGTCACAAATGCAAAAGCGCCCAGCAGCACCGCCATGCTGTTATCTATGCGCGAGACGGTCGCGATCGGGTCATGGAGCATTTCGCCAAACACCGGCAAGGTGCCCGAGACGATCACCACGGTCACCAGGGAAAACGCCAGGAAGTTCACCGGCAGGCCCCAGAAGTTGCCACGCCGCACGTCCTGCATGCTGCGGCAATAACGGCTGAAATCACCGAAATTCAGGGTCGGCCCGGAAAAGTACGACACCACCAGCGCCGTCGCCACGATCACCTGGCCGAACGCCTGCCAGCCCGACAGGGATTTTTCCGCCAGGGTAAAGCTGATATTCGCCCACCCTGCCTTCCACACGATCCAGCCGGCCAGGGCAAACATCACCGCATAGACCACCGGCCCCGCCCAATCGATAAAGCGGCGGATGGACTCCATGCCGGCCCAGAACACGGCCGCCTGCAACACCCATAAACTGAGGAAACCAAACCAGCCCAGGTAAGACAGGCCGGCAAAATGCGGCTCTGCAAACACCGCCATCTGTGGGAAAAAGCGCAATACCACAATGATCAGGGCACTCGACGCCAGGTAGGTCTGAATCCCGTACCAGGCCACCGCAATCAAGCCGCGAATCACGGCGGGAATGTTCGCACCGAACACGCCAAACGCCAGCCGGCAGATTACTGGATAGGGCACGGCGGCCTGCTGGCTGGGCTTGGCCACCAGGTTGGCAATCAATTGCACAATGCAAATGCCTGCCAGCAAGGCAATCAACACCTGCCAACTGGCCAGCCCCAGGGCAAACAGACTGGCGGCGAACACATAGCCACCCACGCTGTGCACGTCACTCATCCAGAAGGCAAAGATGTTGTACCAGGTCCACTTTTGCGGCAGCGGCCCCAGGTCCTGGTTGTACAGGCGGGGGCTGTAGCCTTTGGGCAATTGTTCGGTCATCGCGGGCTCCTCGTCATACCGGCCTGCGCTTCCGTCACGGGGGTGCATACGGGAGGCGGCATGGTTTGTATACGAGATAGTCAGCAGAATACGTGCCAATAGCACACAATCCCTCTGAAACCGCGTTCCAAAGGGCTACACAGAGCCTCAGTGACGGGGACTGCGCTCAGCAACGGTGCAGATTAATCCTGTACACAATCACTGGTGCACCCGATGTGCACACACGTACCCGACCGTGCAGCAGGCCGCTGTGAGGAAGGCGCCCCAGGCCATGTCCATCACCGCCAATCCGCCGGACCAGCCTTGCAGCGTGGCCCAGTTGCTCAGGTCATAGGTGCCGTAGGCCACCAGGCCCAGCAATGCACCCAGTCGCGCCGCGCGCTGCCAGCTGGCACTGGGCAAGACCACGAACACCACGCAACCGAGGACATATAGGAGATAGAACAGCACTGCGGGCAACAGGCGAGGCTGATCGAGCATCAGCGGGCCCAGCAGGGATTTGTAGGTCGGGCCCATAAGGACGCCAAGCCAGAGGCCGTCGAGGACCAGGAAGGCAAGCAAGGTGCCGAGGTAGGCAAAGACAGACTTCTTGGACATTGATGCAGCCTCTGTAGGAGCGAGCTTGCTCGCGAAAATATTCCAGGCGCATCACGGTGTCGGATGGACCTTTTTCGCGAGCACGCTCGCTCCTACAGAAGAGCAAACCGCACTCAGCTTAGTTCAATGCGATCCGCGTGAATCACGATCTGGCCCTGCTTGTAGAGTGCACCAATGGCTTTCTTGAAGTTGCCCTTGCTCACGCCAAACAAGTTGCTGATCACCGCCGGGTCGCTCTTGTCGCTGAGCGGCAAGCTGCCGTTGTTTTCACGCAACTTGGCGAGGATCTTCGAGTTGAGGCTGGACGCCGCTTCCTGGCCGACCGGTTGCAGGCTCAGGCTGATGTTGCCATCGGCGCGGATCTCTTTGATAAAGCCTTTCTCTTCCTTGCCCGGGCGCAGGAACTTGAACACTTCGTTCTTGTGGATCAGGCCCCAGTGCTTGTTGTTGATGATCGCCTTGAAGCCCATGTCGGTGGCTTCGGCGACCAGCAGGTCGACTTCCTGGCCCACGACGTAGTTGGCCGGCGTCTTGTCCAGGTAGCGGTCGAGGCGTGCGGTCGCGGTAATACGCTTGGTGTGTTTGTCGAGGTAGACATGCACCACGCAGTATTCACCGGCGGTCAGCTGACGTTTCTCTTCCGAATACGGCAGCAACAGATCCTTTGGCAAACCCCAGTCGAGGAACACGCCAATACTGTTGACTTCCACGACTTTCAAACTGGCAAATTCGCCGACTTGAACTTTCGGTTTTTCGGTAGTGGCGATAAGTTTGTCATCGCTGTCCAGATAAATGAAAACGTTAAGCCAGTCTTCATCTTCACTGGGAATATCCTTGGGGATATACCGATTAGGCAAGAGGATTTCGCCATCTTGCGCACCATCGAGGTACAAACCAAAGTTAGTGTGTTTAACCACTTGCAAGCTGTTGTAGCGCCCGACTAAAGCCATTTCCAATACCCTCATTGCGTGGGCGGCATTCTACCCGAGTTGCCCTCGCCGCGCGCGCGCGCCTGAAAAATCGCGGGTTTGCCTGGCGTTCCAGTGGCACCGCCCCGCTCGTCCGATCATTCGGCTGAATTTTGCCACGCCACCGGTGCCGGCTCAGCCCGTGGTTTCGAGTTAAAACAGTAAGTTAGGGGCTAATATCAAAAATAAACTTTGGCTGTTCTCAGCTGCCGCTCTTATTCCCGGGGGATATTTACCAAGCAATTGTCAAGTATTTCCTGTACGATGCCTGGCCAAGTTAATTTTCTACAGGTTAGTGGCCGCCATGCGTGTAAAAGCATCCAACAGCAAAGCAAAGCCAGCTCCCGCCGTTGAAACCAGCGAATCGATCAACAGCCAGATTGCTGCTTTCCTCAAGTCCGGTGGCGAAATCCAGCAAATTGCCAAGGGCGTGAGCGGCCAGACTTTCGGCCCGTCCAAGCAGATCAGCCTGGGTAAAAAGTAATACCGCGCAGCACATCTGGTCCCTAAGCGTCTTGCCTTCAAGGCGCTAGGACTAGAGCCCGAAATACCCTCTCGCGTCACCTTCAGAACGTGCAAATCGACGAACGGGCCTCACCTCCTGGCATTCGCCGGTATGCTTGCACACGTCTAGCACGGGCATCTGCCCTATTTTTCCGTTACTGCTCCTCGCTTTTCATGGAGTGAAGCATGCTTAAACGCTGCATTTTCGTGGCCAGTATCCTGGCGGCCAGCCCTCTCGCCGAAGCGCAGATTTTCCAGCGTGAACTGGGCGACTTCGACCTGAAATTGGGCACCACCCCCAGCCGTAGCATGGCCCAGGGCCTGGTCAAGCCGACCTCGCCGGGCAGTGACTCGTTCCATGGCGGGCTGGACCTGAGCCATGACAGCGGCCTGTACTTCGGCCAGTTTTCGCCGAACATGGGCCTGTCCTCGGCCAGCACCCTCGAAGTCGACTCCTACATGGGGTTCAAACACCCCTTCGACCAGACCCTGGGCTACGAAGTCGGCCTGATCCACTACAGTTACCCCAAGCTCAGCCCCCTCGACAGCCAGGAGTTCTACGGCGGTCTGAATCTACTCGGCAATCGTTTCGGCGCTTCCTTCAGCAACGACCCGGACCGCCAGGACAGCACGCTGTTCGCCGACCTCGGCGGTACCCAGCCCTTCGGCATCGGCGTCAGCATGAAATACACCACCCATCAGCTGGGCACGCCGGCTTCGGTAGAGGGCGGCACCATCAGCAGCTTCAGCGACTGGTCGGTGCAGTTCTCCCGCGCCTGGAAAGGCATCGACCTGGACCTGATCTACAGCGACTCCAGCCTCAGCGGTGGCGATTGTTCGGCCTACTCCGGACACAATTCGCAATGCGATGGCCTGTTGACCCTGAAGGCGGTGCGGTCGTTTTATTGATGGGCTGAACTGTCGCGTGCGCCGCGGGTTCACATGCATTGACTCCCTCTGCGCAAGGACACGCCCATGTTGCATCGGCTCAAACTGCTGGTGGTATTCCTGACCCTGAGCCTGGTGCTCGCCGGCTGCAACCGCGTGGGCCTGGCCTACCGCAACCTGGACGTGATCATCCCCTGGACCCTCAACGACTACCTGGACATGAACGCCGGGCAGAAGAGCTGGTTCAACGACAAGCTCAAGGACCACCTGGCCTGGCACTGCACCACCCAATTGCCGGGTTACCTCGATTGGCTCGACCGCCTGCAAGCAATGGTCGAGAGCAACCAGGTCACCGATGCAGCGCTGCAAACCCGCACGGTTGAGGCCAAGCAGGCGATTGCCGAGGTGGCGCGGGAAATCACCCCGTCGGCGATTGAATTGTTACAAGGGCTGGATGACCAGCAGGTCAACGACATGAACGATGCCCTGGCCAAGGACCTGCGCAAACGCCAGGACGAATACCTCAAGCCGCCGCTGGCCAAGCAGATCCAGGACCGCGCCGAGCGTATGAGCAAGCGTCTGGATGCGTGGATGGGGCCACTGAGCGATAGCCAGAAGAACCGGGTAATGGCCTGGTCCATCAGCCTGGGCGAGCAGAACGAGCAGTGGATCGGCAACCGTGCCCACTGGCAGGCACAATTCATCGACGCCGTGCAGCAACGCCACAGCGCCGATTTCCCGCAGAAAATCCAGCAACTGCTGGTGGACCGCGAAAGCCTGTGGACACCGGAGTATCGCGCGGCGTATGCCCAGACCGAAGCCGCTGCGCGTAGCCTGATCATCGACATCATGGCCGACAGCAGCGTGCCGCAACGGCTGAAACTCACCCAGAAAATCGACAAGGTCCGCAGTGACTTCCAGGCGCTCAAATGCCTGAAAAGCGCGCAGTCCTAATTGGGCGCCAGGGTGCCCAACCAGGCCACCAGCGCGAGGATCAGCGCCCCGGCCCCCATCTCCAGCACCATGCTGCGCCGTAGCGCAGCCATGGCAGCGACATAATCACCGGTCGCCACGGACCGTTGCAGAAGCGGCGTCAGGTGGAAACGATTGAGCGCCGCCAGCCCCAGCATCAAGCCAAACAGTCCCAGCTTCAGGCACAACAGGATCGCGTAGACACCGCCGGTAAGGCCGTCCAGATTCAGCCCGACCACCAACAGATAGTTGGCCACCCCGGTGCCGATCAGCACCGCGACAAATCCCGCTCCCACATGCTCGAACCCCTTCAGCGCCCTTGCCAGCACCCGAACGTGATAAGCATCGTGCAAAGACGTGCACCTCGACAACAACCCGAACGCCGCCAACGCCCCGACCCAGCCACCCGCTGCCAACAGATGCGCGCCGTCGCTGAGGATGTGCCACACACCCAGCGTGCCTTCATGCATCACGCCGTGCCCGGTCCACGCCAGCGTCACCAACGCGGCGGCGCCCGACAACGCGGTCAGTGGCAGGCTAGGGCCAAGCGCAGCCACCACCAGCGCCCCCATCCGTAGCCACCACGTCACGCCCAGGTCGGTCTGCCAGAGCATCATGTGCAGATGCGGCCACAGCGTCTGCCAATCCGTTGCGCCACTCATGGCCTGGGTCAGCGCCAACAGCGACGCTATCGACAGCACTATCCCGACGCCAGCCGTCAGCCGCAGCAGGCCCCTCAAATTCAGCAGCACGCGCTCCGGCGCCTTGAGTCCGTAAAGACCAAAGAGCCCCAGGCCAAACAACAGCATCAGGTCAAGATAGAGCGCAAAGCGCAGTGTGACTTGGGTCAATTCGCTCATGGCTGGACGCTGAACACCACGTTACCGGTAATCGGGTGCGTGTCGGATGACACTGCGCGCCAATCGACCCGGTAGGTGCCGGTAGCCAGTGCAGAAGCCGGCTTGATCAGCATCACCCTGGGGTCGGTGCTCGCCGCGACACTGGCCTTGATGGGCATCGGCGAATTGGGCATGCCGGGCATATCGGTCATGGTCAGCCTGGCCCCGGAAAACTGCGTCAGCAGGTTCTCCGAAAAGCGCAGTTCAATGACGGCCGGCGCGGCACCTTGGGCCCCGGCTGGAGGGAGGGAGGACAACAGTTTCGGATGGGCCGAGGCCGGCAGGCTGATCATCAACCCGACCCACAGCGCCCCCCCCGTTAACGCGGTTTTCAACATCGACATGCAAGGCTCCAGGCCGCTCAAGGCGGCGAGTTATAGGAATAAGAAACCGGTTAAAACCAAAGGCGCACACCGACCACCCAGCGCAGCTGGCTGATGTCCTCGTCTTCATCGCGAGCGTATTGCGCCGTCCGCCCATAGCTGCGGTTCCAACTCACACCCACGTAAGGCGCCAACTCCCGGCGCACCTCATAGCGCAAGCGCAGGCCCAGCTCGCTTTCCGACAGGCCTGCGCCCACCCGGCGCTGCGGATCGTTCTGCGCATAAAAATTGAGTTCGGCCGTCGGCTGAAGGATCAGGCGATTGGTCAGCAGGATGTCGTAGTCACCTTCCAGGCGTGCCGCGGTGTGGCCCGACTCGCCCACAAACAGCGTCGCCTCGGCCTCGAAGTTGTAGAGCGCCATGCCCTGCAGGCCGAACGCCGCCCAGGTCTGGCTGTCCCCGGGCTTGAAGTCCTGGCGCACGCCGCCAACCAGGTCCCACCAAGGGCTGATGGCGTGCCCCCACAACACCTGGGCTTCGGCGTTGTCAGTGCGACCGGCGCTGCGCTCGCCTTCGCTGCGCAGCCACAGACGGTCGATGTCACCACCGACCCAACCCTTGATGTCCCAGTTCAGCGCACCACCGCCACCGCCGCCTTGCCATTCCAGCTGGTTGACCAGCAGCATTGAGTTGATGCCGCTGTCATGCACCACATGCCCGCCCGGCGCGTTGTACACGGCGGCGCGATCCGCGTCGGTGAGCAGCGGGATCGGCGTACGGCTTTCGGTCAGCGCCGGAACCGCCGGGCTCATGCCTTGAAACTCCTCGGCCTGCACCGGCGAGCCGAATGCCCACCCGGCCAGCGCGATACACACCGATAAAACTCGACGATTCATGCTCGCGTCCTCATTCATGCACGCGCACTTCACGGAGCATGCCCATTTCCATGTGGTACAGCAGGTGGCAGTGATAGGCCCAACGCCCCAGGGCATCGGCGGTCACCCGGTAACTGCGGCGCGAGCCCGGCGGCATGTCGATGGTGTGTTTGCGGACCTGGAACTGGCCGTTTTCATCCTCCAAGTCGCTCCACAGGCCGTGCAGGTGAATCGGGTGGCTCATCATCGTGTCGTTGACCAGCACCAGCCGGACGCGCTCGCCATAGGTCAGTTGCAAGGGCTCGGCATCGGAGAACTTCACGCCATTGAATGACCAGGCGAACTTCTCCATATGCCCGGTGAGGTGCAATTCAAGGGTGCGCGCGGGGTCGCGGCCATCGGGGTCCTCAAAGGTGCTGTGCAGGTCGGCGTAGGTCAGCACTCGCCGACCGTTGTGGCGCAGGCCGATACCGGGATCGTCGAGCTTGGGCACCGGGCTCATCGCCTGCATGTCCACCAAAGGGTTGTTCTGCTCGCTGGCCGGGTGGCTCTGCATCGACATCGCGCCCATCCCACTGTGATCCATGCCCGCCATATCCGGCATGTCCGCCATGGCGCCGTGATCCATCCCACCCATGCCCATGTCGTCCATGGTGAGCCAGGGGCGCGGCTCAAGTGCCGGTACGGGGGCCGTCGCCCCCGCCTGGCGGGCAAGCGTGCCACGGGCATAACCCGTGCGGTCCATGGACTGGGCAAACAGCGTGTAGGCCGCTGCCGTGGGCTCCACCAGCACATCGAAGGTTTCGGCGACCGCAATGCGGAACTCATCGACGCTGACCGGCTTGACCGGCTGGCCATCGGCGGCGATGACGGTCATCTTCAGCCCCGGAATGCGCACATCGAAATAGGTCATCGCCGAACCGTTGATAAAGCGCAGGCGTATTTTCTCCCCGGCTTCAAACACCCCGGTCCAGTTGAGGCCGGGGGGCTGGCCGTTGAGCAGGTAGGTGTAGGTCTGGCCGCTGACGTCGGCGAGGTCGGTAGGGTTCATCTTCATCTGCGCCCACATCAGCCGGTCGCTGACGGTGGCCGACCAGCCCTGCTTGCCCACATCCCGTGCGAAATCGCCCGCGGTGGGCTTATGCAGGTTGTAGTAATCGGACTGCTTCTTGAGGGTCTTCATCAGGGCGACGGGGTCTTCGTCGGTCCAGTCCGAGAGCATCACCACGTAGTCGCGCTGGCAGGTGAAGGGCTCGGGCTCCAACGGCTCGATGACCAGCGGGCCGTACACCCCCTGCTGCTCCTGGAACCCGGAGTGGCTGTGGTACCAGTAAGTGCCGTGCTGTCTGACCTTGAACTGATAGACAAACACGCCACCCGCCTCGATACCCTTGAAACTCAGGCCGGGCACGCCGTCCATGGTCGACGGCAACAAGATGCCGTGCCAGTGGATCGACGTCGGCTCGCTGAGGCGGTTGTGCACGCGCAGGGTCACGGTGTCGCCCTCACGCCAGCGCAGCAACGGGCCGGGCAGGCTGCCATTGATGGTCAACGCGGTGCGCTGTTGACCCGTGAGATTGACCGGCGTCTGCTCGATAAACAGAGCGAATTCGCTGCCCGCCAGCACCGTGGGCTCGCCCGCACTTGTCAGCGCCCATACCGGCGTGCGCCATAGCCCGAGCCCGCCCAGCAGGCCGCCGGCGGCCAGGCCTTTGACGAAGGTTCGTCTGGAGGTAGTAGAGTGCATGCCGATTCAAGTCCGTCAGTTGAATGGCAGCAGATTAGGGGTCGCCGGCTGTCAGCAACCTTAGCGGCAGATTACCGATCCGACAGTTTCGGCGTGCCCGGCACCGCCTGGGTGCCGGGGCATGGAGGGGTTAGGCAATCTGTGCCTTGGACGCCACCTCAGCGAAGGTCGCCGGATCCAACGCATCGGCCTGCTCATCCAGCACCTGGCGCGGGTGATCGTTGCCCGGGATGGAGCTGTCGATCAGCGCCAACAGCTGCGCGCCCAGGGCGGTCAGAATGAAATTCTCTCCGTTACCGCCTTCTTCCTCAGGCCGCGACTCGATAAACCCACGCTTGAACAACAGCGCTTCATAGTCCGCGGCGGTCTTTTTAAGCGCATCCAGGTTACCGGTGGACTCGCCCGCAGTGGCCTTCTCGGCCGCTTCCTGCTCGGCGTATTTGCGTGGGGCAAAGCTGCCCTCGCCGTTCTGCACTTCATGCAGCAGACGTTCGATCAGATCCCAGTTGTAAGTCGTCATCCTGATTCCTCCTGCAGGCCTAAGGAAAGTAGCCCGTCTGTAGGAGTGACCCTGTGGGTCTGTGGCCGTTCATACCAACCGACGGGCGTCATTTCTCTGAACTTTCCAGACGTTCGCCCCCTCAACTGAGCATCACCGCCAAGGAGGTCCGACCATGAAAACCCTGATGAACCTGGCCATCGCCGCCACGTTGCTCACCGCCCTGCCTGCCTGGGCCTGCACGCCGGAGGAGGCCACGGCCAAGCGCGAGCAACTGGCCCAGGAAGTGGCCAAACTCACCGAGCAGAACCCGACCAAGGCCAAGGAGATGAACGACGAGCTGCAGAAGATGGACCTGGATACTGAAAGCGCGGAGTTCCCCGACAAGTGCCAGTTGATCGACGCCCGGCTCAAGGAATTGAAAGAAGCGGCGGCCAAGGCGAACAACTGAGGTTAAAAAAAACCGGACAACGTCCGGTTTTTTCACATCCCCCACGCCTTACTCGGCAGCGGGTGCTTCTGGCTTGCGACGCTTGAGCGGCGCCATGCCATCCTTGCTGACGAGCGACAGGTTGTCGGTCTTCGGCCGGTTGGCGATCTTGCGCTTGGTCGGCGACTTGGCACCGGCCTTTTTCTTCTCGCCCTTGGCGTCGGTTTTTTTCTTCTTCACGCCAACGGCCTTGCCCGACGCCTTGACCTTCTTCGGCCCGGTGTAGGTGCCTTTGACTTCCTTGATGGTGCGGCGCTCGAACGACTGCTTGAGGTAGCGCTCGATGCTCGACATCAGGTTCCAGTCGCCGTGGCAGATCAGCGAGATCGCCAGGCCATCGTTGCCCGCACGCCCGGTACGGCCGATACGGTGCACGTATTCGTCGCCGCTGCGGGGCATGTCGAAGTTGATGACCATGTCCAGGCCGTCCACGTCCAGGCCGCGCGCGGCGACGTCGGTGGCGACCAGGATCTTCACGCCGCCGGCCTTGAGGCGGTCGATCGCCAGTTTGCGGTCCTTCTGGTCTTTCTCGCCGTGCAGCACAAACGCCTTGTAGTCCTGGGCCACCAGGCGGCCGTAGATGCGGTCGGCGGCAGCGCGGGTGTTGGTGAACACGATGGCCTTCTGATAGGTCTCGTTGGCCAGCAACCAGTTGAGGATCTGTTCCTTGTGCACGTTGTGGTCAGCGGTGACGATCTGCTGGCGCGTGGTGGCGTTCAGGTCGCTGACGTTGTTGACCTGCAGGTGCTCAGGGTTGTTCAGGACCTTGGCGACCATCTCGCGCAGGGTCGAACCACCGGTGGTGGCGGAGAACAGCATGGTCTGCTGGCGGTTCACGCATTCAGCCACCAGGCGCTGCACGTCGTCGGCAAAGCCCATGTCGAGCATGCGGTCGGCTTCGTCGAGCACCAGCACCTCGACTTCCTTGAGGTCAAGGTTACCGGCGTTGAGTTGCTCGATCATGCGCCCAGGCGTGCCGATCAGGATGTCCGGCACCTTGCGCAGCATGGCGGCCTGGACCTTGAAGTCTTCGCCACCGGTGATCAGGCCGGACTTGATGAAGGTGAACTGCGAGAAGCGCTCGACTTCCTTCAAGGTCTGCTGGGCCAGCTCGCGGGTCGGCAGCAGGATCAGGGTCTTGATGCTGACGCGGACCTTGGCCGGGCCGATCAGGCGGTTAAGAATCGGCAGCACGAAAGCGGCGGTCTTGCCACTCCCGGTTTGAGCCGTCACCCGCAGGTCACGCCCTTCGAGCGCGAGCGGGATGGCCGCTGCCTGCACAGGCGTAGGCTCGACAAATTTAAGCTCGGCCACGGCTTTGAGCAGGCGTTCGTGCAGGGCGAATTGGGAAAACACGGGTGCTACCTCGAAGAAATACAAAAAATCAGCTGCATAGGGTACCGGTTTCGGGCGTCCAAACCGAGTGTCTTTACGCGAACGGCGCTAATCAGTTGCTTTTTTGTCAGAGCATTTGTCCACGGCATCAACTTTTTTGCACTTAAATGCTCTAATCGCGCCGTCTTGTCTTACAGAAGAATCGGTTTCATCCATGGATATCAAACAGCTCTGGCTCAACGTCCAAGACCTCTGGGGCACCCTCGACGAACACCCGCTGCTGCATGCCAGCCTCGGTTTCCTGGTGTTGCTGGTGGTGGCCCTGCTGCTCGGACGGGTGGCCCGTTACCTCATCCTGCACGCCGTCAAATTGCTCGGCCGGCAACCGGCGCTACACTGGCTCAACGACCTGCGGCACAACAAAGTCTTCCACCGCCTGGCGCAGATGACGCCTTCGCTGGTGATCCAGTTCGGCCTGTACCTGGTGCCGGACCTGAGCAAGACCGCCATCCTGTTTATCGGCAACGTGGCCCTGGCCCTGACCATCCTGTTCCTGATGCTGGCCATGAGCGCCCTGCTCAACGCCCTGCTGGACATCTATGCGCGCACCGAACACGCGCGTACCCGCTCGATCAAGGGCTACGTGCAGTTGGCGAAGATGGTGCTGTACGTGTTTGGCGCGATCATCATCGTCGCGACCCTGATTGACCGTTCGCCACTGTTACTGCTGTCGGGCCTGGGTGCGATGTCGGCGGTGATCCTGTTGGTCTACAAGGACACGCTGTTGTCGTTCGTCGCCAGCGTGCAATTGACCAGCAACGACATGCTGCGTGTCGGCGACTGGATCGAAATGCCCCAGGTCGGCGCCGACGGCGATGTGGTGGACATCACCCTGCACACGGTCAAGGTGCAGAATTTCGACAAGACCATCGTCTCCATCCCGACCTGGCGCCTGATGTCCGAATCGTTCAAGAACTGGCGCGGCATGCAGGCCTCGGGTGGGCGACGCATCAAGCGCAGCCTGTTTATCGATGCCAGCGGCGTGCGCTTTTTGCGTGACGATGAAGAAATACGCATGACCCAGGTGCACCTGCTCACCGACTACATCGGGCGCAAGCAGGCCGAACTCAAGGCCTGGAACGAAGCCCAGGGCCACAGCGCGCAACTGTCGGCCAACCGCCGGCGCATGACCAACCTCGGCACCTTCCGCGCGTATGCCCTGGCCTACCTCAAAAGCCATCCGGACATCCAGCCGAACATCACCTGCATGGTGCGCCAGATGCAAACCACCGCCGAGGGCGTGCCGCTGGAGATCTACTGCTTTACCCGCACCACCGCGTGGGCCGATTACGAGCGGATCCAGGGGGATATTTTCGACTACCTGCTGGCCGTGTTGCCGGAGTTCGGATTGAACCTGTACCAGCAACCCAGTGGCACCGACTTGCGCACCGGGATACTGGCCCTGGCAGGCACTGCCCGAACCTTGGAAACCCCGGAGTAGTGACAACGATATCGACGAGGGGCTGGCAAGCGCCTCGTCGCTATATAGGACGATGGGCGCAACCGTATTCATCTAAACACGACCGATAAAAGCCAGCATCTATGTATAGCCGCTGCTGCCGATTATTCAACGGGCCCACCCCATAAAGAAAATTTCTCCTACGCCTTTAGTGAATTTCACTACTTGCGCGCACTATTTCTAATCTGTTTTAAAAAAAATCCACGCCTTAGCATCTGGCCATCAAACAACGCCAGCAAAAGGCCTCCCTCATGTTATGGACAACTCAGCTTTCCGATAATGCAGCAGACTTTGTATTAAGTTCGAATGCCGAAGCATTGACCCACTATTGTGGTGCTGGCGCCTTTGCTCAACCCCACGATTTTTATACCCAAAACCCCTACCAGCGCCCTTCGCGGCCGCAGGACGTCACCGATTCAATCATCACCACCTGCCTGACCAGCGACCAGCTTTCAAACAGCCAGCATCTATTGGCACAGCGGTTGTTATTGAATATCTACGAACAAGACCTGGTCTTCTTGCCCAAGCCGCCATTGGAACTCGACTTCAAGGCGTTCAAGCGTTTCTATGATCCCCAGCACGCGGCCAGTGGCAAAAAGATCCGCCCGTTGCTGGAACACTACTTGTACAACTGGCTCAAGGAAGAAGTACATATCAATGGCCCTTGGTGCCTGGACTCTTTTATCGCCCACACCGATAAAGTATTGGATGACGTCGCCCGATCCGAGTCCAAACTCCATGAAGTACTGACCACCAGCCGCCACCCCGAGCGAGCCGCCAGGTTTTTCATGACGCAGTGTGCGGGAGACTTCCTCAGTGAAGCATCGGCCATGGCCCGCAACGTACTGGGTAACAGCGGTGTGTACACCAGCGAATTGTTCAAGATCCTGATCGACGAGTACGGCTACGGCGTCGACAAAAAGAAGCACAGCACCATTTTTGAAGACATGCTCCAGGACATGGGCATGTCCCATCACGTGCACCACTACTGGCAGTTCTATACGCCGGCGTCGCTGTCGCTCACCAACTACTTCCACTACGTATCGGCCAACCATGGCGAGCTGTTCCGCTATATCGGCGCCATGTACTACACCGAAGCCACGTTGGCGCTGACCACCAAGCACCAGTCACGCGCGATCAAGACCATCTTCAACGGCAACGTTTCCACGGACTATTTCGATGAGCATGCCCACATCGATGTGCACCACGGAAGAATGGCCCTCCAGCGCCTGATCATTCCCATGATCAAGCAGTTCGGCACCCAGATCATCCCCGACCTTATTCGCGGCTTTGAAGAGTTCAGGCTGCTTCAGGACATCGCCGACGAAGAGTTGTATGCCCATATCAACTGGCATGACGCGTTCGATGAGCATCGCGCACAGGCAGCGGCGCTCCAGGGCCACAAACCCGTGGACCTGAGGATTACCGAGACCGAACACGAGCTGTCGGTGCTGCATACCCACCCGAATGACGAACTGTTCTGGGTCGAATCAGGCGAGCTGGAGTTCGTCGCCAGCCCCGAACTGACGGTGCGCCTCAAGGCCGGCGAAGGCGTGGTGATTCCCAAGGGAATGCTGCACGGCACCCGCATCACCAGCCCGTCCTGCACGTACACCGTCACCGCCATCTGAGTAGGCAACCCAATGAAAGCCATCAGCCTGAATCTCGACCACGCCAACTTTGTGGCCGTGGGGGAAAGAACCTACTTTCTCAAGCGTCACGCCTATTCGACGCAATTGCTGCCCACCGCATGCCCCCACCGTGGCGGCCCGCTGCACATGGGCGAAGTGACAGGCGACGGCCAAAGCGTGATCTGTCCCTGGCACGACAATGCCTACAAGGTCTGCAACCTGGAAAAAAAGGCGCTGCCCACCGTGCGCGTCATGAACCAGATCAGCACCGTCGTCGGCGACACCGAGCGCTGTGTGCCGCTGCTTAAAATCTCCCGTTACGACTGATGAAGCCCATGAATACTAAATCGACATTGACCGCGTTCTATTCAATCGTGACCCTCTTCACCGGCCTCGACATGGCGATTGTCATCGCGATGGTCTGGTTCGGCCTGGAGACTACCGGTTCGACATTCCTGGTCGGCGCCACCTTGTGCGTGGCCACCGTGGTGCCCTATTTGTGCGAACAGTACATCGGCAAGTTCTTTACCATTGAACTCAGCCTGAAACGGCTGCTGTACATTCGCCTGGCGGCCTTCGCCGCAGTACTGGGGCTGTCGTTTACCCAGGCCGCCTTGCTGCCCATCGGCTTCCTGGCCATCGCGTTCGTGGTGGGCGTCACCGACTACTTCACCATCAGCACCCTGGAATCGAAAAATACCAAGCTGGTGCTGGCCGGCCTCACCGACAGCGATACCTGCGCGCGGTTGATGCAAACCTCCATCCAGATCGGTGCCTTCGGCGGTGCGCTGCTGGGCGGGTTGATCGTGGATGTGTTCTCGGTCAACCAGACACTGCAGATCATCAGCCTGGCGGCGATCCTCTCGCTCGCGGCCATCCTCCTGGTGGCCGACAACCCCAACGAACACACCGCCGAACAGGCCACAGGGCCCTCCACTGCGCGGCCGCTGGACCTGCCGCGCAACCTCTACATCCTGATCATCGTGTTGAGCATGATCGGGTTCCATATCGGCGCGTTCAACAGCCTGGTGCCCATCGTTTTTCAAAAGCTCAATGAGTGGAATGCCACCCTGTTCGGCGTCGCCAGTGGCCTGGCCGGCCTGGGCGCCTTCAGCGCCGCGGTATTGCCGCGCATCAAGCTCAACAGCTACGGGGCCATCTCGCTGGTGATACTGGCGGACGTGGCAATCGTCTACTTCCAGAACCTCTACGTGATGATGGCCGCGGCCTTCCTGCTGGGTTTTTGCATCAACAGCCTGCGGATCCAATTGCGTAAAACCCTGATCGAGTCGGCGCCCAACGCCCGGGTAGCCGATGTGATCGCGGCCAAGAGTTCGCTCTACTACCTGCTGGTCAGTGGCTCGGCACCGATGATCCTGACGTTCTTCACCACCTCGGGATTTCTCGGACTCGAAGGCGCCCGCCTGTTGATGATCGTCTCCGCCGGCCTGTTGGCCACCGCCGTACTGGCATGGAAACTGACCCCGGCCGCCGCGCCCACGGCCACCACGGAATAAGGAATGCACGACGTGAAAACCGTACTCATCGTTGACCCGTTCTCCACGGGCAAACTCTACGCGCCCTTGCTCAACGCACAGGGCATACGGTGCATCGCCGTGATCTCCACACGCGCCTTGCCTGAACACTTCACCAACGACTTGATCACAGAGAACTTCCATGAGGTGTATGCCTGGGAAGAGAGCCTGTTGATTACCCTGGAAGCCTTGTCACCGAGCGCCGTGATCGCCGGTTGCGAAACCGCGATCTACCTCACGGACTACCTGACGGAGCTGCTCGACATCCCGGGCAACAGCCGTATCACCAGCGACCTGCGACGCAACAAATTCTCCATGCAGCAGGCGCTGAAAAAATACCAGTTGGCCCACATCGATTCGCACTTGCTGAGCTCACCGAGCCGTATCGGCGAAGTGCTGGGCAAACTCGACGAGGCGGCCACCTATGTGGTCAAGCCGCTGAACTCGGCCGCCACCGAAGGCGTGGTGTTTGCCCAGGGCAAACGCGCAGTGGAGACCGCCTTGAAAAACGCGGCCTGGCAGCAGAAAAACGACCTGGGCGAAGTCAATCTCGGTTTTATCGTGCAGTCGTTCATAGCGGGACCGGAGTACGTGGTGGACATGGTCGCCTTTGACGGCACCTACGTCGTTGCCAGCGTCTGCAAGTACACCAAGATCCAGAAGAACGGCAGCATGTTTGTCTACGAAAGCCTCGACACCCTCGACCCGCGGGCTGAAGAACTGCAACCGCTGACCGATTACGCGCGCCAGGCGGCAGCGGCCCTGGGCGTGCGGGTCGGGCCGATTCATATGGAAATCATCTGGTCTGAGGCCGGGCCGGTGATGATCGAGGCCGGCGGTCGCTTGCACGGCGGCATCGCGCCCCTGCTGTTCCAGCAGGTGTATCACCCCGACTTGCTGTCACTGTCGATCGACAGCTACCTCGGCCACCCACGCCCCCAGGCCGATGCGGTCAGCCAGATCAGCCATGGCCGGATCGGTTTCTTCTGTTCCGATGAACGCCATGCCTTCGCTCCGCCCTCACCCCAGGCCATACAAAGCGCCCAGGCGGACGAGGCCTATTGCGGGCACCGTTATTTCATCGGCGCCGGCGATACCACGCCGGTCACGATCGACTTCGCCACCTGTCCAGGGCTGTTCTGGCTGCAAAGCCCTTCGGCGCAGCAACTGGACACCAGTACCGCCAACCTGCGAAAAAAACTGTGGGGCTAAGGTTATGAAAAGTCGCTTGATCATCAGAAAGTCAGCCTGTGAGCTGGGCATCAATAATGCGTGCGCCGCCGTGATCGAAGACATCACCGTCTCGGATGACCAGAGCTTCGTCGGGGTACTGCAAAGTAACCTGAACCACGTGGCCTCGCGCCTTAACGAGCTGGACTCGAACGTCGTATACGAGGGGTTTGCCAAACAGCTCAAGAAACTCGGCTACGAAAATACCGTGAGCGCCAACGAAAAGCTGCTGCGCCGCTTCATCGCCAAAGGCGTGTACCCCATCAACAACATCGTCGACGCCTATAACGCGGTCGCGATCCGACATGGGGTCAGCATCGGCGTGCACACCTATCATCAGAAGGATGACATCTACGTGATGCGGTCGGAAAAACCGAGGGTGCTACGCCCCCTGTTCGCCAAGAAGGCCATCACCATTCCCGTCGGCGATATCGTCTATACCTGCGGTGATGTGCCGTTGGCGAGCATCGGCAAGGTGGATGCCGATGCCCATGACTTCCGACTGACAAAAGACTCGTCGAGGTTGTTGGTGGTGATCCTGGGGCACGACGACACATCGTTCCAATTCAACCAGGCGGTCATCGAAGAACTCGTGGACACCCTGCGCCAGAAAATGCCGAACCTGAGCCATCATTTTCTTGAAACCGTGCGCGACCACGCCTGAAGCCAGCACATCAAGGGGTGGCCGGCGCCTAGCGCCAGGCCTTCAGCACCGGGTTGACCACCACTTCCTTCACATGCTCGATCTTCAGCAGGCTGTCCTTGAAGACCATCAGTTCTTCAAAGCTCCTGTACCGAACGTCGAGCATCATGTCCACGTCGCCAAACAGGGAATAGGCATGCACCACCTGGCTGAACTGCTGGATCTTCGGAAACACCAGATGGCAGTTGCTGCCATTGAGCGTCAGCATCAAGAACGCCGCTTGCAGGGTCTCATCGCCCTCGGCGACGTTGATGGTGAAGCCCAGGATGATGCCTTTTTCAATCAGCTTTTGAACGCGCGACTCCACTGCGGTTCGAGACTTGTGAACTTGCCGCGCCAATTGCGCCAGGCTGACTCGGGAGTCATCCTTCAAGGCTGCAATGATCAGTTCATCAATCTTGTCCACTCTGCCGCCCCCACACCGTTCTTTTCGATAGCAGACTTTCATTGCCGCTCACGCTCGCCTTCGACCGATCACGTCGCAGACTGTACGCCAGGCGCGGGCTTTACGCCCAATCGACTTATCCACACCGCCCCCAGGATCACCAGGCCACCCAAGGCCAGGCGACCCAGCGGCTCGTGCTGGTTCCAGATCAGCAGGTTCAGCAACAATCCTACCGGCACATGCAGGTTGTTCATCACCGCCAGGGTTCCGCCATGCACCAGGCAGGCGCCTTTGTTCCACCAATAAATGCCAAGGGCAGTGCTGACCAGCCCGAGGAACAGCAAGACACCCCATTGCAGCGGCGCTTGCGGCAGGAAATCGGCCTTGCCGAACAACAGGAACGCCGGCAACACCACCAGCAACGCGCCGAGGTAGAAGTAACCGAAGCGCCGGTAGTGCGGCAGGTCACTCGGGTAGCGTGCCACCAGGTGCTTGTACATCACTTGCCCGGCGGCGTAGGTGAAGTTAGCCAGTTGCAGCAGCAGGAAGCCCATCAGGAAGTGCGGGGTGATCTGGTCGAAGCGAATCACCGCCGCCCCCGCCACTGCCACCAGGGCAGCAACCAGTGCCCACGGGTTGAAGCGCCGGTTGAGCGCATCTTCGATCAGGGTCACGTGCAACGGCGTGAGGATGGTGAACAGCAGCACCTCCGGCACCGTGAGCACACGAAAGCTCAGGTACAGGCACACATAGGTCACGCCGAACTGCAGCGCGCCGATCACCAGCAGGCCGCGCATAAAGGCAGGTTCGACCGAACGCCAGCGAGTCAGCGGGATAAAGACCAGCCCGGCCAGTACCACACGCACCAGCACCGCGAAGTAGCTGTCGACGTGACCGGCGAGGTATTCGCCGATCAAGCTGAAGGAAAATGCCTGAATCAGGGTGACAACCAGTAGATAGCCCATGTGCGCCTCGCATCGAATGGGCGGGACATTAAAGGTTTTCGGCGATTGAAGAAACTCGGGGCAAAAAAAACCCGACCTCGCTAAAGCGGCAGTCGGGCAGGAGCACTCAGGAGCAACAAGTGCAAAGGGAGGTTCGTACGCGTACTTGAAGGGTTTGCGTGGAGCGATATAAACACCGCGCGATTATCTGACGATTAAAGGATCAACCACCTCACGCCACGAGCTGTACCAGCTGGGCCTTGGCGTGGTTGATGCCCTTTTCCTGGAAGTCCCCGCTCAGGTTCACCCCTTCGGCGTGAATGAAAGTGACATCGTGGATGCCGATAAAGGCCATGACCTGGCGCAGGTACGGTTCCTGGTGATCGGAACTGGCGCCGGTGTGGATGCCACCCCGGGCGGTCAACACAATGGCACGCTTGCCGGTCAACAAACCTTGCGGCCCGGTGGGGGTGTACTTGAAGGTCACACCCGCCCGCAACACGTGATCCAGCCAGGCCTTGAGGGTGCTGGGGATGGCGAAGTTGTACATCGGTGCGGCCATCACCAGCACGTCGGCGGCCAGCAGTTCGTCGGTCAACTCGTTGGAGCGGTCGAGGGAAGCCTGTTCGTTACCGTTGCGCTGATCCGCCGGTTTCATCCAGCCGCCGAGCAGGTTGGCGTCCAGGTGCGGAACCGGGTTGAGCGCCACGTCACGCACCGTGATCCGGTCCGTCGGGTGGGCGGCCTGCCATTGGCTGATGAACTGCTGGGTCAGTTGACGGGAGATCGAATCCTGCTGGCGGGCGCTGCTTTCGATGATCAGGACATTGGACATGGCTTCGTAGGCTCCATCTGTAATTGCTGTAAGTCGATGGAGTGGAGATTAGACAGAGCCAATTCGATAAAAAAGCGCAAAAAACTGCTATAACCAATCTATAAATTTGTTTATAAGCGGAGTATCGCGAGGGGCATGCTCCGCTGCTGTGTTATTTCGGCGCGCAGGCCAACGCGATACGCATCTTGATAATGGCGCGGTTGAACTTGACCGTGGTGTTGGTGCTTTTCCCCGCTGGCACCGTAACCGTGCGACGACGCGGCGATTCCGGGCCATTGGTGAACGTTACCGAACACACGGCGTCCTGGGTGCCGTAGTTATTCAGCTGGATCGAGCTGATATCGCCGTCCACGTCGGAGGCGGTGTAATCGATGCTCACGCCGTCGATCTTTTTCGTCACGTCGATGGGGTAGGCAAACGCGCTCATCGGCAGCAGCGTCAGCAACACACAACAGAATTTTCTCATTCGGCAGTCTCCAATAGGGACCGCCAGCTTAGGACAAGAGGAACACATCTTGAAAGCGCCCCGCGTTACCCTCGATCAATGGCGCACGCTGCAAGCCGTCGTCGACCACGGCGGCTTCGCCCAGGCAGCGGAAGCGCTGCACCGTTCGCAGTCCTCGGTGAGCTACACAGTAGCCCGTATGCAAGACCAACTCGGCGTGCCGCTGCTGCGCATCGACGGGCGCAAGGCGGTACTCACCGACGCCGGTGAAGTGCTGCTGCGCCGCTCCCGGCAACTGGTGAAAAACGCCAGCCAGCTGGAAGACCTCGCCCACCATATGGAACAGGGCTGGGAAGCCGAAGTGCGGCTGGTCGTCGATGCGGCCTATCCCAACGCGCGCCTGGTACGCGCACTCACCGCGTTCATGCCGCAGAGCCGTGGCTGCCGGGTGCGTTTGCGGGAAGAGGTACTGTCCGGCGTCGAAGAGCTGTTGATCGAAGGCGTGGCCGACCTGGCGATTTGCGGCTTCAGCATCCCCGGCTACCTGGGCACCGAAATGAGCGACGTGGAGTTCGTCGCCGTGGCCCACCCCGAGCACGCCTTGCACCGCATGAACCGCGAGTTGAGCTTCCAGGACCTGGAAAGCCAGATGCAGGTGGTGATCCGCGACTCCGGCCGCCAGCAACCCCGGGATGTGGGCTGGCTTGGCGCTGAACAACGCTGGACCGTCGGCAGCCTGGCCACCGCCGCCGCCTTTGTCGGCAGCGGCCTGGGCTTTGCCTGGCTGCCACGGCACATGATCGAGCGTGAACTCGCCGAAGGCGTGCTCAAGCAGCTACCCTTGGAACAGGGCGGCAGCCGCCACCCCACGTTCTACCTGTATTCAAACAAGGACAAACCCTTGGGGCCGGCAACGCAGATCCTCGTAGAGCTGCTGCGCACCTTTGACACAGCCCCTCTGGACGCGCCTTTCGCCGCCCCCCAGCAAGCCTGAAACGGAGTTCATGCATGGCCTGGTTCGACCATCAAGGCTGCAGCCTGCACTATGAGGAATACGGCCACGGCACGCCGCTGATCCTGATCCACGGCCTGGGCTCCAGCAGCCAGGATTGGGAACTGCAGGTGCCGGCGCTGGCCCGCCACTACCGCCTGATCGTGGTGGATGTGCGCGGCCATGGGCGCTCCGACAAGCCTCGGGAGCGCTACAGCATCGAAGGGTTCACCTACGACCTGGTCGCCCTGATCGAGCACCTGGACCTGCCGCCCGCCCATGTGGTGGGCTTGTCCATGGGCGGCATGATCGCCTTCCAACTGGCGGTGGACGAGCCCGGCCGGGTCAAGAGCCTGTGCATCGTCAACAGCGCGCCGCAGGTCAAGGTACGCAGTGCCCGGGAGTACGGGTGGTGGGTCAAGCGCTGGACGCTCGCCCGTGTGCTCAGCCTCGCCACCATCGGCAAGGCACTGGGCGAGCGCCTCTTCCCCAAGCCGGGTCAGGCCGACCTTCGCCGCAAGATGGCCGAACGCTGGGCAAAAAACGACAAACGTGCTTATCTCGCCAGCTTCGATGCGATTGTGGGCTGGGGCGTACAGGAACGACTTTCGAGGATTACCTGTCCAACCTTGGTCATCAGCGCCGACCACGACTACACCCCCGTGGCCCAGAAAGAAAACTATGTAAAACTGCTGCCCGATGCGCGACTGGTGGTGATCGAGGATTCCCGCCATGCCACGCCCTTGGACCAACCCGAAGTCTTTAATACCACCCTGCTCGATTTTCTAGAGACAGTCGAAACCACTACCCAGGATCACTGACCCATGCTGAAAAAAATCGCCTTTTTTGCCGGTTCCGTTCTGTTCGCTGCCAACCTGATGGCCGCCGAGCCTTCCAAGGCGCCACACGTATTGATCTCCACCACCAACGGCGACATTGAAATCGAACTGGACCCGGTCAAGGCGCCGATCAGTACCAAGAATTTCCTCGCCTATGTCGACAAAGGCTTCTACACCAACACGATCTTCCACCGCGTGATCCCGGGCTTCATGGTCCAGGGTGGCGGGTTCACCCAGCAGATGTCGCAAAAGCCGACCGAAGCGCCGATCAAGAACGAAGCCAGCAATGGCCTGCATAACGTGCGTGGCACGCTGTCGATGGCCCGCACCTCGAACCCGGATTCGGCCACCAGCCAGTTCTTCATCAACGTGGCTGACAACGCCTTCCTCGACCCGGGTCGCGATGCCGGTTATGCCGTGTTCGCCAAAGTGGTCAAGGGCATGGATGTGGTCGACATCATCGTCAACTCCCAGACCACCACCAAGCAAGGCATGCAGAACGTGCCAATCGATCCTGTCCTGATCAAGTCGGCCAAGCGCATCGACTGAGGTCTGCAGGAAACTCCGCGCACGGCCCACAAGGCCGCGCGCGCATTTGAAAGGAGAGCCCGCCAGGCGGGCGTCAACCCTAATGCTCTATCGTCGTTTTGAACAACTGATCGATATTTTCCGCGACGCACCCAGCGCCGCCCCTCCCGACAAAGTCCTGCCCTTCTACCTCTACTACCTGCGCCAGGTGTGGCCGCACTTCGCCGCCTTGCTGGTGGTGGGCCTGATCGGCGCGCTGATCGAAGTCGCGCTGTTCAGCTACCTGAGCCGTATCATCGACCTGGCCCAGGGCACGCCACCCGCCAACTTCTTCCAGCTCCACAGCACCGAGCTGATCTGGATGGCCGTGGTCGCCCTGCTGCTGCGCCCGATCTTCGGCGCCTTGCACGACCTGCTGGTGCACCAGACCATCAGCCCCGGCATGACCAGCCTGATCCGCTGGCAGAACCACAGCTACGTGCTCAAGCAGAGCCTCAACTTCTTCCAGAATGACTTCGCCGGGCGTATCGCCCAGCGCATCATGCAAACCGGCAACTCCCTGCGCGACTCCGCCGTGGCGGCAGTGGACGCTATCTGGCACGTGGCGATCTACGCCATCAGCTCCCTGGTGCTGTTTGCCGAGGCCGACTGGCGCCTGATGATCCCACTCGTGACCTGGATCGTTTGCTACAGCCTGGCGCTGCGCTACTTCGTGCCGCGCGTGAAAGAACGCTCGGTGATCTCGTCGGAGGCACGCTCCAAACTGATGGGCCGCATCGTCGACGGCTACACCAACATCACCACCTTGAAGCTGTTCGCACACACCCAATACGAGCAGCAGTACGCCAAGGAAGCGATCATCGAGCAGACCGAAAAAACCCAGCTGGCCAGCCGCGTGGTGACCAGCATGGACATCGCAATCACCAGCATGAACGGCCTGCTGATCGTCACCACCACCGGCCTGGCCCTGTGGCTGTGGACACAGTCGCTGATCTCGGTGGGCGCGATTGCCCTGGCTACCGGCCTGGTGATTCGTATCGTCAACATGTCCGGCTGGATCATGTGGGTGGTCAACGGCATCTTCGAAAATATCGGCATGGTGCAGGACGGCCTGAAAACCATCGCCCAACCCCTGGCCGTGATTGATCGCGACAACGCCCCGCGTTTAAGCGTGCCCCGTGGCGAAGTCCGCTTCGAGCACGTGGATTTCCACTACGGCAAGCAGAGCGGGATCATTGGCGGCCTGAACCTTGAGATCAAGGCCGGGGAAAAAATCGGCCTGATCGGCCCGTCCGGCGCGGGCAAGTCGACCCTGGTCAACCTGCTGCTGCGCCTCTACGACCTGCAAGGCGGGCGGATCCTGATCGACGGCCAGGACATCGCTGAAGTGGCCCAGGAAACCCTGCGCGAACAGATCGGCATGATCACCCAGGACACCTCGCTGCTGCACCGTTCGATCCGCGACAACCTGCTGTACGGCAAGCCGGACGCCACCGACGAAGAACTCTGGGCCGCCGTGCACAAGGCGCGTGCCGACGAGTTCATCCCGCTGCTGTCGGACTCGGAAGGGCGTACCGGGCTGGATGCCCACGTGGGCGAACGCGGGGTGAAACTCTCCGGTGGGCAGCGTCAACGTATCGCCATTGCCCGTGTACTGCTCAAGGATGCGCCGATCCTGATCATGGACGAAGCCACCTCGGCGCTGGATTCGGAAGTGGAAGCGGCGATCCAGGAAAGCCTGGAAACCCTGATGCAAGGCAAGACGGTGATTGCGATTGCGCACCGGTTGTCGACCATCGCGCGGATGGACCGCCTGGTGGTGCTGGAGAAAGGCCAGATTGCCGAGACGGGCAGCCATGCCGAGCTGCTGGCCCATGGCGGCTTGTATGCACGTTTGTGGCAGCACCAGACCGGTGGGTTTGTCGGCATCGACTGAAGCAAATGTGGGAGGGAGCTTGCTCCCGATAGCGGTGGGTCAGTCACCACATTTTGCGACTGACACTCCGCTATCGGGAGCAAGCCCCCTCCCACATTTGGTGGCCTGGATTTGTGTAAAAACCATGCTGTACTCAGTGCAGTGCCCAGACGGGCGCTGAAGTAAATCTGCAGGGAGCATCACTGATTTACTGATTGGGTAGAGCGATCTATCAAGGACGTGCTGCATGTCTTTGTTCAAGCGTTCAGTCACAGAGGGGTTGGGAACGTTTTGGCTGGTGTTGGGCGGTTGCGGGAGTGCGGTGTTGGCCGCCGCTTTTCCCGCCGTCGGGATCGGGTTGCTGGGTGTGGCCCTGGCGTTCGGGCTCACGGTGCTGACCATGGCGGTGGCCATCGGGCATATCAGCGGTTGTCACCTCAACCCGGCGGTATCGGTGGGGCTGGTAGTGGGCGGGAGGTTTCCGGCCAGGGAGTTACCGGCGTACATCGTGGCCCAAGTCATCGGCGGGGTGGTCGCCGCCGCATTGTTGTACTTCATCGCCAGTGGCAGGCCGGGCTTTGAACTGGCCGGCGGACTGGCCTCCAACGGCTATGGCGAGCATTCGCCGGGCGGCTATTCAATGGCAGCGGGGTTTGTCTGCGAGCTGGTGATGACAGCGATGTTCGTGCTGATCATCCTCGGCGCCACCGACCACCGTGCCCCGAAGGGCCTCGCGCCCATCGCCATTGGCCTGGCCCTCACCTTGATCCACCTGATCTCCATCCCCGTGACCAACACCTCGGTCAACCCGGCCCGCAGTACCGGCCCGGCCTTGATCGTCGGCGGGTGGGCGATCCAGCAGTTGTGGATGTTCTGGCTCGCGCCGATCCTGGGTGCGGTGGCGGGCGGTGTTGTCTATCGATGGCTGGGCAAGGAGGAGCCGGCCTGAGGCAAAGGGTCAGCCCTGCCGGTAAGGCAGGGCTGCCCTCGCCTCTTCGGCATACGCCACAATCCCCACCCGTTCGCGCTCGAGGAAATCCTCGACGGCATTCTTCAACCCGGGATGGCGCAGGTAGTGCCATGACCGGGTGATCACCGGTTCAAACCCGCGAATCAATTTGTGCTCACCCTGGGCGCCGGCGTCGAAGCGTTGCAGGCCGTGGGCGATGGCATAGTCCATACCCTGGTAGAAGCAGGTTTCGAAATGCAGCCGGTCGAACTCCGCCAGGCAACCCCAGTAGCGGCCGTAGAAGCTGTCGCCCCCGATCAGGCTGAAGGCCATGGCCACCGGGCGTGTGCCTTGCCTGGCCAGCACCACACGGATCGCCTCGGGCATGCGTTCAGCGAGCAGGCTGAAAAATTCGCGGGTCAGGTAAGGTGTCTGGCGGCGGACCGCGTAGGTATTGGCGTAGCAGGCGTAGACAAAATCCCATTGCGCCTCGCTCAACTCGTGGCCTTGCAACCACTGGAAGTCGATGCCCTGCCCCGCCACTTGTTCGCGCTCCTTGCGCATCTGTTTGCGCTTGCGGGAACTGAGGGCGTCGAGAAAATCCTGGAAGTCACGGTAACCACGGTTCTGCCAGTGAAACTGACAACCCAGGCGCTGCAACCAACCCGGTTGTTGGGCTAACGCCTCATCGGCCAAGCCGTCGGTGAAGTTGATATGGGCACTGGAGAGCCCTTCGATTTCCAGGTAGCCCGGCAGGCTCTTCAGCAGTTCGAAACCATCGTCGACGCTGGCCGCCAACAAGCGGGGGCCGCTGACCGGGCTGAATGGTACGGCCGTCAGCAGCTTGGGGTAGTAATCAATGCCCGCACGCTCGCAGGCATCGGCCCAACCATGGTCGAACACGTACTCGCCATAGGAATGCCATTTGCGATAACTGGGCAATGCCGCCACCAGGCGGTCGCCTTCCCAGTGCAACAAATGTTCCGGTTGCCAGCCCGATTGAGGGCCCAGGCTGGCACTGTCTTCCAGCGCGCTGAGGAAGGCGTGCCGCACAAAGGGCTGGGCGTCCGGCACCAGTGCGTCCCAGGCCTGCGGAGCGATTTCGGACAGGTTGTCCAGGCGTTGCAGCGGCATCGGCATCCTCACTACGTCATGGCATGAAAGCCTGGCGAGTATCGCTTATCGCAGGTCCGGGCACACCCCCAAATCGCCCGACAAGGCTCTAAATCAATAGTTCCATTCTTAAATAATTTGTCATCTACATGACATCACTTCGCCACTGCGCCGTCATAAACGATCGTGATACTGACGCCTGTTTTTAGAGCGCCTGGTTCTATCAGGTGGTTACTTTTCCGTCCGTCATCGGTCGGTTGTGTCCTGGATGGTTTGCCATCCCTCCTCACTTTCGGAGATTGATATGCGTCTTGCTTCCACTAAAACTGCAGCGGCCCTGTGCGGGGGCCTGTTACTGGCCCTGAGCGTTCCGGCCAGCGCTGCAGTCGACGCTAAATTGCTCGACATGCTCAAGGCCAACGGCCAGATCACCGCTTCGCAGTACACCGAACTGCAAAACGAGTTGGCCAAAGACCAGAAAGAACAGCAGATCGCACGGCAAGCTCAACAAGAGACCAACGAACAGATCGCGGCCACCGCGAAGAAAACCAACGAGCTGAGCAGCTTCGACCAGAAGCTGGCCTGGGCCGCCAAGACTCAGTTCAAGGGTGATGTGCGCATGCGCCACGAGACCATCAAGGTCGAAGGCGAAAATGGCGTTACCCGCGCCGGCGTCACCGGTCGTGACAAGGACCGCGAACGGATCCGCGCGCGCCTCGGCGCCTACACCGAAATCAACCCGCAGGTGGACACCGGTATTCGTATCGCCACCGGCGGCGGCAGCGATGCGCGCTCCACCAACCAGGACCTGGACGGCTACTTCGATAAAAAATCGATCTGGCTGGACCTCGGCTATATCGACTACCACCCCGACCAGATCAAAAACCTGCATATCATTGGCGGCAAAATGCTGCAGCCCTGGGTCAACATGGGCGATGTGATCTGGGATAGCGACATCAACCCGGAAGGCCTGGCACTCACCTACAAGTACCCACTGGGCGGCAGCGCCGAGCTGTTCGGCAGCCTGGGTAACTACAACCTCAAGGACAACGTGGACGGTGACGGCGTGCAGTACCGCCATGACCTGCGCCTGACCACCGGCCAGTTGGGGACCCGCTTCTCGGTGACCGACAACCTGAAAATGACCCTGGGCGGCAGCGTCTACGCCTACCAGAACGATGAAGACAGCCGTGCCTCAGGCACCAGTACCCCGAACGTGCTGGCAACCAACGGTAACACCCCCAACGGCGAGTTCCGCCTGTATGAAGGTTTCGGTCAAGTCGATATCGGCGGCCTGGCGGTCCCCCTGTCGTTCTACGGTCAGTACGTGAAAAACAACGACGCAATCGACGATGCGGACACGGCCTGGTTGCTGGGTGCCAAGTCCAAGGTGTTCGGTTTCAACCTGGACTACAACTATCGCGACGTGCAGAAAAACGCCGTGGTTGGTGCCTTCACCGATTCGGACTTCGGCGGCGGCTTCACCGGTTCCCGTGGTCACAAGTTCAAAGTCGGCTATGACATCGACAAGAACTTCGCCGTCGGCGCGACCTACTTCCTGACCAAGACCGACACCTACAGCCGCACGCTGGTGGACGGTAGCGCCAAAGCCAACACCTTCCAGCTGGATGCAGAAGCCAAGTTCTAAAGATAAGTGTTCAAGACCTCGGGCCAGGACGGCCCGAGGTGGCTGTACCAGACTTGCGTGGGTGGATCGGTCCCCATCATCCGTCCGATCGCCCCACGCGAGCCTGCTTATTCCCCGTCTTTCTGATCCTTGAGCCGCTCGGCAGCCAGCCGCTGCGCCAAGGCATCCACACCCTTCACCGGTTCCTGCGGCAGCATCCGCAACGTCGCCTGCAGCAGGCGCATCTGGCGGATAAACCGTCGGCAGTTGGGGCAGAACATCAAGTGATGACGCACCAGCAGACGTTCGCGAAAGGTCAATTGCCCATCGAGATAGTCACTGGAACGTGCCACTTGTTCTTTACAGGTCAACATTCGCCCGTTTCCTCAAAATGCTCCACCGTGGCGAAGACTTTAAGCCGTGCTCGATGCAACAGCACGCGGACATTGGAGAGTGAGAGCGTCAGAAGATTACAGATCTCCTCCAGCTCCAACCCCTGGCGTTCACGCAGCACCAGCACGCTGCTTTGCAGTTCGGACAAACTCAGCAACGTGTGCTCCAGGCACTTGCGCAGTTCATCCTCGGTCAGCAAGGCTTCCGGGGTGTCCTGGTGCCAGGCATACGGGGCGACGGCCCAGTGGCCATCATCGGGGGAGAATCGATCATCGCCGATGGTGCCGTGGGGCGAAGGCAAGTCGTCGAGCAGCACTTCTCGGCGATTCTGCTTGTAGCGCCCCTTGGCGGCGTTGGCGGTGATGGTCAGCAGCCAGGTCTTGAGGCTGGAGCGCCCTTCGAATTTGGCCAGGTTGCGCACCACCGACAGCCAGGCGTCCTGCACCACTTCGTCGGCATGGCGCTGGCCGGCGATGGCATACGCCACCGCCCGCATCGCGCTTTGGTACGTGGTGACCAATTCCTTGTAGGCCCGTTGCTCGCCCTTGAGCAGTCGTTCAAGCAGGTGCGCGTCGTCCGCTGCTGCCATTCAAGACCTCGATTGTCTTAACGCTTGCGCAGGATCACGCTACCGATCGAATAGCCTGCGCCAAACGAACTGAGGACCGCGACGGCGCCCTTGGGCAGATCGTCCTGGTAGGTGTGGAATGCAATCACCGAACCCGCCGAGCTGGTGTTGGCGTAAGTATCGAGGATCACCGGTGCTTCTTCCACCGTGGCTTCGCGGCCCAGCAGTTTCTTCACGATCAGGTGGTTCATGCTCAGGTTGGCCTGGTGCAGCCAGAAGCGCTTCACATCGGCCACGTTCAACTGGTTCTCGGCCAGGTGCACACCGATCAGCTCGGCGACCATCGGGCACACGTCGCGGAAGACTTTGCGGCCTTCCTGCACGAACAGCTTGTCGGGCGCACCGATGCCCTCTTCCGCCGCGCGGTTGAGAAAGCCGAAGTTGTTGCGGATGTTATTGGAGAACTTGGTCAGCAGCTTGGTGCTCACCACGTTGAACTGATGCTCGGACGTTGCCAGGTCGGCACGCTCGAGGACCACCGCCGTGGCGGCGTCGCCGAAGATAAAGTGGCTGTCGCGGTCACGGAAGTTCAAGTGGCCGGTGCAGACTTCCGGGTTGACCATCAGGATCGCCCGGGCCTGGCCCAGCTGGATGCTGTTGGCGGCGTTCTGGATGCCGAAGGTCGCCGAGGAGCACGCCACGTTCATGTCGAAACCGAAGCCTGCGATGCCCAGGGCTTCCTGGACTTCGATGGCGATGGCCGGGTAGGCACGTTGCAGGTTGGAACAGGCGACGATCACACCATCGATGTCGGCGGCAGTCTTGCCGGCGCGCTGCAGGGCCTGCTCGGCGGCACCGATGGCCATCTGGCAAAGCACCGACCACTCGTCATTGCTGCGTTCGGGCAGGCGCGGCGCCATGCGCTGCGGGTCAAGGATGCCGTCCTTGTCCATCACGAAGCGGCTCTTGATGCCCGAGGCTTTTTCGATGAACGCAGCGCTCGACTCCGTCAGCGCCTGGACTTCACCGCGCTCGATGGCAGCGGCGTTGTCCGAGTTGAACTGGTGCACGTACGCATTGAAAGACTGCACCAGTTCTTCGTTGCTGATGCTGTTGGCAGGGGTGTAAAGGCCGGTGCCGCTGATGACGACGTTATGCACGATCGTTCCTCTAAATCTGTCAGGCAGATGATATTGGTACCGACGTACCAAACCGTAAGTAGTTCTATTCCGCCCAGCGGACATCAAACTGGCATCGCTTTATTCCATCGCGCCGTGGCTACACACCAGCCCATCACGACGATCCCGGCATTTATAACCGCGAAGTTTGCCACAAACCCTGGGGTTTGGCGCCATATGCCGGATAAACACCCCGATCAAAACGCCATCAAGTTTCAATGTGGGAGGGGGCTTGCCCTGATAGCGGTGTACCAGACACAGGTTCTGCCACTGACACATCGCTATCGGGGGCAAGCCCCCTCCCACATTTGGACCTGTCTGGTCTGGATAACCGAGAAAGGGATCAGGCCTCGACCAGGCTCCACTGCTTGCTCAAGCGCTTGTCGGAAATCGGCACCTTGGTCCCCAACTGCTGTGCAAACAACGACACCCGGTATTCCTCCAACCACCAGCGATAAAGCTCCAGTTGCGGGTCGCGCTTGCCTTCCTGGGTGTGCTTGTTCAAGCGGTTCTGGTACTGCGCCCACAGGCCGCCCAGTTCGCTGCTCCACACACGATCCTTTTGCACCTGGCTAGGCAGTTTCTCCAGGCGCAATTCGATGGCCTTGAGAAAACGCGGCAATTCCTTGAACCACTGCGCCGGGGTTTCGCGCACAAAGCCGGGATACACCAGGCTGCTCAATTGCTGCTTGATGTCGTTCAGGGCCACGGCCTGGGCCAGGTCGATCTTGCCCTTGAAGCGCTTTTGCAGGCCATGCCAGAGCTTCAGCACTTCCAGGGTCAGGCGCGCCAGGCGTTCGGCGTGTTCGGTCCAACTGCCACGCTTGCGTTCAGCCAGCGCCGCCAACCCAGCACCGTCACGGGGCAAACTGGCTTCGCCTTCCAGCACACAGGTGTCGAGGCTGGCCAGCAGGATGTCTTCCACCAGGGCGTCGATACGCCCCAGTTCGCGGTACATCAGGCCCAGTTCAGTGAGGCCGGGCAATTTGCCGCGCAGGAATTTGGCCGGTTCCGCCAATTGCTGCATCAACAGGCGCTGCAACGCCCGGCGGTGCTGGAACTCAGCCTCGGCGGCGGTGGAAAAACGGCCCTCTTTCACGGTGCCGTTTTCTTCCACCAGCGCCGGATAGACCGTCATCGACAGCCCGGCGATCTTCTGCTGGGTTTTCTCGGCCACCGCCGCGAACACCTTGGCCTCCACCGGCTGCTGGCTTTTCGCGGTGTGCGGCACGGCCAGCGCGGCCTGGCTGGCTTCGGCAAAGCGTGCAGTCAGTTCGGCCAGGTCGCGGCCCTCGCCAAGGAACTTGCCTTGGCCGTCGACCACTTCCAGGTTCATCTTCAGATGGTTCTCCACCTGCTGCGCCGCTTCGGCCCAGGCCTCATCGCTGACCCGCGCCCCGGTCATGCGCAGCAATTCGCGCCCCAATGCCTGGGGCAGCGAACCCTGGCCAAACTCGATGCGCTGCAGCGCCGCCTTGACGAAATCCGGCACCGGCACGAAATTCTTGCGCAGGGCCTTGGGCAGGTTGCGCACCAGGGCGATGCACTTGGCTTCGATCAGCCCCGGCACCAGCCATTCCAGGCGTTCCGGCGGCAAGGCCGGCAGCAGCGGTGCCGGTACGCGCAGGGTCACGCCGTCGCGGGGGTGGTTGGGTTCGAAGTGGTAACTCAGGGCCAGTTCCAGGTCGCCCAGGTGCAGGGTGTCCGGGTAATGGGCGGCAGTGACTTCACTGGCCTCGCGGGCCAGCACGTCTTCCTCGCGCATGATCAGCAACTGCGGGTCTTTCTGGCTGTTGACCTTGTACCAGCTGTCAAAGGTGGCGGTCTGGTGGATCTCCGCCGGCAGCCGTGCGTCGTAGAACGCGTACAAGGTCTCTTCGTCGGCCAGGATATCGCGGCGGCGTGCCTTGGCTTCCAGTTCGTCGAGCTGCTCCAGCAGTTGCTGGTTGGCCGTGAGGCACTTGGCGCGGGACTGGATCTCGCCACGCACCAAGCCTTCGCGAATAAACAACTCCCGCGACACCACCGGGTCAATCGGCCCGTAATGCACCGGCCGACGCCCGACCACGATCAGCCCGAACAGGGTGATCTGCTCGAACGCCACCACCTGGCCGCGCTTCTTCTCCCAGTGGGGCTCGAAGTGGTTTTTCTTGATCAAGTGCCCGGCCAGCGGTTCGATCCAGTCGGCATCGATCTTCGCCACCATGCGCGCATACAGCTTGGTGGTTTCCACCAGTTCGGCGGTCATCAGCCATTGCGGGCGTTTCTTGCCGATACCCGAGGACGGGTGGATCCAGAAGCGTCGCTGACGGGCGCCGAGGTAATCGCCGTCTTCGGTCTTCTGGCCGATCTGGCTGAGCAGGCCGGACAGCACCGCCTTGTGCAGCTTGGGGAAATCCGCCGGTTCTTTGTTGACGGTCAACTGCATGTCGCGGCAGATCAGGCTCAACTGGCGATGGGAATCACGCCACTCGCGCAGGCGCAGGTAGTTGAGGAAGTTCTTGCGGCACCAGTTGCGCAGCGGGCTGGCGGTGAGTGCCTGGCGCTGCTCTTCAAAGCCACGCCACAGATTGACCAGCCCGGCGAAGTCCGAGTCCGCATCTTTCCACTGTGCATGGGCCTGGTCGGCGGCCTGCTGGCGCTCCGGTGGGCGCTCGCGCGGGTCCTGGATCGACATGGCGCTGGCCACGATCAACACTTCCTGCAAGCTGCCGAGCTTGGCGGCTTCAAGCAGCATGCGGCCCATGCGCGGGTCCACCGGCAGGCGCGCCAACTGGCGACCCAATGGCGTGAGCTGGCTGTTGCGGTCGACGGCCGAGAGTTCCTGCAACAGGTTGAAACCGTCGCTGATGGCCTTGCCGTCCGGCGGTTCGATAAACGGGAAATCGGTGATTTCGCCCAGGCGCAGGTGCAGCATCTGCAGGATCACCGCCGCGAGGTTGGTGCGCAAAATCTCGGGATCGGTAAATTCCGGACGGCCGATAAAATCCTCTTCGCTGTACAAGCGAATGCAGATCCCCGGCTCCACCCGGCCGCAACGGCCTTTACGCTGGTTGGCACTGGCCTGGGAAATCGCCTCGATCGGCAGGCGTTGCACCTTGGCGCGGTAGCTGTAGCGGCTGATGCGTGCGGTGCCGCTGTCGATTACGTAACGAATGCCCGGCACGGTCAGCGAGGTTTCCGCGACGTTGGTCGCCAGTACCACGCGGCGCCCTGGATGGGACTGAAAAATGCGCTGTTGTTCGGCCGGCGACAGGCGCGCGTACAACGGCAGGATCTCGGTGTGCTTGAGCTGGGCCTTGCGCAGCATCTCGGCCGCGTCGCGAATCTCGCGCTCGCCGGGCAAAAATACCAGCACGTCGCTAGGGCTGCGGCGTTCGCTGCGCTCATAGGCGGCGATTTCATCAAGGGTGGCGAGGATCGCCTGGTCGACGGTCAAATCATCCTCGACACGGTTGCCCTCCTCGTCCTGTTCCAGGGTCAGCGGGCGGTACCAGGTGTCCACCGGGAAGGTGCGGCCCGAGACCTCGACAATCGGTGCGTCGTCGAAGTGCTTGGAAAAACGCTCCAGGTCGATGGTCGCCGAGGTGATGATGACTTTCAGGTCGGGACGACGCGGCAGCAGGGTCTTGAGGTAACCCAGCAGGAAGTCGATGTTCAGGCTGCGTTCGTGGGCTTCGTCGACGATGATCGTGTCGTAGCGTTCCAGGTAACGGTCGTTCTGGGTCTCCGCCAACAGGATGCCGTCGGTCATCAGCTTGATCAGGGTGTTGGCATCGCTCTGGTCTTCGAAGCGCACCTGATAGCCGACCAACGCGCCCAGCGGCGTGGCCAACTCTTCGGCGACGCGGCTGGCGACGCTGCGCGCAGCGATCCGGCGTGGCTGGGTATGGCCGATCAGGCCATATTGGCCGCGGCCGATCTCCAGGCAGATCTTCGGCAACTGGGTGGTCTTGCCCGAGCCGGTCTCGCCGGCAATGATCAGCACCTGATGCTTTTGCAGCGCGTCCTTGATCTCATCGCGCTTGGCGGCGATCGGCAAACTGTCGTCGTAACGAATCACCGGCAGGCTGGCCCGCCGCGCCGTGACCTGGGAGCAGGACGCCTGCATGCGCGTGACCCACTGCGCCAGCTTCTCCTCGTCGGGCTTCTTGCGCAGCTCGAGCAACTGGCGCCGCAAGCGGTGGCGGTCGGCGAGCATGGCGTGGTCGAGGTTTTTCAGCAGTTGGTCGATAGCGGGCGCTTGGTCAGTCATCAGGTACGCAAAGGTCGTCTATTTATGCCGGGTGCGGATTGTCGCAGAAAAGCAGCTGCGAGCGGCAATCTTCAAGCGGCAAGTCAGGGCGGATCTGCTTTTACTTGCCGCTTTGAGCTTATGGCTGCTCTTTTCTTTTATAAGGGAAGACATCGATCACTTTGCCTGCACGAATCGCCTCCTGCAGGCCTTTCCAATAATCAGCGTTATACAGCTCGCCGTGCAGTTCATCGAACAGCTTGCGCTGGCCGGCGTCGGCGAACAGGAACGGCGGGAACTCTTCCGGGAACACGTCCAGCGGGCCGATGGAGTACCAGGGCTCCGAGGCCATTTCATCCTCGGGCGTGCGCGGCGCGGGGATGTGGCGGAAGTTGGCTTCGGTGAGAAAGCAGATTTCGTCGTAGTCGTAGAACACCACGCGGCCATGACGGGTGACGCCGAAGTTCTTCAGCAGCATGTCGCCGGGGAAGATGTTCGCTGCCGCCAGTTGCTTGATCGCCAGGCCGTAGTCTTCCAGGGCTTCGCGCACCTGGGCGGGGTTGGCGTTTTCCAGGTAGAGGTTGAGCGGGGTCATGCGCCGTTCGGTCCAGCAGTGGCGGATCAGCACGGTGTCGCCTTCCACTTCTACGGTGCCGGCGGCGACGTCCAGCAGCTCCGCCAGGCACTCGGGCTCGAACTTGCCCAGGGGAAAGCGGAAGTCGGCGAACTCCTGGGTATCGGCCATGCGCCCGACGCGGTCGACGCTTTTGACCAGGCGGTACTTCTCGATCACCGTGGCGCGGTTGACGTTTTTCGACGGTGAAAAACGGTCCTTGATGATCTTGAACACGGTATTGAAGCCCGGCAGGGTGAACACGCTCATGACCATGCCACGCACGCCGGGGGCCATGATGAATCGATCGTCGGTGGTCGCCAGGTGGTTGATCAGCGCGCGGTAGAACTCCGACTTGCCGTGTTTGTAGAAACCAATCGAGGTGTACAGCTCGGCAATGTGCTTGCCCGGCAGGATGCGTTTGAGAAAGCCGATGAATTCCGCCGGCACCGGCACGTCGACCATGAAGTAGGAACGGGTGAACGAAAAGATGATCGACACCTCGGCCTCGTCGGTGATCAGCGCATCGATCTGGATGCCCTGGCCTTCGCGGTGCAGCAGCGGAATCACCAGGGGCCATTGTTCGTCGCGGGTGTAGATGCGCCCGACGAGGTAGGCGCCTTTGTTGCGGTAGAGCACCGAGGAAAACAGCTCGACCTTGAGGTCCGGGTCCTTGCACACCCAGTCCGGCAGGTTTTCCCGCAGTTGGGCTTCGAGGCGATGCAGGTCGGCTGCCAGGTCGGCGTAGGGCTCGCTGAAACGATAGTCGGCAAAAATCTGCGCGAGCATCTCGGGAATCTGGCCGGCGGGCGCGTAGGTACGGGTTTGTGCCGCCCGTGCCCGGCGCAGGCTCGGCCGCGTGGTGTGGATGAACATGCAGCCGTCGCTGATCAGGTCATGGCTGAACAGACCGCAGAAGATCGAGTTGTACCAGGTCTCGGACAGCTCATCGTCAAAGCGCAGGTCGATCAGGCCGATATAGGCGCTTTTCACCAGGGGCCACAGGTCAATGTCGAGCAATGCGCTGCCCTCGAAGTTCGCACGCAGGCGCGCGCTCACTTCACCGACCTTGTCTTCGTACAGGTTGATCCGCGCCGCCGACGCCGCCTGCCCCTGTTGCCACTGGGCCTTTTCGAAACGCTCGCAGGCGCCATCGGTGATCTGGCGAAAGTGTTCGCGGTAATCGTCGAAGCCTTCGAGGATGGTGCGGGCGATAGCGAGGGCAGGCGTGGATGGCGACATGCGGGAAACCTCGAGCGGGCATCTGGAAGCCCTGAGCTTAGCCAGTGTACGCAGGCAGGAGAAGGGTCATTTTTTGCACTGACTTGTACAGCTCTGTTCATTTCGTACATTTATTTTCAATTTTTTTAATTCGACCATCCGGTCAATAAACGCACCTCACAGTCGATCCGCGTTTGATCCACACGCCTTGAGCGCCGTGGCCTGGCAGGTAGAAGCCGAAAAACCGCCAACCAGAACGGCCGCGGGTCCTCCATAGGGCTTTGGATCCAACTAAGGGAAACCCCGATTACTACCTTGATGGCACTTTGATATATAGCGCGCCCTCTCCCACCCTAACAAGGTCCGAAGACCGATCCGGGAGCAGGTTCTAATCGCCCAAGGAGCATTGAGATGTCATTGAGGAATATGAGGATCGGTCTGCGTGCCAGTCTGAGTTTTGGGGTTTTGGCCAGCTTGCTGGTGATTGTGGGAATGTTTGGCCTGGGCCAGATGGCCAAGCTGCGGGAAAGCGCGCTGGTCATTGAACAAACCTGGATGCCGAGCATCGAGAATATCCATGACAGCGCAGCCTTGGTGGCCACTGTCCGCCTGGAGTCCCTGCGCCTGGTGAGCACCGACGAATCTCGCGTGCGTGACACCAGCAGAGGCCTGATCAGCCGCACCAGCAGCGAACTGCAAGCCCTGCTCGAGCGCCATGAAACCTTGCTGAGCAATGACGAAGAGCGCGAACTGCTGAAAACCCTCAAGGCCAATGTCGCGACGTACCTGGCCATCGTCGGGCAGATGGTTGCGTTGGTGGACAAGGATCAACAGCAAGACGCCCTCGACCTGCTCGTCAGCCGCCTCGCCCCCCAGGGCACGATCCTGAGCCAGAGCCTGGAAAACCTGATCGTCTTTAACCAGAACGGCGTCGAAGCGGCGGCTGATTCGGCCGCACAGATGTATTCGAGCGCACAGTGGATTGTCGGCCTGATTATCGCAGTCGCCCTGATCGCCACCTTGCTGCTGGCCTGGCTGCTGACCCGCAGCATCACCGCGCCGATCGGCCAGGCCCTGAACGTGGCGCGCACCATCGCCGCCGGCGACTTGAGCCAGCCGATCGTGGTGCGCGGCCATGACGAACCCGCGCAATTGCTGACCGCCTTGGCGACCATGCAAGCGCAGTTGCAGACCACCATCCGAGGCATCAGCGAATCGGCGCAGCAACTGGCTTCCGCCGCGGAAGAAATGAGCGCGGTGATGGAACAAAGCACGCGCGGCCTGCAGGCGCAGAACGATGAAATCGAGCAGGCGGCCACCGCCGTGACCGAGATGAGCACGGCGGTGGACGAGGTCGCCGGCAATGCCGTGTCCAGCGCCGAGGCGTCCCAGGCTTCCGATGAGGACAGCAAGCACGGCCACTACCAGATCAGCGAAACCATCAGCTCGATCCAGAACCTGGTGGACGAAGTGCTCGGCGCCTCGAACAAGGCCGAAGGCCTGGCGCTGCAAGCCCAGGACATCAGCAAGGTGCTGGAAGTGATCCGTGGCATCGCCGGGCAAACCAACCTGCTGGCGCTCAACGCCGCGATTGAAGCGGCGCGTGCCGGTGAAGCCGGGCGTGGGTTCGCGGTCGTCGCCGACGAGGTGCGTTCGCTGGCACAGCGCACCCAGGACTCCACCGAAGAAATCGAACAGATGATCACCGGTATCCAGCAAGGCACCCAGGCCACCGTCGAGGCGCTGAACAGCAGCGCCGAGCATGCCGGCCAGACCTTGCAGCGAGCCAACAGCGCCGGCAGCGCCCTGGAAAAAATCACCGCCGCCATCTCGCAGATCAGCCAGCGCAACCTGGTGATCGCCAGCGCCGCCGAGCAACAGGCGCTGGTAGCGCGCGATGTGGACCGCAGCCTGGTGAACATCCGCGACCTGTCCACCCAGACCGCCGCCGGCGCCACCCAGACCTCGGCCGCCAGCCAGGAACTGTCGCGGCTGGCGGTGGACCTGAATGGGCTGGTGACGCGGTTTGTCCTGTAATCAATGAAGGCGGCGTGCAACACTCGCGGCCTTATTGATGTAGGAGTGTTCCGTGAGGCCCGTTGACACCCTTTACCTGCTGGGGCTCGCCGCCATCTGGGGCGCGAGCTTTCTGTTCATGCGCATTATCGCGCCGGAAATCGGCACGGTGCCGACCGCATTTTTCCGCGTATCGATTGCCGCCGCCGGGCTATTGGTGATCCTGGCGATGGCGCGGGTGAACTGGGATTTCCAGGGCAAGTTCAAGACAGTCCTGTTGCTGGGGGTGATCAACTCGGGGATCCCGGCGACCATGTATTCGGTGGCCGCCCAGGTGCTGCCGGCGGGTTACTCGGCGATCTTCAATGCCACCACGCCGTTGATGGGGGTGTTGATTGGCGGGCTGTTTTTCAGCGAACGCCTCACCCCGTCGAAAATCGCCGGGGTGTGCCTGGGTCTGTTCGGTGTAGGCGTGCTGACCCGTGCAGGACCGGTGGCGTTTGACCTGGAATTGTTGATGGGCGCACTGGCTTGCCTGTTGGCCACCACCTGTTATGGCTTTGCCGGGTTCCTCGCCAGGCGCTGGCTGGACCAGCGCGGCGGCCTGGACAGTCGTCTCGCGGCCCTGGGCAGCATGCTGGGCGCGACGCTGTTTCTGCTGCCGTTGTTTGCCTACAGCGCGATCAGCCATCCGCCGGCGAGTTGGGGGGGGTGGCAAGTGTGGCTGTCGTTGCTGGGGTTGGGGCTGGTGTGTACGGCGTTTGCGTACGTGTTGTACTTCCGGCTGCTCACCGCGATTGGGCCGGTGAGGTCGATGACCACCACCTTCCTGATCCCGCCGTTCGGCGTGTTGTGGGGGGCGTTGTTGCTCGACGAGCCGTTATCGATGGCGCATTTATATGGCGGCGTGTTGATTGCCGGGGCGTTGTGGCTGGTATTGCGGCCTCGAAAACCGTAGGCGCCGGCTGGCCGGCACCTACGGGGGGCATCAGTTTTTGCGGAACACGAAGACCAGCCCAATGATGATCAAGCCCATCCCCAACAGGCTCAGCATCGCGAGCCGATTGCCGAAGATCAGGTAATCCATCACCGCCGTCACCGCCGGCACCAGGTAGAACAGGCTGGTGACGTTCACCAGGTTGCCCCGGGCGATCAGGCGGTACAGCAACAGCGTTGCCAGCAACGACACCACCAGGCCCATCCACAGCACCGGCAGGTAAAAGCCGGCGTTGTGTTCAACATGGAACGGCTGGAACGGCACGAACACCGAACACAACAGCAGCCCCGCCAGGTACTGCACCGGCAGGGTACCAAGGGGGTTGTCGGTGATGCGCTTTTGCATGATCGAGCCGAAGGTCATGCTTGCCAGGGCCAGCAGCCCGAACAGCATCCCGGCCAGGGACATGCCCGCCAGCCCGATGCCTTGGTAGACCACCATGATCAGCCCGGCCAAGCCCAGACTCAGGCCGAACATCCGGCGCCAGGATCGCTGGCGCTCCATCAGCACCACGGTGAGGATCGGCTGCACCCCCATGATGGTCGCCATGACGCCGGGGGTGACGCTGAGGTCCAGGGCCAGCAGATAGAAAATCTGATAGGCCCCCAGCAACACCAACCCGGTTGCCGCCGCGTACAACAGGGGCTTGCCGGGACGCGGCAGTTTCAGCGTGAGGATCGGCACCAGCACCACCAAGCCTGCAAGGGCGACGGCAAAGCGGATCAGCAGGAAGGCGAAGGGTGACGCATGGGCCAGGCCCAGCTTGGAGAAGATCGCCCCGCTGCTCCACAGCAGGACAAACAGGCTCGTCGAGGCCGCCGCGGCCACGGAGTGTTTCGAAAGAACGGACATGGTTACCACCTGTAATCAGGCAAAAAAAGCCGATTCAGCCGCAGAGGCTGAAATTCAGTAGTTTTTTTCAGGCAGGCAGAGCGGGCACAGCAACGTGCCGATCAGCCCGAAATGCCAACACCCGGCGGTGATACGACTGCGTACACCGGCGTGCTACTGACAGGTGGGGGGTAGTGACTGATCTGCGCAGGCTGCTTGTTCGCGCACGGCACGCGCACAGCGTTGACCGCTGAATCGACTACCGCTATGCGCAGGGAAGCTGGCATGTGCTGATCTTTTTGAAGGGATAAGGACGCGAGGACTATAACCAGCCGATGACATGTTTTGCAATCACTTGCCCAAGCCCTTTTGCGGGGAGGCGTTTTCACGTTTCGGGGCGCGGGCCGTCGCTATAATGCCAACCGGTTTTTTCCAAGGATTCCCCCATGCTCCCATTGCCCTGGCTGTACCTGGCGCTTCTTTCCATCGGCTATGCGCTGGCCTTGGCCTACGGGCAACTCGGCGTACTGGCGCTGGTGTCCGTCGCCCTGCTGTTGATCGCCGGCTATGCCGTACGCCAGCAGCGCACGCCGTGGGCGCGTTACCTGGGTCACGGGCTGTTTGTCGTGTTGGCGCTAGGCCTGGCGATGCACTGGCTGCCGGGGTTCCATAACGGTCGCGGCATTGCCCCGCAGCGCTTCACCCCCGATGCCGTGCCGTTCTCGATGTACCTGAACCAGGACAAACCGCTGATTGGTTTCTGGTTGCTGCTGGCCTGCCCGTGGATTGTGGCGCGGCGTCCGTTGCGCCTGTCGATCTGCGTCACCGCGTTGGTGCTGCCCCTTACCGCCATCGTCGCGCTGGGTGGCGCAGCCTTGCTGGGCGTGATCAGTTGGGCGCCGAAATGGCCGGACCAGGCCTGGCTATGGGTGCTCAATAACCTGTTGCTGGTGACCCTGGTGGAAGAAGCCCTGTTCCGTGGCTACATTCAAGGCGGCTTGAGCCGGCGCTTCAGACAGTTGCCCTACGGCGAAAACCTCGCGCTGCTGCTGGCATCGCTGCTGTTCGGCCTGGTGCACGTGGGTGCAGGGTGGCAATGGGTGCTGCTGGCGGGCATCGCCGGGGTCGGTTATGGCCTGGCGTATCGGTTTGGCGGGCTGGGTGCGGCGATTGCCACGCACGTTGGCTTGAATCTGCTTCACTTCGGGTTGTTTACCTATCCGATGCTGGCAGGCTGATGACTGCCTTCGGCGCTGCCCGGGTACTTTTACGACATTGGTAACACCTCGTAACCAGCCGAACGGTCAGTAGTCGGCCGCGTGCCCTTTGGGCAGAATCCCCCTTCGTTATCGCCCCACTCCGCACAACCCGGTCCCTACGCGCTGACACGCCTGGCACTGCGTTGAAGGCAGCTGTGCACCCGCGTTTCAGGCCCAGCTTTTACTCACCCTCCATACAAGAAGCCATCCCCATGCCTCTCAAGACACTGTCTATCTTCGGCACGCGCCCGGAAGCCATCAAAATGGCGCCGATGGTGATCAATCTCGCCAATGACGACCGTTTCCACTCGAGAGTGTGTGTCACGGCGCAGCACCGAGAGATGCTGGACCAAGTGCTTGAGCTGTTTGGATTGGTACCTGACTACGACTTGAACATCATGAAGCCGGATCAGAACCTGACGGATGTGACGACGGCAATCATCCAGGGGCTGCAAGCTGTCCTGGAAGACTTCAAACCCGATGTGATCCTCGTCCACGGGGATACGGCGACCACTTTTGCAGCCAGTCTGGCGGCCTATTACCAACAGATACCCGTTGCCCATATCGAAGCCGGGCTGCGTACCCACAACCTCTATTCCCCCTGGCCCGAGGAGGGCAACCGACGCCTGACCGGCAGCCTTGCCTCGATGCATTTCGCCCCCACCCAAACCTCGCGGCAGAACCTGATCAATGAGGGGGTGGCCGCCGAATGCATTCATGTCACGGGCAATACAGTGATCGATGCACTGCTCAGCGTTGTAGAGAAACTTCACGCCCCGACATCCCCTCTGCGCGGCCGCCTTGACCGGCAATTTGCCTTTCTGCCCCAAGACCAGCGGATGATCCTGGTGACAGGCCATCGCCGGGAAAACTTTGGTGACGGTCTTGAACGTATCTGCCAGGCCCTGGCTGAAACCGCCGCGCGTTTCCCGGCGGTGACCTTTGTCTACGCCGTGCACCTGAATCCCAATGTGCAGGAACCCGTGCGACGGCGACTGGCGAGCATCAGCAATGTACATCTGATCGAGCCGCTGGATTACCTGCCGTTTGTCTACCTGATGACCCGGGCGTACCTGATTCTCACGGATTCGGGCGGTATCCAGGAGGAAGCACCTGCACTGGGCAAGCCGGTGCTGGTGATGCGTGACACGACTGAACGCCCCGAGGCAGTCGATGCCGGGACGGCGCGGCTGGTGGGCACGGAGATCGCAAGCATTACCCACCACCTCAGGGAGCTGCTCAGCGATGACGCGGCCTACCGGGAGATGAGTAATGCCCACAACCCCTACGGTGACGGCAGAGCGTGCACACGCATTCGCGAAGTTCTGATCACAACCTGGCGAAAAAACGAGGCCGCGGCATGAGCGTGCCGACGCTCTGCGTCCTGGGCCTGGGTTATATCGGCTTGCCCACCGCCGCGCTGTTTGCCTCGCCGCAACGAACAGTCATTGGCGTCGATATAAACCCGCATGTCGTGGACCTCATCAATCTCGGCCAAGTGCATATCATAGAGCCCGACCTGGACCGGTTGGTCCGCTCGGCGGTCAGCCACGGCTACCTGCGGGCGACAACCCGGCCGGAGCCGGCGGATGCCTTCCTGATCGCCGTGCCCACCCCATTCCTGGAAAACCGCGAGCCAGACCTGAGCTATATAGAAGCGGCCTGCCGTGCCATCGCCCCGGTGCTGAAAAAGCACGACCTCGTGATCCTGGAGTCGACTTCTCCGGTCGGTACCACCGAACTGCTGGTGAAATGGCTGGCCAGTGTGCGTCCGGACCTGACCTTTCCCACCACCCATCAACAAGCCAGTGACATCCGCATCGCCCACTGCCCCGAACGGGTACTGCCAGGGCATGTCTTGAGGGAATTGGTCAGCAATGACCGCATCATCGGGGGCATGACCGATGCCTGCTCAGCCGCAGCAGTACGGCTTTACCAGCAGTTTGTCGAAGGCCAGTGCATTGTCACTGACACACGCACCGCGGAAATGTGCAAGCTGACCGAAAACAGTTTCCGCGACGTCAATATCGCCTTCGCCAACGAACTCTCGATGATCTGCGCACAGTTGAAGATCGACCCATGGGAGCTGATCCGCCTGGCCAACCATCATCCGCGTGTGAATATCCTGCAGCCCGGGCCTGGCGTCGGTGGGCACTGTATAGCGGTGGACCCGTGGTTCATCGTCAGTAAAACACCGGACCTGGCGCTGTTGATCCGCACCGCACGCCTGGTCAACGACAGCAAACCCCAGTGGGTCATCCAGCAAGTCAAGGTGGCGGTGGCCAACCTTTTGTTCAAGCACCCCGGGCTGCGCGCGCACAACGTGCGAATTGCCTGCTATGGCCTGGCGTTCAAGGCAGACATCGACGACCTGCGTGAAAGCCCGGCACTTGGCATTGCCCGCCAGTTGGCCAACGAACTGGGGATAACGCTGCTGCTGGTCGAGCCCAATATCGATGCACTGCCCGACGACCTGACTGGCCATTCCCTGACCGACGTGGCCTGTGCCTGGGACAGCGCCCATATCCATGTGTTGCTGGTCGGGCATCGCGAATTCAGATCCATGTCAGCGCGACATAGCAACGGCGTGGTGATTGATGCTGCCGGCGTACTGGCGAACTGACGATGAATAATCCACAGCCACTCGCCGATACCCATGATCGCGTCATGGAAGCCTATTACGGCAAGCTGGGCGAACACTTCATGCAGGAAACCCGTGCGCGGATCCATTGGATCTGCGCACAGGTCACCGGCAGGACAGTACTCGACGTAGGTTGCTCCCAGGGCATTATCCCCGTGTTGCTGGCCCGTGAAGGCCACAGGGTCACGGGCGTGGATAACGACCCCAGGGCGTTCGAGCAGGCCAAAGATTACCTGAGGGCCGAACCCGATCACGTGCAGCGCAACGTCCGCTACTTGAATGCAGACTTTATGTCGCTGGACACCCAGGGCATGGAACCTGACAGCATCGTGATCAGTGAAGTGCTTGAGCACCTCATCCACCCGGCAGCCTTCGTCGAAAAAGCCGCATCGATGCTCAAGCCGCGTGGCCGGCTGATCATCACCGTGCCGTTCGGAGTGAATGACTTCCTTGACCACAAGCACACGTTCTACCTGCTGGAACCCTTTCGGCTGTTGAGTGCGTACCTGCAGGTCATCCAGGTCGAAATGCTGGGCAAGTGGGTGGGAATGGTCGCCATCAAAACAGAACCCGAGGGCTGTTCGCTGGGTGTCGAGCATCTACGTCAACTGGAAGCGGCGTTCGAGTCCGTCGAGCGTAACCTGCTTGGCCAGGTAGCCGGCGGTCGCCAACAGCGGGAACAGGTCAATCAGAAATACCGTGAAGCGACTGAGCGCATTCAGCAACTCAAGAACGAACTGGCGTACTCAACCGAGTGCAATACCCGGCAGCAAGGGCAAATAGAAGTCCTGACCGCCAATCTGCAGCGCGCAAACGCCAGGTGCCACCTGCTGGAAAATCGCTTGATCAAGACGCGGGCCAGCACCACTTATCAGTTGGGGTATCAACTGCGTGTGGGGGTGGGCTCGCTACGTGAATGCCTGCTTTTGCCTGGCGCCTTGTTCAAGCTGTATCAACAAGCCCGCGCACGTCGCAAAGGCAACGCACCTACGGCCCCCCCTGGCGATGATGCGATCCCACCGGCGCTGCCTGGCACCGCCGCTTTCCTTGTCACGCCGGCCCCCACTCCGCTGGCGGATGCAGAGCATGTGCGCAGCCAGCTGTTGCTTGCCCCCCATGACACGGCCAAGCCCTTCAGAATGGCCTGTGTGATGGACACCTTTACCCATGAGGCCTACCGGTATGAATGCGAGCTGTTGCAACTGACACCGGACCAGGGCCTGGCCGAACTGCAATCGTTCCAACCCGACCTGCTGTTTATCGAATCCGCGTGGCGCGGCCAGGATGGCCGCTGGCATAACAAGATCGCCCAGAACAGCACAGAGCTGCGCCAGGTCTTGCAGTGGTGCCGGGAACACAAGGTGCCAACGGTGTTCTGGAACAAGGAAGATCCGGTGCACTTCGAGACGTTCCTGGGTACCGCCACACAGTTCGACCTGGTGTTCACCACGGATATCGACTGTATTCATCGCTATAAAAGCGCGCTGGGGCATGAGCGTGTCTACCTGCTGCCCTTTGCCTGCCAACCGGCGATGCACAACCCGATCGAGTTGTACGAGCGCAAGGATGCGTTCTGTTTCGCCGGTGCCTACTACTGCCGATACCCCGAACGGACGCGGGACCTGGAACACTTCGTCAATGCCCTGCCGGGCTTTCGTCCGCTGGAAATCTACGATCGCAACTTCGGCCAGTCAGAAGCCAACTATCAGTTTCCGGCCCGATATCGGGGCTACATTGCCGGTACGCTTGAGGCGACACAGATAGACCTGGCCTACAAGGGCTACCGGTATGCGATCAATCTCAATTCGGTCAAACAGTCGCAATCCATGTTCGCCCGTCGTGCCTTTGAATTGCTGGGTTCCAACACCCTGACCGTCAGCAATTTTTCTCGCGGCCTGCGTGTGCTGATGGGCGACCTGGTCATCTGCAGCGACAACGGCCAGGAGGTCTTGCGTCGCCTCGACACGCCCGCCGGACACGCCAGGCTGCGGTTGGCAGGGCTGCGAAAGGTGATGCTGGAACACACCTATGCCCACCGGTTGATGTATGTGATGAGCAAGGTGACCCATCGCGTGCATGACCTGCCACTGCCGACGATTTGCCTGGTCGCTGAGGCGGCCGACGAGGCTCAATTGCAGGCGCTCATTGAGCATCTGCGGCGTCAGCGCTACCCCCGCGTCAAGCTGTATGTCGTGGTAAGCGACGCGCCGGCAAGGCAGCCCGCCACCGTTGACCCGCGCTTGCAGCTGATTGAGCGCAAACAGCTGGACAAGCTCACCCTCGGCGAGCTGGCAGGCGGCGCCGACTGGTTCGGCGCCATGCTTGCCGTGGACTACTACGGCCCTCACTACTTGCTCGACCTGGCCTTGGCCACGCGCTACAGCAAGGCCCGGGTGATCGGCAAGATGGCGCACCATGCCGCGGACGAACAGGATATACGCCTGATAAACCCAGGCCAGGAATACCGCAGTGCCACCGGGATAGCGGCACGTCGGGCCTTGATCAAGACAGAAGTGCTGGCACAACAGCCCGCCCGTGCCTGGCTGGAAAGCCTCCCGGCGCTCACCTACACCCACCCTCCATCCCTCGCGATCGATGCGTTCAACTACTGCGAAAACGCCGCGGGCACTGATCGACAGCACGTCGTTGCGGTGGTGGATGACCTCGAGCTGAACAGCGGAATCAGCCTCCAGCATCTCCAGCGCAGCAGTGAAACGATCCCGCCACTGAGCGCAGATACTGATGGCCCGCTGAGCAACGGCCGGGACCTGTCAGAACTGTTCGGCCCGCTGCGCAGCAAGTATCTGCGCGCGCAGGTCGAAGGCGGCACCTGGCATATCGACTCCTCCCTCGCGGACGGAAAACATGAATATCACTACGCCAGGCACGAGTTGAACGTTGCCCAGCTGAAACAGGCCGACGACACCTTGAGATTGCTGCTCGATGCCACGCCGGGCCTGAACCTGCAACTGGTCGTGCTGTATCTGGATGCGCAGAAACAACGGATCAGCCATGTCATGCAGCAGGCCAATCGCAATCAGGCCTGGGATATACCGCCCGAAACAGCGTACCTGCGCCTGGGCCTGCGGGCCCACGGCAGCGGCAGCACGACGATCAAGGCATTGGTTCAAGGACACCGGGAAATCCAACCCTCCCACCTCCTCGCCAAGGCCGCGCACCTGCTGCTGACCAACCACTACCCGGCCTATGACGACCTGTACCGTAATGGCTTTATTCATACCCGTGTCATGGCCTATCAGGAACAGGGCCTGGCGGTAGATGTCTTTCGTCTGCGCCCCGACGAGTCGATCAGTTATCACGAATTTGAAAATGTCGACGTGGTGACCGGCCCGGGCAGCGCCCTGGCAAGCATGCTGGACAGCGGACAGTACACGACACTGCTGGTGCACTTCCTGGATCCGCAGATGTGGGAAATAGTGCGCCCCTACTTGCCCCGCCTCCGGGTGATTGCCTGGGTGCACGGCGCGGAGATCCAACCTTGGTGGCGCCGGGCTTACAACTATGGCGACGAAACACTGTTGCAACTGGCCAAGCTCGACAGTGAGCGACGCATGGGCTTCTGGCTCAGCCTTTTGCAACCCATGCCGCCCAATCTGCAACTGGTATTCGTCTCCCGACAGTTTGCCGAAGACGTCATGGAAGACCTGGGGTTCAGGTTGCCGAGGAGTCAATACCGAGTGATCCACAACCCCATCAATACGCGGCTGTTTGCCTATCAGGAAAAACCGCCTGAGCAGCGCAAGAAAATCCTCTCGATCCGCCCCTATGTGTCACGCACCTACGCCAACGACCTGAGCGTCAAAACCATTCAACTGCTGGCGACCAAGCCATGGTTCAACGAACTTGAGTTCCTGATGGTCGGTGACGGACCCTTGTTTGAAGAAACCCTCGCACCGCTGCGTCAGTACCCGAACGTCACCCTCGAAAAACGCTATTTGAAACAATCCGAGATCGCCGACCTGCACAAACACTATGGCGTGTTTCTGTGCCCCAGCCGCATGGACACACAAGGGGTATCGCGTGACGAAGCCATGGCGTCGGGCCTGGTCCCTTTGACTAATCGGGTCGGGGCCATCCCTGAGTTTGTTGACGACGACTGCGGTTTTCTATCGGCCCCCGAGAGTTTCACCGGGCTCGGCGAAGGGATAGAAACACTGTTTTTCAACCCGGAAATATTCAGGGCGAAATCATTCAACGCCAGGCAACGCGTGCTTGCGCAGAGCGCTATGCATTTGATCACCGCGTCCGAACTAAGCCTGATACGGGAACCCCACGGTGAGCCGAGACGTTAAGGCATTGCAATACCGTATCCTGTCGGCACTTCTCTGGTGCGTATGCCTGGGCCAGCACCTCATGAGCATCGCTCCACGTGCGGTGTTGATGGCCCATACCGCACATTTCTGCGCACAAGTGTTGTTGATAACGACGTACTTCCTGCCGATCAAGATTGTCATCCTGCTCGGTTCAGAGACGGTCCCCGCCTATTTGCCAGCCCCGTTGAAAGGCCTCGATCAAACCGCCCTGATCATCGGGCTCGGTCTGTTGACGGTGATCCTTTACGCTTTTTACCTGGGCGCCGGGTTCATGGCCTCCCGTTACTCAAGGGCGGGGGCACGCGCCCTGATAGACGGCGGTGCCGAACCTGCGCGGCTAAAAACCCAATTGGCCCTGGCAGCCAGGACATTTTCCAGGTTTGCGCGGGGTTTATCCGACGCCATGTTTACCCTGATCGTCTTCTGCGTGCTGCTCTACCTCTACCCGTCCCTCCTGGCGATCGGCCTGGCTTATTCCGTGCTCGCTGCGGCTGTGCTGATTGGCTTGAACAACCGTAGCCAACGTGTGCAGGCGGTACTCTCCCGTCACCCACTCACGGTGGCCGATGCGTTTTACTCAATGGGCTTTCTGGCGGCATTCGCCTTCATCATTGTCGACTTTCTCTGCCTGACGCCTCCCCACCTGTACATCGCGTTGATAGCGCTGATCCTGATACGTCAAAGCCTCAGCAGACTGAAGGTCCTGACCCAGGACATTCTTTACCTGAACACCCACGCCCCGAGCATCAACCGGATGTTTCTCGCCCTCCACCCGACCCGCTGAACCCCGTCCACATCAACAGGAGTCTCCCGTGCCCCGCATCGCCATGATCGTCTGGAATGAGTTCCGCAACGACGCCCGCGTATTGAAGCAAGCCCGGACACTCCAGGCAGCCGGTTATCAAGTCACCGTGTTCGCCCTGCATGCGCCCGGCGTGACGCATCGCAAGGAGGTGCTGGCCGAAGGCATCCGCGTGGTACGCGTAGCGCGCAGCGTGCGCTGGGGTGCGGCCAACGCCGGATCGCCCCCATCGCCAGGCCCGTTCGCAGCCGAACAATCGATGCCCCTGCGACGCATTCTTTCGCGGCTTTGGGTACATGCAGGGCTGCTGCTACGCATCGCCCTGCATCGCGCTGCGGTGGTGCATGCCCACGACGTCAATACCCTGCCCACCGCCTGGCTGGCGGCCCGGCTCAGCGGCGCCAGGCTGGTGTATGACGCCCACGAAATCAGCACCAGCCGCGAGGGGTATGCGCGCTTTCGCAGCTGGGTGGGTTGTGTCGAAAAAACCTTGATGCCCAGGGCCGAAGGCATCATTACCACCACGCAAAGCCGGGCCAGGTTTTTTGCCAGGGCCTATGGAATCGCCCGCCCGCTGGTACTGCAAAACCGCCCCTGCCTGAGCGCCACCTCACCCGGCCAGAGGATTCGCCTTGAGTTGGGCTTGCGACACCCCTGGCCTATCGTTGTCTATCAGGGCGGCCTTCAACAGGGACGCGGGCTGGAACGCTTGCTACGCGTGGCGGCGTCGTTGCAAGGCGCTTACCTTGTATTGATCGGGAGCGGCAGGCTTACCCCTGCCTTGATGGCATTGCGCACGGAACTTGGCCTGACAGACCAAGTGCACTTTATCCCGACCGTTGCACTGGCGGATTTGCCCAGCTACACCGCATCAGCCGATATCGGTGTGCAGCCGATCGAAAATACCTGCCTGAACCACTTCACCACCGACTCGAACAAATTATTTGAATATGTCATCGCCGGGCTGCCCGTGGTGGCCACGGACTTTCCGGAGATTCGCAAGATTGTCCGGGCCTACTCCATAGGACTTTTGGTACCGGCAGGCTCGGAGCAATCACTGCGCACCGCACTGCAGTGCCTGATCGATGAACCGTTATTGCGTCAGGCACTGGCGCAAAACGCAAACAATGCCGCGCTGCATTTAAATTGGGAACGGCAGGAAAGCACGCTGGTGGCGCTGTACGAGCGTGTACTGCGGCGTAAAACCGAGGTGCGCGTATGACCAAGCGCATTCTCATATTGAGCTATTACTTTCCACCCGATCTGTCGGCATTTCGCGTCGAGGCGTTGGTCAAGGCCTTGTTCACCCACGGTAACGGTGAGATAGAGATCGAGGTACTGACCACCCAGCCAAACCGCTACCCGTCCTATGAGGCTGACCCTGCCCACACCGCGCATCAGCCGAAGCTGTCCGTCACCCGCATCGGCCTCCCCGCGCACAGATTCAGCGCATGGGGCCAGGCCTGGGGGTTTGCCCACTATGCCTGCGGCGTCCTTCAGGCCGTGAAGGGTAAGCCGTATGACGTGATCGTGGCCACCTCTTCGCGACTGATGACGGCCGCACTGGGCGCCGCCATCGCGCGCAGAAAACACGCGCCTCTCTACCTGGATATTCGCGATATCTTTGTCGACGTCCTGCCCGAGCTTTTCCCCGGTGTTGTCGGCAAGCTCCTGGCACGGGTGTTTTCCCGCCTGGAAAAAGTCACCCTTGGGTATGCGACGCGGGTCAACCTGGTATCCCCCGGCTTCCTGAATTACTTCGCGCCTCGTTATCCACACAAGACCTTCTCAACCTACACCAACGGTGTGGATGATCTGTTTCTTGAAACCCCCTTCCCTACCGAACCGCCTGACGACCCGACACGCCTGCTGAAGATCGTCTACGCTGGCAATGTCGGCGCCGGCCAAGGCCTGGAAAAAATCCTGCCCGCCCTGGCCGAACGGCTGGCAAACAGGGCCTGTTTCTATGTCATTGGCGATGGCAGCACGATGAAAAAACTGAGCGAGGCGCTGATCAAAAGAAACGTAAGGAATGTCGAGCTTATTCCTCCCATGCCTCGCCATAGACTGATTCACTACTATCAGCAAGCGGATGTGCTTTTTTTGCACCTTAATAGCTTTAAGGCATTCTTGAAGGTCATCCCTTCCAAGCTGTTTGAATATGCAGCCACTGGAAAACCAATCCTGGCGGGGCTGGAAGGCTATTCAAAAGCGTTCACTCTTAACCATATTCCCAATGCTTGCGTGTTTGCCCCCGCAAACCCGGACGCTGCCGTTGCCGCACTCGCCCGTCTTGATCTGGGTACCACCGACCGAGCGGCATTTCTACAGGAGTATTCCCGCAGCAGGATCCAGCAACGCATGGCTCTGGACATTCTCGATACCACAACACCCGAAGAGCCGTGACCCTGGAAACTGCCAAGCCGATTGTTGCAAAAATAAGTTAAATAAACCCCCGTTACCGCCGATACCCAATGAAAGCCTTGCGGATTGAACAATCATGCGTAATAACCAGCCCGTTACCCAGCGCGAACGTACCTTCCCCGCTCAGCAACGGTTGATCTCCACCACAGATGCCAAAGGCGTGATCACCTACTGCAACGACGCATTCGTCGAAATCAGTGGGTTCTCTCGCGACGAACTGGTGCGTGCCCCGCACAACCTGGTCCGTCACCCGGACGTGCCAGCGGCCGTGTTCGGGCATATGTGGACCACGCTCAAACAAGGCTTGCCATGGATGGGCATCGTTAAGAACCGTTGCAAGACGGGCGATCACTACTGGGTCAACGCCTATGTGACGCCGGTCTTCGAAGGCAACCAGGTGGTCGGCTACGAATCGGTGCGCATCAAGCCCACCGCCGAGCAGATCCGCCGTGCCGAGGCGCTCTACCAACGCATCAACCAGGGCAAGTCAGCCGTTCCCCAGCGGGACAAGTGGCTGCCGGTGTTGCAGGACTGGCTGCCGTTTATCCTGATCAGCCAGTTGAGCTTCATGATCGGTGCGTCGCTCAACTCCCACTGGGGCTTTGCCCTGGCGGCGGGTTTGTCGGTGCCATTGGGCCTGCTGGGCCTGAGCTGGCAACAGCGCGGCCTCAAGCGCCTGCTGCGCCTGGCCGAGCAGACCACCTCCGACCCGTTGATCGCGCAGATGTACACCGACAGCCGTGGTGCCCAGGCGCGCCTGGAGATGTCGATCCTCAGCCAGGAGGCACGCCTGAAGACCTGCCTGACGCGCCTGCAGGATACTGCCGAGCACCTCAACGACCAGGCGGCGCAGTCCAATACCCTGGCGCATAACAGCTCCAGCGGCCTGGAACGCCAGCGCGTGGAAACCGAGCAGGTGGCCACGGCGGTCAACCAGATGGCGGCAACCACCCAGGAAGTGGCCAGCCATGTGCAGCGCACGGCCGATGCGACCCAGGAAGCCAATCGCCTGACCGGTCGCGGTCGCGATATTGCCGGGGAAACCCGCGAGGCGATTCAGCGTCTGTCGGTGGCCGTGGGGGAAACGGGCGTGACCGTCACCCAACTGGCCAAGGACAGCGACGAGATCGGCGGCGTAGTCGACGTGATCAAAGGCATTGCCGACCAGACCAACCTGCTGGCGCTCAACGCCGCCATTGAAGCGGCGCGGGCCGGTGAGATGGGCCGTGGGTTTGCGGTGGTCGCCGATGAAGTGCGCCAACTGGCGCAGCGCACGGCTGAGTCGACCGGGCAGATCCATGCCCTGATCGCCAAGCTGCAGCAAACCGCTGCCGCTGCCGTGCAAACCATGGACACCGGGCATCGCCAGGCCGAAGAAGGCGTGGCGCGGGTGATGGAGGCGGACCAGGCATTGGTGGGCATCAGTGAAGCGGTGGCGCATATCACCGACATGACCACCCAGATCGCGGCCGCCACCGAAGAGCAAAGCTCGGTGGCCGAAGAGATCAGCCGCAATATCAGCACCATTGCGCTGTTGGCGGACCAGACCTCGGAGCAGGCAATGAACTCGGCGCAGCTGAGTGAAGAGCTGACGCATACGGCGAATACCCAGTATTCGTTGGTCGAGCGTTTCAACCGGTAGACCGCTATCGGGAGCAAGCCCACTCCCACAGTTAACCGCGTACATCCCTTGGAATGCGGTCGAATGTGGGAGGGGGCTTGCTCCCGATTGGCCCTAGCAGGCGCTGAGAAACTCAGCCACCTGCACGGCCGCAGCCTCCAAATGCTGCTCATGCGTAAACCCCGAAGCCTTCAACGGCTTCAAGTCGTGATCCCCCGCCACCAGCCACATCACCTCGATGCTCGGCGACAAATCATAGCCCTCCACTGCTCCCCGATTGCCCAGGGCATCCCGTTCGCCCTGCACGATCAGCGTCGGCGTGCTCAGCCCGGACAAATGCTCGACCCGTGGTTTCTCCGGTTTCCCCACCGCATAGAACGGATACCCCAGGCACACCAGCCCGTCGGCGGCCAATTCGTCCGCCAACAGACTCGCCATGCGCCCGCCCATGGACTTGCCGCCAATGGCCAGTTTCCCAGCGACATGACGTCGCACCTCGGCATACACCCCGCGCCAGGCTTCCAGCAGTCTTGGCGCCGGGTTGGGCGGGCGTTTGCCGCCGTCCAGTCGGCGCTGGGCCATGTAGGGAAACTCGAAGCGCAACACGTTGACGCCATGCCCGGCAAGGCGTGCAGCCATGTCGTTCATGAAGGATGAGTCCATCGGTGCGCCGGCACCATGGGCCAGGATCAACGTCACGCAATCACCCGAAGCAACGCCCGACGCGACATCCCAAAGCCAACCGTGTTCCCGCACACACTGCGCCCATTGATCCCCGTCAATACTGGCCTTGTGCTCTTTGCCCATGCTTGCCTCGCTATTCAGTCTGCCTATAACTCCAGCCCAAGTGCCGCATTTGCTTGGGTTGAACCGTGGATGGGGAACCATGAACACTACTTTAAGTACCGCCTATAACTACAAGGTGGTCCGCCAATTCGCCATTATGACGGTGGTGTGGGGCATCGTCGGCATGGGGCTCGGGGTTTTTCTCGCCGCCCAATTGGTTTGGCCCGCGCTCAACTTCGACTTGCCCTGGACCAGCTTCGGCCGCCTGCGCCCACTGCACACCAACGCGGTGATCTTCGCGTTCGGTGGCTGTGCGCTGTTCGCCAGCTCCTTCTACTCGGTGCAGCGTACCTGCCAAACCCAGCTGTTCGCGCCGAAAATCGCCGCGTTCTGCTTCTGGGGCTGGCAACTTGTCATCCTTCTGGCCGCGATCAGCTTGCCCTTGGGCTACACCAGTTCCAAGGAATACGCCGAGCTGGAATGGCCGATCGACATCCTGATCACCATCGTCTGGGTGGCCTACGCCATCGTGTTCTTCGGCACGGTGATGAAGCGCAACACCAAGCACATCTACGTCGGTAACTGGTTCTTCGGTGCGTTCATCATCACCGTGGCGATCCTGCACATCGTCAACAACCTGGAAATCCCGGTCAGCCTGACCAAGTCCTACTCGCTGTATGGCGGTGCGACGGATGCCATGGTGCAGTGGTGGTACGGGCATAACGCGGTAGGCTTTTTCCTCACCGCCGGTTTCCTCGGGATGATGTACTACTTCGTGCCGAAACAGGCCGAGCGCCCGGTGTACTCCTATCGCCTGTCCATCGTGCACTTCTGGGCGCTGATCACCCTGTACATCTGGGCCGGTCCTCACCACCTGCACTACACCGCGCTGCCGGACTGGGCACAGTCCCTGGGCATGGTGATGTCGCTGGTACTGCTGGCGCCGAGCTGGGGCGGCATGATCAACGGCATGATGACCCTGTCGGGCGCCTGGCATAAGTTGCGCAGCGACCCGATCCTGCGCTTTTTGGTGGTGTCCCTGGCGTTCTACGGCATGTCGACCTTCGAAGGGCCGATGATGGCGATCAAGACCGTCAACTCGCTGTCCCACTACACCGACTGGACCATCGGCCACGTACACGCCGGCGCCCTCGGCTGGGTAGCGATGATCTCCATCGGCGCGCTGTACCACATGATCCCGAAAGTCTTCGGTCGCGAACAGATGTACAGCCTCGGCCTGATCAACGCGCACTTCTGGCTGGCCACCATCGGCACCGTGCTCTACATCGCCTCGATGTGGGTCAACGGCATCGCCCAGGGCCTGATGTGGCGTGCGATCAACGAAGACGGCACCTTGACCTACTCCTTCGTCGAAACCCTGGTGGCCAGCCACCCAGGCTTCATCGTGCGGCTGGTGGGCGGTGCGGTGTTCCTCAGCGGCATGTTCCTGATGGCTTACAACACATGGCGCACCGTGCGCTCGGCACAACCTGTCGAAGCCGCCCCTGTCGCGCAGATGGCCTGAGGAGTCTGTGATGAAACACGAAACGATTGAAAAGAACGTCGGCCTGCTGATGCTGCTCATGGTGCTCGCCGTGAGCATCGGTGGCCTGACCCAGATCGTCCCGCTGTTCTTCCAGGACGTGACCAACAAGCCGGTGGAAGGCATGAAGCCCTACACCGCGCTGCAACTGGAAGGCCGCGACATCTACATCCGCGAAGGCTGCGTACAGTGCCACTCGCAGATGATCCGCCCGTTCCGCGCCGAGACCGAGCGCTACGGCCACTACTCGGTGGCCGGTGAAAGCGTGTGGGACCACCCGTTCCTGTGGGGTTCCAAGCGCACCGGGCCTGACCTGGCGCGCGTCGGCGCACGCTACTCGGACGACTGGCACCGCGCGCACTTGTACAACCCGCGCAACGTCGTGCCCGAGTCGAAAATGCCGGCCTACCCGTGGTTGGTCACGGCGGCGGTCGACAGCAGCCACACCGAGACCAAGTTGAAAGTGATGCGCACCCTCGGCGTGCCGTACACCGACGACGACATCAGTGGCGCCGTGGCCAGCCTCAAGGGCAAGACCGAAATGGACGCGCTGGTTTCGTACCTGCAAGTACTCGGCACTGCCATCAAGAGCAAGAGGTGAGCCATGGGATTTGAATTCGATGCGGGCACCATCCGCGGCCTTGGCACGCTGGTGGTCGCCATCGCCTTTATCGGCCTGTCGCTGTGGGTGTTCAACAACCGGCGCAATGCGGAATTCGAGCAGGCGCGCCTGCTGCCCTTCGCCGATGAACCCTCTCCAACCGACGCTCAAGAAGAGCCTGTAACAAGGAGCAACCGGCCATGACTACCTTTTGGAGTACATGGATCTGCGTACTGACCCTCGGCAGCCTGATCGGCCTGACCTGGCTGTTGTTCGCCACCCGCAAGGGCGAGACCAAGGGCAGCGTCGACCAGACCATGGGCCATGCCTTCGACGGTATCGAGGAATACGACAACCCCCTGCCCCAGTGGTGGTTCATGCTGTTCGCCGGCACCCTGGTGTTTGCCGTCGGCTACCTGATCCTCTACCCGGGCCTGGGCAACTGGAAAGGCGTGTTGCCGGGCTATGAAGACGGCTGGACCTCGGCCAAGGAGTGGGACAAGGAGATGGCCAAGGCCGACACCAAGTTCGGACCGATCTTCGCCAAATTCTCGGCCATGCCCGTGGAACAAGTCGCCAAAGACCCGCAGGCGCTGAAAATGGGCGGTCGCCTGTTCGCCTCCAACTGCGCGGTGTGCCACGGCTCGGATGCCAAGGGCGCATTCGGCTTTCCCAACCTGGCTGACAACATCTGGCGTTGGGGCGGTTCGGCCGAAGCGATCAAGACCACCATCATGAACGGTCGCCACGCGGCGATGCCGGCCTGGGGCGACATGCTCGGCGACGACGGCGTGAAAAACGTCGCCGCCTATGTGCGCCACGACCTGGCCAAGTTGCCATTGCCGGCCGACAGCACCGCCGACCTGGCCGCAGGGCAAGCCGCATTCAACACCACCTGCGTGGCCTGCCATGGTCCGCAGGGCCATGGCATGGAAGCCATGGGCGCGCCGAACCTGACCCTGCCCGCCGGCTACATCTACGGCACCAGCCTCGCGCAGTTGCAGCAGACCATTCGCCACGGCCGCCAAGGCCAGATGCCCGCCCAGGAAGTGCTGCAGGGCAACGACAAAGTGCACCTGCTCGCCGCCTACGTTTACAGCCTGTCCCATAACGCTGATGGCGCAACGCCAGAAAGCCCAGCCCAGTAACACCTGACTGCCGCCCCAATCTGGGGCGGCAGCTCTACCGCGCTACGCGACCAAGTGTCGCACCCTTCCAAAGCACACCTTTCCCCTCCTGCCATTCGGGTCTACGCTTGCTTGCACAGCGGACCGATCCTGGCGTACGCGACGACAGTCGTTGCGACCCCCTAAATTTCCTGTCCACTCGATCAGCTTTCGATTTCGGATTTTATCCTTACGCCAAACATGGAAAGGGCGCAGAATCTGGCGTGGAACGCATTGACACAGGTCAGCCTTGCGTTGCAATGGCCCCTTGCTTTCTACATACTTGCGGCCGAATTTTACCTATAAAAAAACCTAAACCGTGGAACCTTAGAATGAGCACAGCAATCAGTCCGACTGCTTATAACTATAAGGTAGTCCGCCAGTTCGCCATCATGACGGTGGTCTGGGGGATCCTTGGCATGGGGCTCGGGGTGTTCATCGCCTCGCAACTGGTTTGGCCGGAATTGAATTTCGGTCTGCCATGGACAACCTTCGGCCGCCTGCGCCCGCTGCACACCAACCTGGTGATCTTCGCCTTCGGCGGATGTGCATTGTTTGCCACCTCCTACTATGTCGTGCAGCGAACCTGCCAGACACGACTCATCTCCGACAGCCTCGCGGCCTTCACCTTCTGGGGTTGGCAAGCGGTCATCGTCGGCGCCATCGTCACCTTGCCGCTGGGCTACACCACGACCAAGGAATACGCCGAGCTGGAATGGCCGATCGCGATTCTGCTGGCCATCGTCTGGGTGACCTACGCAGTGGTGTTCTTCGGCACCATCGTCAAGCGCAAGACCAAGCACATCTATGTGGGCAACTGGTTCTACGGGGCCTTCATCCTGGTGACGGCGATGCTGCATATCGTCAACCACGCCTCGTTGCCGGTCAGCCTGTTCAAGTCCTACTCGGCCTACGCCGGGGCGACGGACGCGATGATCCAGTGGTGGTACGGCCACAACGCCGTGGGTTTCTTCCTCACCACCGGTTTCCTGGGGATGATGTACTACTTCGTGCCGAAACAGGCCGAACGGCCTATTTACTCGTATCGCCTGTCCATCGTGCACTTCTGGGCGCTGATCACCCTGTACATCTGGGCCGGCCCGCACCACCTGCACTACACCGCGCTGCCGGACTGGGCCCAGTCCCTGGGCATGGCGATGTCGATCATCCTGCTGGCCCCGAGCTGGGGCGGCATGATCAACGGCATGATGACCCTGTCGGGCGCCTGGCATAAGCTGCGCACCGACCCGATCCTGCGCTTTTTGGTGGTGTCCCTGGCGTTCTACGGCATGTCGACCTTCGAAGGGCCGATGATGGCGATCAAGACCGTCAACTCGCTGTCCCACTACACCGACTGGACCATCGGCCACGTACACGCCGGTGCCCTCGGCTGGGTAGCGATGATCTCCATCGGCGCCCTGTACCACATGATCCCCAAACTGTTCGGCCGTGTGCAGATGCACAGCGTCGGGCTGATCAACGCGCACTTCTGGCTGGCCACCATCGGCACCGTGCTCTACATCGCCTCGATGTGGGTCAACGGCATCACCCAGGGCCTGATGTGGCGTGCGATCAACGATGACGGCACCCTCACCTACTCCTTCGTCGAAGCGCTGCAAGCCAGCCACCCTGGTTTCATCGTCCGCGCCCTGGGGGGTGCGTTCTTTGCCAGCGGCATGCTGTTGATGGCCTACAACGTCTGGCGCACCGTGCGTGCCTCGGACCCGGCAGAAGCCGAAGCCGCCGCCAAGATCGCCGTTGTGGGAGCCCACTGATGAAGCATGAAGTCGTCGAGAAGAATATCGGCCTGCTGGCCTTCTTCATGGTCATCGCCGTGAGCATCGGTGGCCTGACCCAGATCGTTCCGCTGTTTTTCCAGGACGTGACCAACAAGCCGGTCGAAGGCATGAAGCCGCGCACCGCCCTTGAACTGGAAGGCCGCGACGTCTACATCGCCAACGGCTGTGTCGGCTGCCACTCGCAGATGATCCGCCCGTTCCGCGCCGAAACCGAACGCTACGGCCACTACTCGGTCGCCGGTGAAAGCGTGTGGGACCACCCGTTCCTGTGGGGCTCCAAGCGCACCGGCCCGGACCTGGCCCGTGTCGGCGGGCGCTACTCCGATGACTGGCAACGCGCGCACTTGTACAACCCGCGCAACGTGGTGCCTGAGTCGAAAATGCCGGCGTATCCGTTCCTCGTGGAAAACAAGCTCGACGGCAAGGACACCGCGAAGAAGATGGAAGTCCTGCGCACCCTGGGCGTGCCCTACACCGACGAAGACATCGCCGGTGCAGCCGCAGCCGTGAAGGGCAAGACCGAAATGGACGCATTGGTGGCCTACCTGCAAGGCCTGGGCACCATCATCAAAAGCAAACGGTGATTCTTCATGGATATCGGGATGATTCGAGGCCTGGGCACCGTCGTGGTGATGGTGGCCTTTATCGGCCTGGCGCTGTGGGTGTTCAGTCCCCGGCGCAAGTCGGAGTTTGACGACGCGACCATGTTGCCCTTTGCGGATGATCCCGAAGCCATCAAGCACGTCGAGCAAGCTTCTAGGAGTAACAAAGAATGACTACGTTCTGGAGTCTGTACGTCACAGTCCTCAGCCTGGGTACCATCTTCGCCTTGACCTGGCTGCTGCTGTCGACCCGCAAGGGCCAGCGCGCCGAGCAGACCGACGAGACCGTCGGCCACTCGTTCGACGGCATCGAGGAGTACGACAACCCGCTGCCCAAGTGGTGGTTCATGCTGTTCGTCGGCACCATCGTCTTCGCCCTTGGCTACCTGGTGCTCTACCCTGGCCTGGGCAATTGGAAAGGCCTGCTGCCGGGCTACAACTACCTCGACAACGACAAGCAAACCCCGTTCGCCAACGGCCAGACCGGCTGGACCGGCGTGCACGAATGGGAAAAGGAAATGGCCAGGTCGGACGCCAAGTTCGGGCCGATCTTCGCCAAATTCGCGTCGATGCCGATTGAAGATGTCGCCAAGGACCCGCAAGCCCTGAAGATGGGCGGTCGCCTGTTCGCCTCCAACTGTTCGGTGTGCCACGGCTCCGACGCCAAGGGCGCCTACGGTTTCCCCAACCTGACCGACGCCGATTGGCGCTGGGGTGGCGAACCGGCGACCATCAAGGAAACCATCATGAAGGGCCGCCATGCCGTCATGCCGGCCTGGCTGGACATCCTCAAGGAGCAAGGCGTCAGCGACGTCGCCGCGTTCGTCGTCACCAACCTCGACGGCCGCAAGCTGCCGGAAGGCGTAAAAGCCGATGTGGCCAACGGCGAGAAACTCTTCGCCGCCAACTGCGTGGCCTGCCACGGCCCCGCCGGCAAGGGCACTCCCGCCATGGGCGCGCCGGACCTGACCCACCCGGGTGCATTCATCTACGGTTCGAGCTTCGCCCAACTGCAGCAGACCATCCGTTGGGGCCGCCAGGGCCAGATGCCTGCGCAGGAGCAACTGCAAGGCAACGACAAGGTGCACTTGCTCGCGGCGTATGTTTACAGCTTGTCCCATGGGGATAAGAAGGCCGAAGAGCAGTAAGGCTCTCGGAAACAAAAGAGCCCCGCCCAGCGAAAGCTGGCGGGGCTTTTTCATTTCCAAGGCCGTGCCCCCCCCCATGGGAAAAGCACGTTGACCGCTTGTAGCTTTAGGCTTGTGGCTTACCAAGGCCAAGTAGTAACGTAACTACATTCAACCCGCTCCAGGGGAGGCGCACCATGACTTTCACCACCATTTCCAGTCGCGAATTCAATCAAGACACAAGCGGTGCCAAAAAAGCCGCTCGCCAAGGCCCGGTTTTTATCACCGATCGCGGCAAGCCTGCCCATGTACTGCTAAGCATTGAGGACTACCAAAAGCTGACAGGTCTCAATGCCAACATCGTTGACCTGCTGGTGATGCCGGAAGCGGCCGATATCGACTTTGAAACCGAACGTGCCGTGATCACTCATCGACCCGTGGACCTCTCTTGATGTATCTACTCGACACCAACGTCATCTCTGAACTGCGTAAACCCCAGGCTGATGCAAACGTGGTCGCCTGGGCCAAAAGTGTCAGCGCACCGCGTATGTTTATTTCGGCAATCACCCTGAAAGAATTGGAAACCGGGGTCTTGCGCATTGAGCGGCGCGACCCGGCTCAGGGGAAGGTGTTGCGAACTTGGCTCAAGCGTCATGTGATGCCGGCCTTTGATGCCAGAATCCTGCCCGTCGATGCTGCAGTCGCGTTGCGTTGCGCACACTTGCATGTGCCGGACCGCGCCAATGAAAGTGACGCATTGATTGCCGCGACCGCGCTGGTGCATGGGCTCACGGTTGTCACGCGCAACGTCAGCGATTTCAAATCCAGCGGCGTTCCACTGATCAATCCTTGGGACGAATGACCGCTTCCTCCACGAAAACCGTCCATACTTCCCAAGTCAATTGATCCAGGTCACGTACACCATCAATTGATTTCCCCCAACGCGACCAAAGGTCGCACCCTTTGAGCACCATCGGGGGCGTATCATTACGCCACTGCAAGACCCTTAATTTGACCCCGGTTGGCACGTACTGGCCGAGGCAAATCTCCACCGCCGTGGGATGCAATGATGAGCAACCAGATACCGGTACATGACGTTACCCCGCCTGCCAAAAACGCCAGCAGTGCTGACACCAAGACTGTCGACCTGTACGCCTCGCGCGAAAAAATCTACACCCGCGCCTTCACCGGCCTGTTCCGCAACCTGCGCATGCTCGGCGGTGCCGGCCTGTTCCTGCTCTACTTCGGCACGGTGTGGCTGAACTGGGGCGGCCACCAGGCGGTGTGGTGGAACCTGCCGGAACGTAAGTTCTTTATTTTCGGCGCGACCTTCTGGCCCCAGGACTTCATCCTGCTGTCGGGCATCCTGATCGTCGCCGCGTTTGGCCTGTTCTTCATCACGGTGTACGCCGGCCGCGTGTGGTGCGGGTATACCTGCCCGCAAAGCGTGTGGACATGGATCTTCATGTGGTGCGAAAAGGTCACCGAAGGCGACCGCAACCAGCGTATCAAGCTGGACAAGGCACCCATGGGGGCCAACAAGTTCCTGCGCAAATTCAGCAAGCACACGCTGTGGCTGTTGATCGGTTTTGTCACCGGCATGACCTTTGTCGGCTACTTCTCGCCGATCCGCGAGCTGGTGTTCGACTTCTTCACCGGCCAGGCCGACGGCTGGTCGTATTTCTGGGTCGGCTTCTTCACCCTCGCCACCTATGGCAACGCCGGCTGGCTGCGCGAACAGGTGTGCATCTACATGTGCCCGTATGCACGCTTCCAGAGCGTGATGTTCGACAAGGACACCCTGATCGTTTCCTACGATCCACGCCGTGGCGAAGTGCGTGGCCCGCGTAAAAAAGGCACCGACTATAAGGCCCAGGGGCTGGGGGACTGCATCGACTGTACGATGTGCGTCCAGGTATGCCCTACCGGTATCGACATCCGCGACGGCCTGCAAATCGAGTGCATCGGTTGCGCCGCCTGTATCGACGCCTGCGACACCATCATGGACAAGATGGAGTACCCGCGCGGCCTGATCAGCTACACCACCGAGCACAACCTGTCGGGGCAGAAAACCCACAAGTTGCGCCCACGCCTGATCGGTTATGCCCTGGTGTTGCTGGCGATGATCAGCCTGTTGGCCGGGGCGTTCTTCATGCGTTCGCTGGTGGGCTTCGACGTGAGCAAGGACCGCGTGCTGTACCGCGAAAACGCCGAAGGGCGCATCGAAAACGTCTACAGCCTGAAGATCATGAACAAGGACCAGCGCGATCACACCTACGTGCTCGACGCCGCCGGCCTGCCGGACCTCAAGCTGCAAGGCCGACGTGAAATCAGAGTGGCGGCGGGCGATATCGTCAGCATGCCGGTGGAGCTGTCGAGTGCGCCGGAGCAACTGCCGTCGAGTACCAACGAGGTGAAATTCATCCTCACCGATGCCGATGACGCCAGCGTCCATGTTGAAGCCAAGAGCCGATTCATCGGCCCACAAGTTCGATAACGAGAGAACTGAACAATGCCCGTAGCCACTGCCGCAAGCCCCTGGTACAAGCACCTCTGGCCCTGGATCATCATTGGGATCCTGGCCTGCTCGGTGACCTTGACCTTGTCCATGGTGACCATCGCGGTGAACAACCCGGACAACCTGGTCAACGACAACTACTACGAGGCCGGCAAAGGCATCAACCGCTCCCTGGACCGCGAACGGTTGGCCCAGACCCTGCAACTGCGCGCCAAGCTGCACCTGGATGAGCTGACCGGCGAAGTCGAACTGCAACTCACCGGCTACAGCAACCCGAACACCCTGGAACTGAACCTCATCTCCCCGACCCAGCCGGAGAAGGATCGCAAGATCAACCTGACCCGCAGCGACAGCGAACCGGGCCGCTACATCGGCCAGGTCACCGACAAGGTCGAAGGCCGCCGCTTCGTGGAATTGCTGGGCTTGGAAGGCGACAGGACCTGGCGCCTGTTCGAGGAAGAAGAAGTCAGCCACGACAAGGACTTGCTGCTGGGTGATGAACCGTTGCAGGGTGCTGAAGACCTGAAAAAATAGCAGCGCCCATGACCAGCCCAACCCCCTGCTACCACTGCGCCCTGCCCGTCCCGTCCGGCAGTTGCTTCACCGCCGTGATCCTCGGCGAGCGCCGCGAGCTGTGCTGCCCCGGCTGCCAGGCCGTGGCCGAAGCGATTGTGGCCGGTGGGTTGGAAAGCTATTACCAGCACCGCAGCGAAGCCTCGGCCAATCCCGAGACGCTGCCAGTGCAACTGGTGGACGAACTGGCGCTGTATGACCGCGCCGACGTGCAAAAACCCTTCGTGCACCATGAAGGCGAGCTCGCCGAAACCACCTTGTTGATGGAAGGCATCAGTTGCGCCGCCTGTGGCTGGTTGATCGAGAAACACCTGCGCAGCCTGCCCGCCGTGGCCGAGGCGCGGCTGAACCTGTCCAACCATCGCCTGCAGGTGCGCTGGGCCGACGGGCAATTGCCGTTGAGCCAGTTGCTCAGTGAACTGCGCCATATCGGCTATGCCGCCCACCCGTATCAAGCGGACCGTGCGGCCGAGCAACTGGCCAGCGAGAACCGCCTGGCCCTGCGCCAGCTGGGGGTCGCCGGGCTGCTGTGGTTCCAGGCGATGATGGCGACCATGGCCACCTGGCCGGAATTCAATATCGACCTGAGCCCCGAGCTGCATGTGATCCTGCGCTGGGTGGCGATGTTTCTGACCACCCCCATCGTGTTCTACAGTTGTGCGCCGTTCTTCAAGGGCGCCATGCGCGACGTGCGTACGCGTCACCTGACCATGGACGTGTCGGTGTCCCTGGCCATTGGCGGGGCTTACCTGGCCGGGATCTGGACCGCAATCACCGGCGTGGGCGAGTTGTATTTCGATGCGGTGGGCATGTTTGCGCTGTTCCTGCTGGCAGGTCGCTACCTGGAGCGCCGTGCCCGGGAGCGCACGGCCGCCGCCACCGCGCAGTTGGTCAACCTGCTGCCCGCCTCATGCCTGCGCCTCAAAGGTGACGGCCAGAGCGAACGTATTCTCTTGAGCGAACTGGCGCTGGGCGACCGCGTGCTGGTGCATCCGGGCGCGGTTCTGCCGGCAGATGGGGTGATCCTCGACGGCCGCTCCAGCATCGATGAGTCGCTGCTCACCGGGGAGTACCTGCCGCTGCCGCGCCAAACCGGGGATGCGGTCACTGCCGGCACGCTGAACGTCGAAGGCGCGTTGACCGTCGAAGTGCGCGCCCTGGGCCATGAGACCCGCCTGTCCGCCATCGTGCGCCTGCTGGAGCGGGCCCAGGCCGAGAAGCCGCGCCTGGCGCAGATCGCCGACCGCGCCGCGCAGTGGTTCCTGTTGTGTTCGCTGATTGCCGCGGCGGTGATCGGCCTGTTGTGGTGGGAGCTGGATTCATCGCGGGCGTTCTGGATCGTGCTGGCGATGCTGGTCGCCACCTGCCCCTGCGCGTTGTCCCTGGCCACGCCGACCGCCCTCACCGCCGCCACCGGCACCCTGCACAAGCTCGGGCTATTGCTGACCCGTGGCCATGTGCTCGAAGGCCTGAACCAGATCGACACGGTGATCTTCGACAAGACAGGCACCCTCACCGAAGGCCGCCTGGCGTTGAAAGCGATCCGGCCCCTGGCCACTCTGAACAGTGACGAATGCCTGGGCCTCGCCGCCGCCCTGGAAAACCGCTCCGAACACCCGATTGCCCGCGCCTTCGGGCGTGCGCCGCTGGCCGCCGACGAGGTGCTCAGTTCCCCGGGCCTTGGCCTGGAGGGCCGTGTCGGCACACGCCAGTTACGCATCGGCCAGCCGGGGTTTGTTTGTGCACTCAGTGGGTGCCCGATTCCCGCCGCTCCGGAGGATGACGGCCAATGGCTGCTGCTGGGCGACGGCGACGGTGCCCTTGCCTGGTTCGTCCTCGACGACCGCCTGCGCAGCGATGCCCCTGCCCTGCTGGCCGCCTGCAAGGCGCGTGGTTGGCGCACGCTGCTGCTGTCGGGGGACAGTTCGCCGATGGTCGCCAGCGTCGCCGCTGAACTGGGCATCGATGAAGCCCACGGCGGCCTGCGCCCAAACGACAAGCTCCACGTGCTGCAACAACTGCACAAGGAAGGCCGCAAGGTGCTGATGCTCGGCGATGGCGTCAACGATGTGCCGGTGCTGGCCGCCGCCGACATCAGCGTGGCCATGGGCTCGGCCACCGACCTGGCCAAGACCAGCGCCGATGCGGTGCTGCTGTCCAACCGCCTGGATGCCCTGGTGCAGGCCTTTACCCTGGCACGACGCACCCGTCGGGTGATCATTGAAAACCTGCTGTGGGCGGGACTGTACAATGGCCTTATGCTGCCGTTTGCCGCCCTCGGTTGGATCACCCCGATCTGGGCGGCGATCGGCATGTCCCTCAGTTCGTTGACCGTGGTGCTCAACGCCCTGCGCCTGACTCGCCTGCCGAGTGCGCAGGCCACAAGCGCCCCTTTGGTAACCCGCCCGCTGCCGGCTTGAGCCGCGCGGGAATGGAGTGCAGATGCCAGCTCTATACGTGATGATTCCGGCGGCGCTGCTGTTAGTGGGCGTGGCCATCTACATCTTCTTCTGGGCGGTGGACAGCGGCCAGTACGACGACCTCGACGGCCCGGCCCACAGCGTGCTGTTCGACGACCAGGACCCCAACCACCTGGCGGCCGTGGACGAAGCCAACGGCCCCGAGCAACCGCCCGTGCCCAAAGACCCGCCCCATGCTTGAGCTGGCGCCGCTGCTGGTCTCTGCGCTGATCCTCGGCCTGCTGGGCGGCGGCCATTGCCTGGGCATGTGCGGCGGGCTGATGGGCGCGCTGACCCTGGCGATTCCCAAGGAACAACGCAGCCGTCGATTCCGCCTGCTGCTGGCGTACAACCTGGGGCGCATCCTCAGCTATGCCAGCGCCGGGTTATTGATCGGCCTCGCCGGCTGGGCGGTGGCCAACAGCCCGGCGGCCCTGTTCATGCGTGTGCTCGCCGGGTTGCTGTTGATCTGCATGGGGCTGTACCTGGCCGGTTGGTGGAGCGGCCTCACCCGCATCGAAAGCCTCGGGCGCGGCCTGTGGCGCTGCATACAGCCCGTCGCCAACCGTTTGCTGCCGGTGTCCAGCCTGCCCCGCGCGCTGCTGCTGGGCGCGCTGTGGGGCTGGTTGCCGTGCGGGCTGGTCTACAGCACCCTGCTGTGGGCCGCCAGCCAGGGTAATGCGCTGGACAGTGCGCTGCTGATGCTGGCTTTTGGCTTAGGCACATGGCCAGTACTGCTGGCGACCGGGTTGGCGGCCGAACGCGTGACCGCGTTATTGCGCAAGCGCAGCGTGCGTATGGCCGGGGGCCTGCTGGTGATTATTTTCGGTATCTGGACCCTGCCAGGTCCGCACCAGCACTGGCTGATGGGCCATTAAAAGGCTATGTGGCATAGCGCCGCTCCCCGTTGATGCAAATCAAGATGCCCTACCGGCCACGCCCCTAGACTCGGCTCACTAGCCTATCCGGGGAATGCCCGCATGCTCGACGCCATTCGTTGGGACCCACATCTGATTCAACGCTACGACCTGGCGGGACCGCGCTACACGTCCTACCCCACCGCCGTACAATTCGACAGCCAGGTCGGCACCTTCGACCTGCTCCACGCCCTGCGCGAAAGCCGCAAGGCCACGCGACCGTTGTCGCTGTATGTGCATGTGCCATTCTGCGCGAATATTTGCTACTACTGCGCGTGCAACAAGGTGATCACCAAGGACCGTGGCCGCGCCCAGGCCTACCTGCAACGCCTGGAGCAGGAGATTCAGCTGGTGGCCTGCCACCTCGACCCGAAACAATCAGTCGAGCAATTGCACTTCGGCGGCGGCACCCCGACCTTTCTCAGCCACGACGAACTGCGCCAGGTCATGGGCAGCCTGCGCCAGCACTTCAATCTGCTCGACGACGACTCCGGCGACTACAGCATCGAGATCGACCCGCGCGAAGCCGACTGGGCGACCATGGGCCTGCTGCGTGAACTCGGCTTCAACCGGGTGAGCATCGGCCTGCAAGACCTCGACCCCGACGTGCAGCGCGCGGTCAACCGCCTGCAAAGCCTGGAAGAAACCCGCGCGGTGATCGACGCCGCCCGCACCCTGCAGTTTCGCTCGATCAATATCGACCTGATCTACGGCCTGCCCAAGCAGACGCCGATCAACTTCGCGCGCACCGTGGAGGAAGTGATCAAGCTGCAGCCGGACCGCCTGTCGGTGTTCAACTACGCGCATCTGCCGGAACGCTTCATGCCCCAACGCCGGATCAACAGCGAGGAACTGCCATCGCCGGAATCCAAACTGCTGATGCTGCAAACCACCATCGAGCAACTGACCCAGGCCGGCTACCGCTATATCGGCATGGACCACTTCGCCCTGCCGGACGACGAACTCGCCATTGCCCAGGAAGAAGGCACGCTGCAACGTAACTTCCAGGGCTACACCACCCACGGCCATTGCGACCTGATCGGGCTCGGCGTGTCAGCCATCAGCCAGATCGGCGACCTGTATTGCCAGAACAGCAGTGACCTGAACGGCTATCAGAACGCCCTGGCCAGCGCCCAACTGGCCACCAGCCGTGGCTTGCTGTGCACCACGGATGATCGGTTACGTCGGGAAGTGATCCAGCAGTTGATCTGCACGTTCAGCCTGGCCTTCGAGCAGATCGAACAGGCGTTCAACATCGATTTTCGCGGGTATTTCGACGAGGTCTGGCCGCAACTTGAGGCGATGGCGCAAGACGGCCTGATCGAACTGGATGCCCAAGGCATTCGCGTGCTGCCCGCCGGACGGCTGCTGGTGCGTTCAGTCTGCATGGTGTTCGATGCGTACCTGGAGCACCAGAACCGGCAGCGGTTTTCGCGGGTGATCTAGTTACATCGACAACGACGCGGCTTTGAGCGCGTCATCGGCGCTCATGGTCTTCATCGCTTTGGCCAGAGAGGTCTGGGCCGTCATCAAACCTGCCTGCAACGAACTGATCGCGCCTTGCACATTGGCGGTCTTGGCCCGGGCCTGCTCCGGGGTCAAGCTTTTGTCTGCCGCGATCGCCTGAAGCTCAGCCATTTTCTCGGCGATCTGCTGTTTCAGCTTGCGGATCATTTTCAGCACCTCCTTGACGTTATCGTCCAGGCCGCTGTCGTCGATATCGGCATTCGCGCTTTTGGGCGCCCCGGCCGCCTTGAACGCTGCGGCGGAAATAGTCACCGTCACCCCTTCAATCACCTTGGTTTCAGGCGCCGGCGCGGTCACGGGCAGCTTTTCCTCGGCCTCGGCAGCGGGCTTCAAGTCCTGCACGCTGGGTACACGGATGGCAGGGTTGTAAGCCGCGATAACAGACATGATCCGAGCTCCGAAGGGTAGATATGCAACTGTATCGGCAACGGTACAAAAAGCTTTATACCGTTGCCTGTTTTTTGTACAGGCTGGCTTCACTGCCCACCAGTGCGGTACCCTTACGTCTTATGTGTGTTTTCCCACAAGGATTTAAGAAATGTCCGAGCCAGTCAAACTGCGCGCTCACAGCCAGGCTCACTGCAAGGATTGCAGCCTGGCCCCCCTCTGCTTGCCACTTTCGTTGAATCTGGAAGACATGGATGCGCTGGACGAAATCGTTAAACGCGGTCGCCCGCTCAAGAAAGGCGAGTTTCTGTTTCGCCAGGGGGACAAGTTCGATTCCGTCTATGCAGTACGTTCGGGCGCGCTGAAGACCTTCAGCCTGAGCGACAGCGGCGAAGAGCAGATCACCGGTTTCCACCTGCCCAGCGAGCTGGTCGGGTTGTCGGGCATGGACACCGAGATTCACCCGGTGTCGGCCCAGGCCCTGGAAACCACCTCAGTGTGCGAAATCCCCTTCGAGCGCCTGGACGAACTGGCCCTGCAATTGCCACAACTGCGCCGTCAATTGATGCGCGTGATGAGCCGCGAGATTCGTGACGACCAACAGATGATGCTGCTGTTGTCGAAGAAAACCGCCGACGAGCGCATCGCCACCTTCCTGGTCAACCTGTCGGCGCGGTTCCGTGCCCGTGGGTTCTCGGCCAACCAGTTCCGCCTGAGCATGTCGCGCAACGAAATCGGCAATTACCTGGGCCTGGCGGTGGAAACCGTATCCCGTGTGTTTACCCGCTTCCAGCAGAGCGAACTGCTGGCCGCCGAAGGCAAGGAAGTGCATATCCTTGACCCGATCCAGCTGTGCGCACTCGCCGGTGGTTCCTTGGAAGGCTGATGCAGACGCTTGCGGCCGCGCCAATCGGTGAGGCCGCAGGTATACTTCGAGTCCGTTTTCCGCCCAGGACTCTTCGACGATGACTTTCGATTCGTTCGACATCAAATCCCTGATCCGCCCCGTCATCGACTTCCCCAAGCCTGGGGTGATCTTTCGTGACATCACACCGCTGTTCCAATCGCCCAAGGCCCTGCGCCTGGTGGCTGACACCTTTGCCCATCGCTATGTCGAGGCCGATTTCAGCCATATCGGCGCGATGGATGCGCGCGGCTTCCTGATCGGCTCGATCATCGCCTACCAACTGAACAAGCCGCTGATCCTGTTCCGCAAGCAGGGCAAGCTGCCGGCTGACGTGCTGTCCGAGGGTTACCAGACCGAATACGGCGAGGCCTTCCTCGAAGTGCATGCCGACAGCCTGTGCGAAGGTGATTCGGTGCTGATGTTCGATGACCTGATCGCCACGGGCGGTACCCTGATCGCGGCGGCCAACCTGGTGCGACGCATGGGGGCGAAGATCTTTGAAGCGGCGGCGATCATTGACCTGCCGGAACTGGGCGGCTCGCAACGCCTGGAAGACATGGGCATCCCGACGTTTTGCCTGACCCGCTTTGCCCTCACCGAGCGGTAACGGCTGCGCGGACTGACGTTATCAGGGGCAAGTGGATTCGCCGCACTGCCCCTCCCACATTTGATCCTGCGCTGATCGTCAGAGCGCGATCGGTTTACGACCGGCGAACGAATGCGCCAACGTGCCGCCGTCCACCAACTCCAATTCGCCACCCAGCGGCACGCCATGGGCGATACGCGAAGTGACCAGGCCTTTGTTGCTCAGCAGTTGGGCGATGTAATGCGCGGTGGCTTCACCTTCTACGGTCGGGTTGGTGGCCAGGATCACCTCGGTAAAGGTGCCCTGCTCCTCGATACGCGCCACCAGCTGCGGAATGCCGATGGCCTCCGGCCCCAGGCCATCGAGCGGCGAGAGATGGCCCTTGAGCACGAAGTAGCGCCCGCGATAACCGGTCTGCTCCACCGCATACACATCCATCGGCCCTTCCACCACGCACAGCAGCGTGTCATCGCGGCGCGGGTCGGCGCATTGCGGGCAGAGTTCTTCTTCGGTAAGGGTACGGCACTGGCGGCAGTGGCCCACCCCGGTCATGGCCTGGCTCAGGGCCTGGGCCAACCGGGTACCGCCGCTGCGATCACGCTCCAGCAGTTGCAGCGCCATGCGTTGGGCGGTTTTCTGGCCGACACCCGGCAACGTGCGCAGGGCATCGATCAGTTGGCGAATCAGGGGGCTGAAGCTCATGGGCGAGTGGTCCGACAAAACAACGAGACGCGGTTTATACCCGCGCCTCGGATTAGCGTCAAATGCTCAATCCTGCGCGACCCGTACCACCAACTTGCCGAAGTTGCGCCCTTCCAGCAAACCGATAAAGGCTTCGGGCGCCTGCTCCAGGCCCTCGACCACGTCTTCGCGGAACTTGATCTTGCCGTCGCGTACCCACGGCGCCATGGCGCTGAGGAACTCCGGCTGGCGATCACCGTAGTCGTCAAACACGATAAAGCCCTGGATCCGTACACGCTTGGTCAACAACGTGCGTTGCAGCGCCGGCAAGCGGTCAGGCCCGCTGGGCGCTTCATGGGCGTTATAACCGGCGATCAGCCCGCACAGGGGGATGCGCGCCTTGGGGTTGAGCAACGGCAGCACGGCGTCGAACACCTTGCCACCGACGTTTTCGAAATAAATGTCCACGCCCTTGAAGCAGGCCTGGGCCAAGTCGTCGGCAAACGTTGCGCTCTTGTGGTCGATGCAGGCATCAAAACCCAATTCGTCCACCACGTAGCGGCACTTCTCGGCACCGCCCGCAATCCCGACCACACGCAGGCCCTTGAGCATGGCCACCTGGCCGACCACCGAACCCACCGCGCCGGAGGCAGCCGCCACCACCAGGGTTTCTCCGGCTTTCGGCTGGCCGATGTCCATCAGGCCCATGTAGGCGGTCATGCCCGGCATGCCCAGCACCCCCAGGGCCATGGACGGGCTGGCCAGGCCATTGGGCACCGGGATCAGGTTGCGGCCGTCGGAAATGCTGTGGCTCTGCCAACCGGTGGCGCCGACGACCAGATCACCCACCTCGAATTTCGGATTCCGCGATTGCTCGACACGGCTGACAGCCCCGCCGGTCATCACCTCGTCGATTTCCACCGGCGCGGCGTAGGACGGTGCGTCGCTCATGCGCCCGCGCATATAAGGGTCGAGGGAGAGGTAGAGCGTCTTCAGCAGGACCTGGCCGTCTGCCAATTCCGGCAAGGTCACCCGTTCCAGGCGGAAGTTTTCCGGCGTGGGTGCGCCTTGAGGGCGTGAGACCAGGACAATGCGCTGGTTCAAAGTCGGTTCGTGAGGCATGAAGGGCTCCTTGATCGAATCTATCGGTATAGGGTGCAGACCATGGGTGCCGCGCCAGGGTTCGATTGGATTGGCACAAACAAAAATGCCAGGCACAAGGCCTGGCATTGGAGTCTAGCTAAAGCCTGGCGATCAGAACGGCAGCTTCATGCCCGGTGGCAGTTGCATGCCGGCAGTCACGCCGGACATTTTGTCCTGGCTGTTGGCTTCGATCTTGCGCACGGCGTCGTTGACGGCCGCGGCGAACAACGCCTCGAGCATTTCCAGGTCATCTTCGCCCACGCCTGGCAATACGCTTGGGTCGATGCTCACGCGCTTGATGTCGTGACGACCGGTCATCACCACGCTGACCATATCGCCACCGGCTTTACCGGTGACTTCGGCGTTGGCCAGCTCTTCCTGCATCTTGGCCATCTTTTCCTGCATCTGCTGCGCCTGCTTCATCAGGCCGGCCATGCCACCTTTCATCATGGGAATCACCTCAAAAGTACGTGGATCAATGAATAGCCCGGTGTCAGGATGACTGGGGCACCGGGGCTTCGACAGGTTCAATTGTATCTTGGCGAACGACCGCACCGAACTGCTGCATCATTTGCTGGATGAGCGGATCGCCGTGGATCGAGTCCTCAGCCTCGCGCTGGCGGTTGATACGCCGGCGGGTCGCGGCCTGGGCCGGGGTTTCCTGCTCGGGCTTGATCAACTCGATGGCGATGGTCAGCGTGCGCCCATGGTACTGGTTCAGGGCATCGTTGAGGCGCCGCTGTTGGGTCGCGTTGAACAGGGCGCTGTGGGCCGGGTCCAGGTGCAACAGCCAGTGGTCGCCATCGATGGCGATCAGGGTGCAGTTGGCGGCGATGCTGCCGGTCATGCCGGAAATCGGCAGTTTCGGGAACAGCTCCAGCCATTGCAGGGCCAGGCCGGTGGCCGGTGCCGCAGCAGGCTCCGCCTCGGGTTCCGGGGCCGGCTCGGCGGTGTGCTCGCTGGCCAGGTCGTCCAGGTAGCTGTAGGCCGAATCCATGTCCGGCTCGATGTAATCTTCGTCCAGCGGCGGTTCGTCGTCGAGGTCGATGCCCGGGGTTGCGGCTTCGACCTGGGCCACAGTCGGCTCGGGAACCGGGGCCGACACCCACTCGGGGGCGGCCGGTACCACGCTGTCCGGCGTCGGCGCAGGCATCGGCGTCAGCTCGGGCTGCTCACCGACGGTTTCCAGGACAGGCTCGACATAGGGCTGCTGTTCGACCTCGACCTCAGCGTCTACCGGGTCATTCCAGGGCAGGTCGACGACAGGCTCGGGCTCGACAACCGGTTCCGGCTCAACCACCGCTGCCGCCACTACCGGTGCCGGCTCAGGCGCCGGCGCAACAGGGGCAGCAACCACTGGCGCGACCACCGCCGCGCCAGCCACTGGTTTGGCGGAATCAACTGTGGCCTGGCTGATCCCCACTGGCTTTAGCGGCTGTCTCGGTGCGTCTGCCGAATCCGCCGGCCGGAAGGCCAGCATCCGCAGCAGGACCATCTCGAAGCCTCCGCGCGGATCGGGCGCCAAAGGCAGGTCGCGACGACCGATCAGGCCCATCTGGTAGTAGAACTGCACGTCTTCGGCCGGCAACGCCTGGGCCAGGGCCAACACGCGGTCGCGGTCGCCATGGCCGTTGTCGACACCTTCCGGCAATGCCTGGGCGATGGCAACGCGGTGCAGCACATTGAGGATTTCCGAGAGCACGCCGTTCCAGTCCGGGCCTTGCTCCGAGAGGTGGCGCACGGCTTCGAGCAACGCCTTGGCATCGCCCTCGATCAGCGCGTGCAGCACGTCGAACACCTGGCCGTGGTCCAGGGTGCCGAGCATGGCGCGCACATCGGCGGCCATGACCTTGCCTTCACCAAAGGCAATGGCCTGGTCGGTGAGGCTCATGGCATCGCGCATCGAGCCATCGGCGGCGCGGCCCAGCAGCCACAGTGCGTCGTCTTCGAACGGTACGTTCTCGACGCCCAGCACGTGGGTCAAATGCTCCACCACGCGCTCGGGGGTCATGTTCTTCAGGGAGAACTGCAGGCACCGCGACAGGATCGTTGCAGGCAGTTTCTGCGGGTCGGTGGTGGCCAGGATGAATTTGACGTAGGGCGGCGGCTCTTCCAGGGTTTTCAACAAGGCGTTGAAGGAATGGCTGGAAAGCATGTGCACTTCGTCGATCAGGTAGACCTTGAAGCGGCCACGGCTGGGCGCGTACTGCACATTGTCGAGCAGCTCGCGGGTGTCTTCGACCTTGGTGCGGCTCGCGGCGTCGATCTCGATCAGGTCGACGAAACGCCCTTCGTCGATCTCGCGGCACACCGAGCAGGTGCCGCAGGGCGTCGAGGTGATACCGGTTTCACAGTTCAGGCATTTGGCGATGATGCGCGCAATGGTGGTCTTGCCCACTCCCCGGGTACCGGTGAACAGGTAGGCGTGGTGCAGCCGCTGGCTGTCCAAGGCATTGATCAGAGCCTTGAGCACATGGGTCTGGCCGACCATTTCGCGGAACGAGCGCGGACGCCATTTACGTGCAAGAACCTGATAACTCATCGAAAACCGTCGCAACTGGGAAGCGGAAGCGGGTAATGCTAGCGGAGCAAGGGGGAAATTGCATCCGGCACGCTCGCCTAATCTGACTAAGCTCTGCTGACTGGCCCCGAAAAGGCCTGAACCCGGAGAGTGTATGCGCGTAGTCCTGGGCGCTTTATGGATGATGACCACGGCTTGCCTGGCGGCGCCTGCACCGCTGCGTTTCTCGGTTTCCGACAGTTGGGCGATGCCCATGGTGCAGGTGGAAAACGGCCGGCCTACACAGGGGATTTTGTATGATTTGATGTTGAGCCTGGCCACCCAGGTTGGCCAGCCGGCGGAATTCCACGTGCTGGCCCGCGCCCGTATCGCCACAGCCATGGGTCACGGGGATATTGATGTGCGCTGTTATGTCACCCAGGCGTGGGTCGACAACCTGTCCGGCGACTACATCTGGAGCTTGCCTTTAATGGTGCAGCGCAATGTGCTGGTCAGTGTGCGCAACCAGCCGGTGCAGGTGCTCAAGCTGACACCCCAGCCGATCGGCACGGTGCTCAACTATCGCTATGGCGCCCTCGACCCACTGTTTGCCAACGGCCAACTCACCCGCGACGACGCCCGCAGCGAAGAACAGGTGCTGCACAAGCTGGTGGCGGGGCGATTCAACTACGCAGTGAGCAATGAATGGATCGTCGACCGTTTCAACCAGAAAATGCCAATCAGCCAGCGCTTGCACAAAGTTGCGCTGATTGAGGAGCAAAACCTCGGCTGCATCGTGCGCAACGATCCCGACGTGCCGGCCCAAAAGATCCTGCGCACTTTGCTGCGGATGAAAATGTCCGGCGAAATCGACGACATCATCAAGCTATACACTGGCGAAGACCCGGTCCCCCTGCACGCTCCTGACAAAAACTGACAGGCACTCCTTATAGACTCGGCGCCACACCACGCCCGTTCTCAAGGAGCCCACATGAACACCCTCGCCCATTACTTCCTGCTGTACGTCGACAGCCCGGCCACCAGTGCCCATTTCTATAGCCGCCTGCTGGGCAAGCCGCCGGTCGAATTGAACCCGACCTTTGCCCTGTTCATTCTGGACAACGGGGTAAAGCTCGGGCTGTGGTCGCGTCATACCGTCGAGCCGGCAGCCCGGTTCACAGGCGGTGGCGGTGAAGTGGGCTTCTCGCTGCCCGACATGGCCGCCGTGGACGCGTTGCACGACCAATGGGCAGAACGGGGCGCCATCATTGTCCAGTCACCGACGCCCATGGACTTCGGCTACACCTTCGTCGCCCAGGACCTCGACGGCCACCGCTTGCGCGCGTTTAGCCTGAACGACTGACCACCAGCGCCCCTCCAGGCTGATGGCCGCCACGCTGGCCAGCACGATCACAGCGCCCAGCATCACCTGCACGGCAATGTGCTCGCCCAGCAACGTCGCGGCCATCACCATCGCCACCGGCGGGATCAGGTACATCGCCACCGACGCGCGGCTGACCTCCACATGCTTCAACACATACCCCCAGGCCAGATACGCCAAGGCGCTGGGGAAAATCCCGAGCACCAGCACCGCCACGTTCTCTGCCAACGGCGCCTGCACCACTGCAGCCGGCAGGCCCGGCAGGTTCACACACAGCATCAGGGTGCCCGCCCACACCATGTAGCACGCCATGGTCAGCGGACTGTAGCGGTGGGCATAGTGTTTCTGCAGGGCGAAGTACACGCTCCACGACACCGCCGCCAGCAGGATCAACAAGCCACGCGGGTCGATCTCACCCAGCCCCTGATCCCCCCAGATCACCACCAGCACGCCGAGCAGCCCCAGCAAGACGCAGCCCCAGCGCCAGGCACTGACCCGTTCCTTCAGACAGAAAAACGCGACCAGCACACTGAACAACGGCGCCGACTGCGCCAGGACGCTGGACGCCGCCGCCGTTACCCATTGCTGTCCGTAATTGATCGCAGTGTGATGCAGGAACACGCCGAAGAACCCCAGCACCAGCAACCACGGAACATCCCGCAGGCGCGGCCGGCCGATGCCCATCACCAGTGCCACACCGCCCATGAACAGCGAGGCAATCAAAAACCTTAGCAACGCCAATTGGCCGGGACTGTAGCTGTGCAGCCCCATGTGCACGCCAATCGGCGAATAGGCCCAACACAGGATGACGCTGGCGATGACTAGCGTAAGCTTTACAGGTGAAGGGGTATTCATCGATGGCGTCCAGAAACCGGGAAGGAGTGCCGTCAGTCTTGGCCCGGGCAAGGCGCAGGACAATTAACCGTTTCTGACTTCTGCAATCACTGGAACTGAGCAATGGAACTGGCCCAACTGAAAATGGTGCGAGCGGTGGCACAAACCGGCAGCGTGGCCCAGGCGGCCGTGCTGCTGCATTGCGTGCCGTCCAACATCACCACGCGCATCAAGCAGCTGGAAGGCGAGCTGGGCACACCGCTATTCATCCGCGCCGGACGTGGACTGGCCATCAGTGCCGCCGGTGAGATTTTCCTGGATTACTGCGAGCGCATCCTGGCGCTGGTGGATGAGTCCAAACGCGCCGTGGACGCCAATGCGATTCCCCGTGGCACCTTGCGTATCGGCGCGGTGGAGTCCAGCGCCAGCGGGCGCTTGCCGCCCCTGCTGGCGGAGTATCATCGGCGCTACCCCGATGTCAGCCTGGAACTGGTGACCGGCGCCTGGGGCCCGTTGCTCGACGACCTGCAACACCACCGCCTGGACGTGGCGCTGGTGGCCGCCGGCAACAAACGCACCAAGCTCGAACACAGCGTGGTCTACAGCGAACGCCTGGTGCTGATCGCCAGCGCGTCCAGCGCCCCCATCAGTGGCGCCGAGGACCTCGCCGGCCGCACCCTGCTGGTATGGCCACTCGGCTGCCCCTATCGCGCAGCCCTGGAAAACTGGGTCAAGCCCCATGACTTCAAGCCGACCATCGCCAGTTATGCCAGCTGGGGCACGATCATCGGCTGCGTCAGCGCGGGGATTGGCGTGGCGTTGGCGCCGGAAGGGATCCTGGCCCGCTATGAGCAGGCCAACCAGCTGGCGTCTTATCGATTTGAAGAGTTGGCGGCGGTGGATAACCTGCTGTTCTGGCACAAGGACACCCAGCGGCATCTGGCCAGGGACGCATTTGCCGAGCTGTTGCGGGAGACTTTTGACTAACTCGCAACATGTTGTTTCGGTTATCCTCCAGCGAAATTAATTCAAAATGTAAGGGACTACCATGAATTACTTCCGCCTGGTGTTGGCGGCGGCCGCTCTGAGCCTGCCTGCCGCGCCTGCCGTTGCTGCTGCCTCGCCTGCCCCCGTTGAAACCAGTGCCCCCGCCGAAACAGCCGAGCACTTTCTGGCGTCACTCAACCAAAAGACCGGCACGGTCACCCTGCCCAGCGGCATCGCCACCCTCAAGCTCACCGACGAGTTCTACTACCTCGACCCCGCCGATACCGAGCGCTTGCTCACCGATGGCTGGGGCAACCCGCCGGGCTTCAAGACCCTGGGCATGATCGTGCCCAAAGCCGTCAGCCCATTGTCGGAACGCGGTTGGGGCGTGATCGTCAGCTACAAGGCAGATGGGCACATCTCCGACGAAGATGCGGCAAAAATCGACTACGCCGACCTGCTCAAGCAAATGCAGGAAGAAGACGAAGCAGAGAACAAGGAACGCCAGAAACAAGGCTACGCCGGCCTGCACCTGCTGGGCTGGGCCGAGCCACCGCGCTACGACGACACCACCCACAAGATGTATTGGGCCCGCGAACTGAAGGCTGACGACGCCGACCAGAACACCCTCAACTACAGCATCCGCGTGTTGGGCCGTGAAGGCGTACTGGAACTCAACGCTGTGGCCGCCATGGCCGACCTGGCCACCATCCAACAGGAATTGCCTAAGGTGCTGGCCTTTACCAACTTCACCGACGGCAACCTCTATACCGACTTCAACCCGAAAACCGACAAGCTTGCCACTTACGGCCTCGCCGCGCTGGTTGCCGGTGGGATCGCCGCCAAGGCCGGGCTATTTGCCAAGATCGGTATCTTCCTGCTGGCTGCGAAGAAGTTCCTGGTGATCGGCGTAGTGGCGCTGCTCGCAGTGATTCGCAAGCTGTTCAACCGCGGCAAGGCCTGAACCCCAGGCACAAAAACGCCGCAGCGTGCCCGGCACACTGCGGCGATTGGGATGACTCAGTTGGGCGCGACCAGTCGACTGTATTGATCCTGGCTGATCCAGCCACTGAACGAGCGGTCGTCGTCATTGATGAACTCGACCTGGGCCCAACCGTCCTTGAAGGCCAGCACACCGACCACATCGCGCTTGACGATATACGGACGCTTGGCGGCCTTGGCGCCTGGGGTTTTCAGCAGGTAAGCCTTGTCGGCGGATACCGTCACCAGGCCGATCCATTGTTTGCTGGCGGTCTGGGTCAGGTCCAGGCCGGTGGCAATCTCCGGCATCAGTACGTTCAGGCAGCCGGGGTGCTGGCGGCCCTCTTCCACCGTCAGGGTCACGCCATCGGTCGAAGGCGCCAGGCTGCCGGGATGAGCCTCGTCAAGCCACGTGGTGAGCGCCTCAGGCTTACCTTGCAGGTAAAACGCGCAACGGCGGGTGACGCCCTCGCCCATGGCTTCCGAATAGAACCCTTCGACCTGATGCTCCGGCGTAACTGCCAGCATCAGCCCTTCGTACTTGCCCGAATGCAACGCGGCCGAACCGGCCAAGGCAGGGCCCACGGCGCACAACGACAACACACCTATCGCTAGAAAACGGATCATCCTATTTTTTCCCTTCAAGTTTTTCGTAGGCTTTTTGCATAAGGACGTCGTAGTTGCCGTAGTCCTCGCCGTTATAGTTACGTGCCATGCCGGTAAAATCCTTGGCTTTCATGGCCTTCATCAATGCCGGGCTCTTGCTGCAAAAACCGAGGAAGGCTTTTAGTTGGTTACCGGCATTCACCTTTAGTGCTGCCGAAAACTCAAACACCGTCTTGTAGCCGCACGAGGCAAAGTTAAAGCCCATGATCTGGAACATGCCCCACGACGCCGACATGAGGGCCGCTTCCTGGTCCAGGCCAAAAGCGGTGGCCATGGTTTCCCAAGCCTTGGCCTGGTCCTTGTTATTGGCCTGCCACTGCGGCCCGGCCTTTTTCTTGTAGGGGTAGGACAGCAGCGGGTGCGCCTGGTCGTAGATGTGCTTGGTGTACTTGCGAAACAAGTGCCCTTCAAACGCGATCACCGGCAACTTGGCCGGCCCGAACCCGGAACGCCCACCTGATTCCACGGTGGCGAAGGCCTTGATGATATTCACCGAAATACCGCTGCCCAATTGCGTGGCAGCATTCTGGAAATCCGTTTCACTGAGGGTCATGCCCCCGTCGCACGTGGCCTGGAGCATCAATTGCCGGTTACGCCGCTCGGCCTCGATCATCGCGCGCATGCGGTCCAGGTACACATTGACCGTGGCCTGCACCGCATCGCCCTGGTTGTTGCCGAATGCATTGAGAAAACTCGGGATGCGCATCGTCGGAAAGGCCTTCACCGGCACCTTCACCGCTTCTTCGATCAGGCTGTTGAACGTACGACCGGTGGGGTCGACCACACCATCGGGATGGGCATACTTGAGGTGGCGAAACTGGTATTGGCTGATGCACTGCACCAACTGGCCATCGCACTTGCCGTTTTCGGCCAGCGGGAAACCCATCTTGGGAATGATCAGATTGAATAAATACTGGATGCACTGCACATCGGCGGGCAAGTTGCGGGCTTTACCCGGCGCACCTACCGAAGCACTGATAAGACGGGGTAACCCTTGCAGGCTTTTCATCACAGACATCCTTGTTAGTTAAAGAAGTGATGGCACTTCAATATCAAGTCGGCGCCCTCGTCATACTCTGTAACAAGTGGCCGGCGGAAACTAACAAGGCGGTTTGGGGTTGTCCAGAGGGGTGTTGGAAAGTTGTGAAACAACCATCATCGACCGCGCAATAAAACATCGGCAGTTGACTGAAAACAGGTGATTTGGATTTGAATCGAAGGGGACTGCAAGGAGGAGCGTTATGGAGGCAACCCCACCAGCCACACCCCGGCACACAATGTTCCCGCTGTGGCTGCTGCCTTCCGGCTCTGACCAGGTTCACGGGTAATCGTTGCGGGGGGACCGATGGGGTCACCATAACGACGCTGGCCTCTCGGCAAGCGGGGCCATTGTACCGATCTCATCGGAAGTTACAACCGTTGGCGACGGATTAAAAATATGAAGGGGTTCAAGCACTTGCCATGGCCGTCAGCATCCCCTCCCACAGGGGTTCATCATTGTGCCTGCAACACCTCGTCCGCCCGGCCACCCTCTTCCTGGATCACCAGGTGGATGAAGTGCAGCTTGGCGATCACCGCCGGTGGCAGCACGAATGGGTAGAAGTCCGGCTGGCCCATGGCGCGGGACAGTTCATTGAGCATGCCCGCCAGTTCGATCCAGGCGTTGACGAAGGACAGGAATGCCACGCCGCCGGGATGTTCGGGGTCATAGAGGGTGGTGAGGGGGAATGGCTGGTAATCCAGGTCCATCTCACGGGCGCTCATGCCAAAGCCCAGGGCGGTGTCGACGGCGTCCATCATGTGCAGGTAGTGGGCCCAGGTTTCCGCCCAGTCTTCCCAGGGGTGCATGGTGGCGTAGGCACTGACGCAGGTCTGCTGCCAGTCGGGGCGTGGGCCGTTCTGGTAGTGCTGGTCGAGGGCCTCGGCGTAACTGGCGCGTTCGTCGCCGAACAGGCTGCGAAAAGGCTCCAGCCAGTGGCTGTTGGCGATCAGGCGATCCCAGTAATAGTGACCGACCTCATGGCGAAAGTGGCCCAGCAAGGTGCGATAGGGTTCGCGCATCTGCACGCGGATTTTTTCGCGGTGGGCGTCGTCGGCTTCCTTGATGTCGAGGGTGATCAGGCCGTTGGCATGCCCGGTCATGGGCGCGTTGCCTTCCAGGTCGATGCCGACGAAGTCGAACGCCAGGCCGCTGTCCTCGTCGACGCTCTTGGGCACCACTTGCAGGCCCAGGCTGATCAACTGTGCTACCAGCCGACGCTTGGCGGTCTCCACCTTGCGCCAGCGCTCGGGGTTCTCCGGGATCGACAGGTCGGGGATGGTGCGGTTGAGGCTGCACGCCACGCACAGCGGTGCGGTGCTGTGGGCGGGAATCAGCCAGTTGCAGGCCGCCGGGGTGTCGAGGTTGGCACAGCGGCGGAAGGCGCCGGCATCGAGGTTGTCGTCCTGTAGCCAGGTGCCTTCCACAGGCCCCGGCTGCAGGGAGGACAAGCGGCTTTGCTGCGGTTGATAGCCCAGCACCGCGTGGCAGGCCAGGCATTGGCTGTTGCGAAAGAACAGCGCTTGCCCGCACCGGCACTGCCACACCTTGCCGTTGCGCGAGGTTTCGGCCATGAACGGTGCGGCGATGCGCGAACTGAGTTGCTCGAAGTAGCGGAACATGGCGATCTCTCCCTGGGTGACTGAGACTAGATCATCTGGGACTCAGGATCGTTCCACTTTCTTCAAGGGCGGCTTCGCAGCCTGGCGCGGGCGGTGCGACGATTCGACAAGCCCGCTCACCACCGGCGCTGCGTCAGACCGAAATGTTGTGTTTGGCAAGGAACGCGACAAAGGCCTCTTCGTCCAGCACCTTCAACCCCAGTTCGCTGGCCTTGGCCAACTTGGAGCCGGCACCCGGCCCGGCCACGACGCAATGGGTCTTTGCCGACACGGAACCGGCCACCTTGGCGCCGAGGCTTTCGAGCTTGTCCTTGGCCACGTCGCGACTCATCAGCTCCAGGGAGCCGGTGAGCACCCAGGTATGCCCTGCTTCGGGCAGGCCTTCGACCACCTTCTTCTCGCTCTGCCAGTGCATGCCGAAGTCCTTGAGCTGCTGCTCGATGGCCAGGGCATGGCTGGCGTTGTCCGGGTTATCGAAAAACTCGCGCACGGCATTGGCCTGCTTCTCCGGCAGCGCCTGGCGCATGTCGAGCCAGTCCGCCTTGATCACACCTTCCAGGCTGCCGAACTTGTCCGCAAGTTTCTGCGCGGCGCCGGGGCCGACGGAGGGTACGTGCAGCTTGTCGAGGAAGCCGCCCAAGGTGGTACTGGCGGCGAACTCGGCGCTCAGCTCGCCCTGATCCTGCAATTGCAGGCCGCATTCATCAGGCGACAGCAACGCGCCGATCACGTCCTGGTTGTGGCTGTCTTCGAAGAAGCTGTGGATCTCATGGGCCACTTCCAGGCCCACATCCGGCAGGTACGTCAACACTTCCGGCAAGGCCTTCTGCACGCGCTCAAGGGACGCCAGGGAGCGCGCCAGCACCTTGGCCGTCTCTTCGCCCACATCGGGAATGCCCAGGGCGTAGATAAAGCGCGCCAGGGTCGGGGTCTTGCTGTTTTCGATGGCGGTGATCAGCTTCTTGCTGGAAATATCGGCAAAGCCTTCCAGGTCGATGATCTGCTCGTATTTAAGCTTGTAGAGGTCGGCCGGCGAACCGATGAGTTTTTCATCCACCAGTTGCTCGATGGTTTTGTCACCGAGCCCGTCGATGTCCATGGCCCGGCGCGAGACGAAATGGATAATCGCCTGCTTGAGCTGGGCACCACAGGCCAGGCGCCCGACGCAGCGGTACACCGCGCCTTCGCTGACGGTTTCCTTGCCCTTGCTGCGCTTGACCAGCTGGGTGCGCTCCACATGGGAGCCGCACACCGGGCAGCTTTCGGGGATCTGCACCGCGCGGGCGTGTTCCGGGCGGCGCTCGGTGACCACGGAGACGACCTGCGGGATCACATCCCCGGCACGGCGGATAATCACGGTATCGCCGATCATCAAGCCCAGACGCGCGACTTCATCCATGTTGTGCAGGGTGGCGTTGGACACGGTGACGCCCGCGACCTTGACCGGTTTCAAGCGCGCCACTGGGGTTACGGCGCCGGTGCGGCCGACCTGGAACTCAACGTCGAGCAACTCGGTGAGTTCTTCCATGGCCGGGAACTTGTGCGCGATGGCCCAGCGCGGCTCGCGGGCGCGAAAGCCCAGTTCACGTTGGGAGGCGATGCTGTTGACCTTGAACACCACGCCGTCGATTTCATAGGGCAGGCTGTTACGTCGCTCGCCGATATCGCGGTAATAGTCCAAGCACTCCTGGATGCCCTTGGCCAGTTTCAGCTCATGGCTGATGGGCATGCCCCACTTCTGCAGTTGCTTCAAGTTACCGATATGGGTGTCGCTGATATCCCCGGTTACCTGGCCGATGCCGTAGCAGCAGAACTCCAGCGGGCGACTGGCGGTGATCTTCGAATCCAGCTGACGCAAGCTGCCCGCCGCCGCATTACGCGGGTTGGCGAAGGTTTTGCCGCCGACTTCCAGTTGCGAGGCGTTGAGCCGCTCGAAACCGGCCTTGGACATGAACACTTCGCCGCGCACTTCCAGGGTCGCCGGCCAGCCGCTGCCGTGCAGTTTCAACGGGATATTGCGCACGGTGCGCACGTTGACGCTGATGTCCTCGCCGGTGGTGCCGTCGCCACGGGTGGCGCCGCGTACCAATTCGCCATCCTGGTAAAGCAGGCTGACCGCCAGGCCATCCAGCTTCGGCTCACAGCTGTATTCCACCGCCGCGCCACCGCCGAACAGATCACCCACGGGCAGGTCGAGCCCCTCGGTGACCCGGCGATCAAATTCCAGCATGGTGGTTTCATCAAACGCATTGCCCAGGCTGAGCATGGGGATCTCGTGACGCACCTGGGTAAAGGCTGACAACGCCGCACTGCCGACCCGCTGCGTCGGCGAATCCCGCGTCACCAGCTCCGGATGCTCGGCCTCCAGGGCCTTGAGCTCGTGGAACAGGCGGTCGTACTCGGCGTCCGGAATGCTCGGTTCATCAAGCACGTGGTAACGGTAGTTGTGCTGATCCAGTTCAGCGCGCAGTTCGAGGATGCGGGTGTGGGCGGCGGTCATGGGTGTTCTCTCATAAAGCAAAAGAGCAGCCGAAGCTGCTCAAATGTTGGTGCGCTTATTCTAATGACAACGCTGGAAACCAATCCTCAGCGTTTCTGTGTCAGGGCGCGACGCTCGAACTCGACGATGCGCTGACGGTAGTGTTCGATGGTCTGGGCGGTCAGGACGCTGCGTTGGTCGTCCTTGAGCTCGCCGTTGAGTTCCTGGGACAGCTTGCGGGCAGCGGCCACCATTACGTCGAAGGCTTGTTTCGGGTGACGCGGGCCCGGCAGGCCGAGGAAGAAGCTCACCGCAGGGGTGCTGAACAGGTCGATGTCGTCCAGGTCGAAAGTGCCTGGCTTGACCGCGTTGGCCATGGAGAACAGCACTTCGCCGTTGCCGGCCATGCTTTCGTGGCGGTGGAAAATATCCATCTCGCCAAAGCGCAGGCCGCTTTCGAGGATGTTCTGCAACAGAGCCGGGCCCTTGAAGCCGGCGGCGTCGCGGCAGATCACGCTGATCACCAGCACTTCTTCGGCGGCAGGCTGATCGTTGACGGATTGACGCGGCGCATTCTTGCCGGCGTTTTCATCCGGGAAATCGTCATCACGGCTGCTGAAGCTCGGGCCTTCATCGACATCGAGGTTCAGGTCACCCTGATGGGGTTCGGCAACAGCTGCACTGGCGCGCTTGCCACGCTTGGAAGAGGGCTCGCGGGCTTCACGCACCGGTGCACTCATCGACGGCAGGTCATGCTCGTCCAGTTGCGGTTCCTTATGGGTATCCAGCACACGGGGCGGCCCCAGCAGCTCGGCGCTGCCGTCGTCGTCGGGCAAGTTGGACAGGTTGCGGTCCAGGCGGAATTTGAGCTTGCCCTTGCCACCGCGCATGCGGCGCCAGCCATCAAAAAGAATACCGGCAATGACAATAATGCCGATGACGATCAGCCACTCGCGCAGACCGATTTCCATGTAATCCCGTGCCTCTAATAAAAAATGCTGAAAAATAAGGGGTTTAGCACCGTGCAAACCGCTTTAAAACGTGGCGCCAACTCTATGTTCTGACTGACGTTTTGCCCACGCATACGAAAAATTGACATTAAACTAGCACGACCAAAGATAACTTTACACCGTCTGTCAAAATGCCTTGAACAAATATGCCAATTTGCCACTTTCGTCAGACCGGTAAACCGCCCTACATCGCGCTGATAATCTTCGCTGCTGACATGGCTCAGGAATCCACCATCGCCATCGCCTCTTCGACATCCACCGCCACCAATCGCGAACAGCCCGGCTCGTGCATCGTCACCCCCATCAACTGATCCGCCATTTCCATGGCGATCTTGTTGTGGGTGATATAGATGAACTGCACGGTCTGGGACATCTCTTTGACCAGGCGTGCGTAACGTCCAACGTTAGCGTCATCCAGTGGCGCGTCAACTTCATCGAGCATGCAGAACGGCGCCGGGTTCAACTTGAAGATGGCAAACACCAGGGCCAATGCGGTCAGGGCTTTTTCGCCGCCGGACAACAAATGGATGGTGCTGTTCTTCTTGCCCGGAGGCCGCGCCATGATCGTTACCCCTGTATCGAGTAGATCTTCGCCCGTCAGTTCCAAGTAAGCGCTGCCACCACCGAAAACTTTCGGGAATAACGCCTGTAAACCGCCATTAATCTGATCAAAGGTATCTTTGAAGCGGTTGCGGGTTTCCTTGTCGATCTTGCGGATCACGTTTTCCAGGGTGTCCAGGGCTTCCACCAGGTCGGCGTCCTGGGCATCCAGATAACGTTTGCGCTCGGACTGCTGCTGGTATTCATCGATGGCCGCGAGGTTGATCGCGCCCAGTCGCTGGATACGTGCGGCAATCCGTTCAAGTTCTTCCTCGGCTTCTTTCTCGTTGGCCTGGGCGGTCAAGGTATTGAGCACGCCATGCAAGTCGTAGCCGTCTTCGAGCAATTGGTCTTGCAGGGCCTTGCGGCGCACGGTCAGGGCTTGCCATTCCATGCGCTGTTGTTCGAGCTGGCCGCGAATCAGCTGGGATTGCTGCTCGGCCTGGGTCCGGCGTTTTTCTGCGTCGCGCAGTTCGCGGTCGGCGTCTTCCAGGGCGATCTGCGCGGTCTTGAGTTCTTCGTCGACGGTCATGCGCTTGTCGAGCAACTCTTCAAGCTTGAGGCGCAGCTCTTCCAGCGGTGCTTCGCCCTCCTCCAGGTTGAGGCTCAGTTGCTCGCGCTTTTCGGTCAGGCGTTCGGACTGCATCTCCAGGCGCTCAAGGGCCTGGGCCGTGGACGCGTGCTGGGCCTTGAGCGAACCCAGGCGCACGGCCAACTGATGGGCGTGGTCCTTGTGCTGGCGGGCTTCCTGGCGCACACGATCAAGGCGCTCGCGCAGGCTGTCACGCTGAGCCAGCAGCAATTCGCGCTGCTCGGTGTCCAGGGCCATGCTGTCGAGGGCTTCCTGCAATTGCAGGCGCGCTTCGCCGATCTGTTCGTGTTCGAGGGCGCGCTGTTCGCCCATCTCGGCCACTTCTTCGTCGAGGCGGGTGCGGCGCAGGGTCAGTTGCTCGGCCTTGGCCTTGCTCGCGGAAAGCTGGGCTTTCAATTCGCCTTGCTGGCGCGCTTCGTCCTGCAACAGGCGCCGCAGGTGTTCGCGGCCGGTCTCTTGCTGGCGCTGGGTGGCGCGCAGGGTTTGCAGTTCGGTTTCGAGGCTTTCCAGGGTGGCTTCGCGTTCTTCGCGCTCGGCAATCAGGTTGACGATTTCCTGGCCTCGGGCCAGAACGCCGCTTTCCGCTTCACTGGCGCGGCGCACCCGCAGGAAGTGGCGGCCGACCCAGTAACCGTCGCGGCTGATCAGGCTTTCGCCGCCCGCCAGTTGACCGCGCTGGGCCAGGGCCTGTTCCAGGGACTCCACCGGCTTGACCTGGCCCAGCCACGGCGACAGGTCAATCGCCGCTTCGACCTTGTCCAGCAGGCTGCCCGGCACTCGCGTGCCATCAGCGGCGGGGCTGAGCAGACGCAGATCGCCCTGGGCGAAGCCGGCCAGGTCGAAGCCGCCAAAATCATCCACCAGTACGGCTTGCAGGTCGGCGCCTAGAACGGTCTCTACCGCCAGTTCCCAACCGGCTTCAACTTTCAAGCCTTCGGCCAAGCGTGGACGCTCGGCCAGGTGCTGGTCGCGCAGCCATTCTGCGGTGCCGGTGCCTGGGTCCAATGCCGCTTGCTGCAAGGCTTCAAGGGACGCCAGGCGGCCGTTAAGCCGCTGCAAATCACCCTGGGCCTGCTGCTGGGCCTGGGTCGCCTGTTGCAGTTGCTGACGCAATTGCTCCAGGCGCTCCACTTGTTGTTCTTCGCTGGCTTCCAGCTCTTCCAGCGTCATCTCGCTTTCGGCCAGTTGCTCGCTGAGCTCCATGATCGCCGCGTCTTCCGGGTCGGCGGCAAGCAGCACGCGCTCTTCCTGCAGGCGACGCTGGCGCTCGGCCAGGCGTTCCATGCTGGTTTCCAGTTGCTGGATGCGCGACTGCTGCACCTCGGCCTGGCGCCGCGGTTCGGCGGATTGCAGGTTGAAGGCGTCCCACTGCTCCTGCCAGCCGTGCATGGTGGTTTCGGATTCTTCCAGCGCAGCGGCGGCCTCTTCGGCGGCGGCGTTGGTGATGTCCTGCTCGGGGGTGAGCATGTCCAGCTCTTCGCCCAACGTCAGCAGCAAGGTGCGGTCGTGGCCCAAATGGGATTCGGTTTCCAGGCGCGCGCGTTCCGCTTCCTTCAAGTCATCCTGCAACTGACGCAGGCGCTGCTGGCCGTGCTGGATGCTTTGCTCGACGCGGGCAATATCACCGCCCACCGAATAGAAGCGGCCCTGCACCAGATTGAAGCGTTCGGACAGGTCATGGTGCCCGTCGCGCAGGCGCTCGATGGCGGCGTCGGCATTGCGCTGCTCGGCCACCAGCGCTTCAAAGCTGATTTCCTGGGTGCCGATGATCGCTTCGCGCTGGCCCACCTGATCGTTCAACGCCTGCCAGCGCAGGGCCGACAGTTGCGCCTTGAGCTGGCGCTCTTCGCCCTTGTATTCCTGGTACTTCTCGGCCGCCTGGGCCTGGCGGTGCAGGCGCTCCAACTGGCGCTCCAGCTCTTCGCGCAGGTCGGTGAGGCGGGCGAGGTTTTCATGGGTGCGGCGGATACGGTTTTCGGTCTCGCGGCGGCGCTCCTTGTACTTGGAGATGCCGGCCGCTTCCTCGATAAAGTTGCGCAGGTCTTCGGGCTTGGCTTCGATCAGCTTGGAGATCATGCCCTGTTCGATGATCGAATAGCTGCGCGGGCCCAGGCCGGTACCGAGGAAGATGTCGGTAATGTCCCGGCGCCGGCACTTGGTGCCGTTGAGGAAGTAACTGTTCTGGCTGTCGCGCGTCACTTTGCGGCGGATCGAGATTTCCGCGTAGGCCGCGTATTCGCCGATCAGGGTGCCGTCGGAGTTGTCGAACACCAGTTCGATGCTCGCCTGGCTCACCGGCTTGCGGCTGGTGGAGCCGTTGAAGATGACGTCGGTCATCGACTCGCCACGCAGGTTTTTTGCCGAGCTCTCGCCCATCACCCAGCGTACGGCGTCGATAATGTTCGACTTGCCGCAGCCATTGGGCCCGACCACTGCCGCCATGTTACTGGGGAAGTTCACCGTGGTCGGGTCGACGAAGGATTTAAACCCCGCCAGTTTGATGCACTTGAGCCGCACGTTTAGGCGTCCGCCAACGCAGCGATGACCAGCGAGCTGCTACGCTGGCAGTAGGCCGACAGCACCTGGCGGATCTGCTCCAGGTCACGGGCGAGTACGGCGGCGAGCAGTTGCTCGAACAGCGCCAGGTACTCGCTCATGGACGCCTTGCGCTGATCCAGGGCCAGGTAATAGGCACGGTTCATCGCCGGCTGCAGGTTCTCGACGGTTTCCTGCAAATACGGGTTGTTGGCGAAGGGGTACGCGGCGCGCATCACATTGAAGCATTCTTCGACAAAGGCGCGGATGTCCTGGCGCTCGAAATTGCTCACCAGGCGCTGCTGGATCTGGACGAACGGCGCCATGTCGGCCTGGGTCTGCCAGCCCTGGGCGACCGCATTGCCAAGCAGGATATACAGCTCACTCATCAGCGTGCACAGGCTCTGCACCTTGTGCGCCGTGAGCTCGGTCACATGGGCGCCACGGCGCGGCAGGATCGCGATCAGGTGGCGGCGTTCGAGGATCAGTAAAGCTTCACGCACGGAGCCACGGCTGACATTGAGCGCCAGCGTGACTTTCTGTTCCTGGATCCGCTCTCCAGGCTTGAGATCGCCGCGAATGATACGTTCGGCGAGGTGGTGAGCGATTTGCTCGGCGAGACTGTCCGGCGCCTTGAACGTCATGTTTTCCCTTCAAAATCGTCTATCGGTACAAGCGCGGCAGTGTAGCGCATTGGCCCGCTGATGGCGCTACGCCCACCGTGGCGAATTTGGCATGAAATAAGCAACGCTGAACACCCACACGCCCCCAAAAACGCCGGTTTCAGAAGACTGAACCATAATTGAAAGTGTTGCGATCGCATTTTCCTGACCTTCTGGTCAGAAAATCATTGACCGAAAAGTCAGACATGACTAGATTCGGCGCAAAGCGGTTAACAACAATAATGAGTCTGCGAGGCCTTCCGTGATCCAGTTTTTACTTAACCAGGAACTCCGTAGCGAGCACGCCCTGGACCCCAACCTGACCGTGCTCAACTATCTGCGCGAGCATGTGGGCAAACCCGGTACCAAGGAAGGCTGCGCCAGCGGCGACTGCGGTGCGTGCACGGTGGTGGTCGGCGAGTTGCACACCGACCCTCAGGGCGTTGAGCAGATCCGTTATCGCAGCCTCAATTCCTGCCTGACATTTGTATCGTCGCTGCACGGCAAGCAGTTGATCAGCGTCGAAGACCTCAAGCACCAGGGCCAACTGCACAGCGTGCAACAGGCCATGGTGGAGTGCCACGGTTCGCAATGCGGCTTTTGCACCCCCGGGTTTGTGATGTCGTTGTTCGCCCTGCAAAAGAACAGCGACGCCCCCGACAGCCAGAAGGCCCACGAGGCCCTGGCCGGCAACCTGTGCCGCTGCACCGGCTATCGGCCGATCCTGGCCGCCGCCGAACAGGCCTGCTGCAACAAACCGGCGGACCAGTTCGACAACCGCCAGGCCGAGACCATCGCCCGCCTCAAAGCCATCGCGCCGACCCAAACCGGTGAACTCAACAGCGGCGACAAACGCTGCCTGGTGCCCCTCACCGTTGCCGACCTGGCCGACCTCTACGACGCCTACCCGCAAGCCCGCCTGCTGGCCGGCGGCACCGACCTGGCGCTGGAAGTCACCCAGTTTCACCGCACCCTGCCGGTGATGATCTATGTCGGCAATATTGAAGAGATGAAGCGCATCGAGGACTTCGACGACCGCCTGGAAATCGGCGCCGCCACTGCCCTCTCCGACTGCTACACCGCGCTGCACCACGAATACCCGGATTTCGGCGACCTGCTGCACCGCTTCGCCTCCCTGCAAATCCGTAACCAGGGTACCCTCGGCGGCAATATCGGCAACGCCTCGCCGATTGGCGATTCGCCGCCGCTGTTGATCGCCCTGGGGGCGCAGATCGTGCTGTGCAAAGGCAACACGCGCCGTACGCTGGCCCTGGAAGACTACTTCATCGACTACCGCGTGACGGCGCGCCAGGACAGCGAGTTCATCGAAAAAATCATCGTCCCCAAGGGCCACGCGCTGTTCCGTGCCTACAAGGTTTCCAAGCGCCTGGACGACGATATTTCCGCCGTGTGTGCGGCCTTCAACCTGAAGATCGACAACGGTGTGATCAGTGATGCCCGCGTCGCGTTCGGCGGCATGGCCGCCACGCCAAAACGCGCGAAAAACTGCGAAGCCATGTTGGTCGGCGCCACCTGGAACGCCGCCACCGTCGAGAAAGCCTGCGCCGCCCTCGCCGAGGATTTCACCCCGCTGTCGGACTTCCGCGCCAGCAAGGAATACCGCCTGCTCAGCGCCCGGAACCTGCTGCGCAAATACTTCATCGAACTGCAAACGCCGCACATCGAGACTCGGGTGACCGCTTATGTCTAACCATCACGCCGTGGAAAAAACCCAGGCCGAACTGGCCGCGCTGTTTGCCCAGGACCTGACCTCCGGAGTCGGCCGCAGCGTCAAGCATGACAGCGCCGCCAAGCACGTGTCCGGTGAAGCGCAGTACATCGATGACCGCCTGGAATTCCCCAACCAGTTGCACCTGTATGCACGCATGTCCGACCGCGCCCACGCCCGGATCATCCGCATCGACACCACGCCCTGCTACGCCTTCGACGGTGTGCGTATCGTCATCACCCACGAAGACGTGCCGGGCCTGAAAGACATCGGCCCGCTGCTGCCCGGCGACCCCTTGCTGGCCATCGACACGGTGCAGTTCGTCGGCCAGGTGGTTTTGGCCGTGGCCGCCCGCGACCTCGACACCGCACGCAAGGCCGCGATGGCCGCCGTGATCGAATACGAAGACCTGGAGCCCGTGCTGGATGTGGTCGAGGCCTTTCGCAACAAGCACTTCGTGCTCGACAGCCACACCCACCAACGGGGTGATTCGGCCGGCGCACTGGCGACCGCCAAGCACCGCCTCCAGGGCACCCTGCATATCGGCGGCCAGGAACACTTCTACCTGGAAACCCAGATTTCCTCGGTAATGCCCACCGAAGACGGCGGCATGATCGTCTATTGCTCCACGCAGAACCCCACCGAAGTGCAGAAGCTGGTGGCCGAAGTGCTGGACGTGTCGATGAACAAGATCGTCGTCGATATGCGCCGCATGGGTGGCGGTTTCGGCGGCAAGGAAACCCAGGCGGCGAGCCCGGCGTGCCTATGCGCGGTGGTGGCGCGCCTCACCGGCCAGCCGACCAAGATGCGCCTGCCGCGCGTCGAAGACATGCTGATGACCGGCAAGCGCCACCCCTTCTATATCGAATACGACGTGGGCTTCGACGACAGCGGTCGCCTGCACGGGATCAACCTGGAACTGGCCGGTAACTGCGGCTGCTCGCCGGACCTGTCCAACTCGATCGTCGACCGCGCCATGTTCCACGCCGACAACGCGTATTACCTGGGCGATGCCACGGTGAACGGCCATCGCTGCAAGACCAACACCGCGTCCAACACCGCCTATCGCGGCTTCGGCGGCCCGCAAGGCATGGTCGCCATCGAGGAAGTGATGGACGCCATCGCCCGCCATCTGGCGCTGGACCCGTTGGCGGTGCGCAAGGCCAATTACTACGGCAAGACCGAGCGCAACGTCACCCACTACTACCAGACCGTAGAGCACAACATGCTCGAGGAAATGACCGCCGAACTTGAAGCCAGCAGCCAATACGCCGAGCGCCGCGAAGCGATCCGCCTGTACAACGCCCACAGCCCGATCCTGAAAAAAGGCCTGGCGCTGACGCCGGTGAAATTCGGGATCTCGTTCACGGCGAGCTTCCTGAACCAGGCGGGCGCGCTGATCCATATCTACACCGACGGCAGCATCCACCTGAACCACGGCGGCACCGAGATGGGCCAGGGCTTGAACACCAAGGTCGCGCAAGTGGTGGCCGAAGTGTTCCAGGTGGACATCGACCGCGTGCAGATCACCGCCACCAACACCGACAAAGTGCCCAACACCTCGCCGACCGCCGCGTCCAGCGGTGCGGACCTGAACGGCAAGGCCGCCCAGAACGCCGCCGAAACCATCAAGCAACGCCTGGTGGAATTCGCCGCGCGCAAGTACGACGTGAGCGAAGCGGATGTGGAATTTCATAACGGCCATGTGCGCGTGCGCGAGCAGATCCTGACCTTCGAGGCGTTGATCCAGCAGGCGTATTTCGCCCAGGTCTCGCTGTCGAGCACCGGCTTCTACAAGACCCCGAAAATCTTCTACGACCGCAGCCAGGCCCGCGGTCGGCCGTTCTACTACTTCGCCTTCGGCGCGGCGTGCTGCGAAGTGATCGTCGACACCCTGACCGGCGAATACAAGATGCTGCGCACCGACATCCTCCACGATGTGGGCGCCTCACTGAACCCGGCCATCGACATCGGCCAGGTAGAAGGAGGCTTTATCCAGGGCATGGGCTGGCTGACCATGGAAGAGCTGGTGTGGAACAACAAGGGCAAGCTAGAGACCTGCGGCCCGGCCAGCTACAAGATCCCGGCGGTAGCCGACATGCCTTTGGATTTGCGTGTGAAGCTGGTGGAAAACCGCAAGAACCCGGAAGACACGGTGTTCCATTCCAAGGCCGTGGGTGAGCCACCGTTCATGCTCGGGATTGCCTCGTGGTGCGCGATCAAGGATGCGGTGGCGAGCCTGGCTGATTATCGCCATCAGCCGAAGATCGATGCGCCGGCGACACCGGAGCGGGTGTTGTGGGGGTGTGAGCAGATGCGCAAGTTGCAGACGGCGACAGCTGTCGAGCCTGAAACTGAAATGGCTTCGCTCTAGACCGAGGCGCTGCCATCGGGGGCAAGCCCCCTCCCACATGGGAATGCATTCCAAATGTGGGAGGGGGCTTGCCCCCGATGACGGCCTGACAGACACCACAAGAGGTGACTATGAACAACTGGATCAGCGCCCTCGCCGACCTGCAAAACCAGGGTGAACCCTGCGTACTGGTGACCATCATCGAAGAGCTCGGCTCCACGCCGCGCAATGCCGGTTCGAAGATGGTGATCAGTGCCGCGCAAACCTTCGACACCATCGGCGGCGGGCACCTGGAATACAAGGCCATGCAGATCGCCCGCGACATGCTCGTGCGTGGCCAGCAGAACACCCATCTGGAGCGCTTCAGCCTCGGCGCCAGCCTGGGCCAGTGCTGCGGTGGCGTCACCGTGCTGCTGTTCGAACCCATGGGCCAGGTGCAGGCGCAGATCGCGGTGTTCGGCGCCGGCCATGTCGGCCGCGCGCTGGTGCCGTTGCTGGCGAGCCTGCCGTGCCGGGTACGCTGGATCGATTCCCGCGAGCAGGAGTTTCCGGAACATATCCCCCAGGGCGTGCGTAAAATCATCAGCGAAGAGCCGGTGGACGAAATTGCCGACCTGCCGGTGGGCAGCTACTGCATCGTCATGACCCACAATCACGCGCTGGACCTGGAACTCACCGCCGCCCTGCTCAAGCGCAATGACTTCGCCTACTTCGGCCTGATCGGCTCCAAGACCAAACGCGTCAAGTTCGAACACCGCCTGCGCGATCGCGGCTTCGACGCCGCGCAGTTGCAACGCATGCGTTGCCCCATGGGCCTCAGCGAGGTGAAGGGCAAGTTGCCGGTGGAGATCGCCATCTCCATCGCCGGCGAAATCATCGCCACCTATAACGCCAGTTTCGGCCAGCACACCGTGAGCGCCGAACCCATTGCCAAATTGCTGCCGGCCTCGCGCCGCAGCCAAGCTATCAATTGAGACGACCATGCCTTTGACTCGCAAAGCCTACCGTGCCGCCCTCCTGCACAGCATCGCCGACCCCGCTGAAGTTGGGATCGAAGCCTCCTACGAGTATTTCGAAGACGGCCTGCTGGTGATCGAAAACGGCCGGATCAGCGCCGTGGGCCATGCCGGCGACCTGCTGCCGAGCTTGCCTGCCGACATCGACATCACCCATTACCAGGATGCGCTGATCATCCCCGGCCTGATCGACACCCATATCCACCTGCCGCAAACCGGCATGGTCGGCGCGTATGGCGAGCAGTTGCTGGACTGGCTCAACACCTACACCTTCCCGTGCGAAAGCCAGTTCGCCGACAAGGCCCACGCCGAAGAAGTCGCAGACATTTTTATCAAGGAACTGCTGCGCAACGGCACCACCACCGCGCTGGTGTTCGGCAGCGTGCATCCGCAGTCGGTGAACGCATTCTTTGAAGCGGCGGAAAAACTCGACCTGCGCATGATCGCCGGCAAGGTGATGATGGACCGCAACGCCCCGGACTACCTTACCGACACCGCCGAATCCGGCTACCAGCAAAGCAAGGCGCTGATCGAACGCTGGCACGGCAAGGGCCGCCTGCACTATGCGGTCACCCCGCGTTTTGCGCCGACCAGCACGCCGGAACAATTGGCGCTCGCAGGACAACTGTTGGGCGAATACCCGGACCTGTACATGCAGACGCACATCAGTGAGAACAAGCAGGAAGTCGAGTGGGTGAAGGCGCTGTTTCCGGAGCGCAACGGCTATCTGGATGTGTACGATCACTACCAGCTGCTGGGCGAGCGCTCGGTGTTTGCCCACGGCGTGCACCTGTGTGATGAGGAATGCGCACGGTTGGCGGAGACGGGGTCGGCGGTGGCGTTCTGTCCGACCTCGAACCTCTTCCTCGGCAGCGGCCTGTTCAACCTGCCGATGGCCGAGAAACACAAGCTGAATGTCGGCCTGGGCACCGATGTGGGTGGCGGCACCAGTTTCTCGCTGCTGCAAACCTTGAACGAAGCCTACAAGGTCATGCAACTGCAGGGCGCGCGGTTGAGCCCCTTCAAGTCACTGTACCTGGCTACCCTGGGCGGTGCGCGGGCGCTGCGCCTGGAAGACAAGATCGGCACGCTGCAGCCGGGCACCGATGCCGACTTCCTGGTGCTGGACTACAACGCCACGCCGCTGCTGAGCTATCGCTTGAAGCAAGCCAATAACATTGCCGAGACGTTGTTCGTGTTGATGACCCTGGGGGATGATCGGACGGTGTTGCAGACTTACGCTGCCGGCCAACTCGTGCACCAACGCTGATCTGCGCCACGACACAAAACAAATGTGGGAGGGGGCTTGCTCCCGATAGCGGCGGATCAGGCACTTAATTCAGTGACTGACACTCTGCCATCGGGAGCAAGCCCCCTCCCACATTTTTTAATCGGGTTTACAGCTTGACTGAAGAACGCCCCGGCTTCTTGGTCTGCAACAGATGCGAGAACACCGCATGCAAATCATCCGACGCACTTTCCTCGTCGAGGTTGAGCTTGCTGTCGATGTGATCCATGTGATGCATCATCAAATTCACCGCCAGCGCCGCGTCCCTCGCTTCGATAGCGTCGATCAGTTGCGTGTGCTCATCGTAGGAACAGTGCGAGCGGTTGCCGCTTTCGTACTGGGCGATGATCAACGAGGTCTGGGACACCAGGCTGCGCTGGAAGCTGATCAGCGGCGCGTTTTTCGCGGCTTCGGCCAGCTTGAGGTGGAATTCGCCGGAGAGGCGGATGCCCGCTCCGCGATCACCGCGGGAGAAGCTGTCGCGCTCGTCGTTGACCATCTGGCGCAGTTCGGCCAGTTGCTCAGCGGTGGCGTGCTGCACTGCCAGCTCGGTGATCGCTCGCTCTACCAGGCGCCGGGCCAGGAACACCTGGCGTGCTTCTTCCACGCTTGGGCTCGCCACCACCGCGCCACGATTGGGCCGCAGCAACACCACGCCTTCATGGGCCAGGCGCGACAGCGCGCGGCGAATGATAGTGCGGCTGACGCCGAAGATTTCGCCCAGTGCCTCTTCACTCAATTTGGTACCGGGTGCCAGGCGCTGCTCGAGGATCGCCTCGAAGATATGCGCGTAGACGATATCGTCCTGGGTTCCGCTGCGACCGGCCTTGCCGGCTCGCGGCTGTTTCTTGAGAGGTTGCAACTGTTCGTTCATGGGCACTCGGGTAGGGAGAACGGCGGCGAATTAACGGTAATACGGCAACTTTAAGGTAATACGGCAACACGGGGTCGCTGGCAAGTATCACCTAAAAACAGCGCACATTGTACACAACCCACTGCGCCAACACACTGTACGGCTGTTTGCGGTGCCGTCTGTATTGCAATGAGTCGTTACGTTTGAGTTTAGGCTTGAATCTGCGCCGTCACCGGCAAACACCCAGGTAAAAGGAACACCTCTCCATGACCGACGCCACCCAAGCGCCCTTGCGCCCGCTGGCCGACACTTCTGCCTCCGCCGTTGTCGCCGGCTTTATCGCCATGATGACCGGCTATACCAGCTCCCTGGTGCTGATGTTCCAGGCCGGCCAGGCGGCCGGCTTGACCACGGCGCAGATTTCTTCGTGGATCTGGGCGATTTCCATCGGCATGGCGGTCTGCAGCATCGGCCTGTCCCTGCGCTACCGCACGCCGATCACCATTGCCTGGTCCACCCCCGGCGCGGCGCTGTTGATCACCAGCCTGGGCGGTGTGAGTTACGGCGAGGCCATCGGCGCCTACATCACCTGCGCGGTGCTGGTGACGCTCTGCGGGCTCACCGGCAGCTTTGAAAAACTGGTCAAGCGTATCCCTGCGTCGTTGGCGGCCGCCTTGCTGGCGGGGATCCTGTTCAAGATCGGCAGCGAGATTTTCGTCGCTGCGCAGCATCGCACCGGCCTGGTACTGGGGATGTTTTTCACCTACCTGATCATCAAGCGTCTGTCGCCACGCTACGCGGTACTGGCCGCCCTGGTGATCGGTACCCTGCTGTCGGGGCTGATGGGCTTGCTGGACTTCAGCGGTTTCCACCTGGAAGTGGCGACGCCGGTATGGACGACGCCGCACTTCTCGTTGGCGGCAACCATCAGTATCGGGATTCCGTTGTTCGTGGTGGCGATGACCTCGCAGAACATGCCCGGCGTCGCCGTCCTGCGGGCCGATGGCTATAACGTGCCGGCCTCGCCGCTGATCACCGCCACCGGCCTGGCCTCGCTGGTGCTGGCGCCCTTTGGCTCCCACGGCATCAACCTGGCGGCGATCAGCGCAGCGATCTGCACCGGCCCCCATGCCCATGAAGACCGTAATAAACGCTACACTGCCGCCGTATGGTGCGGGGTGTTCTACGGGATAGCCGGGGTGTTCGGCGCAACACTGGCGGCACTGTTCGCAGCCTTGCCCAAGGAACTGGTGCTGTCGATTGCGGCCTTGGCCTTGTTTGGCTCGATCATCAATGGCTTGAGTATCGCCATGAATGAGCCGAAGGAACGGGAAGCGGCGCTGATCACCTTTATGGTCACCGCGTCAGGCTTGACGTTGTTTTCCATCGGCTCGGCGTTCTGGGGGATTGTGGCGGGGGTGTTGACGCTGCTGATTCTGAATTGGCGCAAGGCATAAAAAAACGGCGACCCTCAGGTCGCCGTTTTTTTCAGTATCACTTAGCCGCGTTGATCGGCTTTTCCGGATACCACACGTCCAGCAGCGGGCTGACTTCAGCCTTGGTCAGCTCGGAACGGGTTTTCAGCCAGGCTTCGACGGCAGCACGCTGCTCTTCGGAGACCGAGCCACGCTTCTGCAGGCAAACCAGACCGTAGTCGTCGCCGCCGACATAGCCCAGGCCGTTGGCTTCCATGGCTTCTTTGATGAATGCTTCGAGGAAAGCGTCGATAGCTTCTTCACTCAGGCCTTCTTTGAAGTCCAGGTTCAGTTCGAAACCCAGCTCTTGAAATTCATCAACGCACAGTTTTTTGCGCAGACGCTGGGAACGGTTAGTCGCCATTGGAACAATCCTCATAAGTAATAACGGGCGGCACTTTAGCAGTTTAAGACGACGATTGCCCGACTCTCTGGGACAGGCGGCCGTTTGCTGTTAAAAAAACGCCAATTACCAGCTATCGTTCAGCTACAAGTGCCTTCACCTTGGGGCATAATGCCGACACTTTCATGACCATTGAGGGAATTTTCCTATCTACCCCTCGCCTTTTTCACCCTCCTCAGCAGTAGGGTTTTACTTCTTATGATCAAATCTTTGCGTCCATTGCTACTCGCCAGTTTTCTCCTGCCACTGGCCTTTTCCACCTCCGCTGCCCCGATCAATAACACCCTGCCCCCGAACGTCCAGCAGGCACTCGCCAAAGCCAAGCTGCAAAACACTGCGCTGTCCCTGGTGATGATCCCGCTGAACGGCCCCGGCACCCCCACCGTGTTCAACGCCGACGTCTCGGTAAACCCGGCTTCCACCATGAAGCTGGTCACCACCTATGCGGCCCTGGAAATGCTCGGCCCCAACCACCAGTGGAAAACCGAGTTCTACACCGACGGCACCCTCAGCGGTGGCGTGTTGCACGGCAACCTGTACCTCAAGGGCGGCGGCGACCCCAAGCTGAATATGGAAAAACTCTGGCTGCTGATGCGCGACCTGCGGGCCAATGGCGTGCAGCAAGTCACCGGCGACCTGGTGCTGGACCGCAGTTTCTTCAACCAGCCGCAGTTGCCGGAATTCAATGACGACGGCAACGACGAGAACAAACCGTTCCTGGTCAAGCCCGACGCCCTGCTGGTCAACCTCAAGGCCCTGCGCTTTGTGACCCGTAACGATTCGGGCCGCGTGCTCGTCTCGGTCGAGCCGCCGATTGCCAGCATCCGCATCGACAACCAGGTCAAGGCCTCCAACGCCAAGCAGTGCACCGGCGACGTACGCTACAACCCGGTCACAGGCGCCGATGGCAGTATGACGGTCACCGTCAGCGGCCAATTGGCCGATGGCTGCAGCTCGCAGACTTATCTGTCGTTGCTGGACCACGCCACCTACACCGCCGGTGCGGTGCGGGCGATCTGGCAGGAACTGGGCGGCAGCATCCAGGGCCGCGATATCCAGGCGCCGGTGCCCAAGGATGCCAAGGTCCTGGCCCGCGCCTTTTCGCCGGACCTGGCGGAAATCATCCGTGACATCAACAAATACAGTAACAACACCATGGCCCAGCAGTTGTTCCTGAGCCTGGGCGCGCAGTTCCGCAACGATGCCGACGGCGACGATGCCAAGGCCGCGCAACGTGTGGTGCGCCAGTGGCTGGCGAAAAAAGGCATCACCGCGCCACACCTGGTGATGGAGAACGGTTCGGGCTTGTCCCGTGCCGAGCGGGTCAGCGCCCGCGAAATGGCCGCCATGCTGCAGGCCGCCTGGAAAAGCCCCTACGCTGCGGAATACATCAGCTCGATGCCGATCGCCGGCACCGACGGCACCATGCGCAAACGCCTGAAGACCACGGCCATGCGCGGCGAGGCCCACGTCAAGACCGGTACCTTGAACACCGTGCGCGCCATTGCCGGGTTCAGCCGCGACAACAATGGCAACACCTGGGCGGTGGTGGCGATCCTCAACGATCCGAAGCCGTGGGGCGCGTCGTCGGTGCTGGACCAGGTGCTGCTGGATCTGTACCGCCAGCCAAAACTGGCGGCGGCAGCTCCCGTCCTATAGGAGCGAGCGTCAGGCCCGCGCCCTCTCGGCCTCCACCCGGTCCCTGCCCGCCTGCTTGGCCACGTACACCGCCGAGTCGGCACGCAACAACAGGCCATCAATGCCTTCATCCACCCGCCAGCTGGCCACACCAAAGCTGGCGGTGACGATGCCCACAGGCTCCATCGGCAGGTTACGCAGGGATTGCCACAACTCCATGGCCAGGCCATAAGCCTGCTCGCCATCGGTATTGGGGCACAGCACCATGAATTCCTCGCCCCCCAGGCGGCAGAACACGTCGGTGCGGCGCAGACGCTGACTGATGCGCCTGCACAACTCCTGCAACACCCCGTCGCCAACCGCATGCCCGTGCTGGTCGTTGATACGCTTGAAATGATCGATATCGAGCATGATCACCGACAGCGCCCCACTGGTCCGGTTGAGCCTCGCCATCTCGGCCCTGAGGCGGTCCTGGAAATAGCGACGGTTGTGAATCCCGGTCAGGGAATCTGTGATGGACAGCGCGCGCAGTTCCTCTTCAACCCGCTTCAAGTCGGAAATGTCCGACACATAGCCATGCCACAGCGTACCGCCCCCCGGTAACTCTTCCGGGGTGGCCTCGCCGCGAATCCAGCGCAACCCCCGTTGCGGCAACTGCACCCGGTACTCTTCGCGCCAGTGGCTCAACTGCAATGCCGACAGGCGAATCGAGGCCCGCACCCGCTCCGCGTCCAGCGGGTGGATTCGATCGAAGACCTTCGTCGCATCCCGCTGCAACGCGCTGACCTCGATTTCATAGATATCGCGCATGCCGTCGCTGGCGTAGATAAAGCGCCAGTTATCCTGGGGTTCCAGGGTGAATTGGAAGATCCCCCCGGGTACGTGGGCACTGAGTTTCTTGAGCAGGCGGTCCCGCGCCGCCAGGGCCTCGTAGGCGCGTTTCTGCTCGGTGACGTCCAGGTAAATCGCGAGGTGACCGATCCACAGACCATGGTCATCCAGTAAGACGGTGGCCAACATATTCACAATCAGCTGACTGCCATCCTGGCGGACCAAGGTCCACTCCCGGGCTTCGTGCAGGTTGTCGGGGCTTTCCACCAGCATCGCCTGGCTCGCCGGGATACGCTTGCCCAAGGTCACGCTCAGGCTCGCGGAACGTGCCTCCAGCTCCAACGCCAAGTGCAGGCTTTCCAGGGTCAGCTTGCCCACCACCTGCTCGGCCTCGTACCCCAGCATCTGCTCGGCACCGGCGTTGAAGGTGTTGATCACGCCGCGCAAGTCAGTGGCAATGATCGCCACTTGTGTAGCGGCGTTGAGTACGCTGCGCAACTGGCCATGGGCACCCCGTAGTTCCTGCTCACGCAAGCGCAACTGCACAGTGCGTTGCTCCACCAGTTTCAACGCACGCTGGCGCTGGCTCACCAGCACATAGAGCAAGGCGCTGAGCAGCAGGCTGAGTAGGCTACCCATGGTCAGGATCGTGGACAGCGAGGAATAGTTGGCCTGCTCGAACACCTTGCTCGGGCGCAGGCTCAGGGCGTACACATGATCGCCCAGGGTCAGGCGACGTGCGCCAGCAAGGTCACTGTTGGCCACGGTATTGCCGGACTCGAAGAGCACGCGCTTTTGCAGGTCTGAGGTGTCGACGATCTGCATCACCAGGTTGTCCCGCTCCGCTTTGGGCAAACCGTCGGCGACCAACTGGCGCATGCTGATCACCGCCATCACGTAACCATATGGCTCATTTGGGGACGGCTCGGACGTGGGCAGGTGACTCACCGGCGCGACCAGTAATACACCCGTGGCATAAGCCGGCTCGACCCCCACCAACTGCATCGGTTGGGACACCGCCAGCTTGCCGCTCTTTTGCGCCCGCTCAAGGGTAGAGCGCCGCAGGGGCTGGGCCAACAGATCAAAACCCAAGGGCGACCCCAGCAGGCTTTGAGTCTGGCTGTAGAGCACCGGAACGTATTCATCACGCTCGGGCGCCGGGGCCAGTTCGCCGGCGCTATTAAGTTCACGGATAACAAAGGGTACCCCACGCAGGCGGGACACCTCTTGTTCAAACTGGCTGCGCTGTTCGCGAAACACACGGGGTGCCCAGGCGTAGGCGCGGGCGCGCAACAGTAACGGCTGGGCAAAGCCGTCGAACTCCTCGCGGGACACAACATCGGAATTGACGAAGAACCGCCGCAGGCTGTTCAGGCGTTGTTCCTGATCCTCGAAGCGTTCCTGCAAGCGGGTGTAACGCTCGTTGACCAGCAACTGAAAGCGCTGGCGAACCTGTTGCTGATAGAGGTCGGAGGCCGCCCAGGCGACGATGGCCGTCAGCGCAAAACCTGCCAATAACACCACCAACGCCACCAGCCAAGCCGACGCCTGTTCACTGATAAAGCCTAGGATTTTCGGGCGAACGGCTTGCAACGGCATAGGCAACACTCACAACGCCAGCGTGCGGGGGGTGTCACTTTGGCTAGGCCTTAAGTTATAGCCATCGGCCCAGGGTTTGACCAGCGTAAAAAAGCCGCAGCCCGGAATAGTCCAGGCTTGCGGCTTTTTCGTGGCGGCGATCAGCGAGCAGTGATTTTCCACGCCCGGTGGATCTTCGCATTACGCGCAAAATCCGGATCGAGGGTCTTGTCGCTGATTTCCTCGACCGCATAGCGTTCGCTGAGATTGTCCTCCAGCTGGAACTTGCGGAAGTTGTTCGAGAAGTACAGCACGCCACCCGGTGCCAGGCGCGCCATGGCCAGGTCGAGCAACTGCACGTGGTCGCGCTGGACGTCGAAGATGCCTTCCATGCGCTTGGAGTTGGAGAAGGTCGGCGGGTCGATGAAGATCATGTCGAACTCATCGCGGCTGGCCTCCAGCCAGGCCATCACATCGCCCTGCTCCAGGCGGTTCTTGTCGGAAAAACCGTTGAGCGAGAAGTTGCGACGTGCCCAGTCCAGGTAGGTCTTGGACAGGTCGACACTGGTGGTGCTACGCGCGCCACCCTTGGCTGCGTGCACACTGGCGGTGGCGGTGTAGCAATACAGGTTGAGGAAACGCTTGCCGGCCGCTTCCTTTTGGATACGCATGCGCATCGGACGGTGGTCGAGGAACAGACCGGTGTCCAGGTAGTCGGTGAGGTTGACCAGCAGCTTCACGCCGCCTTCGCTGACCTCGGTGAACTTGCCCTGGGCACTCTGGCGCTCGTATTGCTTGGTACCGCTCTGGCGCTCGCGACGCTTGACCACCACGCGGCTCTTGTCGATGTTCAGCGCCTGGGGAATGGCCGCCAGGGCGTCGAACATGCGGGCCGAGGCTTTTTCCGGGTCGATGGATTTTGGCGCAGCGTATTCCTGGACGTGGACCCAGTCGTGGTACAGGTCGATGGCCATGGAGTATTCAGGCATATCGGCGTCGTAGACGCGGTAGCAATCCACCCCTTCACGCTTGGCCCACTTGCCCAGCAGCTTGAGGTTCTTTTGCAGGCGGTTGGCGAACATCTGCCCGCCTTCGCTCAGGCGCGCCTGCTCGACCACGGGGGCCGGGGCGGGCTTGATCGGGTTGCCGTTCTTGTTGTACTGGCGCTCCTGCGGCTCGACCGGAGCCTGGTCGTAAACGGCCTGCTCACGTTCGGCCTGGCGCTGTTCCGGGGTACGGCGCTCGCCGGTGACGAACTGATCCGGGTTGACCTTGATCAGCAGCAACTTGCACGGCAATGCGCCGTTCCAGAACGAATACTGCTTGTGGCTGCGGATCCCCATGCGCTTGCCCAGGTCCGGCGCGCCGGTGAACACCGCCGCCTCCCAGCCCATGCAGGCCTGGCGCAGGCGCTCGCCGAGGTTCTGGTAGAGGTACAACAGGCTGGCTTCGTCACCCAGGCGCTCGCCGTAGGGCGGGTTGCAGATCACCAGGCCTTTCTGGTTCTGGTCCGGGCGCGGCTCGAAGGTGCCGACTTCGCCCTGGTACACCTTGATCCAGTGGCTCAGGCCGGCGCGCTCGATGTTGTTGCGGGCGGGCTGGATCAGGCGCGGGTCGGCTTCGTAGCCCCGCACCCACAACGGCGGCTTGTTCATGCCAATGGCCGCGCGTTCAGTGGCTTCGGCGTGGAGTTTTTTCCACAGCGCCGGGACGTGGCCGAGCCAGGTGGTGAAGCCCCACAATTCGCGATTCAGGTTAGGTGCCATGTCGGCGGCAATCATCGCGCCTTCCACCAGGAAGGTGCCCACGCCGCACATCGGGTCAGTCAGCGCGCCGCCTTCGGCAGCAATGCGCGGCCAGCCGGCACGAATCAGGATCGCCGCCGCCAGGTTTTCCTTCAACGGCGCGGCGCCCTGCTGCAGGCGGTAGCCGCGCTGGTGCAGGCTGTGGCCGGACAGGTCGAGGGACAGGATGGCTTCGCCACGATCCAGGCGCAGGTGGATGCGCAGGTCGGGGTTGATCTTGTCGATGGACGGGCGTTCGCCGGTCGGGGTACGCAGCTTGTCGACGATCGCATCCTTGACCTTCAGCGCGCCGAAGTGGGTGTTGTCGATGCCTGAGCCGTGACCGCTGAATTCCACCGCCAGGGTACCGTCAGAGACCATGTGATCGGCCCATTCAATATCCAGCACACCGTGGTAGAGGTCTTCGGCGTCCTTCATCGGGAAGCGCTTGAGCACCAGCAACACACGGTTGGCCAGGCGCGACCAGAGGCACAGGCGATAGGCGGTTTCCATGTCGGCCATGCCGCGCACGGCCGAGGTGTGCTCGCGGGCGTCCTCAAGGCCAAGCCCGACGGCTTCCTCGATCAGCAGGCCTTCGAGGCCCTTGGGGCAGGTGAGGAAGAGTTCAAAACGGTCCGACATGGGGCATTCCAGGCTTTTCAGCAATAAGTGAACGGGCGACGCATCGCCGGCTCGGTTTTCAATCAAGCACTTTTCTTGAAGAGTGCTCGCGTGGCACGGATGTGCCGTTCCACCCCGTCTGACGGGCCTTGGAGCCTTTATTGACGGGGCAGAGAGAGAATTTGACGCAACAAAAAGAAATATTCCGACCCTTCGTCGAATAATAACCGACAGCAACAGAAGGACATTCTCACTAAAGGATTAAACCCATCCTCTTTGCAGGGTGCATCATAGCTGGCTTTGCCCAACAAATGGGGCGAAAAGCCATCCCAGCTTATGGCTATAGCATCGTTATCGTTACGTGCTTATGACAAAACGATCATTGAATCCATGTGACCTATTGGTTAGAACTCAACACAGGTTGGCGCCGCAACGACGCCAACACATAGGCTCGCCACGCCGGCAGCGAGCCCACCAACGGCAGAAAAACTCTGCCCGGCCTCAGACGAGGCCGAAGGATATCAAGACAGTCAACAAGTGAGGGAAACACCCTATGAGAAGACTTAAGCGTGATCCGTTGGAAAGAGCATTTTTACGCGGATATCAATATGGCGTTCATGGCAAATCCCGTGAGCTTTGCCCATTTACTCTACCGTCGGTACGCCAAGCCTGGATCAACGGCTGGCGAGAAGGACGCGGCGACAACTGGGACGGTATGACTGGCACTGCGGGAATCCACAGACTCAACGAACTTCACGCCGTCGGCTAATCAAGGGCATTTAATTCCGACACCACCTCGAATATGTAGCGACTTAACCACGCACGCCCTATCCAGGCGGCGGGCTTCGGCCCAGGGGCTCCTCTTAAGGAGCCCTTTTTATTGGCGGTGTTTTTAATGACCATTCCCCGCCCAGCGTGCATCTACTATCAGCGCAAGGCCGCAATCGCATCCACTGACTGGCGGATCAACGCCGGGCCCTTATAAATAAAACCAGAGTACAACTGCACCAGGCTGGCGCCCGCAGCGATCTTCTCGGCGGCATGCTTGCCTTCGGTAATGCCGCCCACCGCGATGATCGGCAAACGCCCGGCCAGCTCAGCGGCCAGCACCTTGACGATATGGGTGCTCTTGTCACGCACTGGCGCACCCGACAGGCCGCCCGCTTCATCGCCATGGGCCAACCCTTCGACGCCGACACGGCTGAGGGTGGTGTTGGTCGCGATGACCGCATCCATGCCCGCATCCACCAGGGCCTGGGCCACCAGCACGGTTTCTTCGTCACTCATGTCCGGGGCGATCTTGATTGCCAGCGGCACGCGCTTGCCATGGCGCACGGCCAGGTCTTCCTGGCGTTGGCGCAGGGCTTCGAGCAGTTGCTTGAGCGAATCGCCGAACTGCAGGCTGCGCAGGCCCGGGGTGTTGGGCGAGCTGACGTTGACGGTGACATAGCTGGCGTGGGCGTAGACCTTGTCCAGGCAGATCAGGTAGTCATCCACTGCGCGCTCGACCGGCGTGTCGAAGTTCTTGCCGATATTGATGCCGAGGATGCCCTTGTACTTTGCGGCCTCGACACGCGACAGCAGATGATCGACGCCCAGGTTGTTGAACCCCATGCGATTGATGATCGCCTCGGCTTCCGGCAGGCGAAAGATACGCGGCTTTGGGTTACCCGGTTGCGGTCGTGGCGTCACGGTGCCGATCTCCACAAAACCGAAACCCAACTGCGCGAAGCCATCGATGGCCGCACCGTTCTTGTCCAGGCCGGCGGCCAGTCCGACCGGGTTGGGGAAGTCGAGCCCCATCACCGACACCGGCATTTTCGCCGGTGCCTTGCATACCAGGCCATTGAGCCCCAGGCGGCCACCGGCGCCGATCAGGTCCAGGGACAGATCGTGGGAGGTTTCCGGGGAGAGTTTGAACAACAGCTGGCGGGCCAGGGTATACATGGGCGGGCTAGACTCGGATGGCGGCGAAAGGTGGCGGCGATTATAGCGGGGTGGCGGGGTGCACGCGAGGCGCGCCGCCCAAACGTCAGTAGCGTTGCTGTACCAGGGCCTCATAACGTGCCCAGATTTTTTCTGCATAGCGCATGCGCAACGCGTCGCGCTCAGGGCCGGAGCCGGGCCCGACATTGTAGGACCCCACCGCCGTCCAGTTGTAGCCAAAACGCTGGATAAACTCGGCCAGTATGGACGCCCCGACTTCCACCGACAGGCAGGGCTCACTCAACAGCCTTTCCTCGGTGATACCCAGCTTGAGCAGGCGAGGCAAATGGATACTGTTGATCTGCATCAGGCCGATATCCCGTGTGCCGTTACCGTTGGCGTAGTTCATCGCATCCGGGCGAAAATCCGACTCCACGGCGGCGATAGCCTGTAGCAACTCCGGCTCGATATCGTAGCGATGGGCGGTTTCCTCCCAGCAATAGGCCAGTGCCTGATTGCCGCTCGTCACCAGGCCAAGCCACAGCAGCCGGCGCCAGAACTCAGCCATGACTGACTTGGCCACAGGCCGAACACACATGCGGCACGGTATCCATAGGCCCGGGCCCCTGCCGCGCAGCCTTCACCGGGCATGTAAAGCGATACCCGCGACCATAAATGGTCTTGATAAAGCCTTTGTCAGCGCCAAGATGCTTGCGCAGCGAATAAATGCAACGGGTCAGCGACTCCTCGGCGACCTCCCCCTGGGGCCAGGCCAACTCCAGCAAACGATCCTTGGTCATCAGTGCACCGCCAGAGACCAACAACAGCCGCAAAACATGCAGCTCCTTGGGTGGCAACTGGACGTCGCTGCCGTCGCCGGTCAGGCGACCATCGCCATGCAGCGTCCACTGGGAAAAGAGCAGGGACGTCGTCGTCAACTCATCATTCACGACGGCCATATCTACCTCGACATCCGACTACTGACATTGAAGTCCTTATTTTCCAGTACTGGCTCTTGTGCCCACATCACGACTATAAAAAACCACCTTGCAGCCCACGCTAGGAAAAACCCCATACAGCCGACGCTTTTTAGCAACACCCTGTAAGACACTTCACCCACAGACGTCAGGCGCTCCCCCATTTATAGACCTCGTGCAACTCAACACCCAACCGATCCTCCAGTTGCACCAACTCGCCCAATGCGAGCAACCGGCCATTAACCCGAACTTCCACGCAGTGGATGATGCCCGGCGACAATGGCAGCACCTTTCCAGCAGCAAAGGCTGCCAGGCGCCTGCGGCTGATCAGTTGTTCCTGTAGAAGAATTTCCAAATGCATGGGTCAACACCTTATTCACGGAGAGCTATCGCGACCCGGGCGTACAAACGCACGTTGCACGCGCTCGTATTGCGCCGCACTCAACGGTGGTGCGCCCACGCCTGTGGCCAACGCCTTCAACTCGCTACCCGCGGCCCGGGCCTGAATCACAAACAGGCGAACCTTGGCCGGGCCGGCTGGAGCGGTGCTGCGTCCCGGCTCATGCGCCTCACGGCTGAACGCTCCCAGCCACAGGCGCTTGCCCTGCGCGACCCTCACCACACTGCTGGCACTCACCCGTCCGACCGCGGTCGGTTTGCCGCGCCGCCCCGCCTGGCTCAATTGTCGACCATCCTCGACATGGAGCAGCATCTCGATCTGGTTCGCTTCGGCAAAACGCGGCAGTACGCTGACCTGGGAGCCGTATTGCACGGGCTTCCAATCAGCATGGTCGGCTCCGGGAGCAGGCAGGTAGAAGGTGTGGTTATCCTGGAACACGGCCGGCACATTCTCCTGGGTGAGAATCACCGGTAACGTCATCACCCTTGCTCGCCGCCGGCGCTCCAGCGTGGCGATTTGCGCCATCACGCGGTTATCGTCCATCGGCTCCAGAATGCGCGTGGCCTGGGCCTTCCCATCCTTGTCCCAGTCAAAACCCAGCTTTTTCAGCTCGTTACGGTCCACATCCACCATCCAGAGCGAGACTTCGATAGAACGCTTGGGCGTGTCCAACTCCGCCACCAGGCGCTCGATGAACCCCAACTGCGCAGGTTTACCCTTGATCAGCAGGCTATTGGTATCCGGGTATGCGATCACCACCAGGTTCTTGTCGGCCAGCGGTCCCTTCTGTTCGGAACCCAACAGGGTTTCGATCGTCGACGCGATTCCCGGCACCGTGACCTTTTCGTCACCCATGGCATAGCCGCGGTCTGCCACGTGGGTGTTGAGTACCTGCACGACAGCAAACGCCTGGTTACCTACTTGTAACTCAGCACGCTCGCGATCCATCAATTGGGCAAGGCGCAAAACGTGGTCGACATAATGAGGTGGGCCGGACACATCGAATGTGCGTGCCCCGCTCACGCGCAGGGGGTAGCGCGTCTCATCAAGCCCCCAACGGCGCATGAGGCCACGAAACCGCTCGACAGATATATGCCGCAGCACCACTGCCGAACGTTTTGCCTCGCTGGCGTTGTAGAGATAGAGCGCCTGGCCATCGCTGTACCAGATCAAGCCGTACTGCAACGCAAGCGTCTCCAGGGCGTGCAGCGGCATAGCGAGGTCAATGACCTCGCTGATGCGTATGCGCGCCACTTCACCGCTCACGACGATGGGCAGGCCCATGGGCACGGACAAGGCGGTAAAGACGGTATGCAGGCTCTCGTCCTGCGCCTGGTAGATTTCGCCCCGGGCACCGGCACTTCCCAGCATCAGCGCGGCAAGCAGCAGCCAGAGACAGGGAGTGGTTACGGAAAAGTGAGCGTACACCTGGGATTTCCTGGGCGGCCTGGCAGTAAGAAGCGGCCATACTGAGAGGCAGCCGAGTTTCAATCTTGATGAAAAGTTGACGGCTGGCGGCGCCCATCGGCCCGTGGCATGTGCCTTGCTACGGACTCTGTATCAAGGCGCGCACCAACGGCGGAGCGGGCTTACGGACAAAGGCGTCGTTACCCGCAATGGCCTTGCATCGCCATCTGAGGGAACGACGCTTTTTTGTGAAAGAAAAGGTAGGTGTTGATGAACGATTCGGTTGGCAACAGCCCGACGAACGACCCTCTGGCCTGGGTCAACGGCAGTGATGCCCCGGAAAAGAGCAGCCTTGACCTGGGCTTCATGGCCTTGAGCGATTGCGCATCCCTGGTGGTGGCGGCGACCCAGGGTTTCGCACAGCCTTATGGCTTGACCCTCAACCTCAAGCGCCAATCTTCATGGGCCAACCTGCGGGACAAACTGGTCAGCGGCGAGCTGGACGCCGCCCACAGCCTGTACGGGCTGGTCTATGCCGTGCACCTGGGCATCGGCGGCGTCGCACCTACCGATATGGCAGTCTTGATGGGGCTGAACCAGAACGGCCAAAGCATCAACCTGTCCCGCAGCCTGCAACAGCAGGGCGTGGTCACTCCTGAGGCGCTGGACCGTCACGTGCACCAAAGCCGAACAAAACTGACTTTCGCCCAGACCTTTCCCACAGGCACTCACGCCATGTGGTTGTACTACTGGCTGGCGAGCCAAGGCATTCATCCGCTACAGGATGTGGACAGCGTCGTGGTACCACCCCCGCAAATGCTCGCGCACCTGCAGGCCGGGCGTATCGATGGCTTTTGCGTCGGCGAGCCCTGGTGCGCCAGTGCCGTCAAGCAAAACCAGGGCTTTACCCTGGCGACCAGCCAGGCGATCTGGCCGAACCATCCGGAAAAGGTGCTCGGCTGCACCCAGGCGTTTGTCGACCAGTACCCCAACACCGCCCGCGTGCTGGTGATGGCGATCCTGGAGGCCAGCCGTTTTATCGAGCAAAACACCGAAAACCGTCGCTCCACCGCACAACTGCTCAGTGGCCGCGAGTACCTCGATGCCCCGCTCGACTGCATCGAGCCGCGCTTGCTGGGCGCCTATGACGACGGCCTGGGCAACCAATGGCAGGACCCCCACGCCCTGCGTTTTTTTGCCGATGGCGAGGTCAACCTGCCCTACCTCTGCGATGGCATGTGGTTCATGACCCAGTTTCGACGCTGGGGCCTGCTGCGCGAAGACCCTGACTACCTGGGCGTGGCGCGCCAAGTGCAACAGCTGGCGCTGTATCGTCAGGCCGCCGAGGCACTGGGCCTCGGCGACAACGGCCAGGACATGCGCAGCAGTCAACTGATCGACGGCAAGATCTGGGACGGCTCGGATCCCGCCGGCTACGCGCGCAGCTTCCGCCTGCATGCCATGGCGGACCCTACCAGCCGCCAAGCCTTGCGCTGACAGGAGGATTTCCATGCTGCGAATCCTGTTGATCAACGACACGCCACGCAAAGTCGGCCGCCTGAGGACAGCGCTGATCGAGGCTGGTTTTGAAGTGATCGATGAATCCGGCCTGACCATCGACCTGCCTGCGCGCGTCGAAACGGTGCGCCCGGACGTCATCCTGATCGATACCGAGTCACCGGGCCGCGATGTGATGGAGCAAGTGGTGCTGGTCAGCCGCGACCAGCCCCGGCCCATCGTGATGTTTACCGACGAGCACGACCCCGACGTGATGCGCCAGGCGATCAAGTCGGGGGTCAGCGCCTACATCGTCGAAGGCATTCAGGTGCAGCGCCTGCAACCGATCCTCGACGTGGCCATGGCTCGCTTCGAGAGCGACCAGGCCTTGCGCGCCCAGCTCCAGGCCCGTGACCAGCAGTTGGCCGAGCGCAAGCGCATCGAGTTGGCCAAGGGCATGCTGATGAAAATGAAGGCCTGCAATGAGGAAGAGGCCTACACCCTGATGCGCCGCCAGGCCATGAGCCGCCAGCAGAAACTGATCCAGGTGGCGGAGCAGATCATCGCCATGAGTGAACTGCTCGGCTGAGCACACTACGGCCAGCATGTTGGCGCAGGACTTGCTAAGTAATCACCACAGGTAACCAACGGCGGTTGCCCCTTCACGACAAAGACGTCGCACACCCGGTTTGCCCTTGCGAACCCGGTGGCGGCGTTTTTTTGTTTTGGCCCCGGTAGCACGGGGCCGGTGGGGCGGCCTCAGCCGGCAGCTCCATCACCAGGCCTTCTTACAAGACTCCCAACCGTTGAGGTGCGTGATGAAATCAAGCTTCTGGAAATCCGGGCACACCCCGACCCTGTTTGCCGCGTTCCTGTATTTCGACCTGAGTTTCATGGTCTGGTATTTATTGGGCCCCCTGGCGGTGCAGATTGCCGCCGACCTGCACCTGACCACCCAACAACGCGGCCTGATGGTGGCGACGCCGATCCTGGCCGGCGCGGTGCTGCGTTTCCTGATGGGCATGCTGGCGGACAAGCTGTCGCCCAAGACCGCCGGGCTGATTGGCCAGGTGATTGTGATCGTCGCCTTGTTCAGCGCCTGGAAACTGGGGATTCACAGCTACGAACAAGCCTTGTTGCTGGGACTGTTCCTCGGCATGGCCGGCGCGTCCTTTGCGGTGGCACTGCCGCTGGCGTCCCAATGGTACCCGGCCGAACACCAGGGCAAGGCCATGGGCATCGCCGGTGCGGGTAACTCGGGCACGGTGTTCGCGGCGTTGCTGGCCCCTGTGCTGGCGGCGGCGTTTGGCTGGAGCAATGTGTTCGGCTTTGCGCTGATTCCGCTGATCCTGACGCTGATCGTCTTCGCCTGGCTGGCACGCAATGCACCCGAGCGGCCGAAAGCCAAGTCCATGGCCGATTACTTCAAGGCCCTGGGCGACCGCGACAGCTGGTGGTTCATGTTTTTCTACAGCGTGACCTTCGGCGGTTTTATCGGCCTGGCCAGCGCCCTGCCCGGCTATTTCAACGACCAATACGGCCTGAGCCCCATGACTGCCGGCTACTACACCGCCGCCTGCGTGTTCGGTGGCAGCCTGATGCGCCCACTGGGCGGCGCCCTGGCCGACCGTTTCGGCGGAATCCGCACCCTGCTCGGCATGTACAGTGTCGCGGCAATCTGCATTGCGGCAGTGGGTTTCAACCTGCCCAGCTCCTACGCGGCACTGGCGCTCTTCGTCTGCACCATGCTCGGCCTGGGTGCGGGCAATGGCGCGGTGTTCCAGTTGGTGCCACAGCGTTTCCGGCGTGAGATCGGTGTGATGACCGGCTTGATCGGCATGGCCGGCGGCATCGGCGGTTTCGCCCTGGCCGCGGGCATGGGCGCAATCAAGCAGAGCACCGGCAGCTATCAACTGGCCTTGTGGCTGTTCGCCAGCCTGGGCGTACTGGCCTGGTTCGGCCTGCATGGCGTCAAGCGTCGCTGGAGAACCACCTGGGGTTCGGCCGCAGTGACCGCTGCGCGCGTCTGATGAGCCTGCAACTGAGCGTCGCCCACGCCAGCGCCATCGGCCCACGGGCGGAAAACCAGGATGCGCTGCGGGTCGTCACCCCCGCAGCGGAACTGGCGGCGAGCAAAGGCTACCTGTGCGCCATGGCCGACGGTGTGAGCCAGTGCGCCGACGGCGGCCTGGCCGCACGCTCGACTTTGCAAGCCCTGGCCCTGGATTACTACGCCACGCCGCAAACCTGGGGTGTGGCACAGGCATTGGAGCGCTTGCTGCTGGCGCAAAACCGCTGGTTGCAGGCCAATGGCGGCGGCCAGCCGTTGCTGACCACCCTCAGTGCCCTGGTCTTTCGCGGCCAGCGTTTCACCCTGGCCCATGTCGGTGATTGCCGGGCGTATCGCTGGCTGGACGGTGAGTTGCAGCGCATCAGCGAAGACCATGTGTGGGAGCAACCGGGCATGCAGCACGTGCTCAAGCGTGCCCTCGGCCTGGATCAGCACCTGGTGCTGGATTTTCTCGACGGTCAATTGCGTGAAGGTGAGTGCTTCCTGCTGCTCAGCGACGGCGTCTGGGCCACCCTGGGCGATCACAGCATCAGCGCGATCCTGCGCGAACAAACCGACCTGGACCTGGCGGTCACCACGCTGGTCAATGCCGCACACCTGGCGGGCAGCCAGGACAATGCCAGCGCCTTGCTGGTGCGCGTCGACACACTCGGCGCTGCCACCCTCGGTGACGCCCTGGTGCAATTGCAGCAATGGCCCTTGCCACCGCTGCTGAAATCCGGGCAACGCTTTGAAGGCTGGCAGGTGGACAGCGTGCTGGCGCAAAGCAGGCAGTCGTTGCTGTACCGGGTGCGCGATGCCCAACAGCAGCCCTGGCTGCTGAAAACCCTGCCACTGAGCCGCGACGACGACAGCGACGCCGGCCAGGCATTACTGTCGGAAGAGTGGTTTTTGCGACGGGTAGCCGGGCGTGCCTTTCCTGAGGTGCACGCCGCCAGCGGGCGCCAGCATTTGTACTACGTCATGCGGGAATACCCGGGGCAGACCCTGGCCGAGCTGTTCCAGCACCAGGGCCCATTGCCCCTGGCGCAATGGCAGTCCGTCGCCGAGCGTTTGCTGCGCGCAGTCGGCATGCTGCACCGACGGCAGATCCTGCACCGCGACATCAAGCCGGAAAACCTGCTGCTGGGGGATGACGGTGAATTGCGCGTGCTGGATTTCGGCCTGGCCTACTGCCCGGGTCTTTCCGAGGACCGGGCCCACGTACTGCCGGGCACCCCGAGCTTTATCGCGCCCGAAGCGTTCAATGGCGACCGTCCGACAGCCCAGCAGGATTTGTACAGCGTAGGCGTCACCTTGTATTACCTGTTGACCGGGCATTACCCCTACGGGGAAATCGAAGCCTTCCAACGGCCTCGATTTGCCCAGGCTGTCAGCGCCAGCCGCTATCGCCCGGATCTCCCCGATTGGCTCCCCCTGAGCCTGGAGCGCGCCGTGGCTGCCCAGCCGGCGCATCGCTATGAAACCGCCGAGGAATGGCTGCTGGTGCTGGAACAGGCGGACCGCCATGAACTGAGCATCCGCCCCAGGCCCCTGCTGGAGCGCGAACCGTTGAAGGTCTGGCGCACCTTGGGCCTGGTCTCGATGCTGATCAATCTGATTCTTCTGTATTCACTCTTTCACAACTGACGTCAGCTCTAGACGAGGAAAAACCCATGAACGCAAAAGTCTGGCTGGTGGGCGCGGGCCCTGGCGATCCGGAGCTGTTGACCCTCAAGGCTGTACGGGCCCTGCACGAAGCCGATGTGGTACTGATCGATGACCTGGTCAACCCCGCAGTGCTGGAGCACTGCGCCGAAGCGCGGGTGATCACGGTCGGCAAACGCGGCGGCTGCCGCTCGACCCCGCAGGACTTTATCCACCGCCTGATGCTGCGTTACGCCCGCCAAGGCAAGTGCGTAGTGCGGCTGAAAGGGGGTGACCCGTGCATTTTCGGCCGCGGTGGCGAAGAAGCCGTATGGCTGCGCGAACGCGGCGTCGAGGTAGAGTTGGTCAACGGGATCACCGCCGGGCTGGCGGGGGCAACGAATTGCGCGATTCCACTGACGTTGCGTGGCGTCAGCCGCGGTGTGACCCTGGTCACGGCCCATACCCAGGACGACAGCAGCCTTAATTGGCGCGCGTTGGCCGAGGGCGGGACGACATTGGTGGTGTATATGGGAGTGGCCAAGCTGGAGGAGATTCGCCAGCAATTGCTCGAAGGCGGGATGGCGGCAGATATGCCGGTGGCGATGATCGAAAACGCCTCACTGCCCCAACAGCGCGAATGCCGCAGTGAGCTGTCGCGGATGCATGAAGACGCACAGGCATTTGCCTTGAAGAGCCCGGCGATTCTGGTGATCGGCCATGTTGCGGCCGCCGAGCAGACGGCTTATGTCGCAGCCGCAGTCAGCGCCTGAGGCAAATTCCAGGCGAAAAAAAACCCGGCCGAAGCCGGGTTTTTTCTACATCTCAGTAATTACTGAGCGGTAGCTTCAACCGACGCTTCTACGCGACGGTTAACAGCACGACCAGCTTCAGTTGCGTTGTCAGCAACTGGGCGGGATTCGCCGTAACCTACCGCGGTGATGCGGCTAGGCTGAACGCCATCTTTAACCAGGACTTGCTTAACAGCGTCAGCACGACGCTGGGACAGCTTCTGGTTGTAGGCGTCTGGACCTACGGAGTCAGTGTGACCAGCAACTTCTACGTTGGTAGCTGGGTACTGAGCCATGAAGTCGGCCAGGTTTTTCACGTCGCCGTAGCTGTTAGGCTTAACAACGGCCTTGTCGAAGTCGAACTTAACGTCCAGCTCAACACGAACAACCTGGGCAACTGGAGCTTCTGGCTCTGGAGTTGGCTCTGGAGCTGGTGCTGGGGTAGGAGCTGGAGCAGCTGCGCCAGCGTTACCGCCGAAGTTCACGCCCAGGCCAACCAGTGCGGAGTAGTCCCACTTGCCGTTGTCCAGACCGTAGTCAGCTTCAACACCGGCACGAGCGTACAGGTTGTTGGTGAAGTAGTACTTCACGCCGGTACCAACGGTAGCGAAGGTAGTCTGGTCGCGACCGCTGTGGCCGTCAGCCTGGACGTTGGTACGGCTCTGGTGACCGAAGCCGCCTTCTACGTATGGACGCAGGCTGTCTACGCCAGCTTGACCGAAGTGATACTGGGCAACCAGGCTGCCGGTATCGCCTTTGATCTTCTGGTTACCAGTACCGTCGTTCGAACGGGTGTGGTTGGTCTTGTCGTAGGACAGGTTCAAGGACAGGTCGTCGGTCAGGAAGTAACCGATGCGAGCGCCAGGATTGAAGCCGTCTTCGATGTGCTTGACGCTATCGTTGTACTGCTTCTTGTAGAACAGCTCGCCTTCAACTGCGCCTTGGCCTTGTGCCAGAACGCCGAAAGAAGTAGCGGCAATAAGAGAACCAATGGCCAAGCCCAAGGTGTTTTTCAGTTTCATCCGTTAAATCCCCATCTGGTGATTGTAAAGCAGTCCCACAAACCGGGGGACAACTCGGCGACAAGTCTAACAGAACTTGCCTACACGTAAGAGATATTTGCCACGCACTAAGTTTCAGTCTCGCCCGCAAATTTCTCACGTAATTTATCTAGAGCACGCTTGTAACGCATTTTTGTAGCACTCAAACCCATGTGCATGATGTCAGCGATTTCCTGGAACTCCAGCTCTGCGACAAATCGTAGCACCAGAATTTCACGGTCAATCGGGTTCACATACACCAGCCAGCGATCGAGTCCGCCCTTTTCCTCGGGTGCCGGCGCCTTTTCTTCAGACGCCTCCTCAAGGGGGTCCAGACTCAAGGCGTCCATCAAGCGACGCTTTCGCCGTTCCTTCCGATACTGCGTGATGCACTCGTTGTAGGTGATGCTGTACAGCCACGTCTTGAACTTCGATTTGCCCTCGAAGTTCTTCAGGCCGTACAGCACCTTGAGCATCACTTCCTGACAGACATCATCCGCATCTCTATCGTTCCCTAAATACCTTGAACAAACGTTGAACAGAGTGCGTTGATATCTGCGCATCAATTCTTCATACGCGCGAGTTACGTGAAACAGCTCCGTGTGCGAGCGCGCGACCAACTCCTCATCAGAGAGCTCACGGGGGTCATAGCGCGTGGACAGCGTTTGGGCTTTATTCAAAACAAGTCGTGCCGACAGTCAGGTCAATGTCCGCTACAGCCCGGTCAGCCGGGCTTGCGGCGGCGTACATTAGCAGGGTTTACCGGGTTAGCGGCTACTGACCTGCTGCTCGAGGAGAATCCGATTGGACAGCGACACCAGGTCGCCGTCATCGGTCAGCACCGTCGTCTTGACTGTGCCGATCTCCTCGATTTGCCCTTCGACCTCGCCCACACGCACCTGTTGCCCAACCTGATACAACTCACGCACATAGATTCCCGCGAGAATCTGGCCGGCAATTTCCCGGCTTCCCAAGCCCATGGCCAGCGCAACGGCCAGACCAACGGTAATCAAAACGATGACGATCACGTGGTTGAGCAGGTCAGTCTTGACCTCCAACTGGCTGATCGCGACCGAAATACTGATGATGATCACCAACCCCTGGGCGATGCGCCCCAGGCCAGCGGCATAATCCAACCCCACACCTTCAGCGGCGCCGCGCACCAGCCCATTGGCCAGTTGAGCAAGCAAAACGCCTACGAGAAGCACCAGCGCGCCGCCGAAAACCTTCGGTAAATACAGCGCCAGCATGTCGAGCGTAGCTGAAACTCGCTCAAGTCCAAGGGATTGCGCCGCAGAAACCAGAAAAATCAGCAAAACAAACCAATAGACGATCTTGCCGATCAACGTGGAGATCGGCACCTGCAACCCGGCGCGGCCCAGCAGCTTGGTCAGGCCGGTGCCGGCCATCAGGCGGTCAAGGCCCAGTTTCGCGAGCAATTTGGACAGCAGGGTGTCGAGCAGCTTGGCCACGACAAAGCCCAGCAACACCAGGACCAGGGCACCAAACAGGTTGGGGATGAAATTCGCCACCTTGGTCCACAATGCGGTCATCGCGGTGACCAGGCTCTGGGTCCAGAGATCAAGTTCCATATTCAATCAGCCTTATCAGCAGTGCGAGCAAGAGGTTTACGACGGGAAACCGGCGACACGTGGGCCGAACCGTTGTTCAGGGCCATCATCAACGCCGGCATCCAGCGGCCGAGCAGACCGAACAGGTCACCCGCGCCCACCTGACGGTTAGCGGTTTTCAATACGCGGCCCAGGCAGGCATCGTCGTCACGGTTGGACGGCGAGGCATTGAGCATGTCACGCAAAGACTGTTCGAACGGATCGTGCATAAAGACCTCTCGCAAGTGTTTTAAAAGACGAGGGTAAAATTCCTGGGGTCACATAGGCCCCTTCCTACGTTCAGGTCATATTCAGCTCAAACCCAGCGCAATCGTCGAAACAGCCACCATTGTCCGAGTGCCACCGAGACCATCAACAGGCATGCAATCACGAATCCGTAGGGGCTGGCAGAGAACGGTATGCCCCCCACATTTATACCCAGCAAACCGGTCAGGAAACTCATCGGCAGGAAGATTCCCGTGATGATCCCGAAGCGGTACATGGTGCGGTTCATGCGTACGCTCAAGCGTCGGTCTTCGGCCTCAAGCACAAGCCCCACGCGCTCCCGGGTCAATTCGAGTTCTTCCAGGTAGCGGGTCAGGCTGTTGTTCAATTCGTTCCAATAGTCGGCATCGTCGTCACAGAACCACGGCAATTTTATCCGCGTGAGCTGGGCAAAAATATCCCGCTGCGGCGACAGGAAACGCTTTAGCCCGGCCGCTCGGCGACGGATCTGCAAAACACTGCCATGTTCAGGTGTATACCGTTCGTCGGTATCGAGTTTTTCTTCCTCCGCATCGACGATTTCCGACAAATCCGTGACCAGATCCTGGACCTTGTTGGTCAGGTACTGCGCCATATAAAGGATGAGCTCCGAAGCGGTTTTCGGCCCCTTGCCATCCGCCAACTGCACCAGCAGTTCATCGGTGGCGCGCAACGGGCGCAGACGCAGGGAGATCACACGGCTGGCGGCAGCGAAGATACGTACCGAGACCATGTCTTCCGGCTCGGCCCCCGGATTGAGGTTGACCCCGCGCAGGAACAGCAGCAACTCGGCATCCGGCAGCGGCAACAGGCGTGGGCGGGTGTTCTCCTCCAGCAGCAGGTCACAGGCGAATTCGCTCAAGCCACTGGATTTGCGCAGCCAGGTCTGGGTCTGGGGATGGCTGCGATCCCAGTGCAGCCACAGGCTTTCCTGGGGCTGCAGTTGCAAGTCGTCGAGCTCAGTCCGGGCAATCGAACGCGCACCGCCTTTACCGTCCAGCACCAGGGCATGCACCAGCCCCCACTGCGCGTTTTCTTCCTCGAACATCCTCACCCCTGTCGGTTATTGCGGTTTATTCAGGCATCTGCAGCGGGCTTGGCGAGACGATCACGCCATTATTGTCGGCGTAGATGTACTCACCCGGGCGGAACGTCACACCCGCGAATGTCACCACGACGTTCAGGTCGCCGATCCCGCGCTTATCGGTTTTCATCGGATGACTGGCCAGCGCCTGTACCCCAAGGTCGGTCTGGGCGATCACATCGACGTCACGGATGCAGCCATAGATCACCAACCCTTCCCAACCGTTTTTCGCGGCTTTCTCGGCGATCATGTCGCCCAGCAACGCGCGCCGCAGGGAACCACCACCGTCGACCACCAGCACCTTGCCGGCGCCCGGCTGGTCGGCCTGCTCCTTGACGAGGGAGTTATCTTCGAAACATTTGATGGTGACAATCTCGCCGCCGAAGGAATCTCGGCCACCGAAGTTGCTGAACATCGGCTCGACTACCTGCACCAGGTCCGGGTAGGCGTCGCACAGGTCGGGGGTCACGTAATGGTTCATTGAAAAATTCCTTTCCGCCAAAGAAGTGTCTTTCGAAAGAAGCACCAGCCGGAGCCGGTGCGCAACATCCCATCCGCTTCGTCGTAACGCAATAACCACTGCGCGACTGAATATGACCAGAAGCGTTTAACGCGTCATATATTAGCCGCAACCACACACGAGCGAAACGCCCTTGGCAGAGCCCTGGGTCAAACTACGACCAATGCCTCGGGCTTGGCAGCCAATAAAGGTGCCAGCGGGTCGTTCAACCATTGCTCAACCAGCGGCCAGACCTCGGCCTGGGCGGCCTTGCTGACGAGCATTTCCACATGCCCGAAATCACCGCTGAACCCTTGCTGGCGCCCCAGGCACAGGTACTGACGGTGCTCGGAGCCGATCTGCTCGAACAGCTTACGGCACGCCCAGTCCGGATCCTGCCGATCGCCCGCCGCGCTGACGGCCAACAGCGGCACATCGACGTCCGCCAGGCCTTTCCACCAATCGCGCTTACCTTCGCCAAAGCGACCGAACAGGCCATTCCAGCGCATGGCTTCGATCAGCACGCCCGCCGGTTCGTCCTCCGGGCCCCGCTTGAGCCGCGAGCCGGACACTGCGCCGAAACGCTTCAACAGCAGACGGCCGGTCCACTCCACCGGGGGAAGTTTCAAGGGCCAGTGGCTGCGACTGACCTGACAGCCAAACAGCGCCACCGAGGCCACTGCCGGCGCCCCCAGGTGCTGCCCACCCAGGGCCGCCGCCAGGGTTGTAGCGCCGAGAGAATGACCCATCCAATGGGGAATCTGCGCACTTTGCTCACGCACAAAGGCGCCAATGGCCGGCAGATCGTAACGCGCGTAGTCGGCGACGCGGTTGCGGGCGTAGCCCTGGTTGCGCCGGGACAGCCCATGACCGCGCATTTCCGGGATCCACACATCGAACCCCTGGCGGGCCAGGTAGGCGCCCAGGCCGATCCCCTTGGGCGAATACCAGAAACGCCGGTTGGAAAAACTGCCGTGCAACAAAATAACCGGGATGCCCCGGTTTTCCGGGACATCGGCCAGGCCCAAACGGGTCACCGCCAGCTCGACGGTACCGTCGGGGCTGTTACCGGGCTTGAGGCGATACACGTCTTCACTCAGGTCGCCACGACGCTCAGCGCTGATCAGGGCGACAGGAAACAGGTTGCTGCTGCTTTGCATAATGCTCTTGCACAAAAAAGGGCGACGTCCGCAAGGATTCCGCCCTGTACAGATAAGAATGCCGGTCACCCTGACGGGGGACCGGCACTTTTGACATGGCGACCTCAGGCGGACGCTTGGCCTTCCGCCAGGAAGAACCAGGTTTCCAGCACGGAGTCAGGGTTCAGCGAGACGCTTTCGATACCCTGCTCCATCAGCCATTTGGCCAGGTCTGGGTGATCGGAAGGGCCCTGGCCGCAGATACCGATGTACTTGCCGGCCTTTTTGCACGCCTGGATGGCGTTGGCCAGCAGCTTCTTGACCGCAGGGTTACGCTCGTCGAACAGGTGGGCGATGATCCCGGAATCGCGGTCCAGGCCCAGGGTGAGCTGGGTCAGGTCGTTGGAACCGATGGAGAAACCGTCGAAGAACTCCAGGAACTCTTCGGCGAGGATGGCGTTGGACGGCAGTTCGCACATCATGATTACGCGCAGGCCATTTTCGCCGCGGGACAGGCCGTTTTCGGCCAGCAGGTCGACGACCTGGCTCGCTTCGCCCAGGGTGCGCACGAACGGCACCATGATCTCGACGTTGGTCAGGCCCATCTCGTTGCGCACACGCTTGAGGGCACGGCATTCGAGCTCGAAGCAGTCACGGAACGCTTCGCTGATGTAACGCGAGGCGCCACGGAAGCCCAGCATCGGGTTTTCTTCTTCGGGCTCGTAGAGCTTGCCGCCGATCAGGTTGGCGTATTCGTTGGACTTGAAGTCCGACAGGCGCACGATGACCTTTTTCGGGTAGAACGCCGCCGCCAGGGTGCTGATGCCTTCCACCAGCTTCTCGACGTAGAAGCCCACCGGATCGTCGTAGCCGGCGATACGCTTGTCCACGCTTTCCTTGATGTCCAGCGGCAGGCCGTCGTAGTTCAACAGGGCCTTGGGGTGCACACCGATCATGCGGTTGATGATGAACTCCAGGCGGGCCAGGCCCACACCGGCGTTCGGCAACTGCGCGAAGTCGAAGGCACGGTCCGGGTTACCGACGTTCATCATGATCTTGAACGGCAGGTCGGGCATGGCATCGATGGAGTTTTGCTTGATGTCGAAGCCCAGCTCGCCTTCAAAGATGAAGCCGGTGTCGCCTTCGGCACAGGACACGGTCACGCCCTGGCCGTCCTTGAGCAGTTGGGTGGCGTTGCCGCAACCGACCACTGCCGGGATCCCCAGTTCGCGGGCGATGATCGCCGCGTGGCAGGTACGCCCGCCACGGTTGGTGACGATGGCGCTGGCACGCTTCATCACCGGTTCCCAGTCCGGGTCGGTCATGTCGGAAACCAGTACGTCGCCAGGCTGGACTTTGTCCATCTCGGACACGTCCTTGATGATCCGCACCTTGCCGGCGCCGATGCGCTGGCCGATGGCACGGCCTTCCACCAGCACGGTGCCGGTTTCTTTCAGCAGGTAGCGTTCCATGACATTGGCCGAGGTGCGGCTCTTCACGGTTTCCGGGCGGGCCTGCACGATGTACAACTTGCCGTCGTCACCGTCCTTGGCCCATTCGATGTCCATCGGGCACTGGTAGTGCTTTTCGATGATCATCGCTTGCTTGGCCAACTCGCTGACTTCCGCGTCGCTCAGGCAGAAGCGCGCGCGCTCGGCCTTGTCGACGTCCACGGTTTTCACCGAACGACCGGCCTTGGCCTCGTCGCCGTAGATCATCTTGATGGCCTTGCTGCCCAGGTTGCGGCGCAGGATGGCCGGACGGCCGGCTTCAAGGGTGTGCTTGTGCACGTAGAATTCGTCCGGGTTGACCGCGCCTTGTACAACGGTTTCGCCCAGGCCGTAGGCGCCGGTGATAAACACCACGTCACGGAAGCCCGACTCGGTGTCGAGGGTGAACATCACGCCGGCGGTGCCGGTTTCCGAACGCACCATGCGCTGCACGCCGGCAGACAGGGCCACCAGCTTATGGTCGAAACCCTGGTGCACACGGTAGGAAATGGCGCGGTCGTTGAACAGCGAGGCAAACACTTCCTTGGCGGCGCGGATCACGTTTTCCACGCCGCGGATGTTAAGGAAAGTCTCTTGCTGGCCGGCGAAGGAGGCGTCGGGCAGGTCTTCGGCGGTGGCCGAGGAGCGCACGGCGACGGCCATGTCCGGGTTGCCGGCCGACAGAGTGGCGAAGGCGGTGCGGATTTCTTCGTTGAGCTTCTCGGGGAACTCGGCTTCCATGATCCATTGGCGGATCTGGGCGCCGGTTTTGGCCAGGGCGTTGACGTCATCGACGTCCAGGGCATCCAGCGCGGCGTGGATCTGAGCGTTGAGGCCGCTCAGTTCGAGGAAATCGCGGTAGGCCTGGGCCGTGGTGGCGAAACCACCCGGCACCGACACACCTGCGCCTGCAAGATTACTGATCATCTCGCCGAGGGATGCGTTCTTGCCCCCTACGTGCTCTACATCATGGACGCCGAGCTTATCGAGGGAAACTACGTACTCTACCAAGGTGATCTCTCCACTAACTGTGTTGGAAAAGCTCAGGACGCCGGCTGCTCGTAGGAGCGATTACCCGCGTTTGTGGCCTGGACCTGGAAAATAAGTGAGAATGCGGCCCACTATGGGACGGCAAAATCGCGCCTATCATATCCAAGATTCGTCATCAGCTTAAGGCCCAGGGCTCAAATGAAACGATCTGCTTTCTTTATCTCCGACGGCACCGGCATTACCGCCGAAACCCTGGGTCAGAGCCTGCTCGCGCAGTTCGAAAACAATACCTTCGCCAAATTCACGCGGCCCTATATCGACAGCGTGGATAAAGCGCGGGCCATGGTACAACAAATCAATCTGGCGGCTGAAAAAGACGGCTTTCGGCCGATCATTTTCGACACCATCGTCAATCAAGACATCCGTGAGATTCTCGCAACGTCGAATGGTTTCATGATCGACATTTTCTCGACGTTCCTGGCGCCGCTGGAGCAGGAGTTGAGCGAACACTCCTCCTATTCGGTCGGAAAGTCCCATTCCATTGGGCATAACTCCAATTATATGGAGCGTATCGAGGCGGTGAACTTCGCCCTCGACAACGACGACGGCGCCCGCACTCACTACTACGACAAGGCCGACCTGATCCTGGTCGGCGTGTCGCGCTGCGGCAAAACGCCCACCTGCCTGTACATGGCCATGCAATTCGGCATCCGTGCGGCCAACTACCCGCTGACCGAAGACGACATGGAGCACCTGACGCTGCCCGCCGCGCTGCGCGCCCATTCGCACAAGCTGTTCGGCCTGACCATCGACCCGGACCGTCTCACCGCCATCCGCAACGAGCGCAAGCCCAACAGCCGCTACTCCAGCTATGCCCAGTGCGAATTCGAAGTGCGCGAAGTAGAAAATCTGTTCCGTCGCGAGAACATTGCGCATATCAATTCCACGCATTTTTCGGTGGAAGAGATTTCGGCGAAGATTCTGGTGGAGAAAGGTGTGGAGCGGCGCTTCAAATAATGTCTTGAGACACTGCTTTACCGTGGTGAGCGGGCTTGCCCCGCGCTGGGCTGCGAAGCAGCCCCAACCCAGTCAGCGAGAACTGGCTGACACACCGCATTTATCTTGATTGGGGCTGCTGCACAGCCCAGCGCGGGACAAGCCCGCTCACCACAACGAGCCTGCTCACAGCATGGACGTCCACTCGCTATAGGTGAAACCGCCCTCCCCCTTGCCCCAACGCCGTCGCCAACGCATCAAACCCCGCCCGCAACAACTGATCATCCCCCGAGGTATTGCAGATACTCGCCCGAATGAACTGCGGCACCGCCGTCTGCCCCACGGCAAACGCCTCGGCGGTGGCGATCAGGTAATTATTCTGCTTGAGCTCCGCCTCGATTTCCGACGCGCGCCAGGGCTCCGGCACCTCGATCCAGAAGTGCGGGCTGTTCAGGTGGGTGCGGTACGCCAGGCCGGCCAACAGGTCCTGCACCAGGGTCTTGCGGCGGCTGATCTCGTTGATCTGTTGGCGCAGCAGGTATTCCGCCGTGCCGTTTTCGATCCACTGCGTCGCCAGTTCCAGGGTCACCGGCGTGGCCATCCAGCAGGTGGAGCGCAACGCCGCCGAGATACGGCTGACCAGCGCCGGGGGCGCATGCACATAGCCCACACGCAGCCCAGCAGACACGGCCTTGCTCAGGCTGCTGATCAAAATCGTACGTTCGGGGGCAAAATGGCTGAGGGGCGGTGGACGGTCTTCAACCAACACGCCGTGGGCTTCGTCCTCAAGAATCAGCAGATTATGTTCCCGGCACACCTTCACCAGGGCTTCGCGGCGCGCCACGGATAACACCGCCGTGGTCGGGTTCTGGATGGTCGGCGTGCAATACAGCGCTGAAACCCGGTGATTACGACAGACTTCATCCAGCGCGCTCGGCAGCACGCCTTCTTCGTCCATCTCCAGGCCGATCAGGCGGATACCCAGCATGCGAGCCGCGGTGATCAGCCCCGGGTAAGTCAATTGTTCGGTGACCACCGTATCGCCGGCGCGCAACAGGGCCATCATCGCGCACAGCAGGCCATGCTGGCCGCCGTTGACGCAGATCACCTGCTCGGGGATCGGATGAAAATCACGCTGCACCAGCCACTGCGCGCCCGCGTCGCGATAACGCGGCAGGCCGGCATCGGGGGTGTAGGCGCTGATGTCCTGGAGGAACTTGGCGTTGGTCGACAGGGTTTGGAAGCTCTGTGCCAGGAAGGTGGTTTCCTGACCCGGGATATGCATGTTGCGACTCATGTCGAAGTACTGGCGCGGCTCCTCGCTGAAGTTACGAAAGCCTTCATCACGCTGGCGCTCCATCCCACGCTTGCGGACGAAAGTGCCGTCACCCACTCGCGCTACTACCAAACCCAGACGCTCCAGCTCACCGTAGGCCCGGCTGATGGTGCCGATGGTCACCCCCAGATTGTCGGAAAGCACCCGATGAGGCGGCAGTTTTCGTCCCGGCTCAATCAAGCCTTCGAGGATGCCCCGTTCCATGACATCGGACAGGCGCTTGTACTTCACGCCCTGCCCGTTGGACAACCCCTCACGCATAATTGACACCATGTCAATATTTGTTTTGACAGCCATCTTTCGCCCTAATAGTGTGCTTTTACGGGTTCAATCGCCGAATTTAATAACTCATTACAAGTTCAATATAGAGTTCAATTCAGGCTCAGGGAAGCAATAAACGATGCCAATGTCCGCCGTTCTCGAAAACACCGCCAAAACCAAAACGCAAAAACAGTGGCTGGCCGGGCTGGTGACCAGCGTGATGTTCCTGATCGTGTGCCTGAGCTGGGGCACCACGTGGCTGGGGATCAAGATCGCCGTGGAGAGCGTGCCGCCGCTGACGTCCGCCGGCCTGCGCTTCCTGATCGCCTTCCCGCTGTTCCTGTGCTTTGCCAAGGTGCGCCGCGAGCCCATCCTGTTTCCCCGCGAGAGCCGCTGGTTCTTCGTGTTCGTGACCCTGTCCTACTTCAGCGTGCCCTACTACCTGCTCAACTACGGCGAGATGCATGTGTCATCCGGTCTCACCGCCCTGCTGTTCAGTTGCATGCCGGTATTCATCCTGATTTTCTCCGCGTTGTTCCTGCGCGAGCGCATCTACTTTTCCCAGGTGGTCGGCATCGGTATCGGCTTCGGCAGCCTCTACATGATCATCAGGAGCCAGGGCCTGCACCTGGACCACGCCGAGTTCCTGGGGGTACTGGCGATCCTGGCGGCCGCGATCATGCACGCCTTGTGCTACGTCATCACCAAGCAAAAAGGCAGCGCCATCAGCGTGATCACCTACAACACCCTGCCCATCGGCATTGCCGGGCTGATGCTGTTCGTGGCCGGGTTGTGGTTTGAAACACCGACCTTTGAAGCCATCACCCTGCGCTCCTGGAGCGCGCTGTTCTACCTGGGGCTGGTGGCCTCGGTGGGTGGGTTCATCGTGTATTTCATGCTGCTCAAGCGCTTGAGCCCGATCATCCTGTCGTTCGTGTTCATCATCTTCCCGGTGTTCGCGGTGATCATCGGCGCCTGGTACGAAGGCGTGGCGATTTCCCGCGACCTGATGCTGTATTCGGCCATCCTGCTGGCCGGCTTTGCGATCACCAAATTGCCCATTGAAAAACTCCTGGCCAAGAAAAATTGACCCGCCATCAACGCGAGAGAAACATGGACGTCCTCCGCCCAAAAGCCCTGGAACAGATCTACGCCCACGCCAGCCGCAGCTACCCCGAGGAATGTTGCGGCTTTGTCTTCGCCGACGGCAGCGTGTACCTGGGCAGCAACATCCAGAACGAACTGCACCGCAAAAACCCCGAGATGTACCCGCGCAGCGCGGCCAATGGCTACACCTTCTCGGTGGCCGACACCCTGCTGATGAACAAGGCGTTTCGCAGCGACAACCCGGTGGTGGTGATCTACCACTCCCACCCGGATGTCGGCGCCTATTTCAGCGATGAAGACCAGGACAAGGCCCTGTTCATGGGCGAGCCGATCTACCCCGTCAGTTACTTGGTGGTCGACGTTCGCCAGGGCCAGGCCCTGGGTTCAAAACTGTTTGCCTGGGATGGCGAGCATTTCACCCTTAATCCCTTCAACGACCTGCACACGGAGTTGTCCATGAACGCTGTCTCTTTCCCCGACATTCTGGTTCGCGTGGCCAAGCTGCCGGAATCGACCCTCGAGGGCGCCGGATCGACATTGCGCGAAGTCATTGAAAACCTCTGCAGCAGCCACCCGCAGTTGCGCGCCCATCTGTTTCACGAAAAGAACAACCAGCTCAAGGAACACTTCCTGTTCACCGCCGAGGAAGAGCTGATCGGCGCCGATGACCGGCTGCCGGAAAAAGCCCGCATCGAAGTGCTGCTCGCCACCTCCGGCGGTATGGACGTCGACAGCCTCAGCAACGAGGAAGTGCAACGTTACGTGCGCCATATCACCCTGCCCGGCGTCGGCCGCGAAGGCCAGTTGAACCTCAAGAAAGCCAAGGTCCTGATCATCGGCACCGGCGGCCTGGGCTCGCCCATCAGCCTGTACCTGGCAGCGGCCGGTGTCGGTACCCTGGGGCTGGTGGATTTCGACGTGGTGGAAAGCAGCAACCTGCAACGCCAGATCGTCCACGGCAACAGCACCCTGGGCATGCCCAAGGTCGACTCGGCCAAGCAGCGCTTGCAGGACATCAACCGCCATATCCAGATCAACGCCCACGACACCGCCCTGAACGCCGACAACGCCCTGGAACTGGTGGGCGCCTATGACCTGGTCATCGACGGCACCGACAATTTCGACACCCGCTACCTGGTCAACGACGCCTGCGTGCAACTGGGCAAACCCCTGGTGTACGGCGCCATCTACCGCTTCGACGGGCAGATCAGCGTGCTCAACTACCAAGGCGGGCCGTGCTACCGCTGCCTGTTCCCCAGCGCACCGCCCGCGGAACTGGCGCCCAATTGCAGCGCCGGAGGGGTGATCGGCGTGCTTCCCGGGGTGGTCGGGATGATCCAGGCCACCGAGGCGATCAAACTGTTGATCGGCATTGGCGAGCCCCTGTCCGGCCGCCTGATGCGCTTCGATGCACTGGCGATGAAGTTCAGCGAAATCCGTTTCAAGCGCCGTGCCGACTGCCCGTGCTGCTCCGACCTGCGCCACAGCGAAACCCTGGCGCCAGCCGTCTGTGCGGACGCCGTGCCCAGCCAACCGTCCCTGGCCGAAGAGCGCTATATCAAGCCGCGCGGACTCAAGCAGGTACTCGAACACCCCAGCAGCGCCGACGTGCTGCTGGATGTGCGCGACGCCAGCGAACTGGAGGTGTGCAAATTACCGGGGGTGGTGCATATCCCCCTGGCCGAGCTGGATGGCCAACTCGGGCGCCTCAGCCGCGACAACACCCATTACCTGATCTGCTACGCCGGCACCCGCGCCGAGCAAGCGGCCAGCACCCTGCTGGCGGCGGGTTTCGCCAACACCAAAGTCCTGCAAGGCGGCATGAAACACTGGGTTCGCGACGTCGAACCCGACATGCCGTTGTACTGACCCGGGGGCTGACCGATGCTGCATAACTCTATCCTCGACGCCATCGGCCATACGCCGATCGTCCGCCTGGCGCAGTTTTCCGAAGACCTTGGCATCGAGGTCTACGCCAAGCTCGAATCCCTCAACCCGGGGGGCAGCCACAAGGCGCGCATCGCCCTCGGCATGATCCTCGACGCCGAGCGGCGCGGCGTGCTGATCCGTGACGCCGGGCAAACCATCATCGAACCCAGCGGCGGCAATACCGGTATCGGCCTGGTGATGGCCGGCAACGTGCTGGGCTACAAGGTGGTGCTGGTGATCCCGGACAACTACAGCCCCGAAAAACAGAAGCTGCTGCGCCTGTACGGCGCCAAGGTGGTGCTCTCCGACAGCCGCCTCGGCAACAATTCCCACGGTGAAAAATGCATGGAGTTGCAGCTGGAAAACCCCAGCTACGTGATGCTCAACCAGCAACGCAACGGCGCCAACCCGCAAACTCACCGTGACACCACCGCGCCGGAAATCCTCCGCGCCTTCGGTGATCGCCGTGTTGACTATTTCGTCAGCGGCATCGGCACCGGCGGCCATATCACCGGTATCGGCGAAACCCTCAAGGCCGCCTGGCCAGCCCTGCGCGTGATGGGCGTGGAGCCCGAAGAATGCGACCTGCTGAAGAACCAGCACGCGCCGCACCATATCCAGGGCCTGTCCATCGGCCTGATCCCGAGCATCCTCAACCTGGAGGTGATCGACGGCATGCTCAAGGTCTCGCGCCAGGACTGCATCGACATGATGAAACGCATCATGCGCACCGACGCCATCAGCCTGGGCCTGTCCTCCGCCGCCAACATGGTGGCCATCGCCAGGCTCGCCCCCGAATTGCCGCCCGAAACGGTGGTGTTGACCATGGTCTACGACAATGCCGACAGCTACCTGCCCAGTTTCGAATAACGGGTTTTCCAACCAGCCAGAATGCGGGGGTGCCTCCATGGGCGGCTTTATCGACATGCAACAGTTGCACGATGAGTTGCTCACCCAGCTCATCAAGACCCTCACCCCCATGCAGATGAAACAGCTGGAGCCGCACCTCGCGCCGCTGATCCAGAATGCCGCCCAGGCGGTGGCCGAAGACCTGATCGCCTATGCCTATCGCGATCCGGCATCCCGTGGCCGCGGCGAACTGATCCTGGAGTCCTACGCCTCGTTCAAGGCGGTGCTCTATTACCGGCTTGCGCATCAGGTGTGGAATTTCCCCGACCAGACCAACGGCGTGTTTTCACGCATCGCCCTCAAGCTGAGCAACCAGGGCAAGGTCCTGTCCGGGGCCGAAATCCACCCGGCGGCGCGTATCGGCCGGCGCTTTGTGCTCGACCACGGCTACGGCACGGTAATCGGCGAGACCTGCGAGATCGGCAACGATTGCTACATCCTCTGCGGCGTGACCCTGGGTGCCCGCGGCATCGCCAACAATCCCGATGGCAAGCGCCATCCGCGCCTGGGTAACAACGTCGAGGTCGGTTCCGGCGCCCGCGTGCTGGGCTATGTGCTGATCGGCGACAACGTATTTATCAGCCCCTCCTGTGTGATCACCCAGGACGTACCCGCCGGCACCAAGGTGAAGGTGGTGAACCAGATCCAGCTGCAGAAAAACGATGAATCGGACCACAGCAACTACCTCGGGGCCTTCGCCCTGGATGAGCGCCTGCACGTGGTCGGCGAGGTCAATGCCAGCCACAAGGTCACGGTGCTGGACGCCGACTTTCATCCGTTGCAAGGCCTGATGCTGGAGCCGACGGTGAAGGAACGTCACCACCTGCAATTCAGGCTGCACCGCCTCGAATCCGGCAACTACCTGCCGCGCCTGCCGCTGAACCTGAAAGTCTGCGGGCCGGAATTCGAAATCACCCTGCTCTCCCCCCCTGGCTTGAGCGCGATGGTGCGCCACCTGCTGCAAGCCAGCCCACTGATCGTCGGAGGTTGAACATGTCCGTGCACACCATGGAAACCCTGGCGCTGTTTGACAGCGCGCCCTACCAGAACGCATTCAGCGCCCGGGTGATTGCCGTCAGCGAACACGGCATCGCCCTGGAACACACCCTGTTCTACCCCACCGGTGGTGGCCAACCCGGCGATACCGGCCACCTGACCCTGGCGGACGGTACCCGGGTCGACGTGACCGGCACGGTGCGCGACCCGGTGCTGCGTTCGATCATCTGGCATCAAGTGGAACACTGCCCCGAGCAACTGATCGCCGGGGTACTGGTGGACGCCGGCCTGGATTGGGAACGGCGCTACCAGCACATGAAAATGCACACCTGCCTGCACCTGCTGTGCTCGCTCATCGACGCACCGGTGACCGGTTGCAGCATCAGTGCAGACAAAGGCCGCCTGGATTTCGACCTGCCGGAAATGACCCTCGACAAGGACAGCATCACCCGTGACCTCAATGCGCTGATCGAACAGGCCCACGAGGTGAAGACCCTGTCGATGCCGGCTTCGGAGTACGCCACCCTGCTGCAGATCACCCGCACCCAGGCGGTTGCGCCGCCGGTGATCCAGGGTTCGGTACGGGTGATTGAAATCGGCGGGATCGATATCCAGCCATGCGGCGGTACCCATGTGCTCAACACCGAGGAAATCGGCCGGGTGTTCTGCGAGAAGATCGAGAAGAAGAGCAAGCACAACCGCCGGGTGATCCTGCGGTTTGAGTGAACGCAACAACTGTGGGAGGGGCTTGCCTCTCCCACATTTTTAGTTTTGCGGCGCCTGCTAGATGACGAACAGGTCCACGAAACGATTGACCGGCGTGGCCTCGAGCTTCGCCTGGTCCGTGCACAACGCAAAGATCTCGGCACTGCGCTGGGCGGTAAAGCGCGTGGCCAGGTTGGCTTTGAACTTGTCTTCCAGCAACGCAATGCCCTCCACTCGACGACGGCGATGGCCGATCGGGTATTCCACCGCCACTGGCTCGGTGCTGGAGCCATCCTTGAAGAACACCTGCACGGCATTGGCGATGGAACGCTTGTCGGCTTCCAGGTATTCACGGCTGTAGCGTGGGTCTTCGACGATGACCATCTTGTCGCGCAACTGATCAATGATCGGGTGAGCGGCGTGGAATGCATCCTCGTAGTGCTCGGCCACCAGGTTGCCGAATGCCAGGGGCACGGCGGTCATGTATTGCAGGCAATGGTCACGGTCGGCCGCATTGGCCAGTGGCCCGGCCTTGGAGATGATGCGAATCGCCGACTCATGGGTGGTGATCACGATGCGCTCGATGTCGTGCAGACGATCCTTGACCAACGGATGCAAGGTCACCGCGGCTTCACAGGCGGTCTGCGCGTGGAACTCGGCGGGGAAGCTGATCTTGAACAACACGTTTTCCATCACGTAGGTGCCATACGGCTGGGACAGGCTGAACGCACGCTTGTCCTCGGGCTTGAGCGCCAGGTCGTTGTTGGTGTGGCTGAACAGCACGTCGTAGAAGCCCCATTGCGGCGCGCTCAGCACACCAGGGATGCCCATTTCGCCGCGCAGGGCGATATCCGCCAGGCGCACGCCGCGACTCGACGCATCCCCCGCCGCCCAGGATTTGCGCGAGCCGGCATTCGGCGCATGGCGATAAGTGCGCAAGGCCTGGCCATCGACGAAGGCGTGAGACAGCGCCGACAGCAACTGTTCGCGGTTGGCGCCCATCAGCTTGGCGGTAACCGCCGTGGAGGCGACTTTCACCAACAGCACATGGTCGAGGCCAACGCGGTTGAACGAGTTTTCCAGGGCAATCACACCCTGGATTTCGTGGGCCATGATCATCGCATCCAGCACCGCGCGCACGGTCAGCGGCGCGTCGCCATTGGCCACGCGCTGTTGCGACAGGTGATCCGCCACGGCAAGGATGCCGCCGAGGTTATCCGAGGGATGCCCCCACTCGGCGGCGAGCCAGGTGTCGTTGTAGTCGAGCCAGCGCACGATGCAGCCAATGTCCCAGGCCGCCTTGACCGGGTCCAGGCGAAACGAGGTGCCCGGCACCCGCGCGCCAAACGGCACCACCGTGCCTTCAACCATCGGCCCCAGGTGCTTGGTGCACTCGGGAAAACGCAGGGCCAGCAGGCCGCAACCGAGGGTGTCCATCAGGCAGTTGCGGGCGGTGTCCAAGGCGGCCTGGGACTCGATCCGGTAGTTGAGGACATAGTCTGCGATGTCCTGCAAAACCTGGTCGTAGTCGGGGCGGTTGTTCTGGTCGACGTTAGTGCTCATGGCAGATCTCCAAAGTGAGTTAGGGTTGTTGCATCCTCAGGGTCAGGGTTGATCGTTTCGCAGGTCTGAATGCCTGCTTATGACTGTGGGAGGGGGCTTGCCCCTCCCACAGGGGATTGGTGTTGGACTTTAGAAAGAGTCGCCGGGTACGCGGACGAAACCTTCCATCAACACCCGCGCACTGCGGCTCATGATGGCTTTCTTCACCACCCACTCACCGTCCACCTGGGTGGCTTCAGCCCCCACGCGCAAGGTGCCGGAGGGATGCCCGAAGCGCACGGCATTGCGTTCAATACCGCCCGCAGCGAGGTTGACCAAGGTCCCCGAAATCGCCGCCGCCGTGCCGATCGCCACCGCCGCCGTGCCCATCATCGCGTGGTGCAGCTTGCCCATGGACAGGGCGCGCACCAGCAAATCCACATCGCCGGCCTTGATCGCCTTGCCACTGGACGCCACGTAGTCGGCAGGCTTGGCCACGAACGCCACCTTCGGCGTGTGCTGGCGCTGGGCCGCTTCGTCGAGGTGCTTGATCAGCCCCATGCGCAACGCGCCATAGGCCCGTACGGTCTCGAACATCGCCAAGGCCTTGGGGTCGCCGTTGATCGCGCCTTGCAGCTCGGTGCCGGTGTAACCGAGGTCTTCGGCGTTGATGAAAATCGTCGGGATGCCGGCGTTGATCAGCGTGGCCTTGAAGGTTCCGACACCCGGCACTTCCAGGTCGTCAACCAGGTTGCCGGTGGGGAACATCGAACCGCCGCCGCCCTCTTCTTCCGCCGCCGGGTCCATGAACTCCAGCTGCACTTCGGCCGCCGGGAAGGTCACGCCGTCCAGCTCGAAGTCGCCGGTTTCCTGCACCGCCCCGTCGGTGATCGGCACGTGGGCGATGATGGTCTTGCCGATATTGGCCTGCCAGACCCGCACCACGGCCACGCCGTTATGGGGCACGCGGGCCGCATCGACCAGCCCGGCGCTGATGGCGAACGAACCCACCGCCGCCGACAGGTTGCCGCAGTTGCCACTCCAGTCGACAAAGGGCTTGTCGATGGAGACCTGGCCAAACAGATAGTCCACGTCATGATCGGCGCGGGTGCTTTTGGCGAGGATCACGGTTTTGCTGGTGCTCGATGTGGCGCCGCCCATGCCGTCGATTTGCTTGTCGTAGGGATCGGGGCTGCCGATCACCCGTAGCAGCAAGGCATCCCGCGCCGCTCCCGGCACCTGCGCCGACTCGGGCAGGTCCTGGAGGCGGAAAAATACGCCCTTGCTGGTGCCGCCACGCATATAGGTGGCGGGGATCTTGATTTGCGCTGCGTGTGCCATGGTCATCCTCTTCAGGCGGTGGTCGCCGATTCCAGGAAATCCTGGGCAAAACGTTGCAACACGCCGCCCGCCTCGTAGATCGACACTTCTTCGGCGGTGTCCAGGCGGCACGTCACCGGCACCTCGACACGTTCGCCATCCTTGCGATTGATCACCAGCGTCAGCTGCGCACGCGGGGTGCGTTGGCCGATCACGTCGTAGGTTTCGCTGCCATCAATCTGCAAGGTGTGACGGTCGGTGCCCGGCAGGAACTCCAGGGGCAACACGCCCATGCCCACCAGGTTGGTGCGGTGGATGCGCTCGAAACCTTCGGCGGCAATCGCTTCCACACCCGCCAGGCGCACGCCCTTGGCCGCCCAGTCGCGGGACGAGCCCTGGCCGTAGTCGGCGCCGGCAATGATGATCAGCGGCTGCTTGCGCTCCATGTAGGTCTCGATGGCTTCCCACATGCGCGTGACCTGGCCTTCCGGTTCGATCCGCGCCAGGGAGCCCTGCTTGACCTTGCCGTTCTCCCGCACCATTTCGTTGAACAGTTTCGGGTTGGCGAACGTCGCGCGTTGTGCGGTCAGGTGGTCGCCACGGTGAGTGGCGTAGGAGTTGAAGTCGACTTCCGGCAGGCCCATTTTCGCCAGGTATTCGCCGGCGGCACTGTCGAGCATGATCGCGTTGGACGGCGACAGGTGATCGGTAGTGATGTTGTCCGGCAGCACCGCCAGCGGGCGCATGCCCTTGAGCGGCCGCGCACCGGCCAGCGCGCCTTCCCAGTACGGTGGGCGGCGGATATAGGTGCTCTGCGGGCGCCATTCGTACAACGGCGCGACTTTCGGGCCGGTGTCTTCGTGGATCGCGAACATCGGGATATACACCGCGCGGAACTGCTCCGGCTTGACCGAGGCCTTGACCACCGCGTCGATCTCTTCGTCGCTCGGCCAGATGTCCTGCAGGCGGATTTCCTTGCCGTCGGCGTCGAGGCCGAGCACGTCCTTCTCGATGTCGAAACGGATGGTGCCGGCAATCGCATAGGCCACCACCAGCGGCGGCGAAGCCAGGAACGCCTGCTTGGCGTACGGGTGGATACGCCCGTCGAAGTTACGGTTACCCGAGAGCACGGCGGTGGCGTACAGGTCGCGGTCGATGATCTCTTGCTGGATCACCGGGTCGAGCGCGCCGGACATGCCGTTGCAGGTGGTGCAGGCAAACGCCACCACGCCAAAGCCGAGCTTTTCCAGCTCATGGCCCAGGCCGGCTTCTTCCAGGTACATGGCCACGGTTTTCGAACCCGGTGCCAGGGACGACTTGACCCAAGGTTTGCGCGTCAGCCCAAGCCTGTTGGCGTTGCGCGCCAGCAGCCCGGCGGCGATCACGTTGCGCGGGTTACTGGTGTTGGTGCAACTGGTGATGGCGGCAATGATCACCGCGCCGTCGGGCATTTGCCCCGGCACTTCATCCCACTGGCCGGAGATGCCCTTGGCGGCCAGGTCGCGGGTGGCGACTCGGGCGTGCGGGTTGCTCGGGCCTGCCATGTTGCGCACCACACTGGACAGGTCGAAGGTGAGGCCACGCTCGTATTGCGCGCCTTTGAGATCGTCTGCCCACAGGCCGGTGTGGCGGGCGTATTGCTCGACCAGGGCGACTTGCTCGTCTTCGCGGCCGGTGAGTTTCAGGTAGGCGATGGTCTGCTGGTCGATATAAAACATGGCCGCCGTGGCGCCGTATTCCGGGGCCATGTTGGAGATGGTCGCGCGGTCGCCGAGGGTCAGTTTGGACGCGCCTTCACCGAAGAATTCCAGCCAGGCGCCGACCACTTTCTGTTGGCGCAGGAACTCGGTCAGGGCCAGCACCATATCGGTGGCGGTGATGCCCGGCAGCAACTGGCCGGTCAATTCGACGCCGACGCTTTCCGGCAGGCGCATCCACGACGCGCGGCCGAGCATGACGCTTTCGGCTTCAAGGCCGCCGACGCCAATGGCGATCACGCCCAACGCATCGACGTGGGGGGTATGGCTGTCGGTGCCGACGCAGGTATCCGGGAAGGCCACACCGTCACGCACCTGGACCACCGGGGACATTTTCTCCAGGTTGATCTGGTGCATGATGCCGTTGCCCGGCGGGATCACGTCGACGTTCTTGAAGGCCTTTTTGGTCCACTCGATAAAGTGGAAACGGTCTTCGTTGCGACGGTCTTCGATGGCGCGGTTTTTCTCGAACGCGTCCGGGTCGAAACCACCGGCTTCGACAGCCAGGGAGTGATCGACGATCAACTGGGTGGGGACCACCGGGTTGACCTGGGCCGGGTCGCCGCCTTGCAGGGCGATGGCATCACGCAGGCCGGCGAGGTCGACCAGGGCGGTCTGGCCGAGAATGTCGTGGCACACGACGCGGGCCGGGAACCAGGGGAAGTCGAGGTCGCGTTTGCGTTCGATCAACTGGCTCAGGGATGCGTTGAGGGTGGCCGGGTCGCAGCGGCGCACCAGGTTCTCGGCGAGCACACGAGAGGTGTAGGGCAACGTGGCATAGGCGCCGGGGCTGATTGCATCGACCGCCGCGCGGGCGTCGAAGTAATCCAGGCGGCTGCCGGGGAGTGGTTTGCGAAATTCAGTGTTCATCGTCAGGACTCGGTCACGGTGATTGCAAAAGGAAGACCTGGGCCGATCCGGAATTGAAATGCGATTCAAATGTGGGAGGGGCGGTGCGACGATTCGACTTGCCCCCGATAGCGGTGTGTCATTCAACACCTATGGCAACTGATAAACCGCCATCGGGGGCAAGCCCCCTCCCACACTGGGTCCGGTTTCCACTTCGGGATCGTCGGTGTTCCCATTCAGCGACGTTCGATTGGCACGAACTTGCGCTGTTCGACGCCGGTGTACTCGGCGCTTGGACGGATGATGCGGTTGTTGGCGCGCTGCTCAAATACGTGGGCCGCCCATCCTGTAAGCCGCGAGCAGACGAAGATCGGCGTGAACAGCTTGGTCGGGATGCCCATGAAGTGGTACGCCGAGGCATGGTAGAAATCGGCGTTGGGGAACAGTTTCTTCTGCTCCCACATGGTCTTGTCGATGGCTTCGGAGACCGGGAACAGCACGGTGTCGCCCACTTCGTCAGCGAGTTTTTTCGACCAGCCCTTGATCACTTCATTGCGCGGGTCGTTGTCTTTGTAGATCGCGTGGCCGAAGCCCATGATCTTGTCCTTGCGCGCCAGCATGCCGAGGGTGCCTTCGACCGCTTCGTCTGCCGAACCGAAACGCTCGATCATTTCCATCGCCGCTTCGTTGGCACCGCCGTGCAGCGGGCCGCGCAGGGAGCCGATGGCGGCGGTGACGCAGGAATACAGGTCGGACAATGTCGAGGCACACACCCGCGCGGTAAACGTCGAGGCGTTGAACTCGTGCTCGGCGTAGAGGATCAACGACACGTTCATGACTTTTTCATGCAGTTCGCTCGGCTTCTTGCCATGCAGCAGGTGCAGGAAGTGGCCGCCGATGCTCGGCTCGTCGGTCACGCAGTCGATGCGCTTGCCGTCGTGGCTGAAGCGGTACCAGTAGCACATGATCGCCGGGAACGCGGCGAGCAGGCGGTCGGTCACGTCGCGTTGCACGCTGAAGTCTTTTTCCGGCTCGATATTGCCAAGGAAGGAGCAACCGGTGCGCATCACGTCCATCGGGTGGGCGTCGGCGGGGATGCGTTCGAGCACTTCTTTCAGCGCTTGCGGCAGGTCACGCAGCGTGCTCAGCCTGGCGCTGTAGGCGGCCAGTTCGGCCTGGGTCGGCAGTTCGCCGTACAGCAGCAGATAAGCGACCTCTTCAAACTGTGCATCGGCAGCCAGTTCGCGCACGTCGTAGCCACGATAAGTCAAGCCGGCTCCGGCCTGGCCCACGGTGGACAGTGCGGTCTGCCCGGCGACCTGGCCACGCAGGCCGGCGCCACTCAGTACTTTTGCTTCAGCCATGGTTTTTCTCCAATCTTGTCGTTATTCAGGGAGGCGTGTTCGTCACTTTTTCGCGGCGAACAGCGCGTCAAGCTTCTGCTCGAAGGTGTGGTAGTCGATGCGATCGTAAAGCTCCATGCGGGTTTGCATGGTGTCGATCACGTTCTGTTGAGTGCCGTCGCGACGGATCGCGGTGTAGACGTTCTCGGCAGCCTTGTTCATGGCACGGAAGGCGGACAGCGGGTACAGCACGATGGAAACATCGGCAGATTTCAACTGTTCAGTGGTGTACAGCGGCGTGGCGCCGAACTCGGTGATGTTGGCCAGGATCGGCGCCTTCACACGGGCGGCGAACAGTTTGTACATCTCAAGCTCGGTAATGGCTTCCGGGAACACCATGTCGGCGCCGGCTTCGATGCAGGCGGCGGCACGCTCCAGGGCGGACTCCAGGCCTTCCACGGCCAGGGCATCGGTGCGCGCCATGATCACGAAGCTGTCATCGGTGCGCGCGTCCACGGCGGCCTTGATGCGGTCGACCATTTCCTGCTGGGACACGATCTCTTTGTTCGGACGATGGCCGCAGCGCTTGGCGCCGACCTGGTCCTCGATATGAATCGCGGCCGCGCCGAACTTGATCATCGATTTGACCGTGCGCGCGACGTTGAACGCCGAGGAGCCGAAGCCGGTGTCCACGTCCACCAGCAGCGGCAGGTCGCAGACGTCGGTGATACGGCGCACGTCGGTGAGTACGTCATCCAGGCCGGTGATGCCCAGGTCCGGCACGCCGAGGGAACCGGCCGCCACGCCGCCGCCCGACAGGTAGATCGCCTTGAAGCCGGCGCGCTTGGCCAGCAGCGCATGGTTGGCGTTGATCGCACCGACCACCTGCAAGGGATGCTCGCTGGCGACCGCGTCACGGAAACGCTGGCCGGGTGTGCTTTTATTGTTCGAACTCATGACTCACCTCTATCAGGGGCGCCGCCTGGGAAATGACGGGCAATATTGCGTTTGGAAGCACCGATATGCCGGCGCATCAACAACTCGGCCAGTTCACCGTCGCGATCGGCAATCGCATCAAGAATGCGGTGATGCTCGGCAAAGGCCTGGCGTGGACGATTGGGGGTGGCGGAGAACTGGATGCGGTACATGCGCACCAACTGGTACAGCTCGCCGCAGAGCATCTGGGTGAGGGTGCGGTTGCCCGCACCTTGAATGATCCGGTAATGAAAATCGAAGTCGCCTTCCTGCTGGTAATAGCCGACACCCGCCTGGAACGCGGCGTCGCGCTCGTGGGTGTGCAGCACCTGACGCAGCTCTTCGATCTCCGCGTCGGTCATGCGCTCGGCGGCCAGGCGACAGGCCATGCCTTCCAGGGACTCGCGGATTTCATACAGTTCAACCAGCTCGGCGTGGCTCAAGGACACGACCCGGGCGCCCACATGGGGCACGCGCACCAGCAGGCGCTGGCCTTCCAGGCGGTGGATCGCCTCGCGCAGCGGGCCACGGCTGATGCCGTAGGTGCGGGCCAGTTCCGGCTCGGAAATCTTGCTGCCGGGCGCGATCTCACCCTTGACGATGGCGGCCTGGATGCGTCGGAAGACGTTCTCGGACATCGTTTGGGATTCGTCCGACGCCATTATCGGAGCTTCTGATTGACCCAGCATATTGTCGACACCTTTGAAAGCAATGCGGCAAAAACTAGCCAATAAACCGCGACCAGTCAAAGAATAAATCGATATTGTCGACAATCGTCTAATAATCACGGCTGTATCCCCTCAGGGCATGGCCGGCTGCCAGCGCTGGCGCCAGAAAAGCATCATGTTAGAATGCCCGCCGCATTTGCCTGACATCACTTGATGAAACGGCGCACGAAGGGAGCTTGCGCAGCAATGCCAGTCGCCTTGAATTGAACATCGCACTGCACCGCCTCAGGATCTATGAGACTCAAGCCCTTCCCCCTGTTGTTTTGCCTATTGTCCATACCGAGCCTTGGCGCTGCCGCCGAGAAGACGGTGTATGGCCTCAATGAATACGCGCAATTGGCCGGCATCGACCTGGAAGTAGCCGCCAAGCTCGACACCGGCGCCAAGACCGCCTCCCTCAGCGCCCGTGACATCAAGCGTTTCAAGCGCAACGGCGAATCCTGGGTGCGCTTCTACCTGGCCATCGACACCGCCCATTCCCATCCCATCGAACGCCCCCTGGCCCGCGTCAGCAAGATCAAGCGTCGCGCCGGCGACTACGACCCCGATGAGGACAAGAACTACACCGCCCGTCCTGTGATTGCCCTGGATATCTGCATGGGCACCGCTTTACGCAGCATCGAAGTGAACTTGACTGACCGCAGCGCTTTCCAATACCCGCTGCTGATCGGCTCCGAAGCGCTCAAACGCTTTGATGCGCTGGTCGACCCCAGTCTTAAATACGCAGCAGGCAAACCTGCCTGCGCCGCCGACGCTCATACCGCCGAGTAAACCGAATGCGCGCTCTAACCCTGCACCTGAGAATCCTGATCGCCATCCTGGTGGTGTTGGGTATTTCGGTCACCGCCTACCAGATCTTCGTGCTGGGCATTCCCGTCACCGAGGACGCCACCGACGACCTGTGGAACATCGACGCCAAGGTCGAGTTCGTCGCCAACCCCAAGGACCCGGTGAAGATCCAGATGTTCGTGCCGCCCTTGAGCCGCGACTTCGTCAGCCTTAATGAGAGCTTTATCTCGAATAACTACGGGGTGAGCGTCAACCGCATCGACGGCAACCGCAAGGTCACCTGGTCGGCACGCCGCGCCAAGGGCAACCAGACCCTGTATTACCGCCTGGTGCTGACCAAGCGCTACAGCGGCGAAAAAACCAAGATCAAGGGCCCGACCTTCCGCGACAGCATTGCCGTGGAAGGCCCGGAAAAAATCGCCGCCGAAGCCCTGCTGGCGCCGATCCGCCAGCATTCGGCCGACGTCGAGACCTTTATCACCGAGGCCATCAAGCGCACCAACAACCTCAACGACGACAACGTGAAGCTGTTGCTGGCCGGCGACCCGTCGACGCCGCACAAGGCCAAGATCGTCGAGCTGCTGCTGTCCATCGCCCACGTGCCGGTGGAAAAGGTCCACACCATCCGCCTGGTGGCCGACCAGCCGCAAACCCCGGAACTGTGGCTGCGCAGCTTCAATGGCAACGACTGGCTGTACTTCAACCCGGAAACCGGCGAACAGGGCCTGCCCGCCGACCGCCTGCTGTGGTGGACCGGCGATGAAAACCTGATCACCGTCGATGGCGGCAAGAAAGCCATGGTCACCTTCAGCCTCAATAACAGCGAAATGAACGCCATTCGCCTGGCCAAGCTGACCGACGAGAACACCGACGCCAACTTCCTCGAATACTCGCTGTACGGCCTGCCGCTGCAAACCCAGCAGACCTTCATGATCATGGTGATGATCCCGATTGGGGTGCTGGTGATCCTGATCCTGCGCAACCTGATCGGCCTGCAGACCCTCGGCACCTTTACCCCGGTACTGATTGCCCTGGCGTTCCGCGAGACGCAGCTGGGCTTCGGGATTGTGCTGTTCACGATTATCACCGCGCTCGGCCTGTCCCTCAGGTCGTACCTGGAACACCTGAAGCTGCAGATGCTGCCCAGGTTGTCGGTGGTGCTGACCTTCGTGGTGGTGCTGATCGCCGCCATCAGCCTGTTCAGCCACAAGCTGGGGCTGGAGCGCGGGCTGTCGGTGGCGCTGTTCCCGATGGTGATCCTGACCATGACCATCGAACGCCTGTCGATCACCTGGGAAGAGCGCGGCGCCAGCCATGCCATGAAAGTCGCGATTGGTACGCTGTTCGCCGCGTCCCTGGCGCACATCATCATGAGCGTGCCGGAGCTGATCTACTTCGTATTCACCTTCCCGGCGATCCTGCTGATCCTGGTGGGCTTCATGCTGGCAATGGGCCGCTATCGTGGCTACCGCCTGACCGAGCTGGTGCGATTCAAGGCCTTCCTCAAGGCTGACTCGTAATGTTCGGCTTCTGGAAGACCTGGAAGGCCCTGGAAGCGCGGGGGATCATGGGCATCAACCGGCGCAATGCCGACTACGTGCTCAAGTACAACAAGCGCAGCCTGTATCCGATCGTGGATGACAAGATCATCACCAAGGAGCGGGCCATCGCCGCCGGCATCCATGTGCCGGAAATGTACGGGGTGATCTCCACCGAGAAGGAAATCGACAAGCTCGACGAGATCATCGGTGGGCGCAGCGACTTCGTGATCAAGCCGGCCCAGGGCGCCGGCGGCGACGGCATCCTGGTGGTGGCGGACCGTTTCGAGGGGCGCTATCGCACGGTGTCGGGCAAGATCATCAGCCATGAAGAGATCGAGCACCAGATTTCCAGCATCCTCACCGGCCTGTACTCCCTGGGGGGCCACCGCGACCGTGCGCTGATCGAGTACCGCGTGGTGCCTGACCAGATCTTCAAGAGCATCAGCTACGAAGGCGTACCGGATATCCGCATCATCGTGCTGATGGGCTACCCGGTGATGGCGATGCTGCGCTTGCCGACCCGCCAGTCGGGCGGCAAGGCCAACCTGCACCAGGGCGCGATTGGCGTGGGCGTCGACCTCGCCACCGGCCTGACCCTGCGCGGTACCTGGCTGAACAACATCATCACCAAGCACCCCGACACCACCAACGCGGTGGATGGCGTGCAACTGCCCAACTGGGACGGGTTCATGAAGCTCGCGGCCGGCTGCTACGAGCTGTGCGGGCTGGGGTATATCGGCGTGGACATGGTGCTCGACCAGGAAAAGGGCCCGCTGATCCTGGAGCTGAATGCGCGGCCGGGGCTGAATATCCAGATCGCCAACGACTGCGGCCTGACCTTGCGCACCCATGCGGTGGAGGCGCGACTGGAAGAACTGAAAGCCGCCGGCGTGACGGAAACTCCGGAAGAGCGGGTGAAGTTCGTGCAGGAGATGTTCGGGCATATTCCCCCCGTGGAAGGCTGATCCGGTCTTCGAACTGTCTATCCCCGACATCCCCCCTAGGAGCAAATCCTACGGGGGACTACAATCCCTCTCCCCCCGCGCCATTGGCTGATCCAACCCCGCATGTCGACCTGCTCCGTACACCCATTGCCCTACCGGGCCAACCCCGCCGAGTATTTTGCGGCGATTCGCCACGCTCCCGGCGCGGTCCTGCTCGACAGCGGCCGCCCGGCGGCCGAGCGTGGGCGTTACGATCTGCTCAGCGCCTGGCCCGACGCAACCTTGACGGTAGCGCCTGACGAAAGCGGCGCTGCTTTCCTGCAACGCTTGCGGGAAAACCTGACGCGACTGGGTGAAGCCACAATTCCTGCCGGTTTGCAGTTGCCGTTCGCCGGTGGCTTGATCGGCTACCTGAGCTACGACTTCGGTCGGCACCTGGAGCCCATGCCGCACCTGGCGGTGGATGACCTGCACCTGCCGGACGCGCGCTTCGGGCTGTACGCCTGGGCACTGATCAGTGACCACCAGGCCCGGAGCAGCCAACTGGTGTTTCACCCCTCGCTGGCAGACAGCGAACGGCAACGGCTGATCGCGTTGTTCAGCCATGGGGCGGTCGACACCTCTGCGACGTTCAAACTCCAGGGCCCGATGGCCCCCGACCTCAGTGCCGAGGCCTACCGCCTGGCCATCGTGCGGATCCAGGATTACATCCAGGCGGGCGACTGCTACCAGGTCAACTTCGCCCAGCGTTTCCGCGCGCCGTGCCTGGGTGATCCCTGGGCCGCCTACTGCGCGTTGCGCGAAGCCTGCCCGACGCCGTTTTCCGGGTTCCAGCGCCTGCCGGACGACGGCGCAGTGCTGAGCCTGTCGCCGGAGCGTTTCGTGCGCATCAGCGAGCGCCACGTCGAGACCCGCCCGATCAAAGGCACCCGCCCCCGCGGCCTTACGCCGGAAGAAGACGCGGCGAATGCCGACGAACTGCTGGCCAGCCCCAAGGACCGCGCCGAGAACCTGATGATCGTCGACCTGCTGCGCAACGACCTCGGCCGCACGTGCCGCACCGGCTCGGTCAATGTGCCGGAATTGTTCAGTCTGGAAAGCTACCCCAATGTGCACCACCTGGTCAGCAGCGTGACCGGCACGTTGGCCGACGACAAAGATGCCCTCGACCTGATCGCCGGCAGCTTCCCCGGCGGCTCGATCACCGGCGCGCCGAAGATTCGCGCGATGCAGATCATCGACGAACTGGAGCCCACACGCCGTGGGCTGTACTGCGGTTCGCTGGTGTACCTGGATGTGCGCGGCGAGATGGACAGCTCCATCGCCATCCGCAGTTTGCTGGTCAAGGATGGCCATGTGTACTGCTGGGGCGGCGGCGGGATTGTCGCGGATTCGCAGTGGGAGGCGGAGTACCAGGAATCGCTGACGAAGGTGCGGGTGTTGTTACAAACGCTGGAAAGCCTGTAGCGCACAGTGCCTTCCTGGCTCTCAGACGCAGCGCCGGGCAGTAGAAAAAACCTGAATCAGAACCGCAGTAGACGTAGTTGAACGTCGGAAGATAGCGTCCGGCTTCAACCGTCCACCCGCCGTCTGTGAAGGATCACATGAAGCGACTGCCTACCCGTCAGGAAATATTTCCGAGATTGCGCCCCCTCTCAACCGCGCCTATCATCTCCCAAATTGGGAGGTTGCAGCGATGCGGATAATCGCCCTATCGACCTTACGAATATTCTGGGAAAGCCAACCCGCCTATATCGATGCAAAGGCACCGCTTATTGAACTGTATCGCCATATGGAAAAGGCCATTTACCCGACGCCACAAGCACTCAAGGCAGCGCTCAGGACCGCGAGCATTCTCAAAGGTGGCAGGGTTGTATTCAACGTGGGCGGCAACAAATATCGAGTGATCATGGCGATCGATTACCAGCGACAGCTTGGGTTCATACGGTTCGTAGGGACTCATGCGCAGTACGACCAGATCAACGCGGAGACCGTGTAATGAACATCAAACCCATACACTCCCAGGAAGACCTCACTGCAGCACTCGCGCGGGTGCAGCAGCTCTGGGGAGCGGACATCGGCTCGACTGAAGGCGATGAGCTGGAAATTCTTGCAGTACTCATTGATAAGTACGAAGCCGAACATTACCCAATGCCACCCTCGGATCCGGTGGAAGCCATTAAATTTCGCATGGAGCAACTGGGCATGACTGCCCGCGACCTGGAGCCATTTATCGGCACCAGCGGACGGGTGTCAGAGGTGTTGAACCACAAGCGCAAGCTGAGCCTGTCGATGATCAAGCGGCTGCATGAAGGCTTGAGTATTCCTTATGAGCGGTTGCTTGCAGAGGGCTGACAGGAACATAGGCAGTGGCTTTACCCGCCCCATCAGCCCGGCCGAAAAAATTAAAGGCTCAACGGCCGATTCGAAGCCTTGATGAATTCCTTCTTCAAATCTTCAAACGTATGCACCGCCGGGAATTGCGGGAACTCGCGGATCACGTTCTCCGGCGCATGGAACAGAATCCCACGGTCGGCCTCGCCCAACATGGTGGTGTCGTTGTAGGAGTCGCCCGCGGCGATCACGCGGTAGTAGAGGGTCTTGAACGCCAATACCGACTGGCGCTTGGGGTCTTTCTGGCGCAGTTGGTAGCTGACCACGCGGTCGTTTTCGTCGGTGATGAGACGGTGGCACAACAAGGTCGGGAAGCCCAGCTGGCGCATCAGCGGCTGGGAGAATTCGTAGAAGGTGTCGGACAGGATCACCACTTGGAAGCGCTCGCGCAGCCAGTTGACGAACTCGATGGCACCGTCCAGCGGCTTGAGGGTGGCGATCACTTCCTGGATGTCGGCGAGCTTGAGCCCGTGTTCGTCGAGGATGCGCAGGCGCTGCTTCATCAGCACGTCGTAGTCGGGAATGTCCCGGGTGGTGGCCCGCAGGGATTCAATGCCGGTTTTTTCGGCGAAGGCGATCCAGATTTCCGGCACCAGCACCCCTTCCAGGTCGAGACAGGCAATTTCCACAAGACACTCCCATTAGATGTTGTTAGTTGAGCGAGCAAAAGGACTGCCGAACTCTAGCGATTCAAGCCCGCCGCCGCAACGCAGGGCGGATTTTGATACCATCGCTCCCCTATAGAGCGCTCAGCGCCATTGACCTGTAGGAACCGTCCTGATGAACCAAGCCTTCGACGTCGTTGAACTCGCCACGACTTATGCCAACAAGTCTGCCCAGGACATTCTCAAGCTGGCGTTCAGCCAGTTCGGTGATGACCTGTGGATTTCCTTCAGCGGCGCCGAGGATGTGGTGCTGGTGGACATGGCATGGAAGCTGAACAAGAACGTCAAGGTGTTCAGCCTCGACACCGGTCGCCTGCACCCGGAGACCTACCGGTTTATCGAACAGGTGCGCGACTTCTACAAGATCGACATTGAACTGATCTCGCCGGACCAGAGCAAGCTGGAACCCTTCGTCAAGGAGAAAGGCCTGTTCAGCTTCTACAAGGACGGCCATGGTGAATGCTGCGGCGTGCGCAAGATCGAGCCGCTGCGCCGCAAGCTTTCCGGCGTCAGCGCCTGGGCCACCGGCCAACGCCGCGACCAGAGCCCAGGTACCCGCAGCCAGGTGGCGGCGCTGGAAATCGACACGGCCTTCTCCACCCCGGAACGTACCCTGTACAAGTTCAACCCGCTGGCGCAGATGACCAGCGAGGAGATCTGGGGTTACATCCGCATGCTGGAGCTGCCATACAACAGCCTGCATGAGCGCGGCTTTATCAGCATCGGCTGTGAGCCGTGCACCCGGCCTGTGCTGCCGAACCAGCACGAGCGCGAAGGTCGTTGGTGGTGGGAGGAAGCCACGCAGAAGGAATGCGGGCTGCATGCCGGGAATATCATCAGCAAGGCTTGAAGTTGATGCTGTAAAAAATGTGGGAGGGGGCTTGCCCCCGATAGCGGTGGGTCAGCCAGTTCAATAGTTGCTGACACACTGCAATCGGGGGCAAGCCCCCTCCCACATTTTGTCTTGTGCTGAATGTTAGAGATGTACACATAGATGTAACCATCGGTGCCATTTATGTGTGCAATTTCTCTTCAGCCGCACCATAACGTAACACCTCTCCCCTCCCCTCGATTGGCCTGGCGAATCACAGGCTGACAGCGAAAAAATAAATAGCTGTTCAATCGGTCAATTTATATTTCTTCAAATTCAGCCAGTTATTTAACCAACCTATAAAAACGAAATTACCCAGGACTTTCATAGATCCAAAGCTGGCACGCATGTGGCTTAAGGTGAAATACGCTTTGTATACAATAAATACAAAACCTACATACACTTTGCCATCTGCAGCGCCCCGGCAGATGTGCTGGAGCCTGCCGGAATGCGTACAAGCCTCTCGAATAACATCGCACTGGATCTGCCCTCCTCCGCCCTGAACCCGGACGCCACAAGCCCCGGCCCCCTGGTGCTCAGCCCGCGCCTGCACAACAAGGACCTGGCGCCCACCAAGGTCGAAGGCCGACGTTGGGGGCGCTACAGCATCTTCGCGCTGTGGACCAATGACGTGCACAACATCGCCAACTATTCGTTCGCCATCGGCCTCTATGCGCTGGGCCTGGGCGGCTGGCAGATCCTATTGTCCCTGGGCATCGGCGCGGCGCTGGTGTACTTCTTCATGAACCTGTCGGGGTATATGGGCCAGAAGACCGGCGTGCCGTTTCCGGTGATCAGCCGCATCAGCTTCGGCATTCACGGCGCGCAGATACCGGCGTTGATCCGCGCCGTAATCGCGATTGCCTGGTTCGGTATCCAGACGTACCTGGCGTCGGTAGTTTTCCGCGTACTGCTGACGGCGATTCATCCGGGCTTTGCCGACTATGACCACAACTCGATCCTGGGATTATCGACCCTGGGTTGGGCCTGTTTCGTGGCGATCTGGTTCGTGCAACTGGTGATCCTGGCCTATGGCATGGAGATGGTGCGCCGCTATGAAGGCTTTGCCGGACCGGTCATTCTGCTGACGGTGGCGGCGCTGGCCGGTTGGATGTACTTCCAGGCCGGCGGCAACATTGCCTGGTCGATCCGCGAACCGCTGAGCGGCGGCGAGATGTGGCGCAATATCTTTGCCGGTGGCGCGTTGTGGCTGGCGATCTATGGCACGCTGATCCTCAACTTCTGCGACTTCGCGCGCTCTTCGCCGTGCCGCAAGACCATCCTCGTCGGCAACTTCTGGGGCCTGCCGGTGAATATCCTGGTGTTCGCCGCCATCACCGTGCTGCTGTGCGGCGGGCAATTCCAGCTCAATGGCCGGGTGATCGAAAGCCCGACTGAAATCATTGCAGCCATCCCCAATACCTTCTTTCTCGTGCTGGGCTGCCTGGCGTTCCTGATCGTCACCGTGGCGGTGAACATCATGGCCAACTTCGTCGCGCCGGCCTTTGTGCTGAGCAACCTGGCGCCCAAGTACCTGAACTTCCGCCGCGCCGGCTTGATCAGCGCCACCGTGGCCGTACTGATCCTGCCATGGAACCTCTACAACAGCCCGTTGGTGATCGTGTATTTCCTCTCCGGCCTGGGCGCGCTGCTGGGGCCGCTGTACGGGGTGATCATGGTCGATTACTGGCTGATTCGTAAAAGCCAGGTGGACGTGCCGCAGCTGTATAGCGAAAACCCGAATGGCGTTTATTACTACAGCCGTGGGGTGAATATGCGTGCCGTGGCGGCGTTTATTCCTGCAGCCGTGATCGCCATCCTGCTGGCGCTGTTGCCCGGATTTGCCAGCGTCTCACCGTTTTCCTGGTTGTTTGGCGCCGGTATTGCAGGGTTGCTGTACCTGCTGATCGCCAAGCGCCAGCCGTTCTACGCCGATGTCAGCGGCGAAAGCATTGCCGTCGATAACGTCAGTCACTGAGTAAGGACATTCCATGCGTATCCTTGTGGTCAACGTCAACACCACCGAATCCATCACTGAAACCATCGCTCAGCAGGCGCGGTCCGTGGCCTCGCCGGGCACCGAGATTGTCGGGCTCACGCCCTACTTCGGCGCGGAGTCGGTGGAGGGCAACTTTGAAAGCTACCTGGCCGCCATCGCCGTGATGGACCGGGTGATGGCCTACGACCAACCGTTCGATGCGGTGATCCAGGCCGGCTACGGCGAGCACGGCCGGGAAGGCTTGCAGGAATTGCTGAATGTGCCGGTGGTGGACATCACCGAAGCAGCAGCCAGCACCGCAATGTTCCTGGGCCACGCCTACTCCGTGGTGACCACCCTGGACCGCACCGTGCCGCTGATCGAAGACCGCCTGAAACTCGCCGGCCTGTACCAGCGCTGCGCCTCGGTGCGCGCCAGCGGCATGGCAGTGCTGGAACTGGAAGAAGACCCGCTGGCCGCCATGGAAGCCATCGTGCGCCAGGCGGAACTGGCCATCCGCGAGGACAAGGCCGAAGTGATCTGCCTGGGTTGCGGCGGCATGGCCGGGCTGGATGAGCAGATTCGCCAGCGCACCGGGGTGCCGGTGGTGGATGGGGTGACGGCGGCGGTGACCATTGCCGAATCCCTGGTGCGGCTGGGGTTGTCGACGTCGAAGATCCGCACTTACGCGACGCCACGCCCGAAGCAGGTGATTGGCTGGCCGACTCGGTTCGGCCGCTGACCGGCACCTGCTTTCAGATTGCGCTGAACCTCTGGCCCAGCTTCTTCTCGGCAAACTGCTCGATGATGAAATCCACAAACGCCCGGGTCTTGCCGGGCAGCAGTTTGTGCTCGGCGTAGTAGATGGAAATATTGCCGTCGTCGACACACCAGCCGGGCAACACGCGCGCCACCGCGCCACTGTCGAGGAACGGCACGGCCATGGGCATGCTCACCAGCGCAATCCCCAGGCCCTGGGCGCTGGCACAGCAGGCGGCTTCGGAGTCGCTCATGGTCATGCCGGGCTTGAGCACCAGCGGGCGGTGTTCACGTTCGACACTGGTCAACTGCCAGGAGCGGATACGCCCGGTTTGCGGCGAGCGGATCAGAATGCCCTTGCAGCGCGACAAGTCTTCGGGCTCGCGCACCGGCGGGCGCTGCGCCAGGTAACCCGGCGAGGCCACCAGCACCCGATGCGCCGGCGCCAGCTTGCGCGCCACCACCCCTTGGGGCAGCTCAAAACCGCCACCTATAGCGGCATCGAAGCCCTGGCCGATCAGGTCCACCTGGCGGTTATCGAAATGCCAGTCCGGGCTGATATCCGGAAAGCGCGCCATGAACGCCCCCAGCAACGGCACCACATAGCGATTGCCAAACACCGTGCCCATGCTGACCTTGAGCGTGCCCACCGGCCGGCCTTCGGCGCTGGCCAGGTTAGCCACGGCATTCTGGATGGTGGTGAGGCTGCCACTGACTTCGGCCAGGAACAACTTGCCGGCTTCGGTCAGGGCCAGACGCCGGGTGCTGCGCTGGAACAGCCGCACGCCGAGGCGCACCTCCAGCTTGGCGACGCTTTTGCCGACCGCCGCCGGGGTCAGGCTCAGGTGCCGGGCGGCCTCGGCAAAGCTGCCACCTTCAGCGCTGCGCACGAAGCATTCGATACTGCCAAAGCTTTCCATGTCGCCCCACTCTAAACTTTTGGTTTACACAGACTATAGCAATCACGGTCTACCGGCAGCGGCGAGCGAGGTCGATACTCGGCTCCAACAACAGGGCATTGCGCCTTGAATGACCAGGAGATCGACATGACCACACACAACCTCAGCGGCAAAGTCGCCTTGATCCAAGGCGGTTCCCGCGGCATCGGCGCCGCCATCGTCAAGCGCCTGGCCGCCCAGGGTGCAGCCGTTGCCTTTACCTACGTCAGCTCGGCCGCCAAGGCTGAAGCCCTGCAGCACAGCGTGATCAGCGAAGGCGGCAAAGCCCTGGCGATTCACGCCGACAGCGCCGATGCCACTGCGATCCGCAACGCGGTCAACGCCACCGTGGAAGCCTTTGGCCGCCTGGACATCCTGGTGAATAACGCCGGCGTGCTGGCCATCGCACCGCTGGAAGACTTCAAGCTGGAAGACTTCGACCAGACCCTGGCGATCAACGTACGCAGCGTGTTTATCGCCACCCAGGAAGCCGCCAGGCATATGGGTGAAGGTGGCCGGGTGATCAACATCGGCAGCACCAATGCCGAACGCATGCCGTTTGGCGGTGGTGGCCCGTACGCAATGAGCAAGGCGGCGCTGGTCGGTTTGACCAAGGGCCTGGCGCGGGATCTTGGGCCGCGTGGCATCACGATCAATAACGTGCAGCCTGGGCCGGTGGACACCGATATGAACCCGGCAAACAGTGATTTTGCCGAGAGCCTGATCGGGTTGATGGCGGTGGGACGTTACGGGCATGTGGAAGAGATTGCCAGTTTTGTGGCGTATCTGGCCGGGCCGGAAGCGGGGTATATCACCGGTGCCAGCCTGACTATCGATGGTGGGTTCAGCGCATAACCCAATGTGGGAGCGGCTTGCCCCCTCCCACAGGTTGACCTTGTTGGTTCAGGAGATGGGCGGCAGGCCATAGGCCGCCAGGTCGAAATCCGCAAGCTTGCGGATGATCTGGTCGGCATGCTGGTACTTGCTGTCGGCCATGGCCTCATCGGGCACGGCGATGGCGGTCATATGGGCGGCCTTCGCCGCCGTCACACCAAACGGCGAGTCTTCGAACACCAGGCAATCCTCGGGCGCAACGCCCAGGCGGCGAGCAGCAGTAAGGAAGATGTCCGGCGCAGGCTTGGCGGCGCCGACTTCCGGGTCGTCAGCGGTGACGATGGTGTCGAACAAACCAAACCACTCGCGGTGCAGGGTAGTCTTGTGGCCAAACGAATTGCGCGACGAACTGGTGCCCACGCCAATCGGTATGTTGTGCGCCTTCAAGTGCCGCACCAGCGCCTCCGCGCCGGGCATGCCCAAGGCCTTGGGAAAGCGCTCGCTCATCAGCGGCTCGCGAATTTCGAGGAATTCAGCCGGGGTAATCGGCAGGTCCAGCGCCTTGACCACATAGTCGGCCAAATCCTGGGCGCCGCGCCCGATGATGTGCTGCTTGATGCCCCAGTCGTAGGTTCGTCCGTAGCGTTCAGCGATGATCTGCGTGACTTCGGTGTAGATGCCTTCCGTATCCAGCAATAACCCGTCCATATCGAAAATCACGGCCTTGATCGGACCGACTGCGGTACGCGGTGCATTCATCACTACAAACCCTGGAGGAAGGACTAAATGGATTCAGCACAATAACGGCCTGGGTTGCCTGCAAGCAACCTTCGCGGCCAGGTATTGAGTCGGCACACGCCTGCAATCTGTGTGCGATCAGTGATTCATACCGCGCAACAGTTTTACCCGCTCGCGTGCCATGCGGCCGTCTAGGGTTTGTAGGAACAGAGCGTTCGGCCGATAGCTCTCCTCTGAAAAATACCCCTTGCAAACCTTATAAAAGACTTATTAACTTCTGATGAACTCAATCCACTGGACCCGAAAAGCCGTCAAGCAATTGCTTCGATTGCATTCGTATCATCAGCAACAAGTGCGTGATGCCGTCTTCGTACTTGAACGCATGCCCGACGCAGTCAACGTCAAGGCGTTGGTCAACCACCCCTGCGGTTACCGATTAAGGGTCGGGAGTTACCGAGTCCTTTTCGACTGGGACGGCAATATCCAGGTAGTCAGCATTCAAGAGGTCAAGAAACGTGACGAGCGAACCTACTGCCATACAGATCATCCACAATACGGAGGGCAAGCCAGCGTTCGTGGTGATCCCTTATGAACACTATCTGGCCCGGCAGAACGATCCAAACCTCATCCCCCACGCGGTCGTCAGCCGCCTGGTAGATGGAGCCACTCCGATCCGAGCCTGGCGCGAACACCTGAACCTGACCCAGGAAGAAGTCGCCCTACGCCTGGGGATTTCCCAATCCGCATTTGCCCAGCAAGAGGCGGTGAACAAACCTCGCCGGACGACGCGGGAAAAGATTGCCAAGGCATTTGGCATTAACGCCGCTCAGCTCGAGCTATAAGGTCAACCGGGACAGTCCGCGCCTTCCAGCCACTTAAAAGCGAAACCCTATGCTCTATCGTCTAGCCGCAGACAGCCTCGTGCTGTTCCACCTGTGTTTCATCCTGTTCGTACTGTTTGGTGGGCTGCTGGCCCTGAAATGGCGCCCGGTTATCTGGCTGCACCTGCCCGCCGCTGCGTGGGGCGTGGCGGTCGAAGTGTTCCACCTGCCCTGCCCGCTGACCCGCTGGGAAAACCTGTTTCGCCACCTCGCCGGGCAGGACGGTTATGGCGGTGGGTTTATCGAGCATTACATCCTCACGCTGATCTACCCGGCCGGGCTGACGCCACAGATCCAACTGGGCCTGGGCGGGTTGGTGCTGGCGATCAATATTGCGGTGTATGTGCGCTTGATCAGGCGTTACGTACAGGCTTGAGACAGCTTCTCTGGTGAAGAATCAGACTCCCTCTCAGTCCCTTCACCGGCGCGCCCCCATGTCCGAAGCCTTCGAAGTCCCCAGCCCCCACGAAAAACACCTCGAACACACCACCGAACATGCCCACGCCCGTGGTGACAGTTTCGCCAGCCGCATCGCCGTCATGACCGCGCTGATGGCCACCCTCGGCGCCATGCTCAGCTACCAGGCCGGCTCCACCGAGAGTGAGGCGGCGATGGACAAGAACAACGCGGCCATCATCAAGACCGACGCCGCCAACCAATGGAACTACTACCAGGCCAAGTCCAGCCGACAGAACCTGGCGGAACTCGCGACCCATATTCCCGGTGTGGATGCCGCCCATTACAAGGATGAGATCGAGCGCTACAAAAGCCAGAAGGAAGAGGTACGCAAGCAAGCGGAAAAACTGGAAGCGACCTCAAAGGAATGGGATGAAAAATCCGAGCAGGCCCTGCACCAGCATCATCGCTGGGCCCAGGCGATGACCGCGATTCAGATCGCGATTTCGCTGGCGGCGATTACGTTGTTGACGAGAAGGGAATGGTTGAAGCGCATGTCCTATGCGGCGGCGGGTGTGGCGGTGGTGCTAGGTAGCCTGGCCTGGCTGCATATCTAGCAATTTTACTTGGGCGCGTTGCACTCATCGCTATATAGTAAATGGCATAACGCTACCCAAGGAGAGACCGGTGTCCGCACAACCCAAAGAAGCCGTGGGCGCCGCCTACAGCATTGAATCCATGCGCTATGCCCAGGCCATGACCTGGCAAGCCATCGACCACCTCGCCCAGCGCATCCGCCCCGGCATGCTGGAATCCGAAGCACGCGAATTGGGCAAGCACGTGCTTGCCGAACTCGACATGCAACGCATCTGGCACCCGCTGCTGGTGCGCTTCGGCGCCAACACCCTGAAGACCTTCAAACAACGCTCCGATGGCGACCCGGTGCTGGGCGACAACGACATTTTCTTCATCGACATGGGCGCCGTGTGGCAAGGCCACGAAGGTGACGCCGGCGCGACCTTCGCCACCGGCAACGACGCGGACATGATCGCCTGCGCCAACGCCGCCAAGGAACTGTTCGACCGCGTGCAAGCGCGCTGGATAGACGACCGGGGCGCCGGCCTGGAGCTTTACCGCTACGCCGAAGAACAAGCCCAGGCCATGGGCTGGCAACTGAACCTGGACATCAAGGGCCATCGCGTCAGCGACTTCCCCCACGCCATCCATCGTGGCGGCGACCTGGGTGACTTCGAGCACTGCCCGAATGCAGGGCTGTGGATCCTGGAAATCCAGATCGCCCACCCGACCAAGCCCTACGGCGCCTTCTATGAAGACTTACTCGCCTGACCGTTAAAGGAACAGAAATGGAACGCTCCACTGAACACTCTGTGCTGTTGTTTTCCTACGGCACATTGCAGGACAAAACCGTGCAACTGGCCAACTTCGGGCGGGAACTGGCAGGCCGACACGATGCAATGCTGGGCTACGCACAAAGCTGGGTAGAAATCACCGACCCGCAGGTACTGGCCAGCAGTGGCAAGACCCATCACCCGATTGTGCAACCTACCACCGAGGCGGGGGCGCGTATTGAGGGGATGGTGTTTCAGATTTCCGAGCAGGAACTGGCGGCGGCGGATGCGTATGAAGTGGCGGACTACAAGCGCATGGCTGTGACGTTGGCGTCCGGGCTGACGGCGTGGGTGTATGTGCAAGCCTGAAGATGACGTTGCCCAAATCGCCCAAGCTTTAACCTGAGCCCGCGACGTATCATGGGCCAACCTTTCGAGAATGGCCCATGAACCTCAGTATCTTCTACGCACTCGCCGCCGCCGCCCTGTTCGGCGCCAGCACCCCGCTCGCCAAACACCTCGGCCTGGGCCTCTCGCCCGTGCTGCTCGCCGGCCTGCTCTATCTTGGCAGTGGCGTCGGCCTCGCTGGTGTGCGCGTGATTCGTGATCGCGGCTGGAAACCCTCCGGGCTAACCCCTTCGGAATGGCCCTGGCTGCTCGGCGCCATCGCATTCGGCGGCATCCTCGGGCCAGTCGCGTTGATGTTCGGCCTGACCCGCACCGCCGGCGCCACCGCCTCCCTGATGCTCAACCTGGAATCGGTGCTGACCGCCGTTATCGCCTGGGTCGTGTTCAGGGAAAACGCCGACCGTCGCATCGTCCTGGGGATGATCGCCATCGTGCTGGGCGGCGTGGTGTTGTCAGGGGCCGACGGCGGTGGCACCAGCCATGACTGGACGGGGCCGCTGGCGGTTGCCGTGGCGTGCCTGTGCTGGGGGATCGATAACAACCTGACGCGCAAAGTGTCTGCGTCGGACGCGCTGTTTATCGCCGGGGCCAAGGGGTTGATCGCGGGGCTGGTGAATGGCGGGTTGGCGCTTTATCTCGGGGCGCGGATCCCGGGCATGGCGCAGCTGGCGCCTATCTTGCTGGTGGGTTTTCTGGGCTATGGCATCAGCCTGGTGATGTTCGTGCTGGCGTTGCGCGGACTGGGCAGTGCACGCACGGGGGCGTATTTTTCGACTGCGCCGTTCCTGGGGGCCGCGATTGCGCTGCTGTTGTTGGGTGAGTCAGTGACGCTGGCGTTCTGGATTGCCTCAGCGCTGATGGCCGTGGGGGTTTGGCTGCACCTGACGGAGCGGCATGCCCATGAACATCAGCATGACGCGACGGAACACGGGCATCGGCATGTGCATGATGAACACCATCAGCATGAGCACGGGTTTGCGTGGGATCCGGCGGAACCCCATAGCCATGTGCATGTGCACAGTCCGCTGAGGCACAGCCATGCGCATTTTCCGGATGTGCATCATCGGCATCGGCATTGAGGGAGCCCCCACTACCTCTTCGACGTAGCGCTGTCGCGCAGCAAACGGGGACCTTTGTGGCGAGCGGGCTTGTCGAAGCGTCGCACCGCCCGCGTTGGGGTGCGAAGCGCCCCTGATGAAGACGAATGAGGTCTATCAGGCACTCCTCTGCGCCTGGTTTTGGGGCTGCTGCGCAGCCCAACGCGGGGCAAGCCCGCTCGCCACAGGAATGCGGTCGCCTGAAATTGCTTATGCAAGGCTCAAGACTTTAGGATGAAATATTAAATCTTAAAAATCAGTAAGCTATTTTAAGTTTGGTAAGCGATGTATTGCACAGCAGCAATAGATTTGAGCAACTTCCTACAAAGCCCTCAGAAGCGCCACTCCTGCTCTTTTTGTCGACACCACCGCGCCTCTGCAGATACTGCTCGATGCCGCGACATATCGACTTCACGCCGTCACCCAAGTCCTGGAGAACCTCGTACTACACAGTGAAATCAGCTGCGATGCCGTTGTTCTGAGCGATTTTGCATTGCTCTGCTCAATCCCTCTACGAGACGGATGCGATTTGCTGGATGTCATAGGGCGACGGATGGATGTGGCGGGCGCGTGATTTAATCCTCACAGACTTTTTCAGAATCCGAAAATTACAAAACCCTGGTTTCTTTCGAAATCAGGGGTTTTGTTTAAAAATCAAATAAATCTTTCCGCTTTTCCTTGTAAAACCAGAGTGCCGGGAGCCGGTAGGCCACTCTAGGGGGGATTGGTTTCCGGAGCCCGAAAAAAGGCCCCCGCACCAGGTCAAAGTGTGGGGACCCTTTTTACATAAGCGGCGTTATTCGTAATGCGTCCAGATGAATTTTTGAAAGCCAGCTATCGACCCATAGCAGTCATCTGAACCGCATTGATCGACAGAAATGTCCACCGCCAATCCTAAAATCGTGAAGGTAGCTCATTTCCGGTCTTGATATTCGAAAAGACCTCATCTGGATCTGCCTGACACCAATATCTGAACAGAAGGCGAGGTTCGGTATTTCCGAAATACTGATCAACGGTGCTGTCGGGCGGCACGGTCAATTTAGGTGCTGGCCATTGCTGCGCTAAAACACCTATTGGTTTGTCAGACGACCAAATAATCCAAGTAGCCTTGCCTCCATTGATACCCGGTAAGTAGCCGGCATCTTGTATCACTTCGATTAAGGCGCGCAGCGTTGCTGATGGATCGAGTGTGATCGACGTCGCATGGCTTCCCAGATCATCTCCTGCATGAACGCTATCTCGATCAATGGCAACTTCCAACGTGACTACTCCTTTTTTACCGCTGTGCTGTCACTAGATCGTCCAGCGTAGAGACATCAACAGCTACCTGTCCACAGCCTGCTTTTGGCCCAGAGTGTGTAAAAACGGGCCAGTGCAATGTCGGCACGTAGCCCCGACGGTTTTTGCTATGTAGTCGCTCGGGGTAAGCCCTGCGGGTCGTCACTAGGGTCTTGGAGGCTTCAATAAAGCCCC